>Ga0255340_1000002_pt1 | contig 652662 bp, 593 predicted proteins | sample wastewater_treat_7_FD_192417 | JGI IMG/M metagenome (GOLD analysis project Ga0255340, IMG submission 192417) | Wastewater microbial communities from Lulu Island WWTP, Vancouver, Canada - plant10 | ecosystem: Engineered > WWTP > Wastewater > Unclassified | place: Canada: Vancouver, British...
CACGCATCTTTCAAGCCCCATATGGCTGGGAGAGCATCTACAATCTGGTCGTTGACCCCCAAACCTCCACCAACCTCTACGCTTGCGAAAGCGATCTTGGATTGATCAAGTCAACCGATGGAGGACGGACCTGGACGGAAAAAAACGATGGGATTCCAGTAGGTTGGGATATTTGGGACCTCGCGATCGACCCGGACAACCCAGCTATTTTATATGTATTTGGCGTGTCCAAAGACTATCCCCCTCACAGTAAAATTTTTCGCACCAGTAATGCCGGCGAGTCTTGGGATGATTTCAGTTATGGGCTCCCAGACACGGAGTCTCAAGGCTTCGAACTGAGCCCTTCCGACTCAAATATTCTCTACACGCTCTTTTACTCCTGGGATGGTGACGTTAATGAGGTACAATATACGCTTTATAAAAGCACGGACGGCGCAAACAACTGGATGGAGGTGTCTGGAATATATCCACTTTATAGGTCTTCTGGTCTGGCGGTCGATCCGCAGAACGCCGATATCCTCTATACATGGGGGAGCGATTCAAGCTATAACTTCAATATCTGGAAAAGCACGAATGGGGGCAGAACCTGGAGTCGTATCTATTTTGATTCCACGCTATACGCATATTATCTGACGATCAACCCCCAAAACCAAAATGAGTTTTATATGATTGCGGACGAAGGGGTATACAAGAGTGTGAGCGGGGGCGATTCTTGGACGGTGGTAAACGACGGCATCAAGGCTTTTATTACCACTTCCATTGCCATCAACCCAAACAATCCCTCCATCATGTACGCCCTCATCCAGCACCTCGGCCTCTACAAGAGCACGGATGGTGGTCGGAACTGGAGTGTGCTCTGGAACGATAGGTACGCCAAAAATATGTACACATTGGTCATCGACCCGAAGAATCCGCAGATCCTTTATGCCTATTCTTCGTCGGGGCTTATGAGAAGCGATGACGGCGGACAAAACTGGATAGGCGCCGATGATGGGATCAGCGGTGAGGTCCGATCCTTTGCTATAGACCCCCTAAATACAAACAAGATCTACGTTGGCACGAATCGTTACGGCTTGTTCCATAGCTTGGATTACGGACGGACCTGGGAGCAAACTATCACTTGGGATCCACCATTATTAATTTCTTCCATTGCTATCGATCCACAGAAGCACACCAGAATCTATCTCGGCGTAAAGGAATACGGTGTTGCCAATTCGACGACTGTATTAAAAAGCGACATGCCGTTCGGTTTTATTTTTCGAGAGAAAGGTGCGGGGTTGGAAGAACATCGCAACATGTATATTGATGAAATCCTTATCCATCCGCTGAATACGCAACTGGTTTACCTGAAAACGGATGAGGGTTTATTCAAAAGCGAAAATGGCGCAGAATATTGGATGAAACGCGACAATTCGCCGTACAATGTAGATATCTGGGCCGCGGCACTCGACCCGCAAGACACCTCCAAAATTTATATTTCGGAACATAATGAAGGCATCTCCACGAGCTTGGATGGCGGCGCGACCTGGAGAGCTATTAATTCCGGCGTTCCAACAAGATATGGGTTATGTCTGGCAATCGATCCGCAAGACCCGACCAATGTCTTTTACGGTTCCTATGGATACGGGATTTACCGGACCGGTACCAAGGTACATTTGCCGATGCTCTTAAAGTGAACAAATCCGCATCCGCGCCGGTCAGACTGTTTGCGGCAGGTGGTTTGATCGGCGTACGCGGAGCGTCCAGCTCAGGAATTCGCTGCAAGCTGGACAGCAACTGAAAAAATAGCAGGTTATGGCAGGTTCCATGCTGGTTTTTGGACACAAACAAAGCGGAGCAAGCCTAACCTGCTATCGTTCAGATAACAAAAGCCGCAGCCACATTCTGTTTTTGGCTCAAGCGCCGCCATGGCAACCTGGAACCGGATAATCGACCTGGGCTGATCCCGATTTCGGGTCGAACCAGACAAACAATTAAGTTCCAGGCCCTCCAAAAATCAAATCCGCTCGCATTCGTTTGAGACCTTCAAAAGAAAGCCGAGAAAGGTCGCAGCGTTCCGATCGCGGGCTCACGCGTTCATTGCCGGCTTGTTGTCCGGTTCATTTTTATCCCAGCACGCCCGCTCTGGCAGACAAACCCACACAATTCGGCAGAGTGCTTTGATGGTTGCTGAGAAGCTAGTTGGCAACCACTCCAATCACCGCGCCGGACAGCGATATTATCCGGAAGGATAGGGGCATGTACCTGATTTTTGCTTATAAATCAGGAGAAGCAGCAAGCACGCAGGCAGTCGCACTGCTTAGATGACAAGCACCCCGTCATCCTGAGGCGAAGCCGAAGGTTCCTGCCTCGCCCTCCTGACCCGTCATCCTGAGGCAAAGCCGAAGGATCTTGCGTCGACCTCCTGACCCGTCATCCTGAGGCGAAGCCGAAGGATCTTGCGGTTGGTATGGCAGGAGGGAAAAGTCCCACCAAAATAAGTTTAAAAAAGATCCTTCACTGCGTTCAGGATGACAGACGGAAATGAACCGATCCGCAAGCATTACCCAGGTCTCAGGATGACAAGCACCCCGTCATCCTGAGGCGAAACCGAAGGATCCTGCCTCGCCCTCCTGACCCGTCATCCTGAGGCAAAGCCGAAGGATCTTGCGATAGGTTTACAAGACATATGCATTGCGTCAGGATAGGTTGTTTAAAGATTCTTCGCTCCGCTCAGAATGACATGAACCGCGTTCAGGATGACAGACGAAAATGAACCGATCCGCAAGCATTATCCAAGTCTCAGGCTGACAGGCAGAAAAGCGTACGCCATCTGCTGACCTCCTCACAGGGCATTGATGGTTAGTCTTGCGCAATAGGGATCGTTAAACTATACTTAACCTATCGCTTTCCCGCAAATCCAATTAGCGGATATAGTAAAGAAGAGGAGAAAACCCATGCGCAAAAATCTGTTACTAATCATTTCACTGTTGCTTGTTGCTTCCTTAGCTTTGGCAGCCTGCCAAAAGGTCGAGGCTCCGGTTGTTGACCAACCAATGAACGAAGAACCCGTTGTTGAAGCGCCGGTGACCGAAGACAAAGTCAAAGTCTGCCAGGTCACTGACACCGGCGGTATTGACGACAAATCCTTCAACGCCACCGCCTGGAAAGGCATTGAGGATGCCCAAACCAGTCTTGGCATCGAGGGCAAATATCTCGAATCACAGGAAACTGCCGATTACGAAAAGAACATCAATGCCTTCATCGAAGACGAATGCGATCTGATCATCACGGTCGGTTTCCTGATTGGCGACGCCACCGCGGCCGCTTCTGCAGTCTATCCTGACGCCAAATTCTCAATTGTCGACTTCGCCTTCGACCCCGCTCTGCCCAATGTGGTCGGCCAGATCTTTGAGACCGACGAAGCCGCCTTCCTGGCTGGCTACCTTGCCGCCGGCGTGACCAAGACCGGCAAAGTTGGCACCTTCGGCGGTCTGCAGATCCCGACCGTCACCATCTTCATGGATGGTTTCGCCAAGGGCGTTGCCAAATACAACGAAGTCAAGGGCACAAACGTGGAAGTCCTTGGTTGGGATGTCGAAGCCCAAACCGGTCTCTTCACCAACGACTTTGAAGATCAGCAGAAGGGCCGCGAATACGCCATCTCCCTGATGGACGAAGGTGCCGACATCATCATGCCGGTTGCCGGACCGGTTGGTATCGGTTCCGCCGCCGCCATTCAGGAACGCGGCAATGCCTACTTCATCGGCGTGGACGCCGACTGGGCGCTGACCAACGAAAAATACGCCGACGTCACCCTGACCTCTGTCATGAAACTGATGGATTCCACCACCGAAGCCGTCATCAAATCCGTTCTCGACGGCACCTTCGCCGGCGGTGTTGTGGTTGGTACGCTGGCGAACGAAGGCGTCGCGCTGGCTCCCTTCCATAACCTCGAGAGCCTGGTTTCTGACGAACTGAAAGCTGAAATCGAACAACTCAAAGCCGACATCATCGCCGGCACGATTGTCCTCGAGTAAGCTTTTTTATCTTTAGGCGAAAACGGGCTAATCCAAGTTAGCCCGTTTTTTTATTTTCACAATCCCCTGTTATAATTTTGAAATCAACCTCAACTTACAGAAATGGGGATGTATGACACCAATACTTGAACTCAAGGGGATCACCAAACAATTCCCTGGCGTACTTGCCAATGATCATATCGATCTGCGGCTGGAAAAAGGAGAAATCCTCGCCTTGCTGGGGGAAAACGGAGCCGGGAAGTCGACCCTGATGAATATTCTCTATGGGCTCTATCAACCAGACTCGGGTGAAATCAGGATCAATGGCGAAACGCGGATAATTCAATCGCCAACCGACGCGATCAAAGCCGGGATCGGCATGGTGCACCAGCACTTTATGCTCATTCCGGTCTTTACCGTGACCGAAAACGTCATGTTAGGAGACGAAGCCATCCGTGCCGCCGGTTTTTTGGACCGGCCTTCAGCCGCGGCGAAGATCGAAGAAATTTCCAAAACCTACAATCTCTCTGTTGACCCGCAGGATTATCTGCGCGATCTTCCGGTTGGCGTCCAGCAGCGCGTCGAGATCATCAAACTGCTCTACCGCGAAGCCGAAATCCTGATTTTTGATGAACCCACCGCGGTCCTGACCCCGCAGGAAGCCGATGAGCTCTTCCTGATCATGCGCTCGCTGGCGGAAAGAGGAAAATCGATTATTTTCATCACGCACAAGCTGCGCGAAGTGCTCGAGATCGCCGACCGCATCATGGTCATCCGCCGCGGAAAGATGGTGGGCGAAACGCTGCCTTCGGAAGCGGATAAAAATTCTCTGGCGGCGATGATGGTCGGCAGAGATGTCAACCTCGTGGTTGAGAAAAGCGAGTGTCACCCCGGTGACACCGTTTTGGAGGTCAAAAACCTGACGGTCGCTGATAAGTTTAAAAATGTTATGGTCGACAACGTCTCGCTGGATGTGCGCGCGGGCGAAATCGTCGGCATCGCGGGGGTGCAGGGGAACGGGCAAACCGAACTGGTGGAAGTGATCACGGGGCTGCGAAAGATGGAAAGCGGAACGGTGACCCTGCTCGGGCAGGACATCTCCGGCGCCAGTCCCCGCAAAATTACCGAACAGGGCAGCGCCCACGTCCCGGAAGACCGCCAGGCAGACGGGCTGGTCTTGCCGTTCCCGGTTGCGGAAAACCTGGTTTTATGCACCTATTATCAGGAACCTTTCTCTAACGGTGTGGTGTTGCGTTACAACAAGATCCTCGAAAACGCCAATAAACTGATCGAAGATTTTGATATCCGCACGCCCGACCCGCTCACGCCGGTGGGTTCGCTCTCCGGCGGCAACCAGCAAAAAGTCATTATCGCCCGGGAGCTTTCCCGTCCGATTAAATTTTTGGTCGCCTCTCAACCCACCCGCGGGTTGGACGTTGGTTCCATCGAATACATTCACAAGCGCATCGTCCAAAAACGCGACGAAGGCTGCGCGGTACTACTGGTATCGCCCGAGTTGGATGAGATCATGGAGCTCTCCGACCGCATCGCGGTGATGTACCGCGGCGAGATCATCGCGGTTGTGCCCAACCGCGGCGTCAGCAAGGAACAGATTGGTTTGCTCATGGCAGGGGTTGTCACCGAAGCCGGTCTCCCACAGACCGACGAAACCTGCCTCGAAGCAGCCGGACAGGCAGGTGCCAATTGAAAAAAGAAGACAACCAAAAAGTCGACCTCGGCAAGGCGTTTTTGCGCAAGTTGAATCGCGAAGATGAGGACGCCGCCAAGCCAAAGCGCGGTTTCTGGCAGTCCATCGCCGTGCCGGCTTTGGCGATTTTGACCGGATTGCTGATTGGCGCGATCCTGATCGCCCTTTCCAGTCAGCGGGTCTACGAAGCCTTCGGTCAGGGGGTGGCGCAAGGCTTGGGCACCGCCGTGAACGAGATCTGGAGTTCCTACAAAGCCTTGTTCTCCGGCGCTTTTGGTAATTTTGGAAAAATCGTCAGCGCCTTCCAGGACGGCTCTCCCCAAAAGATCCGTGTGGCGATCAACCCGTTTTTGGAGAGCCTCGTCGTCGCGACTCCATACATTTTTTCCGGTTTGGCGGTAGCCCTGGGCTTTAGGGCTGGCCTGTTCAACATCGGGGTTGAAGGGCAGCTCTTTATCGGCGCGCTCTGCTCAACTTTTGTGGGCTACTCGATTAAGGGACTGCCCGGTTTCATCCACATGCCGCTGGCGCTGCTGGCAGGCATGGCAGGCGGGGCTTTTTGGGGCTTTATTCCCGGTTTTCTCAAAGCCAAAACCGGCGGTCACGAAGTCATCAATACCATCATGATGAACTACATCGCCTTCCGTCTGACCGATTGGCTGCTGACAGGGCCGATGACCCGCCAGGGCGCGGGCAGCATGCCCGTCAGCCCGATCATCGAAGAAAGCGCGCAGATCCCCCAGTTCTTCCCGTCTCCGATTCGTTTTCATCTTGGATTTTTCATGGCGCTGGCGGTCGCCTGGTTGATCTGGTGGCTGCTCTTCAAAACCACCTGGGGCTTAAACCTGCGCACCGTCGGCACCAACCCGCGGGCGGCAAAATATGCCGGCTTGAGCACGGTGAAAACCACCATCATGGGCATGTCCATCTCCGGCGCGCTGGCGGGCATGGCTGGCGCGGTGCAAACGCTGGCAGTCAACCGCAGCATGGCGGTCGGGCTTTCGTCGGGATACGGCTTCGACAGCATCGCGCTGGCGCTGATCGGCAACAATCACCCCTTGGGCGTGATTCTTTCTTCGCTTTTGTTCGGCACCCTGCGAAACGGCGCCACGCGCATGATGGTTGTTTCCCAGATCCCGATCGATATCGTCAGTGTTATTCAGGCAATCATCCTGATGCTGGTTGCCGCTCCGGGCATTATCCAGGCAATCTATCACCTCAAAAACCTTAAAACCAGTGACGACAAGGTCTTTTTGAGCGGTTGGGGAGGTAAGGCATGAGCACGACAACCCAGGCTATTCACCGTAAACAAGTCAGCGAGATTTCAAAAGCCCGCCGCTACGGCATGGGCGCGGTCGAGATCGTCATCGCGCTGATTATTTTCTTCGTCTTTGCCGTCAAGATCGCGCCGGACGTGCGGACCAATTTTGTCATGACCCCCGGCGGAATCACCCAAGGCATCATGAAGGACATGCTTGTTCCCTCCCGTCTGAGCCTGATTGTCATGGCAGCGCTGACGCTGCTGATTGGCTTGGTTCAGATCATCAGAGGCTTCAACAAGCGCACCAACCTGATGATCGGGATCGCCGGCCTGCTGCTCATTATGAGCTTTTTGGTTTGGCAAGGCGCCGGGAAGTCCCTCAACCTGGGCGGCATGCTCAACAGCGCGGTTTTGCTGGCGGTCCCTATTACGCTGGGCGCCTTCGCCGGCATCCTCAGCGAGCGTTCCGGCGTGGTCAACATCGCCATCGAGGGAATGATGCTCTTTGCCGCCATGACCGGAACCGTGGTCGGCAGCCTGACCGACAGCCGCCTTCTGGGCTTGCTGGGCGCGATCGCGGGCGCGGTGTTCCTTGCCGCGATCCACTCGATGCTTTCTATCAAATATAAAATTAATCAAACCATTTCCGGGACGGTGATCAACATTTTTTCCGCGGGAATGACCGCTTTTGTCTCCCAAAAATTCCTGCAGGTCAACGAAAGCCTCAACACCCCGCCAATGTTCGGACGCCTGCCGATCCCGCTGCTGGCGGACATCCCCTTCATTGGTCCGATCCTGTTTAATACCAACATTTTTGTCTATATCCTGATTGCCATCCTGATCGTCCTGCAGGTGGCGCTCTTTTCCACCCGTTGGGGGCTGCGCCTGCGTTCGGTGGGCGAACACCCCAAAGCCGCGGACACACTCGGCATCAATGTCCAGCGCACGCGCTGGATGGGCGTTTTGCTCAGCGGCGTGGTGGCTGGCTTGGCAGGCGCTTTCTTCACGCTCGGTTCCGTGGGGCGCTTTGAAGAAGGCATGACCGCCGGAAAAGGCTTTATCGGCATCGCCGCCATGATTTTTGGCAACTGGAACCCGATCGGTTCGCTCGGCGCGGGGCTGCTTTTCGGCTTCGCCGACGCGATCGGCTCCAAATTGTCTATTTTGGGCAGCGGGATCCCGACCCAGTTCATGGCAATGGCGCCCTATCTGATCACCATGATCGTCCTGGCTGGCTTTATTGGCAAGGGGCAGGCTCCGGCTGCCGCCGGCACGCCTTATAATAAGGAATAGTCCAGCTCATCCGTGACAGAATAATCTGCGCGGATATGAGAAGAAAAAACTTGCTAAATTTGTGTTAACAAGCCCTCGGCGTTACCACGGGCTTGTTAAATTTTGTTAATAGATGATATTTTTTTACAGTCAGACGCTTTCCTTTGTGTTACACTGACACGGCATTGAACTTAGATTCGGAGAATTATGGACACAATTGTCGTCAGTCATATCGCCAAAAGTTTTGGCAAAACCCAAGCCGTACGGGACGTTTCTTTCAACGTCCATCCCGGTGAGATCTTTGGCTTGCTTGGTCCCAACGGATCCGGGAAAACAACTTCTATCCGCATGCTGCTGGACATCTATCAGCCCGACCACGGCAGTATCGAAATTTTGGGCGGCCCGATGGACGCAGACAAACTTAACAAAATCGGCTATCTGCCCGAAGAACGCGGTTTGTATCAGGATATCGAGGTCGCGCGCTGCCTCACCTATTTGGGCACGCTCAAAGGCATGACCAAAGAGCAAATTGCTGAGCGCCTGCCGCTTTGGCTGGAACGCTTTGACCTGACCCAACACCAGAAGAAAAAGAACAAGGAACTCAGCAAGGGCATGCAGCAAAAGGCGCAGTTGATCGCCGCCCTGATGCACGACCCCGAGATCATCATCATCGACGAACCTTTCTCAGCGCTCGACCCGGTCAACACCCAACTGGTCAAGGACCTGCTGATCGAACTGCGCAACCTGGGCAAAACCATCATCATGTGCACCCACCAGATGAACCAGGTCGAAATGCTTTGCGACCGGCTGGTTTTGATCGACCACGGCAGAGTTTTGCTGGAAGGCAGCCTGCAGGGAGTGCGCGAACGCTTCTCCACCAACGAGATTTTGATTCAAACCGATCAGGAACTGCCCGCGGTAATCGAAGGCGTCGAAGCGGTCAAAAAAGAAGGCCTGTATACCCGGCTCAAACCGGCGGCAGGATTGAGCGCCAACGATCTGCTGAAAACCCTGATGGATCTGAACATCAGGCTAAGCACTTTTGAAGTCGCTGTTCCATCGCTGGATGAAATTTTCATTCAGGTGGTAAAAAATGGCGGTGTCGAAAATGAAGAAAATATTTGAAGTTTCCAGGCATGAATATCTGAAACATGTCGGCAAGAAGCGCTTTTGGATCACCTTGATCGGCGCGCCGCTGGGCATGGTTTTGGTCTTCGCCATCACTTTTTTGTTCACCTATCTCTCCTTCGATAAAAATCCGATCGGTTATATCGATCAGGCTGGATTGATCAAGCCGGGCGAAGTTGAGGAAATCAAACCGGAGTTTCTGGACATCGTCGTCGATAAAATCCCTTACAGCGACGAAGCCAAAGCCCGCGCGGATGTAGAAAACGGGACCTTGCAGGGCTATTTTGTGATCCCTGCCGGATACGAATCGTCTTATCAGGTCGAATATTTCGCCAACAAGCGTCCTTCAAGTGATGCCGAAAAGGATATCCGCCGCTTTCTGACCTCGCACCTGCTTGCCGGAGAGCAAATCCCCAACCTGAGCCGGATCCAAGCCGGCAGCAAGGTCAGCCTGCGCTCCCTCGACGGCAGCCAGCAGTCCGACGGCACGGGATGGCACCGCATTTTTGTGCCCATTTTGGTTGGTTTGATCAACTTCATTCTGGTGATGAGCAGCGGCGGCTACCTGCTGCAGTCTCTGGTGGAAGAAAAACAAAACCGCACCATGGAACTAATGATCACCTCTGTCACCCCCAATCAGCTCATGATCGGCAAAACCCTGGGCAACCTGAGCATCGGCTTTACCCAAATCGGCTTCTGGGGCATCCTTGCCGCGGTCGCTTTGTTTTTCCTGCGCTCGCGGATCCCGCTGCTGGCAGACTTACGGCTGACGCCCGGCTATGTGGCGGTCAGTCTGGGCTTGCTGGTGTTGGCTTTCATCGTCACCTCAGGGTTGATGGCGATGATCGGCGCGACGATGACGACCGTAGAGGAAGGTCAGTCGGTCACTGGTCTGATGGTTATCCCAATGATGCTGCCTTTCTACTTCATGGAGGTGTTTTTCACCAACCCCAACGGTGTCATTCCCAAAATCCTGAGTTACATTCCTTTCAGCGCGCCGCTTTCGGTCAGTTTACGGATGGCGTTTACGCGTCTGCCTGCCTGGGAGATCGTGCTCGCGTTCGCGATCCTGATTGCCTCCGTCCTGCTGGTGCTTTGGCTTTCCGGAAAGGCTTACCGCCTGGGAATGCTGGAATATCACAAAAAAGTCTCCCTCAAAGACCTGTTCCGCAAGGAGGCTGTCAATGGATGACATGCGTAAAGTTTTCAATTTTGAATTTCTCAATATTATCCGCAGAAAATCTTTTTTTCTCAGCGTGATTTTGATTCCCTTGATCCCGACGGTGATTCTTTTCGTTTTAGGCAAACTGAACACCGAACAGAGCAAAAGCCTGACCGAGGTCTTCACCGCCGAAGCAGCCAACCCCCTGCCCATTGGCGTGGTTGACCAAAGCGGACTGATCACCGCCTACCCGAAATGGCTGACCGACGGCGCGCTGATCGAGGTAGCGGACGAAGCAACCGCCCGTCAGAAGATTGCCGATAACCAGCTGGAAGGGTTTTACCTGATTGAGCCGAATTATCTCGAAACCGGCAAAGTTACCTATCTCAAACCGGAAATCAATATGGTCACCGAAATTGTCCAGCAAGGCGTTCTGGATGACCTGATCACCTACAATCTCATGAATCAGGATCAGGCGCTCTACCTGCGCTACACCAATCCGGTCTCTTTCAACTACAGTTTTATCAACGAAGAAACCGCCGATACCCGCGACCAGGAAAACTTCCTGACCATGGGGGTGCCCTATTCGATCACCATGTTGTTTTACACGATCATCATCGTCGGCTCAAGCTTTATGCTGAATGCCATTGGCAAAGATAAAGAAAACAAGACCATAGAGGTTCTGCTGACCTCCGCCAAACCTTTCCAAATCTTCCTCGGCAAGCTCCTGGCTTATGGCGCTGCCAGTTTGACGCAGATGTTTGCCTGGGTCGGCGCGTTCCTGGTGATCGCCAAACTCGGAGGCGCGAGCATCTCCTTCCTGCAGGGCATCGACCTGCCGGCAAATATAATTCTTTGGGCAATTCCCTTCTTTGTCCTCGGTTATCTGATTTACGGGTCCCTGATGGCGGGCATCGGAGCCATGGCGCCCAATATCCGCGAAGGCAACCAGTCTTCCTTTATCCTGATGCTTCCGCTGATTTTTGTTCTCATCAACATCTCTCAGCTGATAACCGAACCGCGCCGCCCTATGTCGGTGGTTCTGAGCCTATTCCCGCTCACGTCGCCGGTTGCCATGATGACGCGCCTCAGCATCGGACAGGTGCCTTTCTGGCAAGTGTCGCTCGCCTTGCTGCTGCTGCTGGGCTTCACCTTCCTGGTGATCCGCGCTGTGGCGAATCTCTTCAGCTCCCAAATCTTGTTGAGCGGCGAAAAATTTAACCTCAAAAGCTTTTTCAAAACTTTGTTTTTAGCCAGATAATTGAATGCATTTCAGGCAAGTTCGCGAGGCTGGCAGCTGCCAGCCTCGCTTTTGGCTTGGCTCTTGCAACAATCAACACGCAGACTGAATTGTCGTTTGTTGTTTGGTTTTAAGGAGGAAGCATGAAAAAAATTATTACTCTGCTCATTCTGGCTGTGGCGCTCAGCGTCTCCGCCTGCGGGACAAAGCCTGAACCCGTCCAAACAGACCAATTGGATCAAATCCGCACCGCCGCGGCGCGCACCGTGGAAGCGATGACGACCGCCATTGTGGCAGCCGACCTTGCCGCCCAGACCGCGACGGCGAACAGCCCGATTCAGATCGCCGAACCCACCGAACCAAACCTAAGCGAAGTGACCCCAGCCCCAATGGACCCCCCAACCCCAACCGAGGGATCCCAGGCTCCCACTCCCATCATCTCGCCAACAGCCGATCAGTCGTCGCCCTGCAACCTGGCTGCGTTCGTCGACGAAACCATTCCGGACGGCTCGCAATTTACGCCCGGAGCCGCCTACACCAAAACCTGGACGCTGCGCAACGAAGGCAGCTGTACCTGGACAAAAGACTATTCCGTGGTGTTCGTTGGCGGCAGCTCGATGGCAGCCCCCGCCAGCATGCCGCTAAGCGACAAGTCGGTTGCCCCCGGTGAAAGCGTGACCATCCGCATGCCGTTGACCGCGCCCAATTCCGCCGGCGCCTACAAAGCGGAATTCAAGCTGCGCAGCGCGGAAGGCGTCATTTTTGCCTTCCGCAACATCGACCATACCTTCTGGGTCGAAATTCAGGTGCGCGGCGACAGCATCAACCTGGCGGATTCCTTCTGTTCCGCTGCCTGGTCGAGCCCTGTCGGCAGGCTCCCCTGCCCCGGCAGAGCTGGAGACGCGGGTGGATTTGTTACTTTGGATCCGCAGCCTCAGCTGGAAAATGGCGCCGCGGACGACGAGCCCGCGCTTTGGCTGGGTCTTCAAAACGCTGACGATTCCTATCTCCAGGCAGTTTTTCCCGCTCTTTATATACCTGCCAACGCCAAATTCACCACCGTTTTGGGCTGTCTGCGCGGGAACACCGCCTGTGAAGCCGAATTTAGTCTTAACTATCAGGATGCCTCTGGCGGCTTGCACGAGCTCGGCAGTTGGACCGAAACTCACGATGGACAGATCAGCCGCGTGGAAGTGGACATAAGTGCCTTTGGCGGAAAAATTACCACTTTTGTTTTTCTGCTGAAAGCCAAGGGTTCTCCGGTGGGAGACGTGATCCATCTGCTCAAACCCATGATTCAGCCCTGACCCGGCATTGATCGCAAAACGCGGGGAACCGGGAGCAATGGCAGGCTCCCGGCGCTAACCACCTCAAAACGCGATCCTGTTGACAGATTTTATTCTCCAATATAAAATTAATTTATCCGTTCACCAGGCATGCGCCTGCTTTAATGCTTATCCATTCTCACTTAGTTGAGATTGCGTCAAACCTTTATATATAGTTCGAGTTTCACTTTGCAGGAGGTTAAAATGAACATCAAGTCCATCTTTTTGACATCATTCATATTCATTTTTTGCGCGCTGCTGCTTGCGCCCATGCCCACCAAAGCCGAAGTCCATGGCCTTGAAATTTTCGAAGTCGATACCTTTGAGGATCTGGTCGATGGCATGTCAAACGGCATCTGCAGCGCCGGGTCTTTCACAGGTGGTCCCTGCTCGCTTCGCGCGGCAGTCAGTGAGGCGTTCAATGTCAATTACCAAGACTTGGACCTCCTGATCCGGCTGCCTTACGGCACCTATAAGTTGACCCAAACTGATCCCTCGTTAGGTGAAGACAAGTATTTCGGCGATCTCGATTTTTTGCCGAACGCGCCCCCAGGGAACGTACGGACAGTGACCATCGAAGGTACCGGTGACCAGCCTTCAGTGATTGACGGCAACCGCACTGACCGCGTATTCGAGATTGGTGAAAATTTCAATATTATCCTCAAAAACGTGGTCATCACCCGCGGAGTGCTGGTGGCAAATGCAGGTATGATCATGAAAGGGGGCGGTATTTACCAACATGAAAATTCCACTTTGGAGCTTGATAAAGTGCGGGTTACCGAGAACCAGGTCCTTTGCCTTGATTGCGCTTCTGCCTGGGGAGGGGGAATACATTCCTTCAGGTCTAAGCTAACCATCAAACGGTCCGAAATTGACCATAATTTCGCAAATAATGGGACCGCGATCGACTTTTTGCTTGGGGACATCCTTCTCATTCGTGATTCAGCGATCCACTCCAACGGTGACGATGAGAGGTGGGCCATTGTTACTAGAGGAAGGTTGTTGAACATCATCAATTCCACGGTGGCCGGCGAAATTCAAGGGAGAAACAGTGGTGTATGGGTCCAAAACTCAACACTTTTCATTATTCAAGACCCTGCTGATAGTGATTTTTATGCCAACAATATAATGTTGTATACAACAGATGGCAGTCGGAAAACACTGAGGATCAAGAACAGCATTCTGTACACCCAGCTTGGATATACCCCGAACGTACACGCCGGAGATAATTGCCACATTGGGCCTGGCATAGACGTTCATATACTCGGGGGAAACGTTTTTACTGATGAATCCTGTCCCCACGATACGGCACAATCGGATGTCATCGTCACAAACCCGATGCACGTAAGGCTTGGTAAGTTAATGAATAACGGCGGGCGGACGCCGACCAGAGCGCTCTTGCCCGGATCTCCGGCGGTTAACAGACGTGATGGTCCGTGCTATATCCTGCTGGGAGACCCCGACAACCCCTCTTCTTCATTGCTGTTATCTGACCAACGCGGTGCAGACAGAGACAGGAAGTGCGATTCCGGCGCGTTTGAAGCCCCGCCTAAAGTGCACATACCTGCCGTCTTCAAGTAGAGGCTGATTTAACCGCAGAGAACGCCCAGCCTGATGGGAACCAACAACGAGGAGAAAATATTTTCTCCTCGTTGTTACCAGGCTGTGGAAACTGGACTCGAATCAGATCCATATTTACCTCAATGCCCTGATTTCTTACCTTCCACAACTCCAGACATCGAACCCAAGACAACCCGTCTGACTTTTCCAAAAAGTGTATGCCCTGGGGTTGGCTCCTCAGGCTTGCCGCTGCTCCTTTCCTTGACAAAACACCGTTTAACCTTGACAATTAACCAATAACAAACAGCGAGCATTAAGGAAGGTCGATGATGAACAAACAATCCCTCCGCAAATTTATCATTCTTGGACTGATTATCGCGATGTGCCTCGCCGCTTGCGCGCCGAAAGGTGATTCTGTCACAGCCGACATGCAGCGCACCAATGTTGCCGAAACGGTTGCCGTCCAGTTCACCAAAACCGCTCAGGCTCGTCCCAGCGATACGCCCATCCCGACCGCGACAGAAATACCCACCGCGACCATGACGCCGATGATCGAACCGACTCCGCAGGTTCCCACCGCTTCGATCGGCACCACCACGCCCGACCCTCAGGCTTCCCCAACGGTTCCACCCACCGCCGTTGGCGGCGTTGACGCGGGCGTCTGGGCGCGCAGCGACCCTGTTGACGGCACCAACATCACCGCGGGGAGCAAGTTCAAGGTGACCGTGACCCTGATGAACACCGGAACCACCACCTGGAACACGAATTATTACATCCAGATGATCGGCGGCGACCAACTTGGGTTGTCACTGACCAAATTTAACATGCCCTATGAAGTTCCGCCCCAGCTGAGCGTTCAATTCACCTTCGAGTTTACGGCTCCGAGTAACGGCGGCAAAGTGAAAAACGACTGGAACATTGTCAATCCAAACGACGTCGCTTTCGGTGTGTTTTGGTGCGAGTACAACATTGTCGTCCCTTAAAATCAACGAAACGAGTTTAAAAGCGAAAATCAAAGCCGAGGCAGCCCACCTCGGCTTTGTTGCCTGTGGGTTCAGCGCGGCCCGTCCAACGCCGGCGCACCGGCAATACCTTTCCTGGCTGGAAGATGGCAATCACGCCGGCATGGCATACCTTGCCCGACAGGACGCCGTCCGGGCGCGCGGGGACGCCTGTCAGATTTTTCCTGACTGCAAAACAGTGATCAGCCTGGCATTTCCATACCGCGGACCGCAGCCGCCATACCCCGGCCCAGGCGAAGGCAGGATTGCCGCCTACGCGCTCAGACGCGATTACCATCAACACGTGCGCGAACGCGCGAACGCGCTGGCAGACAAAATGAGGGAATGGTCCCGCGGCGCACTGCGCGCCGAGATTCACATCGACACCAGCCCGATTCTCGAGAAAGCCTATGCCAAACAAGCCGGTTTGGGTTGGATCGGGCGCAACTCCCTCCTGATCACGCCGGGTTTTGGCTCTTTTGTGTTCCTCGCGGAAATTCTGGTAGATTTTGAATTTCAACCTGACCCGCCTTTCGTGAAAGATCCCTGCGCCGGCTGCCACCGCTGCGTGGAAGCCTGCCCGACCCAGGCAATTTTACCGGGTCGTCTGATCGACGCCCGCCGCTGCCTGAGTTATCTGACCATCGAAAACCGCGCTGAAATTCCGACAGAATTCAAACCGGCGCTTGGCAACAGAATTTTTGGCTGCGACACCTGTCAGAGCGTTTGCCCTTTCAACCGCCAAAATGCAACCGTCGCCGACCTGGACTTGCCTCAAATTGACCCCAACCCAAAACTGCGGGACTGCCTCAACCTGACCAAGACGGAATTTGACCAGAAATACGGCAGCACTCCCATCACGCGTGCCAAATACAGCGGTTTCCGCCGCAATGCCGCCGTCGCAGCCGGTAACACGAACGACCCCGGTTTTTTGCCTGACCTGCGTCAGGCTTTATTGAACGAAGACTGCCCATCTGTCCGCGATGCCCTGCTTTGGGCTGTGAAAACGATTGAAAAGCAGGCATAAAGCCTTTTGCCGCGTCTTTTATGGCATAATTAGACGGACACAATTCAGCTCCAAGGAGACCCATGAAAACCTTACACATCGTCTCGCACACCCATTGGGATCGTGAGTGGTACAAAACTTTTCAACAGTTTCGCCTTCAGCTCGTCCATCTGGTGGACAACCTGCTGGCGATCCTTGAGCGCGACCCGACTTACCTGCATTTCATGCTCGACGGTCAGACAATCGTACTCGAGGACTATTTGCATATGCGCATGGCAAACCTGCCGCTGCTCCAAAAATATATCCGGGAAAACCGAATTTTAATCGGTCCATGGTACATTTTGCCGGACGAATTCCTGGTCTCTCCCGAAGCCACCATCCGCAACCTGCTGATTGGCAAACAAATCTGCGCTCTTTTCGGACAGCGCATGATGATCGGTTATATTCCCGATCCGTTTGGTCACATCAGTCAAATGCCGCAGATTCTGAATGGGTTTCACATGGATACCGCCTGTCTTTGGCGCGGCGTGCCCAAAGATTTCCCAACCGTTTTTAATTGGCAGGCACCGGACGGCAGCCGCGTCTTGTTGGCTCACCTCTATGACGGTTATGGCAACATCGCCCAATGGCCTGCCGCAGACCCTGACCAAAGCCTGATGGATTTGGACAAGGAAGCCGACAAACTCGAAGCCCTCAACCCGACCGACCACTTTTTGATGATGCGCGGCACCGACCACCTGGAACCGCGCCCCAGCCTGCCGGAGCATATTCGCTATTACAACCAACACCAGTCTTCCGACCGTCAGGCGCTCCATTCCACCCTGCCGGCTTATCTGGCAGCCGTCTCGCGCCAGATCGAAGCGGAATCGATTGAGCTGCCGACGCTGGTCGGCGAACTGCGCGACCCGCAGAAAGCCCACATTCTGCCCGGCGTGCTTTCTGCCCGCATGTGGATCAAACAGCGCAACCACTTCGCCGAAACCAAACTTGAACGCTGGGTAGAACCCTTCAGCACCTGGGCGGAGTTAGTCAAACGCGGTCAAAACGCCTTTTTACCGATTCGGGAAACCGAAGCCACCACGCGCGTCAACGACCCCGGACCCATCATCCATCAAGCCTGGAAGCTGCTCATCAGCAATCATCCCCACGACTCGATCTGCGGATGCTCGATCGATGAGACCCATTCGGACATGGTCAGCCGTTTCGATCAGGTCGATCAGATCGCGGAATTGATCACCGATCAGTCTCTCAACGCCATTTTGTCAGAAATCGATACGACCAATGGCGATCATCCCAACTGGAAGAGCGCGATAACGGTTTTTAATGCTGCTCCCTACCCAAAAACAGACCTGGTCACGGTCGATGTTGACCTGCCGGATGACGTTTCCGGGGTCAGGATCTACGATCAGGACGGCAATTCCGTACCGGCAGACTACTTCAGCGAAGAAGCGAAACTGAAGGAATCCAACACCTATCCGGTCAGCAAGTTGATGGAATTGCTGACTACGGCAGGCATGCAGGGACACAACGCCCAGACCCTGATCCGGGCTGAGCTTGAGCAGGATCCGGACATGCCGGCAATCAGAGCTCAGTTTTCCAGCTCGCTGCCGGCGGACAGCGAGAACCTTGCCCAGGCTCTCAGCGATTGTATGGAACTGATCATGAAATCAGATCCCGACATGCTTGTTCGCGTCAAGGTCTATGAGGCGCCCAAACTGACGCTGATCTTCACCGCCAACGATGTTCCTGCCCTGGGTTATAAAACCTGGTGGCTCGAAATGGACCGCTCCGAGGGCAAACAAAGGATTGAGGAAGCAAACATTGAAGAGAATGAGGAATCGGACAGCATCGAGAACGAATTCTTCAGACTCACGGTGACCGAAGAAGACGGCTCGTTCAGCCTCTATGACAAGCGTTTGGATGTGGAATACACGAACCTCAATATGTTTGTGGATCGCGGTGACCGCGGAGATGAATACAATTTCACCCCTCCGGAAAACGATGAGCCCTGGCTGCCAACCTTGGAAAGCATTGAAATTATCACGTCCCCAATCAGCCAAACCATGATTCAAGACCTGACCTTCTCGATCCCGGTCAGCCTGAGCGAGACACGCGACAGCCGCTCGAGAGAAACGGTCGACTGCCCAATGCAGGTCATTCTCACCCTGACCAAAGGCATCCCCGCTGTCGATGTCCAGGTCGCATTTGATAATCAGGCGCTTGACCACCGTCTTGAGGTTCAGTTCCCAAGCAATCTTCATGTCGCCACCGCCCGCTACGACAGTCACTTTCAGATCATCGAACGGCCGATCGACCTGCCCGAGCACGACCCAAGCTGGCAGGAACATCCCAGACCCGAAGTGCCTCAGCGCGCCTTCGCCGACGTCAGTACGCCCGAGCGAGGTCTCATGATCGCCAATCGCGGCTTGCCTGAGGTCTCCGTTATACGCGAGCCGGACGAGAGCGCCACCATCGTTCTGACGCTTTTGCGCTGCGTTGGCTGGCTTTCCCGCGATGACATGTGGAACCGCCGTGGTCAGGCGGGACCTCCGCTGCCGACCCCTGGCGCGCAGGAACTGAAGACCTACCTGTTCCACTATTCCATTATTCCCCACGGTTCCGATTTCCTGCAGGCCGTCCGGGAAGCCCAGGCGTATCAATGCGATTTAATGGCATACGCTCAGCCGACCCAGACGGGGAAACTGCCGGCAGCCCAAACGATGGTCGATCTGTCGCGTCCGGAATTTATGATCACAACGCTTAAGGAAGCCGAAAGCGAAGACGGCTGGATTTTACGCGGCGTCAATCTTTCGTCAGAACCGATTGATCTGACACTCACAGTCCATTTGCCTTTTGTCTCCGCGGCGCTGGTCAACCTGGACGAAAGCCCTCTGCGGGAATTGGAAACCGTTTCTGGCAACGAAGTCAATCTGACCGTGGGTCCTTATCAAATTGTGAGCCTCTTTTTTAGAGTAGTTAACGAATGATCCCGGAGCCCACTTTTCGGATCGGCAGCATCCCCATTTTTGGCAAGATCATCCTTGCCCCCATGGATGGGCTCTCAGACGCTACCTTTCGCTGGATTACCCGAAAATTGGGCTCGGCTTATTCGGTTTCAGAATTTATCAACACGCTCGATTACGCTCACCAAAAAAGCTACGAGAAAAAACGCCTGCTCTTTCGCCAGCCGGAACGCCCTTTTGCCGCCCAATTGCTGGATAACGATGCCGTCCGCATGGCGGAAGCTGCCGCCCGCATCGAAGAAGAATTTCATCCTGACATGTTTGACATCAATATGGGCTGCTCCGCGCGCACGGTCGCGAGCCGGGGCGCCGGCGTTGGCTTGATGCGCCAACCCGGTTTGGTGCGCGATTGTTTTCGGCTGGTCACCCAAGCCGTCAGCGTGCCCGTCAGTGCCAAAATGCGTCTGGGGTGGGACGAAACCAGCCACAATTTTCTAGAACTGTCCGAGCTCGCCATCGAAAACGGAGCCTGCCTGATTGCCCTGCACGGACGCACTCAGAAGAATTCTTTCAACAAGCCCGCCCGCTGGGCGCCCATCGCTGAGCTCAAAAGGCGCGTCAGCGTCCCCGTGATCGGGAATGGTGACATAAACAGCCCCGCCGACGCCCGCCGCATGCTCGCGGAAACCGGCTGCGACGCGGTCATGGTCGGCAGAGCCGCCAAAGCCAACCCCTGGATTTTCAGCTGGCGCGACCGGCAGGAGGTTTCGGTACAGGAAGTCTATCAGTTGGCGCGTTTTCAGCTGAACGATATGATGCGCCTGCAGCCGGAGCGCGGTTTGATGCCCTTCCGAAAATACCTCAAAGCTTACCTTGACCCTTATGGGATCCCCCGCGAACAAATGAAAAAAATGCTCGTTTGCGCGGATCATCAATCCTTGTCTGCCCTTATCGACGAGGTCTTCACCCAACTTGGCGCGGATAAATCCGCTCCGGAAATCATTGACTTTTTGATTTAACAGGAGGAATTTATGGGAAATTTTGAAAGCATGGATCTCGAAAAAAGCAAAAAAGCTGTTAATGCCTGGGTGCTCTATGATTGGGCGAATTCCGCCTTCGCCACTACGATCATGGGCGTCGTCCTGCCGACCTATTTTGCCGATTACATTGCCAAAGGCGCCTCTGTCCCGATTTGGGGAAAAGTGGTCGCCATCGGCAGCCTGCTGGCAGCGCTCCTGAGCCCCATTTTGGGCGCGATCGCGGATTTCAAAGCCACAAAGAAAAAATTTATGGCATTCTTTGTGATCCTCGGGGTCATCAGCACTGCCTTGCTGTGGTTTGTGGTCAGCCCTGCCGATCAGACCTTGTGTATCGTCCTTTACATTTTGGGGACCATCGGCTTTGCCGGCTCGCTGGTGTTCTATGACAGCCTGCTGCCCCACGTCTCAAAAGATGATGACGAAATGGACCAGATTTCCTCCCGCGGTTATGCTTTGGGCTATATCGGCGGTGGTTTGCTGCTTTTGATCAACGTGCTCATGATTTTTTTCAGCGGCAAGCTCCTGCCGCATCTGCCGGCAGCCGAAGCCACCGCGGTTATGATGCGTCTCAGTTTGCTCAGCGTTGCTGTTTGGTGGGCGGTCTTTTCAATTCCGATTTTCCTGCGGGTTTCCGAACCCGCAGCTCTCGGTGAAACCTCCGAAATCGGCAAAAACGTTTTTAGTGTTGGCTTCAATCGGCTCGGAAAAGCCTTTGCCGGTATCCGCGAATTTAAGGACCTCTTCCTATTCCTGATCACTTTCTTTATTTATTCAAACGGCATCGGCACAATCATTACCATGGCTGCCAGTTTTGCTTCCGATCTCCAATTTGGCATGGCGACGATTTTGGGCACCTTTTTGATGGTACAGTTTGTCGCGGCGCCCTTCGCGATCCTCTTCGGCAAGCTTGGAAAGAAACTGGGTAACAAAAAAGCCATCACGATCGCCCTGGTCATTTATGCCCTGGTGGCAATTTTTGGTTATTTCATGCAAAAAGAGTGGCATATGTTCTTGCTTGGCTTTGGCGTCGCCACGGTTCAGGGCGGCAGTCAGGCGTTGAGCCGTTCGCTGATTGGAAAGCTGATGCCCAAAAGCCGAAGCGCAGAGTTTTATGGATTTTTCAGCGTGTCCGAAAAATTCAACACGGTCGTTGGTCCCGCTCTGATGGCCTTTATCGCCGCGCGCACGGGCAATCCACGGCTTTCCATCGTCTCGTTGGTGATATTTTTTGTCGCCGGGATGATCATGCTGCGTTTTGTCAATGTTGAACGCGGCATCGCCCAAGCAGAAGCAGTGGACGCGCAAATGGTCGAATTGAAACAAATGTAACTGTGTTCCACGCCGATCAGCAAACAACCGGATGGGCAGGATGGAAACTAGCCTTTCGCAAGGTCTGACTAAGGGCAGCGGATCGCGATGAAGAAAGATGGGGCGGTTTATTATCTCTATGGCGACCAACTGGGGAGCGTCAGCGCGGTCGCGGATGGATCCGGCGCGTTGGCCAGTAAAACCCTCTACCACCCCTGGGGCACGACCAGGCATACTCAAGGCGCCAGCCCGACAGATTACGCCTACACCGGGGAGATGCAGGAAGGGGATATCTATTTCTATAATGCCCGCTGGCCGCAGGTCCGCGCAACACAGTTGAGGGGATTCGACCCAGTAAGGGGTCGTTTCATGCAGGCGGATACGCTTGTACCAACTCACCAGGACACGCAGGGCTTTGACAGGTATGCTTACGTCAACAATAACCCATTGAAATATACTGATCCTAACGGTAACTCTGTTTTTAATGAGTTCTTAAATGGAGTGGCGCTTGAATTTCTAATTGACATGACTTTTGGAATATTTGATTCCTTAATTGTTGAAAAGAGCAATTCGCAGTACTTTGAAAACGGACGTAACTTAGGAAGAGCGTTGGCGATAGCTGTTGACATAGCAGAAATATACTATGGAGGTGGGTTGGCTGCGGGCTCAATCTCGATGATTGGAGGAACTGGAGTTCTAAGTCTTGCAGGTGCTGGACCAACTGGGGGCGGCACTCTGGCGTTGGGTGGTGCAGCAGTATCGGCAGAATCAATCCCATTGGTCGCAGGCTCAATCATGGTAGCACATGGAGTTGGGAGTATACTGTTTGCTTTTAGTCGGGATTTCTCTGGTCCAACAATACCAGATACAGGCATGCTTGGGAGAAATGGCCCAGTCATTGAATCTAAGACCCTTTGGAAGAGTGAAGGGAAATCTCGATTAGACGTAGAAATCAGAGCTCCTGGAAAAAGACCCGGTAGAATTCATTATCAAGATGCTTTGAGCAACACTTTTAAATATGATCCTTACAATGGATTTTTTACCCACAAAGAACTTCCAATACCAGGATATTTGAAAGACCTGCTCTCCAATAATAGTAGTTTTATTAATGCATTAAACAAAGCCTTTAGGTACTTAGGAGAAGTGAAATGATCTCAGTAAACTTACAATTTATCGAAGAATGTGTTAGTAGATTATCGGTTTTTCCAAAAATTGACGATCCTCTACCTAAAAAATTAGAAGATGTGCTTGCAAGAGACATTACAATAATCGATGGTATTTACTTTTTGTATCCTCAAACTGTCAAGAGCATTAGTGAATTCTCAAAAGATTATTTGGAACTGATTGTTGACGAAACGGATATTGAGATATCTGAGAATGGAATTTGCATCTTGAATTATATGGATTATGAAAATGAAGGCGATTCAACTGCCAATGAAGTGTTTCGGTTAGGTGTTATTGTTACGCTGCGGTTGGCACGAAAACTTGAAGAACTGGGGGATTTTCTAATATCCTTTTCCTTCTCATATGATAAAGAGGAACAATTGATAAGCAACAAAGTTGCTTTTGTCAAAGAAAGGGAAGGACAAATTAGTTGGGAACCACCGGAGCTATACTTAAAGGAGGCGATTCTGAGAGTTTCCACAAAACCGGTTACGTGATCAACTTACATCAGGAGATGAAGTGACTTTCGAAAATCCACAGTTCATTATCCAAGTTCAGCTCGGTTTGGGTCATGCGAAGTGAAAAGATGCAGTACAGTGATATAAGCTTTTTGTTGAAGTCTTGCCGGAATGATTGAGTATTTCCGTTCCACTTCTGATTACGAGACTGGGACACTTGTCAGTAGAACGTTGTATGAGCCCTGGAGAGTTGCCCGCTATCAAACAGGATCAAACATAACTGACTATGGATTCACCGGGCAGATGAGAGAAGGGGACGTATATTTCTACTACGCTCGCTGGTATGACCCGCAATTGGGCAGGTTCATGCAGGTAGATACTCTCGTGCCATTCCTGCCTGGGCACGCAGGACTTAAACGCACTGGATTCTGAATTAACAGGTAATGCTTTTTCCGGTCAATTTTCAATATTAATTCAAACAAAAGCTGTGATACCAGGCAAGATGCTGGATGCAAGCCCACCAATATACCGCCCCTTCGCTGGTTTCGGGAAACCGGTTTTTTGGTAATTCGGCTCTGATTTCTTGTCTGACATGGTTCAAGCTCTTTTTGGGTTGCTGACCAAGCATTCTCAGGAGGATTTTTTCGGACAATTCAGAAATTCGCAAGGTTGATCGCTCCTCACTGGCTTGAAGCGTCTCCTTTAATGGGTTAAAGCGGCGCGCTCGGATTGATTAATAACCCCGATCTCTTTCGTTTAATTCCCAAACAGCCAATCCCTATGCAAAACGCGGCGGCGAGGTTCGATGACTTGAAAAGATAATATAATTTCTGTCTGTAAGCAATATCATCGTTATCCGGAGACCCCTTAAAGCCATGAAGAAATTTCGTGTCGCCGTTCTGGCAAATCTTAAAGAAAACGCCCCCAAATTTGATGGCATGAGTGAGGATCAATGGGACGATCTTGACTCCGAAGCCACTGTTTTGGCGCTGGTGAACGCGATCAGAGAAGGCGGCCATGAGGCAGACTTTCTTGAAGCGGATGAGAGCATCATCGATACCGTCCGCGCCTACAAACCGGATATTTGCTTCAACATCGCCGAAAGCCATTTTGGGGACTCGCGTGAGGCGCAAATCCCCGCGATTTTGGAAAAACTGCAAATCCCCTACACGGGGTCCAAAATTCTGACCCTTGCCCTGACACTGGACAAAGCCATGACCAAGCGTATTTTAGCCTGGCACAATTTGCCGACCCCGGAGTTTCAGGTTTTTGAACGGGTGGACGAACCGCTGGATGAAGGCATGATTTTTCCGCTCTTCATCAAACCCGGTCACGAAGGAACCGGCATGGGCATCAGTTTTCAATCTATCCTTCACGATGAAAAAGAACTTCGCGCGCAGCTGGAATTTATTCTCAAAAAGTACAAACAAAGCGCGCTGGTGGAACGGTATATTGAAGGCCGCGAAGTCACGGTCGGCTTGGTTGGCAACCTGATCGGGCCAGTCGCGCGCCGCGTCCCAAAAGACGAGAACGCCCACCGCATTCAGGCGGGTTTGCAGTTTTTGCCGCCCATGGAAGTGAACCTTGCTCCCTGGGTGGAAGCCGGCGGCATTTACAGCAACGAGCTCAAAACCGCCCACGCGGCAGACCTCGAATATCTCTGCCCCGCGCCGCTGGACGAAGACCAAATCGACGAGCTCAATTGGCTCGCGGCGGCTGTTTTTCGGGTGACGGGCGCGCTGGACGTCTCCCGAATCGATTTTCGCCTGGACATACGGGACAATCTCAAACCCTACATCCTTGAAATCAACCCGCTGCCAGGACTGATGCCCCGGCTCTCGGATATCGTCATCGAAGCCGCCGCCGACGGGATCAGCCACACCGAACTGATAAATATGATCCTGAACACCGCTCTGAAGCGCTACGGCTTGATCAGTTAGGAGCCTATGCAAGCGCGTCTTTTGACCTTAGAGGATTATCCGCAGCTTTATCAACTTTGGCAGGATGTCCAGGGCTTTGAGCGTGGATTGCGAAGCCTGGATGACAGCCGCGAGGGGATTGCCAAATTTTTGGACCGCAACCCCAACACCTGTTTCGTAATCGAAGCAGATGGGCGCATCGTCGGCGGCATATTGGCAGGCAACGATGGAAGGCGCGGCTACATTTATCACGCCATTGTCCATCCTGACTTTCAGGGTCAGGGCTTGGGTAAGATGCTGGTTGACCACGCTTGCGAAGCCCTGCGAGCCGAAGGGATCCACAAAGCCGGCATGTTGGTCTTTGGCAATAACGATCAAGGCAACGCCTTTTGGGAAAGCCAGGGCTGGGTCACCCGACCCGATCTGGTCTATCGCAACAAAACCCTCAACCCGGAGAACGAGTGAGCCTCGATTTCACCATCCGTCAGGCGCAAAGCGCGGATATCCCCCTGCTCATCCAAGCCCGGGTCGACTTTTTGGCAGCTTTGGGACATCCAATCCCAGACGACAAGCTGAAGGAAACTCAAAAACGCCTGCAAACCTTTATCACACAGTGCCTGAACCGGGATCTCTTTGCCTGGATCGCTTTGGATGACAGCCAGATCGCGGCGGCGGGTTTTTTGCAGGTTTTCCAGATTATGGTTCACGGCAATGCCCCCAGCGGCAGATATGGGCGCATCGTCAACGTCCTCACCTGGGAAGCCTATCGCAGTCAGGGCTTGGGACGCCGGATCATGAATCAGCTCATCGCCAAAGCCCGCCAACTTGGGCTTGACTACATCAGCCTGAACGCTTCAGACCTGGGGAGACCGCTCTATGAGAGCCTGGGTTTTGTGGATGATGTCCCGGAAGACCCGCCCATGATCCTGCCTTTGTAGTTGGTTCCGGATTCCCCTTTGCACCAGGCGGTTTTGGCACGGTTCCTGCTCCATCAAAGGTGAAATGGTTTGTTTTCCCCATTTCGACCGGAGGGGAGATGCTCTCACTTGCCTATTGCGGCCTTAACTGTGAAGAATGCCCGGTGTTTCAGGCAACGCGAAACCGGGACGAAGTTCACAAACGCTGGCTGGCAGCTGAATATTCTTCGGAACAACTGTGTTTTTCCACCCGCGACATGACCTGTTACGGCTGCCACAGCCAGCAGCGTCTGGAATCGCGCATGTGCCAGGGTTGTCAGCTGCGCGCCTGCGCCTCCAGCCGCCTGGTCGAAAATTGCGCTCACTGCCGTGATTTTCCCTGTAATCTGATTGAAAGGTTTGTCCCGATCGAGACCGACGCCCGCACCGCTCTGGAACTGGAAAGGGAAAGAATTTTGGTAAAAGCATAAAAAGCCATTACAATTCTCCCTATGTCAGAAACAGCAACCCTGGTTGACCTGACGCTTTTGCAACCAAGTCAGCTTTTCCTATCCGCCAAACGCCTGGAACAGATCCTTGCCTGGATCAAAAGCGAAGATCCCGACGAGCTCGAGCCGCTGCCCTTCAAGGAGCTTGACGGTCATCTCATGTTGACCGATGGGCACCACCGTGCTTACGCGTTCCATTTCCTTGGTTACAAGCAGATCAAGGTGATCCCAGACACAGATGATCTTGACTGGGAGGCTTATAGAATTTGCGTCCAATGGTGCCTCGAAAATGGCATCAGCTCCGTGAAAGACCTCGAAAGCAGAATTGTCAATGAGAAAGACTTTGACCTGCTCTGGAACAAACGTTGTGACGAATTACACCAATTTCTGAAGAAAAAAAGATGCGCATCAGACTAATCGCAAAAAAGCACGTTGACAATTTGCCTGGGCACAACTTCGCCCAAATGACGCAGGGACTCAAAAAGTGCGAGGGGCAAGGCTACGACCTGCTCTGCTTTGGCGAGTCGTTCGCGCATGTCTTTGAAGCCTTGGCCTGGGAGCACGCCCGCGATCTCAAAATCTCTCTGTGTAAAAACGACCCGCGCATCGCAGCGCTGAGAGAAGAAGCCCGAAAAGCCACGACCGGGTTCGCCCAAATGCGAACCCGGGTTATTGACGGTCGATCTTTAATAGTACCCCGGACAAAGGCAGCAAAAAAGCGGGGTTTGCCCCGCTTTTTTTAGAATTAACCGAGCCTTTTCAAGCCAGCAAGCGGTTTATGACTTGCCGCGCATTCTTGGGTCGAGCACGTCGCGCATGGCATCGCCAACCAGGTTCCAGCCCATCACGAATAGCGTCAGGACTACGCCGGGATAAACCACAATGTACCAATATTTGTCCAGACTAGTGATCCAGTTGCGGGAGAAGCTCAAAACCTGGCCCCAGTCGGCATAACCGACCTCCGTCCCGATACCCAGGAAGGAAAGCGCCGCGAAACTGAGCACCACGTCGCCAATCCCAAGCGAAGCCAGCACCAACGTCGGGAAAATCGCGTTTGGAAGAATGTGCTTGAAGAGCGTGCGGCTGTTTTTCACGCCGGAGACCTTGGCAGCCATGACAAAGTCGCGATTTTTGATGGAAAGGATATCCGAACGGATGATGCGCGCGTAGCCCATCCAGCCAAAGGTGATCATGGCAATCAGGGGCGGCATGAGACTGCGCCCCAAAACCGGCGTCAGAACGGCGGAGAAAATCAGCGCCATCATGATATACGGCAGGGTCATAAAAATATCCACGATACGCATCAGCAGGTTATCCACCCATCCGCCGTAATAGGCCGCCACCGACCCAATGATCACCCCGATGACGACTGTCACGAAGACGACAAAGATACCGGTCTTGAAGGCGGTTCTGGTACCCCAGATAATGCCGTAGAAGATATCATACTGCCCCTGGGCGGTACCCAAAATATGGACCCACTCTGATTTTCCGGTTAAAGGTTCGTACCAAAATGGTACCTCCGGCACGTTGCGCTTCCAGGGCGTTCCGGGCGCTTTTGGCTCGCCACCAAAACCGTCGCGCGGAATTTTGAGCGGATCGTTGCCGACGGGCGGCGCGATCAGCGGCGCGAAAACCGCGACCAGGATAAAGATCAAAATCAAAACGAAACCGATGATCGAAGCCGGAGTTTTGAAGAGACCTTTGATGATCCGATAGTTTTCCGGACCCAGCACGCGCTCGAGCCAGGTGATCTTGCGGTCAGATACGGATTCTGCCAGTTCGCGGTTGTCACCGCTGGGAATGCTTGTCAGTTCAGTCATGCATTACTCCTTAATTCAAGCGCACTCGCGGGTCGATGAAAGCGTACATCACATCGACCACAAGGTTGGAAATGATCAAAATCAAGCCGGTAAAAATCGCCATGCCCAAGACCGTGACGACGTCCAGCTGCGCTGCCGCGTCGGCAGCGGCTTTGCCGATACCGGGATAGTTGAAAACTGTTTCGGTGATCACCACACCGCCCAGCAAGCCGACGATGCTCCCGCCCATCATGGTCACAACCGGCAGCATCGCGTTGGGTCTGGCGTGTTTGTTGACCACATCTTTTTCGTCCAGGCCTTTGGCGCGGGCTGTGGTGACATAGTCCATGCGGAGGGTTTCGAGCATCGAAGAACGGGTGACGCGCACATAAGTCGCCCAGTTGATGTAAGAGAGCGTGATAATGGGCATGACCATGTGTCTGAGGGAATCTATAAAGACATCAAAGCGTCCGTTGAGCAAGGCATCGATGCTCAGCAGGTGCGTATACGATTTGAACTGACCGGAAAATACCAACTGGTTGACCCAGTCCGACATCTTTCCCGGGAAGAACCATTTTAGCTTGGCATAAAAGAACATCAGCAGCAGCAAACCGAAAACAAAGGTCGGGAAAGAGGTGCCGATGATGGAATACATTCTGGCGCCCTGGTCAAAACCCTTGTTTTGATTCACCGCGGCTTTCACGCCCATCCAAATCCCAACCGAAAGCATTGGGAAAACCGTCCAGAGAGCCAGATCAACCGTATTGGGGAAACGATTCTTGATGATGTCGACCACCGGCTGTGACGCAGTGCGGGAATAGCCAAATTCGCCGCGCAAAACGCCGCCTTCGGTTTCACCGGTCAAAGGATTCCTGACGCCGGTGAGCCATTTCCAATACTGCACCATAAAGGGCTGATCAAGTCCGTATTGGCGAATGATACCTTCTACTTGCTTGTCATTTTTCGGAAAGTCCTTCATATAGAGCGCCGACCGTTCCACCGGACCCAGGAACTGGAGCATTCCGAAAATAATCAGGGTAACGCCAATCAATAACAGCGGAACCATGAGTAACCTGCGGATAATATAATTGGTCATGCCTTACCTCTCTGTTTTTGTGCCTTTCAAACCACCCACAAATGGGACTTGTGACCGGTTTCAAAACCGCAAAATCTCTGGGAGCCCTTGCGGGCTCCCAGAAAGAGCGAACAAACTATTGAACCAGGAAGTTGAAAATCAAAACATCCTGTGACAAACCGGGGCGACCATAGTAGAGGGTCAGGGGTTTGTCATTCGGGGTATCGCAGATTTCAAAGCGATCCAAACCGGTCAGATTGGTGTCAACTGAGCAAACGGGCACAGGATCATCGTAAGCGTTGGTATCGGGATTGTAGATCGCGATTTCGCTAACCATGTTGTCAACCTGGGTACGTTGTTCCACAGGCACGGCGATGATGTCTGCCTCACCAGCCTGGAGCATGGCAAAGCGGGTACCAAATTCGGCAACGTCTTTAATCACGACGCGTTCGACCTTGGCGGGTTCTCCCCAATATTCATCAAAGCGAGCCAAGACAATTTCAGTGCCAGGTGTCCAGTGGTCCAGTTTGAAGGCGCCGGTACCATTGGCAATCGGAGTGAAGGGATCGTCAGCCGAAACCATGCCGTAGTAGTTCTGCCAGGTTTCGCAGGTTCCATCCCAACCGCCGTTTTCAACCACCCATTCCATGTCCATAACGGAGCCCCAAGCCTGAGCGATCGTGGCGAGGAAAGGACCCCAGGGCTGTGCCAGATAGAAGGTGACTGTTCCGGCTTCGTCGTCGGCAACAATCTTTTCCTTGACCTGTTCACAGGCAGCCATCAGGACGTCGGGAGAATTGGCAACCAGCGATTCGCGGCTGTCAGCGGAAGCAAAATCATCAACCAAACCGGTGATGTCATCTACGCCGACACCGAAGAAGGGTTCAGCCAGCAGCCACTGCGGTGAGGAATAACCACCCTGCAGCAAACCTCTCTGGAAGGAATAAGCGACATCGGACGGAGTCAGGTCGCCACCTTCGTGGAATTTTACGCCTTCGCGGATCTTGAAGGTAATGGTCTTGCCTTCGTCAGTTTCTTCCCAGCTCTCAGCAAGTTGGGGAACGAATTTATCGGTGGCAATGCCGTCATAGAACACCAGGGTTTGGTAAACGTTCTGGAGGATCTGACCGCTGGCAGTATCGTATGCCAGAGCCGGATCGAGCGTGTCAACATCACCAAAGCTGGCGACGGTGATCACGTCAGGATTAGCAGCACCTTCGGCTTTGTACATCGGGGCAAAGTAGTCGCCCGCGAAGATCGGGTTCAAAACGCGGCCTTCTATCCATTTTTGTTCGTAGCCGTGAGAAGTAGCTAGCGCCACGGGGATACCAACAGCCAGGTCGTAGTAGAGCTGGTTGAACTGCTGGTAAATGGCATGGCGTTCGGCAGGATCCGTGTTGGCTACACCTTGATCAAGGAGAGCCTTAAACTGTGCCTTTACATCATCGGGCAGGTTCTGGCGGTTACCATAAGTACCGGTGGTATACGGTTGATACCAGTTGTGGGCGTCATGGATGTCTTCCAACCATCCGGCAACCATGATGGGGATTTTCTTGGCGCGCTGGGCGGCAAGATAAGCGGGCCACGGCAGACCGAGAACCTCAATGACGAACTTGTCATTGATTTCAGCCAGGTTTGCCTGCATAATTTCGGCATAGATCTGGCGGGTGGTGTTACCGGTGTTGTAACCCATCTGCATGCGGAAACCCATTTCCCAAATGTCATCGGGATCTTCGCCGGCGGGGATGCCGTCTTTGTCGACGTCAGCCAGCTTGAATTCTTCGGCGGCTTTTTCAAGGTCATAATAGAAATGGGGAGCGTCGGGATCGAAACCAGGCATACCGACCAGGGAGAGAACCTTGGATTGGATAGCTTCACCCTGATAGATTTCATCGATAACGATGTCCCAATCGAAGGCGTAAGCGAAGCCGCGGCGCACGTGAACATCATCAAAGATGGTTGGGGGCGCGCCATTGCCGTCGAGTTTGTTTGAACCAAGATAGGGATTCAGGGCTGTAGCGACTTCTTCGCTCGGCTCAGCCGGGGCTTCGGTCGCGACTTCTTCGCTCGGTTCCGTCATTTCTTCGACAACGTCGGTTACAACAGGAACTTCATCAACGACCGCTGGGGTTGGGTTACAAGCAGCCAAAACCATGCTCGTGACCAACAGTAAAGCTAAAAAGACATAAATTTTACGCATTTCTCCTCCTAAAGAGTTTTTTGTGAATCTTTCTTAACTTTTTACTGTATTTTTTTATGTGATCTCCTCAAATGACCTCCTTCTTTTGTTCAGGGAGATTAACCTTGAAGCACTCAACAAAGTGACCAGGTAATACTTCTCTGAATTCAGGCCTTGCTGCGGCACATTGCTCATCCGCGAGCGGACAGCGTGTCCTGAAACGGCAACCGCTGGGCGGATTGGCAGGAGATGGAACATCGCCTTCCATGATCACCCGCTTGTGGGTCTCATAATATTCAGGATCCGCCACCGGGATAGCAGAAAGCAGTGCCTTGGTGTAGGGATGTAACGGGTTTCGGTAGATCTCATTTCGATCTGCCAATTCGACGATGATGCCCAGATACATAACCGCGACTCGGTCGCTGATATGTCTGACCATCGAAAGGTCATGGGCAATGAACAAATATGTCAAATCCAATTCCTTCTGCAGGTCTTCGAACAGGTTGATCACCTGAGCCTGAATCGAGACATCCAGAGCGGAGATTGGTTCGTCACAAACAATAAAGGAGGGCTTGTTTGCCAGCGCGCGGGCAATACCAATGCGCTGACGCTGCCCGCCGGAAAACTCGTGGGGATAGCGGGACATAAAGTCGGGGTCCAGCCTCACCAAACCCATCAGTTCCCGCACGCGGTTGTCGATTTCCTTGCCGCTCACGCTGCCAAAAGCCACCAGAGGTTCGGCGACGATATCCCGAATCGTCATGCGGGGATTCAGGCTGGCGTAGGGGTCCTGAAAAATCATCTGAACTTCCTTACGCATCTGCCGCATCTCTTCGGATCGCAGCGCGTTCAGCTCTTTCCCCTCAAAAAAGACCTGACCGGCGGTCGGTTCGTAGAGCTGCAGGATCGTTCTGCCGGTGGTCGACTTTCCGCAGCCGGATTCGCCAACCAAACCCAGCGTTTCACCCCGATGGATATCAAAACTGATCCCGTCAACTGCCTTCACCGCGCCGACCTGGCGCTGGATCACACCCCGCAGGATGGGGAAGTGCATTTTCAGGTTTTTTACACTGACCAATACATCGTTATGTTCCGTCATGCGCGTTCACTCCCTGTTGAAGTATCCACCCAACAAGCGACCCTATGGTCGTTCCCAATGTCTTCTAACAATGGGTTTTCCATACGGCAGCGTTCTTTCGCCCACTTGCAGCGTGGGGAGAAAGGACAGGTGTGAGGTTTTTGATAGAGCAACGGAGGCATTCCATCAACAGAGTACAGGCGTTTCCGTCCCTCTTGCTGAATTTGAGGCAGGCTGCCAATGAGCCCGATGGTGTAGGGATGCCTCGGGTTTCGGAAAAGCTCCTTGACCGGGGCTTCTTCGATGATGAATCCGCCGTACATCACCGCGACCCTTTGGGCGATACTGGCGACCACGCCCAGGTCATGGGTGATCCAGATGATTGCCATGCCCAACTCTTCGCGCAGCCGGATCACCAGATCCACGATCTGAGCCTGAATGGTGACGTCCAGGGCTGTGGTCGGCTCGTCGGCGATCAAAATCTGCGGCGCGCAAGCCAAAGCCATGGCGATCATCACGCGCTGACGCATCCCGCCGGAATATTGGTGCGGATAGTCCTTCAACCGCTCTCCTGCCCGCGGAATGCCGACCTGTTCCAGCAGTTCGATTGAGCGGGCGCGCGCCTGCACCTGATTGAACCCAAGATGCAGCTTTAGCGGCTCTTCCAACTGCCTGCCGATAGTCATGACCGGATTGAGCGAGGTCATCGGGTCCTGAAAGACCATCGCGATCTGACCGCCGCGGACGCGGCGCATTTCTTCCGGGCTCATCGCGAGCAGATCATTGCCCTTGAAAAAGGCTTTTCCGGCAACGATCTTTCCGGGTGGTTGAGGAATCAGTTTTAGCAGAGACAGCATGGATACGCTTTTTCCGCAACCGCTCTCTCCGACCACGCCGAGCGTTTCGCCCTCATTGAGTTTGAAAGAAACACCGTTTACGGCATAAACGGTCCCCTCGGGGGTTTTGAACCTCGTTTCAAGATCCTGAACATTAAGTAAGTCTTGAGGCATAGTACTCCCTTTTAAAGAAGTTTGGCATGAAATGATCTATCTTCATAAGGTGATGATTACATGTAAATTTGAGGTTTTCTATTGTGATTAGGTTTATTATACACGGTAAACAAATTTTTTTGGTTGGGAGTTTTGGAAGTTTTGAAATCATTTCTGACCCTCCGGAACGCAGCGCGAAAGTTGCCCATAAATGAGATTGCAAATCGCGCTGCTGTCATTCAGATCCACAAAGACTTCCAGGATCCCGGGTTCGAACGATTTTGGCAAAATCGCGGGCTGTTGAAGGACCGCCTCGCCCAATTCTCTCAGGGCGCTCAGGTGCCAGGCACGGGCGGTTTGGGCTTCTACTTCGGTGTTGAAGTTTTGCCTGGCGAAATCAAAGGTCTTTGCCAACAGCACCTGCGGTTCCCGCAGCTCTTTGGTCATGATCTGATCCGTCCAAAATCCCGCCATTGCCATGACTAAAACAGCCACCAAAATCAGTTTGATCTTATCGATCGGTCTGCCGGACCAAAGGAAATTCGTGCTCAGGTTTTCTTCGAAAATTGCGACGACGCCGACCGCGACAATGATAAAAAAACTGACCATGATCACAGTTGGGAAAGAAACTACGGAATAACGCAATTTGCCAGCCACATCAGGCTTCAGCACGCCCACCAGCCACTCGGCGATTTTGCTCGGCGCCCAAACTGCCAAAGCTATCAGAAGCGCGATGTAGGCGATCCAGGTCAGCGCTTTGACCAGGTTGCTTAGGGTACGGGTTCTGACCCAGGCAAAAACGATCCCAAAAAGAACCGCGATGAGAACGGCCGGCAAAAATTTTACGTAAGGCACTTGCGCGTAATGGCGTGCCAATACCGCCGCGTCCATGCCCCAAGCCGCGATTCCAAATCCCAGACTGCACAACAAGCCATAGAATATGGAAACTTTCATGGTTGGGGAGGACGTCTGCTTCATCAATTAAGTCTCCGTCCCGCCTTTTGGCTGGCTGGCGGGACTGCAGGGCGGCAGCGTTGACCGACAGCAAATTCCCGTGAAGTGAATTTGTGGAGGATGTGTCTCGGAAGAAATGGATAATGATGCCATTTTTACCATATGTCAGTTAGCCGCAAAATTGCTGCCTCTGACACCCAACTGATTTTACCAGATTCAGGCAATTTGCTGGTAAGCAATTTTATCGCAAATTTTCAAGTCCGCGGGGACGTCAAAAAAAATGCTTCGCGAACAATAACGCCCTGCCGTGGCTGCCATTTTCTTATTAATTAAAAAGAGCAGGGCAATAAACCCTGCTCTTTTTGGGCTTTAAAAACTAATTATCCCGCCGAGGTCGTCTGCCGCGCTCGCCGCCGGACCGGCGTTCCCCGCCGGAACGGCGCTCAGAGCCGCCGCGTCCGCCGCCGGATTTGGAGCGGTTGGCGTTGTCGTGTTCGCGCGCTTCTTCGGCTGTCCAGCCTTCCAGAAGCGCCTGGCGGGAAAGACGGATTTTGCCGTCGGACGAAATGTCGATCACCATCACGGTCAGTTCGTCACCGACGTTGACGATGTCTTCAACCTTGGCGACCCGTTCGGATGCCAGTTGGGAAACGTGCACCAAACCGTCAACACCGGGCAAAATCTCGATAAAAGCGCCGAAATCGGCTACGCGCACACACTTGCCGGTATAGATGCGTCCGATTTCCGGGGTCTCGGTCAGCGACAAAATGCGGTCGCGCGCTTCTTCGAATCCGACACTATCGGTCGAAGCGATGTAGACCGTACCGTCATCATCGATATCGATCTTGGTGTTGGTTTCTTCCTGCAGCGCGCGGATGTTTTTGCCGCCGGGTCCGATGATCGCGCCGATTTTGTCGATCGGAACCTTCACCGATTCAATTCGCGGGACATGCGGTTTCAAATTCGGCCGCGGTGCGTCGATCACTTCGAGCATTTTGCCAAGGATGTAAAAACGCGCGTCCTGCGCCCGCTGCAAGGCTTCTGCCATGATCTCGGGCGTGATGCCGGCAATTTTGATATCCATTTGCAGGGCGGTGATGCCGTTGCGAGTCCCGGCGACTTTGAAGTCCATGTCGCCCAGGTGATCTTCGGTTCCAAGGATGTCGGTCAGAATGACGTAACGCTCGCCTTCCTTGATCAGCCCCATGGCAACGCCTGAAACCGGCGCCGAAATGGGAACGCCGCAATCCATCAGCGCCAAAGTGGAGCCGCAAACGGATGCCATGGATGAAGAACCGTTGGACGCCATCACTTCCGAAACCAGACGCAGGGTGTAGGGGAAGCTCTTTTCGTCCGGAATCACGGGGACGAGCGCGCGTTCCGCCAGAGCGCCGTGCCCAATCTCGCGCCGGCTTTGGCCTCCGACTTTGCGGGTTTCGCCAGTCGAGAAAGGCGGGAAGTTATAGTGATGCATATAGCGTTTGGAATCCATCCCGTTCAGGTTGTCCAGTTCCTGAGCTTCCTTGGGGGTGCCGAGCGTGGCGAAGGTCAGTACCTGCGTTTCACCGCGGGTGAACAGACCGGAACCATGCGCCCGCGGAGAAATATCGACCTCAGCAGAAATTTCGCGCACTTCGAAGACCTTGCGATTGTCTGGCCGCTTGCCTTCGTTGAGGATGCGCTGGCGGATGATTTGCCGTTCGGCTTCATCAAAAGCCTGTTTGTAGGCTGCCGTGTTTTCGGGCGTCAGTTCCACTTCCTGGGCGATTTCTTCAAGATAGGCGGCTTTGATCAGGTCCATGCCGCCGTAAAGGTTTTCTTTGCTGTATGGCTGGTCGAGCAGCTTGGTGACGCGCTCGAAAACGCGGTTTTTGGCAGCCGCGACCAGGCTGTTGTCCAAAACGTCCAGTTCGACTTCCCGTTTGGGCTTGCCGATCTCTGACGCCATTTGTTCCTGCAAGGCGATGATGGGCTGGATGGCTTTGTGCGCCAGCTGCAGGGCTTCGACCATCAAAACCTCGGTGACTTCGTTCGCCCCGGCTTCGACCATCAGGATAGCGTCTTTGGTGCCGGCAACGCGCAAATCGAGGCTGGATTCTTCCATCTCTTTCAGAGAAGGGTTGACCACCAGGTTGCCGTTTACAAAACCGACGCGCACCGCGCCGATGGGACCGCCAAAGGGGATATCCGAGATCATCAGGGCGGCGGAGGCAGCGTTGATCGCCAGCATATCCAGCGGGTTTTCGTCGTCCGCGGAGAGCGACATCAAAATTACCTGCACCTCATTGCGCATCCCTTCCGGGAAGAGCGGGCGCAGCGGACGGTCGGTCAGGCGGGCGACCAGCGTCGCGTCTGTTGACGGCCGGCCTTCACGCCGGAAAAAAGAACCGGGGATTTTGCCGCCGGCATACATGCGTTCCTCATAAGAAACGGTCAAAGGGAAAAAATCAGTGCCTTCGCGAGCCTCACCCAATGTTGCCGCGGCAAACATCATGCTGTCGCCCTGACGGAGGATGACGGAGCCGCCTGCCAAACGGGCGATGCGGCCGGTTTCGAAGCTGACTTGCTTGTTTCCAAGCGTAGTTGAATAATACTTGGCTTCAGGTTTCATGTTGTCCTTTCATCTGCTGCCAGATCAGGGACTGAAAAACGCCGACCAAAGCTTGGTCAACACTTTTCAATACCCGTCTGGCTTAATAAAATTAATCCGCAAAAAGCCTTTCCATAGGCTGAGAAAGGCTTTTTGGGTTGGTTACTGATTCAGAGATTACTTTCGGCGGATGTTCAAAGACTCGGTGATCGCCAGGAAGCTATCGTAGTTCTTTTGACGCAGATAGGCTAACAGACGGCGACGCTGACCAACCAGCTTGAGCAAACCGCGGCGGGAACTCTCGTCGTGTTTGTTCGCGCGAAGGTGATCGGTGAGTTGAGAAATTCGTTTGGAAAGCAGAGCGATTTGTACTTCAGGAGAACCGGTGTCGCCCGATTTGGTTGCGTACTTTTCGATGATCTCAGTTTTTTCAGTTTTTGTTAAAGCCATGACATATGCTCCTTAAATATTTTTGCAGGTCTCCCTGATTGCAGCCTAAACAAAGGACCGCGCACCGGACCAGTCATTGCCAAAATTATATCAGAAATCCTCCCAACCGCAAGAAAAAAAAAGCATTCAAAGTGTTCGCGGAGCGGTGTGAAAACGCGGGGGAGTGTCGCAGGGTGGCGTGGCGGTTGGGCAGCCGCAGGATCCTTCGGCTGTGCCGCTGGATGACATTGACCTTACCAGCGCCCGGCTCTTTTTCGGGTGTCATTCTGAGCGAAGCGAAGAATCTTCTTTTCTTGCGTCTTCCCTACTGTCAATCTGAGCGAAGCGAAGAATCTCATGTTCTTGCGCCTTCCCCACTGTCATTCTGAGCGAAGCGAAGAATCTTATGTTCTTGGTGTCTTCCCCACTGTCATTCTGAGCGAAGCGACTGCTTGCGTACCTGGTGTCTTTCCAGGTAAGAATCTTTCTTTCCTTAATCCTGCCGGAACCGTTTTATCGGTTTTTTTACCACAAGATCCTTCGGCTGCGCCTCAGGTTGACATTGTCCTTGCCTGCACCCGGCTCTTTTCCTGGTGTCATTCTGAGCGAAGCGAATGCTTGCGTTCTTGGCGCCTTCCCCACTGTCATTCTGAGCGAAGCGACTGCTTGCGTACCTGGTGTCTTTCCAGGTAAGAATCTTTCTTTTCTCAATCCTGCCGGAACTGTTTTATCGGGTTTTTTACCGCAAGATCCTTCGGCTGCGCCTCAGGATGACGTGGCGGCCGGGCGGCCGCAGGATCTTTCGCGATACCCATCCGTTTCAGGCGTTTTCGGGAGCTGGATTTTTGACAGTTAGCTCATTTTTGAAAGCAATTTTGATGTCAAGTAATGTTACAATAAAGGCGACAATGCCCGAGGCTCATCAGACCCGGGCTAAACAATGTACAAGGAGATTTAATGACCGAGGAAAACCCCCACATTGAAAAACTGATGGCTATGCGCGCTTCCGCCATGTTGGGCGGAGGGCAAAGCCGCATCGACAAACAACACGCCAAAGGCGCGCTGACTGCCCGCGAAAGAATTGACCTTTTGCTCGACAAAGGCAGTTTCCGCGAGGTCGGCGCCATGGCGGTCGCCCCCAAAGACAATGACCCCAAAGCCGCGCTTGGCGACGGCGTCGTGACCGGCTACGGCAAAGTTGAAGGCCGCACCGTTTATGTTTACGCGCAGGACTTCACCGTTCAGGGCGGAGCCCTGGGCGAGATGCACGCCCAAAAAATCTGCCGCGTAATGGACCTGGCTGTCAAGACCGGCTCTCCCATCATCGGAATGATCGATTCCGGCGGCGCCCGCATCCAGGAAGGCGTTGCCAGCCTGGGCGGTTATGCCGAGATTTTCCGCCGCAACGCGATCTATTCAGGCGTTGTACCCCAAATCAGCCTGATCATGGGTCCCTGTGCCGGCGGCGCTTCTTATTCCCCGGCTGTCACCGACCTGATCATCATGGTTCGCAAATCCTCCTATATGTTCCTCACGGGTCCCGCGGTCATCAAGACCGTGACAGGCGAGGATGTCGATTTTGAAACCCTTGGCGGCGCCGATGTCCATCTGGGCACCAGCGGGAACTGCCACATGGTCGGCGCGAACGAAAAAGAAGCCATCGCGCTGGCACGCCAGGCGCTCTCATACCTGCCTTCCAACAATATCGAGCAGGCGCCCATGGCAGAAACCACCGAAACCATCAACCGCCGCAGCGAAGCCCTCAACACCATCGTCCCCGATGACCCCAACACGCCCTACAGCATGCATACCGCCATCGAGATGATCGTTGACCAGGGCTCCTTCCTGGAAATTCAAGCCGGTTTCGCACCCAACGCCATTGTCGGTTTGGCGCGCCTGGGAGGCAGACCGGTCGGCATCGTTTCGCAGGAACCCGCCATGATGGCTGGCGTGATGGACATTGACTCAGCGGATAAGATCAGCCGCCTCGTGCGCATGTGCGACGCGTTCAACCTGCCGATCGTGACCTTCGTCGATTCTCCCGGCTTTTTGCCCGGTGTGGAACAGGAACATGGCGGCGTCATTCGCCACGGCGCAAAGGTGCTCTTTGCCTATGCCGAAGCCACGGTTCCGAAAGTCAGCGTGGTCACCCGCAAGGCTTACGGCGGCGCCTATGTCGTCATGAGCAGCAAGTATCTGGGCACCGATATCACCTATGCCTGGCCTACCGCTGAAATCGCCGTGATGGGCGCGGACGGCGCGGCTAACATCCTCTATCACCGTCAGATCAAAGATGCCGAAGATCCCGCCGCCGAGCGCGAACGTCTGACCAGACAATATCAGGATGAGTTCCTCAATCCCTATGTCGCGGCAAAATCCGGTTTTATCGATGAGGTGATCGAACCCGCCGAAACCCGCCAGAAACTTATCGAAGCCCTGCAGGCGCTGGAAAACAAGATCGAAACCAATCCTGCCCGCAAGCACGGCAACATGCCGGTATAGGAGCTGAAAAATGAACTTATTTAATCAAGGACTGCTGATTACCGGTATCGGCATGGGTCTGGTTTTTGTAATGATCCTCGCTTTATGGGGGATCATGGCGCTGTTGGTCAAGCTCACCAACAAGCCCGAAACCGCCGAAGAACCTGCCGAGGAAGTCGAAACAGCGCCTGCCGCCGAACCCCTGCCGGTCAGCGACCCCAACGCCGCTCTGGCAGCCGCGATCGCGGCAGCCTGGGCATTGGAAGAACAGGCAAGCTCCTTCGCATTCAGACCCAGTCAACAAACTGGCACCGAAAACGCCTGGCTGAGCGCTGGACGAACCCAACAATTGTTAACAAGCACGATCAGAGGACGGAAAAGATGAAAGTAAAACTAAGCATTGAAGGAAAAGAATATCAGGTAACGATTAATAATATCAATACCCGCCCCATCATCGCTGAGGTAGATGGCAAGCTCTACGAAGTGTGGCCCGAAGAAGAAGGCGCTCCCGTTGTCAGCACCTCTGCCGCGGCTCCCGCGTCCGTTCCCGCCGCGCCGGCTCCCGCAGCTGCCCCGGCGCCTGCGGCCGGCGCCCTCACCATGACCGCGCCTTTGCCCGGCGTGATCGTCTCAATTGAAGTCCGCGAAGGCGAATCGGTCAAAGCCGGACAAGAGCTCTTTGTCCTCGAAGCGATGAAAATGAAAAATTCCATCAAATCTGACCGCGACGGCAAAATCGCCACCATCCACGTGGCTGCCGGCGACCTGGTAAAGCACAACCAGCCAGTGCTCAGTTTTGAAGGATAGGGAGGTCTTCCCGATGGATTTTACCCAACTATTCGCTGACCTCGGGAAAGGTTTCGCAACCTTCACCTGGGGGAATGCCGTCATGATTGTAGTTGCCTTGGTTCTGATTTACCTGGCAATCTGGAAAGAATATGAACCGGTCTTGCTGCTGCCGATTGGGTTTGGCTGTTTGCTCGCCAATCTGGGCATGTCCAACGATGTCGGCTTCATGAAGGTCATCTACGATGCCGGCATCAAAACCGAGCTCTTCCCGCTGCTGATTTTCATCGGCGTCGGCGCGATGATCGACTTTAGTCCCCTTCTGGCACAGCCCAGCCTGGTCTTGCTCGGCGCGGCCGGGCAGTTTGGCATTTATTTCACCCTCCTGCTGGCGATTTTACTGGGTTTCCCGCTCAACGAAGCCGCCTCGATCGGCGTTATCGGCGCGATCGACGGCCCGACCGCCATTTTTGTGGGTGAACGACTGGCGCCAAACATTATCGCCCCGATCGCCGTGGCGGCTTATTCTTATATGAGCCTGATCCCCATCATCCAGCCGCCGATTATGCGCGTGTTGACCACCCGCAAAGAACGCCTGATCCGCATGGAATATTCGCCCAAACCGGTCTCACGTCTGACACTGGTGCTCTTCCCAATTCTGGTCACCCTTTTGGTCGCCCTGGTTGCCCCGGATGCCGCGCCGCTGATGGCCGCCCTGATGCTGGGCAACCTGCTGCGCGAAGCCCTGGTGGTAGACCGGCTCAGCAAGATGGCGCAAAACGAGCTGATCAACATTGCCACGCTTTTCCTCGGTCTGGCAATCGGTTCCACCATGACCGCCCAGAGCTTCCTCAATCTGGATACGATCAAGATTTTGCTGCTCGGCTTGCTGGCTTTTGTGATCGACACCGTTGCGGGTTTGCTCTTTGGCAAACTGATGGCAATCATCACCCGCGGCAAGGTCAACCCCCTGATCGGCGCCTGCGGCATCAGCGCTTTCCCAATGGCGGGCAGGCTGAGCGCCAAGATGGCTTTGGAAGAAGATCCTTCCAACTTCATCCTCATGCACGCCATGGGTTCCAACACCGCGGGCCAGCTTGGCTCGGTCATTGCCGGCGGTTTGCTGCTGGCATTGGTGATGGGAATCGGCGGCTAAGCTCACCGACCTCAAAGCAAGCATCGCGAAAAGCAGGGCAAAGCCCTGCTTTTCTTTTTTTGCGCAGCCCAAGCGCGCCCTTCCATTCTTCACAAACATTATTTCGGATACGATTAAAAAGTTGCCCCCGGGCTGGTCGGCGGCGGGGGCAAAGGAAGTGACAGCTTTTCAGCTTATGGGGCAACGACGCGCCCCATGAACACGATCGTTCCGGTCATCTGATCATAAATGACATAGATGAAAGGATGGTCGAAAACGAGCTCATAAGATTCAGCCGGCAGCGAAGTTGTATTCATCATCGCCGCGGTGGCGGCGGCAGCTTCGGTGCCTTCTTCGTTGACATCGATGAAAGCTTTGTGAACCACGCCGGAAATATAGAGGTCCTTATTGCCGGTGATACCGGAAAAATCTGCCGAATCTTTGTCAAAGGCGCTTTTCATGCCCAGTTGTTTGAGCGTGTCCGCCAGACCAAAACTGCTCTCGGTCTTGAATTTGGGCATGCTCAGGTTGATCATTGCCTGATTGCTGAGCGCTTTCAACACATCGTCCAAAACATCTTCGCTCAGGCTGTTTTCAAAAGCCTTGAAATCCCCTTTGGGCATGATCAGAGCCATCGAAAAACCGCTCTGCTCGTAGGGCAGACGGACTGCCTGATAGCTTTCGCTGACAAACCCAGAGCCGTTAAAGGCGGTGTGCATCATGTCGGTCTCGGTTTGGCTGCCGTCCAGCCTGGTGAAAGACTGCCTGTTGGTGAATTGAGCGTCGAACTGATGCTGCCAGGCGCCCTTGAAATAGACCGCGTTGGTGATGACCAGACGGGTCATTTCGGAGAGCACGCCCTCAGGGATCAGGTTTTTGATTTTATCGTTGGTTTGCACCGCGACCCACAGATTGATCAGCTGACGAGCGTCTTCGGAATTGGCGAAGTCTACCAGTTTTAAGCCAGCGTCATAGTTTGCCGCCAGTTTGTCCAGAAATGCCTGTTCAAAATGCTCTCCTTGCTGAGCCCAAAGCGCGTTGGCAACATTAAATTCCAGCGGCTGGGCTTCCGGATCGGCATATTCGGGTCTGGTGGTCAGACGAAGGTTGAGCGCGTTCATCCACTGATGCACCATGTCCCCGTCATCCAGATCGATATCCAGGGTTTTGGCGATTTCGGCTTTGGTTTCCGCGTTGGCGCCGGCATAAGTCATCAGAAAAGCCTGAAAAATGCTGTAAGGTGAAAAAATGAGGTTGCCTTCCTCCTCAGCCAGCTTTTGGTAGAGTTTTACGGCAAATTCATTGATATCCTCACCCTGATCCTCAAGGTCAGCATCGGCTGCCTGGGGATTGCTGACGTATGCCGCGTTACCGCGGGCGTCCTCACCGATTTGGGCTGCATCTGAGCTTTCACCGGGATAAGTCTCACTGCCGTCAGGAGACTTCACGTCATCTTTGGGGTTTTCAGGTTCCATAGGATAATTCTCCGACATCTGCGGGTTCTTTTCCATCGGGCCGCTCGTGCCGCAGGCATTCAAAACCATGCAGGTCACAAGAGCTACAATGATCAAGAGTTTTGTTTTCTTCATTTTATACTCCTTTTTACTTTCTTAAGGTTGCATTACCTGGCCCATAAACAAGATCGTGCCAGTTGTGGTATCGCGCAGGATGAACAAAAAGGGTCGGTCAAAGCGCAGTTGAATCGGATCGGGGGTAAACATTCCCTTCTCTTCTACAACTGCCAGTGTGACCGCGGCGGCTTCGGTGCCCGCTTCGTCAACATTGATTAGCGCTTTTTGCACCAGTGTTGAAAGGTAGAGATCGCGGCTGCCGTTCATGCCCGAAAGATCCGCGTTCATCCCAAAAACGTCTTTCAATCCCAGGGTTTGCAGGGATTCGATCATGTCCATCTCGGGCGATTCGAGTTTGAATTTGGGCAAGCTGAGATTCACGCTTTGCGCCATGAGTTTCGAAAGCAGGCTGTTCAGTTTTTCAGCGTTCAGGTCTGCCGTGAAATCTTTCAGATCACCTTTGGCAGGAGAAATGATTTCCATAACCACCCCGCCGCTTGTGTAAGGCAGGCGCACTGCCTGGTATTCCGCCGTCTTGACGGCGTAGAACTGATCCAGCATGTGCATGGTGGGGACTTCAACCACGCTTCCGTCCGCTTTGGTGAAAGACTCGTTCGCCGTGGCTTCCTCATAAAAGGGCTGAGCCCATGCGCCTTTGAAGTAGACTGCGTTGGTAAGCGCCAAAACAACATTGGCGTTGAACATCAACGGGTCGGCGATCTTTTCGATCTTGCCGTGGGTGTTTTCGGACGCCCAGCGGTTGATCACGTCAGCCGCTTTTTGCGCGTTCGCGAAGTCCAGCGAGCGCAGTCCGGCCGCGTAATGTTCTGACAGCAGATTCAGGTAGCTGTCCAGAAGCTGATAATCCTGCTTCAGCCAAACTCCGTTGGCGATTTTGAGCGTGGTGCGCCTTTCTTCCGGCAGGTTTTCGTTTTTTTCCTTCAGCATGCGGTTCAGCGCGTTCATCAGAGCGTGAACTTCAGGATTTTTTGCCGTGAGGTGAAAAACCTGTTCAAACTGACTGGCGGTTTCACCTTCCGCGCCGGCATAGATCATCATCAGCGCCTGAAAAAGGCTGTAAGGCGAGTAGACCAGGTTTTCCTCATCTTTCGCCAACAGTCGGTAGAGATCGAGGGCAAACTGATTGTGCGCCATTGCGAGCTGGTCAAGTTCCGCGGGCGAATATTGCGGATTGGGGTTATAGTCAACTTTTCCGCTTTGAACATTCGGACTTTCCACCGCGCAGGCCCCGGCAATAAGCAAAATGCATAAGCAGACCAAGATCATTTTTTTCATCAACACTCCTTCATCTTATGGATAAGACGAAAAAACGCCCGATTTGTTCCAGAACTGAACGCAAAAGCCTGCCGGAAGAGACCAGCAGGCTTTTTGCGGAAGTTTATCGCTGATAGAGGGTCAGCGAGTTAACCAAGATCAGAAGATGGATCGGACGCGGTAGAACGCCAGTCCAAAATATTCCCAAAGCGCTTTCCAGGTTTGGTTGAAGGCTTGCGCGTTGGGCATCAGATTAACGATGATGTTTGTCCAATCCGAGCTTGTCAGAGCCTGCCAATGGTCAAGGGTCACCTGATAGTCCACCGGCGCGGGGACGACCTCGACGTTGGTTTCATCCCTGAGCAAAAAGAGACTGCGATCCATGCTCAACGCGGAGGTGACCAAAATGATGGTCTTGAAATTTTTGCTCACCAGGATCTCCTTGGCGTTGATGATGCTGGCGCGCAGGTTCGAGCTGGTAGGATTGACAATAATGGCGTTTTCCGGCACGCCAAGTTCCATCAAGAGGGTCTTGCTGCCAAAACTATTGGCACGATTGCCCAAAACGACGATGGTTGGCGCGTATTCCTGTTGGTAGAGCTGGGCGGCAAACAGCGTCCGGTCAGCACTTTCACCCACCTCGATCCGCTGTCGGGGAGTAAAAGCCGGATAGGTATCCTCAGCAAGCAAGAAGACAGCATCCGCCTTCTGCAGGTTGGTTGCCGGCATATAACGCCATTCCATCGAACGGGTCATAAAAGTCGCGAAATAAGAATTGCCCATGACTGCCACAATCAAGAGGCAGATGATCACAAACCAAATGGCGGTTTTGGGTTTCTTTTTGATCAGGAAGAGGGTAACAAACAAAACCAAGCCCACAAACGCGAGCGGATTGGCAAATTGCATCAGAAAAGCTTTGATTACGTTGAACATAAGAATCTCCTTCCAACTACTCCTGCCCACATAGTTGCAAGAATCACGCCGGAAGGAGAAAGAACCTGCGCAAAAGAAAAAATCCTGCCCTGTTCGTTGGAAACAGACCTTTAAGGGGCTGCTTTAAAAAGCAGCGGCGCGGTTGAGAACCGCGCCGCGAGAATCGGCGTCCTTTTTAGGCGGGATAGAGTTTGTCGTACTCCTCCGGAGCAAATTTTTCGACCAGTTCGGAGGTGATGGCGTTGCCGCGGCAAATCTCGGCATAGAGGTCGACGCTCTTGCGTTTGGTGCGAATCTGAGTTGCCGGGTCAAGCTCCCACAAACCAAATTTTTGGCTCCAACCGCGTTCCCATTCAAAGTTATCTGTCAGGCTCCAATGGAAATAGCCTTTGATCGGGATATTTTGATTGATCATCTTCCACAACGCGTGCAGATGCTGCAGCAGATATCGGCGGCGGAAGTCATCCTTGCCGTCTTCGCAGCCGTTTTCGGTGATGTAGATCGGAAGATCAAACTGACTGATCCAGCGAATCGCATCCATGAAGCCCTGCGGATCGTTTGCCAAAAAGCCCGTTTCCGAGAGGTCCGCGTCTGGCGGATAGAACCGGCGCGCGTATCCGTCATCGCCTTTGCTCAAATCGAACTTCACCAGATCTCCGGTGTAGTAATTCAAGCCCAAAAAATCCTGCGTTCCGGCAGCTTCGGGAAGGTCCATTTTGACCTTGACGGCATCAAATTTACCGTCTTTCAGAGCGTAAGCGAAGGAATTGTTAAAAATCTTATGATGCAGCTTGGAAATAAAAGCGCTCAAAGGTCCGCGGTTGGCAGGCTTGAAACCGCGCCAATGGTGCGCCACCCCCACCTGGGCGTCAGGCTGGATCTCGTGAATGGCATGATAAGCGGCGGCGTGCCCCCGGACCATGTTTGCCAGGGCGCGCAAGCCCGCCGTCATGTCATTTTTGAGCGGCGGAAAGCCTCCGTTCATATATCCGCCGCTCATCAGGACATTCGGTTCGTTGATGGTAATCCAGAGCGAACAATGCGCTTTGAGCGCTTCCACCGTTCGGCGCGTGAAAGTTTGGAACAGGTCAGCGATTTCTTCATTTTCCCAACCGCCCATCGCGGCAAGCCAAAGCGGCAAGCTGAAATGGTGCAGGGTGATCATGGGGGTGATGTTGCGCTCGCGCATCCCGATCAGCATTTCGCGGTAGCGATCCAGCGCGGATTCGTCCCAGCGGTCTGGTTCGGGCTGCACACGCGACCATTCCACTGAAAACCGGTGAGCGTTTTGCCAGGTGTCCTGAGCGCGGTCCATGTCTTCGCGCCAGCGTCCCGCCCACCAATCGCAGGCTTTGCCGCTTTTGTCGCCGTTCAGGATCCTTCCGGGTTCCTGTTCCAACGCCCACCAATCGTTGTTGGTGTTGTAGCCTTCCACCTGGTGGGCAGCTGTCGCTGTACCCCACAAAAAACCTGCCGGGAAATTATAGGTCGCTCTGGGCATGCTTACCTCCAATGATCTGAACTTGGTTTGATTTTATCAAGTCTGTCATGATCCGTGTGATTTTCAAAATAGCGTACAATCTGTCACGCGGCCTGCTGCCGCGAGACCCGCAATTGCTTTCCTGATAGCCTTTGCGAGCGATTGAGAGACTGCCGGGTTTATGCTGTTTTGCATCTTACGGCAAACATGCCGCGCGGCCTCACTTCATGAGGCTTAGGAGGAATAATGGAACAAGACAATTCAGTTCAGGCGGCGCCTGAACAAACCATAAAAGAAGGACCCGGAAGCATGATCCCCCAGTTTGCCCTCAAACGTCCCATGCTGACCATGCTGAGCGTTTTGTCGGCGGCGATCCTGTTGATGCTGCTGTGGTGGCAGCCAAAGAATATCGGCTTGCGCTGGCCTCTTTCGGTCAGTGTCGTTGGCTTGACCCTGATGTTCAACGCGCTTATTGAAGGGCAAAAACCACGCCCTACTTCGATCATCCTGTTTTTGATCACCCAGGGGCTGTCTTTGATCCCCTGTTTTCGAACCGAGATTAATACGGTTTCCATTTCTGTTTTCGCAACCATTATCTGTCTTCTCTTGCTGGTCTCGGACTTTCTCAACGGTCAGTGGTGGCAATATCGCCTGCGGGAACACTTTAAGACCTGGTTCGTTAGTATCCCGGCATTTTTCATCGGGCTGCCGGTGCTGGCAAGTATTGCCGCGCGCTCACGGAAAGCCAGGACGCTAGACGAAGACCGCAAGAAAATCGGCTTGGGCGTGCTCAAAGGCGTGCTGATCGCTCTGCCATTGCTGCTGATTTTCATTTTTCTCTTTTCGAGCGCCGATTTGGTCTTTAAGAATAAGGTCAGCGGTTTTGTGGACTGGCTGCGGAATGATTCCTTCCGGGATCTTTTCGGGCGCGCGATGCTGACGCTCCTGTTTGCCATCATCGCGGGCGCGGGTCTGTTTCTGACCTTCGCGACCCACACCAAAAAACCGCAGTTCGAACCGGACAAGCCCCTTGTCAAAGCCTTTTTGGGAATGACCGAGACGACGATCGTCCTGGTCAGCATTAACCTGCTTTTTGCTTTTTTCCTCATTATTCAGTTTAAATATTTCTTTGGGGGCGCAGCCAACATCCACGGCGCCGGTTTCACCTATGCCGATTACGCGCGTAAGGGTTTTAATGAGCTGCTGACCGTTGCCGCCTTAGCCGGCTTGCTGTATTTCGGTTTGGGTTCGTCCACCCGTCGTGAGACCGGAAAGCAAAAGCTAACTTTTTCGCTTTTGGGAGGCTTGATGCTCGCGCAGGTTGGCGTTGTTCTGGTCTCCGCCTATCTGCGGATTAATTTGTACATCGCCAAATACGGTCTGACCGAGATCCGCCTGATTCCAAAAATCTTCATTTTTTATCTGGCTGCCATTTTGGTTTCTTTGGTGATCATGGAAGCCCGCGGCAGGTTCAAAAGGCTGGCGCTGGTGTTGTTGACCGCGCTGATTTTATTCAGCCTGACGCTGGCAGTCGTCAACATCGACAAAACCATCGCCCGCACAAACATCGAACGCGCCATCCAAGGTGAAAAACTCGATTATTACCTGCTGAAAAACCGCCTATCCATCGATGTTGTGCCATATCTCTATCAGCTTTTGGATTCAAAAAGCTTATCGCCCGAACAAACTGACAACCTGGCAAAGGTGCTGGTTTGTCGGTCTTTCAGCCGGGACGCGGTTGATGAAGATCTGACTTGGCTGGACTGGAACAATTCCTGGAGCCAGGCAAACGCCGCGCATTCCAGACATACCGATCTACGTAAGCAATATCCATTTGAACCTACAACGAACGGATACGATGATGGTTTTAAAATCGACGGGACCTGGTTCTCGTGCAGATATCACCAAGATCCAAGCGATTAACATCGGAAACACAATAGAAATAAGGTAAGATTTGATCATGCTCGCACCAATCAGCCCCAATCAAGCGCGCTACGTCGCGGAATTGATCGTCAGTATCATCGGCGTTGTGGCGCTGCTGGGGCTGGTTTTTTGGCTGATCAAACGCGGGCGGAAGTTCTCCCGCGTCGGCGAAGCCCAGCCGCTGCCAGCAAGGCATGACCCGGCAAAAATTGCCCCGGGTTACGCCCCAAAAAACAGGCTCGCCGAACCGGTTTTAAAAGAGCGCGCGGCTCTGGTCGCATCGGAATTTCAAGTCTGGCAGCGCCGCTATTTGCTCCAAAGTGAAGACGGCAAAAGTCTTTTTGTTCGCGACGGCGTGGAAAAAAGCGGACTACGCTATCAATTTGCCGCCACCGCGCAGACTCAGGCGCTGGCAATGCTGGTTTTTACCCAACTGGCAGGCTTCGATCAGGCTGGTTCCGCTAAATTCGAAGCGCTCTTTGCCAACCTCTTGGCGCATCCCGCGGCTGAGGCGCCTGAGCTGAGCAGCTGGAAGTATCTGCCGGATTTGCCCCGCTCGCCCAGACTTGAAGCCGACCTGACCGCCGAAGGCTGGACGCTGCTCAGCCTGCTGCTGGCGCGCAGGCAGTGGCAGGGTTTGGACCGCTTTAATTATGCCGAAATCATCCCACTCCGGGCTGAGGCGCTCATTAACGCCTGGCAAAAGCACGCGCCGCAGGATCAATTTTTTCATCCCCTGCTGCGCAGGATGCTGACAACGCCGGCAACCCAAAAGATCTCGACTTGCCTGAGCCAAATTTCTGCCATCCCGGAAAACGATCTTTTGGAGCTGTCAGACAGGCAGAAGGTGGGGTTGGGCTGGCTTGAGATCGGTCTGGAAGCATTGATTCATGACGACCCGACATGCCAAGAGCTTCTCGCGCGGCATCAAAGCCAGATTGAAGAATTATTCGACTCGAACCTGGGAAATCTTGACCAGGCTTACGGAGAAGCAGGCGGTTTTTCGAACCTGAGCCTGGTCGCCTGTCTGGTTCCCGGTCTGCTCGAGTTGAAGGATACCCACCGGCTTGACCAAACCTGGCAAGCGCTTGCGGACACGGAAGCGCATAAAAACGATGGCGCCGGCGCGACGCTCAGGCTTCTGGCGCTGGCCTTGATCGCCAACCTGGTCTGGCTGGAATAAGGTTGGGCTCAAGCCAACAAAAAGGGACAAGGTTTCAGGGATTACAGCATCGGGATCGAGATGGCTTCTGCCCGTTCGCGCAGCGTAAAAACCGCGGACCGGTCGATGTCCTCGTATCGGCTGTTTGAAATCCAGGCTGCCTTAAAGGCGTTCGCCCAACAGGCAATCTCTTTCAGTGAATAGTCACGCGCAAAACCGTAGACCAGACCCGCCATCAGCGCGTCTCGCGCCCCGGTGATATTGCGGGACGGCACTTTGAGCGGGGAGGCGACCACCATCTCTTTTTGGGATACCAGGAGCAGCTTTTCTTCTTCGGCATTGATGGCAACGTGGTCCACTCCCTGACGCAAAAATGTCAGGGCTGCTTTTTTGGCATCTTCGATGTTTTTGATTTCAAATCCAACGATCGCCTCTGCCTCGGCTGAGTCGGGACTGACCAAAAAGGGTTTCTGCCGGATGCCCCTTTTCAGCGCTTCCCCATTGGTGTCAAAGAAAACCCGCACTCCTCTGCCCTGCAGCATTTTGAACAAATTGGCATAAAAATCAGCCGAAACATCCAAAGGCAGACTGCCAGAGGCAACCCAAATGTTGCCCGTCTGGGCGTAACGCGCGGTTTTGTCCATCAGGGCGCTGACTGCCTGATCGGGAATGTGAGGACCGGGCTCATTGAAGCGCATGTACCATTCGCCGGATTCTTCCCGGACGATGGTGTTGGTTCGGGTCTCATCCTCGACCCAGACAAAATCCGTTTCGATGCCCAGCTTTTCCAGGCCATCTTCAACCATTTTTCCGGTACCGCCGCCTACCCATCCAAGCGCCAGGCTTTCTTCGCCCACCAAACGCAAGGCTCGGGAGACATTAAAACCTTTACCGCCCCAGTCCAGCCGCGGCTGATTGGTGCGCAGGATCTCGTTGAAGAAAAGCCGTTTTACCTGAAGGGTGCGGTCGACGCTGGGGTTGGGAGTCAGAGTGATGATCATCGCGTTTTTCCGGTAATTTTTGATCCTGGCTTACTATTAAACGCTAATTAGCTACGCGCATATGCCGCAGCTCGCGCAATTTTTCTTTTTCGGCCTCCGTGAGCCGTTTCGGCACGGTCACCAGCAGACGCACGTACAAGTCTCCGCGCTGTTTTGGGTTTTTCAAGAGCGGCATCCCCAGGCCTTTCAGCCGCAGCGTCTTGCCGCTGTCGCTGCCCTCTGGGATCGTCAGACGGATGGCATTGGTCATCGTGTTCACGCCAACTTCTCCGCCCAGCGTCGCGGTGAAAAAGTCGACCTTGACGTCCATGTGGAGATCATCACCCTTGCGCTTGAAAACCGGATCCGGCAGAACCTTGACCTTGAGATACAGGTCAGCGCCGCCTGCCTGTCCGCTCAGACGGACCTTTGAGCCGGTCTTGACGCCGGCAGGGATGCTGGCTTCAATTTTGCGGCCCCCCTCAAACTGGAGCATTCGTTTGGTGCCGGTGAAAGCCTCGTGCAGGCTGATGTCGATCTCGTGTTCAATGTCCTGCGCGCGCGTCTGGGTCTGATAGCCCGGCTGACCGAAACCGGAGGAGAAACCGCCCTGACCAAACAAGGTTTCAAAGAAGTCTGAAAACCCGCCCATACCGCCGCTGCCGCCAAACATTTCGCTGAACTCTTCGGGAGATACCCGCCGGTAGCTGCTGCGTCCTCCGGGAGACTGCTGCCAGGGGCCCCAGTCAAAGCCGCCCGGGCGTCCGCCGGAGCTTTGATAGTTTTGCCATTCCGAGCCGAACTGATCGTACTTCTTGCGTTTTTCAGCATCCGACAAAACCTGATAGGCTTCGTTGATGTCTTTAAATTTGTTTTCCGCGCCCGGGTCTTTGTTGACGTCCGGGTGATATTGTCTTGCCAGTTTGCGATAGGCAGATTTGATCTCGTCTTCAGTCGCGTTTTTACCGACGCCAAGCGTGCTGTAATAATCTTTATAATCCATAGTTCCCAACTTTAATAAATACTAAAGCTATTTTATCCGGAGAGTGTCGGTTTATTGTTAACACGTCTAAAGAGCCGCGCCTGGATCCTGCAGATAGGCGCCGCGCGCCGATTCGGGCAGCACCTTGGCGATGTTTTCCATGATGATCTGACCCGCCCGCTTCACGTCTTCCCTGCCGGGGACATGGTCGGTATCGGCTGACGAGAGCGGCCCAAAAATCCTGCCGATGCGCGAGACCACCCGCGCGCGCCGCTTTTTGCGCCGGATCGTGCCGAAAATATCCCAGTCATCCTCGCTGTAAGTGCCGATGGGCAGGATCGGCACGCCCAGACGCAGCGCCAAAAAAGCCGCTCCGGGCAGAGGCTTCCCCAGCGGTGCCTTATGAACATGACCCTCGGGAAAGATCGCCAAAACGCCGTCCTGTTCCAAAACCGCTTCGGAGGCGCGCATGGCTTCAAGATTGGCTGTGCCCTGCAAGATCTTGAGCGTGCGCCACAACCCGGGGATAAAGCGCATGGAGCCGGGAGCCATGGGCATTTCGGCATCGTTGATAAATTCCATCGGATACCTGGTCGCGTGAATCGGCGCGATGGTATCCAGAAAATGGAAGTGGTTGCCAACGATCAGCAGCGGTCCTTTTTCGGGCAGGTTTTCCTTGCCCTCAACTTTAAAATTAAGCAGCGCCCAGGCAAGAAAATCGATGCCGGCGCGCAAAATACCCCTCCTCAGTTGATGCCGGGGATATGGATATTTGAGATGATATTCTTTTTTGCGTCGGGACATGGATCGGTTGGCTCCTGAATATAAATGCTGCATTAATTTTACCAACAAAATTTCTTCCGAACTCCCGGCGGACAAGGATTTGCAATGTTGGGAAAAATGCTTGTGTTTTTTTTCGGTAGTTGTATAATCGTTTCCTGGAAAACTAATGACTGAAGAACCGACCCAAAGCGGCCCAAACTTAAACGCCGATCCCCAGCCTGAACTGCCGCAAAACTGGCTGGCGAACTTTCTGCCGATGTTTGTCGGGCAGGTGCTCTCCTTGCTGGGCAGCAGTCTGGTGCAGTTCGCGCTGGTCTGGTATGTCACCAAACAAACCGGCGACGCGGCGGTTTTGGCTACGGGAACCACCGCGGCGCTGATTCCCAACATCCTGTTTGGTCCCTTTGTCGGCGCGCTGATTGACCGATGGAACCGCAAACGGGTGATGATGATCGCGGATTCGGTGGTGGCGCTGGCAACAGCGGTGCTGGCGCTTTTGTTCGCCTTCGGTCTGATTCAGATCTGGCACATATACGCGGTATTGTTCACACGTTCGATGGCGGAGATTTTTCAGCGTCCCGCCAAATCCGCCTCGGTCAGCCTGATGGTCCCCAAAGACCAGCTCACCCGCCTGGGTGGGATCAATCAGGCAGCCCAAGGCGTGATCGACACCTTCTCCCCGGCTCTCGGGGCGGTTCTGATCGAAATTCTGCCAATTCAGGGCATTCTGGCTATCGATTTTGTCACAGCCGCGATAGCGGTGCTGCTCCTCTTATTCTTCGTGCGGGTTCCGCAACCGAAATCTGTATGCCAGGCAATGGTAACGCCAAAATCGCTGCTCAGGGACGTGAAACAGGGTTTTCAGTATATTTTCGGCTGGCACGGGCTGTTGATCCTTATCATTATGGCCAGCCTGATGAACATGTTTTTCGCCCCGGTGGGCAGTCTGCTGCCTTTGCTGGTAACAGAATTTTTTGCCAGAGCCGCGCAGGATCTTGCCTGGCTGCAGGTCGCCATGGGCGCCGGCGCGATCGCGGGCGGCATCCTTCTGGGGGTTTGGGGCGGCTTCAGACGTAAGATGATCAATATCCTGATCGGCATTGCCGGCTTCAGTTTGGGAGTGTTGGTTCTGGGGATCGTTCCCCAAAACGGTTACTGGCTCGCGGTGGCGGCGTTTGGCGGCGTGGGGCTGATGGGAGCGATTACCAACGGCTCCCTGGGTCCGCTGCTGCAAATCAAGGTGCCGCCCGAAGTTCAGGGTCGGGTATTCACGGTTTTGTCGAGCATGTGTTTGGGGATGATGCCGGTCGGGCTGTTTCTGAGCGCGCCCATTGCCAAAAAATTTGGCATTCAGGCGGCATATCTCGCGGCTGGGATTGCGGGCTTGCTCATGACCCTTTTCGCGCTTCTGGACAAACGGGTGATGACCCTCGAAGATCAGCGTCCCGGCAGGACGGAAGAAAAATAGACCTCACGAAATATCCGCGTCGCTTTGTGTTTCCGCTGTCGCTGCGGACTTTGGCGGGGTCAGATCCAGAAACTCCGCCAACTGCGCGGTGGAATTTAAGACCGCGTGCGTTCCCGCTCTGCGCAGCTCTCTTTCGGTGCCAAAACCACACAAAACCGAAAGCGACTGTGCTCCTGCCGCCCTGGCAGCCCGGATATCCGTGACGGTATCCCCGACCATCAGACATTGCTCGATCGGGAAGCCCATCTGCTCCGCCGCGCGCAGCAGCGGGTCCGGAAAGGGTTTTGTCTTTTTGCAGGTTTGAGAGCTGATGACGATCGGAAAAAATTCTTCCAGCGAATTGAGCCGCAAAAACAAACGCGTGGTGAGGTCATTCCGCGCGGTGACGATCGCGACGGGATATCGCTGCGTTATCGCCCGCAGCATCCCCGCCACGCCGGGGATCGGCGGAAAGTGACGCGCCTGCGGCTGCCTGGCATGGGCTCGCCGGTCAAAAAAAGCCGCGATCCAATGATCCAGGTTCAGTCGGTCCGCCATCTCCAACACAAAGTTCCCCGGACCTTCGGCAGACCGAATAACCCAACGGGAAAACCGCCGCAAACGCTCCTCGGGCAAAAGCCGCCGCAGCGGCTTCAGCCGTTCGTACAATTCTTCGACCATACGGTCGTCGCTGTCCGAAAGGGTGCCGTCCACGTCAAAAATGATCGCGCGAACGCGGCTGTGGTCGAATTCAGCAGTTTTTTTCATTCCGGTGTCATTCGCCCATAACGCTTTGGAGCGTATTCAGGCTCGCGGAGCTCTCCGCGACGATCCAGAAGAAACTGGTGTCGTCGATCTGGCTGAGGCTGCTGAAATAGCCGTCACCTTCCCGATAACCATCGCTATTAAGGCTTCCGAAACGCAGGTCCGAATATTTGCCAAATGCCGTGAACGCGGCTTCGGCATCCTCGGCGCTGTCCCAATTGGAGCGATAGATGACCGCGTATTCGCCGGTGGTATTTTTTTTCAACACCGCGTAACGGTCACCGCCCCAGCCTTCGGCTGCGTCCAGGGCGATGCTTTCCTGCAGACGGATGCGGGAATTGTAGCCCTTTGCCAAAATGAGGTAGGTATACCATTCTCCGATCACATCTTCATCAACCAGTTCCCAATCCGCGCTCAGGCTTTTTGGCAAATCGGGCAGCGTGGGAATATCCGGCAGCTCATCCGGGTAAACCTCGGGATGCAGGATCTGTTCGCTCGAGACCGGCGGCTGCTCCTGGAAAGCATGATTGATGAGCTCGTATCCTCCCTGAGCGAACAGGTTTTGAACAAATTCCGCGCCGTAAAGATATGGGAAAGTAAAGTCCTCGCGCATATAAGCCGGGGCGTTATCGAGAACCGGGGTTTTAATGCTGTTAAAGAATGCTTTCAATTCCTGGAGGTCTTTTTTAGTCGCGTTAGTCTGAAGCCACAGGGTTTGCGCCAGCGTCGCGTCTCCTTCGATCAGAGAAAGGACGGCGATGCAGCGTTCGGAGTCTTCTTCGCAAAATTCATCCGAATAATGCAGCTTACCCTTAAAATCAAAATTCGCGTCCTGGAGCACATGCGTGAATTCGTGAGCGTAGGTGGAACTCTCCGCTCCGCCAAAACCGGAATCGCTGATCACGTACATGAATTTCTCGTCCGTATCATAAAAACCGGCAATTTGCTCGGAGTAAAGGTCGAGATAAAAATCGCGCAGGGCAAAATCCTTGGGCAGCAAGCCGAATAAGTTCAGTGTTTTCGTTTCTTTAAGCTCGTCCTCAGTCGAATACTCTTCCAAAAACTCTTTTTTTACGGTTTCTCTGAGTTCGGCGCTGCTCATCAGTTTGCGCGGAATGCGTTGATCGGTGTTCAGCCCGCGTAATTTGCTCACCTGAGACTCGATTTTATCCATTTCCGCGATCAACGCCTCATCCATCACGGGCGCGGCGGTGCTTTCGGCTTCAACTTCGGGCGAAGCGGTCGGCGCGATTTGTGAGGGGGATTCATAGACCTCAGCAGGCGCGCTCGTCGGAGCGGAAACGCGCTCATAAACCGAGCCGCGCATCAGATTGATCAGGAAAAAAGCTCCGACAATCAGAAGGATGGCGAAAACCACCAGTAAAATGATCAGATTTTTCTTGTTCACTTTTTCCTCATTGGCTTGACTTCGAGCGGCTCGTCATCTTCCGGCAGAGCTTCCCATTCTTCCGATGGAGCCGGCAGCCGAGGCTCCTCGGTTACGGGCGGTTTGTGCATTGGTCTGGTGGGCAAGGGGGTCTCGAGCTCCCGAATGGCACGCTCTTCAGCAGACAAATCTTCTTCATCCATCTCATCATCAGTATCATCGATCGAATCCACTTCCAGACTGGACAAACGTTGGATCACTTCGATCATAAAGCCCACGATACGGGCGGCATTTTCAAAGGAAAGGCGCTCGTTGACGCCGTGGACAGTTTCAGATTCCGACTTAGTCAAAACGAAGGGTGAAAAACGGAATACGCGGCTGCAGACCGGCAGATAATGGCGGGCATCCGTCGCGCCGGTCATCAGGAAAGGCGCCGCCAGCGACCCCGGAACAGTGGCTTTGATCAGGTTCAGCAAAATTTGAAATTGGAGCGAATCGACATCGGATATCTGGGTAGGATCCCAGGAATGGTCGCCATAAAGCTGCTCGCCGTGAGCCGGCAGAAGGCTCACCGTCTCATCTGCTACCAACTCGTTGAGATGCTTGTAAACTTCCAGAAGGGTTTCTCCCGGCATAGGGCGGATGTTGAGCGTCGCTTCGGCTACCGCGGGCAGCACGTTTTCGGTTTTGCCGCCGTGAATGATGGTCGGGGCGACCGTGGTTCGGGTGACGGCGTTAGCGGAAGGGAAGGACGCGAAGCGCTTTTTGACCACAGGCCCAAACAGCCAGAGGTTGGCAAAAACCATCCGCTCTTTGAACGAAAGTTCGTTTGCCAAAAAGCTCATCATGAATTCTGCCATTTCAAGGTCCTGTGGGAAGGGATTGTTTTCCAGCGTGGCGATCGCTAATGCCAGCGCGCCGATCGCGGTGATCTCGCCCGGCGCCGAAGCGTGACCCGGCGCGGTTTGGGACCGCAATTGGAGCGAGAGATGCCCTTTTTCTGCCACGCCGATCAAGCCGACCGGTTTTTCGATGCCGGGCACGGTGTTTTCCATGATCGTGCCGCCTTCATCCAGCAGGAAAGAAAGATGGACTCCGCGATCTTTCAGGGTTTGGGCGATCTTTTCCGCTCCGCGGGCGCCGGAAACTTCTTCGTCTTCGCCGAAGGCAAGGTAGACGGTGCGTTTTGGCGCAAAGCCGACCTTGAGCAAATAATTCACCGCTTCAAGGATGCCGATCATGACACCCTTGCAGTCAATCGCGCCGCGTCCCCAGACATAGCCATCCGCCACAGTCCCGCTGAAGGGCGGGTAACTCCAGCCGGAGTCCGGGTCTTCGTTTGCAGGCACGACATCCATATGCGCGGTCAGCGCGATGGGGTCAAGCGAAGGGTCACTACCCTCCCAGGTGTAGAGCAAAGAGTAGCTGCCGATGACCTCTCGCTTGAGGTGCTCTTCGACTTCCGGGTAGAGCATCGCGATCAGGTTGTGCAAACCCTGAAACGGAATCGAGTCGACCTTTTCGGGGTCGACGTTATTGATCGTTTTCATCTGGATCGCCAGCCCAATGTGGCGGGCGACTTCTTCACCATCGATGTTCGTCAACGGATACGGTTCAGGCTCTGGGGTGTCAATCAGGAACTGGGCTGTGCGGACCAACACCACCACAACCAGTGCCGCGAGGGCAACACCCAACAAAATCAGAATCAAAGTTAAAGGCGACATAAGATCCTCCCGTAATCAACAAACTCTTATTCGCTATTGTAACGGAAAAATGAAGCTGTGATGCAGTCGCTTCACCAAATCTGAATGGTTCTACGGTATAGTATTATTCTGTAATGAGGGAAGCATGACCGAAACAATTTTGGTAGTCGACGATCAGGAAAACGTCCGCAGGCTGCTCAAAGATTATCTGAGCTCGCAGGGTTATCGCGTCGTACAGGCAGTGGACGGCCAGTCGGCATTGTTTACGGCGCGCTACGAACATCCCAACCTGGTCTTGCTCGATATCATGATGCCGGGGATGGACGGTTTTCAGTTTTTGAGCGCCTTCCGCAAAGAAAACCAGATCCCGGTCATTATTATCACCGCCAAAGAAGAAGAAACCGATGCCGTTTTGGGTTTGGAACTGGGAGCGGATGATTATGTGATCAAACCGTTCAGAATGCGCGAGCTGGTGGCGCGCATCCGCGCCAGTCTGCGCAGAAATGAGGGCGGTAAAAGCGAACCGCACCACCTGCGGGTCGGCGAAATCGTGCTGGACAAAGCCGCTCACCTCGTGACGGTTGCCCAAAATCCCGTCAGTCTGACGCCGCTCGAATTCGACCTGCTGGAGACGCTGATGCGCAATCCTGGCAGAGTATATTCCCGCGGGGAACTGGTGGACCGCCTGCAGGAAAGCGGGTTTGCCGGTTTGGAAAGCACGCTCAACGTCCACATGCGGAACCTGCGGAGAAAAATTGAAAAAGACCCTGCTCAGCCCGAATATCTCGAAACCGTGTTTGGCGTGGGTTACCGCATTGCCCACAAAGGATTTTGATGAAACATTCCATCAGCCTCAAACTTGCCCTGGCGTTTACGCTGGTCGCGGTCTTGACCGCGGTCGTGCTGACGCTGGTCTTCGCGTCGTCCTACTCCAACCGTTTTCAACAATTTGTTTTTGACCAACAGTTTTATGCCAAATTGGGCGAAGTCGAAAGCTTTTATGCCAAAAATCAAAGCTGGGACGGCGTTGAGAGCCTGTTGGTGGGACCCGCCAGCCAGGAAAACTGCGTTGAAGCGCGGGGGGGCTATGGAGAGGGTCCGGGTCACGGCGGCGGTTTCAGACAAACCGCGCAAGCCGCCCAAAACGACGGGGATTGCCAGAGTTTCCGCGTCGGTTCTCACCAATACGCCTTGGCAGACGCGGACGGATTGGTATTGGTGGGGATCGGCAATCTTTACCCCGAAGGCAGCCAGCTGACTCAGGACAAGCTCAACGAAGGCGTGCCGATTTTGGACAAGAACAGACAGGTGGGAACGCTTTTGGGCCACCGGCGAAATGTGGTTTACACCCAGGCGGAACAACACTTTTTGGAACGAACCAACACCGGGCTGATTTGGGCTTTGATCATCACCATGGTTCTGGCGGCATTGATCGGATTTTTGCTTTCGCGCGGTCTCACCAGACCGGTCATCGAGCTGACCGCAGCTGCCCAAAACCTTGCCGCCGGCGATCTGAACCAGACCGTAGACGTGCGCTCCGCCGATGAACTGGGGGAACTCAGTCAGGCTTTTAACCGCATGAGCAAGAAAATTGAACACAGCGACCGCTTACGCAAACAGATGACAGCAGATATCGCTCATGACCTGCGTACTCCTCTGACCGTGATCGGCGGTTACATCGAATCGATGCGCGACGGCGACCTGGAAGCCACCCCTGAACGAATGGACCTGATCTATTCCGAAATTACGCGTCTCAACCGTTTGGTGGGCGATTTACAGCTGCTCAGCCAATCGGACGCCGGAGTTTTACCAATGAACCTTGAGACGGTCGATGCCCGTGAATTACTGGAACAAACCCGGAAGTTGTTTGACCTCAAAGCCCGCGAACGCGAGATCGATCTTCTGGTTGAAGCAGAGCAAGGTCTGCCATCCCTGATGGCGGATGAGTCGCGGCTGATGCAGGTTTTGGAAAACCTGGTCAGCAATGCCATGCGCCACACTCCCCAGGGCGGAACGATTCGTCTGAAGGCAAAAATTGGGTCGGGCGCTGACAGCAAGGCTCGCGGCGTTGAATTCATTGTCAGCGACAGCGGAGAAGGGATCCCCCCGGAAAGCCTTCCGGATGTGTTTGAGCGATTTCATCGGGTGGATAAAAGCCGTCATGCCAATCAAAGCCAGAGCGGTTTGGGTTTGGCGATCGTCAAGGTGATTGTGCAGGCGCACAAGGGCGAAGTTTGGGTTGAGTCAGCAATCGGCAAAGGCTCCGAGTTTCATTTTGTCATCCCGGTTGCCTGAACTATTTTCGGGAATCCAGGAGAATTATTTTTTCGGTCTCAGCGTTTTAAGTCTTGCATCTTGGTCTTGGTGACGCTGAAGGGAGGTCCTTCCGCTTCCACCCGCCATCCCATCCCGCGCCGCCCACCCAACCTGTCATCCTGAGCTGCCCACCTTACCTGTCATCCTGAGCTGCCCACCTTACCTGTCATCCTGAGCTGCCCACCTTACCTGTCATCCTGAGCCACTTCTGCGAAGGATCTTGTGGCTGCCAATCCCCACGTCATCCTGAGCTTCTTCCGCGAATGATCTTGCACTGCCCACCTTACCTGTCATCCTGAGCTGTACTTGCGAAGGATCTTGCGGTTTGGACAACCAGAGAAAAACTTTCAGGCAATGACGATGGATGCAAGATTCTTCGGCTTTGCCTCAGAATGACAGGTGGTGCCTCAGAATGACAGAACCACGTCATCCTGAGCTTTTACCTTTACCCACCGTGCAACGGATGGGTAATGCGAAGGGTCCAGTGCTGGTCTCCCCACAACACACAGAAAAATTTTGCTTGACAGGGTCGGGGTGTGCGGTTAGAATTTTCATTCACGCCGAGTTAGCTCAGTTGGTAGAGCATGCGACTGAAAATCGCAGGGTCCACAGTTCAAGTCTGTGACTCGGCATAAAACAACCCCATCAAACGGGGTTGTTTTGTTTAATTTCTTTGCGGATTTACGGCAAAAAGTATTGCTGATCTCAGCCAATTCCAACCGGCATTGCAGCCTATGGCAAGCCAAAAGCTGGCATGACTGAGGCGCAAAACCACAACCGTAGGCGCGGTCGGCTCAAAAACCCAGCGGGCTCAAAGGCTAATCCGCTGTTTCTTCGTCTTCCTCCTCATCCTCTTCGTCGAAATCATCCTCATCTTCTTCGAAGTCATCCTCATCTTCTTCGAAGTCATCGTCATATTCATCTTCCTGGTCATAATCTGGCAGGAAATCTTCGAATTCGTCGGTGATGATGAAATCTTCCAGCTTTTCGTCAATGCTCTCAAGTGAGTCGGCGATGCGCTCGATCGCGGTGCGCAGCAAAACAAATTCTTCCAAGAGGGATTCATTCAGGTCCATTATCGTCTCCTTACTTGGCTTAATAATACCAAAAATTGCCGCGAAAACACGCCCCGCGGCGGAGCTGCAGGGTCTTTTTTTCCATTTCCCGGTATAACCGCTATAATTAAGCCATCAAGTTGATGGGAGTGTGTGTGATGAAGATTGGTTTGCTTACCGCGGGCAGTGACAGCCCGGGCGAAAATGCCGCCATCAGGGGTTTTGGCAAGGCTGTCTCGAATTTTAAAAACGTCGAACTGATTGGGTTTCGGGACGGTTTTACCGGACTGTTGGAAAACCGGACAATCGACCTCCTGCAGGAAGGCAGGCTTTCCGGCATCCTGACCGAGGGCGGCACCATTCTGGGCACCAGCCGACTGATCCCCGAAGCCATGCGCGTGGGCAATGAGTTGGTGGACAACACCGAGCTGGTTATCGAACAGTATCAAAAAAACCGACTGGACGCCTTGGTCTGTATTGGCGACAAGTCCACTCAGGCAACCGCCTACAAGCTCTCCCAGGCAGGCTTAAACATCATCACCCTGCCAAGATCTGCCGAAAATGACGTGCCCTTCACCGATAAGTGCATCGGCTTCGACAGCGCGCGCGAAATTGCCACGCAAGCCATCGACCGCCTGCACACCACAGCCAACGCGACCCATCGCATTATGATCGTCGAGCTTTTGGGCAGCGCTTCGGGCTGGCTGACTCTCGGAGCGGGCCTCGCCGCCGGAGCGGACGTAATTTTGGTCCCTGAAATCCCTTACTTTTTTGATGTCATCATCGAAGCAATTCTACGCCGCAAACGTGCCGGACGCAATTTTTCGTTGGTGGCGGTTGCCGAAAAAGCCCGGCCGCGCGAATTGGTCGATTTTATGGAGATGGCTGCTCAAAAGAAAGGCGGAACAGTCGAAGAGAAGGAAAAGGCAATCGAAAAAATCGAAAACAACTATTCCGCCCAAACGCTGCTTTTGGCAAACCGGCTCGAAGCGGCAACGGATATCGACACTCACATCACCATCCTGGGTCCGCTGGTGCGCGGAGGCACCCCGACGGCTGCCGACCGTTTGTTGGCGACACAACTGGCGGAATGGAGCCTCAAGATGGTCATGGACGGCGCTTTTGGCCAGATGGCGTGCCGAAAGGATGGCGCCATGAGCAGCGTGCCTTTGGCACAGGTCGCCGGCAAAAACAAACCGGTGCCGATGGACCACGGCTGGCTGCGCGGCGCAATTCAGGTGGGCACCTGTTTGGGCTGCGCGGTGGAATCGTTGGGGGTCTAAAGACTATCGTTTAGCGTGTTTAACGCCCTGACCGCCATAAAACAGCGGCTTTTCAGGGCTTCTGTGCCCATTTTCAGGGGTTAACGAATCAGTTTGGCGATCTCGCGGAACTGCGCGTGGTTCGCGTCCCGCAAAAGCGAGAACAAAGCCATTTCAACCGTCGTCAGATGCGCGCCTTCAAGGCCCAGTTCCTGCAGCGCGATTTCCTTGTTATAAACTGAGCGCGAAGAGATCGCGTCGGCGACCATATAAACCTGATACCCTTCCGCCAGCATTTCCATGGCGGTCTGATAGAGGCAAATGTGGCTTTCAAACCCGCACAGCAAAACCTGCCGGCGGCCGGTCTGACTGATTGCGGCGCGCGCGGCTTCATCCGCCCAAACACTGAAGCTGGTGCGGGGTATCTCGCGCAGATCCGGCAGGAGCGCCCGCAGCTGCGGCGTGGTGCTGCCGATCTTCTCCGGCGCCTGAGCGGTCAGGATAATTGGCAAACCCAAAGCCAATCCCGCCTGAACCAGGCGGTGGACATTTCGATTGGCAGCCTCAGCGTCCGCGACCACCTCCGCCAACTTTCCCTGGACATCAATGACAATAATCAAGGCTTGGTCTTGTTCGAGCATCTTTTCTCCTTTTTGGCTTAACCATTATAATTTTACCGAGAGGTGAACATGCGCGCGGCACAAGCTTTTGATGTCATTACGGACGCACTCAAACTGTGGTGGAAAGACTGGGGCAACCAGATCGTCGTCTCTCTGATCGCCATCCTTGCCAGCCTGACGGTAATTCTGGCGCCGGCGGCGCTCTTTGGAATTTTTCATGAATGCAAGGACCTGACCCACAACACCCGCACGGGGTTGCTGGGGTTTTGGGAGGGCTTTAAAGCTCACTTCAGGCAAAACCTGACCTGGGGAGTGATCAACCTGCTGGTTTGGATCGTTTTGGCGACCAATACCTGGTTCTATTACAAGTCCGAGCTGCCTTTGGCTCCCTACCTTGCCATTCTGATGTTGGTGACCGGCGCTTTTTGGGCTGTCTGGCAAAACATCAGCCTGGCGTGTTTCTTTTTGCAGGATGAAAAAAAACTCAGGCTCGCCTGGAAAAACGGTTTGGCAATCCTGTTTGGCAACCCCGCCTACGCCCTGATCCTTTCCCTGACAATTCTGGCGCTGCTGGTGGCTTCGGTCACCTTGTTTATTCCCATTTTTTTGGGCTCCCTGCCGCTGATCGCCCTGATCAGTTTCAGAGCGGTCCAGGCAACGCTGCCCCCATCCGAGGTCAAAAACAAATCCGCCGATGTCAGCCCATAAACCCCGGGGTCTGCTATACTTATGAGGTTCAATCCAACAATCTGGAGTCAATAACATGGCAAAGAAAGTTTTAGGATACATCGAATTGGTTTGGACGTGTGACAGCTGCGGCACCAAAAACCCCGGCGCCATTCGCAGCTGCTCAGCCTGCGGAGCTCCCCAGCCTTTTGGGGTCAAATTTGAGAAAGTCGACCCCAGCACGTTCAATTTCATCAAGGACGAAGCGCTGATCCGCATGGCAAAAAGCGGACCCGACAAGCACTGCCCCTTTTGCGGCACGCGCAATCTCGCCGAGGCGAATACCTGTGTCGAGTGCGGAGGGGATCTGACGGTCGGCGCGACCAGCAGACCCGCCGGCGCGGTGGTGGAAGAAGCCTCCCAACCCACAGACGGACAGGGCAGCGCCCAAAGCGCCCTGCCCAAAAAACCGCTGCCAAAATGGGTGCCGATTGTGGGGATCCTGCTGCTGATTATCTGCTGCGTGCTGGTCGCGCTCTTCTTCTCCCGCATGAGCAAAACAGAGAAGCTCGATGCCACTGTCGCCCAGACCTATTGGAAGCGCCAGATCGCGATTGAGGACTATCGTCTGGTTCAAAAAGCCGATTGGGAAGACAATATTCCCGCCAACGCGCGCGCCTATAACTGCGATTTACGCTACCATTACGATTCCGACACGCCGAAACCGAATTCGGAAGAGGTCTGCGGCGAACCCTATACCGTCGATACCGGCACCGGAATTGGCGAGGTGGTTCAGGATTGCCATTACAAGGTCTATGACAATTATTGCTCCTACGATTCGATGGAATGGGTGGTGATCGACACGCTCACCCTAGACGGCTACAGCACCACCGCCAGCTGGCCAGCCGCCGATCTTGCCTCCAACCAGCGCCTTGGCGATTCCACGGAAATTTACCGGATCACTTTTGATGCCGAAGGCAAGGAATATCCTTATCAAACCAGCAATTATGAGCTCTTTCAGCAGGCGACTCCGGGCAGCCGCTGGGTGATTCAGGTCAATGGCTTTGGTGAGGTGGTCGGGATTTCAGGCGAATAAATTCAGAGATCCGCCATGTAACCGACGCCCCGAACTGTTTTGATTACCTCAGGTTTCTGAGGGTCTTCTTCGATCGCTTTGCGCAGCCAGCTCACGTGCACGTCCAGCGTGCGCGTGTCTACTGTGTAGTCCGTTTCCCAGACCTGGCTAAAAAGCGTTTCGCGTCTGATCGTGACGCCGGGATTGGAGATGAGGATATACAGCAGGTCGCACAAACGCGGGGTCAGATAGGAAGTCTTTTGACCATAAGTTACCATGCGGGTCTTTAGGTTTAGCTGCAGTCCGCCCTGCACGTAGAGGTCCTGATTGCGGGTGCTTTCAAATACTTTGAGACGATTCAACACTTTTTGGACGGTGAAAGGCAAATGCAAAACCACATCCGCGATTTCGGCATCGTCCAGCGGCTCGTCCTCAGCGACGATCAGGATGATGGGCGTATCCGGCAGGCGGTTGCGATACCAGGAACAGATTCTTAAACCATTGGTGCGCATGGATGCCGCGTTGATGATCACCACATCGGGTGGGAAGTCATTTAGCCGCGTCAGCCCATCTCCGCCGGTTTCGACCTGCAAAACAGGATAGCCCTTGCGAAGCAGCGCGTCCCTGAAACAGTTTTCAGGGTTGCGATACCGTTCGATTAACAATAACCTTTGTTTTTGCTCCTGCAACTTCGCCTCTGTCTGTGATCACGACCCTAAATCCATCAATCCGCATGGTTCCAGACTGATATGATAACACCGTTGGACTTTAAAAAATGGCGCTTACTTTGATTATATCCGATAGTCCCGCGGTTTTTGATTTTTCGGCTCAAATCTGCGCCGCCAAAAACCTGCTCTCCGGCGCGGACTGCCTTGCCAGCCACCTCGTCCAACCACCCCGGATGCTTATAAAAACAGTCTCCTGAGGCTTGTTTTGGGCTGCAGCATTAAAGCATGGGGCATTTTAAGGTCGGAAGAAGCATTACATGATAGAATCACAGTCTAACCACATTGTTTAAAAATTGGTGAAAAATGGGAAAAATGATTGAATGCCTGATTGACAGCGTGAGGGTCAGCCTTACCAATCAGGACCGAATAATCGTCTTAAAAGACAAAACCAGAGAGCGTTACGTCCCGATTTGGATCGGTTTGTTTGAAGCCGAATCGATCACCATCGCCTTGCAGAATATCGCTGTCGCCAGACCGCTCACCCACGACCTGATGCTCAGCATTCTCCAAAAGATCGGTGCCCGCCTTTTGCGGGTTGAGATAACCAGCCTGGTCACCGACACCTATTACGCCAACCTGATTATCTGGACCGACAAAGAAATCGCCATCGACTGCCGCCCGTCCGACGCGCTCGCCCTGGTTGTACGCACCGGCGCTCCGGTCTTTGTGGACGAAGAAATCCTGCAGGAAGTCGGCATCAAACCAGAAGAGGTAACACCGGAAATTGTTGTTGAAAATGAGGACGCGGAACAAACCGGCGACCTTTCCTTATTCGAAGCATTTTTTGACGAAATTGACTCCCAAAAAAAGGACGATCCGGACGATCCGTCCCAAACCCCTCCCGAGCCAAGCGAAGATTAACCACAGGCAAAAAACATGAGCGAACCTTACGACGAAATCAATGAACAAGAAGAACCCGTTTCTTACAGTGACAACCTTCTTTTTGACCGGGATATGGAAGAAGCCCTGATCGGCTCCATTCTGATCAACCCGGATATTTTGATCGATGTCGCCTATTTTTTGAGCGCGGAAGATTTTGGGGTCAAACGCCACGCCTATATCTGGGACGCTTTTATCAGTCTTGACCAGGAAAAACACTACATTGACCCGCTCACGGTCAAAGAAACCCTGGAAGCCCGGGGACAGCTTGAAGAGGTCGGCGGTCTGGACTACCTTATTCGGCTCAGCAACCGCGTGCCCAGCTCACTGCATGCTGTCTCGTACGCCCGCACCATCAGCGAGCTCAAAACCCGCCGCCGACTGCGCGATTCTGCCACCGACATTGCCAAACTCGCCTACCAAAAGGATTTGCCGCTCGATCAGGTGATCGACAACGCCGAGCGTTCCATTTTCAACGTGAGCGAAAACCGATACAAACGCGACCTGATTCCGATTGGCGATATTGCCAGCGATTACATGGCGCGCGTCACCGAAGCCAGTTCTGCAGACGCGGATATCGGCGGTTTGATGACCGGCCTTAAATCGCTGGATGGCATTTTGGATGGGTTGCACAAATCTGACTTCATCATCATCGCGGGCCGGCCCGGTATGGGCAAGACCGGCTTTATGATCGGCATCGCCAAACATGTCGGTATGGTTTTGCGGCGCAATGTCGCCATGTTTTCGCTCGAAATGTCTGCCGAACAGCTGCTGCAGCGTATGCTGGCGCAGGAAACCGAGATCGATTCCCAAAAGCTGCGTTCCGGACAATTCAACGATCAGGAAGCCGACCTGCTCACCCGGACGATTACCCGCTTTGAAAACACGAACATCTTCATCGATGACACAGCCGGCATCACCCCTCTGCAGATGAGCGCCAAATGCCGCCGGCTCAAAGACGAACACAGCCTTGATTTGATCGTGGTCGACTACATCCAGCTGATGTCCGGTGACCGTCGGCAGGAAAACCGGGTCCAGGAGGTTTCTTACATCTCGCGTCAGCTCAAAATTTTGGCGCGCGACCTGAACGTGCCGGTTTTGGCTGCCGCCCAGCTCTCCCGCGCCGTGGAACAGCGTCAGGACAAACAACCGATCCTTTCTGACTTGCGTGAATCCGGCTCGCTGGAGCAGGACGCTGATATTGTCATGTTCATCAACCGTCCTTTCATGGACGACAAAGACAGTCCCTATCACAATCTGGCAAAGGTCGCCATTGCCAAACATCGTAACGGTCCCACCCATTCCGGCATTGAACTCGTTTTTCTTGACCGTTTGGCTCAGTTCAAAGACAAAGCCTATCTGGATTCAGGAAAGTCCGGATGAAAGCGATCCTTTCTGATCAAAAAATCAGCCTCCGGCTTCCGTCAAATTTTTTGGAGGTCCTTCGCGACCTCAGTCCGCAAGCCGCCGGTCTGCTTTTGGGATACTTTCAGTTCATGTCCGCGCAGGAAAAGCCAGGAACGCTCTGTCTGGCATTTGACCTGAAAAACTACCTTGCCTTTCTCTACGCGCATGAAGACGATGCTTTTCAAAGCGACCTAAAAGAGCTGGTAGAAAAAGGTTTTTTGCTTCTCTACCCTGACCCGGATGCGGAAGAAAAAATTTACCTGCTGCCCGGAAGCTCCGAAGGCGCGAACTGGCTGAAGATCCTGCGTGAGAAACCGGAAACGCTCAAATCCATGGCTGTCGCCCGCGTCCTGCCGGCTGCGGAGAAGCCCAACGTCTTCAGACTGTATCAGGAAAACATCGGTCCACTGACCCCGTTCACGGCGGAACTGCTCAGGGACGCGGCGGCATCTTATTCGGAAGAATGGCTGGAAGATGCCATCAAAGAAGCCGTGCTTTATAACGCCCGCAACTGGAAGTATGTCCAGGCGATCTTGCAAAACTGGAAAGCGGAAGGACGAAAGAGGAGTAATGAAGAAGATAAAAGAGATCATGAGTCCTTTAGAAAACTCTACCTCGACCAAAAACGAAAAAAGAGAAGCTGAACCAAAAACCATGGAAGCCGAAATCGTCCCAACCTATTACGGACCCGGAGATCCCAACTGCCCGATTTGTCACGGCATCGGCTTTGTGGGGGTTGACGTCCCGATTGAAGACCCCCGCTATGGAAAGAGCGAAATTTGTGTCTGCCGGCAGAAACAAGTGCAGGCTCAGAAACAGGAAAGTCTCTATCAGCTCAGCAACCTCGGCTCGTTGGGTGACCTGACTTTTGAAAACTTCGCCCCGCGGGGCAGAGTGGGCTTGGGCGTCACCCAGGGAAACTCGCTCGAACAGGCTTACAACACCGCCAAAACATTTTCAGCGCACCAGCAAGGCTGGCTGCTTTTGACCGGGCGGTACGGATCGGGCAAAACCCATCTGGCTGCCGCGATTGCCAACCGGGCAGTCAGCATGGGGACCCCCACAATTTTTCTGACGGTTCCCGACCTGCTGGATTGGCTGCGTTCCGCCTTTTCTTCCCGCTCAGACCAAAACTACGAGGAACGTTTTGACGAAATCCGCGGCGTTCCCCTTTTGATTATGGATGATTTCGGCACCCAAAGCGCCACCCCCTGGGCGGAAGAAAAACTCTTTCAGATCATCAATTCCCGCTATATCAACCGGCTTGCCACGGTCATCACCAGCAATAACGACATGAACGAATTTGAAGGCAGGATCCGCTCGCGTTTGAATGACCCCGAATTGGTCAATCATGTCAACATCCTGGCTCCCGATTACCGCAATCCGACCGACGAATTTGGCCATCCGGAACTTTCCAGCCTGGCTTTCCATTCCCGACAGACCTTCGGAAACTTCAGTTTTCGCAAGAATGAGGCTCTCACGCGGGAAGATTTGACTTCGCTGGCTGACGCCTTCAAAGCCGCGCAGGTTTTCGCGGAGCACCCCAAAGGCTGGCTCAGCATCCACGGCACCTACGGTTGCGGCAAAACCCATCTGGCAGCCGCCATCGGCAACTATCAGGCATCGCGCGGACAGCCGCCTCTGTTTGTGGTTGTGCCAGACTTACTCGATCACCTGAGGGCGGCTTTCGCGCCAAACAGCGGACTCAGCCTGGACAAGCGCTTCAACGAAATCCGCAACGCGCAGTTACTGATCCTGGACGACCTTGGGACCCAATCCGCCACCCCCTGGGCGCGCGAGAAGCTTTATCAGCTTTTCAATTATCGTTACAATGCCGAGCTGCCCACAGTCGTCACCTCGTCCGCTCATCCCGAAGAGCTTGACCAGCGCCTGCGCAGCCGTTTGTCAGACACCCGCCTGTGCAGAATGATTTTTATCTCCGCGCCGGGATTCACGGGTTAGACTGCCAACGCGGGCTCAAAACCGCACCGCCCGCGGAATAGAGAGCGGAAGCTTATACCCCTCTGTTTGTGGGTATAATTCAAAATCGCGTACAGAAGAAAAGAACCGACGGCATCAGCGCCGTCTTGTTGGAGGAATTTAGAAATGACAGAAAAAATAATCCGCGTTTATCCGAATAACTTCGATTTGCCTTATCGGATCAAACGCCTTGGAGATCTCGCCAACAATCTCTGGTGGGTCGGCAACCCGGAAGTTGCCCGGTTATTCAAAGAAATTGACCCGCTTAAATGGCGGCTTTCCAACCACAACCCGGTCGTTTTGCTGCGGACCGTTGACAAAAGCAAATTCGAAGACCTGATCAAAGACCGGTACTTTCTGGATCTCTACGACGGCATCGTCCGCGATTTTGATAATTACATGAACCGCAAAGACACCTGGTCGAACACGGTTTATCCGGAAAACAAAGAGGATAAAATCGCCTACTTTTCCTTCGAATACGGTTTGCACGAGTCGCTGATGGTTTACGCCGGCGGTTTGGGCATCCTCTCCGGCGACCATCTCAAAGAAGCCAGCGACCTGGGACTGCCGCTGATCGCGGTCGGCTTTCTCTACACTTACGGCTATTTCAGTCAGCGCATCACCGAAGACGGCTGGCAGGAAGCTCATAACGTGGAAATCAAATTCAGTGATTTGCCCATTGTTGAGCTCTACGATGAAAACAAACGTCCCATCACGATCTCGATTGACCTACCGGGACGTCAGCTCTACGCCCGCCTTTACGAATTGCAGGTCGGACGGGTGCCTCTGGTGCTGCTGCAAACCAATATCCCCGAAAACTGCGGCATGGACCGGGAATTGACCGACAAGCTCTACATCAGTGACCCGGAACTGCGCATTTCGCAGGAAATGCTGCTGGGCATCGGCGGAATGCGCGCGCTACAGCGTCTTGGTCATCAACCGGTGATCTTCCATATGAACGAAGGTCACTCGGCTTTCCTGACGCTCGAACGCATGCGTCAGCTGATCGAGGCCGGCTCAACGCTGGAAGAAGCCAAGGAGATCGTCCAAAAATCAAGCATTTTCACCACCCACACGCCCGTCCCTGCTGGGAACGACGAATTCCCAACCTGGCTGATAGACAAATATTTCGCCAACTATTGGGGCTCCTTGGGTTTGGATCGCGACCAGTTTATGGAATTGGCAAAAGTCAAGAACGATTGGTCAGATGAAGTTTTCAGCATGCCGGTCCTGGCGCTGCGGCTCTCGAATTTCCGCAACGGCGTCTCAAAACTGCACGGCGCCGTCTCAAGAAGCATGTGGCAGTACCTCTGGCCTGAAAAGAAAGTGGACGAGGTGCCCATCACCTACATCACCAACGGCGTGCATACCGGCACCTGGCTGGCGCGCCGGCTGGCTGAGCTCTATAAAAAATATCTCGGCGTCGACTGGCGGGAGCGTTTGGATGACCCGCAGATGTGGGAACGCATCGATGCCATCCCGGACCGGGAACTTTGGGAGGTGCGCATCCATCTCAAACGCAAGCTCAGCAGTTACATGGTTGCCCGCGCGCGCGATGAGTGGGCGAACGATCGGGTTCATCCCGTCCAGACGGTTGCCAGCGGCGTGCTGCTCGACCCGCTCGCGCTGACGATCGGTTTCGCGCGCCGATTTGCCACCTACAAACGCGCCAATCTGGTGTTCCGGGATTATGAGCGCCTGATGAAAATCGTCACCGATCCCGAAAAACCGGTTCAGATCATCTTTGCCGGCAAGGCTCACCCTGCCGACGAACCCGGCAAACGCCTGATTCAGGAAGTCTATCGCGCCGTCAAAAACTCCCGCAACGGCGGCAGGCTGGTCTTTTTGGACGATTATGACATGGATATGGCGCGCCATCTCGTCCAGGGCGTTGACATTTGGCTCAACACACCCCGCCGACCCCGTGAGGCTTCCGGGACCAGCGGCATGAAAGCCGCCATGAACGGTTCCCTCAATTTTTCCGTTCTGGACGGCTGGTGGGCGGAAGGCTACAACGGCAAAAACGGTTGGGCGATCGGGGATGACACCGCCTATGACAACCTCGATCTGCAGGACGAAGCCGACGCGCTCAGCCTTTACGAGACCCTCGAAAACGAAATTGTGCCGCTCTATTACACCAAGCGCTCCGCGGACGGATTGCCCGGCGACTGGATCGAACGCATCAAGGAAGGCATCAAAACCACCTCCCCGGCTTTTTCGATGACGCGCATGGTCAAACAATATGCCAACGAGCTCTATCACCCGGCTCTGCTCGAAGCCAAAGGACGTAAAGAAGCCTAAGAAAGGAAGGTAACCATGATTTTGACACTCACGTGGCAAACCATTGGCACGGCGCTCTTGATATTCCTAGTCAGGGTTCTGGGCATCTCGATGGACACCCTGAGGTTCATGCTCACCATGCGCGGCAAACAAGCTATCGCCTGGATTCTGGGCTTTTTTGTGACGGTTCTCTATGTTTTGACCTTTGGCGCGGTCCTGAAAGACCTGACCAACATCCTTTATATGATCGGTTACGCTGCCGGATTCGCCACAGGCAACGTGGTCGGCATGCACATCGAGCGTAAGCTCGCCCTCGGCTACTCGCATATCTCGGTTGTGAGCAAAACCAAGGGCGGCGAAATTGCCGAAATGCTGCGCCAAAAAGACTTCGCCGTCACCCAAATCCCCGGTCAGGGCATGGATGGTCCGGTATTGATCAGCGATCTGGTCGTGCGCCGCAAAGAGATCCCGGCGGTCGAAAAAATCGCCCTCGAAACTGACCACGAAGCCTTCATCACCATCGAAGACATCACCCCCCTGCGCAGTGGTTATTGGGGCCGCGGGGGCGCGCGTTGATGACGGAACGAAAAGCGCTCATTTTTGATTTTGACGGTCTGATTGTCGATACCGAGGCGGCGGAAATGCTCGCCTGGAAAAAAGAATTTGCCCGCCATGGGCTCGATTTTGACATGGCAAAATATATCAACACGATCGGTTCAAACGGGCCCGAAGCCCGCTACGAGGCGGATCTGCTGGCAGCCTGCCCGGACGAAACCCGCAGCCACGACCAAATCTGGGCAGACCATACCAGACATTCGATTGAAGAAGGTCTAAAACTGCCCCCGCTTCCGGGGGTGCTTGAGCTGATCGACCAGGCAAAGGCGATGGGGCTGCTGCTCGCGATCGGTTCCAGTTCGGGCGACTTTTGGATCGAGGCTTTGGCAAAGGGACTGGGCATTTATGACTGTTTTGATACCGTCGTGACCTTCGATCAGGTCAGGCTTGCCAAACCCGCGCCGGATATCTATCTCAAGGTGCTCGAAAACCTGAAGGTCAGCCCCAAAAACGCCCTGGTGCTGGAAGATTCTTATAACGGCGTCTTGGCAGCCAACCGGGCGGGGATCCGCGTGGTGGCGGTGCCCACAATTCTCACCAGGCACCTCGATTTCAAGCTGGCGGAAGAAGTGCTCGCTTCTTTGCTGGAGCTAAAACTGGAAAAATATTTTTAATCCGCTGCCCGCGAAAAGCGCATAAACTTCAGAAACATAGCTGTTTTTCCCGTGAGCAGGCGGTCTTGTGCCACTCTTGGGTCGAGCGGGCTTGGTTTGGTTTATAATTCTCTCATCGATCTTTTTCATCGGAGAAAATTATGGAACTCGACCCTTCAGCTTTTTATTTTGGCAATAGCTACGACCTTAAATCTCAGGCGATTGTCCCCGACAAACTCACTTTTTATGATCCCGAAGATCTGACCACCCACGCCGTCATCACCGGTATGACCGGATCCGGTAAGACCGGTATGGGCATTATTTTGCTTGAAGAAGCCGCCCTCAAAGGGATCCCCGCGATCCTGATTGATCCCAAAGGCGACCTTACCAATCATTTGCTCCATTTTCCGAACTTTGAGCCTTCCGATTTTGCGCCCTGGGTGGATGCCGACGCTGCCAGCCGCGCGGGCATGACCGTGGAACAGGCAGCGCAAGACGCGGCTGCCTCGTGGAAAAAAGGCACCGAGCGCTCGGGGATCGACCACGACCGCATGGTCCGGCTGGCAGAAAAGGTAGATTATGTGGTCTACACTCCCGGGTCCGATTCCGCTATCCCGATCAGCATTCTGTCCTCCCTGAAGGCGCCCGCCATCAGCTGGGATGAAAACAAAGAAATTCTGCGCGAATCCATCAGCAGCACCGTCACCGCGCTGCTGGAACTGGTTGGTTTCAAAAATATCGACCCGGTTCGCTCCCGTGAACACATCTTGCTCTCGAACATCTTCGAAAATGCCTGGAGCTCCGGCAAAGACCTGGACCTTGAATCCCTGATTTTGCAGGTTCAAAACCCGCCGTTCGAAAAACTAGGTGTTTTTGCCATTTCCAAGTTCTATCCGGAAAAAGAACGCTTTGACCTGGCGATGCTGCTCAACAATTTTATTGCCGCGCCGTCCTTTGGCGCCTGGCTGGAAGGTCAGCCGCTGGACATCCAGAGCATCCTCTATTCCCCGGACGGAAAGCCCAAACACAGCGTGTTTTATCTGGCGCATCTGGCAGACCAGGAGCGCATGTTCTTCATCACCCTGCTTTATTCCGCCATTGAAACCTGGATGCGCACCCAATCGGGCACCAGTGATCTGCGCGCTCTGGTCTATTTTGACGAGATTGTGGGCTACCTGCCGCCGATTGCCAACCCACCCAGCAAACCCATCATCCTGCGCTTGCTGAAGCAAGCCCGCGCTTTTGGGGTCGGCTTGGTGCTTTCGACCCAAAACCCAATCGACCTGGATTACAAAGCCCTTTCCAACGCCGGGACCTGGATCATCGGCAAACTTCAGACCGATCAGGACAAACAACGTCTGCTCGACGGGCTTGCCAATGTTGCCGGAACTTTTGACCGGGCTTATTTCGACAACGCCATCTCATCGTTGGGCAAACGCGTTTTCATCCTGCACAATGTCCATTCCAAAGCGCCGGAGACCTTCACCACCCGCTGGGCAATGAACTACCTTCCCGGTCCGATCACCCGCAACAAATTGGCTGATCTCAACCGGCTGGTCGGCGCGGACGTGCGGCTGCTCTCTGCCAGCCAAAGCGCGGGCGGGGCGACTGTTTCCGCCGCCGAGGTCAAAGGCGGAACCGCCGGCAATCTGCCGGGGCGCAGCACCCAGCCGGTGTTGGGTTCCAAGGTGCCGGTTTACTTTTTGCCGGTCAGGCTCAGCCTTTCCGAAGCCCACCGCCAGGCAAGCGAACGCGGCATCGCGCCCACCCAGGAACCGCGTTACCACTATCGCCCCACCTTGATCGGGCAAGCCCAGATCTGGTTCGCGAACCGCACTTATAACGTCAACACCCAGCAAAAAGTTACCGTGCTGATGCCGGAATTGGAACGGCGCGGTTTGGTGCAGTGGCAGGATTATCAGACCGAAACCATCACCCCACAGGATTTCGATTATCAAGCCCTGCCGAATTCCACCTTTGCCGATTTGGTTTATCCCTTCGACGATGAAAAGAACGTTCTCAGCCTTTCGGGCGATTTCGCCGATTGGCTGACCCGCAACTATCAGCTGACCCTCTATCGGAACGCCGACCTCAAGTTGATTTCTGAGCTTGGCGAAAGCAAAGAAGCCTTCCTGGACCGGATCCGCGACGCCGGAGACAGCGGTTTGGAAGACGGCTTGGATGCGATTCGGGAAAAATATGCCAAAAAACGAAAAACCATCGAAGATAAAAAGCTGAAAGAAGAACTTGAACTCGAAAAAGAACAAAAGATCCTCAATCAGCGTCGGATCGAAGAAGCCGGCACCGGGCTTCAGACCGTTTTGGGCTTTTTGGGCGGACGCAAGAAAAGCATCAGCAGCTCCCTCACAAAACGCCGCATGACCTCGACCGCCAAAGCCAACCTCAAGGAGTCGGAGGTAATGATCGAAAAATACGTCAGCGAGCTGGCGGAACTGGACGCCCGAATGCAGGAGGAGATCGAAGATTTCCGCGCGAAAGCGCAGGGCACAGCCGCGACGGTCGATGAAATCGTGATCAAACCCTTGAAAAAGGATGTGGTGGTGGAGTTCTTTGGCCTCGCCTGGGCGCCGGTCTACACCTTTAAGGACGGCGATCGCTGGCTGGAAATTGACGCTTTCTAAGAATTGCCGGCAAACATCCACCGGAAATGAAAAAGGCGACGCTTATGTCGCCTTTTTTCTTCTTTAGCGGTTGCCTGAAACACTCCGTCGTAGGGCAGCCGGATCAGAACCAATCATTCCACTGCTTCGTTATCCCAATTGGAACAACTTGATTTTGATCATCTCGATTTTTGTTGATTGCCTGCCTTCAGGCGAGGCAATCTTTCATCCATCCCTACCCGACCATGTACGCCATCGAAACTGTCCCGGGTCCGACATGGCTGCCGATCACCGGGCTGACCTCGGATCGGATCACCTCGATCGGATGCATGCGTTCCACCGCCACCTTTTCCATAGCGACCATCTCATCAAACGCCAGGGCGTGGAAGGGACCCAGCCTGACCGGCGTGCGTCCGGCGACATCCCGTTCGATCAGATCGACCATGCGCAGGAGGGCTTTCTTTTGCGAGCGCACGCTCTCGACCAATTCGATCTTACCGTCGCGGATCTCCATGATCGGTTTAAGGTTCAACGCCGAACCCAACAGCCGTTTGGCAGAATTGATCCTGCCTCCGCGGTGCAGGTATTCCAGCGAGTTGACGCTGAAATAAACCCCAATGCGCGGATAAACATCGTCCGCCAGTTCTTTTAATTCTTTCAGGCTGGCGCCTTTTTCCGCCGCGCGGGCAACCTCCACAACCATTAATGTCAATGCCATCGAGACCAGACGCGTATCCATCACAATCAGGTTTTCAGGGTCTCCCAGCTCTTTTTTCGCCTGCATCGCCGAAATCACCGACGCGGAAAGGCCGGTGGAGATCCCCATGTAAAAGACGTCTTTGCCTTCCTTCAACAAGCGGTCGAAGGTTTCCAAAAACTGGCCCATCGTCACCTGACTGGTGGTCGCCATTTCTTTCGATTTTGCCAGCTGCTGATAAAAATCGTTTGCCTGAATATCAACTCCATCATACAACGATTTTCCCTGCCAGTTGACCGTCAAGGGTAAAATGGTCATGTTATATCTTTCGGCATACTCTTTCGGAATGTAAGCCGAAGAATCGCTTACGATTGCTACGTTGCTCATAATTATCCTTTGATTTCTATGATTTCCAGACAAAAGTATAGCATAAGCCCGCTTTCCTTGCTCGTGCTTATAAGCTTACAAGCATTAGATCAGCGGTTTACGACATTGATCGGGCTCCCGTTCAGGAAAGCCTGCAAGTTCCGGACAGCCTGGTTCATCAACCGCGCCCGGCTTTCAAACGCCGCCCAGCTGTTGTGGGGCGTAAAGTAGCTCCCCTCCAGATGGAAAAGAGGGTTGTCTTCGATAGGCGGCTCCTGCCCGAGCACATCCAAGCCGACTGCCCGCACTTTCCCGCTGTTGAGCGACCTGAGCAGGTCATGCTCTTCAATCAGGGCGCCGCGGCTGTTGTTGATGATGATCACGCCGTCTTTCATCTGGGCGATCGTCTGGTGATTAATCAGATGATAGTTTTCGGCTGTTAACGGACAGTGCAAAACAATCACGTCACTGCGCTTCAACAGGGTTTCCAATTCCACAAAGGTCAGGCTTTCGCTCTCTAATGCCGGGATGGGATAAGGATCGCAAGCCAACACCTTCATCCCAAAAGCCTGAGCGATCGCGGCGGTCTGCCTGCCGATGCGGCCCAAGCCGATGATCCCCATCGTTTTTCCTGCCAATTCCATCATCGGATGATTGACCAGACTCCACTGTCCGCTTTTTTCCCAATCGCCCTTTACCACCAGTTCGCTGTAAGCTCCGACCCGATTGGTGATCTCAAGCAGCAAAGCGAAGGCGTGTTGAGCCACTGCCTGCGTGCCATAGGCAGGGATATTGGTCACCGCGATGCCGGCATCTTTGGCAGCCGCCGTGTCGACAATATCAAAACCGGTCGCCAGCACGCCGATATAGCGCAAAGCCGGCAGTTTTGAAAAATGGTTCCCGTCCAGATGAACCTTGTTGGTAAAAACAATTTCAGCGTTTTTTAGTCGTTCCAAAATTTGGTCAGAATTGCTTTTTTCGAAAACCTTCAGTTCTCCAAGGTTCTCCAAAGGTTTCCAATCCAGATCGCCCAGATCCATCGGGCAGCTGTCCAAAACAACAATTTTCATCTCGCGCTCCTTATTGACAGGGTTACCGAAATTATATCCGAGCGTCCGTGATACCGTAGCTGTTTTCATAAACCCTGACTGACCCATTGATGCTGAGCCTATCATTTTGAGGTTCAAGCGCGATCGCTCTGACATAGATTGGCTGGCTCGCGTTGGTATGCAGCCATTCCCCCACCGCCTGCCAGGGCGCGGTCAATTTTTGACCAAAACGGTTGCTGATCGTGCCGTCATTTTCCAAATAATACAGCGCATCCTTCACCATTGCCAGCGGCGCGAGTTCCACCCGCCTGCCCGGGCTGACGCTGACCCGCAGCCCTCCGGGAGAGGCGTTGCCTTGTTCGAGTAAATCATAAAAGCTATCCAGGCAGGTTGCGCCTTTTCCCGCAAAAACCGGCAGACTGGCGCTTTCCAATTGGCTTGTGTCCACGCCGCTCAAAAATGGGCTCCCACATTGCACTACTTCAGCCAGCTGCAATCTGAAATCCTTTTTCCCGACGAACCGAAAAAGCAAATCTGCCTCCGGAGATCTGCGCTGCCAGTCGCTGCCGTTGTGAATCAGACAAATCCCGTCGTTAAAACCTAGGTTTTCGTCCACGCCCAGCCAATAGGCGTTGAGGGGGTCATACGCCCCAAGGCGCTCGACCACAAGCCAATAGCGGGTGTTGGCGCCCAGGCTCACATTCGGCGTAAGGTTCAGATCCAGCCACTGATAGGCCTGCTCGTCAATTTGGCTGGCGGGCACACTTTGGCTCGCCAAAACAATCCCTGATGGTTTGACGTTCAAATTCGTTTGCAGGCTCACCCGCAGCCCGTCGGTTGGCGAGCCTTGTTTTCGCGCCCGGATCGAGGCCGAAAAAGCCTCCATCGTCGTGGGCAGGATAAAAGACTGTGCCGCGCGCCCGTCTGCGGTTTGGGAGCCCAGAAGCTGAACCCCCAGCTGAGCGGGACGGTGTTCCACGACCCCGCTCCAACCGTTCCAGATCCGCCAATCAAGGGTCTGGATCCATCCGCGGCAGTTCAGAACGAAACCTTCCGATTCTTTTCCCAAATCCCGATCCGCCTGTTTCAGGTATGTCTGCGGGAAAGCCAATTCTTCGACTTTTGCTTGCGCGATGGCTTCAGCCGCTGCCGGCGATAAAAACCTCCGCCACAGGATTTTTTCTTTGATCCCAAATCGCTCCTGGCTGAGAAGATGGTCATGCCAGGCGCTCAAACGGGTGCCTGCCCGCGGATCGTCCGACTCCTGATAGCGAACGGCAACGCGGTTGGCAACGGCGGCAAGGTCCAGTTCATAAAACTTCCCACCCGAGCGCTGTGAGACCGATTCCAAAAAGCCCCACCAGGCAAGCCGCCCTTGTTGATCATAAACGCGCAGGTCCTGCCCTAAAAAACGCGTCCAATCCTTCAGGGTCATTTGCCGGTTCGGGCAGGCGATAAGCGCCCGCTCCGGTCCGCTTTGATCGCTCCATTCCAAGCGCAGCGGCTGGCAGATTTCGGGGCTAAAAAGATAAGCGCCGGAGCCCCATTCCAGAATTTCGACCGACCAGTTCACGGCAGCCGCCATTGTCTGCGGAACCAAGCCCGCGCCTTGAGGGTGCGCTCAATCGGCGCGTGTTGGGCCGTGTCGCACTGAAACACCCAAAAATGGTGGCGGCAGCAGGGCTGCAGCGCCAATTTTCCGCCAATCCGGCGGTGTGTTTTCAACTCTAACCCGCCGCGCAGCGACCAATTTTGCCCAATCGTGCCGTCGTCAACAATTTTTGAAAGCTGAGGCAGCCCGGTGATCGTTTTGAAAAGCACAAAAGGCTCATGCGGCAGCAAAAGCAGATCATCCAGTTCCAGGACATGTTCGCCCTGGGCTGTATGTCTTGCTTGCAAAATCAGCTGATGGGAATACGCAAAATTTACCAGCGGCAAGCTGCCCAAAGGCAGGCAGATCGGATCCATTGCCAGGCTGCCCAGACCCGCCTGAGCGTTGCTTTCAGGGCTTTGCCAGACGACCTTGCCGGCTTGGGCGATCTGCAGCCGAAGGCTCAGGTTCGCGTCCACCAGCGGCGTAAAAAACCGCGCTATCGGCGTCACTGTTCGCTGACGCAATTGGCTGACTTCGACGGGTCCCAGCGTCCAGGTCGCCAAAGTCGTCCAGGCGCTGCCTGACCAGCGATATTGGCTGTATTTTCCGCCAGAGGCTCCCGGCGACGCGGCAATAACCCCTCCAACCGCGCCTTCGGCTTCGAGATTGAGGATCGGGCGGCTTTCTTCCGCGCTGCTGGTCATGCCGCCCACCCAAAAATCACCCAGGTCGCTGCCCGGGGTCGTGTTTTCAAGCTCAATTTTCAGGCTGGCGGGATAGGAGAGGTTCAATTCCGCGGTCTGAACCGTAAACCAGTTGTCATGACCCAAATCATCATCTTCGTGATTAAAGAGCGTCAGTCCGTTGGTGATCCCTCCGGCAGAACCGTTTGACAGCGGCAAAGCTTCGCTATCGCCAAAAAAGAAGCCCTCCCTTTGGATGCGGAGATTCAGCCTCAAGGAACCGCCGGCGTGGGATGCCAGATGCCCGCCGATGCTTTCAAGTCGGGCGGCTATGATCCGGCTGTACAGGTAGCGCGAGCGTTCCGTGCTCCACAACCTCAGGGTCAGCGGCGACCACACGGACTGCCGGCTGGGGTTCAGCAAGCCTTCCAAGGTCTCGAGGATCGAGCGCGTCTGCGCCGCTGATCCGCGCAGGTTTAGCCCCAGATGCTCATTCACGGCTTCTTCCGGGCTCAGGCACAGGTCATACTGCGTACTAACCAACCCCGGCGGTTGATTGGCGCCGCTCAAAACCAACCAACCGCCGTCCTCAGACGCATCCAATCTTCCAAGCGCCAGATCAGTCATAAGCATTCCTTTCGTCCAAAGTCCAGCGCGCCCAGGACTGACCGCCTTGGCGCAGATTCGCCAGCCTCAAATGGTCGAGCAGAGCGTCGCGCTCCTGAAACAAATATCGCGTCCAGGCAGCCAACTCTTCCGCCTGCAGCGGCAGGTTGCTCAGACTGGCAAACTTGTTTTGCAAAACCATCCGCAAGAGCGCGCCGGCCGCTCCGCGCAGCAATGGCGGCAGATAGTCGTCTGGCAAGGTTGTGGCGGCGCTGCCGTCCAAACCGGTCAGGGTGTAACTCTGCGAGCAGGCGCTGTTGATATACTCCAGCGCTTCGCGGACCGCTTCGGTTTTTGCCGCTTCGGTCAGCGCGAGATGATGGGGATCCAAAAACTGCTCGTCAAGTCTTGCCAGAATTTCAATCAGTTCCGCCATCAACAGCCCCCTTTCTTCGCGGAAGAGCGTTTTTGGCTCTTTCGACCTCTTCGGGCGAGAAGGTGACCTTCCAACCCTGACTGTTGATCACCACCAAAAAGCCATCCTCGCGCAGCCGCCAGCTCAACACATCTTTTCCCATCAGTTTATTGACAATTTTTTTAACTTCCCGATCTGTCATCGTTTCTCCAATCCTGCCCCTCCATACGATATGGAGGGGCAGTTGCTGAATTGCGCTAAGAATCCGCTCTCAACCCGTCTTCAAGCGCGGTGCCGAGGATGTAGGTCACCAGAATGGCAATGATCCCCGCCAATTGGTCCGGATCAAGCGGAAAATCCGGATACCAGGCTTTGAGGATCATCACGACCAAGCCGACCAAAGCAGCCCAAAATTTGCGTGAGCTCAATAAAAGTTTCAGTTTGTCCATCATGCTCCTTTCGATTAAGCGACGTTGTTTTTAAACAGGGGTCTGAAATCGTTGACCCAGACAGCCAGATAGTGGCGAACTTTGAGGCGATGTTCGTCGTTGCTGAATACTGCCGGCGACAATTCATCTCCCGCGATGAAAATTTCGGGAGCCAAGCCAAATCGTTCGCCAACAAAGATCGCCGGCGCGACGCGCGGGTCACAGGCGGCAGCCCAATCGTTGGGATCTGTCCATTCCGGCACAACCAGCGGAACCGCGCTGCCTTTGAGCACGTTTTCGTAAACGCTGTTGGTGTCCCTCAGATAGGTGCCGTTACAGATTTCAAGCGCGGTCCGCTGCAGCACGCGCGGCACCAGCATAAATCTGGGGTTGACAGCTATCTGCGGACCGGTGCCATAAAACCCGGCAGCGTTCTTGATCAGCATCGGTTGGGCGTAGACCTTTGAACAAACCAGGTCCCAGTTGGCGGCATCCAACGCCAGGTTTGCCAGGTTTCCGTGCCCTCCCGGCGTTGTCACCAGCTCAAGATTAAAGAGAGTTTCGCCGTCCGCCAGGGTCGGTCCCAAGCCCCCCGCCTGTGTGAAGATTTCGGCAACCAAACGGGAAATCTTGCGCAAACCTGCCGAAGCCAGTTCCCGGGCGTAGGCGCGCAGCTTGCGCGTTTCATCCCGATCGATCAGTTCCAGCGTCAGTGGGATATAGCCGCCGTACTTGGTGAATCGGGCAGTTTCCGGAGAATCGCCGACTTTCAGCTCGGTATAATTAGCTCCTTCGGCAATGGTGGGCAGATCGCCAACCGTCCCGACCAACGTCCCGGTGATATCGTGCAGGCTGTTGAAATGTTCCTGGACCGTCACGTTTTTCCACCAGTCATAACCTGCCTCACCCAGTTTTTCCCAGGTGTTGGTGACCAGTTTGTTGAGGCTGTTTTTGACCAAACCGCTGAAGTCCGCCGTGGTTGCCAACCGGGCACGCTCCGGAAAGTAGCCGCCGTGCAGATCGTAGTCGCCGGTCAGCGTCAGATAGAGTTCGCGGATGCCTGAAAGTTTGGCGACCTGGGCGGATGCCATCCCATGCTCGCGGGGGGCTTCGAACAAATCGTCGACCGCCGCTTGCAGCCGCTCGCGTGGCTCGATCATGCCTTCGATCCGCGCCGGACCTTTCACCACGCTGCCGGCCTGCAGTTCGCCCAGCAGGGTATGCGCCTCCCGCAGGGCTTGCTGCAGCTCTGCCGGCGCGAAACTGCGGTTTTGAAATTGTTTGCGAATGTTGTTCTTTAGTCCCTGAGGGAGATTGCTGTTGGCAAGGCTGCTCTCAAGCAAAAAAGAGCTCATTTGCTCCCGCATACGGTGCATTTCCGCCAATTGTTCTTCAAGGCTGTTTTCTTTTTGAATTGTTTCTCCTTCCGCGGCTGCCTGCAGGCTGACAGCGGCTTCCACACCGTCATTTTCAAATTGTTTGGACATTGTTTTTTCTCCTTCCATGATGGGATTGATTCCGAGTTGGTTCAGCGCGCGCAAAAAAACACCGCCGCGCGCGGGGTTGTAGACCAGGTCGACTGAGTAGATCCGTAAGATCTTTTCAACTTTGCCCTGTTTTCCCTGAAACAATACATCCGCCGAAAAGCCGACCCGTACTGCCGGCTCGTCTGACTTTTCGAGCACCTGTCTGCCGATATCCTTGAGCAGATCCGCCGAGGGTCCAAAGGCGCTCAATTCCGCGCGAACTCCCCGCGTCTCTTCATCCCAGACCGGCTTGCTGAGAATCCCGGCGATATCGCGCACCGAGCGTTCCTTCAGGCTGTGGTCAACAAAACAATTGACCCCATCCCAAAGCTTGAGCGACGCCCGCAAGACTTCCGCGGGGAACACCCACCCGTTGGCGGATCCCGCGGTGATCGCCAGAATTTCAAAGCGTCCGCTTCCGACCGGGTTGACTTCCAACGCCAACCGTTGCCGACTTTCAGTCATAGATCTCCTTCTTGTTTGATTGCTTCCAAATGTGTTGCGCTGGCAGAAAAACTGCCAGTCAAGGCGCGCTTCCGGCTTGCCACGCCCGCTCACGCAGCCGGTTTTCCGGGTAAACGTTCGCCCATGAAACGATAGACCAGACGCAGATATTCGTTCTGGTCAATCGCCCCGCGATCCAAAAGCCCGGCGGCGACCGTCTGGATCCGATCTCCGGCTTCTGCCAATTCCCGATTGTCCCGGGCACTCACGTCGCCTCCTTCGACCCGGATCGGCTCCTCCCGATCCACGGAAAAATCCACCAGACTGCGCCTTCGAACGGCTACGCGCAGCAGCTCTTCGACCATCGCGCACAAAAACCGCTGACGTTCCCCAAAACGGCGGTAGGTCGGACTTCCCGCGGCTTCAGCGGTCGTCTTGGTTGACGACTCCGGCTCCGCCAAAAAGTGCAGCGGCAGCCCCACGCCAGCCGCTATCATCTTTTTGATTGCCAGACCGTCACTCGAAGCGTCCAGAGCCTCAAGCCGCGGCGCCAAAACTGACCATTCTTCGCTTTCGTCCGTCACCAAAATCGAACCGGGCGCGGGCGGGTTGGCTGTCAGCTGCAGCTGACGGGCATTGCGTTCGTTTTCGCTGCTAAAATGGGCTTTGACCACATAGACAAAAGCGTTTCGAAAGCGGTTCAGCCGCACGCGGTCTTCCAGCCAGGAGCTGTATCGCGCCAACCATTTCAAGACCGGCGTCAGGTCGCCCTCACCCCATTGCGATCCGCTGGGACGATTGACGGCAAAGTGCAGCATCACATCCCGAAATCCCTCATTCCCGGGCTCATCCATCTCGGGACGATAGGCCGGCACACTGGTTTCGGCTGATAAACCCTGGGTTTTGAGGAGGAAGGACAGCTCCTGCTCAACATCGTTTTCTCGGGAGCTGATCTCCGCCACGTCCGTCGCCGGCACCACTCTCACGTAGCTCATGCCGGCCGCGTCCGTGCTGAGCAGCAGAAAAAGATTGCCGCTCAGGCTTAGTTCATCGCAGAATTGGTTGATCTTAAGATTCATTTTGTTGAGGCGGTGCGTCCAAAACTGGTCCAAAAAGCGCCGGGTGCCCTCGTTGGCGCAGCTGAAATGCAGCCCGCCTCCAGCGGCATATTGCGTGGTCAGCTCGATGATTCTGCGTGCCAGCGGGTTGTAGCGCCAGGCGTCGAGACTATCGAGCATGGTTTGCAAACGGTCGTAGGCTTGCCGGTCGCGCGGCAGGCTTGAGGCAGACTGCGCGCCGGTCAAAAAATTATTTTCGCTTTCCACCAGGCTCAGCCCGATCCGCGCCGAATTGCCCGCAGCTTTCTCCTGCCTTGAAAAAATGGCTTGCAGCCGTGCTTTGAACCATGGATTCATGCCGCCCTCCTTTCGCAACTGCTTTTCAAGCCGGCTCGCTCGCAGGGAGCCGCGTCGAGCGGACAAAGCGCCGGCAGCGGATTGGTCTCGCCAAAATATTCGCGCAGTTCTGCCAGACTCCCGTTCCATCGGTTGTAGTCCATGTAGTGCCCAACCCCGCCGATCGCGGGAGCGCGTTGAGAGGTCTGATGAATCAGCCAGGTTTTGACCCCCCTGGGCAGCATGGGTGGGCAAGGATATTCGGGAGTGTAGTTTGGCGTATCGTAGCTGCGGATATACTGCGCCAACCACCAATCCACACGCGGCAAATCCTCGACTGCCAGATGTTCATTAACCCACATCGCGCGGGAATAAAGGATCGGATACCTGCCGGTGCTGCTTTTAAGCCAGCGCAGACAAGCCTGGACCATCGCGGTGATCTCAGCGCGGCTCTTGCCCTGATCGAGCTCAAGGTCCAGCACCAGACGGACTTTCTCCAGATCCACGCCTTTCAGAATCGATAAAAACGATTCCATCTGTCGGATCGGGGAAGTTCTGGGATAAACCACATGATAGGGCAGCCGGCAAACCCCGATCCGGCTGGCTTCAGCAAAAAATCGCTCGAACATGCAGTCGCGATAGCCCCAGGAAATGCCGGTCCGCATGGCGATAAAGCGCACCTTGGGCTGATGTTCCCGGATCTGATCAAAATCGGGCAGCCGCTTGCCGTCCCAACTGGCGTTGTGCAGCGAAAGGTCGATCCCCAGGGGAAAGTCCTGATTTCGGGTAAAGTAAGTCACTAAAAACCTCCGTCCATTTCACGTATTGGGTCAGCCGCCTGAATAACGGCAGGCGAAAAACCGAGCTTCCAGGGCTGCTCATCCAGAATTGCCGTCATGGCAGCCGAGATCACCAGGTCGTCATGCAGCAGCCCTCCCATCGGGTCCGGCGTACCCTCCGGAACCCACCATTTGAGCGTTTTTTCGCTGCCGGTCCCAACCTCCACACTCAGGGCTTGCAGCTGGCGTTGGAACAGGCTCTGCAAGCGGTCTTGCTCGTCCGCCATTTGCAGCGCCAGCTGATTTTGCAAACCGTCTGCTGTGGTCAGGCTTTGATTGGGTTTGAAATCCTGAAATCTGCCGGTATCCACAACCGCCAGAAAACCCCAGCCCAGCCTTGATTTCAACTGTTGATTAAAAACAAGCGGGATCACGCGCGTTCCCAAACGATCCCTCAAAAACGAGGCTACCCCGGCGCCAACGCCGCTGGCGTCAACCACGATCTTTTCGCAAGCCCAGTGCTGCGCCAGATGAAGCAGGCGCTGGTAGAGCGTGCTGTGCCGTTCGCCCTGCCAGAGGCAGCGCTGAACCACTCGGTAACGCGGTTTGCCCGCCAGATCGTCATCCAGGAGACTTAAATCGATTTCAACGATCGTGACCGCCGTACTGTCTCTGCCTGGGTTTTGCAGCTGACTGAGCTCCCCCGAGATAAAGTCTTCCGCGCGCGCCTGCTCGTCTTCTCCCGCCAGATCAACCAGCATGGCATAGCGTTTGCCCGTCTGAGGACAATCGCAGGGCAAATGGCTGCCCCGCATCAATCCAAGCCGCGCGGGCGTAAAAAGCCCTCCCGAAAAATCGATTTCTTCGCTGAAAAACTGTGAGCGCACCATCGGATGGCTGCGTCCCAGGCGCGCCACCTGTTCGTCGACAAACAACCCATAAGCCGGAACTTCGCGCCGCACTTCTTCGGCGCCAAGCCGGAAAACCCGCCGAATCCCATCCCGAGCTTCGGCCTCCCGTGCCGCCCGCAGTTCGCGCGCCAAAAGCGTCTGCCCCGTCCAGGCAGTTCCCCAAAAAACGCGGGTGGCGTTGGTGGAAGCTGCCATCGGCGCGATTTGCTTGTCGTACTTGCCAATGGCGATATCCTGCGCCTCGTCCAGCATCAAGAGGGTCGAAGCGGTCGCGCCAACGATGTTTGCGCCAGGCGCGGCGGACAGAAAAGTCAGATGGGAGTTCATGAACCGATAATGGTTGCCGGCGCTTTTTTGCCACCTCCCGTGGGTCAAAAAATTGCTTTCCAAGGCAGTCTCCAGCCGGCGCATGGCGTTCAGGCTTTGGGGGTGAAAAGTGGGTGAAAGTTTCACCATTTCCGCGCCGGCAGTCGCCAGCATGGTCATCAGATAGACCTCCAGCTGAGCCTGCAGCAGGTTCTTACCCGACTGCCTCGGAAACATGACCACAAAAGACAGCCCTTTTCTGCCCATCACAGAATCCAAAATCGCCTGAGCGGCTTCCAGCTGATATGACCGCAGACGGATATTGCCGAAAACATGACTGAAATTTTGAATTTCGCGCAGACCGCGCAAAAAATCAGGCCTGGTCAGGGTTCGCGCTTCCATGAGTTTCCTCGATTTCTTCGTTGTAGGCTGTCAAGGCTTCCAGAAGTTTTTGTGAAAGAATCGCGCTCTGATTACCCGTCAGATTGACGTGCGTGCGCATCAGCAGAGCGATCTTTCCGCAGGATAAACCCAGCAAATACAAAGTTTTGGCAAGATTGGCGGGATAAGTTTCTTCACCGCCCATTTTTGCGGCACGGACGAACGACCGCGTGATTTCCTGCATCAGTTCGATTTCATCCGCGAGCGAGATTTTTACCTCTTCCGAAAGCTGTAGACGCAGATTGCGTCTTTCATCGGTCTGAGATCCAGGACCCTGGCTCCAAAACAATTCCAGCGCCGTATATCTGCGCCGAATTTCAAAGCGCGGACAAAATTGATTGGTGCCGCAGGTAAAAATTTCTCCCCTGCCCGCCTGAGATAGGCGGGCAGGGTCGAGGACCTGCGACTCAGCAAAAGTAGTGGGGGATATGTGTGGCATTTTTCGCTTCTCCTCTGTAATAGAACATCTGTTCTATTATGCTTCAAGTTTAGCAAGAAATTTTCAAAAGAAAAGAGGGGAAAACCAGCAATATTGGCAGCAAACCATTCCTTTTTGGTAAGGCTTGCCGGGAATAATTCCCTTCAGGACCTGATTGGGTTTAAAAGGGAGCCTGGGACCAGAAAGTTTTGAAGAGACTGATAAACGTGATGGGTCAGATTTCCGGCAGAAGCGCCGCCAGATCTTTCAGTTTTTTCCGCCGGAGCTGATAGTCCGGGATCATCCGCGCGACCAGCTTCCAGAATTCCGGTCCATGATTGTGGTGCCGGGTATGCGCCAGTTCGTGCGCCGCCACATATTCCACCAAATCCAAAGGCAGCAGCGCCAGTCTGTAAGTAAAACTGAGATTGTTTTTTGGGCTGCAGGAACCCCAGCGGGTTACGGCACTGGTGACGCGGATCTCGCCAAAGCTCAGCTGCCAACGCCGGCAGAAATCCAGAGCCAGCTTGTTGGTTTGTGCTCGGGTTGCTTCCCTGTAATACTCGACCAGCAGTTTTCGCGCCTGCCCGACCTGATCCCTCCGCAACCAGAAGCCTTGCACTGCAGAAAAGCCAAACCGCGTCGGGGTTTGCTGCCGCAGGGTCAGCGGATACCACCTGCCAAAGAGCGGCAAATTGGCGCCTTCCTCAAAACGGATCGATGGTCGGGCTTGCTGTCTCGCCTGGATTTTCTCTTTAGTGTGGCGGATCCAGTCCGCTTTTTCTGCCGCGACCTGTTGAATCCGCGCCTGGCTGGTGCGCCTGGGAACACGCATCACCACTTTGCCGTCGGCTTGAACTTCGATGGAAATTGTTTTGCGCTGACTGTAAATAACTTCATCGACCGCGGGTTTCATACTGGCTCATTTTAACACCAACCCTGAATAATTCCCTGTAGCCTTCGGCTTTTGAAGTAAAATGGCTGCATATGCGCGCGCGATTATGCCGGTTATCTCTGATCATGCTCTGTCTTGCCCTGGCGGCTTGCGGGACCCGAAGCGGCGCCAGTCTGCCTTTGGAAGATTATTCCGACCCTCAAAACCGTTATAATTTCGCGGTTCCCGAAAACTGGCAAACCGCGCTGGATGACGAAACGCTGACCCTTACGCCGCCCGACTATCAAGGCAGCGAAGAAGAGCTGATTGTCTATGTCTATGCCTCCCCCACTCACACCAACGACACGGCAACCCATATCGAGCTTGCCAAAAAACAGATCGAGCCTTTCCTGGCTGAAATTATTGACGATGACTACAAAGTCGTCAACGAAGGTCAAACCAAAGTTGACAAATATCCCGCTGTGCTGCTGGATTTTGCCAAACCTCATGCCGAAAGCTATATGCTCGGTCGGGTGGTGATCGTCGCCATGCCGTTTTACGTTTTGGTTTTCGTCGGCAAAGGAGTGGAAGCCCAGTGGGAAGCTTTTTTGCCCACTTTTCGCCAAATGCTCAAGCAGTTTCATCTCACTTCCGCGGTCGCGCCGGAGGTTGAACCCTGATGCGCCGTTTGGCTGTTCTTTTGTTCACGCTCGGGATGCTCTTGAGCGGCTGCGACTATCAAATCTCCAGCCCCATGCGCACCGAGATCCCGCTGTACATCGCCCCCGCTGCCAAAACCGCAACCTTGCCGCCTACCCCGACTATGGACTTAACCGCAGCCATCCAGTTGGGGGAGGAAATAGTCCGTCCGGACGGCGGTTACGCCTTCAAGCCGCTGACGCGGGCAAACCAAAACGGTCCCGTTTTTGAGCTCAGTTTCGATCAGAACCAGGATGAAACTGAGTCGGTCCGGATCAGCGCCGCGGAAACAGGGCTGTCTTTTTTTATCCGCCTGCTGCCGCGAAACGGGATCACCGATGACTCTGCCTGCTTCCAGCTCGCGTCTGAAACCGCTTTCCCAGAATGCGAAAGCTGCCAAACCGGCGAACCCAAGCCGATCACCCTGCCGATCGGGCAGGCGCTGCAAGCCGAACTCAGCGGGAGCGGGTCAGATTTCAAAATCGCGGGCGAAATCATGACTGTCTTTTCAGAAAACGGCTGCCTCAGCCTGGTTGGCAGCGCCACCAGTCAAGTTTCTGGCGAGCAGGCGCTTTGGCAAAACCTTGGCAAACCCGCCTTTGACCAAATGGCGGACAGTCTGCGCTTTTTGGAGACTCAAACCGCCCAGCCTTGCCCGCCCTCACCGCGCGGATCCTATGGTTTTTCAGCTGAAGACCCGATTGCCGTTGGCAACGTGGACCTCTATGACGGCCGGGAGCGCGAAGAACTCTACCTGCTCACGCTGCGCGGGCCCAATGGCGAAGAAGTTTTCTTCGAGCGTCAACGTCCGTTGTTTAATCAGAACAATGAGATCGTGGACCCCTATAAAATCCGTTACGACGGCAAAGAAGACCCGGTTATCCTCTATTTCACCATCTACCGTTTCGAAGACCTGACCAACGCGCCGGTCGGCTTTACCTGCGAAGCAGCTTTTCCGCTCGACGATCCCAATCCCTGAACCATGCGTCGCCTCCTGAATGCTTTCCGCGGCTATCCTTTTCAGTTCTGGCTGTTGTTTTTGGGATTGCTGATTTCCACCACCGGCACCACCATGGTCTGGCCCTTTCTGACCATTTATGCTTCAGAAAAATTACTTTTGCCCTTGGCTGCCGTTGCCAGTCTGATGACATTCAACTCCATTTCCGGGCTGATCGCTTCGATCGTCGCCGGGTCGCTGGTCGATTATTTCGGGCGCAAAGGCATCATGGTTTTCGGCGTCGCCGGCATGGCGCTTGTCTATCTGGGCTATATCTTCGCCAACGAATTCTGGCAGTTTGGGGTGCTGCTGTTCTCTGCCGGGTTGTTCAGCCCGCTTTATCGCATCGGTACTGATGCCATTGTGGCGGATATGCTCCCTCCCGAAGAACGCGTGCAGGCTTACGGCTTGGTGCGGATGGGGCGCAACATCGGCGTTGCTCTTGGCCCAATATTAGGCGGGCTGGCGCTTTCGCGTTCCTATAATCTTGGTTTCATCGCGGCCGCGATCGCGCTGGCTGTTTTTGGCGTGATCACCGTCCTCTTCCTCAAAGAGACACTCGAGCACAAATCGGGCGAGCAGCGGGAAGGCTTGAAAGATCAGTTCCGGGTTATGTCAGAAGCTTTGCGCAACAAAGCCTTCGTGCGCATGCTTGGGTCCTTTACCCTGATGGAAATTTGCGCCACCCTGATGTGGGTCATCCTCGCGGTTTACATCAAACAAAATTTCGGCATCGGCGAAGCCCAATATTCCTGGATTCCAACCACCAACGCCCTGATGGTCATTTTCCTGCAAGTTCTGATCACCCGCTGGACCAGACAGCGCGACCCTCACCGGGTGATGCCTCTTGGCGCTGCCTTTTATCCGGTCGCCATGCTTTTGGTGGCGTTCAACCGCGGCTTTTGGGGATTTTTGGCTGCCATGGTCATCATGACCTTCGGCGAGCTCATCACCGCCCCGACCGCCACCGCCTATGTCGCCAACCTTGCTCCCCTGAATCAGCGCGGACGCTACCTGGGCTTCTTTGGATTGAACTGGTTTATCGCCCTTTCAATCGGACCCATGGGCGCGGGGATCCTTTCGGACAAATTCACTATCCAAACGCCCTGGCTGGTTGGAGCGGTGGTTGGGGTGATCGCGGTGCTGGCGTTTAAGAGTCTTTCCCGCCTTTCGGGCGCGCCTGAGCCCGAAAACGAACCTTCTTCAAACTGATCAGGTTTCTTGACAATTCGGCTTTTCGTAACGATAATTAGCACATATGTTCTATTTTTGGATGAGGCTATGACCCAGATTTTATTGATTCAGGAGAATGAAGCCCTAAGGGTGATTGACAATCCTGCCAGACCGGAGGATATCGTTCGAAAAATCAATGCCGGCGACTGGCAGACCTTCCTCGGCTACGACCTCGCCCGTGCCAACGCCTGGCAGGCCTTGCGCATCGGCAAGTTTGTCATCGTCCACGCGCCGACCCCCGATGAGGAAAAGCCGCGGATCTCCCTGACCGCCAAGGATATCCAGTCGCTTCAGTCGCTCTGTTCCGGTTTCAACCTGACTCAGACTGCTTATTATCTGCGGGTTGCCCCTAAAACCCTGCAAAACCGCATCAACCGCATGCGGCTCAAGTTCAACGCCCAAACCCGTGAAGAATTGCTGGCAAAAGCAACCGCCCTGGGTTACGTTCAGCCGGATTTGGACAATATTTTTGATTGAATTATTTTTTTGCCCGCGCGGCTTCCCATAATTCGGTCGCGACGGTGATTGCCGCTTCGGGATGACCGATCAGTTTGGCTGATGCCGCTGTCCGTTCCAGCTGCGCCGCGTCTGCGCGCATCCAAAAGTCGATCATGGCTTTGAATTCACCCGCGTTTTGCACAAAAGCGCCCGCCTGGTGACTGGTCAGATAGCGCACGTTGCCTTCTTCCTGACCCGGCAGGTAATCAACCAACAAAATCGGCAGTCCTGCCGCCAGACCCTCAGAAAGAATCAGACCGCCGGCTTTGGTGACCAAAATATCGGCGGCAAACATCCATTCCGACATATTGTCGACAAAGCCATTGACCTTAATTGGGAAATCGAACCGGTCGGCGGTGATATTCTCATACAGGTTCATATCGCCGCCGGTCACCACCACGACCTGAAACTTGTAGTTCAGCTCTTCCAGGGCATGCAGGTTTTCCAGAATATGGTCCACGCGCACGCTGCCGACAAACAAAACCGTTCGCAGCGTGGGGTCGAGCCCGAGCTTTGCCCGGATCTGCGCTTTGTCATCCTTGTTGAGATAAAATTTTGGGCTGACCGGGATACCGGTGATCCTCAGTTTGCGCAACGGGACCCGGTTTTCGCGGGCTTTGACCTGGACCCAATCTGAGGCAAGGAAAAACAGATCCGGCCCCGGCGCGAACCAGAGCGAATGCACATCCGCCAGATCGGTCACGACGGACTGCAGCGGCACGTTGGGGAATTGCTCTTCGCGCACCTTGCCTGCCGGCGCGTTGAACATCGGATTGGTGATCAAAATCCCGTCAGGAACAAAGGCTTCCGCCGCGTTGCTGATGTTTTTTTGCAGCAGCACCTTGAGCGCCTTTTCCATCAGCTCGCTGACATGGCGCGAATCGCTTATTTCGTAGCCCATACGATAAAGGCTGGGGGCGTTCTTGACGCTTTTGTCATAATTTTTCTCGATCGGTTTCATCAGGGAAAGCGATCCACTTTCCTGAATCGGATTGACCACCAGATTGGTTTGCGCATCTCCATAAAGGTAATCCAAAGCTTTTGAAACAGATATAGCCGCGCTTCGGTGACCAAACCCGGAATCGCTCGTGAAAATCAGAAACCGTTTTTTGCTTTCCATGTTCGCCTCCACCGACACCCCGTCTTATAAAAACCGGATAACCGGAAAAATCATTGAAACTTTGTCTTAAAAAGATACGCCGCCCGGTAACCAGGCGGCGCGGTTTGTCTCAGGCTTTACTCTTCGATGGAAATTGCTGATTCGGGGCAATCGGCAGCAGCATCGCGGACAGCATCCTGGAATTCTTCCGGAACGGGATCCAAAAGAACTTCGGCGTGAGGTTCATTCATCAGACTGAACACCTCGGGAACGATACCTTCGCAGATACCACAACCAATGCACAGATCGGCGTCAACAGTAGTTTTCATTTCATTTTTCCTTTCAGAAACAGATAATGGGTTCGATTCTTCAGTTTTTTCTTCGGTTAATTCCGAAGTTTCTACTGTAGTTTCTTGACAATGGGGACAGCCTTCAGGTTCGTCTTCGACGATGATCGCCCCTTCCGGGCAATCTTCAACCGCCTGACGAGCGACTTCCTGAAAGTCGGCTTCTACCGGATCCATGATCACTTCCGCGACCGGTCCGTTTTCAAGACTAAACACCTCGGGCGCGTTGCCTTCGCAAATACCACAGCCAATACAAAGGTCCTGATCCACTCTGACTTTCATTTGTCTACCTCCTGCCGGCTTCCCGGCGCTCTGGTCTGAGACAATTCCTTCAGACTCGCGCTAAGTATAACATGTTGTGCCATTTATACTGTTTGTTTTGTGTTAATAATTGGCAAAAGCGCCAGTCCATCTGCCGGATTGGCTGTAAAATCAAACCAACTCAATAAATAACTCTGGAGGCAGAGCATGATCTACCATATCACAACCGAAACCGCCTGGCACCAAGCGCTAATAGCCCGGGTTTACCAGCCTGAAAGTCTGAAGACCGAAGGATTCATTCACTGCTCTGACCACTGGCAAATCGAGGCCACCGCCAACCGCTTTTATGCCCAGACCCCCAACCTGATTGTGCTCGCAATTGACCCAGACCAAGTCGCTGCCAAAATCGTCTACGAGAATCTCGAAGGCGGTGAAACGCTTTTTCCACACATCTACGGCAGCCTTGATCCGGAGGCTGTGCTCTCCACTTTCAGGTTCGACCGGCTGCCCGATGGACGCTTGGTTTTGCCTGAAGAGCGGCGCAGCCCAAAACCAAGCCTGCTCAGCGAATTTCCGATTGGTACGCCGGGAAAACTCTTTCGTTCCCCCACACCGGGGAGCCGGATGTTTGACCCGCGGGACCAGGTTTCGGAGCTTTACAGGCAGAACGCCATCCAGACTGTGGTGGTCCTCAATGACCGGGCAGAACACCTGCGTCACACCGGACGCGACTTATTGGAGCGCTACCAACAAGCAGGATTGCGCGTGATTTACGCGCCTGTGCCGGATTTTTCTGCGCCCCAACCCGGTTATTGGGATCAGGCGCTGGAAGAAACTATCGAAGCGCTGCAAAACGGCGAGAATACGGTGGTCCACTGCCACGCCGGCGTCGGACGCACTGGCATGTTCACCGCCCTCCTGGCAAGCGCTTTGCTTGGGCTCGACGCGGATGCCGCGGTCAGTTGGGTGCGCGCCAGTTTGCCTCAGGCAATTGACACCCACAACCAAAAAACCTATGTCCGCGATGAAATTGCCCGCAAAGTCTCGGGTTAAACAGCCATAGCGCGGCATCCAGCCGCGCTATGAATCAACCTGCTCAAACCTACTTGACCGAAAAATTTAATTCAAAATCGATATTTGAACCGGTCTGATTGCTGACGTTGATCACATAATCTCCGGCTTTTGGCAGCTTGCCCTCAAAACTAGTTTTACCCGCCGAACTTTCCAGAAGCACGTCTCCACCCACATGCCAGATAGACAGCACCAAGCCGCTGCTCGGGTTGAGCGAGATGCTCATGGTCTGGTCTTTGTTTGCCCAGGCAATAAAATTATGCGTGCGGCTTCCTCCCAAGCTCGCTTTGGCTACCAGGGTGTCCTTCCCGGATTCAAAGCTGATTCTCTGGGGAACCGTCAGGTTCAGATTGATGTCTGCCGCGTAATTGCCGGTGCGCACGTCGACGTACCAATCGCCGTTCTCGGTCGCGTAATCGCGATACCAGGTCCACTTCTTGGAAAAATCGACCAGTTGATCGCCCTTTTCGGTGCTGACCGCGATATGCGCGGTTGTGCTGCTCTTCAGCACGATTTCAATCATCTGCCACTGGCTCAGCCGCAGCGCGTAGCGTTTGGTCGTGTTGGCTGGGATCGTTTCGCTGACAGTGTGATTGGTCGTGCCGGTCGCGAAGTTGACCCGGGTCACGCCTGTCGGCGCGGTCGGCAGCGGTCCGCTGGTCGCGGTTGGAGCGACCGGCGTCACCGGTATGACCGTCACGACTGGCACTTCGGTCGCGGTAGGGACGACAACTTCCTCCGTCGCGGGTTCCACCGATGGGATCAGAGTGGGGTCCGCTTGCGTTGGCGGCTCGGTTTCCTGGGAGGGTTCCTGGGTCGGCTCAGTCATAGACGCGAATTTGGTCAGGGTTGCCTGCGCAAAGAGCGCCACCTGCGTCTGAGAGTCTCCCAACTCAAAACCTGGTTTGGGATAGTGACATCCCGCTGCTAAAATTACAACCAATAAACCGATCATCAGGATTAGATTTCTCTTTTTCATACAATACCTCGCTTAAATAATACAAACGGACATCAACTTGACATTCAAAAGACGTAAATCAACCGGCTTTGGTTCCATTTTATTGCGGAATCTGCTTGAATGCCAGATATCCCTGATAAAAAAGCGTGTAGGCAGCCGCTGCCGCGAATAACAAATAGACAGCCACAAACAGACCTGCCTTCGGTCTGCTGGCTTCCGCCAGGCGGTCAAAGGCTTCGCGCCAGGGCTTGATTTGATAAGCCAGCCAAAAAAGCAGATAACCGATCCAGGTCCCGAAACTGTTTAGAATCAAATCGTCAACGTCAAAAACCCGCGCCGCCAGCAGGGTTTGGGTCAATTCGATTGCCAGAGAAATGGCGAAACCGGTCAACACCACCAGCCAAAAATGCCTCAGCTTCTTTTCGAGCATCGGAAAGAACAAACCGAACGGAGAAAAGATCAGGATATTGCCGACAATGTTGATGAACACGATTCGGCGCGTGAGATCATCATCAAATTTCGAAGCGTTCTCGATCATGCTCAAAATGCCTTGAACGGGCTTAAGGTTTGCCTTGGGGCTGCTCCAGCCCGAAGTAAATTCGAACGGCTCAAAGGTTCTGTACAACAAAAAAATCACAAAGAGAAACAAAGCGCTGATCAGCGCTGCACGGACCAGATTGGGCTTGCCGCGCAAAAAAGCCCTCAACAACCTGAAAACCAGCCAGCCGATAATCAGGATTTGAACTAATTTTTCAAAATCAAATCTGTAGTAAAGCATAGTTACCTCAAAATGCATTTTATCCGATTTTTCAGTGTTAACAATTATGGACAAACCGGAGAAACTGCTCAAACCGATGATATGATGAAATGACAGATTGAAACGCCCGAAAGATCAGGAGAAATAATGACCAAGACTTTGATGCTCATGCGCCACGGAAAATCCAGTTGGAAAGACAAAACCCTGCCCGATTTTGAACGTCCGCTCAAAAGCAAAGGCGCGGAGGATTCCCGCTTAATCGGGAGTTTGCTCAAACTCACCCATCAGGTGCCGGAACTGGTGTTCAGCTCTCCGGCAGAACGAGCCTCCGGTACCGCCGATTTGGTCACGCAAACCTCCGGATTTGGGAATGTGGTCCAGTTTTTTGAATCGTATTATCTGGGCGAACCGCAGGATTACATCCTGCCGCTATTGGAACTGGACGATGAAATTGAGCGCGTGCTCCTGATCGGTCACAACCCGGGCTTGGAAGCGCTCTTGCAAATGCTGGAAGGCAAGGTGATTGCCCTCACGACCGGCGCGCTTGCCGCTGTGGAACTGCAGCTGGATCACTGGCAGGACCTGACTCTCTCAACGGCAGGAGAATTGAAATTTTTCTGGGATCCCGATGAAATGGACCTGGACGAAATGGAGGAAAAAATGGCTGAAGAAAAGAAAGAAAAAGAACAAAAAGAAAAAGAGCTGAAAGACAAAGAAAAGAAAGACAAGAAGGAAAAGAAGGAAAAGCTCGAAAAGGCTGAAAAGAAAGCCGACAAGAAAGAAAAAAAGCAAGCCAAAAACGAGAAAAAAGACAAGAAAGACCAGAAAGACAAAAAAGAGAAGAAAGACCAGAAAGACAAAAAAGAGAAGAAAGACAAGAAGGAAAAGAAAGACAAGAAATCCAAGAAATAGTTCTTAATCCATTCTCCCCGCCAATCCTTCTGAGCGCGCATTTTTACGCGCGTGTTCTTTTTTGCTGATCCAAAATCAGTCCTCCTGAGGCAATGCCTGCCATTCTAAGGCTTGGAGACTGCAGTTGGATCGTTTTTTTAACCCGTCATTCTGAGCGGATCCGACTGCCTGCGTACTTGGCGCTTTCGTGCTTGTCATTCTGAGCGGAGCGGCTGCCTGCCTACTTGGTGTTTTCCCGGTCGTCATTCTGAGCGGAGCGACCGCTTGAGTACTTGGTGTTTACCTGGTTGTCATTCTGAGCGAAACGAAGAATCTTTTGGTTTGGGCGGCTGCTGTTTGTGTACTTAGTGCTTTCGTGCTTGTCATTTTGAGGCGGAGCGACTGCCTGCGTACTTAGTGCTTTCCCGGTTGTCATTCTGAGCGAAGCGAAGAATCTTTTATTGCCCAATCCTGGCTGGACTGTTGTAACGAATAATCCAAACCGCAGGATCCTTCGGCTTCGCCTCAGGATGACGGGGTGCTTGTTATTCTGAACGGAGCGACTGCCTTCGTATTTGGTTCTTTCGTGCTTGTCATTCTGAGCGGAGCGACTGGCTGCGTACTTGGGGTTTTCCCAGTTGTCATTCTGAGCGGAGCGAAGAATCTTTGGTTCACCAAACCTAACGCGACCATTTTGTCGGTATCCTATCCGCAGGATCCTTCGGCTTCGCCTCAGGATGACATGGCAGGGGATACTTAAGGATGACGTTGTAGGGGCTGCCGCAGGATCCTTCGGCTTCGCCTCAGGATGACATGGCAGGGGATACTTAAGGATGACATTGTAGGGGCTGCAGCAGGATCCTTCGGCTCTGCCTCAGGATGACATGGTAGGGGTTCCTGCGGCTTCGCCTCAGGATGACGGGTTTAAAAAACCGATTACTGCCTTCAAACAAAAAATCGGCTATCCAAAATCCTCAAACTCAACCGAATTCCAAATCAAGAGACATTCCCGCAATTCCTCGGGTTTGTCGAGGTAAAAGGAAGTCTGCAAACAGCTCCGGGGTGCCGTTGTAAAAGCGTGCAGCGCCAACCGCTGATGGCTCGGCATCACTTCTTCCAGCTTCAGATATCCAAAACGCGAAATCTCGCCTTCGTCTTCCGCGATCGTTTCCAGTTTTTCAGCTTCCGCTTTCGCGCGCAGGTTCGCCAGCAGGGTTTGGCGGTGTTTTTCGCCGGTGTAGGCAAAAATCGTCGTCAAAAGCGTGCAGCCGCTTCGCCAAAAGATGAGGTTGTCACCTTCTTTGCGGCGCTGATAATCGTCCGGGACATCGATCAACCATTCGTTGGATAAATATATCTGCATTCTCCATCAATCCTTAGGCTTCAATCCGTTTTAGCTGTTTGCGGATCCACAGCGACGAACTGCGCTGATAGCGTCTTACCACCAAAACCGAACAGGGCACGGTGTCGATCAGGTAGTCGTTCAGCTTTCCAAAAACCCGCTCGGGATCCGAAAAATCTTCGCCCGCGCCGATGATCAGGAGGTCATAGCCGCCTTGCCGCGATTCTTCCAAAATCGCGTCGGCAACCGAGGTAACCTGCCGGGTGACGTAACTGAAGTTCTCGTCATCCCCGCCAAGCTCGTTTTCCGCGATTTCCCTCAGGATCATATCTTCGTCTTCCATGCGGTCCTTATCCGCCTCGCCGACGACCAAACGCAGCGCGACCACAGGAGCGTCCCCGGGTCTGACGATATCCCGCGCCAGCTTGAGCGCGAATTTGGCGTTGGGACCATTCCCAACCGGCACCAGGATCCGGCGGAAACTTTCGGGCATGCCCTTATCCCGAAAAACCGCCACGTTGCGGCTCGCCATCATCAGCACTTCTTTCAAGATGCTGTCTGGCTGCGAGAACTTTTCGCGCTCCGCCGGGATCCCCAGCAATACCAGTTTGATGTCAGAATGCCGGCTTAGTTCCGAAAACAAGCCGTCCTCCACGTGCAGCGCTGCCTTCAGCTTGGCATAAATCGGCACGTTCCGTTTGGTCGCCAAAGGCGTGATCTGCTCCAGGATCTGCATTTGGTCTTTTTTCTTTTCCGACACCATCTGCGGAACCTGAGAAGGGTCCAGATTGATGGGGGTTTTCATCACCGAAAAGAGGCAAATCGCCGTGTCTTCCTGGTTGTCCACCATCTGCGCCGCCAGGTTGACCAGGCTTTTGGCCGTGTCCACCCGTTTGGCAGAAACCAAAACGCGGCCGCCGCCCTCGACATATTCAAGTCTGGTTTGCAGTTCCTGACGCGCGCGCACCTGACGGGTGATGACGTAGGCGATGCTCAGCGCCACCAGCACGATCCCCAAAAACATCAGCGCCTTTGGATTGGCAAATGCGATGATCAAAAGTCCGGTCAACGCGGCGGCAATCACCGTGATCGGATAAAGCGGCACCTTGAAGGGTCGTTCGATGTCAGGAAACTTCTTGCGCAAGATCGGCATGGCGAGCGTGGCAAAAAAGAGCACAAACATGTACCCCGCGCTGGAAATAAAGCTCAGAAAGTCTACCACGCCGACCGCCGCCACCAGCGCGCTGATGACCGCCACCGCCAAAACCGCCACCCAGGGCGTGCGCCATTGGCTCAGACGCGAAAAAATACGCGGCCAGACCCGTTCCCGGCTAAGGGTGAAGGTTTCGCGAGTCGCCGAAAGCATAGCGGAATTGACCGAAGTCAGGGTGGCAACGATGCCAGCCGCCGCGATCAGCTGCACGCCGATCGAAGGCCAAAACCGGGCTGCCGCGTCCGAAAGCGCGGTCTCCGAGCCCGCCAATTGCGGGAAGGGCACGGTTCCAATCGCGACCAGGCTGACCAGGCTGTAGATGATCGTGGTCAGAAGCAGGCTGACCAAAATGCCAATCGGAATGTTTTTATTGGGTTCTTTGATTTCTTCGGCATCATCCGCGATCACCTCAAAACCGACATAAGCGTTGTAGGTCAGCGCGATCGCGGTCAGCATTCTTCCCAGCTTGGCAATCGTGCTTTGATTTTCAAAGACCACCTTGCCCGAAAGGAAGATGTCCATATGAAAGCCGTTTGCCGAGAAGAAACCTTTGAAGATAAACGCCACCAAAACCGAGAGCAAAAAACCGCCCAGCAGCAGCTGCAGGTTGCCGACGCTGGAAACGCCGCGCAGCTGCAAAAAACCGACGAACAAAATCACCGTGATGGCAACCGGCACAATCGGAAGCCCGGGAATGAAAACTGAAAGCGAGATCGCAAAACCGACCGCGCTCAAAGCGGCATAAAAGGTACTCGAGAGCATATCCAGCGAGCCGACCAAAAACATCAGCCAGCCTTTGCCGAAGGCTTCGCCGACGTAGGTCATCGCGCCGCCTGTCACAGGGAATGTGGAGGCAAGCTCGCAATAGTTCAGGGCGATGCTGAGGGTCATCAAGCCGCCAAGCACCAAAGCCAAAACGGTTTCGGGACCGGCGATTTTTGCCACGTGACCCGTGAGCACAAAGATCTCCGCGGCAATCGTTCCTGCCGCGCCCAACATGATCACCTGAAGCAGGTTAAGCTGTCTTTTTAGTTTTCGTTTTGTCATCGTAACTCCACGGAATAAAGCCACTCCAAATCGGAACAATAAAATTATAGCATCAACCGCTGCCAGCCATCACGCCGGTTGCGTTGTCGGGAAAACAAAAACAGAACACGCCAGAAAAAACACCCGGATCCAGCCAAGGCGCGTTTGGCATGTTCACTAGCTGCTTGGGCTGCCTAAACGGTCGCCCAGGTTTCAACAATTTTTTGATAGGATTCTTCCAGCGATTCGGGCAATACCCTGGTGTTCCCGATCACGGTGATAAAGTTGGCATCCCCGGACCAACGCGGAATGACATGCCAATGCAGGTGTTCCTTAATCCCGGCGCCGCCGGCTTCGCCCAGATTGACGCCCACGTTGAACCCTTGCGGGCAGTAAAGTTTCGTCAAAACTCTGACAGCTTTTTGCATCAATTGCGTCATTTCTTCCAGCTGCTCGCCGGAAAGATCACAAAAAACGTTCGTGTGCGCGTTCGGCACGATCATCATGTGGCCGCTGTTGTAAGGATAGAGGTTCATGATCACAAAACAGTGCTGACCGCGGTGCACGATCAGGTTGCTAAAGCCATCTTGTTTGAGCTGTGCCGCGCAAAAGGCACACATCGCGTTTTTGTCGCGTTTAAAATACTCGTTTCGATCGCTGTAGAGGTGGTCCATGGTGGGATTTTAACCCAAAACCGCTCTTTGTGGGAAATAAAGTTGACAATAAAGCTCCCCCCTGTATAATATGACCAGTCAGTCACAAGGGAGATATATGCCAAAAGAAACCTTCTTTAACCTCAACCGGAACAAGCGCGAGCAAATCGAAAAGGCAGCTGTTCAGGAATTCGCAGCCAATGGGCTCAAAGGCGCGTCGGTCAACGCGATCGTCAGCCATGCCGGCATTGCCAAGGGTTCTTTTTATCAGTATTTCGAAAATCTTGAGGATCTCTACGACCACATTCTGAAGATCATCCAAAACACAAAGCTGGAACTGATCACCTCCTTGCCGCTTTCAGGCAACAACCTTGATACCTTCCGCTATCTGACCCGCCTGCTGCAGGTTGATCTGGCTTTTGAGCTCAAATATCCTTTACTCTCACAGGTCGAACGTCATCACCGTTTTGACAATCCGGTAATCAGCTCGATCGACCCCGAAACCGGGCAGCGTTTTTCGGGTGACGGAAGGTTCCACGCCTTTCTTTCCCAGGGCGTGTTTCACGATGACATTGCCACTTGGGTCGACGTGGACATGGCGGCTTACCTTTTGGATATCGTTTCTAACTGGCTTTCGCCCTATCTGCTTGAAAGGCTCCAGCAAGACCTGGGGGAGCCGCTGGATCCAAAAATGGATTTAAGCAGCAACCAAACCGTCCACGACCTGCTGCAAAACCTGATGGACATCCTCATGGCAGGTCTCGCCCGCAGCCCGCAAATCCGCCAGGATTTCTTCCCGAAACCATAAACCGGATCGCCCTTCCGGTCAGAAACCCGACCAAAGCGCGATCCGGTTTGGATTGTTTCGCTCATTCCCGGCAGAAACCGGGGATGTTGCTCTTTATTGACGTCTGCCCAAAATCACGGGCACATCGATGGTTTCGTCTCCACGAATGACCGTAAAGACCACTTCGTCGCCTACGCTTGTGTTGAGCACCAGATAACTCATCAGCTCGCTGAAATCCTTGATCTCGATGCCATTCACGGCAACAATCAAATCTCCGCCGGCGTTCAAGCCCTGGATTTGGGTCGGCGTGGTGCCGCCAACCAAACCTGCCTTCGCCGCCGGCCCTCCCGGCACAACATTGGCGATGTAGGCGCCAGTTTGTTTGGGCAGCTGCAGTTCTTCGATCATTGCCAGCGACATATTCGAAAAACTGGACAGCCCGAGATAAGGATAGGCATAACTGCCCGTCTCGATCAGGGAAGGCACGACCTTGCGCACGGTATTGGAAGAAATAGCGAAACCGATGCCCGTATTCACCGCCTCACCGGTCACGCTGATGCCGGCGGTCTGGATGGCGCGGTTGACTCCGATCACTTCCCCGTTCAGGTTCAAAAGCGGACCGCCTGAATTGCCGGGATTGATCAGAGCATCGGTCTGAATGGTGTCACCGGAAGAATAGTAGGTGCCGCTCTCGGTTTGCCGCATCGAGTCTAAAACTCTGCCGCGCGCCGAGACCACCCCCACCGTCAATGTCCCCGACAATCCATAGGGGTTCCCGATCGCGACGACAGTCTGCCCGACCTTGATCAGGTTGGAATCGCCAATAGGTAGCGGTACCAGCACCTCGGGATCAACTTCCACTTTGATCACCGCCAGATCGGAATCCAAATCGGTACCGATAACCTCACCGTAAACCTTTAATCCGGACGGGAAATGGACCTCAAGGCTCTGAGCTTCGTTGGCGACATGGTAATTGGTAACGATGTGACCCTCCTTGTCGATCACGAACCCCGTCCCCTGACCGCCGCCCTGCGCGTTAGTGAACTGCAGCGAAACCACGCCTGGACTGACCTTTTCATACAAAGCTTCCAGACTGCCCTCCAGCGAGGCAAAATCGGGCACAAGAATCGTTGAAGGCGCTGCCGGAGCCAGATCCGTAGTCTGCGTCGCCTCTGGGTTGGTTTGATTGTCAGTTTGGGGCTGCTTGACTCGCGTGATCCAGCAGGCTGACGTCACCATAAAAAACACCAATAAAAATGCTACAACGCGAAATTTATTTTTATTCATACTAATTTCACCTCAATTCCTAAAACATGGAGCTTCAGGCTCTCATGCATTAATATACTACAGCATTGTCTGAATAAATATTAGTTTTTTGTATATATCATTCTGCTTCAGCCCGAGCCGCGCGGTTCGGGCGCAAGGCTATGATAGAATTTCTGGCATGGAAACCACCTTTTTTAATAATCCCCTTTCCGCCTGGATTTCTGCCGGAATCACCGCACTGGCAGTCGGATTGGCGCTCTTTGCCCTGATTTGGTGTGCCAGAAAGCGTGTCAAAAAATCGGACACGCCGCATTTTCTTGTTCAGTTGTTGAGCCAGCTGCGATGGTATGCCTGCGCCGCGCTCGCTTTTTGGGCGGGCAGCAGCTTTTTAACTCTTCCCGCGAACCTGACCCCCATCCTGCGCGTGGCGCTGATCGTTTTGCTGGCGCTTCAGGTCGGCACATGGCTCAACCAACTGATCACGCTGCGGACCGACCGCGAGCTCAGCAAGGTGCCGCTCGAAGACCTTTCCCGCCGGTCGTCCATCCGCGGCATCGCCACGATCCTGCGGGTTTTGGTTTGGACGGTCATCTTATTGGTGATTCTTGAAAGCATCCCCAACCTGAATATCGTCAGCATCATTACCAGCCTCGGATTAGGTGGGATCGCGATTGGTCTGGCTGCGCAGAGCTTCGTCAGCGACCTCATTTCCAGCCTCACCATCCGTCTCGACAAACCTTTTGAGGTCGGCGAAAGCATCAAAACCGGCTCATTTTTCGGAACGGTGGAACGCGTCGGATTCAAATCGACCACACTGCGCAATCTCAGCGGTGAGGAGCTGACCATCAGCAATTCCGCTCTTTTGGCAGCGCCGCTGCAAAATTTCAGCCGCCTTCAGGAACGGTTTCAATCGTTTTCGATCCTGTTTTCTACGGAGACATCTTCTGAAATCCTTGACGGATTGCCGTCAAAAATCCGGCAAGCGCTTGAGGGGATCGAAAAGGTGCGGTTCGAACGCGCCCGCCTGAAAGGTTTCAGCCCAAGCGCACTCGACTTCGAAATTGCCTACACGGTCACCAGTCCCGCGTTCGCCGATTTCGTTCAGGCAAGCCATCAGGTCAACCTTGCCGTGCTCGAAATCATCCGATCAAACGGACTTCAACCCGGCACATTCAGGCTGACCTTGCCCGAAGAACCCAAATCTACCTGATCCGCTTTCTGGAGAAATGATGAATTCCCCCGTTTTGGAAGCCCACGGATTGAGCAAAAAATATAATCGGTTTGAAGCTGTTCGACCCCTTGACCTCACCATTCAGCCTGGTGAAATTGTTGTTCTGCAAGGTCATAACGGCAGCGGCAAAACCACGCTGCTCAACTGCCTCAGTTTTCTCATTCCCCCATCCACTGGGAGCGTCTCGATCGCCGGTTTTGACATGCTCTCCCAAGAACAGCAAGCCCGCCGTCACCTGGCATATGTCCCTGACGTGCCGCGTTTTTTCCTCGAGCTAAGCGCCTGGGAGCACCTGCGTTTTGTTGCCGCCGCCAACCAGGCGCTGGACGGGTTTGAAGAGCGGGCAGAACGGCTCTTGCGCGAATTTCACCTCTGGCAAGTCCGCGATCAGTTTCCCCACCGTTTTTCGCGCGGTATGCGCCTGAAAATGGGTTTGCTTTTGGGGCTGATTCGTCCCTCATCCATCCTGCTGCTCGATGAGCCCACCTCCGCTCTCGACCAGGACGCGGTCAGGCTGCTGAAAGACCTGCTGCGCTCACGCAAGGCGGAAGGCTTGTCCACCTTGTTCAGCTCTCACGATCCAGCCCTTTCTGAGCAATTGGCAGACCGTTGTCTGGTAATGACGGAAGGCAGCCTGCAAACCGAAACGCCATGAAAAGCCAAGCCGTCTGGGCTCTCAATTTTTTGAAATCAAGGCAGGAACGCTCTGACCTGCGTTATTGGCTCGGTTTGGTTAATTATGACCCCGATGAGCGCGGATTCACCAATCGCGTTTATCTGGTATATCTGATTTTGTTTTTCACTCTCTGGTTTTTTATCGTCTTCATCTTTCTTGCCAGGTCCCTGCTGCGTTTTTTGCCCTTTTTTGGTGAGATTCCCACCCTGACCCTGGTTTGTCTGGGCATGCTGCTCAGCTTTTGTCTGGTCTCGCTGGTGACGCTGCTGCCGGCATCGGCGCGCTCACCGTTGATTTTCACGGAAGAACAGCGCCATTTGCTTTGTCAACAGCCTATTCCGCCGCGCCCGCTGGTCTTTCGCTGGATCACTGTCCCCTGGCTGGTTAATTTTCTCATTTTTTCCGTTCCCGCGCTGGTGTTTGGTTTTGTTTACGCCGAAACGCTTTTTCCACCGGAAAAGCTGGCGGCTTACCTCCCGATTTATGTCTGGTATGGTTTGCGGGTGCTGCTGCTCACACTGCCCTTTCATCTGGCATCTTTTCTGAACACTTGGGCAGCCGGCATCGTCGCTTGCAAACAACGCGGCAGCCTTGTCGGCTGGATCCCGACAGTTCTAACCATCCTGCTTACGCTGGCAGCGCTGTTGGGGTTCGCGCTGCCTTCCCTGTTCGGCGTCAGCCTTCCGGTTTTGGGCGGCGCGGAATCGTTTTTGAGCAATTTGCTCATGGCTTTTTTTGGCGCGGGGACCTTAGAGTTCGGGCGCACTTTTTTGATTGGAATAGGGCTCTGCCTGCCCGCGCTGCTTTTCCTTTGGCTGGCTGCCGGGAACTTCAGTCCCGCCAAAGCCGCGGCAGAATCCGAAAAAGCAGCCCGGGTTAGCGCGCTGACGCGCTACGCCCAATTTGACGCGCTCCGCCAATACCAAAAACAGCAGCGTCTGGGGATTTTTGCCAAAACCAGGTTTCAGCCCGACTGGCAAAACGAAAAATCTTTCCTGTGGAAAGCGCTGGTTCAATCGGGACGCGATTTCAGCTTCGCTTCACTCTGGCAGCCCCTTTCTACCTTCTCTCTGGTCCTTTCGCTTGGTTTTTTCGGCAACGCGCCTGTCTTGTGGTTTGCCCTGGCAGGTTGGGTTTGGATGCTCAGCCGCCATGCCTTGCGCCGCTTTCAAGGTGATCTCGAATTCTGGCAGCTCACCCGCCAAACGCCGGTTCCCCTCCAAAAATGGGGTTCCATTGACCTCTTGCTGCCGGTTTTACCCCATCTGGCGGCGATCGTTCTCGGTCTGATCGTTGATCAGATTTTTTTCAAGCCGGATAGTCTGCTGTTTTTATTGATTTTTGTGCCTGGGCTGATCGCGGCTCAATTTCAGCAAGGCGCGGAATTGCTGCGACAAAGTCGTGCCGAAGCCCTGGCAAACGCCGCTGTGCCCGGAACGAGCCTCCGGGGATTAGTTTTGGCGTGGCTTTGCCTGCAGCTGCCGCTGACGCTCACATTGCTGCCGCTGGTCCCGCTGAACTGGTTTTTGGCTGCGGCTGCCGCTCTGGTTTTGGCTTTCTTTTCCCGCAAAAGCTTTCTTAAACAAATCGAGAGTCTTTTCAAAAGACGCTAAAACGCTCCAATCACCAATGAATTAAACTTTAGAGCAAACTGGCTCGTTTTTGAATTTCGATTTCTTCTTCGCTTTCGGCTTCAATCGTGATGCCGTGCGGTTTCGATTTTCCATGCTCGTCGACATGAACGAAAGTGATAAAACCGTCCACCGTGGCTTCGCCCTTGGTTGTGGCTTTGATAAAAGCCACCAGGCGCGATCTGCCCGCCAAAACGATCCGCGAATCAAAACGCACCACTTCGCCCGGGCTGACCGGACGCGAAAAAACCATACCGTGAATCTTAAGGCACACAATATCTTCCGCCGGCAGCAGGCTCGAAGCCGCGATAAAACCGGCTTCAACCAACCACTCCGCCCCACGTCCGGCAAACAACGTGCGGTGATGGTTCAGATCTTCGCCTTTAACCAAATGATGGATTGTAAAAGTCTGCATTTTCATCATTCACCTCAAGGGAGCAAAATCTTTAAATTATCAAAAGACACCTTGGTCCCGGCAGTATCAAAAGTTCCGGCAACCATGCCCACGCCGCCGCCCTTATATTCGGGGTCCACAACACTGCCAAGCACCTTTCCGTTCAGCGCCAGGATGATCCCGTCTCTGCCGCATTGCGCGCTCAGGCGCATTCTTCCGCCGGCAGCCACATCCCGGGAATAAGTCCAGTCGATCAGGATCGTGACCTGTTTTCCTACCTGTTTCCAGACAGAAAAATAGCCGTCCTCGCTGACTTCCAGCGAATAGGTGTCTCCATTTTCGTGGTGCCCGCAGATGAACCCGAAATCACCGTCACCGACCGGATTGACCACCTGGACGTCCGCTTCAATCTGAATCGGGTCATAATTGAATTCCTGATCCGAAAAGACATAATACATGGGGGAGTTCACCGCGATGGTATAGGCTCCGTTTTCATATTTCGTAACGCCGTGTTCCGAAGACGTATGTGCCCAACCGCTGTTTGGATTTGAAAAATCGTCTTCAAAGATGACCGTGCCCTTGGCTTCAAATTTTTCTGAACCGCCGCTTCCGGTCTCAATCGCCACCTGACCCTGTTGCGCCGAGGCGATGATATCACTCGCCAGATTGATGGGTCTCAGGGCGTTGATAAATCCGCCGGTGGGAACGCAGCTGTCCTGGTCGTCGATATAGCCGTCGCGGTTGGTATCCATTAAAGCCCGGCAGTCAACGACCGCGTCGCCTTCATCTCCGGTACCGACCGCGGTCGGCACACCGATCAGCTCACCGTGTTCATTCACTGCCAACCCGCCGCTGTTGCCGCCGGCGATCGTCGCGCTGGTTTTGATGTAGGCGCGGTTGCCGTAGGGGCTTTCGGCTGTAAAACCGCTCACTTCGCCTCTGGTGAGGGTGATGGTTTCCCCGCCAATGCCGGGGTAACCCAAAATCACCAAAGGTTCACCCAAATCGAGCTTGTTGGAATCTCCCAGCGGCACAAATGGCAGATTGAGCAGGCTGTAATCCAAATTGTATCCATTGATATCCTGATAAGGTTTGATGATGGCAAGGTCCAGGTCCTCATCCGCCTGCACGATGCTGGCATAATAGCTGCGCACCGGCGGAGCATCGCTCGCCACCGTAAGCGAAACGATCAGGTCTTCCACACGGTAAAAACGATCCGAAAGCACAACGTGGGCGTTGGTCAAAATCAGTCCATCGGAGCTGATGATCGTCCCCGATCCGGTCCAGCCGGTTTTTTTGTTGCCGTCAACATTGACAATGGCTTCGATCTGGACAACTGCCTGCCAGGGGATGGGACCCAGGGCGTTGGGCGTGGTCTGGGGCGAAACCCCCGGTTCCCAACCGGCTGGATTGACGCCTTCAACCATAATCGCAATTTCGAAAGGATAGTCGCGCTCTTCGGCGATCACTTTTCCCTTCCCGCTGAAACTGCCCTGACCGCTTGCCTGAAAACGGAAATTAAAGGTCTCCAGACCGACCGGGGCGATCGTCAGATCCATCTCGATCAAACCGTCGCCCTGCTCATTCTGGTTCAGCGTCAGCGGCGGAGTTGACCCGAGGTAATGACCCGCGTTCATGATTTCTTTGGGCAGCACGATCCGGGTCACGTGAACGTTATATTTCCCGCTGTTTTTTAGTTTCAGCTGGACGTCGAAGTTATGCCCCTGCGTGACGGCGCTTTGTGGCTGGACCAGCTCAACGCTGAGCACACGCTCGTACTGCGGCTTTGGGCTGCAAGCTGCCGCGATAAGGAGGAGGATCAGAAAAAATACGATCTGCCGCAATGCCTGAGGTCGTTTTTCAAACTTCATTATCTGCCCTCAACCAAAAAAATCAGGACTCCCATCCAAATCAGTCCCATTTGATGGTTGGATCGAGCGGCCAACCCAAACTCATTGGATCGGTTGCGTACCAGTCGATCGGATTGACGTTGCTGGTTTCCTGACCCGCCTTGACCTCCACTTCAATCAGATTGTGATCGAGGCAGGCGGCATCCATCCCGCAGGTCACAAAATTGGAATAACCCGCGTAAAACACCTTTGATGGGTTGTCGATCAGGTATGCCAAAACCTTATAGGTCGCGGCAGGGAGGTCGTCAAAGCGGAAATTGCTTTGGTTGGTGACCGTGTTTTGCCAATAATATTCACCCGTCACCGTATTGAACGCGACGATCCTCAATGGCGGGATCATTTCGGAAGGATAACCCAGCTTGCCGGAAAGCATACCGGTCGGCCGCTCGGTCGGTCCCAAGGTTGCCGTGGGCTGCGGAATCGGCGTCTCGGAGGGCAGAGGCTGCGTAGCCGTCGCCGGCACCGGCGTGCAAGTCGGACAAACCGCGGTAGGTTGATTGACAATGCTGATAAGTGTTTCGATCTGTTGGGATTGGATCGTTTGTTGAACGTTTAGCGCGATCAGGGTCCCTTCCAGATCAACATTACCGCTTTTTCCCATCGGCACGCATGCCGACAATGCCAGGGCAAGCAACAAAATTAATAAAAATCCGGTTTTTTTCATCATTTACCTTTCTTGTTTGGTAATTATATAGCAACTTGCCAAAACTACCTTATACAACCCCGGCGCAGATCCAGGCTGCCCGGTCGGTCACCGAAGCGATGCATTCATTGCGCGGGCATCCGGTTTTCGCTTATACTTTAACCATGGAATCGCCCGAATTTTTCCAGCCAACCGTACTGACGGTGACCGCGCTCAGCAGCTACCTGCGCGAACTCCTCGAGACCGATGAGGTTTTGCGGGATGTCTGGGTGCGGGGAGAAATTTCCAATTTTTCTCAACCGCGTTCGGGGCACCTCTATTTCACCCTCAAGGACGCGGAAGCGCAAATCCGCTGCGTGATGTGGAAAACTTCCGCTTTCCGGCTCAAATTCGCGCCGCGGGACGGACAAAGCGTTGAGGTTCACGGCAGCATGAGCCTCTATCCCGCCGGCGGTCAGGTGCAGCTTTATATCGACAGCATGCAGCCCGTGGGTGAGGGCTTGCTCTATCAGGAGTTTCTGCGCCTAAAAAACAAACTTGAACTCGAAGGTTTGTTTGACCCAGCCCACAAAAAACCGATTCCCGATCTTCCGCGCCACATCGGCATCATCAGCTCTGCCACCGGGGCTGCCTTGCAGGACATGCTCAACACCATCCGCCGGCGCATGCCGCTGGCAAGGGTGACCATCGCCCCCAGTCAGGTTCAGGGCACGGAAGCCCCGGGCGGTCTCATCGATGCCCTGCAGCGGATCAACCAGATCGAAGACCTCGACCTGATTCTTCTGGCGCGCGGAGGCGGTTCGATTGAGGACCTGTGGGCTTTCAACGACGAAAATCTGGCGCGTGCCATTTTCCGCTCGCGCAAGCCCGTGATCACCGGCGTTGGGCACGAAACCGATTTCACGATTGCCGATTTCGTTGCCGATCTGCGCGCCCCAACGCCCACCGCCGCCGCGGAACTGGCGACCTCCGTCACTATCAATGACCTTGCGCTCACCCTGCGACACCTGCGGCGGGAACTGGACGACGGTATTGAGAATGCCATTGAGACGCGCGCGAATATGCTCGAATTGCGCGGTTACGACCTGCGGCGGCTCTCGCCGCTCCAGAGGGTCAATAACGCCATCCAAACCACAGATCTCCTGCGGGAACGGCTTGACCGCGGCATGGACAACTATCTCAATCAGGCGCGCCTGCGGCTTTCAGGCATCACGGATCGGCTCGAAGCCATCAGTCCAACGGCTGTCCTTAAACGCGGTTTTGTGATCGTAAGCGACTGCCGCACCGGACGGATCGTCCGCAAAGCCAGCCAGACGCATCACAACCAAACCGTCGACCTGCGCTTTATCGACGGCAAGATCACCGCCCTTCTCCAATCCAACCCCAAGGAGTCGCAATGACCGAAACCCAAACAATCAATTTCGAGGCGGCATTCGCCGCCCTGCAGGAAATCATCACCAAACTTGAAAGCAGCGACCTGCCGCTCGAAGACGCGCTGAGGCTTTATGAGGAAGGCAAAAAGCTTTCCGATCAATGCGCCAAACTGCTCGAAAACGCTCAGCTGCGTGTCAGCACGCTGAGCAAGGCTGAACCGGAACCCCCAGCCGAGGAAACGCCTTAGTGGGCAACCCGCTTGTCTTTTTTACTTCCCCGATTGCCGTTTCAGCGATGCTGGGCTGGATGTTGGCGCAGCTGATCAAGCTGCCGGTCGGCTATCTGCGTACCAAAAAATGGGATTGGTCGCTCTTGATCAACGCGGGCGGCATGCCTTCTTCCCACTCAGCTCTGATGAGCGCGGTCTCAACCGCTATTGGCCTCACGCAGGGCTGGGACAGCCCGCTTTTCATCCTGGCAGTCTCGTTGACCGGCATTGTCATTTACGATGCCACCGGCGTGCGGCGGCAGGCAGGTTTTCATGCCGAACGCATCAACCAAATTCTGCGCGATTTTATCTCGGTGCGTAAAATTCAGGCGGCTGAAAAAACAGAACTGCTCGAAATCATCGGTCACAGCCCTGCCGAAGCCGCCGCCGGCACCCTTTTGGGCATTGCCATTGCCTTTGTCGTCTGGCTACTGATGGCTTAGGGTATTATAACTGGCAGATACTCCATTATTACAAAAGACCAGGGTCCTGCCATCCCTTCAGGCACAAGCTCTTGCAGCAAAGCCATAAAATCGTTTTTGGCTTGCGGATCGTCTGCGAACGGGGTTCCCTCCATCAATTCAACCGCGTTCAAGCCCTGCCCGGCGATACAATTTAACTTCAAGCCCGGATATTTCTTCTCTAGAACATCCTGAAGATACTCCACGCGCATCACTTCACAATAGCCCTCACCCTCAGGAGGGTCAACTTTATAACCCCAGATCTGAAGCACAATTTTTCTGCCTTCCAGATCTTTTGGTATGCCGCTGAAGGTCAAATCCTCAATCCGGTAAAGGTCTGTCGAAGTTCCTTCTTCACAACTTTCACCGGTGAGCGTGTTCAGAATGCAGACCTGGTTTTCAAGTTTTTGGGTTTTTTGTTCAACCAGGCTGTGCTGCGGGGCTTCGTAGCTTTTTTCGTCAATCTGGAGCTTGATGTTGGAAATCCCCCACCCTCTCCAGTCAAGCAGCGGGTATTTTACCGTCAGCGTGAGCCTGTCACCCTGTTGGCTGGCTTGCAGCAGCTCCATTTTCAGCCCGTTTGTTTCTGCCGGCAGCACCTCGCTAAGCAAATTAGTTGAACCCAACGCCTGGCTGGCTTCCATCGTCCGCGTACTGACCAATTGATAATATTGCTTGGCCGAACCGTCCGAAACAAAGACGACCATGTTTTCAAAATGCTGCACGGTGTCAATTCCAGCCGAACAGCAGACATAATGGACGACGCTTTCGACCGGCAGGTCAAATTCCTCCCAATTGTACGAGACGCCCGGCTTCCCATCCCGTTCAAAGAAGAAGAAAGGCAAACCGTCCAGGATCTGAAAATCATACGCGCTGGTATAGCCGTGTTCCTGGTTGACCGAGACCCCATCCAAATAGATCTCACCCACAAGATCCAGGCTTTGGGTTCCGCTCTGCTCAGCCACCTCAGCCTCACGAACGGCTTCCAGCAGCCACGAGTCGCCGATTTTTTGAAAACTGCGGATCACGCCCAATATCATCGCCCTGCCCAGATCCTCAGAAGTGGTGACCCACGGCAAGGTGAAGACTGGTTCTCCGTTCTTCTTCACCCCAATGGTATAACTGCCGTTTTCTCCGGATTCTTCGAAAGTGACAAACTCATCTTTCCCTCCAATGATCAGACTCGTATTCCGGCTTGAGAGCCGTTTTCCGGCGTAGGCAGCAATAAAAGGATTTTGATCCGGAAGCAGCGTTTGGATATAGGTTTGGTCCGGTTTGTTTTTGGGAAAGTTGTATTCTAACAAAGTTAACTTTCCGATCTCGGTCCGACTCACCTTTATATCCGACACGGTGTCAGAAGCGGGGAGCGTGATCTCCGCGTCCTCTGTCGCAACCGCATCGGGTTTCATGGTAACGGTTTGTTCCGGGATGATCGGTTGAATGAATTCACACGAAATCAAGCCGACCGAGAGCACCGCGAGCAGCCCGATCAAAACCAAAACGCTGACCCCGCGTTTAAATTTTTGTTGTTGAAACAATACAGAGATCCTCTTTTTCATAGTTTTGACGTCTCCCGTAAATCTGCTGGAATAATTGTTGGCAGCCGCCGGCAAGGCTTCTGCCACCTCAAGGATGGAACGGCAGTAAGCGCCCAGTTCGTCTTTTGCCATGCCGAGGGCAACTTCTTCGTCGGTCGCCAGTTCGATGTCTTCGTTCAAAGGACCCTGGATCAGATAACTGAGGGGGTTAAACCAATGCAGCGAACGTCCCAGCAAATAAAAGCCTTTCAGCCATAAATCACGTTTGCGGATGTGGGCAAATTCGTGTTTGAGGACAAATTTCAAGGCTTCTGACAGGTTTCTTGGGTTCTTTTCGTCCGGCAACAATCGGGTCGGCAAAACCAGAGCCGGCGAGAACACGCCCACCGTCATCGGGCTTTCGTCGCCTTCGAGCGCGAAAAGGCGCACATTTCTCCCCAATTCGGCTAAAATCGCGCTCTCTGTCTGCGGATTGAGCCGCCGCAATTTCCGTTTCAGGTCTGAACGAAACCTAAGGTAAGAGCTTCCCAAAACCCCCAGCGAAGTCAGGACCCCCACGGCCCAAACCGCGAACAGGATTTGTTCGCCCGTCCAGACGCGCGCCGGGGCGCTCCCAGTCACAGCCGGATCGTTGGGCAGGACCGGCGCGTCCGGCAGGTCTGCCGGCGGTTGCTGGGGCTCTTGCGGCGCGGTCTGGTTTGCCAGCGGTATGTCTGGTTTCGCGACCGCTTCCTGGTTTGGCGGGATGGGAGCCAGATCGGCTTTTGAGCTCTGAAAGAATTTTTCGGTCAGGGCGTTTTGCGGCAGGCGTATGACCGTCAGGCTGTCCGAAAACGTCAGCGGGATCACCATGCGCAGCACCACCACGATCCAGAGCGCCCGCGCCAGACGCCGGGAATAGTTTTTTCCCCTAAACCGACGAAACGCCAACACTGCCAACGTCAGCCCGGAAAAAGCCAGACTTGCCCAGAGAATCGATTTCATTTCAGTCCTCCTCCAGCAATTCTTCCAGATAAACCTTCAGTTCCTGCAGGTCCTGCCGGCTCAAAGCCTTGTTTTGATACAAGCCGGCAATAAAATTTTGGACAGAATCATCATAAAGCCGGGCGATAATATTCTGGCTTTGGCGGTCCAGGTACGCGCGGCTCACCTTAGGCGAATAAAGCTTGCTGCGGCCGTTTGCCTGGCTTTGAATGTAGCCCTTGGTCATCATGCGCTGCAAAAAGGAGCGCACCGTGGTTGCCTCCCAGTTATGCTCGCTGATAGCATGACATATCTCATCAAAACTGAGAGGACGGTCGGATTCCCACAGTTTGATCATGATTTCAAGTTCACTGTCTGAAAGTTTTTTCATCAGCCGCTCCTGGTCATTACAATTGTAATAACTCTATTATATAAGTACAGTTGTAATAATGTCAAGGCTGTTTTTTTAGCGTTGGAATTGCCAAACCCGGGTCAATCCGCCCCGCGCGAAGGATCCGGCTGCCACCCCACCACCCCACAAGCAAAACCGAGCTGTCCCATCTCCCGCAATGCCGCCCGCTGTAAGGTGGTATGGCAGGGATAATCCCGTTTGCTCTGAAAGCGTTTCCCAAAAATGCGTTCGATCGCCTGCTCGCGGTCTGTTGAAACGCCGATGATCTCGAAATTTTCAGCAAAGGCCAAAATTTTGCTGCCTTCGGGCAGCAGCCGCTTTAGCCCCGGATACAAAAGCCAGGAATAGCACACGAAAGCCTCAAACCGGACCTCCGGGAACCGAGCCGCGAAAAATTCTCTTGCCAATCCGAAAGCCTCTTTGACCCGTTCCGCCGCAAGGTCAGCGCCCTGTTGGATGTGCACGTTCACCACCGGACTGCCTTCGGGCAAACCTTCCTTTTGTTCCGCGGAAAAACGGAGCCAGGGACTGCCGTCGCCTTTTGTCTCAGGATAGATCATCGCGAATTTTTGAAACTGCAGGCAGCCCAGCCGAAAAATTTCCGCGTTAATGATATGCCGAAACCAAATACAATCATGGATACTCAGCCCGGGTCTGCCGGCGCGCTCCAAAAACAGGCGCTGCCGCAAGCTGATATCATCGATCGTCGCCCGAAAAACTTCTTCAGAGACGCCAATGCTCAGATACTTCCGGCGGATTTCTGTCAGTTTCCAAACCAATACCGCCAACCGGCTCAAAGGCTTGAGCCGGCAAATCGGATAATCCGGCAGCTCCCCGGCATAAGCTCGCTGCGCCAGCTCATCCATCCGCGTCCGATTGCGGACGGCAAACCTTTCCACTTGGGCGCGTTCAGCAGCGCCAATTGCCAAATCATTTATATTCTTTTGAAAATTTTCGTAGGACTCATTGATCATGCAATTGCCGCCCGGCAGTCTTATTGACAATACTTTCAGCCCTTTTGCGCCAGTTTGCCCTTGAGACGCCCAAGAACGCCGGTAAATTCCGGGACTTTCAGCAGCCAAAGCATCAGACCATAAATCATCAAGCCCAGCGCCATCCCGCATGCCAGCACAAGGAGCTGATTTCGTTGACCAAAGAGCTTCATCCAACCCAACAGACCCACGCCCATCACTGCGCTCGCGGCCAAAGCGAGCAGCCCTGTCCGCAAAATCTGGCTGCCGTGGATGCCGTTCAACCGCTTTCGCAGAATGATCAGCAGCGCCAGCGATTCCACCGCCGTCGCGAAGCTGTTTGCCAACGCCAGGCCGCCCAAAGGCAGCCAGCCTATCCGACCAAACAGGCGCGCGAAGCCAAAAGAAAGCAGGATATTGCCGGTCATGGCAATCACCCCGACCGTGACCGGAGTTTTTGTGTCGTGCATGGCATAAAACGCCCTGCTCAAAACTTCGACCAAACTGTGTCCGCTCAAACCAAGCGCGTACCAAAACAGCGCCCATGCCACCATCTGGGTAGAAGAGGCATCAAAACTGCCGCGTTCGTACAAAATACGGATCAAGGGTACCCGCAGCATGATCAGCCCCAACGAAGCCGGCAGCGCCAGCAGCAAAATCACGCGCAAAATGCCCGCCAGGGTTTTGCGGAATTGGTCAAAATGCCCCATTTCGACCTGTGCCGAGAGGGTGGGCAGCGAGGCTGTTCCCGCGGACTGCGCGATGGCAGCCTGGGGCATGAGCATAACCGTAAACGCCCATGTCAGCGCGCTGGCGGAACCCTCACCCAGCGAAAGCCCGATGATCGTGTTGGCAACAAAATTGAGCTGCACCACTCCAGCGCCAAGAACACGCGGAAGCATCAGCTTCAACACCTGCCGGACCGCCTGATCTTTGAACCAGATCGCCCGTTCATAGAACCTTCCCGGCAGGCGCAGCAAGCTGGGAACCTGCAGCGCGAGATGCGCTCCGGCTCCGATCACCGCCCCAATCGCCAGACGGCGGACACCCAGGCTCTGGGGTAACAGCAGGGTTCCCGCCATCAAGCCCAGGGAATACATTGCCGGCGCGAGCGCGGGCAGCAAAAATATCTGATGGGCGTTGAGCATCCCCATCACCAAACCGCTGACGCCAAAAATGATCACAGTTGGCAGCATGATGCGCAGCAGTTCCACCGTGAGCTCGATTTGGGCAGGGTTGCCGGGCGCCAGAGCGAACAAGCCTTTTTCCACGATCTGCGGCGCGAACACCCACATCAGCGCCGAAACGGCGATTAGAATCACCAAAATGGTGTTCAACACGCCGGAAGCCAGCCTCCAGGCGGCAGGTTTATCCTTGCGGGTCAGCATTCCGGTGAACATGGGAATAAAAGCGGACCCTAACGCCCCGCCGGCGGTCAGGTTGAAAAGCAGTTCCGTCACCCGGTTGGCGGCGTTATACGCGTCCAGATCCGGGCTGGTGCCAAAAGCGCGGGAAATCACCATTCCCCGCAGGATGCCGATCAGGTTGCTGACCACGTAAGCGATCATCACCGTGCCGGCTGCCCTGAAAATCTGGCGGCTGGCGCTTTTTTCTTTGGCTTCCGGATTCGGCAGCTCGCAAACCGGATCGTTTCCTTGGGCGGGTCGGTGCTCAGCGCTCATGAAGACAAAATCCTGTTATGCCTCACCCAAACAGGGGTCTGGCTGTTTGTTTTCCGAAAGGGATTCCTGTGATGCTTTTTTGGCTTTTTCCCAAAGTTCGTCCATCTCCTCAAAGCTGAGGTCGTCAAGATGTTTGCCCTGCGCGGCTGCTGCATCTTCGAGATATCTGAAGCGCCTTCTGAAGCGGCTGTTGGTCTCCCGCAGTGCCATCTCCGGGTCAATTTCCAGCCAACGGATCAGATTGACCACGGCAAACAAGACATCTCCGGCTTCGGATTGCTGTTCGGCGCTTGTTTTGGCTTCTTCCAGCTCTTTTAATTCCTCATGGATTTTGGCAATGACCGGTTCGATAGTTTTCCAGTCGAACCCGACCCGTTTCGCCCGTTGTTGGATCTGGTCTGCCTGGGTCAATGCCGGCAAGGCAATCGGGATACCGTCCAGCATGCTTTTGCGTTCTTCGCCTTTGTTTTTGCGTTCTTCCGCCTTGATCTGTTCCCAATTGCTCAAAACATTATCGACCGAATTCACTTCCACATTTCCAAAAACATGCGGATGCCGACGAATCAGCTTACGGCATATTTCGGAAAGCACATCGGTCATATTAAAATCGCCGTTTTCGGTCGCGATTTGGGCATGCAGCACAATTTGGAGCAGCAAATCTCCCAATTCTTCTTTCAGATGCTCCGGATTTTGCTCATCCAGGGCTTCCAGGACTTCGTAACTTTCCTGCAGCAGGTAAGGACGCAGGCTCAAATGGTCTTGTTCCCGATCCCATGGGCAGCCGCCAGGCGCCCGCAGCCGGGCGACCACTTGTTGAAAATCTTCAAAGCCGCGGCCGTTTTCTCGCGCCGGCAAATAAAGCGTGGTCATTAAACCGGTATGGACAGATTGGTCGAGCATGTAAAGCGGGATTTTTTCAATCATTTCCTCCGGCAAGCCGGCGTTGTGGATCAGGGTGACCGGATATTCGTCAGGATAGTTATTCATCAGGGTCAGCTTCAGTTCGGTCGCGTCGACTCCGCCCTGAAGATTGGAAATCAAAGCCGGAAGCGACGCCGGAAAAAACGGCATTTCAAGCCGAACCAATTCCTCCGCGTCCAGAATGATGGTGTGCGGGCTGAGATCCAAGCCCAAAGCGGACGAGACCGGCTCAAGATAGCTCATGCCGTCGATCACCCTCACCGGGATGTCGGTTTCCGCCACCAGCTTCAGCAGCTCGCGCACCAAAGGTTCGCCGATGAACGGGCTTCCGGGTACCGCGAAAGTCGCTTCGCCCTCATCACGGACAAGTTGGATCACGCGTTCCGCCACCATCGTCTCGGTCGCGGCGAGGTCTTCGCTCTGATTGAATTCCTCATCAAAGCCAATCACCTTCACGCTCGCCGGCAGTTCCGAAAAAACCGGATGATACTTTGTGCGTGCCAGTACGATCCGACAGCCATTCAGCCAATCCCAGGCTTGTTTGGTCAGGCTTTCCGCGCCTGCCGGTCCCAACCCGACAATTGTGATTCCGTTCATCGCTAATCCTTGTTTCTGGCGCCTAAAGCCCGCCAGTTTCTGATAATGTAAAGGCTGTCCATGCAAAGGACAGCCTTTTGATTGTATCGCAAAATTTTGTTTCCCGTCCCGAAGGGCAGGACCAAACACTAACGCTTGGTGTAGGTAGGAGCCTTACGAGCGCGTTTGAGACCTGGCTTCTTGCGTTCCTTGACGCGGGCGTCACGCGTGAGCAGCCCATACTGGCGCATCGCGCCGCGTAAACCTTCGTCCATCGAAACCAACGCGCGCGCCAAACCCAGTTTGACCGCGTCGCGCTGACCGCTGATGCCGCCGCCTTCAACTTTGACGGTTACGTCAAAGGAATTGACAGGGCGACCGGTCGCTTCCAAAGCGCTCAAAATGGCAGGAGCATCGCCAGTGCGAGGGAAATATTCAACCAGTTCTTTGTCATTGACAGTGAAAACGCCGGTGCCTTCGTAAACACGGACCCGGGCGGTACTTTCTTTGCGTCTGCCAGTTGCTTCGGTATATTGTGCCATAATTCCTCTTTATTACTCCATTTCAAAAGGCTGGGGGTTCTGACCCTGATGGGGGTGTTCGGGACCAGCGTAAACCTTCAGGTTTTCCAGATAACGTTCAGTCAGGCGATTCTTGGGCAGCATGCCGCGCACCGCGAAGCGAATGATGCGATCGGGAAATTTTTCGAGTTGACGGGTGAAGTCGATCTCGTGCAATCCGCCCGGATAGCCGGAGTGACGATAATATTTTTTCTCCGCCACACGGGTTGGATGAACGGCAATTTTTTCGGCGTTCACGACAACCACATGATCGCCCATCACAACACCGGGGGTGAAGTCGGGGCGGTGTTTGCCGACCAGCACTTCGGCGATTTTGGTCGCCAGGCGGCCAAGGGATTTACCAGCAGCATCCACCACGTACCACTCGCCGGTAACATTTCCTTTAGGATAATATGTTTTTTCCACTTTAACATTCTCCGTTTTCAAAATAAACCCTGGCAATCCTGCCTGGGCAAACTGTTTTTTATTTATCCCGCGCGTATTCCACTTCGACCAGCGTCAGACCTCTGGCTGGAGCGAGGGCGACAATCCCTATCGAGGTAGTTCGCAGTCCGGTATCGATTATCGAAACCGGAACTTCGCCAAAACCCACCTTGACCAAAACAAATACAATCCGCCGCACCATGTGATACAAAAAGGCGTTGCCTCTGATGGTGAATTCCATCTCGTCATCCGCTTTTTGTACCCAGCATGCCTCTTCAATCTTTCGGATTGTCGTTCCGCCTTCTGTTACCGGGCTGCCAAAAACCTGAAAGTCATGTTCGCCGATCAGATCTTTCGCCGCCTCGTTCATCAGTTCCAGCGCCGGGAGTTCATCCAGACGCCAGGCAAAACGGTCTCGCAAGGGGTCCCGCACAGGATTCTTATAGAGGCGGTAGCGATAAGTGCGTGTGAGCGCGTCGTAACGGGGGTGGAATTCCGCGCCACACGTTTCCAGTCTCTGAACCTGGATATCTGAAGGCAAGTTGGCGTTGAGGGCTTTTTGCAGCTTCAGGTCTCCATGCTTCCAATCAAACTGAAAGCATACGACCTGTCCGCTGGCATGCACGCCCGTATCGGTTCTGCCGGCAGTCAGGATGCTCCTGCCCTGCCAGCCCAGTTTCTCGAGGGCGTCTTCAAAAACGCCCTGAATACTGTTTTTGCCAACCTGCCTCTGAAAGCCTCTGTAATTTGTGCCTTCATACGCGAGGATAAGTTTGTAATGTGCCATGCCTTTCAGAATTCCAAAAGGCTCAATAAACTACCTTTGACGTCTATTCCGCCACCAACTCGAGCACAACCATTTCGGCATTGTCGCCCAAACGGGGTCCCAACTTGAGCAGACGGGTATAACCGCCGTTGCGGGAGGTGAAACGAGGGGCGATGTCGTCGAACAATTTCTTGACGATTTCGCCGCTGTTGTTGCCCAACTGGGCGGCTGCCTGACGGCGCGCGTTGACCCGCAGCATTTCATCCGCTTTTTGGACGTTTTTTGCCAGGGTGATCAGCTTTTCAGCATCAGGCTGAATTGATTTCGCCTTTGCCAGCGTAGTTTGAATTTTTTCGTGTTCAAATAATTGTTTAATCATCGTCCTGCGCATGGAATTGCGATGACCCATACTGCGGTTGAGACGATATCCTTTAATCTGGTGCCGCATTATTCTTTCTCCACTTCTTCTTCCATATAGCCTTTTTCGATCATCTTGGCTTTGAGTTCGGTCAGGCTCTTCTCGCCGAAATTCCGGATCGAAAGCATGGCGCTTTCACCTTTTTCCAGCAAATCCAAAACATCACCGACGGTTGTGATCCCGGTGCGTTTCAGCGAGTTGAAAACACGAACGCCCAAATCCAACTGCTCGATAGGGGTTTCGATCTGTTCGCGATTGACAGTCGGCTGTTCCACTTCCACCGCTTCGATCGGCTTGGTCAGCATATCCTCGCTGGTGCCGCTGATGATGCCCAGCTGCCGCATCAGGATGCGGGAAGACTCGATCAGCGCTTTTTCAGGGGACAGAGTGCCGTCAGTCCAGATTTCGATCGTCAGGCGGTCATAATCCGTGCTGTGAGCGACGCGCGCGTTGGTGATTTCGTAATTCACGCGGCGGACCGGTGAAAAAATCGCGTCTACCGGCAAAACGCCAATTGCCAGACGTTCCGAGCGATCGGTTGCCGGAATGTAGCCTCGGCCCGCTTCGACCGTCAGGTCCATCTCGACATGCGCGTTGGGTTCGTTAATGCTGAAGAGATAGAGCTCGGGGTTAACAATTTCCACCTCAGGCGGGCAAACGATGTCCGCGCCCGTAATGGTTCCGGCGCCTTTGACATCCAGGTGCAGGTTGGCACTTTCAACATTGTGGAGCTTAAAGCGCAACAATTTGATCTGCAGCATGACCTGAATGACATCTTCGCGGACACCCTGAATCGTGCTGAACTCGTGCATCACATCGGTGATGTGCACGGAGGTAACAGCGGCACCGTCCAATGATGACAGCAGGGTGCGGCGAAGCGCGTTGCCGAGGGTAACACCATAGCCGCGTTCCAGCGGGCTGATGGTGAATTTGCCATAGTCACGCAACTCTTCAGTTCGCTCTACTTTTGGTGATACCATTTCCTTAATTCTTGTCACGGTTTACCTCTGTTCAGTCTAACTTCTAGGAAAGACTGCACTAGTCACTGGTTAGCGGGAATAATATTCAACGATCAGCTGTTCGTTGAGGTTTCCGTCGATTTCAGAGCGTTCCGGTGTGCGCAACATGCGACCGGTCAGGTTCTCAATGTCACGCGCCAGCCAGGTTGGCACTGTGCGACCTTCGGCGTCTTCGCGCAGGTGCTTGAAGTAAGCATTATCTCTTGAGCTTTCCTTCACGCTGATCACGTCGTCAACCGAGATACCATACGAAGGAATGTCGGCACGACGGCCGTTCACCAGGAAGTGACCGTGGGTAACCAAAATACGAGCCTGCGCGCGGCTTGCCGCGTAACCCAGGCGATAGACAACATTCGCCAAGCGGGTTTCAAGAATGGTCAGCAGGTTGGTACCGGTCTGACCGCGCATCGCCAAAGCCTGAGCGTAAAAACGGCGGAATTGACGTTCGTAAATCCCGTAGACGCGGCGGGCTTTTTGCTTGGCGCGCAGCTGCTTGCCGTAGTCAGATTGACGACCCGGGCGAGCGGCGCTCATTTTGCCATGCATACCAGGTGCATAGGCTCTTTTTTCAAACGCACATTTCGGGGAGTAACAGCGTGCACCTTTTAGGAACAGCTTTTCGCCTTCCCGACGGCATAAACGACAAACTGCATCTGTATATCTTGCCATAATACTTTAATTCCTTTTCTTTTGTACTACACGCGGCGTTTCTTTGGAGGCCTGCAGCCGTTATGGGGAACCGGGGTCAAATCAGTAATTTTGATCACTTTCAATCCCAATGCCTGGACGGCACGAATGGCAGCTTCCCGGCCGGGACCGGGGCCTTTTACGAACAATTCCACTTCCTGCAAACCCATTTGCTGGGCGACTTTGATGGTCTGTTCGGTTGCCAAACGGGCAGCGAAAGGTGTGCTTTTGCGCGAGCCTTTAAAACCAGCGGAACCGGAGCTGCCCCAGGCAACCGTGTTGCCCTGCAGATCCGTTACGGTAACGATGGTGTTATTAAAGGACGCGAAAACATGCACCTGTCCTGTCGAAATCTGGCGCTTGACTTTGCGCGGGCCCACTGTTCGGCGCGCTGTACGTGCTTGTTTAGCCATAATTCTTCCTCACTAAATCTTTCAAATCCGACAATTCTTCAGCAAGGTTGCCGCTGGGGAGAAAGGGAACCCCACCTTGCTGCCTGAATTGTCAGTTGGTTGATCTTATTTCTTGGTTGCTCCACGACGGCGACCACGACCGGCGACCGTGCGTTTCGGACCCTTGCGGGTGCGCGCGTTGGTGCGGGTGTTCTGTCCGCGAAGAGGCAGGTTTCGGCGGTGGCGCAAGCCACGATAGCAGCCGATTTCGACCAGGCGCTTGATGTTCATCTGAACTTCTCGGCGCAAGTCACCTTCGACGGTGAGATTCTGTCCGATATATTCGCGGAGTTTGGATACTTCGTCTTCGGGCAGATCTTTGACGCGAACGTCAGGATCCACACCGGTGGCTTCTAAAATTTGATCGGCAACTTTGGGTCCGATACCATAAATGTACCGCAAGCCAATCTGAATGCGCTTGTTGCGCGGGAGGTCAACACCTTCAATACGTGCCATTCTGTATTTCCTTATCCTTGTCGCTGTTTGTGTCGTGGATTGGTACAAATAACATAAAGACGCCCATCGCGTTTTACGATTTTACACATCTTACAGCGTTTTTTAATTGAAGCTGATACTTTCATCAGTCATCTCCTTCTTCTATCCGCAAAGGTCTTATTATAGTCCTTTCCCTTGCTTCCCGCAAGGGATTATTTTTCGCTTCAACGAGAAAATCTGCTCTTTTCCCGTCTTTTGGAATGGCTCGGAGCCCTTCCAATTCTTTCTCTTAATGTCCTACAAACTCGTCAAAACCAACGGTCCGTTTTTGGTAACGGCGATGGTGTCTTCCTGATGGGCGGTGAGCCCACCGTTTTTCGAAACAACCGTCCAGCGGTCATGCAGCACGCGGGTTTGTCTGGTCCCGATCAAAACCATCGGTTCGATCGCGATCGTCATCCCTTCGCGCAGTAAAAATCCGTGACCGCGCGTTCCATAGTTTGGCAGCTGCGGGTCTTCGTGCATCTGCCGCCCCACCCCGTGTCCGGTGTAGGTATGGGTGCACTGATAGCCCTGGCTGTTGACGTATTCTTCAATCGCCGCGCCGACATCGCCGCTGTAATTGCCGATGACCATCAGACTGGTGGCGATCTCAAGCGCTTTGGCGGTCACATCAATCAGATGCTGCGCCTTGGGGCTGATTTCACCGACGCCGACGGTAAAAGCCGCGTCGCCCACAAAACCCTGATAGACCGTTCCGCAATCCACCGAAATGATGTCGCCTTCCTTCAGCTTGCGGTCGCCCGGAATGCCGTGCACCAGCACCTCGTTGATGCTCGTGCAAATGCTCCCCGGGTAGGGCACCCCGTTTCCGGGGTCATAATTTTTAAAGGGCGAATAAACACCGTGCGCCCGCTGAAAACTTTCGGCAACCTCATTCAACTCGCCGGTGGTGACCCCAGGCGCGATGGCGGCCTTGACAGCTTCCAGCGTCTGGCGGTTCAACCGTCCGGCTTCGCGCATGATCGCGATTTCGGAAGCGGATTTGATGTTTATGCCTGTTTCAAAACCGTACATTATGCCTTCAATACTTTCAGCAAATCATCCCGAACCGCTTCTATCTCCTGAGTTCCGTCGATTTCGACCAGAATTCCGGCATCCTGATAGTAGGCAATTAATGGGGCGGTTTGTTGATAATAAACCTCGATGCGGTGAGCCACCGTTTCGGGTTTGTCATCTTCCCGTTGATAAAGTTCACTGCCGTCCTCGTCATCCAGCCACTTGACCTTAGGCGGATTGTAGAGGGCGTGATAAACCCGGCCCGATCGGCTCATCCAACGCCCGCTCAGGCGTTCGATCAGCACGTCGTTGGGCACTTTGATAAAAGGCACCAGATTCACCTTGCCGCCAATGCGGTCCAAGAGGCAGTCCAGAGCCTCTGCCTGAGCAGGCGTGCGTGGGAAGCCGTCCAAGACAGCTCCGTTGACGCAATCCGCTCTGCTCAAGCGCTCTTCTACCATGGCGATGGTGACGCCATCCGGCACCAATTCGCCTTTGTTCATATAACTCGCAGCCAGCTTACCCAATTCCGTTTCACGGCTCAGGTTTTCACGGAAGAGATCGCCGGTCGAAATGTGGACCAGCCCTAACTCTTCGGCGATGATTTTCGCCTGGGTACCTTTCCCGGCACCGGGGGCACCCAACATGACGATATAAGTGGCTTGCTTGTTCATCTTAATTCCTTAGTTGATCAGGCGGTCATCATAACCGTGCATCCGCAGCTCGGTTTCGATGAGCTCAACGGTTTCGCGGATGGTTCCGACCATGATCAGCAAACCGGAAGCCTGCATCAGCTGAATGCCGGCGCTGTTTTCCGGCAGGAAAAATGCCATGATAAAGGGCAAAACCGCCACCAACCCCAGGAAGAAAGCTCCCGGGAAGGTGATGCGCCGCTGCACACGGGTCAGATAATCCTGCGTGGGCTTGCCGCGGACAACACCGGGGATCTGGGCGCCTTGTTTCTTCAGGTTTTCACCATAATTTTGCTGCGCGAAGAGCACATCGGTATAGAAGAAGGCGAACGCGACCACCAGCACAAAGAAGATGATCGGATACCACCAGGTGTCGCCGCCAAAAGCTTTATAGAACCAGTTGGCGGTGCTGTTGACCCACTTAACCTGAGAATTCAGGAAGAAGGAAGACAAGATCGCCGGGAAGGTCAAAAAGCTTTGGGCAAAAATGATCGGGATCATGCCAGCCATGTTGACCATCAGCGGAAGCTGAGAGCGAACAGGCATGGACATGCGGTTGCCGATTCTGCGTCCCGGGAAGAGCACGGGGATATTCCGGCGTCCGCCCTGAACGTATACGATTGCCGCGATGGAGAGGATAAAAACAGCCAGCACCACCACAAACACCCACCAGGGTTCGTTCTGGTTGACCATCCTCGCGATCGCTACCGGGAAGCGGGAGACGATACCGGCAAAGATGATCAGGGAAAGACCCTGATTGCGCAGACCGAATTCGGAAATCAGCTGACCGATCCAGATACCGAACATGGTGCCGGCGACCATCGCGATAATGGCGGTAATGGTCGGCATCAGGTTGGCGCCGGTGAAGCCCCAGTTGGAGATAACCGAACTGCCCTGCAGCATTTGGTTGAAAATATTGATCTGACCAAAAGCGGAAAGAATCGCCATCGGGATGGTCAGAATGACGGTCCATTTTTCCATCCAGATGCGGCCCTCGCGCGGGTCATCCTGCATTTTGCGTTCCAGAGCCGGGATAACCGGGGTCAGCAGCTGCAGGATAATCTGAGCGGTAATGTATGGGTAAACGCCCATTGCCAGGATGGAGAAGTTTGAAACCGCGCCACCAGACAAAAGGTCAAGCAAATTGACCAGGTTTCTACCTGCGCCGGTCATCTGGGAGAGCCCAGCGACAGCGGCGCGGTCAATTCCAGGCACCGGGATATTGGCTGCCAAACGGTAAATGGCAAGCAGAAGTAAGGATATCAGCAGTTTGTTGCGGATATCCTCTGATTTCCATAAAAAGCGCCAGGCTGATCGTTTCATGAATTGTTCTCCTATGCTTAGGCAAGCTCGATGGTTTCGATGCTGCCGCCAGCTGCTTCGATTTTCTGACGTGCGCCTTCAGTCACTTTGTGAGCCTTGAATTTCAGGGCAACTTTAATATCACCGCGGCCCATGATCTTGATCGGGAGGCCCTTTCCTTTTAACAAGCCTGCCGCTTCAAGGGTTTCGGGTGTGATTTCGCTGCCGGCTTTGAAATCCTGCAGGGAATCGAGATTGACCTCGGCATAGCGCACGCGGTTGCGGGGGGTAAAACCTTCACCACGCAGGAAAGGCAGCTTGCGGTAAAAAGGCAGGTTGCCGCCGGCATGATACAGGCGAACGCCGCCGCTTGTGCGGGAGTTTTGACCCTTGGTACCGCGGCCGGAAGTCTTGCCCCAGCCGCTGCCAGTGCCACGACCTACGCGCTTGCGGTCCTTCTTTGAACCCTCGTTGGGTTTAAGATCGTGTAATTGCATTCTTACTTCTCCTCATCCACTGTTTCGATTTCCACCAGGTGAGAAACCTTATCCAGCATACCTAACAGGGCTGCGTTTTCTTCATGTTCGACCACATCGCCGACATTGCGGAAGCCCAGGGCTTTGAGTGTGTTTTTGGTGCGGACGGTATAGCCGATTCCGCTTTTGACCTGTTTGATCCGAAGGATTTTGCTTGCTTTCTTAGCCATTTTTCCTCCGTTCCCAATAGGGGGTCACGTCTTCGACGTTTTTGCCGCGTTCTGCCGCCACGGTTTCGGGCGATTTCAGCTGAGCAAGGGCGTCGAAGGTAGCCTGCACGATATTGAGCATGTTGGCGCTGCCAAGTGATTTGGTCAAAATGTCTTTAATGCCTGCGGCTTCACAAACCGCGCGTACGCCGCCCGCGGCGATAACGCCGGTACCGGCAGAAGCAGGTTTGAGCAGAACTTTGGCGCCGCTTTGTGAACCGGTCACTTCGTGGGCGATCGTTGTGCCCATCAGGCTGACCTTGTGCATGTTTTTATAAGCGCGTTCAGTGGCTTTGCGCATGGCATCGGGAACTGCGCCCGCTTTGCCGGTGCCCAAACCAACGGTTCCGTTATTGTCACCCACAACCAGGGTCACCCGGAACGAAAAACGGCGGCCGCCCTTGACAACTTTTGCCACGCGCGCGATATCGATTACGCGTTCATCAAATTGTGGTTCTAATGATTGAAATTCTTCCATAGTATCCTCTTTTAGAACTCCAGTCCACCCTTGCGGGCGCCTTCTGCCAACGATTTAACACGACCGGTGTAAATGTAACCGCCACGGTCCATAACAACAGTGGTGATGCCTTTTTCTTTGGCTCGCCTGGCGAGTTCTTCGCCGACTATTAGGGCTTGGTCCATTTTGTTTTTGCCGTCCATCGCGGCACGCAGTTCGGCATCAATACTGGAAGCCGACACCAGCGTGTTTCCGCTGTGGTCATCGATGATCTGTGCGTAGATATCGGTGATGCTGCGGAAAATATTCAGGCGAGGGCGTTCGGGAGTGCCAAAAATCTTCTTGCGCACACGCGCGTGACGATGTAACCGAGCTTGATTTCTTGATTTTTTAGCCATTGTCTACCTCTACTTACCGGTCTTTCCAGCTTTACCAGCCTTGAGCTTTACTTCCTCACCCTGATAACGGATACCGGTACCGTGATATCGTTCCGGCGGTCGCAGTTTACGGATCTGATCAGCGATCAGACCAACTTTCTGGCGGTCGCGGCCCATGATCTTGATCAGATGGGCTTTGGCGTCAGCTTCGAAGCTGATCCCTTCGGGAGCTTCGACTGTGATGGGGTGGGAATAACCCAGATTCAAAACCAGGCTTGTTCCACTTACTTCAGCGCGATAACCGACGCCCTTATAATCCAGAACCTTTTGGAAACCGGTGCTGCAGCCAACGATCATGTTGTTCAGCAGAGCCCGGGTGGTTCCGTGCAGGGCGCGGATACGCGGCTGGTCATTGGGACGGGTTACACTGATGGTGCCGTCTTCCATTGTAATTTTGATTTCAGGAGAAAAAGTCTCTTCGAGTTCGCCTTTGGGACCCTTGACAGAAACTTTGTTTCCTTCAATTTTCACTTCCACACCCTTGGGCAGGGTGATTGGCATTTTTCCTACACGCGACATTTCTTCCTCCTACCAAACCTTGCAAAGGACTTCGCCGCCCACGCCGATCTTACGGGCGCGGTGTCCGGTCATGATCCCTTTGGGGGTTGATAAAATCGCGATGCCAATACCGGACAGAACCCAGGGGATTTCCTTCTTGGAGGTGTAAACACGGCAGCCGGGACGGCTGACGCGCTGTAAACCTGTGATCAGGGAACGGCGTTGGCGTCTTTCGCCGATGTATTTCAGTTTGATCTGGAGCACTTTTGAGCCCTCAGTCTTACCATCGACGATTTCGTAGCTTTCTACATAGCCTTCTTCAACCAGGATTCGGGCTAATTCGCTTTTTAGTTTTGAATTCGGAATCGCAACCAGGGTTTTCCCGGCGGAAGCGGCATTGCGAATTCTGGTCAACATATCGGCAATTGGATCTGTAATAGTCATTTTCATACCTCCAGGTCAAATTACCAGGATGCTTTGGTCACACCAGGGATTTTGCCCTGGAGCGCTAATTCTCGGAAGCAAATGCGGCACAAGCCGAATTTGCGCATATAACCACGCGGTCTGCCGCAAATGCGACAGCGATTGACAACGCGACCCGCATATTTACGTCGCATCTCACGATATTGCATACACTTTTTAGCCATTAGTTATCCTTCCTGAAGGGCATGCCGAACTTGCGCAGAAGCTCGCGTGCTTGATCATCAGTCTCAGCAGTTGTTACGATGCTGACTTCCATTCCGCGGACTTTGTCGATTTTGTCATACTGGATTTCAGTGAAAATCAACTGTTCTGTCAGACCGAGCGTATAGTTGCCGCGTCCGTCAAAACTGTCAGCTGAAATACCGCGAAAGTCACGCACACGGGGCAAAGCGATATTGATCAGGCGATCCAGGAAAGACCACATCTTCTGACCGCGCAAGGTGACTTTGACGCCGATCTGGCGGCCCTCACGCAGCTTGAAGTTGGAAATAGCTTTCTTGGCGGCGATGACAACAGGCTTCTGACCGGTGATGATGGTCAGATCGTTCACGGCAGCATCCAATGCCTTGGGGTTATCCAAAGCTTCGCCGACACCAATATTGACCACAATTTTGGTGATGCGGGGGATCTGCATGACATTGCTTAATCCCAGCTCCTTGTAAAGAGCGGGAGCGATTTCTTTCTTATATTGTTCTTGTAGTCTGTTCATATCTGCTCACCTGCGCCTATTCGCCTTTGGCTTCCGTTTTCTCGCTGGTCTTGGGCTTGTCTTCCTTGCCCGAGCTGGCGCTCTTGCGGCGAGGAGCCTTCTTTTCAGCTTTCGCGTCTTCAGCAGCCTTGGCTTTGCTTGAACGGCGGGTTTCTTTGGCTTCTTTTTCAGAAGCGCGGTCAACCAACTCTACATTGGAAAGATCAATCGGGGCTTCGAATTCACGAATGCCAGCCGGAATGGTCTTGCCACCGGATTGGGTCTGCTTCTGATGTTTTTTAACAAGGTTGACACCTTGCACAACAACACGGTTCTCCTTCGGCAACACACGGATCACTTCCCCGACCTTGTTTTTGTCGGCTTCATCACCGCGCATCACGCGAACTCGATCACCTTTCCGAATCTTCATTTTCATCTGGACACTCCTATCATTGGCTACAGTACTTCGGGAGCCAATGAAACAATTTTCATGTAGCCTTTTTCGCGCAGTTCACGCGCCACCGGCCCAAAAATACGGGTACCACGAGGGTTCACGCCGTCATTGTCCAGAACTACCGCGGCATTGTCATCGAAACAGATGGTGGAACCATCAGGTCGGCGATATGCCTTGGCAGTGCGCACGATTACTGCTTTGATGATTTCGCTCTTCTTAACAGAAGATTGCGGTGTCGCGCTTTTGACCGTGGCGGTGACAATATCACCCACACTGGCGTAACGGCGACGGGTTCCGCCAACAACCTGGATGACCAGCAGTTCGCGGGCACCGGTGTTATCGGCAACAACTAAACGGGTTTCCTGTTGAATCATGCCGCACTCTCTTCTTCGTCTTCAGCTTTTTCGACGACTTCTTCAACAGCCTCTTCGGCAGTTTCTTCCAAAGTTTCGGCGGCTTCTTCGCTCTCGGCAACCATGGCTTCAACTTCTTCGATGGTTTCTTCCTGGCTGACGACGCCTTCCTGACGAACTTCGACCTGAACAACCTTTTCCACAGCCCAGGTCACGGTCTTGGAGAAGGGTCTCGATTCAACGATGACGACCTTGTCGCCAACGTTGCAGTCCAGCTCGTCATGAGCCTTATAAGCTTTGGCGCTGCGCACGACCTTGTGATACAAGGGGTGCTGGTAAGTGCGGGTCACTTCAACGATGACGGTCTTGTCCATTTTATTGGATTTGACGATGCCAGTTAAACGACGGCGTTTGTTCATTTCTTACCTTCCTTCTCTTCACGAACACGTTCGTTCAGGATGGTCTGAAGCCGGGCGATATCGCGGCGGGCAACCTTGAAACGGCTGGTGTCGGTCAGTTGGCCTGTCACCATTTGGAAGCGCAGATTCATCAGCTCCTGCCTGGTGTTCATCAGTTTTGTTTTGATTTCGTCTACAGAAAGTTCTCTAACTTCTTTGGCTTTCATGAACCTTCTCCTAATACTTCTCTTGATACGATCTTGGTTTTGAAACCAAGCTTATAACGCGCCTTGCGCAACGCCCGGGCGGCTGTATCGGCATCGGTCCCGCCGATTTCGAACAGAATTCTGCCGGGGCGGATCACTGCCACCCAATGGTCCACGGCGCCCTTGCCTTTACCCATACGGGTTTCAGCGGCACGCTTGGTGTAGGGTTTGTCAGGGAATACGCGCACCCAGACCTTCCCGCGACGTTTCATTTCGCCGACGATGGCGCGGCGAGCCGATTCGATCTGGCGGGCAGTCATATAGCCACAATCAAGGGCTTTCAATCCGAAGTCACCGAAGTTGACGTTCGCGCCGCGATAGGATTTCCCTTTCATGCGGCCGCGCATCTGCTTGCGGTACTTTACTCTCTTTGGCATCAACATAATCTGCTACCTCACTCGTTACGATAATTACTCGCTAATATAAACACCCTCGGTGGATTCAACCTTTTCTTCGGGTTGATCGATGACGATGCCTTTATAAATCCAGACCTTGATACCAATTTGACCAAACGTGGTCGTGGCAGCTGCTTTGGCAAAATCGATGTCCGCGCGCAAAGTTTGCAGCGGAACGCGGCCTTCACGCAGAGTGACACGTCGTGCCATTTCAGCACCGGACAAACGACCGGAGACGGAAACCTTGATGCCTTCCGCGCCCTGGCGCAGTGCCTGTTGGATAGCTCGTTTCATCGCGCGGCGGTAGCTGATACGGCGTTCGAGTTGCCCCGCGATATTCTGGGCAACCAGAAAAGCGTCGGTATCGGCAGATTTGATCTCTTTGACTTCCAGATCAATCTTCTTGCCGGTCAGTGCTTCGAGCTTTTGTCTGATTTCTTTCACGTTTTCGCCTTTGCGGCCAATCAGGATCCCAGGTTTGGCAGTGTGCAGGGTGACCTTCACCTTGCCGGGATAGCGTTCGACTTCCACGTTCGAGACGCCAGCGCGTTCGGTTTCTTCCAACACCATCTCGCGCAGCTTCAGATCCTGATGCAGTTGTTCGGTATATTCTTTACCTTCGGCATACCAGCGGCCCAACCAGGGCTTGTTGATACCAAGACGAAAACCGATTGGATGTACTTTTCGACCCATAGTTTCTCCTTACCTTTACTCGACTTCGCGCAATACAACAGTTACGTGAGAGCTGCGTCTCAACTGAGGCTTAAACCGACCGCGTGCTCCAAACAAGCGCCACTTGCGGGTGCGGGCTTCGTCGGCAAAGATCTGGTGAACAACGAGGTCTTCACGGCTGACGCCAAAGTTTTCTTCCGCGTTGGACATCGCCGAGTAGATCAGTTTGCGAACCGGAATGGCGGCTTTTTTCGGCGTCAGGCTCAAAATATCCAGCGCCTCGAGCACTTTCTTGCCACGGACCAGGTCAACAACCAGACGGGTTTTCTGGGCAGATTCTCTGAAGTTAGAGAGCTTTGCAGTAATTTCCTGTGCCATCTCTTACCTACCTTGAACCTTTCTCTGCCACATGACCGCGGAACCAGCGGGTCGGGGCAAATTCGCCCAGGCGGTGACCGACCATGTTCTCGGTGACATAGATCGGCACATGCCGACGGCCGTTATGGACCGCGATAGTATGGCCGACCATCTGGGGGAAGATGGTGCTGGCGCGACTCCAGGTGCGTAAGACCTTTTTCTCGCCTTTTTGGTTCATGTCTTCAATTCTTTGTAGTAATTTCGGGTCTACAAATGGCCCTTTTTTCAATGATCGCGACATTTCAAAATCCTTTTCTGTCTCTCAACCGCTATTTGCGCTTTGCCTTGGAGCGGTGGCGAACAATCATGTCATCTGTACGCTTGTTGCGGCGTGTCTTGTAACCGAGGGTCGGCTTGCCCCAAGGAGTCTTGGGACCGGGCATACCGATATTGGAACGCCCTTCACCGCCGCCATGCGGATGGTCTTTCGGAGACATCGCGGAACCGCGGACTTCGGGACGGCGGCCCATATGGCGCTTGCGGCCCGCTTTGCCGAGCTTGACGTTGCTGTGTTCCACATTGCCAACCTGACCGATGGACGCGCTGCAGTCCTGCAAAACCAAACGAACTTCACCGCTGGGCATGCGGACGTGGGCATACTTGCCTTCTTTTGCCAAAAGCTGAGCCGAAGCCCCCGCGGAGCGAACCAACTGCGCGCCCTTGCCGGGATGCAGCTCGACCGCGTGGACCGTGGTGCCGACCGGGATATTCGCCAGGGGCAAATTGTTGCCGGGGCGAATTTCTGCGCCGACGCCGGACATCAGCGTGTCGCCAACTTTGACCCCGATCGGGGCAATGATATAGCGTTTCTCGCCGTCAGCGTAGTGCAGCAAAGCCAAACGAGCCGTGCGGTTGGGATCGTATTCGATCGCGGCAACTTTGGCGGGGATGTTGGCTTTTTCACGTTTGAAATCGACCAGGCGGATCTGACGCCGGGCGCCGCCGCCGCGATGGCGAACGGTCACGCGGCCCAAGGCGTTGCGTCCGGAATGCTGCTTGCGGATTACCAGCAGACCGCGTTCCGGTTTGGTCTTGGTGATTTCTTCGAAGGTATAGCTGGTCTTATGGCGCTGACCAGGAGTCTTGGGTTTAAAAACTTTGACTGCCATTATTCCACTCCTTCAAACACCGGGATGCTGTCACCCGGTTTCAGGGTCACGATTGCCTTTTTGTAACCGCTGTTGCGCACGACCAATCGGCGGGTGCGGGAGTTGCGGTGTGCCTTGGCAGGCAGATTGATGATATTGACACGCACAACGTCGACGTCGAAAGCGGTCTCTACGGCGGTCTTGACCTGTTCACGGGTCACGTCGCTTTTGACCTCAAACACATACTGACCCAGCTTGCTTGCCAGATAGTTTGATTTTTCGGTAACGACCGGGCGTCGCAGGATATCGAAAACTGAGATGCTCATTCTGCTACACCTTCCTATCCCAGATAAGCCTTGATCACGTCAAGTGAAGCAAGCGGGATAATAACTTTGTCGAAACTGAGCAAATCGCGGATGTTTAGGTAGTTTGCCTGCAGCAGTTTGGCGTCTGCCAGATTGCGGCCGGATTTGATCAGGTTTTCGCTTTTTTCGCTTTTGTCAGGCACAACCAGCAGAGCGCGCTTGTCGCCGGTCAAAACCTTGATGGCTTTGGCGAGTTCGGCGGATTTGGCTTCTTTCATCTCGATGCTGTCGAGCATGATCAGTTTTTCGCCGTTGGCAACCACGGTCAGCGCGGAGCGCAGCGCGGCCCGGCGCATCTTCTGAGGCATAGCCTGAGAATAATCGCGCGGTTTGGGGGTGTGGATGCGGCCACCGCCCACAGACTGGGCGCTGATCATACTGCCGCGGCGGGCACGACCGGTCCCCTTCTGTTTCCAGGGCTTGGCGCCGCCACCGCGGACTTCACCGCGGCGCTTGGTGTTGTGGGTGCCCAAACGGGCGTTCGCCATCTGGCGTTGATAAGCCTGATGCATCAGATCGACATTGACCTTCGCGCCAAAGATTTCTTCGGGCAGTTCAATGCTGTCTGTCTTTTCACCTTTTAAGTTAAAAACGTCAACTTTCATTTTCACATTCTCCATTCATCCCAAGCCTACTGCTTGCGAGCCGCCTTGATCATGACGGTTCCGCCTTTGGCACCGGGAACAGAGCCCTGCACACCGATCAGGTTGCGTTCGGGATCAACCAATGCGACCCGGATGTGGGAAGAAGTCACCCGTTCGTTACCCATACGACCGGGGCGTTTCTTGCCTTTGAAAACACGACCTGGGGTCGTACCGGAACCGGACGAACCGGGGGATCGCTGCCGGTCGGACTGACCGTGGGTGATGGGTCCACCACCGAAGCCCCATCGCTTCATCGCGCCGGCGAAACCCTTGCCTTTGGAAGTACCGATAACATCGACAAAATCGCCAACTTCAAAAACAGAGGCGTTGACTTCGTCACCGGCATTAATGCCTTCCAATTTGTTGGTTCGGAACTCGCGCAGGGTGCGCACTGGGGGGAGGTTGTTGGTCTTGAGATGACCAAGTTCAGCTTTGCTGAGGCGTTTTGGTTTCACTTCGTCAAAAGCCAGCTGGATGGCGTTGTAGCCGTCGTTAGCCAGGGTTTTGATCTGAGAAACAAAACAAGGCCCAGCTTCGATTAACGTTACGGGGACGGCGCGGCCGTCTCCATCGAAGATCTGGGTCATTCCGATCTTTTTACCTATTAGCCCTTTTAACATTCTATTCTCCTGTTTTAATATTCTTGCGAGACTGTCAGCCTGGGCAAGCTGCATCATCTCCGCGCAATTCAGTTAATGCACCCTATGCAACGGTCTGTCCAATCGGGACTCATTCTTAAATTGCCACACAAATAGAACTACCGCGAAGGTAGCCTGTCAATAATATCACACCCGCTTTCCCTGCGCAAGGTTTTTGAAGGAAAAAATCCTGCGTTTTTATCGGATTTGGCTGTGAAATTTATGCCGGGAGCTGTGTCTTCTCCCGGTTAATTGCAAATGTTGATTCTACCATAAGCTGAAAAGCGGACTTTGATTTTTTAAGGTAAATCAGCCCGTCATCCTGAGCCTTTAGACGAAGGATCTTACGTTACGCCCATCCTGTCATTCTGAGCGAAGCGAAGGATCTTGCGTTCCCCCTTCTTGTCATCCTGAGCCTTTAGGCGAAGGATCTTGCAATCAGTTAACCGGGCGAAAACAATTCGCTAAGATGGAAGCACAAAAGATTCTTCGCTTCGCTCAGAATGACAAGCCGAGGATCAGGATGACAAGACCGAAAAGAGCCCAGTACACGAGCAGTCGCTCCGCTCAATCCCGTCATCCTGAGCCTTTAGGCGAAGGATCTTGCGATCAGATAACCGGGCGATAACAAGTCGCCACGATGGAAGCACAAAAGATTCTTCGCTTCGCTCAGAATGACAAACCGAGCGTCAGGATGACAAGACCGAAAAGATCCCTGTACGCAAGCAGTCGCTCCGCTCAATCCCGTCATCCTGAGCCTTTAGGCGAAGGATCTTGCGATCAGATAACCGGCGAAAACAATTCTCCAAGAAGGAAGCGCAAAAGATTCTTCGCTTCGCTCAGAATGACAATCCGAGCGTCAGGATGCCAAGGCCGAAAAGAGCCCGGCACCCAAGCAGTCACAACACACGAACCTGTCATCGCAGAAGTCTACCCGCGGAAAAAAGCCAGCGCTTCCTTTTCCAGCTTCTTCACAAACTCATCCTTGCCGTCACAATATCCCTCGTTATCAAAAGGGAATTTTTGCGCGAGCATCCTTTTTAACCTGGCATATTCTTCCCGGGCTTCCCGGTGCGTCCGCAGATAATCCCTGAAAGCCAGATGACGTTCGATCTCGCCGAGATGGTCCTCAGAAAAAATATGAATATGGTGGCTGCGTTGGTCGCCGCCCTTGCGCAAAAAACGTCTGCCAACAATTCCAAATTCGCCGAGATATTCATAACCGATTTTCTCAAAATCTGCCTTGACGGCGTCAACCTGCCCGATATCATAAACGACCGGCAAAATATCAATGATCGGTTTTGCCGCGAGTCCCGGCACGGAAGTGCTCCCGATGTGATGCACGGCAATGCAATTTTTGCCGAGAATTTGCCAAACAAGCTCCGCTTCTGCTTCAAACATGCTTACCCATTCCGGGTCATATTCCGTCACTACGATCTGCCGAACCATCTGTTTGCGCCTCCAATCGCTTTGCTTTCCATCATTTATATTATAGGATTAATCATTTGCCCATACCATTTTTTAAAAAGCGTTTCCTCTTTTGCGCTGCGGCAGTTAACTGTTGTAAAATAACGCCATGGTCTACAAGCCCAACCTCAACATTCCCGATCTCTACGCCCGTTTTGCCTCCCCGATCTGCCAATTGGATTGCGGCGATATTTGCCGGCAATACAACCCTTCCGGCAAGCCTTTTTGCTGCGATATTTGCGTTGCCGTCCCGGTGGCGCTTAAAGAAGAATGGGCGTACCTGAAAGCCAACACCAGGCTTTGGCATCGTTTGCGCGGCGACGAATGCCCCTGCGATCCCATCGATACCGAAAAAATGCGCGCCGAGACGCCGCGCTACATGCACCTGATGGCTTGCCGGGGTCCGGCTTTTTGCGAACGCGACTACCGCACCCTCAGCTGCCGCCAGTTCCCCTTTTCGCCCTACATCACCGCCGACGATCGCTTCATCGGCATCACCTACAATTGGGATTTTCAGGAAGTCTGTTGGGTCATCAGCAACCTTTCGCAGGTATCAGACCGGTACCGCCAGGAATTTTTGGATATTTACGACCAACTTCTCTTCGAGCATCCCAGCGAATACGACAGCTACTATTGGCTCTCCGAAGACATGCGCGCGCATTTCATCAAAAAGCGCCGCCGCATCCCCATTCTTCACCGCGACGGCGGTTTTTATCTGCTCAGCCCCAAAACGGACAAACTCACGCGCGTGCCTGCCGCGAGTTTGCCAAAATTTGGTCCCTACCGTTGATTTCGTGTTGTTATTTAATAGATATCTTCCGATTGGCTGTATTTCCGCCGGTATTCATTCGGCGTCATGCCAACTTTCTTCTTAAAATACCCGGCTGCTGTGCCGGTATATTTCAAGCCGCATTCCGAAAACGCCCCTTGAACGTTGGTATTTGGCTGGCACAATTTGTCTTTCAGATGCAGCAGCTTGACCAAACGGTAATAATCGAAGGGCGTGGAGCCGTATTCGCGCTTGAAGATTTTGGCGAGATAATCCGGATTCAGCGAAAGCATGACGGCGATTTTTTCAAAGTCGTACGGCTCGACCCAATGCTCATCAATGTAGCGTTTCACTTTGTCTGCCGGTTTTTCTGCAGCCCGGTTGTGTTGGGGATATAAGAGTACCCCTACCCCAACGACATTGTCCCGGTTGTCAAGGATCGGAAACAGGCAGGAACTGACAAAAAAGATTAACAGATCCGGACCCATGGGAATAAATTCAGAAAACCGTTTTGCGACCGCCGGGGTAAGTCTGGAATGAAAAATGGTCTCGCCATGATAAACCTGGCGCAGCCAGGGCGTGACATCCAGGCCTTCAAACTTGTCAGAGGTAAAGGCGTTCATTTTTCCCAAAACTTCGTCCGGATTGTTGATTTTGAAAAGATTCTGAAAGGCAGGGTTAAAGTATTCGATGGTCCCGTTGATATCAAACTGCACATAAGGACATGGCAAAGACCTCAACGCCTCCAAGGCAGCTGAAAATTCCACTTTTGAGGCAACCTTGTGAATTGTGCCAAAAAAGGTCAGAGATTTAAGGATATTTGTATCTTCCAATGCAGTTCCCCTCAGTAAGTACGACAAAGCTTTTACTATAATGAGTATATACTATTTTTAATCATATTAATCCAAAATAGTAGTTAAAGCTACATATTTAGTCGCGATTTACACTAAGAAAGCCGCCCAAATCTTTGAAACGAGCCGATCAAAACAGGAGCCTAAGCGATATAAATTTCTTGGATTTAAAACACCAACGACGGGGCGACCGTCGTTAGTTAACAGGAAACGAAAAACGCGAGCTTTTTGCAAACGCTCGTGGTTTTTCTAAGTTGTAAAGATTCCTCCGCCTTATTTCCCAACAAAGAGGAGCAACCTGGACTGCCAAATCGCCTAAATCTTGATTTCGATGTCTACGCCAGCGGGCAGGCTCAACCGCATCAGCATGTCAATAGTCTTGGAATCGGGTTCCAGAACATCAATCAGACGATTGTGGGTCCGGATTTCGAAATGTTCCTGAGAGTCTTTGTCAATAAAAGTGGAACGGCGAATGGTATATTTCTCGATCCGGGTGGGTAAGGGCACAGGACCAACCACACGGGCGCCAGAGCGCTCTGCGGTTTCGACAATACGCTTTGCCGATTGGTCCAAAATGCGGTGGTCATATGCTTTTAGACGAATTCTGATTTTTTGTTTTGCCATTTTTCTTTTCCTGTTATTTCTCCAGCACAGCTGGTTATTTTACCTTATCTCAGCCGTAAATGCGGCCTAAAATTTTCTTCATATAAGCATCCGAAACACGGTCGTAATGCTTAAATTCCATTGTAAATACGCCTCTGCCCTGCGTGGCTGAACGCAGCTCGGTGGCGTAGCCAAACATTTCCGAAAGCGGGACCTGGGCGTGAATCGCCTTGGCGTTGCCATAGCGGTCGTCCATTCCGACCACGCTGCCAACCCGGGCGTTGATCTGCCCGATGATATCGCCGGTATATTCTTCCGGAACGGTGATTTCAACCTGCATGATCGGTTCCAAAATAATCGGATCGGCTTTCTCAGCGGCTTCGCGGATACCAAAAATGGTTGCCATGCGAAAAGCCATCTCGCTCGAATCGACCTCATGGAAACTGCCGTCGGTCAGCGTAAATTTTAGGTCTGTCATCGGAAATCCTGCCAGGGGTCCGCTTTCACATGCCTCATAAAAACCCTTTTCGATGGCGGGGATATATTCTTTGGGGATCGCTCCGCCGCGAATCTGGTCTTCAAACTGCAAACCCGTGCCCCGTTCCAGCGGTTCGAGGTTGAAGGTGACATGCCCATATTGGCCGTGACCGCCGGTCTGTTTGACGTAGCGATAATCGCAATTCATGATCGCTTTGGTGATGGCTTCGCGATAGGCGACGCGCGGTTTTCCTACATTTGCCCGAACTTTGAACTCACGCAGCAAGCGGGTCACCAGCACGTCCAGGTGCAGCTCGCCCATGCCCGAGATAACCGTCTGTCCCGTCACTTCATCCTGCCGGACACGGAAAGTCGGGTCTTCTTCCGCCAGTTTCACCAGCGATTCGGACATCCTGTCCTGGTCGGCTTTGGTCTTTGGTTCAATCGCGATCGAAATCACCGGCTCGGGGAAACTGATCGTTTCCAGCAAGACCGGGTTGGTCGGATCGGACAAGGTGTCTCCGGTAAAGCTGAACTTGAGGCCCAAAATAGCGCCGATATCACCGGCACCAAGCTCTTCGATGTCCTCACGGCGATCCGCGTACATGCGCAAAAGCCTGCCAACCCGTTCTTTCTTTTCTTTGGAAGAATTTTGTACGGTCGCGTTTTGCCGGACCTTGCCGGAATAAACGCGGATATACGCCAAACGGCCCATGTAGGGATCAGAAACAATTTTAAAAACCAGAGCCGAGAGCGGTTCGCTGTCCTTGGCATAGCGCAAAACTTCACTGCCGTCCCGCACCAGGTTAGCGGTCACGGGAGGAATGTCCAGCGGCGAAGGCAGATAATCGATCACCGCGTCCAAAACCATCTGCACGCCTTTGTTGCGCAGGCTTGTGCCGCAAAAAACCGGGGTCGCCTGGTTGGCAATCACCGCTTTGCGCAGCGCCGTCTTTAGTTCCGGAACCGAAATTTCTTCGCCTTCCAAAAACTTTTCTGTCAGCCGATCATCCAGCTCCGCGATTCGTTCCACCAGAGTTCCGCGTAAATTACGGGCATCCTCAAGGAATTCCGCCGGAATTTCGCTGATGACCGGCGCCGCGCCGGACTCGTCCGCGAAGAGGACCGCTTCCATTTCGAGGAGGTTAATGATCCCCTTGAATTCGGCTTCTTCGCCAATGGGGATCTGCATTTGCAGCGCGTTCGCGCCCAGGCGATTTTGAATGCTTTCAATGGTGCGTTCATAGGAGGCGCCGACGCGATCCATCTTGTTGGCAAAGCAAATCCGCGGCACGCCGTATTTGTCGGCTTGGCGCCAGACCGTTTCGCTTTGGGGTTCAACGCCCTGCACCGAATCAAAAACCACCACCCCGCCGTCAAGCACGCGCAGGGAACGCTGCACTTCGGCAGTAAAGTCGATATGACCGGGGGTGTCAATGATATTGATGCGGTGATTTTTCCATTCAGCCGTTACGGCAGCCGAAACGATGGTAATTCCGCGTTCGCGCTCTTCGGGCATCCAATCGGTGACGGTCGTCCCGTCATCAACGTTGCCCAGGCGGTAGGTTTTGCCGGTATAAAACAAAATCCGCTCGGTAGTGGTAGTTTTACCGGCATCGATATGGGCGATAATGCCAATATTTCGATAGCGCTCGAGCGGATATTCTGTCATGATCAGATCTAATTTGTTAAGGTGCCAGAACTACATGCGGAAGTGAGAGAACGCGCGGTTGGCTTCTGCCATCTTGTGCGTTTCCTCACGACGGCGGATTGACGCGCCCTGATTTTCAGCGGCGTCCATCAATTCTCCCGCCAGCTTCTCGGAGAACGACTTGCCTGCTCTCGCCCGGGAAGCGGTGATAATCCAGCGCATTGCCAGGGTGACCCGGCGTTCTGGCGCGACTTCCATCGGCACCTGATAGGTGGCACCGCCGATACGGCGGGGGCGGACTTCCATCATGGGGCTGACGTTTTTCAAAGCGGTTTCAAAGACTTCGATACCATCTTTGCCGGTCTTTTCCGCAATCATATCAATCGCGTTGTAGACGTGGCGGGTCACGGTGCTCTTCTTGCCGTTGAGCATAATGCGATTGATCATCATCTGCAGATGCACGTTGTTGAAACGCACATCGGGTAAGGTTTCTCGCTTTTCTGGTTTAATTCTTCTCGACATAATTGCTCCTCAGTTACAGGCAGCCCAAATGAAACACGTTCAGGCTTTTACTCATCTCCAAATTACTTTTCTGCGCGTTTGGCGCCGTACTTGGAACGAGCGCGCTTGCGGTTTGCAACACCAGTGCTATCCAGGGTCCCACGAACGATGTGGTAACGCACACCAGGCAGGTCTTTCACTCTGCCGCCGCGAACCAGAACGACACTGTGTTCCTGCAATTGGTGACCTTCACCGGGAATGTAGGCAGTGACTTCGATCCCATTCGAGAGACGGACACGAGCGATCTTGCGCAAAGCCGAATTCGGTTTTTTCGGGGTCATGGTACGAACGATCGTACAAACACCGCGCTTCTGGGGCGCGCCCTTGGGTTGACGCGTGCGGCGCTGCTTTTCCGAGTTCAGCGTATATTGCAAGGCGGGCGACTTGCTTTTTTGATTTTTGGTCGTGCGACCTTTTCTAACCAGTTGGTTTATTGTTGGCACCTTTTTGCCTCCGTAACTACTTATAACTTTCAATTATTCAATAATCAAGGCCATCAAAAATACGGATGGCCTTAGCTTCCGACATCATTGACAGGCACGAAGCGATTAACCCCTGCCGTCAGGGATGAGGCATCATTCTATCACGCCTCACTTGAAAACGTCAAGCATCTTTCCGGCTTTTTCCTCCCAGGGGAGGTTTTTTCCGTTTGGTTATGCTCCTGCATTTCTTAAAGAACTAAATACATCTTCTCCCTGATCCAAAAGACCAGTTGGCACACGGTTGCGGCTGCTGCGTTCTTCGTCCTTGCCAAATTTGACCACTTCGCCGTCTTCCATAATCGCCTCGACCGAAAGGCTCAGCGATTGTAGCTCTTTAACCAAAACCCGGAAAGCCGCCGGAATGCCCGGAGCTTCGATCGGTTTGTTCTGGACGATCGACTCGTAGGTAGCAGTTCTGCCGGCAACATCATCCGACTTGACCGTCAGCATTTCCTGCAGCGTGTATGCCGCGCCGTAGGCTTCCAACGCCCAAACTTCCATCTCCCCAAAGCGCTGACCGCCAAACTGTGCCTTGCCGCCCAAAGGCTGCTGGGTCACCAGACTGTAAGGACCGGTCGAACGGGCATGAACCTTGTCTTCGACCAGGTGATGCAGCTTGAGCATGCTCATGACGCCAATTGTGACCGGCTGATCATACAAATCTCCGGTGCGACCGTCGCGCACAAGCTGCTTGCCCAGGGTCGGAATCGGATAACCGGTTTCCAGCATGACTTCTCTGGCAATCACATCCATCTCTTCGCGGCTCAGGTCGCGGTCGATCTCGCGCCCATGTTTCTTTGCCCACAACACCAGGCAAGCGCGCACGGCGTTATCGTCCTGGATCTTTCTGCCAGCCACTGAAATGTTTTGTTCCGGGAAGGAGGTGATCGCGGCGGGGTCGAAGCCTTCGGATTTTAACCATTCATTCAGCGCAGCCCGCCGCGCCAGGATTTCATTTTCTTTAATTTCAAACAAATCAACGTCTTTGTCTGCCAGCACTTCTTCAAGATAGAGCAGGCGGACTTCGTTATCGTCGCGAATCATTTCAGGGTCATGTTCGATGGTTTGCAGCCAGTCCCAGCCTTTTTCGGCGGTCACGCGCCAGGCTTCGTCAATCATCCAGGCGCGCACCAGTTCGGCCTCGATTTCGGCTTCGGTCGCCCCATCAAACACGGGCGTCACCGCGCGGAAGCCCAAACTGCGGGCTGCCCAGCCCAGTTCCGCTTCGAGCACCTGACCAATGTTCATACGGCCCGGAATACCCAGCGGGTTGAGGATAATATCGATCGGTGTCCCGTCCTCAAGGAAGGGCATATCTTCGACCGGCAAAACCATCGAGACGCAGCCTTTGTTGCCGTGGCGGCCAGCCATTTTGTCGCCCGCGGTGATCTTGCGCCGCTGCGCGACCGAAACGCGCACCATCTTGTCGACGCCCGCGCTCAGATCGCTGTTTTCTTCGCGGGTAAAGACCTTTACATCCACCACGATCCCGCGTTCCCCGTGAGGCATACGCAGGGAGGTGTCTTTGACATCGCGCGATTTTTCACCAAAAATTGCGCGCAAAAGCCGTTCTTCGGGGGTAAGTTCTTTTTCGCCCTTCGGGGTGATTTTGCCCACCAGGATGTCATTGGGTCCCACTTCCGCGCCGATGCGGATAATTCCGCCTTCATCCAGATCCCGAATGGTATCTTCGCCAACGTTCGGGATTTCGCGGGTGATCTCTTCGGGACCCAGCTTGGTGTCGCGGGCTTCCACTTCGTATTTTTCGATGTGGATGCTGGTGTAGCGGTCATCCTCCACCAGACGTTCGGAGATGAGGATGGCGTCTTCAAAATTGAAGCCTTCCCAAGGCAGGAACGCGATGACAACATTCTGACCCAAAGCCAGTTTGCCGTCCTGGGTCGAAGAAGAGTCCACAATCACGTCGCCCTTGTGCACCAACTGACCCTTGACCACCGCGGGTCTCTGGTCGATGCAGGTGCTCTGGTTGGAGCGCTGATATTTGCGCATCTTGTGGATCTTGAGGTCGCCGTTTTTCTGCTTGAGAACCAGCATGTCGCCTGTAACCGAAAGGACTTCGCCGTCTTCTTCGGCAATCACAACCTGACCCGAATCTGCCACCGCCACGTCTTCCATACCGGTGGAAACGATCGGCACTTCGGGCCTCAGCAAGGGAACCGCCTGGGTCTGCATGTTGGAGCCCATCAGCGCGCGGCTGGCATCGTCGTGCTCGAGGAATGGAATCAGCCCGGCGGAGATGCCGACCACCTGGTTGGGGGCAACATCGATAAAGTCGATATATTCGTAGTCATAGATCGCGAATTGGTTGTGGTAGCGACAGCTGTTGCGGCGAACAAATTCGTTATATTCGTTCACCGGCGCGTTCGCCTGGGCGATCACGAATTTGTCTTCCGCGTCCGCGCTCAGATATTCATAATCATCGCTTACGAAGGGACGCACCAAAACTTCGTCGATCCCCATGGCACTGATTTTTTGCGCCATCTCTTCGGTCACGCGGGTATCCATTTCGTAAATGACTTCACCGGTGGCTTGGTCTACGATATTCTCGCGCAGGAGGTGATTGACCAAATTGGGATCGCTGCCTTTCATCGAGCGATAAACGCGGCGATAAGGGGTTTCGATGAAACCGTATTCATTCACCGACGCGAATGTCGCCAAACGACCGATCAAACCGATGTTCGGACCTTCAGGGGTCTCAATCGGGCAGATACGCCCGTAATGGGAGAAATGAACATCCCGGACGTCAAAGCCGGCGCGTTCGCGGCGCAGGCCGCCGGGACCCAAAGCCGAAACTGTGCGTTTGTGGCGCAGTTCGGAGAGCGGGTTGGTTTCTTCCATGAATTGGGAAAGCTGACTTGAGCCGAAGAACTCCCGCAGCGACGCGACCAGCGGGCGGATATTGACCAGGCTCACCGGAGAGGCTGAAGTTTGTTCGCGGATGGACATGCGCTCTTTGATGACGCGTTCCATTCTGCGCAAACCAACGCGCAGTTTGTTTTGAATCAGTTCGCCCACGGTCTTGAGACGGCGGTTGCCCAGATGGTCGATATCATCCGGAGGAACAACGCCGTTGTTGATCTCGATCATGTGCCGGATCAGGCGGATAATGTCGTGCTTGGTGATCATGCGATGGCTGATGGGCACCAAGTCTTCCAGGTCCAGTTTCTGATTCAGTTTGTAACGGCCGACCGTTTCGAGGTCATAATGGCGCGGATCGAAGATTTGTTCCATCACGTAAGATCTGGCGTTATCCAGCTGAGGAGGTTCACCCGGGCGCAGGCGCTTGTAAAACTCAAGCAGCGAGGCTTCGGCGATAGTCATGTTGGTCAGATCGTATTCCGGTTCCTGCTCAAAGGAAGATTCAATAAAGAGGTGCTCCTGATTGCTGTCCACGTCGCTGAACAAGGCCAGAATCTCCTCATCGGTACCTGTTTTCAGAGGATTATCGGGCAAGCCGTCTTCCACCGCCGCCAGCGCGCGCAGGAAAACCGTGATCGGGACTGTACGCTTGCGGTTGAACTTCAGGATGATGAAATCATTCTTGCGGGTCTCAAATTCCATCCAGGCGCCGCGGTCAGGGATCAACTTCGCGGTCGACATCATGCGGCCCGTAGTGCGGTCGAGCTCGGCTTCGAAATAGACACCTGGGGAACGGATCAGCTGAGAAACCACCACGCGTTCGGTTCCATTAATAATGAAGGTGCCTTTCGGGGTCATTTCGGGGAAGTCGCCCAGAAACAGATCGTGCTTGATCTTGTCGCTGTTTTCGACGCCATCCAAAAGGACCGAAACATAAAGCGGACAGGCATAGGTCAGGTCGCGCTCAAGGCATTCTTCGATCGAATTCTTGGGTTCTTCGAACCAATAGGTAAGGTTAAACTCTTTGGCTATTTCGGTGTTGCTCGGAAAATGAAGCTTAAGATCGCCGTTGTAAGAAACAATCGGTGAAATTTCATTAAACAAACTACCCAAACCCTCAGACTTCAAGCGTTGGAAGGAATCAAGTTGTACCTGAATCAGTTGCGGTAACGGAAGCCCGACAGGGATACGTGCGTAATTTTTGGGTGTCATTTTGTCAGCCATTCACATCTCCTTACACGAATAAAAGCGTGGGGCAAGCTGCGGTCCACGCATAAGGGTTACTTTAAGTGCAATTTTTCAGTATAAATCAATTTATTTGCTTAGTCAATAGTTTTCGGTTCAATTTTCCAAGGGCATAAACAATCGTCCGCACAAGAAGCTAATTTTACCATGACTCAGGTTATATAGTGCTCTTTTTTTCTTGTCTTTGGCTGAGATTCTGACCCTGTTCCGCTGCTGCCTGGTGACCCTTGTTTTGTCATTCTGTGGCGCAGCCCATTGCTTGCGCGCTGTGCACATCCCCGCTCTGTCATTCTGAGGCGTAGCCGAAGAATCTTGCGTACCGGGTTCTTTTCCCGGTAAGAATCTTGTAAACATCAAATGCAAGTACCAAAACCAAACTGTCGTTCGGAAACCCCCGACGCAGGATCCTTCGCCTTAAGTCTCAGGATGACGTGATCGCTGTCATTCTGAGGCGCAGCCGACTGCTTGCGTACCGGGCTCTTTTCCCGGTAAGAATCTTGTATTCTGTGACCACGGATACCTGAACCACACGGTTGTTCGGAGACCCCCGACGCAGGATCCTTCGCCTTAAGGCTCAGGATGACGTGATCGCTGTCCTTCTGAGCGAAGCGAAGAATCTTTCAAAACTTTGAACATAAGTTCCTTAACCTAACGGCTGTTTGGATATCCCCGACGCAAGATCCTTCGCCTTAAGGCTCAGGATGACGTGATCGCTGTCATTCTGAGCGAAGCGAAGAATCTTTCAAAACTTTGAACACAGGTTCCTTAACCCAACGGCTGTTTGGATATCCCCGACGCAAGATCCTTCGCCTTAAGGCTCAGGATGACGTGGGTCGTAGCGCAAGATCCTTCGCAATACCCATCCGTTTCACGGTGGGTACTGGCAGAGGCTCAGGATGACGTGATCGCTGTCATTCTGAGCGAAGCGAAGAATCCTTCAAACATTGATCACAGGTTCCTTAACCTAACGGCTGTTTGGATATCCCCGACGCAAGATCCTTCGCCTTAAGGCTCAGGATGACGTGATCGCTGTCATTCTGAGCGAAGCGAAGAATCTTTCAAACATTGAACACAGGTTCCTTAACATAACAGCTGTTCGGATAATCCCAACACAAGATCCTTCGCAATACCCATCCGTTTCACGGTGGGTACTGGCAGAGGCTCAGGATGACGTGATCGCTGTCATTCTGAGGCGCAGCCGACTGCTTGCGTACCGGGCTCTTTTCCCGGTAAGAATCTTTCAAACATTGATCACAGGTTCCTTAACCTAACGGCTGTTTGAATAATCCCGACGCAAGATCCTTCGCCTTAAGGCTCAGGATGACGTGGGTCGTAGCGCAAGACCCTTCGCATTAAAAAGCTCAGGATAACATGCCTCTGTCATTCTGGCGGCGATCCAACTCTCCTGACCTGATACAAAATCTCCTGCCATCCTCGAATTTCCCGGCGTTCATGGTATGATTACACACACATATTCACGGGGAGCCGCAAGGCTGAGAGGGACCTCATGGTCCGACCCGCAGACCTGATCCGGATAATGCCGGCGGAGGGATGCCAACCACCCTTAGCAGCCCTCCCATTGGAGGGCTTTTGATCAAAAATTGCAAACACGCGCTCTTGGTCGCCAACGGAGACGCTCAATCCAATTTGAGTGCCCTGTTTCAGCCGTCCGATTTCATCATCGCTGTAGACGGCGGTTTGCGGCACCTGCGCGCGCTTGATTGCTTTCCCGATTTGCTGCTGGGCGATCTCGATTCCATCACCCCAGAAGAGCTGCAGGCTTGTCAAAACCACGGCGTCGAAATTTTGCGCTTCAACCCGCAAAAAGATGAATCGGACCTTGAGCTTGCCATCCTCGAGGCTCTCAGGCGCGGTTTTGACTGTCTCACTATCTGCAACGCTTCCGGAGGAAGAGCGGATCACTTCCTGTCCAACCTCGCGCTGCTCTTCCATCCCGCTCTCCAAAACACGCGCGTCATCCTGCGCGACAATACCAGCTTGATCTATCCGGTTTCGCAAGATTTTACGCTCGCGCTTCAGCCGGGCGATCTGATCTCACTGATCCCCTGGGGCGGCGCCGCTTTTGGCATAAGGACCTCCAATCTGGCATATCCGCTTGACGGCGAAACCTTGCTGCCCCATCAATCCCGCGGGCTCAGCAATGTCGCTCTTGGCGATCAAATCAGCATTCACCTACAAAGCGGGAAACTCCTGCTTGTTCACACACCAAAAAAATGAAAGGAATAACCATGTTCAAAAAATTAATTGTTCTCTCTGTCGCGCTCGCGCTGCTTATCGCCGCCTGCCAGCCTTCAAGCCCAAAAACACTGACTGTCCTGACCCACGACAGTTTTTCCGTCTCCGAAGAGCTTGTTACGGCTTTTGAATCCGCCAACAACGTCAAAATCGCCTTTATTCAGGGCGGCGATACCGGCTCAGCGCTCAACCGCCTGATTCTGACCTCCATCAACAGTGACGCTCCTGAAGCGGATGTTTTTTATGGTCTCGACAACACTTTTCTTTCCCGCGCTCTGGAACAGGAACTCTTTGAACCCTACGCACCGCAGGCTCTGGCAGACATCCCGGCTGAATTTAAACTTGATCAGACCAATAACGTTGTTCCGATCGACTACGGCGATGTCTGTATCAACTACGACAAAGCCTGGTTTGCCGATCAGGGCCTGCCTCTACCTGCTTCGCTCGAAGACCTGACCAAACCCGAATATGCCGGCTTATTGGCTGTTGAAAACCCAGCCACCAGTTCCCCCGGTCTGGCTTTCATGTTCGCCACGATTGCTGAGTTTGGCGAAGAAGGTTGGCTCAACTGGTGGAAAGCCATGAATGACAACCAGGTGGTGGTGGTTTCGGATTGGGAGACCGCCTATTACACCAATTTCTCCGGTTCATCCGGAAAAGGACCCCAGCCCATGGTGGTATCCTATGCCTCCAGCCCCGCGGCTGAGCTGATCTATGCCGAAACCGAGCTCACCGAATCGCCCACCGCCTCCTTGGTGGAACCGGGCATGTGCTGGCGTCAGGTGGAGTTTGCCGGCATCCTCAAAAACACCCCCAACCGCAAGCTTGCCGAAAAATTTGTCGATTTTCTGCTCAGCCCGGAGTTTCAGGAAGATGTCCCCATGCAGATGTTTGTCTTCCCGGTGCTGCCCACGGCAAAGCTACCCGAAGATTTTGTCAAAGCCAGCCAGATCCCCACGGTGACCGGATCGCTCGATTCGAGCCTGATCACGCAAAACCGTGACGCCTGGGTCAACGCCTGGACTGAGACCGTTCTGGACTAAAAATAAGGCGCATGAAGCGATCAAAAACGACCACCTGGCTGCTCTGGCTGATTCCGCTGGCTTTTTTGCTGGTTTTTTTCTATCAGCCGCTGCTGGCGATCTTCAGGTTGGTTTTTTCTGATCGCTTCAATCAGGGTTGGCAGTTTTTTAGCCTGAAAACGCTCACCCGGCCTTTGCTCTTCACGCTCTGGCAAGCCTTTCTTTCGACCGTTCTGACGCTCGCGATCGGCTTGCCGGCAGCTTATCTTTTTTCCAAATTTGATTTTCCGGGCCGAAAAGGGCTGAGAGCGCTGAGCCTTTTGCCCTTCATCCTGCCCACTGTGGTGGTCGCGACCGCGTTCAACACGCTGATCGGACCGCGCGGATGGCTCAACCTGATTTTGATGGGCTTGTTCCATCTGACCGAACCGCCGCTGCGGCTGCTCAACAGCCTGCCCGCGATCCTGCTCGCCCATGTTTTTTACAATACCTCTATCGTCATCCGCATGGTCGGCAACAGCCTGACCCGCCTGAACCCCCACTTTGACGAAGCTGCCCGGGTTTTGGGCGCGACCTCGTGGCGCGTCTTTCGCGAGGTTTCCCTCCCGCTTTTGATGCCGTCCATTCTCGGCGCTACCTTGCTGGTTTTTCTTTTCGATTTCACCAGTTTTGGAGTGGTGCTGATGCTGGGCGGGCCGCAATACGCGACGGTCGAAGTCGAAATTTTCAATCAGGCGATGAACCGGTTCAACTTGCCAATGGCAGGCTTGCTTTCAATCATACAATTGGCAATTACGCTGCTGATCACCCTTTTGCAAAACCGGGTCAACAATCCCCGCTTCGGCAAAGCCGCTTTGAGTTCCGAGCGCAAGACCCTGATCAAGCCCAAAACGAAGCTGCAAAAAGCCTACGTGGTTTTTCTCAGCCTGCTGGTTCTGATCCTTTTTGTTTCACCGATCCTCAGTTTGGTCTCGCGTTCCCTGGTGACAATGGAAGCCGCCCGCGGAGAACGCGGCGAGGTCCAGACCGGCTTCACCCTGCGCTACTACAGCGAACTTTTCCACAATCGGACCGGGTCAGTTTTTTACGCCAACCCTTTGGCAGCCATCCGCAATTCTCTCATCTTTTCTTTTTTGACGCTGCTGATCGCCACCACTCTTGGGCTGATTTCTGCCTACGCGCTGGCGAACTCCGGCAAAAGTACCCGGTTTTTGGAACCTTTGTTTATTCTGCCGTTGGGTGCCAGCGCGGTGATCTTAGGGCTCGGTTTCGTGATAAGTTTCAATCACGCGCCCTGGACCAGCGGACGCTTCCCGATCCTGATCCCGATCGCGCACGCTTTGATTGCTTTGCCTTTCGTCGTCAGAACCATTCTGCCGGCAATTCGCGGCATTCCCAATTCCCTGCGCGAAGCCGCCGCCTCGATGGGCGCTCAACCCTGGCGCGTCTTTAAAGAGGTGGATCTGCCGATTTTGCTGCGGGCGGTCATCGTCAGCCTGGCGTTTGCTTTCACCATTTCCCTGGGCGAATTTGGGGCTTCCAGCTTTCTCAGCAACGCCCAAACCCCGACCATACCCGTGCTGATCTTCCGTTACATTTCCCAACCCGGCGCGCTTAACTATGGGCAAGCCCTGGCAATGTCGACCCTGCTGTTGATCACCAGCGCCGCCGGCAGCCTGCTGATCGAAAAAATCCGCCTTCCCGGCGAGGAGCTGTTCTGATGCTGCAAGTTATTGATATTTTCAAGGAATACGACAACAAGCCTTTGCTCAATGGGCTTTCTTTTCAGGTCAATCAAGGCGAGTTGGTCTGTTTGCTCGGTTCATCCGGCAGTGGCAAAAGCACCATGCTGCGCATCATTGCCGGGCTCGAAGACCCTGAATCCGGATCGGTTGTTTGGGATCAGCAGGATATCACCCACCTGCCGGTTCATGAGCGCGGCTTCGGGCTCATGTTTCAGGACTACGCTCTCTTTCCGCATAAGACGGTTACCCAAAATATTGCCTTCGGCTTGCGAATGGCAAACCGTTCGGAAGAAGACATCCAAAAAATTGTCCGGCAAAGCCTCGAAAGCATCCGCATGGAAAATTTTGCCGATCGCCCCGTCACGGAACTTTCCGGCGGCGAACAGCAGCGCGTCGCCCTGGCACGCGCTCTCGCGCCCGATCCGCGCCTGTTGATGCTGGATGAGCCGCTTGGCGCGCTGGACCACAACCTGCGCACGGAACTGATCAAGGAGCTGCGCCGGCGCCTGCGCGAAAGCCAGAAACCAGTCATCTACGTCACGCACGACCAGGAAGAGGCGTTTGCCCTCGCCGACCGGCTGCTGCTGCTCCATCAGGGAAAACTGGTTCAGGAAGGCACCCCCGCCGAAGTATTTCTTCACCCTGCCAACACTTGGGTGGCATCTTTTTTGGGCTTGGGCAACCTGATTGCCGCCACAATCCCCGAAAATCAGCGCGTGCGCACAGCGCTGGGTGAGTTTGACCTGCCTTGCCCAAAGGCTTTCGAAAAGGGCGCATCCCTGCGTCTGCTCCTGAGGCAGGAAGGCGTCGGCATCAATCAGAAAGCCGACGCGCGGTCTCTGACCGTCCCGGCTGTCGTGACCGATTCGGTTTTTTTGGGAGAATACTATCGGCTAGAAGTCCTCGCGAACCAGCAAAAGCTGTTGGTTCACGCCGACCGTGCCTACCCAAAAGGAAGTCAAGTCTCCCTCACCTGGGATATGGACGAGATCCTCTGCCTGCCGGATGACACGCTTTAAAACACAAAGGCTGCCGCGTTTCACGGCAGCCTTTGGCAATTCAAACTCAGTTTACAGCAATTGGGTCACAAACTCATTCAGCAGATAGGTCCACTGCAGTTCATACTTGCCGCTGGCGACCAAATACCAGACAATAACAATCCCAATCAAAACGCAAAGGCATAAAACCAGCAAAATAATCAGCACGATCAACCAGCCCTTGCCCTTTTTCTCAGGTTTGGCAGGAACGCCTTGATTGGCAGCCGGAGGTACGGCCGCGTAACTGGGCGGCGCGCTGTAGCCCTGACTTTGCGGAGTCACCCCGGTGTAGGGATCGCGTTCGTCCGTTACCGGATCGTAAATCGGGATCGCGGGCGGAACCGGCGGGAGCGGCTCTGAACTGTAGCTCGTTTCCGGAGCAGAGACTAGATCCGGCTGGATCGGCGGCTCGGGAACTTCATTGACCGCTTCTGCCGCAACTACCGGCTCAACTGGAGCCGCGGGCTGAGGAATGATCACCGGTTGAGGCGGCACCGGCTGGGCGGGTGGAACAGGTTGGGCAGGCGGAATCGGGTTCAGATCGGGCACATCGTTCCAGCCGTCATTAGGGTTCTGATAGTTATAATCACTCATCTCATTCTCTCCAATTAATTAGATGGGATCTGTTGCAGCCATTCGCTTATCGGACCAATCAGATAAATGCCGCTGCCGATCACACCCATTATAACCAAAACAGCCAAACAAACACTCAAAATCGCGAAGGCAATCCCGATCCATCCCAGAATTATTCCTGCCTTAGACATGCGTTCACCCTCGAGACGGCCGTTGCTTTTTTCAATCTCGTGTTTGGATACGTAACCGGTGATCAAAGCCGCCACCGCGCCGTAAAAAGGCAGACCGATAAAGTTCGCGATTCCGCTGATCAGGCTGATCACAGCCCAGACAGAGGTTGAAGTTTGTTCACTTGTGTACACGTTGTTTTCTGTCATTTTTCCTCTTTCTTTCGTTAGATTAATCAGACATTGCTTTCAATGGCTTCGCGTTTTGGAGATTTGAACTTCCGCACCAGCCATACGATCCACCAGACGATCAAAATTACCAGAATGATCATCAAAACCGGCAGAATTACCGACAAGACCGAGATGACGGTCGCGATCACGTCTTCCAGAGTGCTGGCGACCGGCGTGCCTACCCCGGCGGTCGTGGCTTCGATCACCGGTCTGGCAACAAAAGACTTGGCGGCGTTCACCGAACCCGCCACCAGCAAGCCGCAGATCATGGACAGCACCGGATTGATTTCCGTAATCGATTTCGCGCTGGTCGCGAACAAGATCGCGCCGGCAACCGGACGGATGAAACTTTGCACCACATCGTTGACCTGATCCACCACCGGCACTTTATCGGCAACGATTTCGACGGCGCCAAGCACTGCCAAAACGCCGATCACCCACCAGCTTTCCAGGGCAGTCCAGGGTTCTCCCAGTTCGATCAGGTTGGTGAATTTCGCCAGCAGCGAAACTACCAACAGCGGAATGTAAGCGTTCAGACCTGCCGACGCCGACAAGCCAAACGCGCCCAAAACGCCTCCAATAATTTCTGACATAATAACTCCTCCTTTCAGGAAACCGCTATCCTGACAAGTTTATTATAGCCAGATTGTGTCAGAGAGACCTTAGATAATATCAGGTTTGCAGGCCGGGCATCCTAACGGATTCCGGCACGCGTCGTTCCAACCTCCCGCTGCCGGACAATAAGTTCAGAAAGGCAGCGGCGCCCAATTGCCCACCAACCCGTTGCGCAAGGCGCTGGTGAGCAATATCTGCAGCATCGCCAGATTCAGACCCATCAAAATTGGCAGCCTCATTTGCCGCCATCCCAGCTGAAGATTGCTGCGATTCAAAACCAGAAGCGCCAAAACCGTATGCACAGCCGCCAGCAAAAAAACCACGCTGAAGCCAGACAAGACCATCGCCGGCAGCAGGACCGGTGCCGCCTGGCTGTAGACGCCCCAGACCATCAGCGCTGCCAGCCCGACCAGAAGCGGGAAGGCATAAGCCTTTTCAAAGAAACTTCGATTGACCCAGTTTGCCCAGGCGGTCTGATTGAAAAGCGGGGTCAAAATCGCGCCGATGCCCAGCCCGACGCCGGTGCCGGTGATCAGCCTGAACAAGTTGGAAGGTTCGTAACCAATGCCCAGGTCAGGGAAAAAATGCAAAAACGAGTTGATGCCGTCTATCCCAAACCATACCAAAAATAAACCCAAGAAAATCATCACCCAGGTGGGCGGGAACTTGCCTTTTCGCCCCTGGCGGGCTTGAAATACCACTGCCAGCAGCCCGCCCAGATACATTCCGGTGCAGCGCGCGCACAGCGGGGACTGAAGGTCGTGATAGAAGAAGCTGCGTGCCTTGATTTGATGACAAACCGCGTAACCAAGCAGCCTGATTTTTTCCCACCAGCCCGAGGGGGTCACCCACAGCCAAACCGCCGTCAGCCCAAGCAAAAGCAGCGCCAGCGCGATGATCCAGGGCTGTTCCCTGGACTCGGCAGTCCGATCCGCCTGTCGCGGCAGCGGGTTGTTTTGCAATTATTCCTCGCGCAAATAGGCGTGCGCGTCCTTGAGATATTGGATAATCTCCAGGTGCTGCGGGCAAAGGCTTTCGCAGGTGCCGCACTCCACGCACTGGTCCGCCCGGTTTTCCGCGGCAATTTCGCGTTCATAGCGCCGTTTGCCGCGGGCTTGCAAATCGTACATGACCGAGTTGTTGTAAATTTCGAAGATTTGCGGGATCAAAACCTCATTCGGACAAGGCAGGCAATATTCGCAATGCGTGCAAGCCACGGGCGCAACGCCTTTCCAGGCGGCTCGGGCTTCTTCCATCAACCTGGTTTGGGCAGGACCAAAGCTGCCCACGCCCGAACGGCTGGCGCTGATCAGGTTTTCTTCCACCTGCCGCATGGCAGACATCCCCGAAAGCACCAAGCCCACCTCCGGCTGATTCCAAAGCCACTGCAGCGCCCATTCGGCCGGTTTCCAGTCCACCTCCGCCCGGTCAAAAACCGCCTTGACCGGCGCGGGCGGCGTTTCTTTTGCCAGTTGTCCGCCTTTGAGCGGCTCCATGATCACCACCCCAAGTCCGCGGTCAGCCGCCATTTTCAGTCCGCGCTGTCCGGCCTGGAAATCGACATCCATATAGTTGTACTGGATCTGGCAAAAATCCCAATGATCGTAACCGGTCAGGATCCGCTCAAAAACCTCAAAATCATCGTGAAAAGAAAAACCGAGATTGCGGATGCGGCCGTCCGCCAGCTGCCGTTCTGCCCAATTAAAGACCTTAAATTTGAGATACTTGTCCCAATATTCCTGGTTGAGCGTATGGAGCAAATAAAAATCGATGTGGTCGGTCTGCAGCCGTTCCAGCTGACTGTTGAAAAAGCTGTCAAAATCAGCTTCCTTTTCAATCAGCCAGGAAGGCATCTTGGTCGCCAGCGCGACCCGCTCGCGATAGCCGTCCTTCAGGATTCTGCCCACCACAGGTTCGCTTTGTCCCTGGTGATAAGGCCAGGCGGTATCAATGTAGTTCACGCCCTGGTCGATCGCGTAACGGATCATCCGCGTCGCTTCAGCTTCGTCGATCAGGTTTTCTTCCCCTTCAAGCAGCGGCAGCCGCATGCACCCAAACCCCAACGCTGAGGGTCTGAAACCTGTATTTCCAAAATCTCTGTATTCCATAACGCCTTCCTTTGTCCTGAATACTTATATTTTACTCTCAAGTCTGGCAAAAACCTTTCAGCTTTCCCTTTTTTGATCCTTTTTAACCCTTGCGCACCCTGTTATTTTAGAGAAAAGACATGTATAATATTTGTTTGCGCGCGTGAGGCGCGCTGGTTGTTACCTGGGAAGGAGGTGAATAGCAATGACAAGTGTAATTTTGAGACCAAATGAATCGCAGGATTCCCTGCTGAAACGCTTTCGCAAGAAGGTGGTAAAGAGTGGCGTGCTCTCCAACGTACGACGCAAACGCTGGTTTGTTTCCAAGAGCGAGCAGCGCCGCATGGATGCAAAGAAGGCTGTTCGACGTACTTTCCGGAAGCCCTTCAATTAGCAGCCAGTTAGTGAGGTTTTATGGCTAAAGAAGAAGAGAAGATCACCGTAGACGGTACCATTATCGAAGCCCTGCCCGGAACGCAATTCCGCGTCAAGCTCGATAACGGGCATGAAGTGATGGCTTATCTCTCAGGCCGGATGCGCCGATATTACATCCGGATCCTCCTGGGAGACGCGGTTCGGGTAGAAATGTCACCCTACGACCTCGAACGCGGCCGGATCGTATACCGTGCCCGCAGGCCTCGCTCTGCCGATTCAGACTTTGATTAATTCAGACAAAACAGCTCCTGTACGGAGCTGTTTTATTTTTGCTTCCCTCGATTAGAATAATCTCATATGTCCACCCATGCTCAACCCGCCGGTTATATTCGCGGCTACAACCCGGTCACCGATGCCGACGCGGTGGTCTCCTTGATTGCCGAAAGTTTTAGCTTGGAAAAAGACTCCGAAGGCATGCGCGTGCTCAACCAAATGCGCGAAAACGCCCGTCTGGCGCGCGATAACGTCTGGTTTTCTTCCCTGGCAGCCAGCCAGCCCGGTTACGTTTGGATTTTGGACGGCAAAATCGTGGGCAACATCACCATCATTTCCTTCCTTGAACGCCTGCGCCACATCGCGCTGATCGCCAATGTCGCGGTCAAATCGGAGCTGCGCGGGCACGGCATCGCCGCCGCGCTCACCCGTCAGGCGCTGCGCTTCACCAAAGCCAAACGCGCCGCGGAAGTTTGGCTGCAGGTGAACGATAACAACCCGTCCGCCAAAACGCTTTATCAAAAATTCGGGTTTCGGGAGACGCGCACGGTCAACAGCTGGATCCTCAAAGCGCAGACCCCCAGCCCACCCGCCGGCAGCCTGCCGCAGGGTTGGGCGGTGCGTCCCCGCGGGTTGTGGGATTGGAGCAGTCACAACCGCTGGCTGCGCGAAATCTATCCGCCCGACACCCGCTGGTACGCCATGGTCGATTTTTCGCTCTTTAGTCCCTGGAGCCGGCTCAACCCCTTCCGCTGGGATCAAGCCGGCAAACTTTCTCATTTCGCGCTCAGTTTGGATGACGAGCTTGCCGGCATCGCGAGCTGGCAGCATGGCCTCCCCAGGCAAGACCTGCTTTGGCTGGCATTCGGGCAAACCCCCACCGAAAACGAGCGGGTGCGGACGCTTTTGGGGCAGCTCATGAATCAACGCCGGGATAACCACCCTGTCAGGCTCGAATATCCTGTCGGCAGAGCCGAAGTCGCCCTGACGGATCTGGGCTTTGAGCTGGACCGGCGCTTCAATTGGATGAAGCTGAGTTAAATCAATCAGCTCACCTTTCGGCAAGCTGATCGGTCCAATAACGGCTCAGTTTTGACCTAAAGTTCTTCGTCGACGATAATTTCGGTCAATTTCAGGAATTCCTGCCATTCTTCGGTGAAGAAATGCAGGGTCACGTTGTTCAGTTCCAGATGATAGGTCGTTTCGCCATCCGGTTCTTCTGCCTTCCAGGCCAAATAGTTTTCGGTTTCTGCGATTGTAGTGGTGATGGGTTCTTTATCTTCCATGGTTGCCTCCGTTGTTAATAATCACATTATCTCACGCCCTGTGGTTGGACGCAAGTTTAATTAATCATCCGGCTGGGATTTTTTGCGGCGCAGCCTGGCAAATTTCTCGCGAAACCATGAACCGATTTTGCGAAATGGTTTTTCCAGCCAGGACGCGATTTTTTTCCAAGCCTTACGGACCCCTTTGACAAAAACCGGCTCGACCGGTTTTTGATAATACTGCATGCCTTCCCAGGGGTCGCGGTCAAACAGCTTGCGGCTGCTGTAGCGTAAAATCAGTTTGACCGTCGCGAAGACCGGCGCTGCCAGGATGACGCCCAGGACGCCCAGCAGTTGAGCCCCAACCAAGGCGGAAATCATGATCGCCGCCGGATGGACTTCCAGCGACTGGCCCATCACTTTGGGCATCAAAAAATGGTCAAACATCAAATCGATCACAAAGGCAATCAAAAAAACGATGACCGCGTAAACAAACTTTGTCAGACCGAAGGGCGTGGGATCCTGCAGCATCGCGCCGACAAAAATGCCGATCCATCCCAGCGCCGCGCCCAAATAGGGAATAAAACGTCCTAAGCCGGCAATCAGCGCCAGCACAAAGAAATACGGCAGCCCCATAATCCCCAGGTAGATTGAGTAGACAATCACCGCGATGCTCACCACGGTGAATTCGCCGCGGATGAAGGCATTGAAAATCTTGGAGATTTCCTTGCCGAGACGCAAAAAATCTTTTTCGTAGCCCGGGATGTTGATGCTGATCAGCCTGCGCTTGGCGCCTTCGGACTCGGAGGTCAAAAAGAACGACACCATGAAGGTGATCACCGTGTTAAAGAAAAAACCGCCCACTTTTCCGACCACAGTCGTGGCGATGTTGCCCGCCTGGCTGGCAATCGGCTGGAGCGAATCTGAGATCAGGTTGCCCAGAAAGTCAAAATCGAGTTTTGGCGTCGTGAATCTAAACGGGCCCAGCACCAAATTCTGATTGGACCATTTTTCAAGCAGACCGGTGATATTGTCCACATTGTCCACAATCGTCTGAAAAAGCGCCTGGACTTGAAACGCCAGACGCGTGCCGCCTTCGGCGATGCCCCAGATAAAAAGCCCCGCCAGCAAAAAATAGACGATCGCGGTAGCCGCCCGCCATTTTAGCTTCAGGGTTCTGTGCAGCAGGTTACAGACCGGGCTCAACAAAAAAGAAAGCACAAAAGCGGTCAAAAGCAGAATGAAATATGGCTTGAATTTGATAATCAGCGCCAAAAAGCCAACCACAAACAGCAGCCCGACGATCAGCTTTGTGCCCCAACCCCACGGCGGAGATTCGATGTTTTTTCGATTGGGCTTGTGCCCCGGCGCGTCTTCATCGGCCGCTGGCTCAGGTTGTTTTGAGATCACGTCCTCACCCGAAATGATTTCGCGTTCAGGGTCGTGTTCGCCCTGGTTTGGCATCGTTTCCATACGAATATTTTAATCGCTTTTAGAAATGTTTGCGCGCCCACCCGATGCGCTTCCTGTTAAGAATTGAATAAATCTGCCCTCATTTTTTGACCAAACTGGTTTTCTTGCCGTACAATAGTGCCAGCCAAAAAAACGGAGGCAATCCTTGTGAAACGATTTACCTTGTTTGTTCCATTCAACATGCTCATCGTCCTTTCCTTGTTACTCCTGACCGGCACAGCCGCCTCAGCCATCGACCAGACCACTTCACCGATCACGGACGAAGGCGAAAACGTCATTCAGACCGGTTCCGCGGGCATCGCCTGGGGCGACCCCGAAGGCGAGCATCCCCGCTACGCCTGGCCCTTTGCCCTCAGCCAGATGGGACATCTCATCAGCTCATACCAAAACTATTATCAGGATCCCAACCGCGCCTATTTTCACCATGGGATCGACATGCTCGCCCAGGACGGCACACGGGTCGTCACCCCGGTTGGCGGGCAGGTGGTCAACATCGAAAACTATGGCGGCAGCCACTTGTATTGGGAAGTGGCGATCCTTGACCCGGACGGCTATGTCTGGCAGTATCACCACATTGAACAAAGCTCGATCCCGCCCCAGATTCAGCAAGCCTATCATGCCTACCTCGCCAATCCTGAAAACGGCGGCATGATCGCCGCCAACAGCCAGATCGGCAATATTGTGACCTGGCCCGAATTTTCTTTTGGATTCTATTTCCACCATATTCACCTCAATATTCTCGCCGCGGGCGATATTTTTCTGAATCCGCTCGATTTCCTCGATGACACTTACGTGGACAATCAGGCGCCGCAAGTTATACGAATGGGCTTGTTCACCGGCACCAACACGCTTCTGACCGAAAACAAAATCGCCTATGGGACCCCCTACAGTGTTTATCTGCAGGCGCGCGATCTCTTTAAAAGTCAGGTCTACTATCTGCCTCCGCATTGGATCACCTATTCCATCAACGGTGGAGAACCCCGAACTGTCTGGAATTTCCGGCAGCTGCCGGGGGGGTCTTCGGAAACTCAGTTCGTGAACAAATTCTTTTTGCCGGGGCTGACAAAGGGCAATTATCAAGACCGCATTTTCTACATGGACATGGGTTTCACCACCGACGGAGTCAACCCGCTGCCGACCGACCCCGGTATTTACAAAATGGATGTGGAAATCTTTGATTACGCCTTCAACCGAGCCAATTGGAGCTATCTCTGGATCATCACCCAAAACATTTCCGACAACGGCTGCGCCTCCGGTCAGGGCTTCCGCAAGACCTACACCATCGAAGATGACAGCTATATTCAGGATATCGACCTGGCGCTTGCCATCGAACATGCCAAACGCGGCGAGCTGCAGGTCTCCCTCAAAGGACCCATGGACTCGACCCCCACCATTCTGGTTGCCCCCGGCAGCGACGGGAATCTAAACTACAACTTCCTGATCGATGACGCTTCTGCCAACCCGATCAATGACGGCAACCGCGACGACCTGAGACCGCCCTTCTTTAACCGTTCCGCCGGACCTGCTGCGGACGGCGCTTTGGACCGTTATAACGGCATGAACGCGCGCGGCACCTGGGAAGTGATGATTTGCGACAACAGCGCGGGCAACGCTGGGCTGATCTGGGACGTCGATTTGCGCCTCCTCACCAGTTCCAACCTCCCGCCTGTCGCAGACGACCAGAGCCTGACCGGCAGCGCCGGACACGACCTGCCAATCACCCTGACCGGGTCGGACCCCGAAGGCGCGGCGCTCACCTTCCAGGTGAGCCTCGAGCCCCAGCACGGTAGTCTGCGCGGCACGGCGCCAGACCTAATCTATACCCCCGACCCAGGTTTTAAGGGGGTTGACCAGTTCAATTTCAAAGTGAACGACGGCGAATTGGATTCTGAACCGGCAGTGGTGACCATCAATATTCTGCCAAATCTCTATCTTCCGCTGGTACTGATGCAGAATTAGCCGCAGCCAAGTTAGAACAAAAAGCGGGTGAAACTGTGTTTCACCCGCTTTTCTTATAAAAATTAATTTTCGCCGCCTGAACCCCACAGGGAACGCGACAGCCATTCGATCACCGCCAACATCAGAATGACCACCAACGGCGAAAAGTCGATGCCCGTTTTATTTATAGCTTATCGTTGAGCCAGCATGCCGGAACCGACCAGCAATTCCTGCAGCTGCTGTGTGATTTCTTTTCGCCGGTTTGCCTGAACTTCCAGAGCGAGCTCGTCCAACAGGTTGGAGGTATTTTCTTTTGCCTCTTCCAGCAGTCTGAATCTAAAGAGATTTTCAGCGGCAATCGCGTCCAGGATCAGACGATAGAAAGAAAGCGCGGTAAAGTGGCTTTCGATTTCTTCAAAGATGAGGATGGGGTCGCCCTCGATGATCGGAGGCGGAAAAACCGGCTCTTCATCCTCCGCGTAAGCGATGGTTTTGAATTTTCCGGGCAGCAGTTCCGTGAAAGTCGGCAGGTATTTATCCGCGCTGCCCTGTCGCTTGAAGGACAGCACCCGCACTTTCGCGATCCCTCCTTCTTCGAAACCATGTTTCCACTCCCGGATCATGCCTGCCGCGCTGTCATAATTCGGGATGGAGCCCGCGCTCAAGGTTTCCATCGCTCGGAAGGGAACATTTTCTTGCCGCAGCACCGTTTGGACCCGATTGCCAAACGCGACTACGCGCAAAGGCAACTCTTCGGCTTGATCGAGCGCTTCTTTTGCCATACGCGCCAGATTTTTGTTATATTGCCCCACTATCCCCCTGGAGCTGCCAATGACCGCCAAAACCTCTTCCCGCGCGGCCGAGCGGCGAAGTTCCGGTTGGCTCGTTTTTGAGATAATATCTTTTTTTGAGACCCTGCGCGTCACTTCTTTGGAGACTGCCTGAAATCTTTCCGCGTATTGGTCCAGTTTTTGCTGGCGGTTCATCGCCATTTGCATGGTGCTCAATGACAAAACGCGCAGCGACGCCAATAAAGGCTCAATCGCCCGGAGGTTTTCCAGGCGTGATGCCGCGCGATCTTTTCCTTCCGACACAGTCCGCCTTAGGGCAGTTCGTAACGGTCAAGCGTCCAGATAAAGACGACCGCTCCGCTGCTTCCGAGAGGACGACCCTCATTTTTGAGTTGAAGTTCGTCTTCTTCCATGGTTTGGGTCAAGCCAAAACCGCGATGGACGATAGTCTGGCCGGCACAGGCGGTTGAGATGATGTCCAGGACCTTCTCAAGCTCGGAGCTGCGGACAGCGATAAACAGGGACAGCTGCGATTGGCGCAGCATTCCGCCCCTGGTTTCGGAATAGGTGGCAGTATAGCCGTGGTTGATCAGGGATGAAAGCACGTCATCCCCATATTTTCGCGGGACCACCGCCATGATCATCTTCATGAGCTTCGCTTCACTTTCTTCTTCCAGTTTGAATTAAAGGTCTCCAATTCGCGGACCAGTTCGTCTTCGATCTCCTGACTGAGCTTTCGGTGGATCCGGATTTGGTCTGCCGGCTGGGCGGCATGGTTGTGAACATATACCAGCAGATCGCGGGAATATTGCCCGACTTCAGAGGGCTTGACTTCATCCATAAAGCCCTGTGTCAGCGCGTAGAACAAGATCACCTGATCCGCCATTCGCGTCGGCTTATGCGGTCCCTGCCCTAATAAGGCTTGCAGCCGCTGACCTCGTTCGATCTGGCGTTTGGTAGCCTCGTTTACTTCGGTTCCAAAACGGGCAAATCGCGCCACTTCTTCATATTGGCTCAATTCCAGTTTGAGCGCGCCTACCACCGATTTCATTGCCGCTTCCTGCGCGGCTGAGCCAACGCGGGAAACCGACTTCCCGATGTCGATCGCCGGCTTGATCCCTTTATTGAAGTTATCGGTATCCAAGACGATCTGTCCATCGGTGATTGAAATCAGGTTGGTCACAATATAGCTGGAAATATCCCCGTTTTGGGTGGTCACGATTGGCAGGGCGGTAATGCTGCCGCCTCCGTTTTCTTCGTTCAGCCGGCAGGCTCTTTCGAGCAGACGCGAATGAAGGAAGAAAATATCACCCGGATAAGCTTCCCGTCCGGGGGGTCTCCGCAGCAGCAGGCTCATTTCCCGATAAGTATCCGCGTGTTTTGAAAGGTCGTCATAGACGATCAAAACATCCATGCCCTGATCGAGCAAAAATTCCGCCATCGTCACCCCGGCGTAAGGCGCCAGATAGCGCAAAGCCGGAGGATCGTCCGGGCTGGAAACCATCACGGTGGTCTGACCCATCACTCCGCCGTCGGTGAGTGTGTCGATCGCGCTCAGAACGGAAGATTTTTTCTGACCGATCGAAACATAGATACACTTGACATCGGTGCCTTTTTGGCTCAGGATCGCGTCGATCGCCAGCGTGGTTTTGCCGACTTGCCGGTCGCCGATAATCAGTTCCCGCTGTCCCCGACCGAGCGGCAGCAGGGCGTCGATAATTTTTGTGCCGGTGTAAAGCGGCGTATCCACCGGCGCGCGGGCAATCACGCCCGGAGCGATCCGCTCAACGTAGCGGTATTCCGAAGGCATAATCGGACGATTATCGTCCATTGGCCTGCCGAGCGGATCGACCATTCTGCCCAAAAACGGCATGCCGACCGGGATGCTCAGACGCCTGCCAGTGGCTTCCGCCACGTCTCCGCCGCGGATGCCCTTGTCGTCTCCCAGCAGAATCACATCGACATGTTTGCGGTCAAGGTTGAGCACCATCCCCTGAACGCCGTTTGGGAAGGTGACCAATTCCTCCAGGTGCACCATCGGCAGACCGCTCAACGTGGCAATGCCGTTGCCGATATGCTGCACTGTGCCGACGCTCTTGGTCAGAACCTGGTAGGTTTGAACATCGGCGGCATGTTTGAGCTGATCGATCACAAATTCCGTGCCCAAACCCGGCAATTTTGGCGTCAATCGCTTGCGGACAGCTTGTTTGGCTTCTTCGACAAAAATATTTCGGTCAATCACCAGGGGGTCATTTTCAGACAAACGCCGCGACAGCCCTTCGAGCTTGCTTTGGGTGAAAAGATCGAGATCAGTCATGTTCCGGCGCAACCAGGGTCTCTAATTTGCGGCTGACTTCATCGCGCATGTTTTCAAGATGCGTTTTGACCGAATTGTCCAGCACAATATCGCCCATGCGGGCTTTGATGCCCGCCACCAATTCCGGCTGGACGGTGACATCCAGTTCGACTTCCTTGTCTGCCAGAGCGTTGAAGGTGTTCAGCAGTTTCATGTGCTGTTCGGTGGTCAGTTCGCGCGGGACGAAAATTTCGACCGTCGGGATGCGTTCCGCCAGCGATTCGCGGATGCTCTGGACCAGGCGCATATCGGTTTTGCCCATATTCCAGATCGTCCGCGTCATTTCTTCCAGAAGGTCATCATGTGCCTTGGGCGGCGTGATTTCGGTTAGCGCGTCGTTGGTTAGGTGGACCACCGTGCCGACCAGGTTGGTTTGCAGGCGTTTGATGTCAACTTCCTGCTCCTTGCGCGATTCGGTTACGGCATCCATCAAAATTTGGTTGGCTTCCACGCGCGTCACCTCGAGCAAGTCATGCTGCAGCACCTGGCTGTTTTCGTAAGCCTGGTCAGTAATCCGCTCGATCTCTTCGTCCAGGTTCAACAGACGCTCATCAATTTCCTGCAGTTTCCTTGCCGCTTCTTCGCGGTCCGCGATCAGCGCGGCCCGATTGGCGGCTTTTTCCTGAGCTCTTTCACCCGCCCGCTTGGTCATGGGTTTGAACACGAAAAAGTAAAGGACGACCGTTAGCACAAGGAAATTAACAATTTCCAACAAAATGGTGCTTAGATCCAGGTTGAGCATGGTTTAGCCCCCGAAGAAACGTGTGATCAGCGGGTTGGCGAACAAAAGCACCAAAACGATCAAAAGAACGTAAATGGAACCGGTTTCGAGCAGCGCCAGCGAAATGAGCATCGCGGTTCGCAGCTGCGGGGTCGCTTCTGGCTGGCGCGCCATCCCTTCGATTGCTTTTTCGGCGGCTTTTCCCTCCATCCAGGTCGGGACCATCGTTCCAAGCGTGACCGACAAACCCGCTACGATGATCGTCACAACCGTGATCAATACTTCAGGACTTAGATTCTCCATTAGCCATTTCCTTTCTGAATTTTTTATTAAAAAGGTCTTTGACACTTCTCTTTTTTCGTTTTCCTTCCGCCTTCACGCGCGCGTCTTCTTCGTTGATCTCAACCGCGGATGAGATATACAGCGCTGCCAGGGTCGTCAAAACAAATGCCTGCAGCAAGCCGGAGATCATCGACATCGCGGTCATGGCAATGGGCAGGAAGTAGGGGATAATCGAAAACACGATGGCGACAATCAAATCGCCGCTGACAACATTGCCAAACAAACGCATTGCCAGGCTGAGCGTCCGGCTCAGCTGACCGATCATTTCGATCGGGAACATGAAAACCGGGCTGGCGAATTCTTTGAGGTAGGGCAGCACCCCTTTTTTCCTCATTCCATAAATATGCACCGAGAGCACCACGATCAGCGAAAGGGCAATGGTGGTATTGATATCAGCCGTGGGCGATTTCATCCGCGGGATGATTGAAACCAGATTGGAAACCAAGGTGAATATCATCAGACTGCCCAAAAGAGGGATATAGGGATGCAAATCGTCGACATCCATGGCGTCATCGAGGATGCTGATGATCAGTTCCAACAGATATTCCAGCAAGTGGGGCTTGATCAGCTTCAGCAGCAGCACCAGCCCGAGGATCCCGCCCATGGTGATCCAGGTATAAACGACCGTGTCACGAACCGGAATGATCCCAAAAAGCATGAAGATGATCGGGTGTTCAATTACTTCCAAGATTATTCTCCTTGAGGCTTGACGCGGCGCTCGTCTGTTTGTGATAAAGCCACACCTGGATCCAGGTGGCAGCCGTGATGGTCAGTGCCATTGCCACTGCTGCCGCAGGCTCCGTTTTTAGCGCCAGAAAAAGCAGGACCCCAATGAGGGTCAGCAGGAAAACCCGGCGCAGCACGATTTTTTGCAGGGCGCCCTTTTTTCCGCCCGCGCCATTGATTTGCGAGACGTTCTTTTGTAACCAACGAAAAGAAAGGACACTCCAGCCAACCGCCACCAGAACCCAAAAAGCGATCCAAATAAATTTCATCGTCTCACTCGGCATCGTAGTCCCGCCATACCCTCTTGATATTTTTTGCTTTTTCCTCTTCCATTTCTTTATTAATCATATAAAACTCAAAGCGCAGATATTTGATCACCGCCGCGACGGCAGAAATCAACCCCACACCCAACAAAATAAAAGTCCAACGCACCCCGGTGTCAAACCGTCGGTCAAGAATGAATCCGATCAGCGGGCCGGAGACGATCGGGATGGCAATCTCCCAACCGATGGTCGTCGCCCGTAAATCCCGGGACGAAAACAGCCGTTTTCGGCGATGCAGCAGCATATCTTCCAAAAGCGGGTCGGCTTTTCGGTTGTCCGGGTTTTGCTGCGCGTCCATGCCGACCTTAGTGAGTTGTCAAAATGCTTACAAGGTCGTGGCTAAGCGTCATGATGCCGGCTTTGACAGCCGCGCGCTGCTCATCCCCACCCTGTTTATACTTGATTTCGCCGTCAGCCACCGCTGAGATAAGCGCGGCATGCCCCGGCAGAATGCCAAGCCAGGACCCGTCTGCCAGCATGAGCTTCAGTTCGGTGATACCATCCAAAACCAGACCGCCCGAACCCAGGCTAAGCACTTCCAGCCGCATTGTTTTTGGGGTTTCTTCCCAGCGGCTCATGGTTTAAGCCTCCGCCTCAGCCGGCTCTTCTGACTCGGCCGCCATTTTTTCTGCTTTTTTCAAGGCTTCGTCAATCGTACCGACCATATAGAAGGCTTGTTCCGGCAGGTCGTCGAATTTGCCTTCCAGGATGAGTTTGAAGCCGCGGATCGTTTCATCAACCGGCACAAAGGCTCCGGGTCTCCCCGAAAAGACCTCGGCGACAATGAAGGGCTGGGTCAAAAAGCGCTGAACGCGCCGGGCGCGAATCACGGTTTGCTGATCCGAAAGCGACAACTCCTCCATGCCCAGAATCGCGATCAGGTCCTGCAGTTCCTCATAGCGCGCCAGGGTCGCCCTAACTTGCATGGCAACCTCATAGTGCTCCCTGCCCACGGCTTCGGGCGTCAGCAAATTTGAAGTGGACTGCAGCGGATCAATGGCGGGATAGAGCCCCATCGAAACCAGACGTCGGGAAAGCACGGTGGTCGCGTCCAAGTGCGAGAAGGTCGCCGCGACTGCCGGATCGGTCACATCGTCGGCGGGAATATAGACCGCCTGCACCGACGTGATGCTCCCGCGGCTGGTCGATGTGATGCGTTCCTGCAGCAGCCCGATCTCCGAATCGAGCGTGGATTGATAGCCCATCTCGCTGGGCAGCCTGCCCAGCAGAGCAGAAACTTCTGAACCCGCCTGAATAAAGCGGTAAATATTATCAATAAAAATGAGCACCGGACGGGCTTCTTCGTCCCGGAAATATTCCGCCATGGTCAGGGCGGTGTATGGAACGCGCAGGCGCGCTCCCGGTGGCTCGTTCATTTGTCCGAAGGTGAGGATCGTGGAATCGATCAAGCCCGAGGCGTTCATGTCAAGCCACATATCGTTACCCTCGCGTGAACGCTCCCCAACGCCAGAAAAGACGACGATCCCGGAGCTTTTGGTGATGGTGTTGTTCATCAACTCAAGCATCAAAACCGTCTTGCCCACACCGGCACCGCCAAACAAACCAACTTTTCCGCCCTTAGGATAGGGCGTGAGCAGGTCGATCGCTTTGATTCCGGTCACGATCTTGTCTCTCGAAATCACCTGGTCACGAATGGAAGGCGGAGCCTTGTGGATGGGAGACCGCAATTCCGTTTCCAGTGGACCCTTTCCGTCAATCGGCTGCCCAAGAACATTGAAAAGCCTTCCCAAAGTTTTTCGCCCAACCGGCACTTCAATGGGTTTCCCCAGGTCGATCACGGGCATGCCCCGGCGCAGACCCGCCGTGCTGCCCATGGCGATGGCGCGAACGACCTTTGTGCCCACGTGTTCCTGAATTTCAAGCACGAGGTCTTCGCCCGAGCGCCGCCTGACCAAAAGCGCGTTGTGGATGGAGGGAAGATTGCCGGATTCGAATTCAACATCAACCACGACCCCGACGAGCCGGATGATTGTCCCATTGTCCTTTGTTTCTTCTCTTGCAAAATCCACTATAGCTTTGTCACCTTTTCTCACGATTTTTTTACAACGAGAGCAATGTGTCCTGAATTATGCCAGAGAAAGAGGATGTTGTCAAAAACACCAGCAATATAAAAACATCAAAATTGATCCTTTTTTAACAGGTTTGATATTTAGAGACAGCGACATTTTGAATGGAACTCTTGGCGGTTTTTTTCGTCCTATTATCAGGAACAAAACCTGCAGCGTTGTACAGCGATAGATTATTATTGGCTGGCTTCCGCGGGTATATTAAGCAAAAACATTCAAGCGGTACCCTGTCCGTCCACAAAACAGGCAACTGTTATGAACCAGGAACAACCTATGACCGAATCCAACCAGCGCCGCCCAAGCGCGTATCCGGCGGCAAAACAACTGATCTTCATCCTTGGCGTCGGAGCGCTGATCGCCTTGATTGTTCTGACCGGCTTGCTGTGGAACTTTGAACGCGCGCACGCCCAGACCATCTTCCCCGGGGTTTCTGTTGCCGGCGTTGATCTTTCGGGGCTTTCGCTTGGGCAGGCCGTCGTGGAAGTGAACTCACGGCTCACCTATGGCCGCAGCGGACAAATCCAATTCCATGACGGAGAAAAGCGCTGGGTCTACACCCCTGAAGCCCTCGGTTTTTCCTACAATCCGGTTGAAGCCGTGCACGATGCCTTCGCGGTTGGCAGGAACAAGGGGCTCCTCGGGAACCTGCGGGAACAGCTGCATGCCTACCGTGCCGGCGTCAACATTACCCCCGCGATCGTTTACGATCAAGCCAAAGCCTACGCGGTCGTCCAGGAGCTTGCCCGTCAGGCAGATCTGCCGCTGATCGAGCCGGCGATCAACCTTGAGAAGACCAAAGTCAATGTCACCAAAGGGCAAGTCGGGCGGACGGTCGATATCAACGCCACCCTCGCCGCGCTGCGTCCCTATTTTTTGGTGCAGCAAAACGGAGCGGTTAACCTCGCGGTTGAGGAGAAAATCCCGGTAACCGTCGATGTCGAGAATACCGCCAGGCTGGCGGAAGCAATCCTGAGCCAGGCATTCACCATCCAGGCTGCCGATCCCAACTCCGGCAAAGGACCGTGGGTGATTGAACCGGAAAATCTGGCTTCGCTTTTGAAAATCGAAAAAACCAGCGCTCAAAACAGCGCTTCCTATACCCTTTCGCTCAACCGTGCCGCGCTGGAAGGCTACCTGACCAGCATCGCGCCTTCCTTACAAACCGAGCCGGTCAATGCGCGCATGACCTTCAACGACAGCACCCGGCAGCTGGAGCTGCTCGCCAACGCGATTGTCGGTCAGGAGGTCGACATCGAAAAGAGCGTTGATGAGATCATCGCTAAAATGCAAGGCGGTCAGCACGAAGCTGCCTTGATCATGAAAACCATTGAGCCGGACATCAAAGACAACAGCCTCGCCGCGGATTTGGGCATCACCGAACTGGTCGCCGAAACGACCTCCTATTTTTACGGCTCAGACGCCCCCAGAGTTCAAAACATTCGCGCAGCCGCGTCCAGTTTTCACGGCGTTTTCGTTGCCCCGGGAGAAGTTTTTTCGATGGCAAAATATCTGACCGACATCAGCCTCGAAAACGGCTATGCCGAAGCGCCCATCATTGTCGGCGATCAGACCGTGGACGGGGTGGGAGGCGGCGTCTGCCAGGTGAGCACCACCCTCTTCCGCAATGCCTTTTTCGGCGGCTTTCCGATTGTCGAACGGCATCCGCATGCCTATCGTGTCGGATATTATGAGCAGCAATCCAACGGAGGGATCAACACCAACCTCAGCGGTCTCGACGCCACGGTTTATATGCCGCTGGTGGATCTGAAGTTCCTCAATGACACCCCTTATTGGATCGTGATGGAAACCTACGCCACCGACACTTCCCTGACCTGGAAGTTTTATTCCACCGCCGACGGCCGCCAGGTGGAGTGGTGGTCGACCGGCATCACCGATGTCGTCAACCCTCCGGATCCGATCTACCGCGAAGACCCCACCTTGCCCACCGGCACGATCAAACAGGTCGATTGGGCAGTCTACGGCGCGACCGTTGAAGCCTACCGCCGGGTAACCCGCAACGGGGAATTGCTGATCGATGAGACGATCCGGACAGTCTACACTGCCTGGCCTGCCGCTTATAATTATGGCCCAGGGACCGAGGTTCCGTAGACCTGCGGACAAAAAACGCTTTTTTCCGCTATGGTAAAATATTACTGATGGCTCCTGCCAAAATTGAAAACAAAGAGAAAATGGAGAATACCGTGATCAATCAAGAGTTATTGGATTTGTTACGTTGCCCGATTTGTGTAAAAGAAAAGAAGGGTGAGCTCGAGTATTATCAGGAATCCTGGCTGATCTGCAAGGATTGCGATCGCAAATATCCCGTATGGGAAGACATCCCGATCATGCTCTTTGACGAAGGCGACAAGTGGCAAGCCACCCGAAAGGAAGAACTTCCCGTTCCCGCGCCAAAACCCAATTAGGTTTTGAATTGTCGCGCTGACCGAACGCCTGGCAGTGGCCAGGCGGTTTGTTTCAGGACGAATTATGTCAGATAAAAAGAATAAACCCAAAATCACTTTCCCAAAAGGAAAGAAAGCTGTAATTTACGCGGTCATTCTGGTGCTGGCGCTGGTTGCGTCTGTGTTCGTCTACCGCGCTACCAGCAATTTTATTGCCAAAGCCACCATTTTTAATCCCGGCGGTGCTCCGGTCTTGGACGAGGCGACCTCAAGCTCTGATGTGCCTCTCAACCCGGGCGACCCCACCCCCACCCCGACGGTTTCTTTGGAGAACTTCACCATGCCCGAACCGTGGGACGGAAAATCCAGAGTCAACCTGCTGGTAATGGGGCTGGACGCCCGCACGATTGACGCCAATGTTGTTTTGACCGACACGATGATCCTCTTCACCCTCGATCCGGTCGCGAATACAGCCGCCATGCTTTCGATCCCGCGCGATCTGTGGGTCAAAATCCCGGGCGGCAACTACTCCAAGATCAACACCGCCTACAGTGTGGGCGAGATTTACCAACTCCCCGGCGGAGGTCCCGCTCTGGCTGCCAAAACGGTCGAAAATCTTTTGGGCGTGCCGATCAATTATTACGCCCAAATCGATTTTGGAGCGTTTGTCGAGTTTATTGACCTGATCGACGGTGTCAAGATCACCCCGACCGAAAATGTGCAGCTGAACATCATCAATACTCATTTTTCCCAATGGATCGAACCCGGCGTAACCGTCACTTTGCCCGGGGAGCTCGCGCTTGCCTATGTTCGCTTCCGCGAAAAAGACGGCGGCGATATTGCCCGCTCGCAGCGCCAGCAGCAGGTCATCCTGGCGGTTCGCGACCGCATTCTTGACTTCAACATGCTTCCCTCGCTGATTCAGCGTTCGCCTCAGCTTTATGCCAGTCTGTCGAAAGGCATCCACACCAATCTTTCCCTCCAGCAGATCATCCAACTGGGGATCAAAGCCCTCAACGATATTCCGCGGGATAAAATTGTCCATGCCGCCATCGGCTGGCAGCAGGTCACTGCCGGCAACGCGGACGGGATGGCGATTTTGCGCCCCATTCCCGACAAGATCCGCGAAGTACGCGACCAGGTTTTTACCGGCAGCACCGTCTTTAATGAAGACGATACCGCCGATCTGCAGCAAATCTTGCAGCAGGAAGCCGCCACGGTTTCCATCCTCAATGGATCTTCCCAAACCGGTTTGGCTGAAAAGGTTTCGACCTACCTGCAGGAACAAGGCATCCATGTGACCAACGTCGGAAACGCCGCCTACACTGCCTCTACAACGCTGACCTACTATGGCGCCAAGCCTTACACGATCCGCTATCTGAAGGAATTTGCCGGCATCACCCAGGATTATCACATCACCTACGCCTACGACCCGGCGGTCGACCCCCAGATCGTCCTGGTTTTGGGCGATGATTTTGCTGCCAGCAACAAACTGCCCTGACGGGCTTGCCCAAGAACAGAAAAAGCCGTGAAGCAAGTTCACGGCTTTTTGTTTTTAGTCGGATGTCAGCCTTTTATGGGTTGAGCAGATCATTCAACCGGGTTGCCAGATTCGCGATTGCCCTCGAGATTGCCTCCGACTCACCGTTGGCGAGCATGTTTTGGGCTTGCGCGATCAGACTTTGCACAGGCTGCGGGTCGGCTAACAGCTCCAGGCGGCTGATTGCCCTCTCGAGGTCCTGATTGCTCTCATATGCCAGGGCGATTTTTTCGCGGTAATCAAGCTTGGCTTCTTCGCTGAGCTCCTTCGGCAGCGCGTCCGCGTTGATCACCGGAGCAATCAACAGCGAGATTACCAGACCAATCGCCAAGCCAAAAATCAAGCCTGTCAAAAGGTACCAATGATTTTCTTTTCTCGGTTTGGCAGAATCTTCCATCACCCATCACCCTTGCGTAATTTCCATTGTTTATAAACCTCAAGATCAATGTTTGTCAGCAAATTTTCAATCAGTTTGAGGTCAGCGGAGGGATAACCGATTTCTTTGGCATAGCTCAGGCTGGTTCCGATCAAGGTGAGCGGGTCGCCTGGATCAATTTCTTTCAACTGATCCAACGCCTGTTCTGAATCCGGATGATTCGCGAAAGATTCCGCGACCATCAGGACCAGATCAGTCTTGTAATCTACGCGCAAGTCTTTCATCGGCGCGTTCACGGGCGCTTTGGGCGGCATGATCATCCATCCAAAAGCCAACCCCGCGCCGATGCCGAGAGCAATTGCCAAAAGAAAGAAAAGAATCCGGCGGGATTTCACGTTATTCCCTGGGCATCATGGGAATTTTGACCCCATGCTCTTTGGCAAAATCAATCGCTTCAGGATATCCGGCGTCAACGTGACGAATGACGCCCATTCCCGGGTCGCCCAACAATACTCTTTGGAGGCGTTTCGCGGCTTCGGGGGTGCCGTCTGCCACGATCACCTGGCCGGCATGCTGGGAATAACCGATCCCAACACCGCCGCCGTGATGGAAACTCACCCAGGTCGCGCCGTTGGCGGTATTCAGCAAGGCATTCAAAATGGGCCAGTCACTGATCGCGTCGCTGCCGTCGCGCATCGATTCGGTCTCCCGATTCGGTGAGGCAACCGAGCCGGCATCAAGATGGTCGCGTCCGATCACAATCGGCGCCTTCAGCGTGCCGTTTGCCACCATTTCGTTGAACGCCACGCCGGCTTTGTCGCGCTCGTCGTAACCGAGCCAGCAGATGCGGGAAGGAAGCCCCTGGAAGGGCACCTGTTCTTTCGCCATCCTCAGCCACCGATGCAGGTGCTTGTCTTCCGGGAAAAGTTCGATCAGTTTTTCATCCGTCTTATAGATATCCTCTGGATCTCCTGAGAGCGCCACCCATCTGAAGGGGCCCTTGCCCTGACAGAAGAGCGGCCGGATATAGGCGGGCACAAAACCGGGGAAATCGAAAGCGTTTTTCACGCCCTGATCGTAGGCGCGTTGGCGAATGTTGTTGCCGTAATCAAACGTGATCGCGCCGGCTTTTTGCAAACCCAGCATTGCTTCGACATGTTTCGCCATGGTTTTGAGCGAAAGCTCAATGTACTTCTGAGGATCGCTTTCGCGCAGCTGGTATGCCGCGGTCAGGCTCATTCCGGCAGGAACATACGAAAGCGGGTCGTGCGCTGAAGTTTGGTCGGTCACCACATCTGGGATGACATTTCTCAATAGAAGCTCGGTGTAAACATCTGCAGCGTTCGCGATCAGCCCGATCGATTTCGGGACCTGCTGCTCAAGCGCCTCTTCGACCTGGGTCATGGCGTCTTCGAGATTATCGGTCACCACGTCCACATAGCCGATTTCATAACGTTTTTGGGCTCGGTCGGGGTCAACTTCTACCACAAGCGCCACGCCCTCATTCATGGTGACTGCCATGGGTTGGGCGCCGCCCATTCCGCCCAAGCCGGCGGTGAGCACAAATTTGCCTTTCAGAGAGGGCCAGCCTTGTTGAACCGCCAGGGATCCGAGAGTTTCATAGGTCCCCTGCAGAATGCCTTGCGCGCCGATATAAATCCAGGAACCCGCCGTCATTTGACCATACATGATCAGCCCTTTGGCTGCCAGTTCGTCAAAATATTTCTGAGTCGCCCAGAACGGGACCAGATTCGAATTCGCGATTAAAACACGCGGCGCGTCGGTGTGAGTTCTGAAAATTCCGACCGGTTTGCCGGATTGAACCAGCAGGGTCTCGTCTTCTTCGAGATTTCGCAGAGCGCTCAGGATGGCGTCAAACGCTTCCCACGACCGGGCAGCCTGTCCGCGACCGCCATAAACGACCAGTTTTTCAGGCTTTTCGGCAACCGCTGGGTCGAGATTGTTTTGGATCATACGATACGCAGCCTCGATCAACCAGTTTTTGCAGGTCAATTTTGTTCCGGTAGGAGCATGCACAACTCTTGGTTCAGACATTTATTTTGCCTCCGTATTTTTAGTAGATTGGCTTCATTATACAATATGCCAAACAATTTCACCCTGATCCGTTGGGAATGATTGCGGTTGGAATCCATTTTTTTTAATCTTTTACGAAATCCACTCAGCTAATTTATCAAACGCCTTTTATAATTACGATTACGAAAGAGTTCTCAGGAGGTTTTGAATGATCCATCAATTTGAACTGCCCATCATCGAAATGCTGCAAAACGCCGCGGACAGCCTGGGGCCTTTTTGGTCTTTCATCAGCTTCCTGGGAGACGAAACTTTTTACATGCTTTTCATGCCGCTGGTTTACTGGTGCGTCGACGCTCTGGCTGGTTTCCGCATCGGCGTTGTGCTGCTGCTGAATTCTTTCTGCAATGGCTTTCTCAAAATGCTCTTCCGGAGCCCGCGTCCCTATTGGATCAGCGACAACATCACTCCCGGAGCCTTACACGGTTCTTTTGGGCTGCCTTCAGGCCACGCCCAGGGTTCCATCGCGGTCTGGGGTTGGACAGCTGTAGAAGTCAAAAAACGATGGGTCACGCTGGTGTTGGCGCTTCTGGTCTTTCTGATCGGTTTCTCGCGTCTGGTTCTGGGGGTTCATTTCATCACGGATGTTTTGGTGGGATGGCTTCTCGGCGCTTTGCTGATTTGGATTTTCGCGCGTCACCTGAGACAATTTCGCCAGAATTTGCTGCAGATGTCCCTGAAAACCAAACTCTTCTGGGCATTCCTGACCACCGTCCTGATGATTCTCTTGCCGGTTTTGGTCAAAATTTTATATTCTTCCTGGCAGATTCCGGCAGACTGGCTGGCGCGAGCCGGAGAGATTGACCCCCTGAGCCTCAAAGGCGCGCTCACAAACGCGGGTTTGTGGTTCGGCATGACTGCCGGATTTTCCGTGCTGCTTCACAAAAAGGGCATCCTGAGGGCGAAACAGGGCGATTGGCAGAAATTGGTCCGTTATCTGCTGGGCATTCTGGGCGTCTTTGTCCTCTATGCCGGATTGGGCAGGGTTTTTCCCCGCGACCTGGGCATTCTCAGTTTGTTCCTGCGTTTTTTGCGTTATGCTTTGGTTGGGTTGTGGGTTTCCTGGTGGAGCCCGGTTTTATTCCAAAAATTAGGGATTGGCGTGATCGACCCTTCCCTGCCGGATCCCTCAGCTGAGCCCGGCGGCCTCTAAGCGCATGCCAAGTTCCAACCTCACTTCACCGCGCTGGACGTCATCGTTCTGATAATGGGTCGTGTCCAGCCCCACTAACTCAAAACCGCAGGAACGATAAAAACGCAGCGCGGGATCGTTGCAGCTTTGCGTTTCCAGTACCAGCGCGCGTTGTCCTGCTTTTTTGGCTTTTTCGATCGTTTTCGCGATCAGAATTTTCCCGATCCCCTGATAGCGGTAAGCCTCATCGACCCAGATATTGGCAACGCGCAGGCGGTTGTTCCAGGTTTCATCCGCGGTCTCAACAAAAGCGATCAACTTTTCGCCCTCAAAAACCGCCAGGACCCAGGGGTTCTCCAACCAGTCCGAAAACAAACTGCTCTCAAAGCTTTTTTGGATCGGCTCCGGCAGCGCTTCGCGCCGCAGCTCAATTTTTATCCCCTCAGCCTGCCGGCTGATCGCGACCCGGTAGTGAAAAGCGGTCGTGTAGCGGAAAACAAAGGTTCTGCCTTTCCAGCTCTGGTCCAGCTCGCGAAAATCTCTCACCTTGGCGTCCATCCCAGTTCCTGAAGGCGCGAATTGATTTCTTCTGAGAGCAAGCGATCGGGCTGGTGATGCAAAACCTGCATGCCAAACTCCGCCGCGCCGCGAATGTTCCGGTAGGTGTCATCAACAAAAAGGATCTTCTCGGGAGGTTCTTCCAACCGTTCCGCCACGATCCGATAAAATTCCGCCTGCGGTTTTGTGAAACCGACCTCTCCTGAACTCACCGCGGCAATAAAATTCTCTGAAATCGGCAAGCCAAAGAAATAATCGATCATATAAGAGAGGTGGTTGGTGGCCGCGGCAAACTTTAGCGGAGGGATTTTCTCAAACAAATCCGGCTCCTTGAGCGGATAAATGCTGGCGATGATCTTGCGGGTCTCTTTTTCGACTTCCCGCTCACTCATCCCCAGTTGGCGCGCGAAATATGCCAGGAATTCCGCGTCCGGATTGTGAAACCCAAAGCCTTCCACGATCTGCCACTGCAGCGGGGAGGTAATTTTTTCATCCGCGCGGGTAAAAAGAACTTCGGTAAAATCAAACGCGATTGCTTTTATCATTTTTCTGACCTGTTTAATCCAGATCTAACCTTTTTGATTAAAAAAATCAGCGGAGAGAGTGGGATTCGAACCCACGATAGGTACAAGACCTATAACGGTTTTCGAGACCGCCCCGTTCAACCGCTCCGGCATCTCTCCGAACAGGAAAGCTATTATACCCGTTTATACTTCAAATTGCTGCCCTTTTTCGGCATAAATCGGCGTTGGCAGGTCGGGATGCTGCGCCAGCTTCTCCATCAGCGCCCCAGCCGCGTCCTCTTCGCCATGGATCAGGATGATCTTTTCAAGGCTTGGCTTGCTCGCCAGGGCGTAGTCGACCAGGATATCCTGCCCGGCGTGGGCGCTCATGCCGCCGATCGTGACCACTTCGGCTTTGCGATAATATTCTTCGCCAAAGATGCGCACCTTGCGTTCCTGCTCCGCCAGACGCCGCCCGAGGGTATCCGGGGACTGCCAGGAAATGATCAGGATGGTGTTGCGTCCGTCTTCGATGTTGTTCTTCAGGTGGTGCAAGACGCGCCCGCTTTCCGCCATGCCGGAGGCTGAGATGATGATCATCGGTTCTTTCCAGTCATTCAGCGCCTTGGATTCATCCACGCTGTGGGTGAAGATGACATTATGAAAATCGAGACCCTTCATGCGGTGCTCGGCGATAAACTGCCAGGTTTCGTCGTCAAAACATTCGGTATGTTTGCGATACAGATCCGAAGCGTTCACCGCCAGCGGGCTGTCAACCACGACCGGGATATCCGGAATGTCTCCGTTTTCGATCGCGTCGCTTAGAAAATAGGTCAGGTTTTGGGTTCTGCCAACCGCGAAGGCGGGCACGATCACCTTGCCGCCGCGTTTTACGGTACGGCGGATCGTATCCACAAACTCATCGTAGGCGTCATCCAGGTTGGCGTGCTGTTTGTCGCCGTAGGTGCACTCCATCACCAGCGTCTGCGTCTGGCTTGGGAAAACCGGATCGCGCAGGATCGGCGCGTCAAATCTGCCAATATCGCCTGAGAACCACAGCCGCCGGGGCTTGCCCTGCTCGTCGTGATAGTCCAAGACAACCGCGCCCGAGCCCAGAATATGCCCTGCTTCCACGATTTGGGCGGTCACGCCCGGGATGACTTCTTTTTTCTCCTCATACCACAGCGAGCGAAACCGCGGGATCGCCATGATCGCGTCTTTCTGGGTATAAATTGGCTCAAGAGCGCGCAGACCCTTTTTGCGGCGTTTTTTGTTGACGTATTTGATGTCGTTTTCCTGAATGTGCCCGGAATCGCGCAGCATGATATCTGCCAGGTCGATCGTCGCGTTGGTGGCATAGATCGGTCCCAAAAAACCTTGCTTGACCAGGTTGGGGATGTTCCCGCTGTGGTCGACATGCGCGTGTGAAAGGATCATCGCGTCGATTTCCGGCGGCGAAAACGGAAAATTCAGGTTGATTTGGTACGATTCTTCACGTTTGCCCTGAAAGGTGCCGCAATCCAGGAGCAGTTTGTGTCCATTGTGTTCAATCAGGTGCATCGAGCCAGTCACGGTGCGAGCGGCGCCCAGAGTAGTCAGTTTCATTTGTTTTTCCTTTTGATCAGATTAAAAATTTGAACCCCGTATTTTTGAAATCGCAGTGGATAATCCCGCATCACTTCTTCGAGTTCCTCCAAACTGCCGGAGTCGCGATGGGCGACGCGCTCCAAGAGATCGCGCGGAAAAACCGCGTTGGAAGGCACGCCGTCTTTTTCGCCGACGGCTTTGCGCCAGTCGGTCAATTTGTCCCGTAGATTCATTTCCCGATCACTGAGGCGGTGATTTGCCCGCGGAATCACTGGGACAGGATTTTTCCGCCAGGAGTCGACGGCTTGCATAATACGGCTGCCATACCTCCGGCGCATCGCCGGGGAAAACGAAGGCAGCAGTTCCAATTCTTCAACATAACGCGGCTGGGTTTGGGCAATTTCGATCATCAGCCGGTCTGAAAACACCTTGAAGGGCGGCACATCCCGGTTCATCGCGATTTGCTCCCGCAGGTGGTTGATCTCTCTCAGCAGGCTCAGCGCTTCAGGTTTGAGCTCCTGAACCCCGCGCACGCGCCACAAATTTTCTTCGTGATCTTTCATTGGTAAGGTGATCTTTGCCAGCGCCGCGCTGTCTTCCAAAACATAACCCAGCCGGTCCGCCTCTTTCAGGCGTTGGACCAGCAAATCCCGCAATGCCAAAAGATAATGCGAATCATTCCGGGCATACTCCAGCATCTCGGGGTCAAGCGGGCGCTTGCCCCAATCCGCGCGCTGATATTTTTTCTCGATGCGGAGGTCAAAATATTTTTCCAGCAGTCCCGCCAGACCAAGCGCCGGCTCTGCCAAAGCCGTCGCCGCCAGCATGGTGTCAAAAACATTGCGGAATTCAAAGCCAAAATCGCGTTTGAGGGTTGCAAGATCATAATCCCCGGCGTGAAAGACTTTTTGGATCTCCGGGTTGGCAAAGACCGCGCCAAGCTCTTCCAAATCGGGAACGGCGATCGGGTCGAGCAGATAATCGTGCTCCCGCGTGGAAAGCTGGATCAGACAAACCTGTTCCTGATAAGCGTGCAGGCTGTTGGATTCCGTATCAATGGCGACAGCAGATTGTTTTTTCAAATCCTCAACCATCGCGGTGAGGTTTTTGGGTGAGTCGATGATGCGTGCGGCAGGCAGCGCGGGTGATTGCATACTCCTATTATACCCGCCAAAAACAGGGCTTCGCGCGCATATCTGGTAAACTACAATTCAGAATCCGGGAGGAATAATGAGATTGGTGTTGATTCGACATGGACAGCAGGATTATACGGAGCCGGAAGCCAAAGGCTTTGCCGGTCCGGCACGCGAATTTGCCCCGCTCTCAAAACTCGGGATCGTGCAAGCCGAAGCGGTCGCCTCAGACCCGCGTTTGAGCGGCAGTCAGCTGATCGTCAGTTCCCCCTACACCCGCGCTTTGCAGACTGCCGCTGTTATTTCGCGCGTCACCGGCTTGAAAATTGAGGTCGCGTTTGATCTGCATGAGTGGCTGATTGATACCACCTTCCAAAACCGCGACATTCACGACACGCTTGCCGCCATCCGCGACGCTGACCGGTGTAAAGGGATCCGCCAGCCGGATTCAAAATTGAGCTGGGAAGGTTTCGACAGGCTTGCCCAACGCGCCTATCGGGCGCTCTATCCTTATCTGGGTTACGAAAAAATAATCGTGACCGCGCATTCTTTCGTGATCAAGCAATTTTACAACCCCGGTCATATCGGTCACTGCCAGATCGTGGAGGTCGATTTTGACCGCGATTTTAAATGGCCCGGCTATACCCAACCTGAACTTCGGAGGATTTCATGAAAGCTGTCCTGCAACGCGCGCGCGGCGCAAAAGTGACTGTCAACGGAGAAATTGTTGCTTCGATCGCCAAAGGGCTGGTGATCCTGCTCGGGGTTGGTCCGGATGATGACCCACAAAAAGCCCGTGAGTTGGCGGAAAAATGCGCCCGCCTGCGTATTTTTGAAGACGATCAGGACAAAATGAATCTGAGTTTGCTGGATGTGGCCGGCGAAGCCATTGTTGTCTCGCAATTCACACTCTATGCCGACACCAGCCGCGGCAGAAGGCCCTCGTTTGTCGGCGCCGCCAAACCCGACCTGGCGGAACCTCTGGTCGATATCTTTGCCGCCCAGCTGCGCGAGCTGGGGATCTCCACCCAGCAAGGCGTTTTCGGGGCGCATATGCTGGTGGAACTCTGCAACGACGGGCCGGTCACCATCATTTTGGAGCTTTGATTCTTTCGGGTGCGGCGCGCAAACCGCAATCGTCGATTTGAGCCGGCCGGTTAATTGCCGTCAAGATTCAGTTCTGACGGATCCATCACGCAGCGAAAACCAAAACTGATTTTGTGTTCCCTGGGGTCATGATCGCTGGTATACGCCACGCGTATGCGCTCCCAGCTGTAGTCAAAACCGCCTCCATGCACAACTTTGGTGCCGCCCCGCTCGGGTCCCTGTGGGTTTTCTGCCGGACTGACGGAATAATAATCCTGATGATACCAATCGGCAGTCCATTCCCAGACATTGCCCGCCAAATTCAAGACCCCGAAAGGCGAGGCGCCCTGCGGAAAAGACTCCACCGGCAAGGTATCACCCGCGCAATGCCGCCCGTTATTTTCGTCCAGGCTGTTTGCCAGTTCGCAGCTTGGCGGCTCATTTCCCCAGGGATACACGCGTTTATCCCTGCCGCGGGCGGCGCGAACCCACTCCGCTTCGGTCGGCAGGCGGCCTCCCGCCCATTCGCAATAGATCGCGGCTTCGTGCCACGAAACAGCAACGCGGGGATAATCGGCAAAATCAGGGTTGCCATAATAATCATCCCTAGTGGCTGACCGCTGATAGAAAGGCGCTTCGCACACTCCGTCCGCGACGCACAACGCGTATTGGGCATTGCTGACTTCGTGCCTGTCCATCCAAAACTCAGCCAGGCTGACCTGATGCAAAGGCAGTTCATCCGGATTGCAGTCAAAACCCGCGTTATTTTCTGACGCGCATCCGATCCAGGTCTTGCCCGCCGGGATACGAGCCATCTCCATCCCGTCCCTCTCCCGGATGACCGTTTCCGCGCTTCCTGCTGGCAAAGCTGTCTCCCGCGGGGCTGCGGCTGGCATTTCCGATCCCGCCGGGGTGGCGCTGGTGACGCTTACGACCGTGGCTGCCGGGCTGGTGGCGCGCCGGGATTCTGCCGTGGGCGTGTTTTCTTCCGCCCCTGGTTTTGCGCAAGCCGACAGGAGCACCAAGATCACCAAACCAGTCAAAACAGATTTTCGCAGCATCTCACTGCAATTATAAGATCGTTTCCAAAAGGTTCGGGCTGTTTCCGTCTTCGTTTCGGCAGGCTACGAAATCGTCTCCAAAAACTTGGCGGAAATCGCGGTGATATCTTCATCGATGGTCAAACCGCCCCAGGGGTCATCGGGTTTGACAAAGTTCACCACCACAATATTGGCGCCATTAAAAACTGCGCTGCGCGATTCCTTGAGGTCCACGCCGCCTGCCGCTGAAATGAAAACGTCATACTTGCTGCGAATGCGGTTGATATGCCGGTAGCGGATCATTTTTGTGCGGTTGCTTTCCTCATCCCGCCCGCGGTGAATAACGACAATATCGGGCTGAGTGTAGAGCGGCCGCAGCACTTGCAGCGGGTCTTCCACCCCCAGCATGTCGATCATCGAAAGCACCTCGTATTGCCGGCAGCGTTCGATGAACAGCTTCAGGGTTTCGACCGGCGCCAGCCCAAGCGCGGTGATCGCTCGCGCGCCGGCTTGGGCTGCCAGATCCACTTCTCCGATCGCGCCGTCCGCAATTTTCAGGTCAGCGACCACGATCCCGTTCCAGGATTTCGCCAGAGCCCTCACGCCCTGCATCCCTTCGCGCTTGATGAAGGGAGTGCCGGCTTCGATCAGGATGCGCGGGTCGGGTACGACCCGCGGCAAGACCGAGCGCACCTGGCGCAAATCGTCATTAAAGGCGAGCTGCAGATAGCGGACGTTGTTATCCAGCATTGTCGCTTCCGGATTTTCCTATTTCAGCCATCGTTTTTGCCACTGTCCCCAGATCGGAAGGCAAAAAGAGAACGATCTTTTCCGAAGGGTCAGAAGCGATATCGCGGATGGTTTGCAGGGTCCTCAGGTGCAGCGCTCCCGGCGTGGCTGCCAGAGTATTGGCTGCGTCGCGCAGGTTTTCGGCAGCACTCAGCTCGCCTTGCGAGGCGATAATGGTCGCCCGGCGCTCACGTTCGGCTTCAGCCTGACGCGCCATGGCGCGTTTCATTTCCGCCGGAAGTTCAATTTCCTGAATCTTGATGCTTTCAATATCCACGCCCCAGCTGTTGGTCTCGATATCCACAATTTCCTTGATCGATTCCGCGATTTTTTCGCGTTCCATCAGCACGGCATCCATCTCGTTATTGCCAATGACGTCCCTCAGAGCTGCCTGAGTGTATTGACGAATGGCAAATACGTAATCTTCTATCTTAATGATCGCCGCTTCGGGATCGACCACCCTGAAATAAACCACAGCGTTGACCAAGAGGGAGATATTATCCCGGGTCATCACTTCCTGACGGGGAACTTCCGCCGTCATGATGCGCATGTCAACCGTCCGCATGCGCTGGAAACCGGGAACCAGCAGATTGAGACCGGGATTGCGGACACCCGAAAATTTACCCAGGGTAAACACAACGCCCCGTTCAAATTCATTCAGAATCCGGATACTGCGTAATAGCGCTACCAGGATCACGATCACGGCTGGCAGCAGACAAACCAAATACCAGGTGTTTTTGAAGAATTGGTCCATTAAATCCTCCGAATAGTGTTTTTTAAATTGTAAACCAGGCAAACCAAATCCTCCTGATATAATATAGGGTTGAAGCAAAGCCTGTAAAATTGCTTTGTCATCGGAGGATATCGTATGGAAATAACCTGGTATGGAAATTCTTGCTTTCGCATCACCGAACGCGGGTTCGCGACGGTGGTTACGGACCCCTTTGATTCCGGGACGGCCGGTTACAACCCGCTCAAACTGAAAGCGGAGATCGTCACCGTCAGCTCAAACGATTTGAGCCACAACAACGTCAGCGCGGTAAAAAGCAGCCCCTTTGTGATTGATGGCCCGGGCGAATACGAACGCGGTGGGGTTTTCATCACCGGCATCCAAACCACCCCTCATCGCGCCGAAACCAAAATTTTGCGCAACACGATTTACGTGCTCGACTACGGCAATATCACCGTGCTGCACCTGGGCAACACCGATACCGTCCCCAGCCAAACCATGGTGGAAGAACTGGGCAATATCAATATCGCCCTCGTGCCCGTTGGCGCCGGCGGCGCGCTGAACGCCTCCAAAGCCGCTGAAGTGATCAGTATGCTGGAGCCGAACATCGTCATCCCGATGTACTACGAGACCCCTCATTCCAAGCTTCCGCTCGACCCGCTCAGCAAATTTTTGAAAGAAATGGGGTTGACCGAGTTGGAAACCATGGAAAGCTACAAGATCCCGCCCACCGGTAACTTTGGCGAAGAAGGCACCACTGTTATCGCTCTGGATTCCAAGCTTTCGCAGCTCTGATCATGCTCAAGGTAATCCAGACCTGGAACATCAAACCCGGACACGAGCAGGATTATTTCGCTTACGTCCTGCGTGAATATCTGCCCGGCATCAACAAGCTGGGAATGGAAGTGACCGACGCCTGGGCAACAGTTTATGGCGATCAGCCTCAGGTTTTGCTTGGCGCGGTGGTGCCCTCCCGGGAAGTCGCGGACCGGATTATCAATTCTGAAAAATGGCAGCAGCTCACCGACGTCCTCCTGGATTATGTGGACGATTTTGAAATCAAATTTACCGCGCATAAAGGCGGTTTTCAGTTTTAGTGGCTTCGATCCAAACCTTACTTTTGAATTGGTATGACAAGAACGCCAGGGTGCTGCCCTGGCGTTCTGATCCCACACCCTACAAGGTTTGGGTGTCCGAAATCATGCTGCAGCAAACGCGCGTCGAGACGGTTTTGCCTTATTTCGAACGGTTCCTGGCGAGCTTCCCCGACCTTACCAGTCTTGCCGCGGCTGAACTGGAAGAAGTTTTGCGCCTTTGGGAGGGTTTGGGCTATTACAGCCGGGCGCGCAATCTCCATAAGACAGCCCGTAAAATTGTGGACGAGCTGGACGGCAAAATTCCCGACAGCACCGACGCGCTGCGGAAACTGCCCGGAATCGGCGAATATACAGCCGCGGCGATTGCCTCGATCGCCTTCGGGGAGGCAGCTACCGCCATCGACGGCAACATCCGCCGGGTCTACGCCAGAATTCTCGGTCAGACCCAACCGATCGGCACCAGTAAGTTTGAAAAAGAAATTTTCGATTACGCCCGCAGTCTCCTCCCGCCAGGGCGCGCCGGAGACTTCACCCAAGCTCTGATGGACCTGGGCGCCACGATCTGCCTGCCCCAAGACCCGCTCTGCGAGCGCTGCCCGCTTGCCTTTCACTGCACGGCGCGAAAGCAGGGCAATCAGAACGATCTGCCGGTCGTTCCCAAAAAAGCCCCTCTCCCTCATTATGACGTGGCGGCTGCCGCGATTTTGTGGCAGGACCGGGTCTTGTTAAGCCGGCGTGATCCCGACGGGGTCCTGGCAGGGCTTTGGGAATTTCCGGGCGGAAAGTTGAAACCCACTGATCCCAGCCCCGAAGCAGGCCTGGCGCGCGTTTTGCAAGCAAAAACCAACCTCACCGGTTCGGATTGGAAAATTACCGGCAAAATAGGCTGCTTTCCTCACGCTTATACCCACTTTAAAATCACCGTCCATGCCTGGCGGGCAGAGCTCATCCGCCAGCCCGAAGATGAGCTTGCCCCAAATCTGCGCTGGGTGCCGCTTGCGGACCTGCCTTCTTTCCCCATGGGCAAAGTTGCCCGTTTGATTTCACAAAAAATTTTTTTCCTGAGAGCTTATTCCGCAGGCAAATAAAATCGTGACCTAGGTCCCGAACTGGCGGTCGCCGGCATCGCCCAGACCCGGCAAAATATAGCCGTGTTCGTTCAGTCCCTCATCGATCGCGGCGATATGAATGGGCACGTCAGGGTGGGCGTTGTGCAGACATTCGATCCCTTGCGGGGATGCCAAAATGCCTACAAATTTGATCTTGTTCACGCCCCAGGACTTGAGGATGTTCACCGTCGCCACCGCCGACCCGCCCGTCGCCAGCATCGGATCCAGCACCAGGCAGACCGACACGGTCGGTTCGACCGGCAGCCGATTATAGTATGCCACCGGTTGGAGCGTTTTTTCATCGCGATAGAGACCGATATGCCAGACCTCCGAACCGGGCATCAGTTCCCAGACTCCTTCAACCATCCCCAAGCCGGCTCGCAGCACGGGAACCAAGCCAATGCGCTCCATCAGGGCGGTGCCTTTTGCCATCATCAGCGGGGTTTGCACATCCACTTCGCGCACAGCCAGATCGAGCGTTGCCTCATACGCCAGCAAGGCTCCGATCTCTCGCACAAGCTCCCGAAAGCTTTTCGAATCCGTCCGCGCGTTTCGCAAAACGGTCAACTTGGTTCCCACCAGGGGATGGGTTGACGGAAACACATTTTTCATTTTATTCGCTCCTTTTCAAGGACCTTTTTAAACGCAGCAAATAAAGCGCCCAGAGAATTGCCGCGGCAATCATCAGGGCGATGAACAAACCGATTTCAGCCTTGAGCCGAAACCAAAAACCAATCGCCGCGGTCGCGAAAACCAGCGCGTGCGCGGCACGCCCCCATCCATCCAATTGCTTTAGCGGACGCAGCCATTTCCAGTCGGTCAGGGTTAACAGCACAATTGTCAAATCCAACACCAAGCCGAACGCCAAAAACCACATCCAGACTTCGGTTGCCCCTTCAGCCAAAATGCCGAACACGCCCAACAAAAAAAGCAAAAAAGCCAGAATCACGAAAACCACCGCTGCCTCAATAAAAGGCCCGTTTATTTATGGTCTCATTTATATCTCATTTTTCTGCCCGGATCCAGGGGGTCAGAACTCAACCCCAGCAAGACCGCAGAGCCAATCCTGACCAGTATCATGAGCCATTTGAGCCCATCATCGTTGGTCAGCTCAAGCGCCGCACCGCTCAATACCCGGCATTTTATTTCAACAATATCGGCAGTTGCAGAGTAAACAGGCTCACGACTCCCTCAAACGCGCCGGTGTCACAACGCCCGTCATCCCGCGGTTCGCCGCGCTGATCCGAGGTCAACCTTCCCTCCACGATCTCGTCTCCCGACAAATAATTGATTCTGCATTCACCCGCGAGGCGGTTGATTGCCGGGGAACCTGCCAGCAGCGCGATGGTTGGCGTGGGACCGCCGTTATTCATTAGAGGCCCTAGGCGCGTCTCGGAGTAGGTTCGCACCAGGTCGCCCAGCGCAGCGTCTGGGCTGCAGCTATCGTCACTGAAAATGTTTCCGCCACGGGTAATATGATTTGAATATATATTAGGTGAGCAAATCTTACTTCCCGATTGGTGACCCGTAGTATTAATCAGAATGCTGTTTCTAAAGGTAGTCGTACCATTACCTGCCACCAGGTCGCCGCTTCCGGAGATAAGGATGGTGGAATTTTGAATCCATGCCTCCTTGTGCACAAGGATTTCTGTTGGATCATCGGAGGAAGTCGGTCTCGGATGCAAATTATCCGTCATGGTGGTATTGTTCAGAAAGAGCCTGCCCTGTAAATGAATCGTTTGATAATCGGTAGAGTTGTGATGAATCGTGGAGTTGTCGACCTGGAACCAAAACGAGTAACCAGGGCCTGGGTTCCCATCCCAGAAATATATCGCGGAAGAGCCTTCCGCATTATTGTGATCCAACTCGACGTTCATCAGGCTGAGATTTGCGTTTTCGCTGGATATCGCTCCGCCTTGGGAATAGCAAGAGGTTGGGGCGCAGTTCACAGTATTATTGGTCATGCGGACATTCGTTAAATATAATGTGGAATTGTAACCCAACCGGATCCCGCCGCCTCTGGCTTCGTTCGCATTTTCTCCTTCGACCAATCCATTTTTAATAATCAGATTTTTAAGGTAAAGAGTGCGACCTTCTCCAACTTCCAATACGCGGTCGATGAAATTGGCATCGATGATCGATGGGTTTTCGGGACCTCCGGTCCCTTCTATCCTGACCGTATTCGGTGCGTCACCGTTTGGAGTTTTGATCAAATCCAGGTCTCCATAATGGATGTGGTCGCTGCCATCCGGAGCTGGAGGATCGAATGGGCTTTCGGTAATGGTGAGCTTATATGTTCCGGGAGGCAGCTTGATGTCGATAAATCTCGGTTCCCTATAGGTAAAGATGGCTTCCGTGAGGGCTGCCCTTAGCGAGCAGGGACCGTAGTCACCCGGATTCGGTCCAACCCAACCAGCGCAGATATCATTTGGGATACCATCATAGAGATCCTCTGTGGTTGTCACATTATAGATTCGCGGTTCCGGTTCTTGCGCTTTGGCTGAGCGCGGTAAGAGATTGATAGGGAGAACGAGGACCAGCAGGACGATGGCCCTTAAAACTTGCTTCGCCTTCATGATAATCCTTTCTGCACGCGGCACTAGATGAAGAATGTTCAATTTTAAATAAATATTTTTCTATGAACGTTGACAGTGGCTTTTTGAAAGCAATTGAGTAAAACTCGATTCAAATAAAAGTATATCCTGCAGATTATTAAATTGTCAATGCTCATTTATTGGCATTGTGAGGGGGCAAGCATATGGTATACATTTTTTGGAAAAGTCATTCGTGTTGTATGGGGATCGATGTCTGGAGTTATCGGGGATGAAGTATCAGGACATCGAGGAGTATGTTGATCAAGGATATAAGCAATTTAGATTATCAGGAATGGAGATAGATTAGTCCGGAACCAGTCAGCCGGACGATCCGGCAGGTGGTGAAAGCGATCACGGGAAATGAGATAGCCGAAGCACCGAATCCTTCTCTTGCAAGCGGCTTTTTTATCATTCTGAGTGGAGGGACTGCCTGCGCACTTGGTTTATGTCATTCTGAGCGTAGCGAAGAATCCTTAACTTAACAACCAGCTTAAATGTTTTTCCCTGGTCACCCAAACCGCAGGATCCTTCGGCTTTGCCTCAGGATGACGGAGTGCTTGTCATTCTGAGCGTAGCGAAGAATCTTTTAACTAGCAAACCTAACACAACCATCTTGCCTGGTCACTCAAACCGCAAGATCCTTCGGCTTCGCCTCAGGATGACGTTATCGCTGTCATTCTGAGCGTAGCGAAGAATCTTTTTACTAGCAAACATAACACAACCATCTTGCCTGGTCACCCAAACCGCAGGATCCTTCGGCTTTGCCTCAGGATGACGTGGGTGGGTCCGCTCGCAGAATCTTTCACGACATCCCTTCGTTTCACGGTGGGTGCTTTTCTGGCTTCTCAGCTCATTTGTTGGCATATAAAGGCAACATCATTATGTCCCGAAGCAGAAAATTTGAAATGCCCCTTTATTTTTTAAGAAGGATCTATTGAGACTTGACAAGCAAGCCGGATTTTTATCAATGGGTTACAATTTCAGCATGCAATACATCATCGACGGGCACAACCTGATTCCCCACCTGCGCGGGATGTCCCTCACCGACCTTGAGGACGAACAAGCGCTGATCGACTTGCTCATTCCCTTCTTGCGGGCAAAAAAATCCCGCGCGATGGTCTTTTTTGACAAGGCGGCCGTCGGCATGGCAGGGCAGCGCAATTTTGGACTGGTCAAAGCCTTTTTTGTCCACTCGTCGTCCAGCGCGGATGCCGCCATCGCTGATTATGTGCGCCAGCTCGGAGGCGCCGGCCGCAACCACACGCTGGTAAGTTCCGACCGCATGGTTCAGGCTTCCGCCCGCGCGCATCATCTCACCATTCTCACCAGCCAAGCCTTCGCCGAAAAACTGGAGTCCTTCTGGCAGGAAGAGCCGGTTCAGGCTCCCCGGGAGGTGACCATCAGCGAGCAGGAGATCAAGGAATGGGAAGAGCTCTTTAGCCAATATGGCGGGACGCCCCCCGATGGGATGAGCCCCTGATCGATCAGAGTTTGAGCTTTTTTTCACAATTTTTACAAAATATTTACACTTTTTTATTGTAGTATATGCATTATTGCATTGTTATTGCCACACGCAAGGGCTATAATCAAGGTTATACAAAAGCTGTTGCAAACGGTCCGCAGCCCTGTTTTTTATAAAAATTTCAACCAGATCAGGGTTTTCTGGCGAAGAGAAAAGTGCGTAACGATTGATGACTTTTACTAAAAGAAACCTGCAAATTTCCCTCTTGCTGAGCTTGCTGTTGATGGCGCTGATTCTCCCGGCATGCCAGGCGCTCTTGCCCCCGGCGGCCCAAACCGTGCCGACCGCCCTGGCAACCCGGGTTCCTTCGACCGCGGTCGCGACCGCGACCAAGGCGCCGACTCCTTCACCGACCGTTGGCTCCCAAACGCTGTGGATTGACCCCGATCTCCCTGAAGAATTGAAATCCAACGATTGGAGCGCCTCTGGCTTGCAAATTACCTCCCAAAAAGAGCAGGCTGATTTGTTTTTTGAATCCTGCCGGATTGGTCAGAAATATCTCAGGCAGGACGGTTGGGTTTACGTGCTCGCGGCGCCATTTTTTACGGTTCAGGACAGCATCACCCACATCCAGCTGATGCAAATCCTGAACGCGAGAGCGGACAGCCAAAATACCCCCCCGATAAGGATCAAAGCGCGCGAATCTGACTTCGCGCCCATTCACAAATTGCTCGGCAAGAGCGGCGCCGGCTTCGCCATCCAAGCGCTTGATGAAAATCTGATTGGGCGTCAGCCGGAGCCTGAAGACTCTGCCTGGCTTTTGATTCCCTTCCATTTGCTCAACCCATTTTGGAAAGTGATTTCAATCGACGGCGTCAATCCGCTCGATGATGACTTTAAGCCCGAAAAATACCTGCTCAGCCTCAAATATGGATTGCGCCTAAACGATCCAACCCGCGAAGCAGAAGCGCCAGCCATGCCGTCTGGCAATTTTCAGCCCGATCAGCTCACCAGTCTGATTATGACCGGCGTCACCGCCATGGCGCGTGACACTGCCTACGAAATGGAAATTCAAGGGGTTCTCTTCCCCGGGACCGAGATTCGCGACATCATGCGGTCTGCCGATCTGACCCACATCAGCAACGAAGTCTCCTTTTATGAAGGCTGCAAGTTCCCTGATCCGGACTATATGGGCTTCATTTTTTGCAGCAATCCCGCGTATATTGACCTGATCGAAGACATGGGCGCCGACATCATTGAGCTGACCGGCAACCACAACAACGATGTCCAGGCGCTCTACAAGGTGGATTCGGTTCCCTTTACGCTTAACTTATATGAAGAGCGCGGCATGCGCTGGTATGCCGGCGGGACAAACCTCGCCAACGCGACCGCTCCGCTCAAAATTGAGCATAACGGAAACAAACTTGCCTTCATTGGCTGCAATTCTTACGGTCCCGAGATGGCTTGGGCAACTCAGGACGGCAGCGGCGCGGCGCCGTGTCAGGATTTTGCCTGGCTAAAAGCAGCCATCTTCAATCTCAGACAAGAAGGCTACCTGCCCATTGTGACCCTCCAATACCAGGAAGACTATTTCCAGGAAGCCACCAACACAGCGATCCGCGACTTCAGACCCCTGGCGGAAGCCGGAGCGGTGATCGTCAACGGCAGCCAATCGCATGTCGCCAAAGCCATGGAATTTTATGGCGGAGCTTTTGTTCATTACGGGTTGGGCAATCTCTTTTTTGACCAGCCTGAGTTTTATATAACCTACGACAGTTTTATTCAAAAACACTTTTTTTATCAGGGACGGCATCTCAATACCCAGCTGCTCACCATCACTGTGGAAGAAACAGCCAAACCCCGTTTTATGACCAATGAGGAGCGCGCAGTTTTCTTGTCAGAAATCTTTGGGCTCTCTCAGGATCTACGGAGCAAGCAATGACCTTTATCAATAATTTTCCTACCGAACCGGAATTCACCATCAAAGCCGTCCAGCATCGCACCGGAATCAAGCCGGTGACTTTGCGCGCCTGGGAACGCCGTTACAATCTTCTCGAACCTGTCCGCATGCCCAACGGCTATCGGCTTTATTCCGAACGCGATTTGCAGCTGCTGATGTGGGTGCAACGACGGGTCGACTCCGGCATCAGCATCAGCCAGGTAGTTCAGCAATACAATCAAATCCGCGAAAAAGGAGAATGGCCCGAAAGCATTCAGACCTTCAACCCTGCCAAACCCCGCAAACAAGCCCCCAGACCCTCCCGCGACTATGCTGAAATGATGTTTGGCGCGCTTGTTTCGCACAATGACGAAAGGGTCAGCATCCTTTTTGAGGAATGTCAGATCTATTTTGATCTTGTCACCATTTTTCAGGAAGTGCTCGAACCTGCCCTGGCGCTGCTCGAAGAGGCTTGGTATGTCGGCGACATTCCCATCGCCACCCGCCACATGGCAGCCCAAATCCTCAAGGGACGTCTGCTTGGGATCATGCAGGGGCTGCCAACCGTGAAGGAAGGCGCTCTGGTGCTCGTAGGCTGCGGGCCCGAAGCCATGAATGAGATGACCGCCATGATGCTGGCGGTGCTTCTGCGCCAGAACAATTATCACGTCGAATATCTCGGCCCAGATCTTCCGACGGACGATCTGATCGACTACGCCAAAATTGCCCGACCCAAGCTGATTTGCCTGGCAATCAATTCGGAGCCAACGGCCTATCTACTGCGCGGTTTCGCCCAACAGCTCAACAACGTCAGAGGGAAACCGAAATTCGCTTACTTTGGACGTTACGTCCAAAAATATGAAGCCGAACGCGAGAAATTGGGTGGGGTCTATCTTGGCGACACCCTGGACGTCAACCTTGACCGCATCCGCCGTATTTTGACCATGGGTGTGGTCTAAAAAGTTTTTGGCAGCCTTGTTTCGGCTGACTTGCCCATTTTTAAAACAGAAAAAGACTGAGGCTGACAAATGTCAGCCTCAGTTCTTGGAAAAGCTTTAGCCAAAACGGATGATCTGATCAAACTGGTCAATTTTCTCCGGAGCAAACTGATGGCTGATGAGAAACAAGAGCTTATCCTTGATGCCAAGGATCAGGTCTTCGATCTGCCTGTGGCTGTCCTTGTCGAGGTTGGCAAGCGGCTCGTCCAAAATCATGACAGGAGTGTCCCTGATCAGCGCGCGTGCCAGCGCCAGCCGCCGTCTTTCGCCCCCGGACAGGTTTGCCGCGCCGGATTCCAGCATCAGATTCAATCCAGCCGAATTTGCCCATTTTTCCAAGCCCACCTTCTTCAAGGCATCAATCAGCCTGTCATCCGGCAATTCCTGATAAACCCGCAGGTTTTCGCGTACCGTATCCTGAAAAAAACTGGTATCCTGCCGCAAAACCGTAACCAGCTCGGGCAAATTGCCGATTTCAGAGACCGGCACATCGGCAATACTGACCGTGCCGCTTTGGGGCAGGTGATAGTTCAACAACAAGTTCATCGCAGTGGATTTCCCTGAACCGTTCGGTCCGGTAATTAACAAGCGTTCATGCCGGGCTGCTTTGAGGTTGAAATCCTTGAGCAGCAAATTTTTGGATTCGTAGGCAAAGTTGACCTTATCAAAGCGAACCTTCAGGGCTTGCCCGGGCTCCAGCAGACGGGTCGCCGATTGGCTGACCGGATGAGAGCATCCCGCTAGAGTTGGTATAGGCAGGATTCTTCGGCTTTGCCTCAGAATGACAGATACCCCGTCATCCTGAGCGGCATCCGCGAAGGATCTTGCGTCCCCCTTCCGGACATGTCATCCTGAGCTTCTTTTGCGAAGGATCTTGCGTCGCCTTCCGGACCTGTCATCCTGAGCCTCTTCTGCGAAGGATCTTGCGGGTTAGACGACCGGATTATAGCGTCCTGCTATCATTATTACAGGCAGGATTCTTCGGCTTAGCCTCAGAATGACAGCTACCCTGCCAAATGAAAGCTCCCGGCTTGCCAGACTCCTTCCTAAAAAAAACCGACGGGTTTCCCCGCCGGCTGGGTCATTCAATTCAGGGCTTAGAACCCTTCCAGTTTCGAAAAATCAGCATACGGTTTCATCAATCCGGCAACTCGCTGCAGCAACCCCAGGCGGCTGCGGCGCAATGCCGGATCTTCCGCCATGACCAAAACCTGATCAAAAAAGCTGTTGATGGGCGCGACCAGTTTGCTAACCTGTACCAGAGCGTTTTCCAGGCTCGGAGCCGCCTTGAGAGCCGTTTCAGCATCCGAAAGCGCTCCCAACAACGATTTTTCTCCCTCTTCAACCAAAACGCTCTCATCCACCTGGCAAATTTCCGTCAGATCTCGGGTCATGCGCACGCAGCGGCTGAATGCCGGCAGCAGTTCTTCCCACATCGGTTTGGCGACCCACGCGTTTAAGGTCTCAACCATTCCCCGCGCCACGCCGGGATTGCCGCCGTTGACCGCCTCGACCGCGTCGATCACATCGTAGCGGAATCCTTCTTCAAGCAGCATATTGTGCATTCTGCCGGCAATAAAAGCGACGGCTTTTTCGATCACTTCTTCCGAGACCGCCACTTTTTGGGTCTTTCCGGCTTCTCTCAAAGCCTCACGGAGGTCAAAATCGACTCCTTTTCCCATCAAAACGCTCACCAAACCGATTGCCGCGCGTCGCAGGGCAAAGGGGTCTTTGTTACCGGTCGGGATCAGACCCACAGCAAACAGCCCCACGATCGAGTCCAGGCGATCCGCCAGCCCAACAACCGCGGCAGCTTCACCTGACGGGAGCGGGTCTTCGGCGGTTCTCGGCAGATAATATTCAAAAACGCCTTCCGAAACTTCCGGCATTTCGCCCGAATTGCGGGCGTAATATCTGCCCATCACGCCTTGAAGCGCGGTCATCTCGACCACCATTTCGCTCGCCAGATCGGCTTTGCACAGGCGGGCAATCCTGGCAGCGGTTTGCTTTTCTTCCGTGTTCAGCCCAAGTTTTTCAGCCAAATTGGCAGTCAATGCTTCGATCCGTTCGGTTTTTTCGAGCATCGAGCCTAATTCTTTCTGGAAGGTAAGCTGGCTCAATTTGGGCACAAAGTCTTCCAGCTTCTTGTTCATGTCCTCGCGCACAAAAAATTCCGCGTCCGCGAACCGCGCCAGGACTACCTGCAGGTTGCCGTCCACCACCACGTCCGCGCCCTGGGCATCGCCATTGCGTACGATGATGAAATGGTTGGTTAATTTTCCTTCCGGGTCCAGCACCGGGATGTAGCGCTGATGCTTTTTCATCACCCCGATCAAGACTTCAGCCGGCAGGCTTGCCAGATATCGCGGGTCAAAGCTGCCCAACAGCGCCGTCGGACGTTCTACCAGGTTGGCAATCTCTGCCAGCAGGTCCTGATCATCCGCCAGACGCCCGTTGACCGAACCAGCCAGTTTCAGGGCTTGCTGCCAGATTTCAGTCCGGCGCGCGTTTTGATCCAGAATTATGCCCTGGGAGCGCAGATAGCTTTGATATTCGTCCAACGAACCGACTTGCTTTTCGGCTTCCGCCGCAAAGCGCAGCCCGCGGGTGAGGCTGCCCGATTCCAGACCGGCAAACTGAAAAGGAACCACTTTTCCGCCAAATATTGCCAAAAGCCAGCGCACGGGTCTGGAAAAACTCGCGCCGCTGGCATTCCAGCGCATTGATTTGCTGAACTTCAAATCCGCCAGGATTGTCGGCAGCGCCTTTGAAAGCAGTTCCAGGGTATTTTTCCCTTTTTCTTCCACCCGCGCGACCACATAGCGTCCGTTTGGAAACTCTTTGACGCTCAGCTGGCTGACATCCAGGCCCCGGCTGCGGGCAAAACCTTCGGCGATTTTGGTTGCCTTACCGTCCGCGTCAAAGGCACGGTCCGCGGGAGGACCCTTGACTTCGACCGAACGGTCTTCCTGACGGGTTTGCAAATCCCTGATCCAAACCGTTTGTCTGCGCGGCGTGCCCAAAACTTTGAGCTCACCGTGGGAAAAGCGCATTTCAGCCAGCCATTTTTCAAAAGCCGCTTCAAGCTGCTCCAAAACCTTGTCCAGCTCTCCGGCGGGCAGTTCTTCGCTGCCAATCTCAAAAAGGAAGTCTGCCTGGGGAGCTTCCAAAACAGGCAGGGGGGCTTCCTGCCGCGCGACTTCAGGGCTTTGCGTTTCCTGCAACCAGGGAAAACCCATTTCCTTCCGCTGGTTATAGTAAGCCTCAGCAACCTTGCGCGAGAGTTCCCGCATCTTGCCAAACATGGTCTGGCGTTCGGTAAAGCCCACCGCGCCGCGCGCGTCCAGGACATTAAAGGTGTGCGAACATTTGATCACGTTGTCATAAGCCGGCAAAACCAAACCCCGTTCCAGCGCGTTTTCGGCTTCCTGGGTGAAGAGGCTGAACATTTCCCTCAGGCGCGGCACGTCCGCGACTTCGTAGTAATAGGTGGAATGTTCCCGTTCAGCGACCTGATAGATGTCACCATACAAACGGCTCTGGTTCCAGCGAATTTTCTTAAAGTCGTTGACCCGCTGCAAGGTCATGGCAATCCGCTCCAAGCCGTACGTGATCTCCACCGCGGGCACATCCAAAACCATGCCTCCGGCTTGCTGGAAATAGGTAAATTGGGTGATTTCCTGCCCATCCAGCCAAACCTCCCAGCCCAAACCCCAGGCGGAGAGTGCCGGCGATTCCCAGTTATCCTCGACAAAACGGATGTCATGCTCCTTGGAGTCGATCCCTAATGCCAGCAGCGAGTTCAGGTAAAGTTCCTGAGGGTTGCCCGGGTCCGGTTTGAGGATGACCTGAAACTGGTAATGCTGTTGGAGCCGGTTGGGGTTGACGCCATAACGCCCGTCGTCCGGACGCACCGAAGGCTCCTCGTACGCCACGCGCCATGGTTCGGGACCCAAAACCCGCAGAAAGGTGGCGGGGTTCATCGTGCCGGCGCCGACCTGGGAATAGTAAGGCTGCCAGATCAAACATCCCTGGCTCGCCCAATAAGTCTGAAGTTTGAAAATAATCGATTGAAAATCCAAGCCTTGATTCATTGCTAACCTCACAGTTGATTCGGCTTATTATACATCAGCCAGGTCAGACTGACGGCACCCGTCAACATCAATAGTCGGCTGAATTCTCACGCCTGCAGGGTTCCTTCAGAAACAGACCAGATCCATGAGTTGATCCGGTCTGTTTCCGAAGGTTTGTTTCTGAGATTTAACCCCGCTTGACCCTGGTTTGTGACTGTTCGCGCATGTAGAGCGGCAGGTAATAGGCACCGCCGCCGTTTTTGCCCGCCGAACCGGAACCCTTCCATCCTCCGAAGGGCTGATAGCCGGGCCAGGCACCGGTGGTGCTGCCCTGGGGTCGGTTGGCGTAGACCACGCCGGCTTCGATGTTCTCAAAGAACCATTCCGATTCTTCTTCGCTGCCGTAAAAACCAGCCGTCAGTCCGTAGTCCACGTCGTTGGCAATGCGCATGCCTTCCTGGAGATCTTCGATGGGAGCAATCATCACAATCGGCAGGAACATTTCTGTTTTCCAGAGGAAATGCTCCAGCGGCACATCGACCGCGATGGTTGGGGCACAGAAAAATCCGTTTTCCATGCCGTTCTCGAGTAAATGTTTACCGCCAGTCCGGATCGTTCCGGATTTTTTAAACTCGTCTGAGAATTTTTGGAAATCTTCATAAGCTTTTTTATTGACGACGGGACCAAACCAGTTGACTTGTTGGGTCGGGTCGCCAATCGCGATCTCGCGCGTCAACGCGACCAGACGGTTCACGAAAGGCTCGTAGAGTTCCCGCTCCACAAAAATCCGGGAGTTCGCGGAACATTTCTGCCCCTGCAAGCCGAAGGCGCTTCGCAGGCAACCGACCGCCGCGTCCTCAAGATCCGCGTTTTTGGAAATGATTGTGGGATTCTTGCCGCCCATTTCGAGGATGACCGGATGGGGATGTTTGCGGTTGGCGAACTTGCGGTAGATCTCCATGCCGACTTGCATGGAACCGGTAAAAGTGACCCCACAAACATCGGGGTTATTGGTCAGAGCCTCACCGACGGTGGAACCCGGACCAGTCACGAGGTTAAGCACGCCTGCCGGGATACCAGCCTCCCGCGCGCATTCGACCATCAGCGAATCGCCCAGGCAGACTCCAGAAGCAGGTTTGAGCACCACGGTGTTGCCCGCGATCAGGGCGTTGCCGACCGGACCCGCCGCCAGAGCGGTTGGAAAATTGAAGGGGGAAATGACCAGCCAAACACCATACGGCTTCAGAACCGACTGATTCGCAGAAATAAATCCCTGAAGCGGATCGCTTTCCATGGCTTTTACAAAACCGTGATTGTCTTCCATCATTTGTGCCCCGTAGAGGATCAAATCAGCGGCTTCCTGCACCTCGCCAAGCGCTTCCATGCGGTTCTTCCCGACCTCCAGAGCGACAGCAGCGGCGATCTCGTAGATCCGCTCCTCAATCCGGTGGGCAAATTTTCGCGCCAAGGCGACCCGTTCCTGCCAGGGGGTCATTTTCCAGGTGTGAAACGCCGCTTTCGCGGCGGCAACCGCGTCATCAGCATCCTGGGCGGTTCCTTTTTGGAAGGTCGCCAGATGCCAGGATGTGTTGATGGGGGAGAAGGCTTTTTGTTTCTCCGGGGCAAAGCGCTCCTCGCCATTGATGAACATCGGATATTCCCTGCCCGAGTTCGCCTTGCGCTGCTTAAGCGCCGCGTCAAATGCGTCATGCAGTTCCTGAGATGGGTTAAACATAGTAGCGTACGTAAGTTTAAAGGTCATATTATCTCATTCTCTTGTTTTTTGGCTGATTATACCAATTTAATTGCAATTAATTGCATAACAAAATTTTTGGCCAGAAAGTGGCAATGACAACCTCCATAGTGGAATCCGATCTTACTCTTTAAGTCCAGCCGTCCCACCGATTTTGGCATCGGCGGGGTTTGGGGTGCTTTTGGGCTTTCCTGGCAAGTCTGGATCAGGAAACCGCGTCCAAAAATCCCGGCGTTTTCAAATTGTTTTCAAGGAGGTAAGTCAGATAATATTCGAACAGTTTGCTCAATTCCTGATCGACCGTTTCGGGGAGGACGCGCGTCTTGACCTGAGGCCAGGGAGAGCGCTGGAAAAACCTGAGATAGCGCAGCGCGTTCACGCTCACCGGACGGGCAGCTGGGTCGCCCGAACGCGAACCCGGGCACACGACACCGCCCAACCTGGCGCTAAAAAACTGATCTTCGGGTTCGATCTTTTGACCGCAGACCACACATTCCAACAGCTGCGGCCTGAAACCCAAAAGGTCCATCAAATGAACTTCATAATAATGCACCGCCAGCCCGGGGGACATGCCCGCGTCCAGCCGGGCAAGCGTTTCAGTAACAAGATTATAAAGAGGACGGTTTTGCCCTTCTTCGTAGGTGAAGCGGTCCAGCAGCTCCAGAACATAGCCGGCATAAGCGATCAGCCTGAGATCAAGGCGGATATTCTGAAAGTTTCGAATGGTGTCCGCCTGGGTGATTACGTCCCAGGTCCGTCCTTTGGCTAGCTGCAAAATGACCTGGGTCATCGGTTCCAGATGCCCGGCTTTGCGGCTGTGAAGTTTGCGCACGCCCTTGGCGATCGCCTGCACCTTGCCGTGCTCGAGCGTATACAGGCTTAAAACACGATCCGCCTCCCCGAATTCACGGTGGCGGATCACAATTGCCTGCGCCCGATACGAGCGGTTCTCGTCGGTCATGACCCTGCTATGACAAATCTTCCGGTCCGAAAGACCGCGGCAAGATCCCATCCATGGTCGATTCCCAGACGATCTCGCCCAGCTCATTGGCGATAATGACGGGCATATCCAGCGCGGCAAACTCGCGCATTACCTGCCGGCAAGCCCCACAGGGAGATCCGCCATTTTTGGTCACCACGCAAATTGCCGTGATCCTGCGGTTTCCTTCTGATATCGCCTTGAAAATCGCCACCCTTTCGGCGCATAATCCGGACGGATAGGCGGAATTTTCAATATTATTGCCGCCATAGACCTGCCCATCCTCAGCCAACACCGCCGCGCCGACACAATAGCCGGAATAGGGTGCGTATGCCCGCTGTTGATAAACGCAAGCCGTCCGGACCAGTTCTTGCTTTTGCTCAGTCGTCAGCATTGCCATTTTTTTCCTCAGCCTTGGGATGCCCATCTTCCGAACCGGTTTTTCGGACCCTGACTGTCAGGATCCGACGGGCAACCACCTCCTCGACGGTAAATTCAAACCCGTCGCTAAAGACTTTTTCTCCCGGTTGAGGCACATGCCCCAGCTCACCATAAATATAACCGCCCAGGGTGTCGGCAAATTCGTCAGAAATCTGCGATTCCATGATTTCGTTAAATTCGTCAATCGTCGCCCGACCCTGAAAAATATAACTGCCGTCTTCCTGCAGGTCATAAAGATTAACTTCACCGGTATCATATTCGTCCCGAATCTCACCGACAATTTCTTCAACAATGTCTTCGAGCGTCACAACGCCGGCAAAGCCGCCGTATTCATCCACCACCAAAGCCATATGCACGCCGCGGCTCTGCATCTCTGTCAGCAATTCGTCCACTTTTTTCGCTTCGGGCACAAAATATGCCGGACGGATGAGCTGACGCTGGTTGGCGATGGTATCGTTGCCGTCCACAACCGCCAGCAAGTCCTTGGCATAAAGCAAGCCGATCACGTTGTCGATCGTATCGTCATAAACCGGCACGCGTGAATGGCCCGCGTTGATGAATTCCTGCCGGGCTTCCCGGATGGTCGTGTTGACTTCCAGCGCCAAAACGTCCATGCGCGGGACCATGATTTCTTTGGTCATCGTCTCGCTGAATTGGAAAATCGAATAGATCATTTCGCGTTCGCCCTGGTCAAGCGTGCTTTCGGGTTGTTCCTGGTTGACCCAGTCGCGCAAAGACTGATCGGTCACCGAAAGGGTCACCTTTTCGGCATGTTCTCCCAGCAGCGACATCATCATCCGCGTCAGCGGGGATACAAAAAAGCTGATGATCCCGGCGGCACCGGTCCATTTCAGCGCGGATTGTTCCGGAGAAACCAAAATCCGCCGTTCAATGATGAATTCGAGCGTGGATACCAACACCAGCACCGCCAACAAAATCAACAGCACCAGCCAGGCAGATTCGATCGTGGTAGCGCGATCAAGCAGCAAAACGGTCAAACCCGCCAAAAGGAAGTGTGAGACCACCAGACCCAGGCGCAAAGCGGTGCGTGTGCCTTGTTTTTCAATCAGGGAAATGGTTTTGTCCACCTTGGTCTGGTTTTCCACGCCAAGGTTTAATAACCAGGGCAAGCGTACATGTGTGAATGATGATTTTGCCGCGGACGCGACCAGGTTGATGATCATGATCACAACCCAGGCGATCCCGAGCCAAAGAGGTTCGTTCACATTAATCCTTTCTTTCTTTGGAACGGGCAGGCACGCCGTAGACCAGCGTGTCATCCGGAACGTCTTTGGTGACAACCGACCCTGCTCCAGTTCTCGCGTTTTTTCCAATTTTGAGCGGCGCGACCAACATGGTGTCGCTGCCGATGAAAGTATTGTCTCCAATTTCGGTCAAATGCTTATGGACGCCGTCGTAATTGCAGGTGATTGTCCCCGCGCCAATGTTGACCTGTTTGCCGATTTGGGCGTTGCCGATATAAGAAAAATGGCCCATCTTCGCGCCTTCCGCCAGGGTGGAATCTTTGACCTCACCAAAGTTGCCCAAATGCACGCCGTCCTGCAAAACCGCCCCTTTGCGCAGGTGGCAGAAAGGACCCATGGTAACACGGTTGCCCAGCCAGGCGCGATCGGTGACGCTGTAGCTGATCACACAATCGTTTCCGATGGTCGTATTTTCGATGCTGGTGTCGGGCCCAATGCGGTTGTTCTCGCCGATGACGGTTTTTCCACGCAAGTGCGTGTTGGGAAGAATGACCGTATCTCTGCCGATGGTGACCTCACTCTCCACAGTGCAGCTGTCAGGGTCCAAAAAACTGACTCCCGCGAGCATCCAGTCCCGGATGACGCGTCGGCGCATTGCCTGTTCGCAATCCGCCAGGTCGACGCGGGTGTTTACCCCAAACCCTTCAACAGGATCATCCAGCACAACCGCGTCCAGTTTGCGCGCCTGACTCACTGCCATTTTCACCAGATCGGTCACATAATATTCGCCCTTGGGGCTGGGTTGAACCTTGGCGAGGTTTTCCCACATCCAGTCGGCGTCCACGCAATAGACGGAGATGTTATATTCACGGATTTTGCGCTCTTCCGGGGTCGCGTCCGCTTCTTCGACAATCGAGATCAGTTTGCCCTGCCCATCGCGAACCACCCGTCCAAAACCTCTGGGAACGTCGCCGTTGACGCTGGTCATCGTGAGCGTGTTGCCATTCCTGATATGAAAATCGATAATTTTGCCGATCGTTTCCGCCCGCACCATGGGCATATCCGCGAAGCTGATCAACACCAGATCCGACTTGCCCGCCAGCATCTCGCGAGCGCTCAAAACGGCGTGGCCGGTGCCAAGCTGTTCTGCCTGGAGCGCGAAATTCGTCTGGTTGGGATAGGCGGCGAGCACTGCCTCTTTGACGGCTTCGCTTCCATGCCCCACCACAACCACCGGCGGAAGGTCGGCGTGCGGGAGCACGGCGTCCAGAGCGTGCAGGATCATTGGTTTTCCGAGAATGGGATGCAGCATTTTGGGCAGACGCGATTTCATGCGCGTGCCCATACCTGCGGCCAAAACAACCGACGCGATTTTCATAGGGAACTCCGGTAGTTAACGAAAAGAATCATACCCAAGCGGGTTACACATGGATAGCATGGGTATAGAGGAGGATCGTTGTCTTCAGTATTCACAGTATTTCAGCCGGGGCACTTGGAGTCGAACCAAGACCAACGGATTCAAAGTCCGGTGTGCTGCCATTGCACCATGCCCCAAAGGGATAGCCAGTATTTTAGCATAAAACACCGGCAATGCCAATTGGTTATTTTACCATGATTGCTGGCAACTGACCAATCAAACCGACCGCTGCGCCAGCGCTCACTTCCGCGGCACAACCGACCAGGCTGCCGTCCCTTCCAGCGCGGTCACCTCATAAAGCGTTTCGACGCCCGCGGCATTGATATAGGTGAAAGTCGGCTTGCCTGCAGCGATCGCCTCGCGGGCTTTGTTTTTGAACACCAGCGGCGGTTCTTTGCTGCCGCTCTCAGGCACAACCAGATAGCGGGAGACTTCGGCAAACAAATCGCCGTCCCTGTCCAAAACTGTCACGCCGCCCGGCACGGGCAGAGCCGTGTAGTTTTTTCCCATAAAGCCAAATGTCCTGGCTTCAGCCACCAGCGCGTTTTCCAGCGCCATCCGGAACTGATTGGTGGCAGTCATTTCAGCATTGTCCGGATTGTAGGGTTCGGCGTAGGCTTGGGTCGCCATCAGGGAGGAGCCCAATTCACAGATCATGACCGGTTTGCTTTGGTCGGAAATAAAATAAATTCGATCGAGCTCAAAGCTCTCCTGACCTTCGGCAAGAGCCTTGTCATAACCTGCCTGCAGCGATTCCGCATCAACCGCTTTTTCAGGATAGGGGTTGACGCTCCCCAAAATCACGTCCGCCACCGGAATTAAGCGGGTGATACGGTAACTTCCCTCCGTCAACGGGAAAATGGCATAGCCAATCCCCTCTGCCATAAATTCATTTTTATTCTGATCGAGAGCGTTCAAAAATGCCACATGCTCCGGTCCGGAAATAACCAGCCTTTCGGTTTCACTTCCGTCCTTGTGATAGGTCGGGAAATGAAAATCGCTGTTTAAAAAGACATTGACGGTATAAGTTTCGATGCCGGCTTCATTGGATTCGTCCTGCGGGAGGTTTTCGGGCGTCCCGGTTGGATCCGCAGCCCGGCAGCCAGCAATCAACATGATCAGGAGAAAAAATATTAAAATTCGTGTTTTTGACATAGGTTCACCTTCAGGTGAACAATTTTATCAGATGTGAGCTCACCGCGTTGCGATCGGTTTCACAGTTTTTAAAGCGGGCGCCATGCTGGGTGAGAACGGTTGGGATTGAATCTGGCTGATCATCGGAATTGGCTTCTGAACAGCGGGCAGGCCGTTTTGCCCGGAAAAAGAAAAGAGGCCGCCTTTTTCAAAGGCAGCCTCTTTGGATCAAGCTTCTTATCTGAACCAGACCTGGGTCATAAACAAGATCAGGATCGCCCACACCACGGCGAAGATCGCCACGACAGCCAAAGCCGCCAGGAGGGCATAAAACGTATACTTGCGGGCTTCAGAATCGGTGATTCTCTCACCGTACAATCTCCGGGTCTGAAGCCTTTGTTGATCCAGCGCCTGCCTTTCAGCAAACCTTACGCCGCGATCGTGCCAGGGCATACCGTCAACGTCCATGTTGGCGATTGTCCTGCCGTCGTCATCGTTAGATCGCATTCTCTGATCCTTCTTCAACCACGTGTCCTTCGTGATCGAATAAGTGACATACTACCACATGTCCGGGTTCAACTTCACGTGTTTGTGGAACCTCGGTCTTGCAAATTTCCATTACATGCGGACAGCGGGTATGGAACTTACAACCCTTGGGAGGATTGGCGGGTGAAGGGATTGAACCTTCAAGAATGATGCGATTCATCTTGAAGTTTGGATCCGGCACCGGCACCGCGCTCAAAAGCGCGACGGTATACGGATGCAGCGGATTGGCAAACAAACTCTTCTTGTCGGCATATTCCACCAGGTCGCCCAAATACATGACGCCGACATAGTCGGAAATATGCTGAACGACCGAGAGGTCATGCGAGATGAACAGGAAGGCAATGTTGTTGTTGACCTGCAGTTCTTCAAGCAGGTTGATGATCTGCGCCTGGATCGAGACGTCCAGAGCCGAAACAGGTTCGTCACATACGACGAAATCCGGTTTAAGAGCCAGGGAACGCGCGATGCAGATACGCTGACGCTGACCGCCAGAAAATTCGTGGGGGTAGCGGTCTTTGTGATAGGGCTGCAAACCGCACTGCAGCATGACATGGTCAAGATGATCCTCAAACTGCGCGGGCGGCACAATGTTATGCTCACGCACGGCTTCGCCGATGATTTCGCTGATCGGCATACGCGGAGAAAGGCTTGAGTAAGGATCCTGGAAAATCATCTGCATTTTTGGGCGCAAAGCGCGAATCCCCGCGCGATTGAGCGAAAACACATCCACGCCGTCAAAGAGCACCTGCCCGGAGGTGGCTTCGTTCAGACGCAGCATGGTCTTTCCGACCGTGGTTTTACCGCTGCCGGATTCACCGACCAGACCCATGGTCTTGCCGCGTTCGATCCTGAAGCTGACATCATCAACCGCTTTGACATGCCCCACAACCTTCTGCATCAAACCGGCTTTAATCGGAAAATATTGCTTCAGGTTGCGGACCTCGATAATGTATCTGGGGTCGTGGACGATCTTTTTGGTTTCGATTGTTTTTTCCATATTAACCCTTTTTCTCCTGTCCTTCGTAGAGGTAGCAAACCGACATGTGGGTGTCCGTGAGGTAATATTCGGGAGGATACGGTCCATCACAGATCGGCATACGCCGGTCGCAACGGTCTCTGAAGTAACAATAATTGGGCATGTTGATTGGGTTGGGAACAGTACCCGGGATGCTGTAGAGGCGATCGACTTCTTTGTTGATCACCGGCTTGGAAGCCATCAGACCGATCGTATAGGGGTGCGAAGGGTGATTGAAGACTTCGTTGGCAGTCCCTTTTTCGATGATTCTGCCGGCGTACATGACAACCACATAATCCGCCATCTCTGCGACAACCCCAAGGTCATGGGTGATCAACATAATCGAAGAGTTGATTTTGTCCTTTAGGCTGCGCAGCAGGTCGAGGATCTGAGCCTGAATGGTCACGTCCAGGGCGGTGGTCGGTTCGTCCGCGATAATCAGACGGGGATTACAAGCCAAAGCCATAGCGATCATGATGCGCTGCCGCATACCGCCCGACAGTTGGTGGGGATACATGTCGTAGACGCCTTCGGCGTTGGCGATCCCAACCAGTTCAATCATTTCGATCGAACGGGCTTTGACCTGTTCGGCGCTCATTTCGGGATTATGCAGGGCGATAACCTCATCGATCTGGAAACCGGCTTTGAAAACCGGGTTCAGGCTGGTCATCGGTTCCTGGAAAATCATCGATACTTCGTTGCCGCGGATTTTTTCCATCTCGCTCGTGGGCGTTTTGGCAATGTCATAAACTTTGGTGCCGGTATTGATCCGGACGGTCCCCTTGACGATCTGACCCTGAGGGCGCTGTACCAGCTGCATCAGAGACAGCGCGGTAACCGACTTGCCGCAGCCCGATTCGCCCACAACGCCGACGGTGGTACCCTGCGGGACGTCGTAGCTCACGCCGTCGACCGCTTTGACAGTACCGATATCGGTGAAAAAGTAGGTGTGGATATCATCGAACTCGACAACATTGTTCGGGTCGCGCATCTGAGTCAGATATTCGCTCTCCGGAACGTTTTTGCGGTTGCGTTGTTTTTCGATCGCGTCGGTGATCCGGCGATTTTCACGGCTGATCCGGGCAGATTCCTTTGCCGTAAGGTGAACCTTTTCGGTAATTACGTTATCTTCCAGATCAGTGGTGTCGTATTGTGATAAATCTTTTTCGTCTGTCATAATTTCACCTTATCGTTTCATCTTCGGGTCATAGGCATCGCGCAGACCATCGCCAACGAAGTTGAAGCCCAACACGGTCAACAAAATCAGCATGCCGGCAGGGATCCACATCCACCAGTAAGTCTGCATGACGAAGGCGTCTGAGGAGATGTTGATAATGCTGCCCCAGGAAGCCAGGGGATATTTGACGCCCAAGCCCAAAAAGCCCAGAGTCGCTTCGGTAATGATCAGACCACCAAGAGAGGCGGTTGCCGTAACGATCAGCAGCGGCATCACGTTCGGAACCAGGTGTCTGAAAATACGGCGGCTAGTGCGGATCCCGGTGGCTTCGGTCGCGACCATGAAGTCTTGCTCGCGCAAGCTCAGGATCTGACCGCGGACCACGCGGGCAATACCCGTCCAACCCAGCAGACCGAGGATCGCCATCAGAATAAAGATGCGGATCATCGGCTTGACTTCGAGCGTATCCATAACCGAACCGAAAATGAGGATCATCGGGAAGTACGGGATACTGTTGAAGAGGTCGACAAAACGCATCAGGGCAGTATCGACCGCGCCGCCAAAGAAGCCCGAGATACCGCCGACGATCACGCCGATGAACATTTCGAGGAAAACCACGATGAAGCCGACCATCAACGAAACCCGGCCGCCATACATCAGACGGGTGAGCAGGTCCATACCGTTGTTGTCAGTACCCATCCAGTGTTTCGCGGTGGGAGGACTGTAGATATCGATCACGGTCGTGGTCGTGTCGGCTTTGATGAAATATTGGGTGTTGACTCTGGCAACGTGATAGTCGCTTTCTTTTCCATCCGTGCCGGGGAACTTAAATTTATCCACACGGTCAGAAATCGCGTCCCGCACTTTGGATTTGAAATCGACAGACAGGAAAGTCCCCTGATCGATCGGATTTACGATAATGTTGGAAACTTCAGCGAAAGGCTCGCCTTCAGCATCTAAAATGGTAACTTTACCCTCATCCTCGATGATCTGATATTCAACGCCATCATGGACAAAGGACTTTTCGTCATTGATTGCCGCCATTTCCGCGGCAACCTTGAAGCCGTAGGTATTGATGATCGCGTCGTGAGCGGGGTCATAGGCGTCAAAGACGGACACACCTGCCATGGCGATGTCTTTTTCGGTCGAGATCACGGTCGATTTCAGAACCTTGGTCAGCTGATAGGAAACTCCTTTATGAACAAAACTGGTCTGACCTGCTTTTACGGCAGCGTCAAAGGCATCCTTGAAAGCCGGATCAACGGTTTTTCCATCCACCGTGGTCACTTTACCCAACAATTCTTCGGCATACTTTTCCAGTTGGAAAATGCGGATGAAACTATCAGAAATCCGTTCAATTGAGTAATGCGTATCACCGGATGCGAATTGATCTTCATTCCTGGAGTTTGCCAGCAGGAAGCGCGCGCGGTCGGTTTCACTGAAGGTCGCACCGTCATTCACGGAATACCGCAGTTCGCTGTTGAAGATCGCGCTGGCGTAGTCCTTGCGAATGGAATCCTGTTTGTAAAAGACTTCTGTCTGGCTATAGGGTGAGAGGAATGGACCGATAAAGGCAAAGGTGAACATTACCACTAAAATGATCAGACCAATCACAGCCAGCTTGTTGCGGATAAAACGCTTGAACACCAGCATACCGGGGGAAAGAGTCTTGATACGACGGGCGTCGTCAAGCGCCATTTCCCGACGGGCAGGCGGAGGAGTTGTTCCTTGAGTAATGTTTGTGTTTTCGAGTTCACTCATCATCCACCACCTAATTCACCCGAATGCGGGGGTCTACCACAGCGTACAAAATATCCGCAAGCAGAATGCTCACCTGGGTCAGCATGAGCAAGAAGACAATATAGAACATAGCAAACGGAATGTCACCGCGAATGATTGCCTGGTAGGAAATGTAGCCAATTCCAGGAATTTGGTAAAGTGTCTCGGTAATCATTGCGCCCGTAAACATGCTTGGCAATAGACCACTAAGAGACGTCACCAACGGGATCAGGGTGTTGCGGAAAGCGTGTTTGTTGATGACCACTCTTTCGGGCAAACCTTTCGCGCGGGCAGTCCGGATATAGTCTGAGTTCAGCACTTCCAACATATTGGTACGTGTGTAACGCATGAGTCCACCGACCGAGAGCATCATCAGGGTGATGACCGGCAGCACCAGGTGGTAGCCCTTATCCAAAATCTGTTGGAAAGGCGTCATGGTTGTATGGAAGCGGCCTGTGAGGCCATAGAGGTCAAACCATCCCAATTTGATCGAGAAAACATATTTCAGGATAGTCGCCAGGAAGAATGTCGGCAAAGAAATACCCATCAGCGCGAAGACCGTGATGGCATAGTCTGTTCGCGAATATTGTTTCCTTGCCGCCAAAATACCTAATGGTATCGCGATAAAGAACTGCACTAATGATGTAATGATATTCAGGAAGAATGATATCCAGATAACATCATTGAATTTTTGAGTTACGGGCACGCCATAGTGCCAAGATTCGCCAAATTCGCCGCGAACTGCGTTCTTAACCCAATCCATGAAGCCCGGTATGATGCCTTTGTTCAAACCATAAACTTCATTTAACTGTTCCAGCCATTCCTGATAAGACTTGGTGCTCAACGGGTTTGCAGCGCGTTGTCTGGCAATGCCCTCTACGTAAGAGGTTGGTAGACTGCGGATAACCGAATAGGTGATCATGGCACCAAAAAAGGTGATAAATGCACCTAATATGAGTCTCCTTATTATAAAAGTTTTCATGCCTATTCCCTCAATCTACTTGCGTGGGTCGTTTAATGTCGGTGAGAGACAATATGAGCCCACCCATTGGGGTGGGCTCATAATTGGTTTTACCCATTAACCTTCACAGGTTAATTCATCTCGATGAGTTCGATATCGTTCATCCAGCCCCAGAAGGTAGTGATATCGGGGGTCAGAGAGTCGATGTTGACACGTTCAGTGCTGAAGATAACAACATTCTTGCGCTGGTAGGTCGGGATTTCGACAGCCCAGTCAATGATGCGATCCAAAGCCTGTTTGTAGATGGCCTTGCGGAAAGCCTGGTCATCACTCAAGCGAGCTTCCATGATCAGGTCGTCAAGCTGCTGATCCTGGATGTGATAGTGGTTGGACTCGGTGGAGCCTTCCAGACCAACGATGTTGGAGGAGTGGTAGACCTGGTACATGTCGGGATCAATGGTTGAACCCCATGCAGCAGTCCACAGTTCCTGTTCGCCGGAATCCAAGGCATCCCAGAGGATGTTGGCGTCGGAAGGATCGTTGATCTTCAGTTCCATGCCGATTTTTTCCAGAGAATCTTTGGCGCCGGTGATGATAGCGAAGGCAGGATGGTCACCAGTACCGCCACCAGGAACGATCAGTTCATAGGACAGTTTGGCGCCATCGGGAGCAGCAGTCAGCTTGCCGTCGGCGACCTCGAAGCCAGCGGCTTCAAAGAAGCCCAGGGCAGCCTGTTCGGCGGCAGCGTAGCGTTCTTCGGGGGTCATTTCGGCGGTGTAAATCGGTTCGCCGTTCACGTCAACAGAGAATGCGACCTGATAGCCTTCATCGGTAGGCTGAGGAGCAGCCCAGGAGGTGTTGGAAATCGGGTAGTTGATGACGGAGGCGCCTTCACCATAGTAGCTGTCGATCGCGACATCGCGATAAACTGCCAAAACGGTGGCTAAACCGCGGCGCAGGTTCTTGGAAGCATCGGAAGCGGGATCTTCACCGACTTTGACGGTGGAGGCGTTGATACCGATGTAACCATAACCCAGGTTGTCGACCAGGCTGGAGGTGATCACAGGACCGGTCATTTCGCCGTTGCCATTGTAGGTCATGACTTCTTCAAAGCGGGTGGCATTGTAGCTCATCTCGCCAGCGTCAGCCACACCGGACTGGATAGCGGTCACAACTTCGGCGGAAGAGGTTTCGCGGAATTGGATTTCGCGAATCTTGGGGCAGCCGCGATAGTAGTAGGGGTTGGCTTCAAAGTAGACAACGCGGTTGTCGTATTTGATGAATTTGTAGGGGCCGGCACCCATGGGGGTGGAGGTCAGGCTTTCCTGCTTGGAGAGATCGCCAAAATCGAAACCGAACTTATTGTTCTCGTAATCGTATTTTTCGACATCGCCATAGTAGTGCAGCGGGGTGATGCTGACGCCGAGGATGCTGTAAACGGCGGGAGCGGAGAAGCCTTTGATGGTGACTTCGATGGTGTAATCGTCGATTTTCTTAATACCGGCGATGTTGGGAACACCTTCGCCGCCCATGGCCTCGTCAAGAGGACCAAAGTGGCCAATGAAGGCGTCTTTGACGTTGCTGGCAACGTCAACACCGTTGGCGGATTCGGCCGGGAAGGCGGAGCGAACATCGTTTTCGTAGTTCGCGAGCACTTCGGCGACATAGTCATCGATGGTCGGGAAGGTTTCGGTCAGGTCATAGGTGGCGCCGGACGGGGAAGTGGTCAGAACACCATCTTCGCCAACTTCACCGAAGCCCCAGAGAGCCATACCGAGGGCAACTTTCAAGCCGTCGTTTTCCTTGACCTCATCGGGGGTCTTGCCGATGAATTGTTCGGCATAGGCGTCGCGGTATTTGCCGTCGACGTAGGCAACGATGCCCTCAACTTCGGTCTTGACGCCGGCATTGAGGCCGTCATTCACGAAAGTCTGCTGTTCTTCGGTCCAGCCATCGGCTTCGGCATACTCGTGGTCCAAACCAGCGGCGTAGATCTCTTCGAAGAGAGCGTCATACTTGTCGTAGACGTCTTTGGTGGTCTGGGTCTGGTAGTCTTTCAAACCGATGATGGGGTAGGAAGCCAGGGAAGTGGAACCAACATAGGAAGGATCCAGGTAGGTGTAATAGGTGAAGATCACGTCATCGGCGGTCACAGGTTCGCCATCCGAGAACTTCATGCCAACACGCAGTTTGGCGGTGTATTTGGTGGTGTCGGAATCTTTGTCGTATTCCACCTTGGTATCAGCGGCGCCCTTGTACAGGTAATCAACACCGTTGTACGCGCGGGTTTCACCTTCGATGGCGTTGTTGACGATACCGCCAACGCGATCGGTGGTGAGCATACCGATTTGGGTCATGCCGGCAACGTCAACGTCGTAGGCGGTGTCCGCGAAGAAGGGGCTGAACTTCTGTGAGAAGTCCTGATACGCAACCACTAACGGGGTGTCGATGGTCGGTTCGGTCGGAAGGTTCTCGCCGAAGGGTTGTTCGACGTATTCTTCAACCGGGACTTCGGTCACGACAGGTTCTTCTGTCATAACCGGTTCTTCGGTCATGACGGGGGCTTCAGTCATGACGGGTTCTGTTTCCACTGGGGGTACAGTGGTAGTGCCGCAAGCGGCGAGTGCTACACCAAACATGATGAGCACAATCAGAATAGAAAGGGTTCTTGCAAATTTACTCATGTGTCTCCTAATTCTCCTTCTAAGATTTAGTTGATTATAATTTAATAAGAAATTAGTGTCAACAAAGGGGATGACTGCCAATTCCTTATAAACTATTCACTTCAGCTGGTTTTTCGCTTATCTCGATCCTGATTTTCCTGATTTTTCGGTAAATCATCCAATCCAGCGCCAGGCAAACGCAAATCAAGCCAAAATAGATCAGATCGCTTCCCAACCCGGGCTGCCCAATAGAGATAAGTCTAAAAACCACAACACCCACCAGCCCAATTCCCATGAAAATCAAATAGAGGAGGCTGGTGGTCTTGATGCGCTCATACGAAAGCCCGATTTCTTCATTTCGATATGGGCGTTTTTCGGATGGCAGCCTTGTGACCGCCATCAGCATAAACATCAACGGCAAAAAGGCGGATGTATACGGAACCGCGATATAAAATTTATACATCCCGGGGTTCCCAACAAAGCCCGCCGCGATATGAATAAGGATAATTGCCAGCGTCAACAAAACAAAGTTCCGCTTTGTTTTCCGGATTTGGCTTTCATCGAGATCGAGCGTGAAGTAGTCCCCATGATAAATCACGGACTTCTTCACCCGTCCGTTCGCATCTTCAGTTTCTACGAGTTCGTAGTCCTTGATGTATTTTTTTGATGCCATAAGACTCAGTAAGTCAATTGTATCAAAGTTTCCAAAAACATGGCTGCAATTCCGGGCTTGTTCTGCCCAACGGTTTGTCCGCCAAAAGCCTATTCTCCCGGCGAAAAGCGCCAGAGATCACCAAATTCTGCTCTGTCAGGCAAAACGACGCCGCTTCCAGCCGCCCACAGCTGATAATGCGGCATCAGGGCGATCGCCGGCAGATCCCGCCGCATGAGGTCTTCCTCGCTCGGTTCAAGGTTGGCGAACCAGGCAGTGGCTGCCCGGCAGTCGCGGTCAAACGCCTCGTTGGCGTAACCTGCCAGATTCGTCCCGACCCAGCTGTTCGCGTTGTTCGGGATCTGATCGGAGGTGTAAAACCGACAAAAATTTTGTTCTGTGTTTTGCCAGGAAAGCAACGCCAGTTCAAAATCGCGCCCAAAGAGCAAACCCTCGGGACCCGGTTTATAAAGTTCTTCAGCCGGCAGGCTCTGCGTCTCGACAGTCACGCCGCAAGCGCTCAGGGCGGCGCGGATCAGCTCCGCGATCTCAAGATCCATTTGGCTTTGCCCAACCAGCAGGCTCAGCCGCAATTCGGTCCCATCCAACACGTCCGGCACTCCGCTGGCTGTCCGGGTCGTCGTTCCGCCTTCAGCCGGGTAGGTCCATCCGATCGCTTCCAGCGCGCCGGCTCCGTCCAGCCTGCTGGGGATCTGGTTCCCAACCGGCAGCTCCACGCTCTCCGGCAGCCGCCCGCTCAGATAACCGGCCACCAATCCTGCCGGATCAAGACAGGCTTCCAGCGCCTTGCGGGTTTCAACGTTCCCCAAAATATTTTGCCTGGCGGCATTCCAGGGGTTATATCCGCCCTGATCATAGACGGCGGGCACAATCCCAAATACCAGTTGCTGCAGCGGCTGCCAAGCCTGTCCCATCAGTTTCAGGTCCGCAGCCAGGGTTTCGAGCTCATTTTTTTCCAGCGCTTCCAGATGATAATCCGGATTCATCAGATCACAATCTCCGCTCCTCATTTTTTCGATCGCGGCCTGGAGATCGGGTTCGACCACAAAATTGACCAGATCAAAGCTCTCAAAAGCTCCGGCTTGAATGAAATTTGGATTCTTTTCCAAACTCAGCTGCCGTCCCACCTGCCAGTCGGTCACCCGATAGGGTCCCCAGGAGAGCGGAATTCGGCTGCTCAGGTCGGCTGTTGGCAAGTCTTCCGGATTGATCGAGCCCAAGGCATGCGCTGGCAAGGGCTTCCACAGAATTGAATCCAGATTTTTTGGGAAAAATCCGGGCACCCCTGTCCAAACCACGGTTTGGTCATCCGCCGCCTCAAAACTTTGGGTGCGCTCCAGCGCCCATTTGAGCTGTCCGGAGGAGGCTTTTTCTGCCAGGTGATACGAAAAGACAAAATCGGCGGCAGACAATGGCGCGCCGTCCGACCATTTCAATTCAGGGCGCAGGCGAAAGCTCACGCGGAACTGGTTCATGTGATAGTCGGTTTCGTGAGTCCCCTCCACCGGGTTGGCAACCGAATAATTCAGGGCGTGTTCTATCCACGTGTCTTCGGAAAGATAGACCACCTGACCGGCGGCATCCTGCACCGGCATGCCGACCTTCAGCCCGACGTCCAGCAGCTCGATCCCTCCGTTTTCCAGGCTGGGAATGTTTTCGAAAAAGAGCGCCTGCCGGGTTTGCTCATCCACACTCAGCAAATCGGGATAGATCATGTCAAACAGGTTTTGCTTGGCTAATTCGTTGGATCCGTCATAACGGTATAACCCTTTGGGCTCCCGCGCGATGCAGACGTTCATGACTTTTGGGGGAACGGTTGTTGGAGTCAGCGTGGGCGCGCTGGTGGGGATCTCCGTCCCAGCCACGGGAATTTCTGTCTGGATTGGCTTGCCGCCGCATGCCGCGGCGAACAGCGCCAACAGCGCCGCCGCGAGCAAAAATTTGGTCAGTTTCATTCTTCTTCCTCCAGTTCGTTTTCGTCCCCCAACCCGCCGAAGCGCAATCTCAGATAAGAATCATAGCGTTCGGCGCGTATGCTGCCTTTTTCGACCGCCGCGCGCACGGCGCACCCGGGTTCATGGGAGTGACTGCAGTCATTAAACTGACATTCGGGCACCAGCGGAGCGATTTCTTTAAAATACGCGTCCAGTTCTTCCCCCTGAATGTCCCACAATGCCAGCGTGCGCAGCCCGGGCACATCGGCGATGTAGCCCCCGTCCGGGATCTCGAAAAGCTGCCTGACCTGGGTGGTGTGTCTGCCTTTTCCCTGGCTGACGGCGCCGGTTTCCAGTTTCACGCCGGGTAAGATCCGATTGATCAGGCTCGATTTTCCCACCCCCGAAGGTCCCGCCAGCGTGGTGAGCTTGCCGCGCAGATGTATTTGGAGCTCCTCAACGCCTTCTCCGGTTGCGGCTGAGACGTAGACGACCGGATAGCCAATGGCTTCGTAGATCGAAAACAACTCGCGGGCACGTTTTGCCCCGCACAGGTCGATCTTGTTCACCACAATCACCGCGGGGATATGTGCCCGCTCTGTCACTACCAAAAACCGGTCAAGCATGCGCAGTTTGGGCTGTGGGTCAGCGCAGGCAAACACCAGCAGCGCCAGATCGGCGTTCGCCAGGATAATCTGCTGATATTCATAATTCACGCCCGAGAGCGCCCGGGAAAAAACGGATTTTCGCGGCAGAACTTTTTCGATGCTGCCGGTACCGTCCGGTTGGGGATCGACCAAAACCTGATCCCCCACCGCCACCAAGTCTCCTTCGGCTCTGCCTTTGCGCAGCCTTCCCCGCAGACGGCAGCGAAAATCGCCCGCTTGGGTGCGCACGTCCAGAAACCCCGCCTGCGACCGCACCACCAATCCCTGAAGAAACGCCGTCATGCCGCCTGATTCGCTCGAGAAAACCCTGGGTTCACGCTAATCCTCATCCGGTCGAGCGGGAATGTAAGGCTCTTCCTCCCAGGGCATGGTGCCGCCCGCGTTTTCCATTCCTGAGAAATAGAGCGAAACCACCCGCCTGAAGAGCGGCGCCGCCATTTCGGAGCCTTCTCCGGCATTTTCGAGAATGATCGCGACGGCAATATCGGGCAGTTCGGGATTTTGTTCGTAGGAATATCCCGCGAACCAGGCGTGGGATTCGCCAATCGGGTTTTCAGCCGTTCCGGTCTTGCCCGCGATCTTGTAAGGATAATTTTTAAACTGGAAATTTGCCGTTCCGCTTGGATTCCAGATCACCATTCTCATCGCCTCCTGGATCGCCTGGAGGTTTTCCGGCGAAATCGGGAGTTTTCCGGTTTCTTTGGGCGCGAACTCATAGATCGGCTTATTGCCGGAGAGACCGATCCGTTCGATCACGGAGGGCTGGTGGAGCGTGCCGCCGTTGCCGATCGCGGCGACAAAATTCGCGACCTGCAAGGGGCTGATTTGCAGCGTGCTCTGGCCGATTGCCATCTGAACATAATCGATGATGTTGTCCGGGGTCATATTGAGGTTGCCCTCAAACTCCGGAATTTCGATGCCGGTTTTCTTGCCCAGCCCAAAGCCGGCGGCATAATCCGGTAAGGCAGTGCGGTAACCATTGTTCCAAAGCGTGAAGCCGATATGGTAAAACCAGGGGTTGCAGGAACGCATCAGGCCTTGCTGCAAGGTCAGCAGCCCGGAAGCGCCTTCGCCTTTGTCATAGGTCCAGTCTTTCAGAACCATCCCGTCCAGTTCGTACCAGAGACTGTCGCAGAAATATGGATAGTCCTTGGTAAAGACTCCGGTCTCCAAAGCGGCAGCCATTGAAATGATCTTGAAAACAGATCCGGGAGGATAAACCCCCTGGGAAGCGCGGTTGTACATCGGATTGAGCGGGTTTTGAGTGATCTCGGCGATCGAATAGGCGGTATAAGAAGGACCGATAAAAACGTTCGGGTCGTACCCGGGGCTGGAGACCATCGCGATGATTTTGCCTGTGTCCCGTTCCATAACCACGATCGCTCCGACCTGATCGCCCATGCTTTGCTGGAGCCAATATTGCAGCCGGCTGTTGATAGTCGTGTAGATCGACTGTGCCGGTTTGGCATCCGCGTCCGCGATCTTGGTCAAAACCTGACCCTGCAGGTCCTTGACATACAAATCCGCGCCGTGCGTGCCCGCCAGATAACGTTCGCCCCAGGCTTCCAGGCCGGTGTATCCAATTTTTTCATCGCCGGAGTAGCCGAGCCGCTGGTATTCTTCCAGTTCTTCTGCCGGAACGTAGAGCACATAGCCGGTCACGTGCGGGGCAATGCCGCCGTCGGCATAATAGCGGGATTTATAAGCCGAAAGGCTGATTGCCGGGAAAGCGCTCAGCCGGCCCGAATATTCGTCCGCGTCGGAGGCTTTGATCTCCCCGATGATGGCATATTGGTAATCGGCGGTGTTGGCGTATTCCTGGCGGATACTGTCTTCGGAACGCGAAAACATGGTTGCCAAAAGAGAAACCATCTTGCCTTCAGTCCCGTCTTCAATTTTTCCGGGGGTGACCATCACGGTCACAACGTCGTCGTACGCTACCAGCGGATAGTTGCCGGAAGCGTCTGAGGAATAGATGTTCCCTCGGGCAGGAGTTTCGATAACAAGTTCCAGATAGTTGCCGTTGATCAGCTCCGGCATCATCATGCTTTCCGCCCATTGGACGCGCCAAACTTCGTTTTCGAGCACCATGTGCATCACGGTTTGCCGCGTGATCGTCCCCAAGAGCGCGGTTTCATAATCGAGCTGATAGCTCACCTGAGCGGTTTCGAGCCCGAGCAAGCTGGAAAGGATCTGGTAGCTCATCGTTTGCATGGTCAGTTTTTTGGCGGTATCGCGATGGCTGCTCTCAAAATCCTCAAGACTGATCGCGTCTTTTGTCAGGCGGCTCAGCTGCTCATACATTGCCGGGTAGTCTTCGGCTTTCCACAGTTCCAGATAAGCCTTGGCCGCGCTTTCGACATCCGGCGCCGTCGAAACATTGACGTTCGGGGTCGGCAGCCCGGCGGTTGGGGTCGGTTCAGCCGTGGGGGTTGCCGCCTGCTTCGGATCGCAGGCGCTAAAAACCATGGCAATCAGCATTAATAACAAAACAATTTTCGAAAGTTTACTCATCTTGTTCTACTTGCAATATTAAAGGATAGACGGTGCAGCAAATCCCATTATACCGCTGACAATCGCGGGCGATTTCGGTGTTGGGAGCAAAACCCGCCTGGCGCAGCAGCCGATAGACATGGCAAAGCGGTAAGCCCATCACGTTGGCATAGCAGCCCGGAACTTTTTCCACAGGATGAAAGGCTTCGTCCTGGATAGCATAGCCGCCGGCTTTGTCACGATAGCTGCCGCGGGCAACATAGGCGCTGATTTCCGCGTCCGCGTAAGCCCGCATTGGCACCGGGCTGAGGCATACGTCGCTCAACACCGGGTCACCATTGCCGAAATGCAGCGAAAGCGCGGTGTGGACCCGGTGCGTTCTTCCGCGCATCAGTCTGAGAAACTCTTCAGCCTGCGCGTCGTCCCCGGGTTTGCCCAAAACTCTTCCGTCAAGGTCGACGATCGTGTCCGCCGAGAGCACCACTACGTCTTCACCGGCAGGCACAGCCTCGCCTTTCTCGAAAGCCATGCGTTCCACATAGGCGCGCGGGTTCTCGATCCCGTTTTTGTGCTCGTCGATATCAGCCGGATGGGAAACAAAGGGAATCCCCAGCAGTTTCAGCAATTCGTTCCGGCGTGGAGACGCTGAGGCTAAGATTAGTTTTCGTTCCTTTTTCACAAGTCTGGATTTTAACACGTTTCGCGGTGACGCTTATTCGAGGCGTTTGATCTGAAAGCTATCAAAATCACGCGCCACCCAGCTGTTCGGAAAAATAGACTGGGCTTCTTTGAGGATATCCTCATCCCGATAGCGGCGCGACACATGGCTGAGGATCAACTGCTTCACCCCGGCTTCAAGCGCGAGGCTGGCAACTGCCGCTGCCGTGCTGTGGCCATAGGTGCTTGCCATTTCGGCTTCTTCCTTTAAATAGGTGGCTTCGATCACCAACGCGTCGGCGCCCCGCGCGTATTCTAGCAGCTTTTCGGGTTTGCCCACGTCGCCGACCACCACCAGACTGATGCCGGGTTGAAGTTCTCCCAAGACCTGTTCGGGGTCGATGGTTCTGCCGTCCGGCAAAACTGCCGCTTTGCCCACCACCAAATCCTTCCGCCAGGGTCCTGGCGGAATATGCAGGGCTTCAGCCGCTGCGGGCAAAAAGGGACGCCGGCTGTATTCATCGAAGCGATAACCGAGCGATGTCGACCCGCGGTGGTCAACCGGAAAGGCTGTGATCTGAAATTTATCGGTTTCAAAGATCAAGCCGGGTTTAATGTCGTGCAGGTTAACCGGAACTTCCGGGGTCTGGTTTCGCAAAACCACTCCATTGATCAAATCATCGACCCTTTCCATTGTATGCCGGCTGCCGTAGATATTGACTTCTTCAATTGCTTCCCAGCGCAGAAAAGTGGAGATCAAACCCGCCAAACCAAGGATATGGTCCAGGTGCCCATGCGTCAGCAGGATATGGTTGAGGCGCTTGAAGCCGATCCCCGCTTTCAGGATTTGCCGCTGGGTGCCTTCGCCGCAGTCGATCATGAACCGAAATTCATCATGCTGGACCACCAGCGAAGCCAAGCCTCTTTTAATAGAAGGCGCGGAGGCTGAAGTTCCCAAAAAAGTCAGGTCGAACAAAATCCGTGATCTCCGTTGTTATTTTGAAGACCGGCTGATTTTTGAGATTTGTTTGAAAGCGTTCAGGGCAGCCAAACCGACCTGCAGACCCTGAGAGGCGGTGATGGGGGTTTTCCCGGATTGGGCTTCCGCGGTTTCGATAAAATTCATGGCGGCACGATAACCCAAAAAAGCGCCCAAAACTGTGCCCACGATGATGGTGATGGTTTTAATATTTTGATTCATGCTTTCATTTTCCTTTGTCCATGAGCCTGACTTGCAGACTGCGTTTTACCTGCCCGAGCTTGTGGGCGGTTTCCCTCAGGCCCAAAATGGGCTGGACGCTGATGTCCGCACCTTTGCGCAAATGCCAGCGCGCTTTTTCAAAAAGCTGCAAAACCCGCTGGCCTGCCGCCGGGACTAGGGGTTCAAGTTTGCCCACGCCGTAGATCATCCCGATCAAAACAGCAAGTTTCAGCAAGGCAAACAAAAAGAACGGCAGGGAAAGAATCACCACCGACACGCCAGCCAGGATCTCGAGGCTGGGGCTGATGCGGTGATTGAACACCGCCAGATAAACCATAATTCCCAACAGCAGCATACCCGCCGCGATCATCGGGAAGAGAATTCTCCAAAAGCGCTCGCGTTTGTGCGCGATCTGACTGGGTGTTTCAAAATAAGTTCGGTTCTGATCCATAAGCCTATTTTAACACGAGAATTGTGCCCGTTTCGGCGGCATGAAAGCCTTTTTTGGGCTTTATTTTTCGCGTCATGGCAGAAAATAACTGAAAAACTTTTAGTTTTTTAAATTGTTTCCGATTTTCGCATAGTTAATGTATAATTATCATAGAAATTAAACACTCGTACATGGTTTTGGCAGACCATGCGCTTTGAAACGTTTGAGTTGTTGTTGGATTATGGAACATCGGGTCGCCCCTGATGACACTGGAAATACAAACGCCCCGGTCGCGTCGGGACATAAGAAATTTTTGGCAGATGAATTGCGAAACACTGAAAACAAGATGTAGACCGATAATTTATCGATGATTTTTTTCGTGACCCTGCCCGAACCTTGTATCGGTTCCTAACCCATTAATCACCTGAAACGTGGATTCAAAAGCCATGGCTGTTTGAGCCTTGGCTTTTTGATAATGATGGACAGACAGATCACGAACATCACGGCGCAGCAGCGCAACCCCAATCGGGTCAACATCTTTCTCGATGGAAGTTTTGCCTTCTCGCTCGACCGTCTGAACGCCGCCTGGCTAAAAAAAGGACAGCAGCTCTCGGAAGCGGAAATCGACCGTCTTTTATCCAAAGATGAGTTCACCGTCGCCCTAACCAAAGCCCTGCGTTTTCTGGGCTACCGGCCGCGTTCCCGACAGGAGATGGAACGGTACTTGCAAGGTAAAGGCTATGAGAACTCTTTGATTCGGACGGTGTTGGAACGTCTGGAGGCAGACAAGCTCCTGAATGACAGCGAGTTTGCCAGCCAATGGATCGAAAACCGCCAGGTCTTTCGCCCTCGCAGCCAGAGGATGATGAAAATGGAACTGCGCCGTAAGGGTCTGAGCGACGGGGTGATCGAAGATGCGTTTCTCAAAGCCGGCTTGCAGGAGCTCGAATTGGCGCTGGCAGCCGGCAGAAAGCTGATGGGACATTATCAAAAACTAAAGCCGCTGGAATTCCGACGCAAACTCGCTGCCGCTTTGCAGCGCAGAGGCTTCTCGTATGACACGGTCAAAGAATGCCTGAACCAATTGCAGCCGGAACTGCCGGAACCTGAGGAAGTGGAAGAATAGAATTGGAGCAGTTGACACGATGGAAATAAATATGCAACAAGGACTTTTAGGTCCAAATCTAACGATCTATATTGCGATCGCAGCCGCGCTTTTGGCTGGCATCCTGGTTGGTTACCTGATCTTTTCGGCCATTCGCCGGAACAAGGACGAAAAACTCAAGCAAACCAGCAACGACATCATCGCCGAAGCCCGCGAAGCCGCCCGGCAGACCGAACTGGACGCCAAAGACCAGGCGCTCAACATCATCCGCGAAGCTGAAGGAGAAATCCAGAGCCGGCGATCTGAACTGATCAAAGAAGATGACCGCCTGGGCAAACGCCGCGAAGAGCTCGATTTTCGCTTTGACCAAATGCAGCAGCGCGAGAGCAACCTCAACAAACGCCAGAGCCGCATCGACAAGCGCGCCAACGAAATCGAAGCTCTCTACGAAGAGCGTTCGGCCGAACTGCAGCGCGTCAGCCAGATGACCACAGACGAAGCCCGTGAGGTTTTGCTCGCGGAAGTCGAAAAGGTTTCCCGGGCAGACATGGCGCGCATCATTCGCCAAATCGAAACCGAAGCCCGCGAAACCGGCATGGAAAAAGCCCGCAAATTGATCGCGGACGCGATCCAACGGGTCGCTTCAGACAAGGTCGCTGAGGTCACCACTTCTCTGGTCACGCTGCCAAACGAAGAAATGAAGGGCCGCATTGTTGGGCGCAACGGCCGCAACATCCGCGCGTTTGAACAGGTGACCGGCGTTGACGTGATTGTCGATGACACCCCCGAAGCCGTCACAATTTCCTGCTTCGATTCGGTCCGGCGCGAAATCGCCCGGCGAACGCTCACCCGTCTGGTGACGGACGGCCGCATTCATCCCGCGTATATTGAAAAGATCCTCGATGAAGAACGCAAGGAAATGGATGAAGACATTATTAAAGCCGGCAAAGAAGCCGTCTACGAAGCCGGAGTCCACGGCTTGCATCCGGAAGTAATCAAGAAATTGGGCCGGCTCAAATATCGCACATCCTACGGTCAAAACCAGCTGGCGCACGCGGTGGAAACCTCAAAGATCGCCAGCATCCTGGCTGCCGAGCTTGGCGCCGATGTCGAAGTCGCCCGCGCCGCCGCGCTGCTGCACGACCTCGGCAAAGCCATGGATCACAACTCGGAAGGCACGCATGCCCTCCTGGGCGCCGAATTCGCCCGTCGGCACGGCGTCAACGCCAAAGTAGTCAACGCGATCGCCTCCCATCATCATGAGACAGACCAGGAAACCGTAGAAGCGATTCTGGTTGAGGCAGCCGACGCTATCTCCGGCGCCCGGCCGGGCGCCCGCCGGGAAGACCTGGAGCAGTACATCAAACGCCTGAAAGCGCTTGAAACCATCGCCAACAGCCATCAGGGCGTCGAGCAGAGCTTTGCCATCCAGGCAGGCCGCGAGGTGCGCATTATTGTCAAACCCGAAGAGGTGGATGACTATCAGGCGCACACCATTGCCAAGGATATCGCCAACGAGATCGAACAAACCATGCAGTATCCGGGTCAAATTCAGGTCACCGTCATTCGCGAAACCCGCTCCGTGAGCTACGCCAAGTAGGTTTCGGACCTTGCTTGCCGAGACCCGGCAATATTCGTTGACAGACAAGCCCTCCTAAAGAGGGCTTGTTATAATTAAAGAAACTGGCGCGGCAACGCGGATCAGGATCGGCTTAGGAAAGGAAGCAATATGCTTTTTTCAGGTGTTTATCAATCCCCACTGGGCGAGATTCGTTTGCTCGCGGACCAGAATTTTCTGTTCAATCTTGCCCTGAGCGGACAAAGCTTTCCGGCGCAGTCTGCCGAAATTGTGCCCGCTCTGCCGGAGAACACCCCTGTTCTGCGCGAAACCTGCGCCTGGCTGGAGGCTTATTTTGCCGGAAAAAAGCCGTCGATCAGCTCTATCCCGCTGGCGCTTCAGGGAACCGGGTTCCGACTTGCGGTTTGGGAGCTGCTCAAGCAGATCCCCTACGGAAAAACGCGTACCTACGGCGACCTGGCAGCCGAAATCGCCTCCCAACAGGGGATCGAAAAAATGTCAGCCCGAGCGGTCGGCGGTGCTGTTGGCAGCAATCCGATCTCGATCATCATTCCTTGCCACCGCGTGATCGGCGCCAAGGGCAATCTGACCGGCTATGGCGGCGGGCTGGACCTGAAGATCAGGCTGTTGCGCCACGAAGGCGTGGACCCCGGTAGTTTTTACCTTCCGGGGATCAAAAAAAGAAAATAGGATTTGCTCTCGCTGACCAGCCGGCGCGATCAACTCCGCGTACGGGAAAGCGGGCTATCCGCGCACAAAGGGGTTGAATATTTTTTCGTGCCCGACCGTAGTCGGATCTAGATGACCGGGCAGCAGGAGCGTATCGTCCGGAAGCGTATAGACTTGTTCACGAATGTTTTTCAGCAGCAGATCGTGCTGGCTGCCCGGAAAGTCGGTTCTTCCAATGCTTTCCCTGAAAATCGCATCTCCCGTGAACGCGACCTTGATTGACGGGCAATAAAACATGACCGAACCGGGATTGTGGCCCGAAACATCCCGGACTTCAACCGCTTTTTCGGCTGCTTCGCTGTTCAGCCCCAGCCATTTTCCATGCGTTACAGGGATGTCCACAACAGGCACGCCGTCGACTTTGATCCCGTAGGTCAAGGCTGAGGGATTGGCTTTTGCCCATTCAAAACTGGCTGGGTGCATGGCGATCGGAATGGGAGGATCAAAAGCCTCGCGGATGGATTTAACCCCGGCGACATGGTCAAAATGACCGTGAGTCACCCAAATCTGCCTTAGGTTCCATCCCCGTTCCGCGATCAATTCCAGTTGTTTTCGGGGTTTGAAGCCCGGGTCAATGATGACACAATCCAGGCTCTCTTCATCGTATAAAAAATAGATGTTATTCCCCATCGGTCCGATGGTCAGGGTTTCATAAGCCAGTTTCATACCACAACCTCATCGTGTCCAGGTTTGCCAAATAGCGCTCGATGCTGAGCACCTCTCTGGGGAGTGTGCTCAGACTGATGAACCCTTCTGTGGTGACCGCTACATCGTCTTCAATGCGCACGCCGCCCAGACCCGGGACATAAATCCCCGGTTCCACTGTAAACACCATGCCCGGCTCCAACACCAGGGGATTACCGTCAAAAATATAGGGGGCTTCATGCGTTTCCATCCCCAGCCCATGACCGGTGCGGTGGGTAAAATATTCGCCAAAACCGCTTTCACGGATTTCCTGCCGCGCGATCGCGTCCACGTCCCCAGCCGTCAGGCCGGGTTTCACCTGGCTGACCGCGTAGTGATTGGCGCGTTGAACCGTAGCGGCGATCGTCTGCATGCTTCCGTCATCTTCACCGATATAAAAACAGCGCGTAATGTCGGAAAAATAACCTTCAAAACCGGCGCCCCAGTCAAAAAGCAGCAGCTCTCCGCGTCCAACCCGACGGTCCGACGGCGAAGCATGGGGATTGGCGCTGTTGGGACCACTGCTGACAATCGGCGCGAACGGCAGTTCCTGATCCGACCCGTGACGGTAGAGCTGCACCAGCAGTTCGGAAGCGATTTCTTTTTCGCTTTGCCCAGGCTGGATCAGCTTGAGCGTGCTGATGAGGGCTTTTTCCGCGATTTGCGCCGCTTTGCGCATTCTGTTCAGTTCTTCCGCGTCTTTGCTCATGCGCAAACCGGCAAAAACCGATCCGGCGTCCGAAAATTGTGCTTCTGGCAGGGCATTTTTCAAAAACGCGTATTCAAGATATCGCAAACGGCCGGATTCAACACCTACGCGCAGCGTTTTGCCGCATAAATCTGCCAGAGCCTGATTAAATACCCCTTGCCAACTGGAGGGGTCATCCCCAAACAAGCTCGTTTTCGCGGCAACTTTCGACGAATCGAGCTTCGCCGCCTCAAGGATGGGCAAAATCATCCTCGCGTCCCCGTCCTTGGTGACGAATAAAACCACCGGTCGCTCCATCAGATGGAATTCCAGTCCGGACAGGTAACGCATGGTCGCGCCTGGGTTGAGTACGACCGCGTCCAGTTCTGCCGCGGTCATTAATCGGATTAATTTTTCAATTCGTTGTGTCAATGCTTCCTCGGTTAGCGTGGGTATCTGATTGCTTCGCGTAACACCGCCGCCAACACGATCAGAACCATCAGTCCCCCGACAATGACAATGCCATTTACATTCACGACCGAATTTTGCGGATCGACGACAACAATTGAGTTAGTGTGCTGCGTTTCGGTAACCGCCAGTTCCGCAGACGCCTGGCTGGCGGTAGGTTCAAGCTGGATCATCTCCCGTTTCTGAGTGCTGACAAACACCACCAGAGCAAGGACCATAACCGCCAAAACGATCAACGCGGCAACGATACCCCCGGTTTTGGAATTGTTTTTTTCGGGCTGAATGGTTTCGGACATTATTTAACACTTTCGATGGCTTGGCGCGCGGTCTCAACGACATCGCCGCTGTCCCTTAAAATCAACAAAGTCGCGTTGCGTAAAATTGGTCCAAGTTTGTTCAAAACGGATTCAAGCGGCAAAATCTCGGTCACCTGCGCGATTTTTTCGAGGGCAGGTTTGAGGGTCGGCTCCGTCCATGACCCCAACGCGGAAGGTCTGGCAGGCAGCCGATGCAGCGCTTCGGTCCATTTTCCCAAAAATTCGGTTTGCATCAGGTCTGCCAGCAATTGCAGAGCCAAAGCCTGCCTTCCGGCATCTGGGTTTCCCAATGCCCAGGCCGATGCAGACCCGATGGAAAACACCGGCTCAATCAACGCGGCTTCCGGCTCACCTGACTTTTCGCTCTCATTTCCCAACACCAGACTTACCGGAACAAAAGCGGTATCCAGGTTGCGATCCAAAAATGACTGCCAGACCTGAACGTCGTTTTGGTATTGGACCGAGAGACTGTTGATATGGCGGGTGTTCAAACCGTCTTTCAGCGCCTGCAGCGCGGCGACCAACGGGGTTTCTTCCAGCAAGGCATGACCCTGAGCGTCAGCGGCTTTCCCGCCGGCTGAAAGGTATTGCAAAAGCAAAAATTTTCCCGTGGGGTCATCGGCGGCAAACCCGAAAATTCCAAAGTTTTTATGGATCTGATTCCACTCGTTTGAAGGAACAAGCTGTGAATCGGCATTGTAGACCATGGAATACGGGTCGATCAGCAAGGGTACTGCCAAAACCTGATCTTCAAAGGTGCTCATTTGTTTTACGAAGGGAAACCAATCTACGCCGACAAGCATTTCTTTCATCGCTTCGTTGGGATAGATCAGGTTTCGGTCCGCTGCCAGCTGCAGGTCTGCCGCCGAGAGCACGATCAGATCAGGCAAAATTTCAGGAGCGGCGGAACGTGTGGCGGTCAGCGCGTCTGTCAGACTGCCGGCACCGGTCGACGACTTGATCCGCACAACAATTTCAACTTTGTTCTGATAAGCAAACGCGTTCAGCCTTTCAACTAGAATCCTGCCCGAATCGGTGTCTCCATAGGGATCTAATTCGGGCGGAAGCCACAGAATCAGCTTTTTGGGGTTCTGGGAGGGAGTCGCTGTTTCGGTTGGTTCGGTTGGTTGAGCCGTGGGCGTCCCTTCAGGCTGCGCAGGTTCGTTGGTCTCTTCCGGACCGATTTGCGTTGGCTGCTGCCACGGCAGCGGAAGATCAACAGGCAAGTTTTCACAGCCGGTTATGGTGAAGGTCACAAGGACGATCAATACCAGCAGCAGCCGTGAAAACAAGCCTCTTGGATCCTTAGTTGTTGTTTCTTTCATATGCCCAATTGTAAAGCATATCAGGCAACAGACATTTTACAGTTCTATTGCCTTTTCGAGCATTCCGGTCAACAAATCCACGCATTGCCGCAAATCGTCCGCGTCAACCATTTCGGAGGGCGAGTGGATATAACGGCACGGGATCGAAAGACAGCCGGCAGGAACCCCGGCACGCGTTCGTTGGATTGCCGCGCCGTCCGTACCGCCAAATTCAAGCACCTCCATCTGGTAAGGCAGCCCTTGTGCCTTGGCTTCATTGACCATCCAATTGATCACCCGCGGGTCCGCCAGCAAAGAATTATCCCGCACCTTGATCGCGGGTCCGTTCCCCAACTTGACTGCCATCTTGGAACATTTTGGGGTATCACCGGTGCGGGTCACGTCCACCGCGATACCGACCTCAGGGTCTACCCCATAAGCCGCGGTGGTTGCTCCGCGCAGACCAACTTCTTCCTGCACGCTGAAAACGAAATAAATCTCGTTGACAGTTTTCTTGATTGACTTCAAAGCCTGAATCGCCACCGCGACTGCCGCGCGGTCGTCCAAAGATTTTGCCACCACGCGCTTGCCCAGGTCCACAAAGGGTCGCTCAAACCCTGCCACATCGCCGACACCGACACGGGAATCTTCTCTGGAAGTCGCCCCGGTGTCAATAAAAAGATGTCCAAGGGTCAGCTGTTCGGCAGGAGCCAGGCGCTCCGCGCCAATCACGCCCCGGGTGCCGTTCATAAACAACACTCTGCCGCCCAGACAGGTCAGCGGGTTTACCCCGCCAATGGTGATAAAACGGGCAAAGCCGTCATCATCCACATGGGTCACCATCAGACCGATTTCATCGGTGTGCGCCGAAACCATCACGCGTTTGCCGCCGTTGCCTTTGCTGCCTTTGCGGGCGATCAGGTTGCCGAGCGCGTCGGTGTAAACTTCATCGACATAATCGCGGATCTCGGCTTCGATTTTCTGTCGGATAACGTGCTCCGAACCGCTTGGGCCTGGGGTCTCGACCAGCATTTGTAAAAGATTGAGTAAGTCTTCAGATTTGGTGATTTTCTTTGCCATGTTATTTCTCCTGGGAGCTCAAAATGCTTTTGTCCAATCGGGACAAGGCAGCATGCAGTAATTTGATTGTGTTCAAAACGTCATCCGTGCGCACCATGCCGGCAGCGGAATGAAGATAGCGCTGAGGTACCGAAACCGACGCGCTCGGGACGCCGGCGCGGGTTTTATGGATCGAGCCGGCATCAGTGCCGCCCCGACCGGGTTGGCGGTATTGCCAGGGGATGCCCTCGGCGTAAGCGGCTTCGGTCAGCCACCTGATCACCCGCCGGTCACCCAACGTCGCGCCGTCCATCAGATAAATGGCAGGACCGCCGTCCAGTTTGGTGTTATGGATGGTGTTCTCCTGTCCGTCATAGTCAGGCAGGTCGTTGGCAGGCGTCGAATCCAACGCCAGTCCGATTTCGGGGTCAAAATGGTAGGCTGCCACCTTGGCGCCGCGCAAGCCGATCTCTTCCTGTACCGTGAAGGCTACCAGCAGGTCGACGTTTTCGGGCGCGTTTTTGAGCAGCTGGATCAGCGTGAACACGCCCAGACGGTCATCCAGCGCTTTGCCGCGCAGACTCGGACCCAAAACTGTCAGTTTTGTGTCAAAAGTTGCCCGGTCCCCGACGTTGACCAGCTTTGAGCCGCCCAGACCGACGTCGATCCGCAGTTGATCGACCTTCAATTCCTGTTCGCGTTCCGCGGCGGTGGTCAGATGGATGGCTTTCGCGCCGATCACGCCGGGCACATGGTCGCGGCCAATGATGACCGGTTTTCCTACCAGCTGACGAGGGTCCACCCCGCCAATCATGGTGAATTCAAACAGCCCGTCGCCATCCTCACGGGTGATCATCATGCCGATTTCGTCCATGTGACCCGCCAGCATGACTCGGACGCGATTTTTTCCGCTGCCTTCACGGGTTACCAAAACGTTCCCCATCGCGTCGGTACGCATTGAGGCTTCAAATTTTTTTAATTCTTCATAAACAATCGCTCTGACCTCCTGCTCATCTCCGGTAACTGCCAGCGCGTTGCTAAGCCGGGAAAGCAGGTCGAGCTCTTTTTTGCCCATTTTCGGGTTGAATTTCTTGTTGGTTTCAACTGTCTTCGCCATGGTTTACTCCCAGATGATGTTTTTCATGAAATCAGCCGACAGGTCGTTGATAAACTCCGCCATAAGCCTGCCCGCCCGTTTGATGTCCTTGATCGATACGACTTCGACCGGCGTATGCATGTAGCGCAAGGGGATCCCAAGCTCGATCACGGGGATGCCAGCCTGTGCCACCTGCACGTCCCAGGCGTCCGTACCTGAACCGCGCGGCGCAAAATCGCGGATGACCGCGATTTCATACTCTTTCGCGCAGCTTTCCAGGGCTTTATAGAGCGCCGGATGGTCGCAGGCGCCCCAGGTCAGGGGAACCGCCTTGCCCATTTCAAAGGTCCCTGCGCCGCTGCTGCCGGGACTGCTGGCAAACGTCACGTCGATCACAATCGCGAAATCGGGCATGATATCAAATGCAGCGCCCATCGCGCCGATGCCGCCGACTTCTTCCTGCGCGGTCGCCACAGCGATCACGTCCCACTGCGGCTTTCGCCGTGAGAGCAAATCGAGCGCGACCGTCGTCGCGGCGACCGAGGCGCGATTGTCAAGCGTGTGACCGCTGATGGTTTCGCCGCTCAGCTCGCGCGCTTCGGTGGCAAAAGAGATCAGGTCGCCGACCCGCACCAGTTTTTCGACCTCCCTGGGTCTCAGACCGGTATCGACCAACAGGTATTTTTGCGGCAGCGAACCTTTTGCTCCGTCCTTTGGCAGCAAGCTTGGGGATGGCATCACAACCATTGCCGGCAATTCCACGATCTTTCCGGAATTACTGGCGTGGACGGTTACCATCTGGCCCGGCAAGATGCGCTGATCGACCCCGCCTACCTGGGTGATCCGCAAAAAACCCTGATCGATATCGGTTACCATCAGTCCGATCGCGTCCATATGAGCGGCAATCATGACTTTTGGTCTTGGTTCGGCAGCAGAGCCATAACGAATGGCATGCAAACTGCCATGGCTGTTCACCCAGGTTCGGTCGCTCAGTTCCTGCCAAACCGGAGTGATGACGTCACGAATCGGTGCTTCATAACCGGAAAGTCCGGCTACGCTCAACATCGATTTTAAGAATGGAAGTAGTTCAAAACTCATAAGCCCCTTTCATGGGTTGGGATTTGAAGTGGTTGGTTCTTCAGTTTGCTCCGCCGTCGCGGACGGAGGGATTAATTCAGTATTGGTCGGCTCGGAGAGCGGGGCGTTTTCGGTTGGCGCCATTTCCATAGTCGGGCTCGGTTCCAGCGGTTCTGGCTCGGTTGGGGTCGGCGTCTCGGTCGCGGGTTCTTCCGGGGTTGCGGTCGGCGTGGATGTCAAGGTCTCGGTCGGCACTTCGGTTACCGTAGGGGTCGCGGTTTCGGTCTGTGTCGGAGTTGGCTGCAAAGTCTGCGTCCCCGTCGGAGTGATTGAAGCCGTCCTGGTCAGATAGGGAGTCAGGGTGATGGTGGGTGTGGTTGTAATCGTCGCGCTGGCAGTCGCTGTCGGTTTATCGGGCTGCGGTCCGCGATCCAGCTTGAGCAGGATGAACCCAAGCAAATAACAAGGGATCGTCATCAGGATCAGCAAAGTCAGCAGATAACGGATGCGCGTCTGTCTTGAAAGTTCTTTCAACCCAAACTCCTCTCGTTAAAGTATCTCATCGAAAATGAGCCCCATGACATAATCATACCATTGCAAACCGTCTGAGACTATAGATGGCGCTGATTAATTCTTTAACTGCAGTCCCCTCACTAGTCTTAACGGACAGCATGTCGGAATTAGTCGAAAACTAGTAATTGTTAAGTTAAATGGCAAAGTTAAATTGGTTCCAAAGAGATTTTGGTAACGAATCGATAGATCTACAGTTTTTTCATTCAGCGATTTTAGATATCACCACAGGCACATTTTTTCATTCAAACCGCCAGAATTTTATTTACGATCATGTTACCGGATCTTGAATGACGATAAAAGTAGGGTTAATTGACCCATCAGGTTGAATGAAATCCAAACCCCTGCCAATTATTATCCTAGCCTTTTCATCGGAATTGCGTAAAATTTCAATAAATCGATCATGGTGTGCAGAGAATTTAAAACGTATCGGAAAATTATATTGTCTCAATAATTCTTGAATTGCCAAATCTTGTTCTCGTTGGTTTTGAGCCCTCTTGGTTTGAACAACAACCTCCTCAAGACTATTATGCCTCGAAGCCATCAGGATATACTGTCCTAACCGATTCACAATTCTCTCTCGATCATGCAAATATGGATCATGAACCATTAGTTTTCTAATTGGTTTTGAAAAGATTGGATTAAAAAGACTACATTCTGTAATCTCAGATTTAATGCTTGAAGGTAAATTAATCACTTTTGTATTATCTGGTGGATCCAATTCGGACTTATGGATCAAATTTCTTTTTAGTTCTTGAAAACTAATTCCAGCTTGTTTAATTGCTTCCATATATGTGGAAGAAATTAATTTAGGAATATCATTTTCATCGCCAAGTATTATTTTCTCTCCTTCTAATTCATTACCAATCATTCTTGGCTCCAAATAATTTTGATCTATAAAAATTTGCCACCGAGGCAGTGATGAAATCTTCCAAGCATTGAGTCCTTTTTCAAGTAGAACTTGTAAATGTTTTGCAACGCTAAAATCTTCCGGTGTTTGAGTCGGAAGCTTCTGTAAAAACAAATTTATTTTGATACCTTTATTAATTAGATCACCGAAAGTATCAAGCCAAGTAAAATTACCACCTTTAGGATGTCTACTACAAAGGAAAGGAAGTGCAATATCCAACGTTTGCTTTGCATAACGTACCTGCTCATTCAACCAATTTGCCATATTCGGTGAGATTACTCGGAAAGCACCTTGAACACCGATCTCAAGTGGATGATTGCTCGCTCTTAATTCCTCAAGGAATTTTTGAGCATGATCCCTTTTTAATAGTTGGTAGTGGTACTGATTGTTATAATCCCGAAGACAATGCGTGCAACTTGTATTCGGTGCACAATCATTGCAATTCAATATCCGACTTGCCTCATCTAAAACTTTATCGAGATTTTCCTTTATAGCTCTTACATGGCCAGCCCCGCCTGGCACATTATCGTAGAGCACGATTGTCTGCTCCCAACTTCCTGCTGAACTTCGGGGAAACAGCACTCCGTCTATATCTTTACGTTCAATTTGTAGACTATGACATGCGCCATGGATCATAGCATAAAGGAGGGACAGCCAAAATGATTGATCTTGTGGTGAAGGAATTGAAATGTTTTCATCTCCAGAAAAGCGAATATGGAGCGTATTCGTGTTTTGGACATATCCAAGAGAAAATCTTTCAATCATTCCTACTTCAGACAATAACGAAAAAGCTTTGATAGGAAATCGAAAACCCGAACCGCACTTCCCTTCATTTACATACAGAAGTTTTCCGTGCTGATTGTATGAAAGAAAGATATTTTCACTGAATTTCTCTTCTTCCGCATTTTGTTCTGGTATTAATGCGGAACGCATTTGGTTTTGTTCAACCTTAATATATTGCTTCGCAGCTTTTCCGCTTTTAGGATCAGCTACAAATCCATCGGGCTCTACAAATTTTCTGATCCTTGATTTTGAAGTAAAAGCATTTAAGCAAACAGAACAAATACCATCAGATTGTGGCAACGGAATTCCTGCATCACTGCTGACTTCCAGATGGTGGCAATGTTCGCATATCCGGTATTCTAGTACCTTCGGGGTGTCTTTCCAAAATACTGGCCTTAGGCTTCGCCAAATCTTTTTATCTGCGACAATCTCCGAACCAGGAGCATACTCTTTAATTGCTTGTCTTAAATCTCTTTCCAAACGCAAATGTTCCTTTAACCGTTCTTCGACCGGAAGTATTAGTTCCACAGTATGGAGGGGAAAGGAATAGCTAGGAATCACACCATTGCTGCTTAAATAATCTATTAAATAACCGACTTTTTTACCACCAGAGCCTCGCATCCGATCCAATAAATTTCTATAAAGCCTGATTTGAGCCTCCAATTCATTTCCAGATCGGTTGGACAAGGATGTATCCGCAATTTTTTTGGCAATCTCTTGAATCTGTTCCCGATAATACAAGGTTATTGGTCGATAATGTTCTTCGTTTATTCTCTTTAGATCCGTTAAAAAATGTTGCAATCCGCCCAGAACAATTGACCTGACATGCGTTGGTAACATGTCTGCGTAAATTAATAGTTGCCGATTGATTTCATTTTTTTCGTCCTTGATCCAATCCTCCAAGTAGAAGTAATGAGGTTTTTGAGAGGAATGATCGTCAAAGAAATCACCAGTAAAGGTTAATTCGGCAGGTTCCACTCCATTTTTTTTCCGATACCTTAAAAACTGTGATAAAAGGATTGCATTTACATGTCTCCGAAGGATCATCTCATTTTCAAGCACCAAACTAGGAACGTTGACCTTACCGTTAATGATCTCAGGGGGTTCATCATAGTATATTTGGTCATGAGGTCGATCTGAAGCCCAAGTTAATATAAAAGCGGTTCCATTAGTACGTCTACCCGCTCGCCCTGCTCTTTGTCGATAGTTAGCAACAGTTGGTGGAACATTATTCATTGCCACAGCTTGCAAATCTCCCAAATCGATACCCATCTCAAACGTGGTCGAGCAACTCAACGCGTTTATATAGCCATCTTTAAAAGAGTTTTGATATTCTGTTCCCTTTTCTGAATCCAGTTGCGCGGTGTGCTCTTCTACTCGAATAGGAATCACAGGTTGTTTAAACAAGTTATAGAAATAATTTTGCTCTTGGGTTGTAACGATGTCCACGGGTTCCAGCCTGCCACCACAGTAAGGATGAGGACAGGGAAGAGATGTCCCACGATAAGTTAACCGAAGACAGTTAGTACATCTATACCAGTTTTGCTTAGTATCAAAAGTCATGAATTCATAATTTAATTGGTATCCAGAAGCTGCTGAACCGGTCAATAATCCATCTCCTTCTTGAAGCAACCAATCCCAGATTTCTGTCAGAACATTCCCAACATTTTCCATCGATGCGTTCACGCCATTTGCTTCAAGAATTCTTTGCACATACTGCCTTCTGAATTGCCTTTCGGTGGCTCCGATCCATGGTACTTCTCCGAAATTCGGTTTACCTTGCCTGATGACGTGAGGATTGCCTTGATTGGGCCCAAATTCTGGATCGTTCGCATGAACCCCACTGGGTAAATCGACTGCCTTTATATAACGAAGATCGTCGAGAAGGAAATTAATTAAAGTTGACGTTTGTTCGACAGTTAAACCAATATTACTAGCAAGGTGTGAGAAATCTGGTGCGAAATGGTTAAAATAGGAAATTCCAACCAATCCCATGGATTCCAAGGACTGTCTAGATCTTCTCCCAGTAGTGAATTCTCCCAGAATAATTCTGGACATCAGGATAGCGGATTTCTTCCGTTGCTCGGTGGATTGATTTGACCAAGATCTGCTACGCCAATATTCGGAGTCAGAATCATTCTGGATTAATCCATTGGACCATGCAATTTCCCCACACTTCTGACTAAGTGCAATTAAATCTGGGGGGCTTCCTTTTCCCCATACATCTGCCATCCTGGATTCATCAATTGCTTTTGGAATAATATGGCGATAACCCTGTTTAATAGAGACGTCTTGAAGAAAAGCGGCGAATCTGGCAGCTCCTTGGCGGCTGTCATAAAAGGTTAGAAGCTTTCTTCCTTCACCAGGTAAAGATTTCTTTTTCAAATCATTAGCAGGTGGTAATAGTCGATAGAGTTCATAGGTCAAATTTGCCAAGGGTGTTAGTCCCTTGATGCTTATTGGTGTGGCTATTTCGGTGTCAGTTTTTGCTTGTGAAAGACAACGAGGGCATTGCCTTAGATCTGTGACAGGCTCCTCTTTTTCATAAAGCTCCTTTCTTTTCATCTTTTTTGATTTTTCATGAATTTCGTATAGAGGAACGGATGCGACTCGGTTTCCACAAGTACATAGGATTAGTTTTTTCCCGCAATTTAAACAAATCTTTATTTCCTTCTGAAAATACTTGGGTTGAGAAGATAATAAACTGGGGTTTTCTGAATCTTCAAATTCCTCCTCACCAGAATCAGCCAATGTTTCGTTCACTTCGATTTTAGACCAGGTCAAGTAACGTTTGTCAACATCTTCAAGCGGCTGGTCTGTTGCTGGAAAATACGTATTGTCACCTTTAGATTGATAACATGCCAAAAAAACCTGACCGCATTCCCGACAAAGATGGACAGGATAGACTTTGGACCCACAGCTTTCACAATATACAGTCGGGTTGCTATAAAGCCTTGACCAATGCGCATCATTTGAAGTGTCCTTACCAACGCATTTTGGATTTATGCATGCCCAGATACCTTGTGGTGGACGAGCAAACAGATGATACTTTGCCGGAAAAAGTGGCAATAAATCTGATGCCGGTCTGGCATATGAACAAATCTCGATTAATCGATAAAGTGCAATTTCTTGGTCAATTTGATCCAAGCTTGGGAAAATTAATCTAGCAGCTTCATCAAATAATACTGGCTTGTCTTGGTTGATCATCCAGCTGCGAAGTTTTCTAATCTCAGAGTTCCCTGTTAGAACTTCATATAAGAAACCAGACAAATCACCATTGTAATGGTCCACCATATCAAGATCTTCCGTTTTAACAATACCGATCTCTGCCATCCTAAGCGCGATTGTTTCCGTATCAGGTGATTGAAGTTTAGACTCGTTTTCATCTTTATTCTCTTCACGTATTTCCTCGAGCAAGATGTCGAAGTCTTGATGCAAATAGGTTTCTGGTCGTATTTTCGAGCCTTGATCTTCGTTTTCAAGAAGATAATTGTGTTCTTTATCACCAAAAATGACATCACCGATTTGTACATCTTCATCAAAAAGATTGGATGCAAATTTTGCTGCATCTATAGGATTGTCATTCACGAGCGTTGCACTGGTTGCAATTGTTAATAATTCCCCACGCTTTTTTCCCAACCTTTGTTTTAGTCTCCTAATCAACATAGCAACTTCAATGCCTTGGGCACCAGTATAAGTATGAGCTTCGTCTAAAACAAGAAACTTCCATAAACCGTTAGAGAAGAGGGCGTTGTCTTCTGGCCTGAGAAGTAAATACTCCAGCATTGCATAGTTCGTGATTAATATTTGAGGGATCTTTTTACCAGTTCGAATTTCTTCCCTGCTGACGACTTCGTTTTGCAGGAATCTTGAGTCACGTCGTTCTTGATTTGGTAATTCACTTGTGAAGCGACCAAATGTGATTGGTGTATCCTTTAACATTACTCGTAGACGTTCAAGTTGATCATTTACCAGAGCATTCAATGGATAAACCAAAAGTGCGCGCACTCCCGGAGTGTCATCTATTAGTAAATCATTGACTATTGGCAATGAAAAGCATTCTGTTTTTCCGCTGCCTGTCCCTGATGATATAACGATACTCTTATTTTCCACGCACAATTTTCGAATGGAACGCTCTTGATGCAAGTAAAGAGGTGCATTGAGAGGTATTGGTTCCGGATTATCAAGGTGAAAGCAAGAGAGTTCCGTAATTTTTTTTGAGAGCACTCCTTCATTACACAGATCCAGAATACTTAATGATTTTTTATAAGGAAGTATCATCTCCAGATAAGGACCAGCAAACAATGCACGTGGGTAGTTAAAACTTTCTCGTATTCGTTTTGCTAATTCAGGCTCTTTGCCATCTTTGTTCGGATTGAAAATGGTGCTTAAATAATCAGCTAATGCTCGTTTCAAGTTTTGTGTGATAAGAACAGAGTTCATGCTGATAGCCTATGTTAAGAGATCGAATGAACGTAGAATAATTCAGTCCAAGCAACCGCCCATTCAAGCATCTTTGGACATCCAAAAGCAATTTCATTTGTCATTTGGATTAATGACTCCTCGGTAATTTCCAGGCTGGAAATCAATTCATTGTATGTAATGGTATCATTCCCTTTCAATCTAAGCAGCATTGCCAGGGTCAAAATGCTACCGGGTAAATTATAAGGATAAATTGGCTCATTTCTGAATTCCATCAGCCTCTGATATGGACCGAAAGCAGGAAGTTTTTCGATATCATCCCGCAAAGATTTATAAACCCGTGACAAATCCGAAATAGATTTCGAAAATTCCTTCACATGAGGATTGTCTAAATTTTCGTAAAGATTATCCATGGCAGTACCAAAATCTCTGTTATCACGCGTTTCGATAGGCTGCGATAAGGTTCCAGGCTTTGCTTTGATTTTTCCATTAATCAAAAAATCTAGATAATTTTGAAAAATAACATCCTTGGGGGAGAACACATAACTGAGTATTTCTTTATCATATTGTGTAATACTAACATCGACAGTCTCCTCTTTTCCATGACTATACACTGTATCGAAGAATTGTTCTCTTAAGTTTCTATTTTTACCATGTTGGTGTAATCTGTATGTGCTGGGAGGTAATCTAAGATAATTACCATTTCTTGAACCTACAATTTCTCCACAATCAACACATTGATATGCTGGCCAAAGCCCAAGCTCATCCCAATCACTGAGTTCACTAAAATAGTGTATTTCTTTATTTTCCTCTTGAGGGATTCTCATCCAAATAACGGAGCAATCTGAATTTGGTTTTGGTTTCCAGTCAACGACAATTTTAATCTTTTCTCCTTCTAACTTGAGGTCAAGATACCCGCTTCCAGCTTTCCCGCCATATATGGCTTTTTCGGGAAAAACATGAAGCACGCGCTTATGTTTATTCGTAATGAAACGCAGAGGATGTTTTAGTACCGCCCATGCGGGGAGTAAGCGCTTAAAACTGTCTCTCCATTTTCTGTCGATCAACCATTCTTCCGAGTCATGAATTATCTTCAATTGTCCGAGTACAGCAGATATGGTTTCACTGTCAGGTTTAATTTGAAGTATTTGGTGTTTTGTTGCAGTTAAAACACCAAAGATGTATTTTGGTGAGTCGACTTCCTCCGTTAAAAGGTAATATTCATTCCTATCTTCTTTTCTATCTTCCTCTACCACAAATTCAGAAGAAGTCGCTATAACGGAGTTGTTAGCAAGAATTTCCACCTTATAGGTTCCAGGGATCAGCTCTATTTTGAATAGGTAGTCTTTATTAATGATTTCAGGCATCACCAGTACCAGTGGCTTCGCATGCAAAGAATTTTCACGAACTTGGATCTTATAATCTCCAAACAACTCTCTGGCATTATCAATTGATAGACATAAAGAGGAATTCTCGTATTTCACCCTGATTTTTTCGATTGAGGGTTTTTTTTCATAATCAAAGAGCTTCCACTGGTAATTACGCATAGCGATGGAAACCGTTGATATGATTGATTTCTCCTCTAACAGCATATCCCTAACTTGAGTTTCATTGAGTTTCGCAAAAAATTGACCTTTACTATCCAGTTTTGAGTTTCGTGTTTTCGCTGATTCGCCCACTATCCATTGAAGGTTTTCGTTTGCTTTACCTCGGGCGAAAAGCTCAATATTGTTTGCTTGATCCTCAAACACATGCCTTTTATCTCCACCACCTTGAACCCAAGCAAATACACGATCAATCTTCCATTGGAATGGAATATTGGAATTATTCCAAACAAGTTTGAAACCGCAATGCGCTTCCTTTAAATATTTCCATTCAAGCATAACGCCATTTTCTAAAGACGTCAGCTTTACTTTCTCATATCGATCTGGAAGGATTTGATTTTCAGAGACCCCAATTATTGATAATTGAACTGGATTTACAGGGGAATAACAAGTATCTTTTTTGGGTCCAGTAATCTCAATTTCATTCGGAAGCCATGCAAAACGAAGTTTCTCTGGGAGAAGGTGTCTCATGTCATAAATTAAATCCAAATCATAAGCCCCAGGCTCCATAATATAAGTTGATAAATCTACCACACACTGATTATCGCTTATGTGCATTTTTCCTTGCTTGTTTAATTCGGAAAGTGAAATTGATATATGAAATTCCCCGGCGTACCAGATCGTTAGCCAAGTACGGTGAAAGCGATAAATTGCACTGTCCAGAAAAAAGCGAAATTCAACCTTATCTGAAGAAAACACTTGAGGAACCTCAATTGACAATCCGGAAATTTTTTCCTCACCAATGATAATCGGGTCAATTGCATTTGGAGCCGCCTTTTCTTCAAAAAACGTGGTTTCATTATTATATTGAACGGAGATTGGAAGATTAAAACCAAATAGCTTGGCATTAAGATAACCATTTCTCGTAAGTTGGAACGGTACGGTCATGGAAATTCCAGTTAATTCCTTACCCTCTTTGTCAAAAGCCTTAAAGTCGGATTTACCAACAATTATCCAATCCCCATCCGAATCAATTTTATCCTTTTTGGTTGCCAGATTTTTATGCTTGGATACCTCAAAAACAAGATAAGAATTATCCAAAGGAGGAACTGATCTTTCGAAGATAATATGATCAGATTGGCTTAGTCGGTCACGATCCAAATCAAAATCTTCTGATAGAACCAGAACCTCACCATCAAATCCCGAATCCATACGAACTAAAATTGGGTCTAGTTCCCAATTTCCGGATTTCATTTTCCATGGGAAAACCGGAGACAGCGTTGGATTATTTTTAAAAGTTTCTGCTTTTTTTTCAGCTATAGTAACGCTATCCGGCTTTTTGTTCTTATCTGATCGTATGTTTGATAATTTAAGAAGTATTTCATCCTTTTCGAGATCCCATATCCAATTCAAACGAGGAAGCATTTTTTGAGACTTTTCAAGTTGACTTGGGAAATGCATTAACTTTTTGTGGATTGTCTCCCAAATAGCTCTCTCGATTGAAGAAGTAAATAATGATTCAACTACCTCCATCTGCTCTACTTCAAAGAAGAGCGCCATTGCATTGGACATCAAATTAATTAACCGAACAGCCGTTTCTCGTGTATCATCACCCAAAAGAAAGTTCGCTAAGCTTCGTGGAACATATTTGATCGATTGGTAATATTGTAAAACTGTTTTCAATACCTCAACTGGATACTCAACTAGGTTTTCATAATTCTCAACCAACCACTCGGAAAAATAAACTTTAAGATGATTTGGAATTATTGCATGTTGGTAAATGGGTCGAACCACCTCCCCTGGACGGTTGTAAAAGAATTCCAATCCAAGTTCTTGGTGAATAAATTGACGACTATAAATAAATAATTCACGACAAATTTTTTGGAAACTTTGAGAAGGTTCCATGCCCCATACCTGCTGCGCATATGGCTTCCAAAATTCTCTTGCTTCTGTCTCGGAATATCGGGCACAAAACACCATACTTACAACGAAGATGGTAGGCAAACTCTTACGGGGATTTCGTTTCCCTTTTTCGGTCGCGTGTTGTTTCAAATAATCAATCAACCCGTGGTAAGCCAACTCGGATACTGGTAGATCGCCAATATAATCAAACCTTGCCAATGCTCTGAAAAACAAATAATCAAGGAACCTAATGTCGTATGAAAAAACAGATTCAAGATTATCTGACTTGAGGTTTTCCAGAAAATCTTCAACGAGTTGTTCGTCGTGGATATGTGCGTCGGGAAAATAGATTGAAGTCTTGAATGGATTCCAATATTTGTCATCCTCCTTCATTTTAGTAAGTTTCCCCTTCTTTTTTTCCTTGCTAACAAATCTAAACTCATCTTTCGAGCCGGAAATCACACCCACAAAATTGTCATCGATATCAAATGCTTGATCAATTATTTCAATTTTACTGACCCCAACAGGAGAATCAATTACATCTGATTCTGTTATCAGTTCTTCAGGTTGACATTGAATTGATGGTTGCTCCATTACATCTTCAATACAAGATAATTCAAAGACTTCTCGTTCTTTAGACTCATTTTCCAAAGGAAGTATAGATTCGACTTCGTCTAAAGTAATATCAGAATTTTGCGTCTGTAAAAAGTCCGAAGTTTTCTCCTCCTTCTCTGTTATGTTTGAAGCTTTATCACTTATATTTTCTATTAAGACTTCATGATTTACTACAGAAGGTGCCACAGGTTTGTCTTCAGATATTGTTCGAGGAACGTTTTCATTCAAACACACTTCGTTGGAATCGGGTTTATTTACGGTTTTCAGACCAGACGTGGGTTTATAAGGAATAGAGAATTCTTTATGAATTATTTCTTCTGTTGAATGTGAAGAAATTGACATGGTTCCAGACAACGGGTCTGAATATGGTTCGCTGAAGTCTGATTTGGAAAGCTCTAATTCTTGTGTTTTTTCTGAGACATCTATTTTATAATTAGATATTAATCGCGCGTTATTGTGTCTCCGGATACGAGTAGTTTGCGTTACCTGCCGCATAAAATGAGCTGCGCTTTTTAGTAACTCTATTAAGAATAATAATATTTTCATTTCTCCATCCCTCTTATTATGAAGTTCAAGGTCCAAGTCGATAAAATTTTAGGAATTAATTGATAATTACAACGTTTTATTCCTAATTCAGATCAGGATAATCAGACATCAGATAACTACATAGGAAATTGAATGTATTATTATAAAAGAGCAACAAGAAAACAATCCAAACAAATGATAATTCACGATTACGTTTACATCAACTCTTCTCACAATTCCAGTTGCATACAGGCAGTCCCCTCGCCAGGCATCACAGCCAACTTGATGGAATAATGCAGGAAAGGTTTTTTAAAGGTTTGATCAAAGCAGAAAAGATGCTGGAGGCTTTGGAGGCTGTTCCGCCCGGATGCCTACGGACACAACGGCGAAACTGTCCGGCGAAAACCTTTGGTGAACAGCGGATCGGTTGAAAAATAGACTATAATTATTGTGTCAATCATCCCAAAAGGAGGACTACCATGGCAAGCAAGGATAAAGCCGGAAAAGAAGAACGCAAGAAACCCAAATTGTCAATCAAAGAAAAACGTAAAGCCAAAGAAGATAAAAAGAAATCCTCTTCAGTTACCAATACTGGCGCCTAAGCCAAATCACGCAACTCACAGAAACGAAAAAAGGCTGATTTCTCAGCCTTTTTTCATCAATTTGGTCTGCCCTGCGGAGTTTAGTTTGATCCGATGAAGTGCTCACCCTGGTGGCAATTCTTCACTTTACAGTTTACGGCCTGGCAGGGCTTCCAGGTCAGTTTTCGCAATAATTCTCTTCTGGTCGAGGAGGAATTGGATTGTTTTAATCCTTTTTTCAGGTTGGTGGCTGAACATTTGACGTAGCGTCTCGCTTCGTCGTCAAATAAATGCAGACAGTTTCCCAGTTTTACGAGTTGAATCATTCCGGTTCCTTTCTTTGGCATAGGTTGTTAAAGGTCATTTCGCCGGCAAAAAGCAGACCAAAGCCGTAGTACATCCCGCCCTTGCGGGTCAGATATAGGCTGCTTTGGTAGTTGTCGAAAATGATTTTCCTCTTCTGGGTGCCTTTATTATACCAGAATTTTGAATATGATTGGCAAAAAATTTATGGTAAAATATTGCAACCTCGCACTTGACAACCAAGCCCAACCAGCGGTAGAATGTCAAGTCTTGAAGTCTGGAAGGATACGGGCCTGTAGCGCAGTTGGGAGCGCGCTTCAATCGCACTGAAGAGGTCGAGGGTTCGACTCCCTCCAGGTCCATTCAATCAAGACCCATAGCGCACGCAGTCCCCTCCCGGGGGAATTGGGAGCGCCAAATGGGTCAGAGATAACAGAGGCCCATAGCGCACGTAGTCCCCTCCCGGGGGAATTGGGAGCGCCAATTGGGTCAAAAATAGAATGAGGGCCCATAGCGCAGTTGGGAGCGCGTCTCAATGGCATTGAGAAGGTCGAGAGTTCGAATCTCTCTGGGTCCATACAAAAGGCAGCCTGCAAGGCTGTCTTTTTTTTAATCAATCGCCTTTATCCTCTTGAGAAGGTCGACCCTCTTGACGAGGGCAGGGAGTCCTCACCCCTCTGCCTCCACAACAGTCAAGGCAGCCCGCAAGGCTGTCTTTTTTCATCAATGACTGTTACATTGAGAAGGTTGACCCTCTTTCCGAGGGCAGGGAGTCCTCACCCCTCTGTCTCCACACAAAAGACAGCCCGCAAGGCTGTCTTTTTTTCATTCATAATCTCACCTTGATTGAGAAGGTCGACCCTCTTTTTGAGGGCAGGGAGTCCTCACCCCTCTGTCTCCACTCCAAAGACAGCCCGCAAGGCTGTCTTTTTTTCATTCATAATCTCACCTTGATTGAGAAGGTCGACCCTCTTTCCGAGGGCAGGGAGTCCAGGATTTATTACCGGAAATCGATCCGATATCCGTTATGCCGACGAAAAAATAACCAGCCGGATCGCCCATTGGACCCGGCTGGTCATCATCATTGAGCTTCTATCCCGCAACCAGGGCTTGGGCGAGAGCCTCGAGGGCTTTGACGTCGGCTTCCTTGACCGCGGATTTGAGCGAAACGCCTTCTTCCAAGATCTGGATCCCTTTCATCTGTTCCAGCTGTTCGCGGATTTTCTTGCCGCTCTGGGGAGCCCAGGATCCATTTTCAATGACCGCAACTTTGCGATTGGTCAGATTATGATTTTTCAGGTCAAAAATCAGGCTTTCCATCGCTGGGAAAACCTCATTGTTAAAGGTCGAAGCTGCCAGGACGACCCGGTCATAACGGAAACAGTCGCTCAAAACATAAGAGGGGTCTGTTCCACTGACGTTGTGAACCACAATCGTCCTTTCGCCAGCTTCTGCCAGTTTGTTCGCTAATATTTCGACCGCCAGCTGCGTGTTGCCATAAACCGAACCATAAGCGATGACGACGCCCTTCTCTTCAGGAGCATAGCTGCCCCACTGCTGATATTTTTTCAGAATCTTTTCAAAATCCCTGCGCCAGACCGGACCATGCAGCGGGCAGAAAAGCGAAAATTCCAGACTGCCGATTTTATCGAACAGACTCATCACCTGGCGGCCATATTTGCCAACGATGTTGGCGTAATATCGGCGCGCTTCCGGCAGATATTCCGCTTCAAAATCATATTGGTCGGCATACATGCGCCCGTCCACTGGTCCAAAAGTGCCAAAAACATCCGCCGAAAACAAGATTTTGTCAGTTTGGTCATAGCTGAGCATCACTTCGGGCCAGTGCACCATAGGCGCAAAGAAAAAGGTCAGCTTATGTCTGCCGGTTTCCAGCAGGTCGCCTTCCTTGACTTCAATCGTCCTGTCGGTTAGGTCAACATCATAAAACTGATCAATCAGTTGGAAAGTTTTCTTGTTTCCGACAATTTTCATCGCGGGATAACGCCGAATCAGCTCCGGGATCACAGCGCAATGGTCCGGTTCCATATGGTTAACCACCAAAAAGTCGAGCGGGCGTCCATCCAGCGCTGCGGTCAGGTTTTCAAGAAATTGCCCTTCAACCGCGCGATCGATGGTATCCAAAAGTACCGTCTTCTCATCCAGGAGCAGATAGCAGTTGTAATTCATGCCCCGCGGAACGGGATGGCTGTTTTCAAAAAGGGTAATCCGGCGATCATTGACGCCGAGGTTAATCAAATCATCCTGTATTTTTTGTACATTGTGCATGGTTCCTCCTTGTGGTTCAGGGCAACTTCTTTTACGGATGCCCAACGATGAGCCAATCTCGAGGGTTAGTATACTTCAGATGGATGTCCAAAATCAAAAACAAATGTAACAGTGAAATTTCTGCTTGCGCGGCGGGCTTACGCCGTGATATACTCTTGCAACAAACACGTTGGCAGACCATAGGTCATCCGCCAGAGAGCCGGGATGTGCTGCGACCCGGCAGGCACACGCGGAGTGCCTCAGACCCCACTCAACTGCCTCTTCGCCAGATCGCGAAGCGTGGCTGCGGTGATGCCCTTTAGCCGCAGACGTATGAGCCCGTTAGCGCTCCCATGAGCTGCCTGTCCGCCGGATGGGAAGCAGGGTGGTACCGCGAAAGCAATTTCGTCCCTGCGTGCAGGGATTTTTTATTTAACCTCTTGGTCAATTAATGACAATGAGGATTATAGGAGCAAATAATGATTGACCCAACCGCAATACCGATGTACAAGCCCGAAGAGATCGAGCCCAAATGGCAGGCTCGCTGGGAAGCCGACGGCATCTACCATGCCGAAGCCAACACGAACAAGCCCAAACACTACGCGCTTACCATGTTTGCCTATCCCTCCGGCGACCTTCACATCGGCCATTGGTATGCCATGACCCCTTCCGACGCGCGCGCGCGTTTCAAGCGCATGCAGGGGTACAATGTTTTCTTCCCCTATGGTCACGACGCTTTTGGCTTGCCAGCAGAAAACGCCGCCATCAAGCACAAAATTCACCCCAAAACCTGGACCTATGCCAACATCGAGCGCATGCGCAAACAACTCAAATCGATGGGAAACAGCTTCGATTGGCGTTCCGAGCTCACCACGGCTGATCCGGACTACTATCGCTGGACGCAGTGGTGGTTCCTGCAGTTCTACAAACACGATCTGGCATATCAAAAAATGTCTCCGGTTGATTTTTGCCCCAGCTGCAACACCACCCTGGCGCGCGAACAGGTTCACGGCGAAGACCGTCACTGTGAACGCTGTGAAACTCCTGTGGTTCGCAAAGATCTCAAGCAGTGGTTTTTCCGCACGTCGAATTACGCGGAAGAACTGCTGAACTATGACGGGCTCGACTGGCCCGAGACCGTAAAAACGCTCCAACGCAAATGGATCGGCCGCTCCCAGGGCGCTTCGGTCATCTTCAAAACCGAAGCCGGTGACCCGATTGAGGTCTTCACCACCCGCCCTGACACGCTTTGGGGCGTGACCTTCATGGTGCTCTCGCCAGAACATCCCCTGGTCGAAAAAATCACGACCCCAGCCCAGGCAGACGAAGTCCGCGCCTATCAGGAACAAGCCAAACGTCAATCTGATATCCAGCGCGAGTCGCTCAGCCGCGAAAAGACCGGCGTTTTCAGCGGCGGTTACGCCGTCAATCCGGTCTCGGGCGAACATATTCCGATCTGGATCGCCGACTATGTCCTGATGAGCTACGGAACCGGCGCCATTATGGCAGTGCCAGGTCATGACCAGCGCGACTTTGAATTCGCGCGTCAGTTTAACCTGCCCGTGAAAATCGTGATCCATCCGGAAGGCAAAGATCTGACTCAACCCGAAGAAATGACCCAAGCCGTCGAAGCCCACGGCGCGATGATCAATTCGGGACCGCTCACCGGGACGCCGGAAGAAGAAACCTTCGCCACTGCCACACGCTACATCGAAGAGATCGGCGTGGGCAAAGGTACGGTCAACTACCGCCTTCACGATTGGCTCATCAGCCGCCAGCGCTATTGGGGCGCGCCGATCCCGATCATTTACTGCCCAAAATGCGGCACCGTGCCGGTGCCCGAGGATCAGCTGCCCGTGCTGCTGCCGGACGATGTTGAATGGCTGCCCACGGGGGAGAGCCCGCTCAAGCTGCACCCCACCTGGCGGTTCACCACCTGCCCCACCTGCGGCGGCGAAGCCACCCGTGAGACGGATACCATGGATACTTTCATGTGCTCCAGCTGGTATCACCTGCGGTATCTCAGCCCCCATTTTGAGCAAGCTCCCTTTGACCCTGAGAAGTTTGCCTATTGGATGCCTGTGGATACCTATACCGGCGGTATCGAACATGCCACCATGCATCTGATTTACACGCGCTTTTTCCATAAAGCCGCCCGCGATTGCGGCATAGTGACCGGCAACGAACCAATGCTGCAGCTGCGCAACCAGGGCATGGTTTTGGGGGAAGACGGTGAAAAAATGAGCAAAAGCCGCGGGAACGTGATCAACCCCGATGATCTGGTTCAGCGATACGGCGCTGATACCGTGCGCGCTTATCTGATTTTCTTCTGCCGTTGGGAACTGGGCGGTCCCTGGTCCAGTACGGGCATCGAGGGCAACAGCCGCTGGTTGCGCCGGGTCTGGCATGCCATTCTGGAACCGGCTGGCGGCAAGGCGGACGAACAGGTGCTGAAGGCGCTGCGCCGAAAAGCTCACCAAACGCTCAGGCGCGTGACCTTTGACTATGAAAACTTTGAATTCAACACCATCGTTTCCAGCCTGATGGAGCTGCTCAACGAGATGCAGCGCGCCAAGAATGCCGGAGCTTACGGCAGCGATGCCTGGAATGAGACTGTCAGCCTATATCTGCTGATGCTGGCGCCGGTCTGTCCGCATATTGCCGAAGAACTGTGGGAAAAATTGGGCAAACCCTATTCGATTCATCTCCAGCCCTGGCCTGAGGTGGACGAAGAAGCTGCCAAAGACGAAATGATGACTCTGATTGTGCAGGTAAACGGCAAATTGCGCGACCGGATTCTGGTTGAGCCCGGCATCAGCGATGAAGACGCCCGAGCACTGGCGCTCGCCAGCGAGTCTGTCCAAGCCGCGCTGGAAGGCAGAGCGGTCCGCAAAGTCATCATCGTCCCCGGACGATTGGTCAATATCGTGGGATAGATAAAACAATTTTGGTAAAAGTGGTGAAGGAGAATTTATGAGTATTGATAATTACTTGCAAGACTTGTTAAATAAGATAATTGACTCCGAATCCAAAACCGTTTATGTATTAAAGGGTTTTGCTTCGATTGATATTGTGCTAAAGATACCCAAATTAATTAATGAACCCTTCTCAACACTACTTTATGATCCTAGCTATAAACCTAACTTGTCCGGAATGTCAGGAGCATACTATTTATTATATGAAGAAGCAGCTTTATTAGGAGGTTTGATTGATGCATTAGGATTCTTCGGCTATAAACCCATAATCATTACATGCAATATCTTTGAAGATTTATATCCAACTTATAGTAGTTTACTAAATCAAGCTTCACCCGGATCTTTTTATTCACAGCAATTTCATCCACTACAAAATATTTTCTCCTCTGTTGAAAAAATGTCTGAAAACTGGTATGGGACTTACAACCCTCTTTCAGTCACAACCCCGGTTGATACTATTAATTTGATTGAACTAGGTTCTTTTCCACCAATAGTCCTTGAGGAATCCTCTGAGCAAACGTTACATTTTCCAAGGATCTCAAGCGGTTCTGTATCTTTTGCATTTTTTGTGGATTCATTAGTTCGCTCTTCGATGAGTACTGAATTCGTTGAATGCAATGAAAAAGGTCTTTCTGATTCCAGTAAAAGAATCCTCAGTTTCCTGAGAAATTTTTCCTCTTTTTCTGTTATCAAGTCTAAAGTTTCAGAAACTGCTTATAAACCTATTATAGAAAACAATAAATTTATTGAGATTCTACGTAGAAGAAATCCAAGCTATGAGTTTAGAACTTTTAAATGTTACAAGAATCCTAGTTACAGCAATGAGACTTTAGATGTTAGCCAAGAACAAATCATTAACACCATTGTTGAAAATGCGGAAAAAGCATTATCAAATCTCGAGTTTAGAGACATCTTTGTAACTGCCCCCACAGGCGCAGGAAAGTCTATGATGTTCCAAATTCCAGCGATTTATCTTGCAGAAAAATATGACCAATTTCTAACCATTGTAATATCTCCTCTAATCGGACTTATGAATGATCAGGTCTCAAACATTGAAGATCTCACCAGCTATGCCGCAACCATCAACAGTGATTACACACCTGAAATGAGAGATGAGGTATTCAACAATATTAGACAAGACAAGATTAAAATTCTGTATCTTTCACCAGAGTCATTCATCATGAATTCAGAAATAAATTCCATCATCGGTGATAAGAAAATAGGATTGATGGTAATCGATGAGGCTCATACTGTTATCTCTTGGGGACAAACTTTTAGACCGAACTACTGGTATTTAGGAGAAAGAATAAAACAGTTGCGTAAGTTAGGAGGAATGTCTTTCCCAATCGCAACATTCAGCGCAACCATTCCAATTGGTGGAACAGAAAATGTTTATCAAGAAATAATTGATACTTTAGGACTAGACACTTTTGACGCAGAATTCTTTGGGGGAGTGCGTCGCGATGAAATTTCTTTTGAGATTAATAGACACAAAAGTCACAAAGATTATGAACTAGAAAAACAAATACAAACCGTCCTTTCTATTAATGATTTGATACAAGCAGGCCATAAGACAATAGCATATTTTCCTGTAATACCCAAATTACAGTCAACTTTTAGCTCAATTTCTCCAAACAAAGCAAATATGTATTACGGAGGTATGCCTCCAATAGCAAAAAATAGGGCAATATTTGAGTTTAAATTCAATATTAAAAAGACTATGCTAGCAACTAAAGCCTTTGGAATGGGAATTGATGTGCCGGATATAGACTTTGTTTATCATTATGCTCCTACCGGTATCCTTATTGATTATATCCAAGAAGTTGGTAGAGCTGCACGAACTCCGGGTGCAACTGGAGTTGCTAAAACTGATTATTACGAACAGGATTTTAAGTACATGAAGATGCTTCATGGCATATCCAGAATACGCAATTTTCACATTAAGGGAGTCTTACGAAAAATACATGATCATTACATGAAGCATCGACAACGCAATTTTACACTGTCGCCTGATGAATTTGCCCATGTGTTTGATAAAGAAAGATTAAACCAAGTTGAATCAAGTCTAATAAGCACATTATTGATTATAGACAAAGATTTTCAACTAGGCGCTTACGGATATAAACCTCTAATATTTAGACCAAAAACTGTCTTTACCCAAGGATACGTTGTTGTTGATGACAAAGACATGCCTCAACTAATAAATTCAAAATTCTATAGATATTTTGAATTGTTAAAACGAAAAAACGAATTGGGTTATAGACTAGATAAAAACACTCAAGTTTATTATGTCGGTGATCTTTATCGAGTCAATTTCAAGGAGATCTGGGAAAATTATTTTTCAAAGTTAAGTTTTAGTGAATTCAAAAGAGCCTTCTATGAAGGAAGCTTGCAAGAATTCCCGAATACAGATAAATATATACCGCACTATCTTCTTGTTGTAGAATGGTTTGTTGATTCACCCACCTCGATGTTGAATAACCTAAACCAATTTTTTGAAGTTTTGTACCAATCGTTTGATCGATTAGCTAAGACTAATAAATACTTCAGTCTTTCCGACTTCAAGAAAGTTGTCAAAGATATAAGCAAAAGGAATGCTATTGAGTTTAGTAAATCTGTAAACCTTGATAATGTGCTGAGTAAATTTTATTCAATCATGAATAATTTCTTTAAGACGCACAATGGGTACCTAAGAATTATGGGTTTCAAATCCGAATCTGAAACGTACTTTGTCGAGAAACCAACAAGACTTAGAAATTTTTTCCAGAATCTTCTAAGACGTATTTATCACGATTATTCGAGTGCAACTAATTCGAGTAAAACTTTTATTATCAATGGTCGTACACAAAAAGGTGATCTCATGATTGCCAACCCTCACTTTGTAGGAGCACAATTTTTAGAAATGCTAGGATTAGCAGAATACTCTATTGTTTCCGGTGAACGACCCGAGTTTTTCTTACGCGTGAACAACATTCAAGCGATTAAAAACATCATTAATAATGACGATTACAAAAGTCCTATGGTTCAAACTATAGCAAGACGACATTTTGAAGGCGTCCAAATCATGAAATATTTTTTCGAGAATCTTGAAAGCGACACTGAACGTTGGGATTTCATAGAGGACTATTTTAATGGCAGAATATCCTTGGAAAATCTCTAACTGATTTATAATGCACAATAATCCCGCATGGTAAAAAAGTTCGATTTACTCAACCAGGACTAGTATCTTAACTACCCCCTTATTCGCGCTCTCAAACAATGTGCCAGACTCGTGCATGCCGACAAGGATGGCGTTCCCGTGCTAAGACCGCAATACGACTTTTACCTGGTTACAGGGAATAACCCGATGGTTTTTGTGGATAAGAATGTTTTTCCCGAGCTGATCGAGTTATGCGGCAGCGATGCCTGGAATGAGACTGTCAGCCTATATCTGCTGATGCTGGCGCCGGTCTGTCCGCATATTGCCGAAGAACTGTGGGAAAAATTGGGCAAACCCTATTCGATTCACCTCCAGCCCTGGCCTGAGGTGGACGAAGAAGCCGCCAAAGACGAAATGATGACTCTGATTGTGCAGGTAAACGGCAAATTGCGCGACCGGATTCTGGTTGAGCCCGGCATCAGCGATGAAGACGCCCGAGCACTGGCGCTCGCCAGCGAGTCTGTCCAAGCCGCGCTGGAAGGCAGAGCGGTCCGCAAAGTCATCATCGTCCCCGGACGATTGGTCAATATCGTCGGTTAGGCCTGAAACCAAACAACCAGCATGGATGGCGGTTTGCGCGGAGCGATTTTGTCGAAAACAGCTTGTCGGAGTGAGCCCGTGGTTGAAGCGCAAGAATCAGGCGCTTCCGACCGGGCTCATTCCGACCTGAGGGTCAGGATTGTTCATGGCAAACAGCAATTCTTTCTGCCGTGCGCGGTTCTCACTTTCGGTTCAGGAGCGCCCGCGCTTTTGCCAAAACATTTTCAACCGTGAAACCAAATTCTTCAGCCAGCAAGTTCGCCGGCGCGCTAGCGCCAAAGCGATCCATGGTCAGCAGATCACCATCGGCGCCCACCCAGCGGTGCCAGCCCAATTTTGTACCGGCTTCCACCGCCAGCCGCGCCTTCACACCCGGAAGCATGACTTCGTCCTGATATTTTTGAGGCTGTTGTTCAAACAGCTCCAGACTTGGGAAGGAAATCAGGCGCACATTCACGCCTTCTTCCGCCAGAATTTCACCGGCTTTGACGATCAAATCGACCTCGGAACCGCTTGCCATCAAAATCAGATCCACCGGGCTTTTGCCCAAATCCGCCAAAACGTAGGCGCCTCTCGAGACATTTTTGGCAGAAGCGAACTTCTCCCGGTCCAAAGTCGGCACGGCTTGTCTGGTCAACGCGAAAGCAGTTGGCGCGTCTTTGCGATTGATAGCTATTTTCCAGGCTTCGGCTGTTTCGTTCGCGTCTGCCGGCCTTAAAGTCACCAGGTTCGGCATCGCCCGCAGCGCGTTGAGGTGCTCCACCGGTTGGTGGGTCGGACCATCTTCTCCCACCATGAAGCTGTCGTGGCTGAAAATCCAAAAGTTACCCACACCCGAAAGCGCAGCCAATCGCAGCGCGGGACGCAGATAATCTGAAAACACAAAAAAGGTCGCCACAAAGGAACGCAAGCCGCCGTGCTGCGTCAGACCGTTGCTGATGGCGCCCATGGCGTGTTCCCGGACGCCAAAGTTGATCATTTTTCCGGCATAATCGTTCTTTCCCAATCCGCTCTCGCCTTCGAGCTTGGTGCCGTTTGATCCAGCCAGGTCTGCCGAACCTCCAATCAATTCCGGCAGCACTTTAACCAGCGCGTTCAAGACTTTGCCCGAGACCGCCCGGGTGGCCATCCCTTTCGGATCCGCCGGGAAAACCGGAACGGCTTCTTCCCAGTTCGCCGGCAGGTCTCCGGCGATCAGGCGTCTGAGTTCGGCAGCCTTTTCAGGGTTGGCTTTAGAATAGCTTTCAAACTGAGCCTGCCAGGCACTTTCTGCCTTCGCGCCTCTTTGCAGCGCTTCCCGATAATGCGCCAGAACCTCGTCACTGACATAAAACTTGGGTTCCAACGGGTACCCCAGGGCAGTTTTCGCGCCGTTCAATTCCTCGTCTTTGGGGATGCCGGAGTGGGCGGCAGATTTGTTTGCCCAGGTTGGGAAGCCGTAGCCGATGATTGTGCGGCAGACGATCAGACTCGGGCGCGGATCGGCTTTTGCCTTTTCGATTGCCTGGTCAATCTCATCGATATTATTGCCGTCTTCAACCCGCAGCACCTGCCAGCCATAGGCTTCGTAGCGTTTGGCGCGGTCTTCCGTAAATGTGATGTCGGTGCTGCCGTCAATGGTAATGCGGTTGTCATCATAAAAACAAATCAGTTTACCCAAACCGAGATGCCCAGCCAGCGAACTGGCTTCGGAGGTGACCCCCTCCATCAGGTCTCCGTCGCCGGCGATCACGTAGGTATAATGGTCGACAATCGGGTTGGCTTGGGTGTTATAAACCGCGCCCAGATGCGCTTCGGCAATCGCCATCCCAACTGCCACCGCCAAACCCTGGCCCAGAGGACCGGTTGTGGTCTCTACCCCGGCGGTATGCCTGTATTCCGGATGCCCGGGGGTCAAACTGCCAAGCTGGCGGAAATTTTTCAACTGCTCCAGCGTCATTCCCCGATAGCCGGTCAGATAAAACAGGCTGTAAAGCAGCATCGAGCCGTGCCCTGCCGATAAAATAAAACGGTCCCGGTTAAACCAATCCGGGTTCGCCGGATTGAAGCGCATATGCCGGGTAAAAAGCGTATAAGCGATTGCCGCCGCTCCCATGGGCATGCCCGGGTGGCCAGAGTTGGCTTTCTGAACAGCGTCTGCTGTTAAAAATCGAATTGCGTTTAATGCATCATTTTGTAATGGGGTGTTTGCTTTCATAGTCTTCCTTTATGAGGTTTGTTTTCATTAATACCGCGCTTCCACCGGGCTGTTTCCCAATATGGCTGCCCGCAATTCAGCTCCTTCGGGCAATTTCGGCCTTGAGATAAGCGATAACTTCGGCTTCGGTGTCCATTTGCTGAACTTTGCGGGCGATTTCTTCCGTTTCCTTGAGCGTGAAAAGTGAGAGCGTGCGTTTGACTCTGCCAATGTTGGCTCCGTTCATGCTGAACTTCCGCAATCCCAAGCCAAACATGACCAGCGCGCCCAAAGGATTGCCCGCCAATTCTCCGCAAACCGAAATCGGCTTGCCGGCTTTGTTGTATTCTTCGAATACCTTGCCCAAAATCCGGAACATCGATGGGCTCATGCTCTGATAATAGCCCGTGATGGATGGATTCATGCGGTCGACCGCGTGCAGGTATTGGGTCAGATCGTTGGTGCCGATGCTGCCAAAGTCCACTTCTTTTGCCGCCAAATCGGAGATCAGCGCGATAGACGGAATTTCGATCATGATCCCGACTTTCACCTTTTCGTCAAAAGCAATCCCTTTTTCCCGCAGGTCCGCTTTAACTTCTTCCACAACTTTGTTGGCTGCCCGGATGTCATCCATCGTCCCAACCATCGGGAACATGATCTGCAAATTTCCAAACGCCGATGCCCTCAGGGCGGCCCGCAGCTGCGTTTTGAACAGATCCATGTGCTGAAGGCACAAGCGCAGCGCGCGATTGCCCAAAAAAGGATTGTCTTCTTTGGGGAGCGCCATGTAGCGCAGGGTTTTGTCTCCACCGATATCGAGGGTGCGCAAGGTGACCGGGTTGCCCATCGCGTTTGCCAAAACCCGTTTGTAGGCTTCAAATTGTTCCTGCTCGCTGGGCATGTAGTCACTGCCCATATACAGAAACTCAGTTCTGAAAAGTCCGACAAAATCGACATACTTAAAAGCTTCATCCGGCGCGGTTCCGCCGATATTCAAGCCGACGCTGTAGCGCTCGCCGCTGGCAATCAACGGGATCTTATCCAGATATTCGTTGGTTTCGCGTTCGTCTTTGATAAATTCCGCCAGCTTTTCCTGATATTCTCTGGTGGTGTCTTTGTCCGGTTCCAGCAAAACCGTTCCTTTCAACGCGTCGACAATGACACTGTCGCCATTTTTCAAAATTTCAGTCGCTTCCGAAACCCCCAGCAGCGCCGGGATTCTGTAGGAGCGCGCCAAAATAGCGGTGTGCGAGGTGGCTCCGCCGACTTCGGTGATGATCGCCATCACGCGCTGACGATCCATGGTGGCGGTGTCGCTGGGCAGCAGGTCGTGCGCGACCACAACGCAGTTTTCGCGCAGGTTGGCAAGATTGTTTTCTTTTTCGCCTTTCAGAATTCTCAAAACCCGGTTGCGCACGTCGCGCAGATCCGCGGCACGGGCAGCAATCAGCGGGTCTTTGGCTTTTTCGAGCATATCCGCGAACTGGCTGTAAACCTCGTCCACGGCATAATCGGGCATGGCATGGTTTTCATAGACCATTTCGCGCACGCCGTCTTCCACTTCCTCGTCCATCAGGATTTCGGCATGGGCGCTGAAAATTTTTGCCTTGTCCGGAGATTCAACCGCCATTTTTTCGACGATGTCGTTCAGTTCCTTTTCGGCTACGCGAACCGCGTCCCTGAACTTTTGAAAATATTCATCTTCTTTTCCGGCAGTGAAATACGACTCATGCACATCCGCCTTGAAGGCTTTGTACACAAAAATCTTTCCGAGCGCGATTCCCCGGGAAACCGGGTTCCCTTTTAAAATTTTCATCTGCTCTCCTTTCGGGGGATTGGTTGGCGCCAAGAATTAATCTTCGCCAAATTTCGAGTCAACCAGAGCGATCAATTTTTCAACTGCTTCCTGCTCGTCAGCGCCATCCGCGGCAATTTCGATCGGAGTCCCAACCCCGATCCCCTGCGACAAAATTTTGATGATCGACTTGGCATTGGCGGGTTTGGCATCCGGATCATCCAGACGGCGAACCGTAACGGCGGATTCAAAAGATTTTGCCATCGCGACAAATTCGGATGCCGGGCGGGCATGCAGCCCGGAAACATTCTTCATTTCAGTTTGTTTGGAATACATCATCTCTCCTTGATCAGGCCAAAAGCTTGCCTGTGAATTTTTGTTCCTGAAAAAGCCAGACCGACAGAGTTTTGCAGTTGTAATTCTATCCGAAATCGCCTGTTAGTGGGGCACATTCCGGATTAAGCTTTTCTTCTGCGGCTGATTTCCCGCGCTTTTCGCACCCTGGCGCTGTCTTTTTTCAGCATCGCGGCTAAATGTCTCATCGCGGCGATGGGGTCATGAAAAATCAGCTTCGGTCCGGCAAAGCGCATTACCTCCCGCATTTTTTGGCGGAACGGTTCCTGATAGCAGTGAACCGGACAATTGGCGCAGGTCGGTTTTTCGGGCATAAAGAGGCAGCGCTCGAGGCGCGCATGAGCGTAACTTTCCAATTCCTGACACTGTGGGCACAGATCCGCTGTGGTCCGGTGTTGAGCCCGGCAATAAATCCGCAGCATCCTGCTGATGGTCGCCTGTTCCTGGCGGATTTTTGTGACAACTTTTTTATCGTTGTTCAAAATTCTTCACCCATAACAAAAAACAGGCTGCCCGTGCCGCGCAACCCGTTTTCTTGTTTTCACCAAAAGTTTAAGCCAGTTCAGCGTCCAAAGTGATCTCAAGGCTTGACAACGCGGCAGAAACCGGGCAGGCGGCCTTGGTTTTTTCGGCGATTGCCTGGAATTCCTCATTGCTGATTCCAGGGACTTCGGCTTTCGTGATGAGATGGCTTTTTGTGATCCTGGGCGCCCCGTCCACATTCCGCAAGGCGATCTGGCAGGTGGTCTCAATCGAGACGGGCGGATAGCCCGCGCCGGTGAGCTGCGCGCTCAATGCCATGGAATAACAGCCGGCATGCGCGGCGGCGATCAATTCTTCGGGGTTTGTTCCCTTTCCTTCTTCAAATCGGGATTGGAAGCTGAAAGGCCCTTCATAACCGGCAAAACGCATTTTGCCCTTGCCTTCTTTCAGTGTTCCCTCCCAACGTGCGGTTGCTTTTCTGTCTGCCATATCTGCTCCTTTTGTTTTCTGATCAGCGCTATCATATCAATCCGCGCCGGTGAAACCTAATTTATGTACCAAGTCTTGCGGAAAAAATCCGGCAAAACAAAAAGAGGCTTCGCGTGAAGCCTCTTTTTGAATCAGATAAAAATTATGCTGAGATCCAACCGCGCAGTTTCATGGCTTTGACGACTTTGTCAATCGCGACCATATAAGCGGCATCGCGCATGTAGACATTTTTGCTCAGGGCCATATTGAGCACGGAAGCAAAAGCGGAGGTCATCTTCTGATCCAGACGAGTCTGAACTTCTTCTTTGGACCAGTAGAAGTTCTGATCGTTCTGAACGCCTTCGAAGTAAGACACGGTCACGCCGCCGGAATTGCAGAGGAAGTCGGGGATCACAAACACGCCGCGTTCCATCAAAACGGTATCGGCTTCGGGAGTGGTGGGTCCGTTGGCAGCTTCTGCTAGGATCTTGACACTGCTATTGATCTTGTGCACGGTTTCGCCGGTGATTTGACCTTCCAGCGCTGCCGGGATCAAAACGTCAACTTCCTTGCTCAGCCAGGCATCGCCATCCTCAATGAGATAGCCGGCTTCTCTGGCTTTGTCTTTGTTGATGGTGCCGTATTGATCGGTGATGGTTTTCAGGAAGATCGGATCCACGCCGTCTTCTTTGGTGAAGGTGTAAGATTTTTTGTCGTCTCTATCCCAGCAAGACACGCAAATCACCTTGCCGCCAAGGAACTGGCCATAACCAATCGCCGCATATTGACCAACATTGCCAAAGCCCTGAACGGAAGCTGTGGTCGTGGAGGGTTCGATTCCGAGGTGTTTCATGGCTTCGCGGATATTGAAAATCACGCCAAAACCAGTGGCTTCGGTACGGCCGGCAGATCCGCCGCCGCCGAGGGGCTTGCCGGTGATGACGCCGGGAGTATAGGTGCCGACGATGGAAGAATATTCGTCCATCATCCAGCCCATCATCTGGGCGCTTGTTCCAACATCAGGCGCAGGAACGTCCTGGCGGGGACCAATATTTTTCCAGATCGCGCGGACAAAACCGCGAACCAGACGTTCTTTTTCACCATCGGAGAGCGTTGAAGGGTCAACCACGATGCCGCCCTTTCCGCCGCCCAGGGGGATGTCCGCTACTGCGGTTTTCCAGGTCATCCACATCGCCAGAGCGCGGACGGTATCCGCGGTTTCGTTGGCTGCAAAGCGCAAACCACCTTTATTGGGACCGCGGACATCGTTGTGCTGCACGCGGTAACCCTGGAAAACACGTACGGTGCCGTCATCCATGCGAACCGGAATGCGGACATGGAATTCGCGCATCGGGTAACGCAGATAGTCACGTACCTGCTGGTCCAGGCCTAATTGATCGGCGACTTTGTCAAATTGAGCTTGCGCCATTTCATAAGCATTTGTACTACTCGACATTAATTCTCTCCTTTTTTAGAATGTTTTTAGAGCTTAAAAGAACAAAACAAGCGCCGTAAACAGCTGCTTGCAGTCGGTCAGGATGAAAGCGTTGAGTGTTGATGAGTGACATCTTTTGCCTCAATTTTTCTAAGGTTAACCTTACCCCCAAACTACCCTTTGGTCAAGACAGCCCAGGCATTTTGGTTCACAAAATTGCATTTTCCGCGCGTCGCACCAGACGGCTGCCCTCGCCAGCAGAGATCAGCTCAAGGTCTTTATTTCAGAGCGAGCACGTAGGTGCGTTCGCCGTTTATTTCCGAAACGTTTTCAAACCCGAGCTTCTCAAACATGCTCGGGACCCCATGGTACTGGCGGTCCGGATGGCTGGACCAGATAAACGGCTTTCCGATCACACGGTCATAACCGCGCGCTCTGAAATCTTCAACGGCAGTTTCGAGCAGTCTGGTTGCCAAACCCTGCCGACGATAATCAGGATGGATCAAAAAGCATAAGACCATTCCGGTTTTGCCTTCATATACCTGCAGGTCCTCATCTGCCTCCAGCCTTTTCAGGTTGCGCAGATCGTTGGCGTTGATCCAACCCACCGGTTGATCGCCGTCAAAAGCCATAAAACCATGCATAACGCCGCGCTGAATATTTTCAAGCGCCAGATTACGGTTCATCTCGTCTGTCCGGTTGCGCCAGTCTTCGTTCGAGCAACAGGTATGATAGTACTGGCAGTTGCAATATTTCCAGTGGGGAGCATGATGAAAATCCATCCGGCGAATATAATTGGTGAATGTTTCTCCCATCTCGGGAGATAAGGGTTTGATAATAATCTCCATCAATTCTCCAATTTATCTATTGTCTATTCAATAAATCATATTATCACAAAAAAAGCGCCGGTGTTTAAACCAGCGCAAATATTTATATTTAATATTACCTTTTGCTATCTACAGGTTCTTAACGAAGTGCTCAATCCTTTCCAAAGCCTTTTCGAGGATTTCGTAGGAAGTCGCGCAGGAAATGCGGGCAAACCCCACCCCGGCAGATCCAAAACTGTTTCCGGGAACGATCGCGACATGCTCTTCTTCCAGCAGGCGGAAGCAAAATTCGTCGTCGCTCAAACCGGTTTTGCGCACATCCGGGAAGGCATAAAAAGCGCCTCTGGGTTCAACGGTCGGCAATCCGATTTCGTTGAGGCGGTTGACCACCAGTTGGCGCCGACGATCATATTCCGCCACCATCTCTGCGACAAAAGGCTCGCCGATCTTCAGGGCAGCCAACGCCGCGTGCTGCGAAACGGTAGGAGCGCACATGATCGAATATTGGTGGATTTTCACCATGCCGCTGATCAATGCCTCGGGTCCAGCCACGTACCCAATACGCCAGCCGGTCATGGCATAGGCTTTCGAAAAACCGCCCAAAACGACAGTGCGGTCGATCATGTTGGGAAGGCTCGCGAAACAGGTATGCTGAAAACCGTAGACCAATCGGTCATAAATCTCGTCAGAAACCACAAGCAGATCGTATTTCTCAGCCAAAGCAGCCAGTTGGATCAGGAATTCCCGGTCATAAACCGCTCCGGTTGGGTTGCTGGGACTGCCGACAAACAGGATTTTGGTCCTCGGCGTAATTGCCGCTTCGATTCTCTCAATTCGGGGAACAAATTTATCTTCTGGGGTGGTTGACACTTCCACCGGCACGCCGCCAGCCAAAATCGTTTCAGCCTGATAAGAAACGAAACACGGCGTGGGGATAATAACCTCGTCGCCAGGGTTTAATACCGCGTTGAAGACCAAATATAGCGCTTCCGAAACGCCCGCGGTCATCGCGATCTGGGTTTGCGGCGCGTATTCGACCCCGTAAAGCCGCTTCAGGTGTTCGGCGACCGCCTGCCGCAGCGGCAGCAAGCCGTGATTCGAGGTGTAGTGAGTTTCACCGCGTTTCAAGGCTTCGATTCCGGCTTGAATGATTGGTTCGGGCGTGTCAAAATCGGGTTCCCCCAAACACAACGAAATCACATTCTCCATTGTTGCCGCTTTGTCAAACAGCTTGCGGATTCCCGATGGTTTCAATCCTGCCACTCGATTCGATAGACCCTTCTCCATTTACTCTCCTTTTTTATCTGGACTTTTGTCCGCTTTTTTTACCAATTTGCCCAGGAGTTGTCTCCCAGGTTGAATTTGCCTTTCAAGCCGTTGACCACCACGTCATAACCCAAGAGCGAGCCTTCCAGGTGGGCATCGGTGATGTGCGCCCCCTGGCTTAGGATCGAATCCTTGAGGGTACTTTTGTTGATGATGCACCCCGCTCCGATCGAAACGAATGGACCGATGATCGAGCTGTTGACGCGGGCGTCGGGATGAATGAAAACGGGAGGAATGATTACGTTGTCATCAAAAGTGCCGTGTTCTTCCAGGTTTGCCCGGCCATTTTCCAGCAGATATCGGTTGGTGTCCAACAAGGCTTCGGATGTGCCGGCATCCAGCCAGATTTTGACTTGTTCCACCCGCATCGTGGCTCGGTTTTCGAGCATCAGGTTGATCGCGTCGGTCAGATAATATTCGCCCCTCAAGGCGATTTTACGTTCGATTTGCTCGTCGATGGCATCCATCAGCTTTTTTCCATCGCTGAAGTAGTAGCAACCTACCACGGCGAGGTTGTTGTTCATATCGTTCGGTTTTTCAATCAGCCTGGTTACCAACCCGCGCGAATCAACTTCCACCACGCCAAAACGCCGCGGGTCGGGAACCGCCTTGACCCAGGCGATGGAGTCCACCGTCTCGGTTTCGATCGAGCTGAAATCGACTTCGATCAGCGTGTCCGAAAAAACCACCAACGCCCGACCCTGCAGATGCTGGCGGGCATGACTCAGCGCGTCGGACTGACCCTTTTTTTCGGGTTGTTCGACATAATGTACTTTGACTTTGGGATACATTTTTTGCATGTGAGCCTGAATCAGTTCTTGCTGTCCGGGAGACATGATAAAAACGTATTCCACGTTTTCGGGATTAGGGACTGATTTGAATGTTGCCAACAGGTGATCCAAAACGGTAGCTCCCGCCAGGGAGACAAGGGGTTTGGGGCGGCTCCAGGTGAGTGGGCGCAGGCGACTGCCAAGACCTGCCATGGGAATGATGATTTTGAGTTTTTGATCCATTCTCTCCTCTTTAATGTCATCAAGACATGGAAAATCTCTTCGTATAGCCCCCATTATATCCGTAATAGCCTTATTTAGCCTACGGAACCAAAATCTCGAGCTCCGAGACCCACAGGGTCATAGGCAATTCTCCGCTTGTTTGGGCAATGACCCCCAAAGCACCTTCGGGTCTGGAAGTCAGCGTGTAAGAAAACTGCAGGGTCTCTTCCACATAGACTTCAAGCGTGCCGTCCTTTGAGACCAGTGTCAGACGATGCTCCGCCGGGGAACCGGGCTGCAGCTTGCGCCCAGTCTGCCACTTGACCAGCTGGCTGATTCCGCTCGGCAAAACCCGATCCAGTTTGATTTTGCCTTCACAGTTAAGCCAGAGCCTAAAGGTGCCTGACTGACTGTTATTCCACAGAATCAAGCCGTATTGGTCGTTTGGGGAGCACATCAAAGTGTCGAGGCTGATTTCAAGGTAAAAATCACCGGGCAGCACATGCTCACTCAGGCTGACAAGGGTCGCGCCGTTTGCCGCGACCGCCAGCGTCAGTCCGTCCTGAGCGTAGGCAACCGTGCCGGCATCGCCCGCGGAAGTTTCCCACAGGCTTTCATCACTGAAGTCATCCGTAGCGATCACTTCCTGATCTTCTGCCGAGGGTCTGGTTGAAAGCACGATTTCCGCCGTAGGACTGGCAAGCGGCAGCGGGGTCGGCGTGCGCGGGAACCAGTCGATCGTCGGGCTGGGTTCGGCAGTCGCGCTGACCGTCGTCGGGCTTGGCTCCGCTGTTTCCGGCAAGGCTGGCTGACAGGCTGACAAGAGAAGCGTCATACCCAAAATCAGACCCAAACAATGTTTGCGGTACATGCTCCCATTTTACCCAAGATTAATGTTTTTCCAATTAAAGACACCCTTTGCGGGAGAAGGCTTGCAAAAATTGCAAATTTTCTCTGATGATATAATTTAAAAACGGAGGAAGCCATGAAAACCTTTAACAAATTCTTCTCCCTTATCCTTGCTGTGACTTTTATCGCCGGTATCGCTCTGGCGCTGAAACCATCCTCAGGGCAGGTTTCTGCCCAGACTCCATATCAGACGCCCACACCCAACGAGCAGGGCGCGGTTTTATACAAGGTTCAGGCGGGTGAATGGTGCAGCACCATCCAGGAGCGGACCGGCGTGCCGATCGCGGACATTATCCGGCTCAACAACCTGACCGAAGCCTGCGACATTTACGAAGGACAGGTTTTGACACTGGCAAGGGTAGAAGTGACTGCCCAGCCGCCCACTCCCACAGCAACGCTCCCGCCGGAACAGGTGACCCCGACCTTCACGCCCATGCCGGGTGTCGCCCGCATTTGCGTGATCCTCTTCCACGACATGAACGGAAACGGCATGCGTGATGAGGGCGAAGATTTCCTCTACGGCGGCGAAGTCAGCGTCAACGACCGGCTTGGGGCATACTCGAGCACCGGAACAACCGTTGCCGGCGACCCCGAAGTGGTCGATCCGCTCTGTTTCGAAAATGTTCCCATCGGTTCTTATAACATCTCCATCGCTATCCCGGACGATTTCAATCCCACCACCGTCACCAATTATCCGCTGGAAGTCCGCGCGGGTGAGGTCGCGACGATCGATTTCGGCGGTCAGCTCGCGCTCGCGCCTGAAGACGCGGTTGTGCCCGATACCGCCCGACGCGTACCGGTTATGGCGATCGTCGGCATCATCGTGCTGCTGGCGGGAGTTGGCCTGGGCGTTTATATGCTGCGCTCCAACAAAGCCAATTAATCCTGAAACGATCCATCAAACCAAAAACCTCCGGCAGCGCGGAGGTTTTTGCGATTTAATTGAACAGGCTACCAGCTTCGTCCCTGAATCCGTTCTTCGCGCCAGACGTCCGCCTCGTTGTGATAGCCGGCGCGTTCCCAGAACCCCGGCAGGTCGCTGGAACGGAATTCCAAACCCCTGAGCCATTTCGCGCCCTTCCAGAAATAGACGTCCTTGAGATCCTCTCTGCCTGGGATCGCGCCGCAGACGCCGCGCAAAGGCGCGCCGTGCTCCAGGGTCAGGGGTTCGCCTTCATAATGGGTCGCCAGCAAGAAATTTTCTGCCTGCATGACTGCCAGCGGCAGGTTGGCAGTAAAACCAAATTCGGCATGTTGTACAACATAGCGGGCGTTTTGGTTGGGAACAACCAGCCCGAGCTCCATCAGCGTGAGCAAGCTGACGCCTTCCCAGTTTGTGTCAAGCTTGGACCATTTGGTCACGCAGTGGATATCCATGGTCAGCTTTGTGCGCGGCAGGTCCGAGAATTCTTTCCAATCCAATTCCAGCGGTTTTTCCACCTCACCCCAAACCCTGAATTTCCAGTGTTCAAGATCCAGTTCAGGCATGGGACCATAGTGCAAAACCGGGAAACGGGATGTCAAAAACTGTCCCGGTGGGATGCGCTTTTTGTTTTCATCAGGATTGTTGGCAAACATTATTCTCCTTTCAGGTTCAGTTTTCCACCGGGTGAGAGCACGACCACGCGCGCCTGGGTTTCGGCTTCGACACGCTTTTTCCAGGCTTGCGGATCCTGCGCGATCAGGTCCCAGGTGTTGTAGTGGACCGGCACAACCATTTTTGGCTGCAAAAGTTTGACGGCACGCAAGGCGTCATCCGGACCCATGGTGTAGTTGTCTCCGATCGGCAGAACGGCAAGATCAATGCCTTCCTCGCCGATCAGGCGCATGTCTCCAAACAGTCCGGTGTCGCCGGCTATGTAAATTTTTATCCCCTCCGGAGTGGTGATCAAAAACCCGGCTGGATTTCCGCCGTAACTTCCGTCCGGCAAAGACGATCCATGCAGCGCCTGGGTCAGTTTCAGATAGCCGAAGGGATAATGAAACCCTCCGCCGATATGCTGGCCGTGACTTTTGACGCCCTGGTTTCCCAACCAGTTGGCAATCTCAAAATTGGCGACGCAAAGCGCTCCGGTGCGTTTCGCGATCGCCACCGCGTCTCCGACATGATCTCCATGCCCGTGACTGATGAGGATAAAATCGGCTTCCGCGGCATCCGCGCTGATCGGAGCGGCTGGGTTGCCGTTAAAAAACGGGTCGACCAGCAGCTTATAATTGCCCACAATCAAGCCGTGGGTAGCGTGTCCATACCAAATGTAGCTCGTTCCCATAGCGTCCTCCTGCGTTAATTATAGCGAAATCTACTTTTGGATTCCCGCATTGTGCAGGTCACCCGATTGAAAAGAGAGGATTCGGGGTTACAAAATTTCCAGTTTTGCCATGGAGGCGATCAGCGCTTTGAGTCCATGCCCTTCAAAATAGACTTCCACGGTTTCATCCCCATGCTCCAGTTTGCTGCTTTTGACCACGCCGTGGCCATAGGTAGCATGGCGCACCTGCATGCCGGCTTTAAACCTGGTATTGACAGGCTTGTCCAGCGGAACGCGCGTGTCCCGCAGCCAGGAGGGTCTTTCCCATTTCGAAAACTCCCGTTCCCGCGGGTAACCGTTCCGTCTCGGCTGGGCATAGAAGTCTTCCTGCACCAGACCGGCTGGAAGGTCTTTCAAAAATCGTGAGGGCAGGGTATCTTCGTAGGTTCCGTACGGAGTGCGCCGTCTCATCGCCCGGGTGAGGGTCAGTTTGCGCTTGGCGCGCGTGATGCCCACGTAGAGCAGGCGCCGTTCTTCCGCCAGATCTTCCTCGTCGTCCCTGGAGCGACTGTGCGGAAGCAGCAGTTCGTCCAGACCGACGATGTAAACGCGCTCAAATTCCAGCCCTTTGGCGGCATGCAGGGTCAGCATGGTCGGCGCGTCCAGCGTTTCGGGCAGGGTATCCTGGTCCGCCACCAAAGCCATTGCCTCCAGAAATTCCTGCAAACCCTGGGTTTCATATTCCATCACGACCGAACGCAGCTCAAGCACGTTTTCCCAGCGATCCTGCCCTTCTTCGCTCTTATCCCGAATATAGGTTTCATACTCCGTGTCAAGCACCACGCGGTCAAAGAGACTGCTCAAACTTTCGGCAAAGGCTGCCTCACGCCAGGCTTTCAGCATGCGCGCAAAGCGCGCCAGGCGCTCGCCATTGCGCCCCAGGGATATCAGGGCAGGATTGCCGGGTTGAGTCAGTTCCAAAAGCGATTCACCCAGGCTCAATCCGCTTTGGTTGGCGATTGCCGCCAGACTTTCGACGGTTTTTTCTCCAATCCCGCGCGGAGGCAGGTTGATCGTCCGCCGCAGGCTGATTTCGTCCATTGGGTTGTAGATCAGCCGCAAGAAAGCGATCAGGTCGCGGACTTCCTTGCGGCCATAAAATCGCTGCGCCCCGACCAGGCGATAACTGAGCCCTTCCCGCCTGAAGGCTTCTTCCAAAACGCGGGACTGCGCGTTAGTGCGATACATGATGGCATATTCGCTCGGGTTCCTGCCGGAGCGGATGCCGTCGCGGATATCCGTTACGACCAATTGGGCTTCTTCGCGGTCATCTTCGGCAATGATCAGCCGCAGCTTGTCACCTGTCGTGCCTTTGGTAAAGAGCTTTTTCCGCGTCCGGTTGCTGTTTTGATTGATCACCGACATGGCGCTGTCGAGAATAATTTGGGTGGAACGGTAGTTTTGTTCCAATAAAATGACTTCGACATTCCTGAAGTCTTTTTTGAACCGCTCCAGGTTGCGATAATCCGCGCCGCGCCAGCGATAAATGGATTGATCTTCATCTCCGACTACATACAAATTGCCGTGTTGGCGCGCCAGATTACGCAGAATCGAATATTGGGCGTAGTTGGTGTCCTGAAATTCATCAACCAGTATATGTTGAAACTTATGACCATAAACTTCCCGCATCATCGGGAAATCTTCCAGGATCCGGTTGGTGTAGACCAGCATGTCGTCAAAATCCATGGCATTATTTCGGACCAGCCGCTGCTGGTAGAGCGCGAAAAGCCGCTTGACCTGCTCGTCATGAAAATTATTGACCAGGAAGTTTTCGGGCTCGATCAGGTCATTTTTGGCAGCTGAGATTGCCGCCAAAACCGAATAGGGTCTGTAGGTTTTTTCGTCCAGATTGCTTTCCCGCAAGATTTCTTTCATCAGCGATTCCTGATCGTCCGCGTCAAAGATGACGAAATCCCTGGTAACGGGCAGCAAGTCCGCTTCGCGCCGCAGGATCCGTCCGCAAATCGAATGAAAAGTGCCCAACCAAATTCCATCGGATTGGGGACCGATCAGTTTTGTGACCCGGTCTCCCATCTGTCTGGCGGCTTTGTTGGTGAAGGTCACCGCCAAAATGTTCCAGGCGGGCACGTCCATCACGCTGATCAGATAGGCTATGCGATAGGTGAGTACGCGCGTTTTGCCCGAGCCGGGCCCTGCCAGAATCAGCGTGGGTCCGCTTGGAGCGGCGACAGCTCTTTGTTGTTGGGGATTGAGCAATTCGATCAGGTTGTCCATGGCTTGCAAATTGTACCAGATGGGCTGGGAGCAAACGCCGCTTTAGATAAAAACAAAGGGGATCAGGTCTAGTTCACGGCTGAAGGCAGGGCGGCTTCAGATCAGGAGCAGCCTCACGATCCCGATCACAAAGCCGGCAATCACCAGAATGTAAGGCTGGGCTTTGGTCAAGAGCAGGACTGCCAACCCCGCCAGCATCGCGGCGACCGTCCAGATATCCACCAAAGCGTTTTTACCCAGACTGATGCAGATGAACAGGATCAGCGCGACCACAGCCGCGTTGACCCCTCTCAAAAAGCTGTGGGCGAGCTCGCTCTCCCGAAACTTTTTCACCAGAGGCGCGGTGATCGCCACGATCAGGAAGGAGGGCAAAAATACGCCCAGGGTCGCCGCGACCGCGCCGCCCAAGCCGCCGGCGATATAACCCACAAAGGTGCTCGCCGAAAGAACGGGACCGGGGGTGATTTGACCCATCGAAATCGCGTCCGTCAGCTGCTGGCTGGTGAGCCAGCCAAAACGGTTGACCACGTCTTCTTCGATCAGGGCGAAAAGCACCAGTGAAGACCCGAAAAGGATCGAACCTGTTCTGAAGAAGTAAAGCAAAATTCTCCAAAAGCTCTCTCTGCCCTGCGCGACGACTTTGCCGACCGTTTCGGTCAGCATCGGAAGCGGCAAGAAAGCCATCAGCAGCGTCTCCGGAAGGTTCTTCCTAGGGAAATTTTTTAGCCAATAGTGCAGCAGGAGCCCAAAAGCGCCCCCACCAAGCAAGATAAGGGCTTCGTTGACGCCCAGCAGCTTGGCGCCCACCGCCAGTCCAAAGATCAGCAGCTGTTTCCAGCCGTCAAAACTAGTTTTTGCGATCCTGCCGGTGGTTTCGAGCACAATTGCCAAAACCAGAGGGTTAAGGATATAAAAAATGCCTTCAATCTGCGGCAGCGCCCCGTAACGGCCGTAGATCCATGCCAGCGCCAGACTGGAGGCAAACGCCGGGGAGATGAATCCGATGCCGGCAACAAACAGCCCGGGATATCCCGCCCGCACGTAACCCAGATGATAACAGGTCTCACTGGCATTCGGACCCGGGATCAGGTTGGCGGCTGCCAGCAAATCCAAAAAGTGTTCTTCGCTGATCCACTTGCGCCGGCGCACAAATTCGCGTTCCATCATGGCAATGTGAGCAGTCGGCGCGCCAAAACTCGTCAGCCCGATTTTCAAACAAGCCCAAAACAATTCTGCCAAACGGGTCCGCAAGGGGGTCTCAACCGTCTCAGGCGCCGGCTGATCGCGGAGATCTTCGCCTTTCCCGGCAGGGCTCAGGTTTTCATCGCTCATGCTCAGCCTACCACCGGAAGCTGGAGCAAAAGATTTTCGATCACCAGGCGTGGGTTAACGTTGCTGTCCAACAGCCCCAGACTGCGCTCGTGCATCTTCAGGATTCTTTCGATTTGGGTCGCGCTCATCAGGCTGGCGGTTTCCTGAATCAATTCGCTTTGGTCAAGGTTAACCAACGGGATGCTGTCAGTCTCCCGTCGGATCATCACATCGCGCCAAAAAGTCAGCCAGGTCGCGATCAAAAAGGCAAACTGCTCACGAGTGTTGGCTTTGCGCCCCTGTCTTTTTTCGACATATTGCAGCCTTTGACGCAGCCTGCTGCGCAGCAGGTGCGCCAGATCCTGAAGCGCGCTTTGGTATTGTTCCAGTAAGTCCGGATTTTGACTGTACGCGATGGCTGTGCCGACCCTGCCGCCGGCAAGATGCGCCAGCCGTTGCGCTATTTTTGGTCCCAAGCCTTTTTCGGCAGCTAAGTAGTTTTCCAACCCTTCAATGGTCGCGGGACGGAGCCGAATCACCTCACAGCGCGAGGCGATGGTTTCCAGCAGGCTTTCTTTGGCGTCCGCTGTCAGAACAAGCACGGCTTTGGAAGGCGGCTCTTCCAGCGACTTCAGCAGCGCGTTTGAAGCGCCGATCGTGGCACGTTGAAAATCCGGAATCAGCACCAGCCGATAAGGGGACTGAAAAGGCGCCAGTGTCAGGGTTTGCTGCATTTCGCGGATCTGGTCGATCTTGAGGTCTTTACTGCCCTCCGCGACTTCAACAACCGTGAGGTCGGGATAGCGCTGCTCGTTGATCTGCCGGCAGGCAAGACAATGATCGCAAAAATCTCCCGCTTTGGGAGGTTGAAGGCAATTGAGCGCTTTGGCAAAAGCCAGCGCGAGCGTGCGCCTGCCCACGCCGTCTGGTCCGGTGATCAGGTAGGCGTGCCGGATTTTTCCGGGTTCGGTATGGTTTTTAAGATAGCGGATGGCGGTTTGGTGACCAAGGATGTTCCATTCCATGCGGCAATTTTAACATGTTTGAGCCGCCGCGAGCGCGCCTGAAACAGATTGCTTACCCGCGCTTGCCCGCGAACGCAGACCCGATCACTTTTTACCCCAACCGGCAGTGCTGCATCAGTCTGATCCATTGGCAAATCTTTGCCTCTCAATCGGGTTTCAGACGCGCCCAAAGAGCTCTTAACGGCTTTTTTTACCCAAGCGCGTCATTACTGGTCTTCTTTATTGATTTTTTTACTTTATAATTGAAAGGTTGAATGTACTTAAAGGAGATAAATCTTTATGACTGATGAACAACAAAGAAAAATAATGGATGGCGTTGACATTTTTTCGGTAGCATGGCACGCCATCAAACAGGAGGAGGTGCTCGAAACGCTCCACGTTCCGATCGAGACCGGTTTGGACGATCAGGAAGTCGCGAAACGTCTGGAACAATATGGGCACAACGAGCTCGCCGAACGTCCGGGCAGAACCTTCCTGCAGAAGCTCTGGGAACAGATCAACAGTTTCGTGATTTGGCTGCTGATCATCGCGGCTGTGATTTCTGCCATCCTGGGCGACTGGGTCGAAGCCGGAGCGATCCTGCTGATCGTCGTTTTGAACGCGATCATGGGCATCATTCAGGAATCCCGCGCCGAAGCCTCGCTGGCAGCCCTCAAAAAGATGTCCGCGCCCGAGGCTCAGGTTTTGCGCGGCGGCCACCGCGTGATGATTCCGACCCGCGATTTGGTGCCCGGTGATATCGTTTATATCGAAGCCGGCAACTTTATCCCCGCCGACCTGCGTTTGCTTGAAGCGGTCAATCTGAGCATCGACGAAGCTTCCCTGACCGGAGAATCGGTCCCTGCCAAGAAGAGCGCTCAAGGCAACCTGCGTGAAGACATCCCCCTGGGTGACCGCGAAAACACCGCTTTTATGGGTACCACCGTCAGCTACGGCCGCGGTATGGGCATTGTCACCAACACCGGCATGCACACACAGCTTGGCTTGATTGCCACCATGCTGCAAACCGTGGAAGAAGAACAGACCCCGCTGCAAAAACGCCTTGACCAGCTCGGAAAAACCCTCGGCATCGGCGCCCTGATCATTTGTGTTCTGGTCTTTATCATCGGTGTGATCCGCCTGATGACTCCTCCGGACATCGTTCGCTTCGGTGACGAACAATTCGTTCCCGAAGTCGTGACCCTCTTCATGATCGCGGTATCCCTCGCCATCGCGGCAGTGCCCGAAGGCTTGCCCGCGGTCGTTACCATCAGTCTTGCCGGCGGCATGCGCGAAATGGTTTCGCGCCACGCCCTGATCCGCAAACTCGCGTCGGTCGAAACCCTGGGATCGGTCACCACCATCTGCACGGATAAGACCGGAACGCTGACCCAAAACCAGATGACCGTCACCAAAGTTTGGGTCGACAATCAGTTCGTGGATATTTCGGGCACCGGATACGAACCGGTAGGCGAATTTTCGATCGACGGCGAAGTGATTGACCTCAAAAAATACCAGGGCGCCCGCAATGCGCTTTGGGTCGGCAGCATGAACAACGACGCCCAGCTCGAAGTTTCCGGTGAGATGGACGGCAAGAAAACCTACCGCATGGTCGGCGACCCGACCGAAGGCTCCATCATCGTCGCCGCCCAAAAAGCCGGCGCGCTTGCCAGGGACCTCAACATGAAATACCCCCGCAAGCAGGAGATCCCCTTCGATTCAAACCGCAAACGCATGGTTACCGTTCACGAAATCGTTGAACCCGGCGGCGGAGACATCTCTCCCTTCTATAGCGACGAACATGAGTTTACCCATGTGATCAATGTTAAGGGCGCGCCGGATATCGTGCTTGGCTTATGCACCCGCTATCAAAAAATGGACAACACCGTCGCTCCTCTGGACGACGAAACCCGCGCGGCAATCCTCGCCGCCAACGACAGCATGACCGGTCAGGCGCTGCGCGTTTTGGGCGTTGCCTATCGTCCCGTCACCGGGCAGCCGAGCGACCTGAATGCCGACACCCTCGAAAAAGATCTCATCCTTGCCGGCTTGCTCGGCATGATCGACCCCTCACGTCCCGAAGTCAAACCCGCCTTGCAGGAAGCGCTGCATGCCGGGGTGCGTTCGGTCATGATCACCGGAGACTATCCCAACACCGCCAGAGCGATCGCTGAAGATATTGGGCTGCTCCAGCCGGGTCATCAGGTTTTGACCGGCGCGGATCTTGAGGACAAATCCGAAGAAGAAATGCGCGAGATCGTCCGGATCACCGATGTTTACGCCCGTGTCAGCCCCGAACACAAAATGAAGATCGTTGACGCGCTGCGCGACAACGGCGAAGTGGTTGCCATGACCGGCGACGGCGTCAACGACGCGCCGGCAATCAAACGCGCTGATATCGGCGTCGCAATGGGCATCACCGGTACGGACGTTGCCAAAGAAACCGCTGATATGGTTTTGACGGATGACAACTACGCCTCGATCGTTTCAGCGATCGAACAGGGCAGGGTCATTTACAGCAACATCCGCAAGTTCGTTTATTATCTGGTTTCCTGCAATATTGCCGAAATCATGATCATTTTCCTGGCGACAGTCTTCGGCTGGAACACACCGCTCGCGCCGATCCAACTGCTTTGGCTCAACCTGGTAACCGACGGCGCTCCGGCGCTTGCCCTGGGAACTGAGAAGGGTGACCCCGACATTATGGATCATCCGCCGCGACCGCCTGAAGAACCGATCATCAACCGCTATATGGTCCGGGGCATCATCGTCCAGACCATCGCCATCACCGGAGCAACCCTGTTGGCATTTTTCCTCGGCGGCGGCGCGCTGAAGGGTTCGCCCGATGAAGCCCGCGTCCTTTCGGAGACCTTTGCCTTCGTGACGCTCTCGCTTTCCGAGCTCTTCCGTGCCTACACTGCCCGTTCAGAGTACTACCCGCTCACAAAGATCGGTATCTTCACCAACAAAAACATGAACCTGGCTGTGTTGGTTTCTGTCATTTTGGTTTTACTGGTGATTTATGTGCCCTTCCTGCGGGATATCTTTGACACAAGCGCGTTGAAATGGGTTGATTGGGCTGAAATCCTGCCGCTGGTGCTGGTTCCTTCCATCGCCGCTGAGATCATGAAAACGGTGACGTACAAACGCTACCAAAAAGAGCGCCTCGACAACAGAAAATCTTAAGTCTCAGACTTTGCACTGATTTTTTCCAAAAGCTCCCGGTTTACGGGAGCTTTTGCGTATCAGGGTTTATGCGTCCAATCATGATTTAAGGGGTTAACTTTGGTACAATACCTGACTGATAATTGGTTGGAAAAACATTCAGAAACGGAACATCCATGACGACATCCAAAGAACAAATTCTTGACAATTCAAAAACTGCCCGCAAAGCCCGCCATGCCTGGTATCTCTACGATTTTGGCAATTCCGCTTACGCCGCGGTGATCTTGCTGGCAGTCTATTCCGCCTACTTCAAAAATGCCGTTGTCGGCGGCGCCGAAGGGACCCGCTTGTGGGGTTTGTCTGTTGGGATTGCCGCCATCGCGGTGGCGTTGATGTCCCCGATCCTTGGTGCCATTGCCGACTCTTCCCGATCGAAAAAGCTGTTTTTGTTCCTTTTTACCGGGTTTTCAATCGCCTTTACCGCGCTGCTCTTCTTCGTGGGTCCCGGTGATGTCATCATGGGCATGGTTTTCTTCATCCTCGCGGAGATCGGCTATCGCGGCGCGCAGGTGTTTTATGACGCGCTGCTGGTGGATGTCTCCACGCCGGAAACCATCGGGAATATATCCGGTAAGGGTTGGGCGATCGGCATGATCGGCGGGGTCGTGACCCTCTTGATCGCGGTCCTGCCAATTCAGTTGATCGGCAACGAGTTCATCCCCTTCACCTTTATCATCACCGCGATCGTCTACGCGCTCTCATCCTTGCCCACCTATTTCAGGGTCAAAGAGGTGTCTCCTGTTGTGCCCATTCCGGAAGGGCATACGCTCCTCTCAATTTCATTTAAACAGCTCGCCAACACGTTCAGGGAAATCAAACTCTACAAGGAATTCCTGCGCTATATGGTCGCCTTTTTGATTTACAACGACGGCATCATGATGCTGATGGATTTCGCCGCCATCATTGGCGGCACCCTTTACGGGCTGACCCAGGTTCAATTGATCTTGTTCGTAATCATCATCCACATCACCGGCGCCCTGGGAGCCCTCACTTTTGGACGGATCTCCGACAACAAAAGCAGCAAGCGCTCGATCGTTCTCTCCCTGGTAATTCTGATCGTTTCGCTAGCTTTTCTCTACTTCATCCAGAGTGTGGTTGGGTTTTTCATCGTTGGCGCTTTCGCCGGCTTTTCGCTCTCCGGAGCTCAGGCAGTCAGCCGCACCATGGTGAGCCAGCTGGCTCCCGAACACAAAACCACCGAGTTTTATGGTTTCCTCTCCGTGGCGGGACGCACTTCCACCTTCATCGGTCCCCTGGTTTTTGGCGCGCTCTCCTTCAAGATGCATAATCACTACCTTGATCAGGGGATGGCGGAATTGGCAGCCGAAAAATTGGGGCAGCTCTGGGGAATTGGTTCGATTCTCGCGTTCCTGGTAATTGGCTTGTTGATTTTACTGACGGTCAAAGAAGTCACCGCCAGCCATCCAATAGAGTACAATCAAATAAAAGCGGAGGATTAAAAAGTGAAGATACTCATCACAGGCGGTGCCGGTTACATCGGCAGCACGATCGCGTCCGTTCTTTTGGACGCGGGCCATACACCAATCATTCTGGACTCATTGATCACAGGCAGGCGGGAATTTACCCGAGACCGCATTTTTTACGAAGCCGATATTGCCGACCGCGCCATGGTTCGGCGGGTTTTTTCGGACCATCCCGATATCGCGGCGACCATCCATTGCGCCGCCCTGATTGTGGTTCCCGAATCAGTTGCCCGACCTTATGAGTATTATCGCGAAAATGTAGTTAAATCGATGGAATTTTTCAAGATGCTGAGCGACTTGGGGTACCCAAAAGTTGTTTTCAGCTCTTCGGCGGCAATTTATGACGTGGTGCCTGGCTTTATGGTCACCGAAGATTCGCCTCTGATGCCGCTCAGCCCTTATTCCCGCACCAAATTCATGATGGAAATGGTTCTCAAGGACTTTTGTCATGCCTACGGTCTCAAAGGCATCGCCTTGCGCTACTTTAACCCAATCGGCTCAGATCCCCAGATGCGGACCGGGCTGCACATTCAACACCCCTCGCACCTGATCGGAAAGCTGGTGGAGGTTTCGTTGGGCCGCGAACCGGTTTTCAATCTGACCGGCACCGATTGGCCCACCCGCGACGGATCGGGCATCCGCGATTACATCCATGTCTGGGATCTGGCATTAGCCCATCTTAAAGCGGTCGAAAACTTTGACAAAGCCATCACTGAAGGCGCCCAGGACGAGGACAGTTACACCGTCATCAACCTCGGAACCGGAAAAGGCGTGACCGTCAAGGAATTTTTGGTGGCATTCGAAAATGTCATCGGCAAACAGCTGCCCGTATCCGTCCAGCCTCCCCGACCTGGCGATGTTGCCGGCGCGTTCGCCAACGCCGACCGCGCCTGGAAGCTCTTGGGCTGGAAAGCCCAAAAAAGCATCGAAGAAGGCATCGCCGACGCGCTCAAATGGGGTGAGGTCCGCGATACGATCATCAAATATTAAACCAGCCCCCGAACTGCGGCTTTTTTCAACATCAAAACGCTCCATCAGGAGCGTTTTTGATTTTTTACGTTCACGCCAAGGTTATAATTAATGTATTCGGAGGCATATGATGAGTATTTTTAATCAAATTTTTGGCGAACCTGAAATCCGAGCCCTGAAAGCCCCTTATAAAGCCGAAATCAAAAAACTGATCGATGATCTGATTGTTATCGGCAAAACAGATGATTATCTTTCCATCGTTCCCGGCGGATTGTTTGATCATCAGTGCCATCATCGGCAAGCTAAAGCGATCGGCAAACGCGTACACGAGATCGGCGGAATCGAGCTGATGTGGGCTGTCCGCCAAACCATCCGCTATAAATTGAAGGACGTGATGGCAGAGCATCTTGACCATTGTTGGAAAGGGATTGGCAGCTGGCAAGCCTGATCCGGCTGGCAGGCATCCCGAATAACTTCCAACCTGGTTTTTCGCCGTGCCTCGTGATCCAAGCCGCCATCTTGCCTGCCGGATACCCGTGTTGGTCAGCGATCCATCGCCAATCCCGAAGCGGATGATATAATAACCAAAACCCACGTACAGAAAGAGGTAATCATGTCTTGCTGTTGCACCACCAAAGAAAGTCTTGCATGTGATAAAGTTCCTGCCGCCATTGGGCCTTATTCCGTGGCGGTTTCCACCGGATCGCTGATCTTTGTTTCAGGCCAATTGGGCTTGGACAAGGAGACCGGCGCATTGGTAGAAGGAGGCATTCAGGCTCAGACCCGTCAGGCGCTTACCCACATGAAAGCTATCCTCGAAAACGCAGGATCGAGCCTGGAAAACGTGGTTAAGACAACGGTATTCCTGATGGATATGGGTCAGTTCGCTGAAATGAACGCGGTTTACGCTGAATTTTTCACCGAAAACTTCCCCGCCCGCTCCGCTATTCAGGTCGCTGGTCTGCCTAAGGGCGGCATCGTCGAAATTGAAGCCATCGCCATCCTGCCTCACCAGCATGATGACGATCAATGCTGTTGTCAGGATTAAGAACGGGATTTTTCTGCTAACGAATGAGTCCGCTTGTCTCTGTCATCATTCCCTGCCGGAATGAGGAAAAAACCATTCATCGCGTTTTGGACGCGCTCCATCATCAGACCTTTCCGCTCGAGGAAATGGAAGTGGTGATCGCGGATGGTTTTTCGACAGATAACACCCGCTCCTCGATCCAAAGCTTCAGCCAGACGCATCCTGAGCTAAAAGTCCGCTTGGTGGATAACCCCAAACAGATCATCCCTGCCGGGTTAAACACTGCCATCAAGGCGGCGGTTGGCGAGATCATTGTGCGCATGGACGCCCATTCGCTGCCGGAACCGGATTACGTCCAGCGCAGCGTGGCCGCCCTGCAAGCCGGGATCGCCGAAAATGTCGGCGGGGTATGGAATATTTTGCCCCGCGACAACAGTTGGATTGCCCGCTCGATTGCCGCGGCGGCGGCAAATCCGTTGGCGGTCGGCGACGCGCTCTATCGCTTTACTGACAAGGCAGAATATGTGGATACCGTCCCATACGGCGCGTTTAAACGCGCGCTTTTTGACCAAATCGGTTTGTACGATGAAACCTTGCTGGCAAACGAAGACTACGAAGTCAACACCCGCATTCGCCAGGCGGGTGGGCGCGTTTGGCTGGACCCAGCCATTCGCTGCGCCTATTTTGCCCGCCCAACCTTGAAAGCTCTCGCCAAACAATATTGGGGCTATGGTTTTTGGAAAGCCCAGATGCTGAAGCGGTATCCAAAAACCCTGCGTTGGAGGCAAGCCCTGCCGCCGCTGTTCGTGCTCGGGATCCTTTTTTTGGCAGTGCTTGGGTTTTTCTGGAAACCTGCCTGGATCGCGCTTGGCGTGGGATTGGCTCTCTATTTGCTGATTCAATTGGTGCCCGCACTGCGGATCGCCAAAAAGCAAAACGACATCAGCCTGGCATTGGGCATTATACTTGCCACCTTGACGATGCATTTTTCCTGGGGCGCTGCCCTGGTTGTTGGTTTGATTTCTAATCCTTACAGGAAGAAGTAATGGCAGAAAAATTACAAGTGAACCCACAAGAACAATTTCGGCTTGCCCGGGGCGAACAACGGGTCTTGCTGATTATCGGGGATTTTATCGCCGCCTGTCTGGCGTTGGGCGCCGCCCTTCTCTTTTGGGCTGAAGGAGATACCTGGTTTGGCTTGACGCTCGAATTTTTGCGCTCACGCATTCCGGGCTGGTTTTACTTTTTACCCGTCTTTTGGACTTTGCTCATGGTCGACACCTATGACGTCAGCAAAGCGAGCAACCTCAAAAAAACCATTCGGCCGCTCTCGGTCTCTTTCGCGGTCGCCTTGGGGATTTACCTGATCATCTATTTCGCCTCCGAACCGGATTCTCTGCCGCGCTTTGGGGTGGCGATTTTTTTGGTCCTGGCAGCCCTTTTTACCCTGATCTGGCGTTTTATTTACATCCGCCTCTTTACCACCGCCAGCAGCCATAAGCGCGTGCTCATCATCGGCGCCGGCAGGGCGGGCACAGCACTGACCAAGATTGTGAAAGAAGAAACCCCACCGCCCTTCAACCTGATCGGCCTTATCGATGACGACCCGGCAAAATTGGGCTCGAATATTGAAGGCTACCCGATCCTGGGCAACCACACCAATCTGGAAGAAATTATTCAAAACCAAAACATCACCGACCTGATTCTGGCAATTTCAAATGAAATGAACCACGGCATGTTCCAGACCATCCTCGCAGCCCAGGAAAGCGGTATGAACATGGCTACCATGCAGGACACCTACGAAAGCCTCTCCGGCAGAGTGCCTATCAGACTTTTGGAATCTGACTGGGTCATCCGTTCGTTCATCGAGCGCACTCCATCCAGCGGTATTTACCGCATTACCAAACGACTGCTGGATCTGTTTCTAAGCCTGTTAGGCATGATTGCAATGATTTTGATCTTTCCACTGATCGCGTTCCTGATCACAGTGGATTCAAGAGGCCCGATCATCTTCAAACAAACGCGCCTAGGCCGCGGCGGCAGGCCTTATACCATCCTGAAATTCCGCACCATGAAGGACAATCAGGATATGGAAAAAGAGGCCTTGGCTACCTCATTGAACGATCCGCGGGTCACAAAGATCGGCCGCCTGCTGCGCAAAACCCACCTTGATGAAGTGCCGCAGATTATCAATGTCTTACGCGGAGAAATGAGCTTTGTCGGACCGCGCAGTGAGCGCAGTGAGTTGGTCTCCGTTTTTCAGAAGGACGTCCCCTTCTACCGCGCGCGCATGCTTGTTAAACCCGGCATCACCGGCTGGGCGCAAATCCATCAGGCTTACGCCGAAACGATCGAAGAAACCTCCGTCAAGCTCGAGTATGACCTCTATTACATCCAGCACGCCTCAATTCTCATGGATCTGGGGATTATGCTGCGCACCGTCACCAGCGTGCTTGGTTTCAAAGGACGCTGATGTCCCTATCCGAAACCTCTCAGAGCGCTTTGGAAACGGCTCATCTCTTACAACTGCCCGAATGGGCGAAATTCAAGAGCCATTTTGGCTGGCAAAACGCGGTTATCCAGTCTGAAAAGGCGCGCGCTCAGGTGCTCTTCCGCACTTTGCCGTTTGGATTTTCCATCGCCTATCTTCCCAAGGGTCCCATCGGAGACAATTGGTCCGATTTGTGGCAAGCTGTTGACAGCGAATGTAAAAAAAGGAAAGCGGTCTTTTTACAAGTTGAACCGGATCTCAACCTGCCTTTGGATGATCAGGTTGCGGCGCAATTTGCGGATGGGTTTTATCGCGAAGAATCCACCATTCAACCGCGCCGCACGGTGATCATTCCCCTTGCGGAAAGCGAAGAAGATTTGTTGGCAGCAATGAAGCAGAAGACACGCTACAACATCCGCCTGGCAGCCAAAAAAGGAGTTGCCGTCACGGTCACCGATGACATTGCCGGATTTCATGAAATGATGCTTACAACCGGCAAACGGGACGGCTTTGCCGTTCACAGTCTTGCCTATTATCAGGACGCTTTCCGGCTTTTTGCGCCGCAAGGCAAGGCAGCCTTGCTCATGGCGCATTTAAATCAAACTCCGCTTGCCTATCTGATGCTTTTCCTGCATGGACGGCGCGCCTGGTACTTCTATGGCGCCTCCGACAACCAACACCGCAACCTTATGCCCACTTACCTGCTCCAGTGGGAAGCCATGCGTTGGGCAAAAAGCCGCGGCGCTCTGGAATATGACCTTTGGGGGATCCCCGACGAGGATGAAAACGTACTCGAAGAGCAGTTCAGCGAACGTTCGGATGGTCTTTGGGGAGTTTACCGCTTTAAACGCGGCTTTGGCGGGCAGATCGCGCGCTCTTATCCAGCTTTTGTCAAAGTTTATAAACCTTTGCTTTATAAAGCTTATCAAAAAGCTCGCTCTTTGCGTGGAGCTGAGGCTTCATGATCCAGCTTTTCCCCAATTCGGACTCGGAATGGAATCAGGCGCTTTTGCGCTTTCCGGATGCCCACATTTTGCAGACCTGGCAGTGGGCTGAAGCAAAAAAACAAAATGGCTGGCTGCCCTTATTTTTCAGGTGGGAAAAGGGCAGAGGCGATCCGCTTGCCCTGGCGATGATTTTGCGCCGGCAACTCAGCCTGATGGGGATGAAGTTCTCGGTGCTCTACTGCCCCAAAGGACCAGTTTTCAACTATGACCAAGCCGATTCGGATGAAATCGCGAAGGTTCTGAATGATTTGCAGCGTTTCGCCAGGGACAGCCGGGCTATTTTTTTGAAAATTGACCCCGACATCCTTTTGGGAACGGGCATCCCGGGGTCTGAGAATGAAATCCCAAACCCTCAGGGGCTCGCTTTTCAGAAGGATCTGGAAAGGCGGGGTTGGCAATTTTCGCCGGACCAAATTCAGTTTCGCAATACGGTTTTGTTGGACCTAAGCCAGGACGAAGCCCAGCTGCTGGCAGCGATGAAGCAAAAAACGCGCTACAACATCCGCCTGGCAGCCAAAAAAGGGGTCGCCATCCGGGAGGGCAGTCCCGACGATCTGCCGATGCTTTACAAAATGTATGCCCAAACCGCGGTGCGCGACAATTTTGTCATCCGCCATGAAGAATATTATCAAAAAACCTGGCGCGGTTTTTTGCAGGCTGACATGGCGAAGATCCTGATCGCCGAAGTGGGCGGCGAGCCGGTTTCGGCACTTATCCTGTTTCATTTCAACGGGGTCTCACGCTACATGTTTGGCATGTCCACCGATCGCTGCCGCGAACTGATGCCCAACCATCTCCTGCAGTGGGAAGCCGTCAGGCTCTCAAAAGCGCTCGGCTGCCGCACCTATGATCTGTGGGGCGCGCCGGACGTTTTTGACGCTTCCGACTCGATGTGGGGCGTCTACCGCTTTAAACAAGGTTTCAACGGGGTCACCGCCCGCCATCTCGGCGCCTGGGACTTTAGCTCCAGGAATTTTCTGTACCACTCTTATACCCGCGTTTTGCCAAAATTGCTCGATGTAATGCGCAGTCGCGGTAAAGCGGCAACCCAAAAGCAGGTGCAAAATGATTGAACGTGTTTCGCTCGCCCATCTCCCAACGCCCATCGAAGAGCTTCCGCAGCTAGCTCAGATTTTTGGCGGGGCAAGGCTTTTTGTCAAGCGCGATGATCTCACAGGCCTTGGGATCGGCGGCAACAAGACCCGCAAACTCGAATTTCTGGCAGGGGACGCGCTCGCCCAAGGCGCGGACATGCTGGTGAGCACCGGCGCGGTGCAGTCCAATCACTGCCGTCAGGTCGCTGCCGCAGCCGCCAAACTGGGTTTGGATTGTCTGCTGGTTCTTGCCGGTGAGGAACCCCGGAAAATTCAGGGCAATTACCTTCTCGACCGCCTCAGTGGCGCCAAAACAGTTTTTACCACCAAAGCCAAGCGCGACCAAACCCTGCAAAACGTGGTTGACCAGGCACGTCAGTCCGGACGCAGACCCTATCTGATCCCCTACGGCGGTTCCAACGCGGTCGGCGCTTTGGGCTATTTTGAAGCCATGCGCGAATTGGTCGCGCAAAATCTGGATCCTGACTGGGTGGTTTTTGCCTCCTCATCCGGCGGGACCCAGGCAGGATTAATCGTCGGCGCCAGACAGACCGGTTTTCAAGGCAAACTGCTGGGCATCAGCATCGAATTTGACAGCGCCAGTTTCGCGGCTCATATCGCCGATCTCGCGAATCAAGCTGCTTCCCTTTGTGGTTTGAATGAAAGCTTCAGTATCGCGGATGTTTTGATCAGAGATGATTACTGCAAAGCCGGATATGGCGTGATCACCGCCGCCGAGGTTGAAGCGGTACGTCTGTTTGCTCAAAAAGCCGCCATTCTGCTCGATCCGGTCTACACTGGCCGCGCTGCCGCCGGCTTGTTGGACCTTGCCCGCAAGGGTTTCTTTAAAACAGGAGAGCGGGTGCTTTTCTGGCATACAGGGGGCACACCCGCTCTCTTCGCCGAACCTTACAGTTCCGGATTGCTAAACGATTAACCCACTGGCTTGCTTCCGTTGTTCAAATTGCGGCGCATGGTAAAGCGCAGGATTTCGCTGTTCAGGGCTTTCAGTCTTGCCAAGAGCTCTGGTTGTTGGCCTTGTTTTTCGACCTGACCAATCAGACTGGTCAGGGTTTGACTGAATTCTTCATTGATCGCGTCTCCGGCTTGTTCGAGAATTTCCTGGCGCTTGGCTTCGTTTTCTTCCTGAAGCAGGGTTTCAATGATTTCGATGATCGCGCCGCTGCTGCTGGCTGCCTGCAAAACAGCCACAATGCCTGCCAGTTTGGTCAGTTTGGCAGTGTCGTTTTCTTCCTGGGCTTTGGTGGCGGCGTGATTGATCACCTCCGTGAACATCGGATTCACGCGCGGCAGAGCTTTTTGGGTGGCTTCTTCGATATTTTCGGCAGCCAAAAGTTCGTCCAACAAAGTCTGGGCTTCTTCGGTTTGAGCCTGAACGGCTTTGTCGATCGTGTCCACAATCACCAAAAGGCGTTCCCGCAAACCTTCGAGCTTGCTTTTCTTAGCGCCTGCCGCCTGATCAATTTTTTCAGTCAGGTTCTGGAAGAAAGTGTAATCCAAACCGCCTCTTGCCATAGACGCGATGGTCGTTACCCTGATCTCATTTTCGGCGTTTTTGATCAGTAAATCGAGCAGATTTTCGCGGGTGATACCGGCTTTGCCCAACTCCTGAAGTTCCTCCATAGCCGCCTTGGTTTCGGCAGCTTCATGCGCCGCGGCTTTCCCCACCGTGGATTGCTCCAGTAAAGCTTTTTGCAGCGCAGCCAAAGCCATCACGGCTTCCTGGTCACCACTCGCGGCTGAGGCTTGAGCCAAGCGCGAAAGAAGAATAAAAAGTTCTTCGTCGATCTTTTCGTCGTTCTCAACGATCAGACGGTTTAGTTCAGTCTCCGGAGCCGCGGCAAGACGCTGGAGCAGGTTGAGTTTTTCCTGCTGAGCTTTCAGCATTTCGGGCGTAATGCCATCGGCTTCCAGAATGGTTTCGAACAATTTCTGTTGACTGAGCATCGTCTGGGGTTTAAAGAGGTAACCCTTGCGCTTTTCTGCCGGCAGATCGTCCATGGCTTTCTTGATCAAAGGACCGATGGTTTTCTCCTGTTCATTGATCGGGGTGTTTAGTTCCGGAGGGAAATAGGTCAACAAGAGCTCTTTTTCCGGGTCATGATAGACGATCGGGGTCGGATATATTCCCTGATGCTGACAGTTTGGGCACTGGAAAAAGTTTGCCGCTCCTGAAAGCAGCTTCTCTTTCGCCTGGGGGTCGGTGTTAAGGTCGAACAAACGGGTCAGATCGATCACGATCGGTTGTCTGCAGTTTGGGCAGGGCACACTGGTTCGGGTCATTTCTATCTCATTCTTTCTTTTGTTTTGGTGAGGGGATTATAACATTCTGCCTCATCTTCAAAGAGGCGTATATATCAGAGGTCTGTTAACAATTTAACCTTGCCAAGCAGCCCGGGGACAGACAACTGCTGCGTTTTGGCATCCAAAAAGGATCCATCATGCCTTTAATGCCTCTGCCGCCTGAACCGCGTTGGCTCAGGCGGCAGGCGGCAAGCCGGCTAATCCCTCCGAAATTTCATTTTTTCAGGGTTTAAATCCTCATTATTTCCATTCTTATTGACGCAATCCTCATCCTCTCATACAATTTAAATACAACAAATAAGGAAAGCGTTCACCCCATGAAACTTCTTACCATACGTCAGGAGATTTGTACCGGTTGCCTGGAATGCGAAAAGGCTTGCTCGAAAACCTATTTCAAAACCGACGACCGTAATTATTCTTCGATACGCATTTTCAATAACGACAATACTTTCATTGCCACCTACTGCACCCAATGCGGCGAGTGCATCAATATGTGTACTGCCCATGCCATCTACCGCGACAAGCGCGGCATCGTCCGCATTGACAAGAAAAAATGCGTCGGCTGCCTGGGCTGCGTCGGCTATTGCTCCCACCTGGCAATGTTTTACGCTGACAATCTTACAGAGCCCTTCAAATGCGTTGCCTGCGGAATTTGCGTGAAAGCCTGCCCTGAAAAAGCCTTGGCAATCGCCAGCAGCGAGTCATAGGAGGATGCAATGGGAAAAATATTAAAGACCTGGAACTACCATCCCGGAAAAATCGAACGCGGATACTCGGGTAAATCGCTTTATATCAACATCTCCGATCTGCGGATCGAGCAAAAAGAAGTGACCGAATTTATGAAGGAAAAATTCATCGGCGGCAAAGGTTTTGATCTTTGGTACCTTTGGCACGCGGTCACACCCGAGACCCGCTGGGACTCCCCTGAAAACGAAATCGTCTTCAGCGTTGGTCCCTTGGGCGGCATCACCCAATATGCCGGCACGGGCAAAACTCTGGTTTGCTCCATCTCTCCGCTGACCGATATCCCCATCGACAGCAACGCCGGCGGATATTTTGGTCCCTTGCTCAAATTTTCGGGTTGGGACGCGCTTGAAGTTCAGGGTAAAGCCGAAAAAGACCTGATTATTTTCATCGATGGGAACAAGGGTTTGATTCAAATTGAAGAAGGCGAAGAATATCCCGAAGATTCTCATCTTTTGGCGGAAAAGCTGACCGAAAAATATGCCGAGAATGACGACGACAAAGTTAACATTTCGGTGGTTTCCAGCGGCAGCGGCGCCAGCCATACCCTGATGGGGATGCTCAACTTCTCCTTTTATGACCCCCGCCGTCAAACGGTGCGTTTCAAACAGGCAGCCCGCGGTGGCGTCGGCACCATCATGCGCGAAAAGCGCGTCAAAGCCCTGGTCGTGAAATTCAAGGGCATCAAAAGCAATCTCAATAATGTCGCCGATCAAAGCACGATCAACAAAATTGGCGTCAAGTATCACAAAGAGATGCACGACCTCGATCACAAGCAAAACGGCATGCGCAAAATCGGGACTGCCAACACCATCCTGATTATGAACCAATATGACCTGCTGCCCACCCGCAACTTCCAGACCGGCGGCGACCCTGCCGCGGTGAATATTTCTCCTGAGGTCTTCATCAATGAATATCTGACCCAGGGGCTGCATGACGGCTGTTGGTACGGCTGCACCATGTCCTGCGCCAAAACCGCCGACCATTTTTTGCTCAAAACCGGACCCTATGCCGGTCAGTGTGTCACGGTTGACGGCCCCGAATACGAATGCGTTGCCGGTTTGGGATCCAACCTGGGGGTGTTTGACCCACAGGCTATCCTGGAAGAAAATTTTTATTGCGATACCTATGGCATCGACCTGATTTCTTTCGCCACCTGCACCGCCTTCATCATGGAATGCTACCAGCGCGGTCAAATCACGCGTGAAGATATGGGCGGTCTCGATCTCCATTTCGGCAACAGTCTGGCAGTGCTTGAGCTCTTGCACCAAATGTCGCGCGGCGAAGGCTTTGGTCCCATCGCCGGGCTCGGCATCCGCAAGCTGAAAAAGCTCTTCGTCGAGCGGTTCGGCGCGGACGCTCAACTGCTGCAGGATATCGGCATGGAAGTCAAAGGACTGGAATATTCCGAATATGCCCACAAGGAAAGCTTGGCTCAGCAAGGCGGTTTTGCCCTCGCCAACAAAGGCCCTCAGCATGACGAAGCCTGGCTGATTTTCATGGACATGGTCAACAAACAAATTCCCACTTTCGAAGACAAGGCCTACGCGCTCTACTACTACCCCATGTTCCGTACATGGTTTGGGCTGGTGGGTTTGTGCAAGCTGCCCTGGAACGACATCGTCCCCGCGGATAATTACCAGACCGATACTCCCGCCAAAGTGCCCGAACACGTTCAGAATTATGTCGAGTTATTCAACGCGGTCACCGGCAAGAACATCGACAAAGAAGAGCTGATCATTCAGTCTGAACGCGTCTATCAGTTCCAGCGCGTTTTCAACATCCGCATGGGCAAAGGCGAGCGCAAAGACGACTATGCCCCCTACCGCTCGCTTGGACCGGTCAGCGTGGAAGAATATGAATCCCGGCAGGAGCTGTATGACAAGCAGCTGCGCGAAATTCAGAACCTTGACCCCGAAAATATGACCATTCAGGAAAAAATCGCGGCAACCCGCGCTTACCGCGAAGATCAATACGAACAACTGATCAACGCGGTCTACAAGCGCCGCGGATGGACCGATAACGGCGTTCCCAAACCGGAACGCCTCAAAGAGATCGGCATGGATTTGCCCATGCTGCTGGAAGTGATTGAGCCAAAACTTTGATTACCGTAAACACCGAAAAGTCGCCCTGGCAGGAAGGCATGACCGTCAGGGCGCTGCTTGACCAAAAAGTATTTACCTTCCGGCACATCATCGTGCGCGTCAACGGCGAATACGTGCCGGAAGAAAAATACGACAGCCATCCAATCAAGGACGGCGACGACGTTATGGTGCTGCACCTGATGGCGGGAGGCTGATTGGAACCCCGGCGCTATCTGAAAAACCACAACGCCATCAGCGCCGAAGAACAGACCCTTTTGGTACAAAAAAGGGTTGCGATTATCGGCTGCGGCGGTTTGGGCGGCTATCTGGTCGAAGAACTTGGCCGGCTTGGCGTTGGTTTTTTGCGGGTGGCAGATCCGGATTGTTTTGACGAAACCAATCTCAACCGCCAACTCCTGAGCTCGGCGCTCAATCTGGGCAAATCCAAGGTGCTGGCTGCCAAACAGCGCCTTCTGGCTGTCAATCCTCTGGTGGAGGTCGAAGCCTGCCAACAGAGCCTAACTGCGGACAATGCCCCGATTTTACTCGCCGGCTGCCACCTGGCAATCGACGCGCTCGACAATATCCCCGACCGGCTTGTGCTTCAGCGGGCGGCAAAAACCGCCGGAATCCCTTTGGTTCACGGCGCGGTTTCAGGATGGCGCGGACAAGTCTGCCTGATCCAACCCGGAGAAGACCTTTTGGACCTGATTTACGGCAACTCCGGGGAAATCAGCGGAGAAGAATGCGAAGCAGGCACGCTCGCTTTCACGGTCGGCATGACTGCCTCGCTCATGGCCGCGATCAGCCTCAAATCCCTGCTCAACAAACCCCACCCATCCCGAGTACTCCTGCTTGCAGACGCCCTGGATACGCGCTGGACGGTTCTGGAACTCTGACTGCGGGAGATCATTTTTTAATTTTTCCGAGCTTGCACGAAACTGTCTTCCGGAACAATTCCAAAGTACAATAAAGTCAGGGTGCAGCCCCATTTGTTGCTGGTTAAAGGAGCAGAATGTTTAAACGTTTGGCGAACCTTTTGATTCTCATTGCTTTGGCTGCTGTTGTCTGGCTGCTCATTGGTACGGTTTCCGGCGAGCAGCTCCATCCTTACCGACTGCTTCTTGTGCTTGCGATTATCTTTTTTTATGTCATACTTCGCAAGAAAGCCAATAATTCAGGTGAAAACAATGAGATCCCGCCTTCAGTGAGAAGGCAAAAAAGAGGACACAAATCCTGGATCGACCGGGTGGACCGGGATTAGATTGGATTCAAAATGAACGAAGACGACAAACTGCAAGTTTTGTGCACGATTTCTCTGAGTGAAAGCCAGATAAACCGCATCCGGGAGGTGGACGAACGGATCGTTCTGGACGTCTATAGAGCCAAAGAGGTCTCCAAAATCCCGGACGAAATCTGGAAAAAGACCGAGGTCCTCCTAAGCTCCGGAGCCGGTTTGCCCTTGCCCGAAAAAGCTCCCAACCTGCGTTGGCTCCAAAGCACCTATACCGGTGTGGAAACAATTCTGGATCATCCGTTGGTGCAAAGCGAACAGGTCGTCACCACTTCTGCCAGCGGAGTTATGGTGGCGCAAATGGGCGAATATGCCCTGATGACCCTGCTGATGCTTGGGCACAAAATGCCGCGCATGATCCAGGCGCAAAAAAACAAAACCTGGGTCGAAGACCGCCAGCAAGTCCTCCAACCGCGTCTTTTGCGCGGCAGCACGGTCGGAATTGTCGGTTACGGCTCCATCGGACGCGAAATCGCGCGGCAGCTCTATGCTTACGGCGCCAAAGTTTTGGCTGCCAAACGAGACGCGATGCACCCGGAAGATTACGGTTACACGCCTACCGGCCTCGGCGATCCGGAAGGCAACTACTTCCACCGGCTCTACCCCATCGAAGGCTTGCGGGGGATGCTGGCTGAGTGCGATTTTGTGATCCTGACCCTGCCGCAAACAGCTGAAACCAAAGGTTTGTTTGGCAAAGAAACGATCGCTGCCATGAAACCCGGCAGCTGCCTGATCAACATTTCCCGCGGCGCGCTGCTGGATGACTCGGCTTTGCTCGACGCGCTCAACAGCGGACACCTCGCCGGAGCCGCGCTGGACGTTTTTGTCGAAGAACCGCTGCCGGAAGATCACCCCTTCTGGACCGCGCCAAACCTGATCGTCACACCGCATATTTCCGCCTTTTCACCAAGCTTGATGGATGACATCATCGAGCTTTTTATCACCAATCTGAAACGCTATTTACAAGGTATGACGCTTTTCAACCAAATTAATCTCAGACAGGGTTACTGATTATGGATCTATTTGATCATGCCATGCAAGAAGATATGGCTGCCAACGCGCCTCTGGCAGCCCGCATGCGTCCCCGGACGCTGGATGAAATCGTGGGGCAGGAACACATCATCGGCAAAGGCACGCTGCTGCGGCGCGCGATCGAAGCCGACCGCCTTTTTAGCTCCATCATTCTCTATGGTCCTCCCGGGACCGGGAAAACCACGATCGCTCAGGTGATTGCCCACACTACCTACGCGCACTTTGAGACCCTCAGCGCCGTCCTGGCTGGGGTTGCCGACCTGCGTAAAGCGATCCAGGACGCGGTTGACCGCCGAAAATACGACCGCGTGCGCACCATCCTTTTCATTGACGAGATCCACCGCTGGAACAAAGCCCAGCAAGACGCGCTGCTCCCGCAGGTGGAAAACGGACTGATCACGCTGATCGGCGCGACCACGCAAAACCCTTATTTTGACGTCATCAAAGCCTTGGTCAGCCGCTCGCGCATTTTTGAACTCAAACCTTTGACCCAAACCGACATTCTGACCCTCCTCAATCGGGCTCTCACCGAAGAACGGGCAGGCTATGGGATGAGAAAAATTGTCGCCGATGAGGACGCGCTGCTTCATCTGGCGGATATATCCGGCGGGGATGCGCGGAACGCTCTCAACGCGCTCGAACTGGCTGTCGAAACCACTCCCGCGGAGGATGGAGTCATCCACATCACCCTCGATGTGGCCCAACAGTCGATCCAACGCCGGGCAGTTCTTTACGATAAAACCGACGATCAACATTATGATACGATTTCTGCTTTCATCAAATCGGTTCGCGGCAGCGACCCGGACGCCGCGCTTTATTGGCTGATGAAGATGATCAACGCGGGCGAAGACCCGCGCTTCATCCTGCGCCGTCTGATCATCCTGGCGAGTGAAGATATTGGATTGGCAGACCCCCAGGGGATCCTGATTGCCAACGCGGCTGCCCAAAACTTTGAATATATCGGCATGCCCGAAGGAATTTACCCCATCGCCCACGCCACGCTCTATTTGGCGACCGCGCCGAAGAGCAATTCCGTCGGCGCTTATTTTGATGCTCTCCATGAAATCGAAAGCAACGGCGCCAAACCGGTTCCGATTCACCTGATGGATCCCAGCCGGGATGGAAAGGATTTGGGGCACGGCAAAGGATACGAATATCCGCATGATCACGAAGGGCATTGGGTCAGCCAGCAATATCTGCCGGACGGCTTGCAGGGACGCCGGTTCTATCACCCATCCGATCAGGGCGCCGAAGCCGAGATCGCCCAACGACTGAAAAAATGGCGGAAGGATTAACCGCGGCGGAAGACTTTTTTGCCAGCTCAAGAGCACAACCGCGGAACCCGCGCGGGACATTGAACAATTCCTGCTATAATCCAAAAAATGAACGTTGATATTCGCTCGACTGTGATTGTGCTCGCCATCATGGCGGCGATTGCTGCCTTGATTCTGGTTTTTCGTGCCAGAAACGCGATCCACAGCGGGCGGAAACTGCCCTTTTTTTACAAAAAACGCCAGCAATACGACCTGGGAGCGCGACTGATCGCCGGTGCCCTGGCTTTAGGATTTTTCGCCTATGCCTCTCTGCGCTGGGGAGAAGACCTGGCCTACCGCTATTTTCCCCCTACCCTGACACCTTCGCTGACGCCGACGATCACCCTAACTCCCACCATTACGCTGACGCCAACCATCACCTTCACACCCACGATCACCAACACGCCTTCCGTTACCAACACACCGTCGCTGCCTGACGAAATCATCGATGAATTTGAAGCCATCGGGACCCCTCAGGATGCCTATATCTTCAGCACGCTTAAGTTTTCGGCTGAAATTGATGAGGACTTGCAGCCAATCGACCCGGATACCGAGTTTGAAAACCCGCTTGAGGTCATTTTTGGAACTTACAGCTACAACATGATGACCAACGGCGTGCAGTGGACTGAGGTTTGGAGACGCGACGGCGAAATCATTTCGTACAATGTCGGCAGTTGGACCGGCAACAGCGGCGGGTACGGCGCGACCAAACTGGAGCTTCCTGCCAGTGAATGGCTGCCGGGTTTGTATGAATTGCAGTTCTTTATCGGCAGCGACTGGCTTATGAGCGGACAATTCAGGGTCATGGGCAATCCGCCCACCTCCACGCCCACCCTGACCCCCACGCAGACCCTCACCCCGACCCTGACGCCCACGCCGACCATTACGCCATCCGTCACAGACACACCCCAGCCCTGATTCACCCACCTTTGCCGTTCCGGTGGGGCTTTCTTGCCGCATGAACACAGATTTACCAATTTCTCTGCCCAAAAGGTACAATTGGGCTATTATGACAGAAACTCACCCCACCATACCAAAACGTTGGAAAATCGCCCCACTGATCCCACCTTACATCAGCCGTGAGCTCAGGGCTCATTCGCCCTTTTTGCGCCAGTTGCTTTTTAACCGCGGAATCGTCACCGCCGAAGCAGCGCGGGCATACCTGAGCGACCAATCGCCAACCGATCCAGATCCTTTCGCGCTCAAGGGTATGCGCGAAGCGGTCGACCTGATTCACGTTTCTTTGCAACATAACCAAAAAATCGCTGTTTACGGGGACTATGACACCGACGGGGTCACCTCGTGCGCGCTCTTGTTTGAACTTTTTGATCAGCTCGGCAATACGCCGCGGGTATACATCCCGAATCGTTTTGAAGAAGGCTATGGTTTGAATGTCGATGCCATCCGCCAACTGGCGCAAGAGGGCGTAAACCTGATCATCACCGTCGACTGCGGCATTCGCTCCCACGCCGAAGTTGCGGCTGCCAGGGAACTGGGAATGCGCGTGATCGTGAGCGATCACCACTTGCCCGGTTCCACCTTGCCCGCCGCGGACGCGGTCATCGACCCGCATCAAGACGGTGACCCGTATCCCTTCAAGATGCTGGCAGGCGTTGGCCTGGCTTACAAAATCGCCCAGGCTTATCTTCAGGAATATCCGCAAAAAGGGATCGATCCCCGCCAATGGCTTGACCTGGTTGCCATCGGCACCGTCGTTGATATCGCGCCTCTCGAAGGTGAAAATCGGGCGCTGGTCAAGATGGGGCTCCAAACCATACGCGCCACCCGGCGGCAGGGGTTGTTTTCGCTCATCCAGACCTCCGGGATCAAAATTGAACAGCTCAATGCCGGACATCTGGGTTTTGGCATCGGACCCCGCCTCAACGCAGCCGGACGGATGGATTCCGCCCAATCCGCCTTCGAGCTCCTGACCACAAAAGACCTCTTCCGTGCCGGCGCGTTGGCACAGCAGCTGGACAACTACAACCTGCAGCGCAAAGACATCATGCATGCCATCCAGCAAAAGGTCATCACCGAAGCCAACGCTCTCGACCCCAACACACCGGTGATCATTTCAGTTTCAGAAGACTATGAAGAAGGCGTGGTTGGATTGGCAGCGGGTCGGGTTGCCGAAAGCTTTTACAAACCCGCTATAATTGGCAGACTCGAAGACGGCAGCATCAAAGCTTCTTGCCGAACTATCCCGGAATTCAACATTGTCGAAGCGCTCGACCACTGCGCGGACTTGCTTCATCATTACGGCGGACACGCCATGGCAGCAGGTCTGAGTTTGGATTATTCAAAACTGCCGGAATTTCAGGAACGCATCACCCGCTACGCCAACCAAACGCTGGCGGGTTTGGAATTGACCCCCGAACTTGCCATTGACTACGAAATTTCGCTAGCACAGCTCAAACCGGAACATATCCCCGGGATTCTGTCCGATGTCGCTCAGCTGGAACCTACCGGCACCCACAACCCCGACGCGCTCTTTTGCAGCCGCAGCTGCAAAGTCTCCCGCGCCTGGACGGTAGGCGACGGCCGCCACCTTAAGCTCACGCTTGGATCCGGTCCGAGCCAATTTGACGCGATCGCGTTCAATCAGGGACACTGGCTGGAGGGTTTGCCGGAATATCTGGATGTCGCCTATACTTTTGAGATAAACAATTATCAGGGCAGACAGTCGCTGCAGCTGAACGTGCGGGATATCAAAGCCTCAGAAGCCAGCCGCTGATCAAGCCGGCTCAAGAACGTAAGCATGCCTGAGCTCTTCCACGCGCCCGTCGGCGTAGTCGAAGCGCGCCCGGGCGTGCAGGCATACTTTTTCCGTGCCGGTGAGCCCTGCCAGATAATCCCTGAGCGACTTCAAGGCTTGCTCCAGCTGCCGCCCGCGTTCCATGCCCAGGCGGTAGGTAAAGAAAGCGGCATTATCGTTCAAAACGTCCAACGCGGCTTCCAGCGCGGAAGCGAATCCGTTTAGGGTTCGTTCCATTGCCACGGGATAGAGCGGTCCAATCTGTCTTTTAAGATTGATCGATATTGAATCCAACATAACCGAATTAAAGAAAAACTGCGCGATGGTCTCATGCCCCGGCAAATCCAACTTTTCGCCGTTTTCAGGCTTCACTTCCAGTTCAAATTCGGATCTCACCGGCACATCCAGCTGTTCAGCCGGATCCACAAGCTCTTGAATCCGCTCCAGGACCAAATCGGCGTATTCCTGATAAACTTCCTTGACCTGACGGGAATCATCTTCCACTTTCAGCGCCGGGATCGGCTTGCCGACCTTCATGCGCAGCCTGGGGCGTTGGAATTTAAATACTCTTCCCCAACTGTTGCGAAATCCACTGAAACCGATCGGCACCACCACGGCGCTGCCTTTATGGCTCAGCCAGGCAACCCCGATCTGAGCGCGCATATTACCGGGATCCCAGGTACCGCCTTCGGGGTAGATGCCCAGGAAGCCCCCTTGTTTCAACACGCCCAAAGCCTGGTTCATTGCCTTGCGGTCGAGCAGCCCGCGATTAACCGGAATATAGCCATAAGCGCCAACGATCGCATCGATGAAGCCCTCAAAGGGCATATCCCCGGCGCCCACCGGCTCAACCGGTTGGCGCGAGAACAGAAACATGAAAACCGGCTCAAGCATGGAAACATGATTGCCGGCTAAGATCACCGGACCCGTTTCCGGGATGTTTTCCAAGCCTTCAAGCTGAGGACGCGCGAGGATCCTGACCAGCAATCTTCCGATGAAATCCATCATCTTTCGGCGGATCACAAATCGCGGATAAGGGATGCTTTGGTCGGTTTCTTTTTTCATGGTCGGTTTGTTTGGTTAACTCTCTGCCGCTGTCGGGTTCCTGAAAAAGAAAAATGCCCCCACAGGAATTCGAATCCTGGTTTCGGCCTTGAGAGGGCCGCGTCCTGGGCCGCTAGACGATGAGGGCATTAGGCAAAAATAATATCACGTTGTCAGGGCAACGTCAACGCCCGATCGGTAAATCCGGTTGGATTAATGCGCGTCGTTTTGAAATCTGAGACCGTGCCCGCGCACAGTTACGATGTAGTCATAATCCGGGTCAAGCTGGTTCAGTCTCTCCCGCAGCCGTCGGACCAAAGCGTCAAAAGCCTGCTCGGTAACCCAGTGTTCCTCTTCGCCCCAGACCGCCCGGATCAGCTCTTCTCTCGAAACCACCTCATCACGATGGCCGTGCAGATAAGCCAAGAGCAGGAATTGCTGGTTTGAGAGCGGTGGATCCAGCTCCACGTCTCTCACCCAAACCCGCCGCGCGCCTTCATCCAGCCTGAGCCGGAACAGCTGGCTGATTTCTGACGGCAAGTCAGACAAGGGCAGGGTCGCGTCTGAACTCAGAAACAAAAAGGTCTGCGTGATTGCGATGGAGATCTCGTCGGCTTCAACCAGTTTTTGCGGTTCAATGACCGGTTGATTGTTCAAAAAAGTGCCGTTTTTGCTGCCCAAATCTTCGAGGATAACCCCACTGCCGCTCAGACTGATGCGCGCGTGCTGCCTCGAAACCTGACGATCCGGAATGACGATATCACAAGCCGCGTCGCGCCCAATCGTCAGATCGTGATCGATCACCCACTGCTGCCCGTTCAGGGGACCATTGTTGCCAATCAAAACAGGGTCTTCCATATTCTCTCCGGTTTTACGATTATAATCCATGCAAACCCGGGCGACCACGTCATTGGTCCCGGGTTGGAAGGAATCTGAAAGCATGAAGGTCAATCCCACCGGCGGAACGGTGTTGCACGAGCGCTATCGCGTGAAACAAGTGATTGGACACGGCGGCTACGGCTCGATCTATCTGGCGGAAGATCTGCGTCTTGAAGGCCGGCTCTGCGCGGTTAAGCACGTGCGCTACGACTCCGCTTTTCCGGAAGAAATTCTCAGGGAATCACGGGAACAGTTTTTACGTGAAGCCACTGTTTTGGCTCGTCTCGACCATCCCAACCTGCCCAAAGTTTCTGACTTTTTTTCCATTGAAGAGGACGATTTTTTGGTGATGGACTTCGTCCCGGGGGACGACCTGCGCGCGGCGCTCGCCAAAGCCGAAAGCGCCAACCGCTTTTTATCTGAAGAAGAGGTGATCGGTTGGGCGATCCAAATCGGGGATGCCCTCAGCTACCTCCATAACCAGACCCCCACCATTCTTCACCGTGATATCAAACCCTCCAACCTCAAGGTCACGCCAAGCGGGATCATCAAACTGGTTGACTTCGGTCTGGTCAAATTGCTTGCGCCGGGAGAGGTCACCATTACGATCATGCAGGGTCAGGGCACCGCGCTCTATACCCCACTTGAGCAATACGGCGGAGACACCAGCCACACCGATGCCCGTTCCGACATCTACGCTTTTGGCTGCACGCTCTATCACCTGCTCACCAATAAGCCGCCGGTCAACGTGCGCGACCGGTTTTTGAACCCCGGCAGTCTTGCCAGCCCGCGCGCCATCAACCCCGCCATTTCGCCGAGAGTCGAAGAAGCCATCCTCTGGGCGATGGAACTGCATCCGGATGACCGCCCGAATAACGTCACCACTTTCATCAAGGCGCTCACCGGCGAAACCACCGGCAATCTGCGCCGTTTTGGCAGCAGCTACTCCTATTCGGGCTTCCCGGTCAAATTGGGGAAAACTGAAGTGCGTCTCTCGCTGATCGCGGGGGGATTGGTTTTTCTCAGTCTGTTGATGACCTTACTTCACAATCTGTAAATCTTGCCTGTTGCGGAACATTTTGATCTCAGCTCGTGCCTGAGATTTTTGACTTTCAGAGTCGTTTGAGAGGATCGTTGGGATGTTCGCTTTGAGAATAGACCCACCAAGCCAAGGCGAACGCCCAGCCAAAGAGCATCCCAATAAGCGTGGTCTGCGCCACGAACCAGCTCGCGCTTTGCTTGAGCAGGGCAGCAATCGGTTTGATTCCCAAGGTCAACAGCAGGTAAGCCGTCAGCCCACCGATGACTGTAAACAAAACTGATCGCGCCCCCCAGCGGTGGCTGCCCCACCATTTAAAGCCAACAAACCAGGCGATCAGACCGCCCAAAGTCACCAGTAAAATTGCCAAAAGCCAATCGGTCAGTTTTGGATAGCCCGTTATGTTACCCTGAGGATCCGGTGCCGCGGTCGGTTGCGGAGTTTGCGTCGGGGTCGGGACCAGCGTCGGGGTCGCCGTGGGAGTGGCAGTCGCGGTCGGCAAAACAACTTGCGCCAACCCGACCTGGGTGTTCAAAATCAACTTCCCCGAGGTCAATGCCGGCTCGCTGACCGCGGTCACCTCAAAAATCCCATCCCGTTCGATGCGATAATCGATCGTTGCCAGTCCATTGACGGTGGTTGCTTCGGGTTGGGAAACAATCAGGTTTTCCGATGCCAGACGCACCGTGAAACGCACAACCGTCCCATCGGGAACCCGGTTTCCGTTCTGATCCACAATCGGTCCCGCCTGAATCCTCACATTTTCGCCCAGCACAAACAGCGGCATGGGAGTCTCCGCCAAAGCGGTTTCGGTAGTGTAAATCGTGGTCGGAACATCCGGAGAAATCAAGTTCACCTGAATCACCTGTTCGGGATCCGGCGAGGTGACCATCCGGACCTGGTAGTCCACGGCGCTGAGCGAAACCGGCAAAGATCCGTTCGCGCTCATTTCGCGCATCAGCAGCCTGGCGGCAATATCCAGCGCGGCTTGGTTTTTGTTGTAAAGAGCGTAATAGGCGGTCACGTTTGCCAGGTCGGTTGAATCGAGATAATACGGCTCGGCATAGCTGAAGACAATCACTTTTTTGTTGCGCAGCAGGTCCGGCCGTTCCGATAAGATCCGCTTTAAAGCCCTGGTTTCAGGCATGTCTTCGGACTCGTTCAGAATATTGAAAACCACCCACTGAGAACGTTTCAAATTATCCGACAGGTAGGGATCCGAGGATTCGGTGCGTTGATCCAGAATTTCTGATAACTGCAAAAACGAATAGTTGTGAATCCGCTCGGAGTTGAGTTGGTTGGTTCCCATCCCACCGTAATACCGCACCAGGGTGGTTTCGAAATCCATATTGCCAAATTCACTGCCTTGAGCGCAGGTTGAACACTGTTGGCTGTGGCGGGTGTCCGTGAATACCGTAATATTGTCCTGCAAGACCGGCGGCTGCGGCAAGACGATATTCAGATAGTCCGCTGAGGGATAGATCAGACTGGCAGCCTGACGATTGACCTTCAGATTCAAAGCGCTTCCGGTTCCGAGAACACTTAAATTATCTTTGGAACCAAAAACTTTTGCGATATCAAACTTTTGATAAATGTTCAGCTTGGCGTTCAGAATCCGCGCCACCGATTCATCGACCCTTTGGGCAAAAAGCGCGTCTTCCTGATATTTTTGGGTGAAAAAGGAAGCGACTTTCCGAATGGTCGTGCTGGCGTCTTCATCGTTGCGGGCTTTGAAATTATCCAAAAACAGGATATCGTTCCCCGCCAAAAAAGCCGTGCGGGCGATACTGAGCGGGTCAAATTCCTTTTCGTTTGTGCCAAAAAACTGCCTCACGGATTGACTGCCAAGGCTGTCGCTGATGGTCAGACCGCCGTTTTCCCGCCAGCTCGCCAGAGATTCCGGCGAAAGCAGCTGTTCCAATGCGGTTTGGTCGAAATTGATCGGCATGGTGGTGGCACGGATGTTTCCCTGCAAACCCTGAAAACGCACCGGCGAAATCATCATGCCGTCCACCTGACGTTCCGGGTCCGGATCGCCGGTCAGACTGATATAAGGCGCCAGTTCGATCTGCTCCAGCTGGTCAAGCGTTTTTTGAACGGTCGAAACCTCTGCATCAGGAGGTCGGTCCACGTTCCCAAGCCCCGGAAAGTGCTGAGCGATCACGCTGATGGCGCCGTTGCTGCCCTGATGGATGCCCTGCACATAAGCTTTGCCCAGTTCTCCCACCCAATATGGATCCCCGCCAAAGCTCTGGGTGTTGGCATAGTTGGCAGCCACCGAATCCTTGCTGTCTACCACGTCCAACGCTGGACCCAAAAAGAGATTCACGCCAAGCGCCGAGAGTTCCTTGCCGATTCCGATGCCAACTTCCTTTGCCAGATCGGTAGACCAGGTGGCGCCGATCGACATGGGTGAAGGGAATTCGGTCATGCCGTTGCTGATTTGGGAGGTTCGGTTGTCACCCCGCACCAGGCTCATACCCACGAACATGGGAACGTAATCCGCGGGCAGATTTTGGGGACCGATTTGTTCGGACTGCTGGGCATTCCGGTTGATCTCCTGAAGCTGCTGAATGAGCTCCCATGCCGCGGTAACGGTGTTTTCTTCCGTAAAATTATCATTCTCAGCGCTGAGCACAACGCCGCCGACATGATAATTAAAAATCAGATCATAGATATCCGAGGTTTCAGCCAGATTGGTGCCTTCAAAAGATACCAAAAACAGCTGGCCCACTTTTTCTTCAGGGCTCATCGCCTGCATGATGCCTTCAATTTCAGCCTGATGCCCTGTTTGCGCGTTCGCGCGCGGAAAGGGACGAAGACCAAAGACCAGCCCCAGACACAGCAGAACCAACAGCAGGCGGTTTTTCATTCCGCCTCATAGACTTTTCGGGCTTGCTGAGGGTTGTTGCAAATGACCATATCCACCTGGCAGTCGCGCATTTTCAGCAAATCAGCGGGGTTGTCCACGGTCCAAACATTCACTTGTTTGCCTTGCTGATGCAGGCTTCTCACCATTGCCAGCCGCGCGTCCCTGTGATAGGGGTGCAGGGCGGTATAGGCAAAACGTCTGCCGTACCAACCGCGATGCAGGCTGCCCGCCAAACCGGGCATGGTCAGCAGCCCCCTTCGGATGTCCGGATCTATTGCTTTGGCTTTCAGAAGATTGCTGCCGTTAAAAGACGAAAGGATCACACCCTCACCTAAACTCATTTTTTTGATCAGATCCATGACCAGCTCGGTCAGATTATCTCTGGGTGTGGCATAGTTTTTTAGCTCAACATTAATCAACAATTTTCCGCCCAATTCCTCAAAGACCTGTTCGAGCAGGGGCAAAGGTTCGCCGGTGAATTGATCGCCAAACTTGCTGCCGGCATCCAGACGGCTGAGATAATCCCATTTCAGTTCAAAAACTTTACCGCACCCATTGGTGGTGCGGTTGACGCTTTGGTCATGGTGGACAACCAATTTTTGATCTGCCGAAAGCATCACATCCAGTTCGATTCCGTCTGCGCCAAGCTCGCGCGCCAGACGAAAGGACGCAAGGGTATTTTCCGGCGCGAGCGCGGACGCTCCCCGGTGTGCAATGATGAGGGGATGAGGTAAAACAGTTGTGTTTGGCATGCCTCAATTATAGCATGGCGTGTTAACTGAATCCCTCCATGCTATAATTACCCACACGTTTTTCAGCGGAGGCGCACATGACCAAACTTACTCACGTCATCAAACGGGATGGCAGCATTGTTCCTTTCACCCCGGAACGTATCACCAACGCGATTTATCGCGCCGCGGTTGCCGTTGGCGGACGGGACAAAAAAGCTGCCGAAATTCTCTCTGCCCAGGTTGTCTCAAAATTGGAACAAAGCCTTCCCGAAGGCGAAACCCCCAACATCGAAATGATTCAGGATCTGGTCGAAAAAGTGCTGATCGAAAACGGCCGCGCCAAAGTTGCCAAAGCCTATATCCTCTATCGCAACGAACGCGCCCGGCAGCGCGCCAAGCGCTCCGACACCGACCGCAGCCCTTCCGGCAACATCCCCTGGCCCAAACTCTGGCAGGTGCTGGATTGGTCGGTTTCTCATGACGTTCACACCAGCAAAAGCCTCAACGACCAAATCCATGCCGGCAAGCTGCATGACCTCGCGACTGCTTCTGAAGCCGCCTACAGCGAAGATGTCGAAAATGCCGCCAACCTGATTTTGGAGCGCAAAAACGAGATTCGGGTTGTTTTTATTGCCGGACCCTCTTCGAGCGGGAAAACGACCACGACCATCAAGGTCGGCGAACGTCTTGCCAAACAGGGGTTCAAGCTCATCACGCTGAACATCGACCACTATTTCTACGATTTGGAAATGCATCCCAAAGATGAGTTCGGCGATTATGACTTTGAGACTCCTCAGGCGCTCAACATGAAGCTGATCAATCAAAACCTGACCCATCTCTTTGAAGGCAAAGAGGTGCGCATCCCTTATTACGATTTCAAGACGGGCCGCTCCTACCCTGAGCACACGCCCATGCGTCTTAATAAAAATGAAATCGTCTTGATCGACAGCCTGCACGGACTCTTTCCGGCAATGACAGAAGACATTCCTCCTGAATGGAAATTTAAGCTCTACATTGAACCGCTTTTACAGCTCAAACTTGAAAACGGCACCTATGCCCGTTGGACCGACATCCGCCTGATGCGCCGCATGCTGCGGGACGCCTCTCATCGCGCTTACGACCCCACCCAGACCCTGCTGCACTGGCATTATGTCCGTTCCAGTGAGCTGCGCCATATCATCCCCTACGTGAATACGGTGGACACCATCGTCAACAGCGCCATGCCCTATGAACTGCCGATCTACAAGGCAAAACTGGGCGAAAATTTCGCCCGCTGGGCGCAGGAATATCAGCATGATCCGCTGCGTAAAGACGCCTGGGAACGCGCGGACCGGGTCAACCGCATGTTCCAGGAAATCGAAGCGGTTCAGGACGATGGTTTCGTCCCCGAAGATTCTGTCATCCGTGAATTTATTGGCGGTGGGATCTACAAATATTGATCCGCTCAGAAAATTAATTCAAAAGCTGGATCTGGATCCAGCTTTTTTATTTCAGAAATTCAGCCTCCAAACGCTGCTTGAGCCTGCTGGGCAAACCTTGGATGGTTGCGATCAATAACAAGGCCCCGAAAATTCGTCTACTCCCGGGGGAATGGTATTCACTGAATAAAACCAACCGCAGGCATCATAACAGGTGGCGCCAACATAGCAGTTGTTGCCGTCTTTGCGATATTCAAATTCGCAGCTGAGTTTTTGGCCCTCCAATGGGCAGGAGTAATCCCGCCAGGTGACATCCCCGGGACCAAACATTGCCCGGGGCCAGATCAGGCGGGCAGTCAGTTCCGGCGTTGGGGTATTGGTCTCGGTTGGGGTCATGCTCGGCGTTGGGGTTTCGGTTTCGGTCGGGGTTTGGGTGGGGGTCTCGGTCATGGTCGGACTGGGCGTAAAACTTGCCGTTGCGGAGGGCGGCTGCGTCTCGCTGGGAGGCAGCGTGGCTGTCGGCGCGGCTTTCCTCAGTCCGCAGGCTGTCAGCACAAACAGAAAAAAACCAAACACAACGATTGTCTTTTTCATTTTCAGCCTCTCAATAACAAGGTCCGGTAAAGGTATAAGGTCCAACGCCGTGACGGATGGTATCCACGCCGTAGTAGGTGCCGCAGGAATCCGAACAGGACATCCCTACCAGACATTGTCCGCCGTAATTGCGATATTCGATCTCGCAATTGACGTTGGTCCCTCGTTCCGGGCACCAGTTGCCAGCCCACCAGACATCAAACTGCGTGAACGTTGCTCTGGGCCAGATCATGTAAGGGTTCGGCTGCCAGGTGGGGGTCAGGGTGACGGTTGGCGTCGCGGTTTCGGTTGGGGTTGCTGTCTCGGTCGGAGTTGCCGTCTCGGTCGGGGTCGGGGTCGCAGTAGGGATCGCGGTCTCGGTCGGAGTCGGCGTGATGGTTGGCGTGTCCGTTACCGCCGCGGTTTCCGTGGCGCTGACATCGATCCGCGGTCCGCAGGCAGCCGCCATCAGCGCGCAGACAATACAAAAAACCAAACAAATAAGTCGCTTTTTCATCTTTACTCAGTTACAGGGAGAAGTATAACCCTGAAATTCATTAAACACTTCGGGCAAATTGTCTTTTGAATAATAAAGTCCGCAGGCGTCGTAGCAAGTGTGGGCGTAATAACAAATCCCGTCATAAAGTCGATATTCGGAAACGCAATTCACGTTCTCACCGCGCTGCGGGCAGTCGAATTGATGATGGTAAACGGTATTGTCCAACAAATCCGCGTCATACTGTGCCTCAAAGACCTTCACAGTCCGCGCGCTGTCCGTGTAGAAGCGGAAAGTCATCAGCGAATAGCCTTCGATGATGCCGTCATGGACGCAAATCATCTGATCCGGAAACTTCGGGTCTGGCGCGCATTCCAAGGGGAATTCATCCGCAGCCGCGTAGAGGGGACCTTCGATGCCGGCGTTCAGAAAATAAAAATAGGTTTTTCCTTCCAGATACCAGGTACGGAACAGCCGAAACATGTCTCTGAAACCGCTGAAAGGGATCAGCGTTTCGGTTGGAATCGGCAGGCTGGTCTCAGTCGCGGTCGGGAGAGGAGTATCGGTTGGAGTGGGCGGCAGGGTTTGGGTCGCGGTGGCTTGGGGCGTGAAGGTTGGGGCGTAAACGACCTCAGGGCTTGGTTCAGGCTCGGTCCGCGCGCCGCAGCCAGACACCAGGATAAAGATCAACCCAAAACAAAGCCGCAAAACTGCTGTTTTTCTCACGCGGACCATCCTATGGGCACGGTACCGAAAATCCCTCAAAGTTGCCGTTGTAGGGAATGTTATCGAAGGTATAAACCACTTCCCCGTTTTCACCATAGCAGGTAATGGCGGAATAGCAGCGTCCGTCATAGATCCGATATTCCGACTCGCAATTGTCATAAGTCAGATAGGTTGTGTGGAGGTTCGAATTTACCGAAATCTCATGAAAAGGATGTTGACGCTCGGCATCAGAAAAGAACGTGACCTTATATTCATTTTTTCCTTTAAACAGGACGTCACTGTAACAGCGCAGGTCCTGGGGATAAGTGGCGTCCCGCGGGCAGGTCAGGGCGTATTGATTCCCTTCGAGGTCATCCGCCAGGGCGTAAACCGCCTGATCGACATAAGCGGACATGAAGTAAAACCAGGTGGTCTCATCCTTGGTCCAGGCTTGATAAAACTTGAAATTCCGGCTGAAACCCGGAAACGGGGTCGCGCTCGGACTGGGAAGCTGGGTTTCGGTCGGTGTCGGGGATGCCGGCTGGAGCGTCGCGGTTGGCGTTTGGGAGGGCTGCGGCGTGTCGGTCGGCGCCTGAGGGCTGGGCGTCGCCGGGCTTGGTTCCGAAGGTTCCGGAACGGCTTGACTTTGCGGGCTGCAAGCCGCGAGCAGACCAAGAATTATTGCAATCAAAAACAAGTTGCGTAACGGGTTCATTTTTTGCGTCTCCGTTCCTGATTTTACCTCCAAGCCGATTTCCTGTCAGCCGGCCGCCGGTCCGGATCCCCCGGCACCTCCGCCGGCAGGATTTTGCGAACCTCCCGATCAGCGTCAGGACCGCGGGGAATTTCGTGTCCGACAGCTTTCAGCCGTTATAATTAAGCTATGTTTCGCAAGGCAAATGCCGTGCCTCAAAACACGAGCAATCATATTCTTGGCATCAACATCGACAGCCAGCGTATTCTGCTGGTTTATGGTAACCTTTCCGGTTTGATCAGCGAACGGCTCGAGTTTGCCTCGCCCTCATCTGCGCCCTTCCCTGCTTTTTTGTCCGAATTGAGCAGCCACGCGGACCGCCTGCTGATGATCACCCAAGCCCAACGTCTGCCGCTGCCGGACGTGGTTTCGGTCTCGGTGGCGGGCAATTACGATGCAAAAACCGGCGTGGTCGGTTCGTCCCTGGAATTCGTTCAATGGCGGGCAGAATCGCTGCGCTCGCAGCTGGAGCTGCGTTTCAATCTGCCTGTTTACGCCGAAACCAAAGCCAATGCCGGCATGCTGGCTGAAATTCTGTTTGGCGCGACAGGCAGCCTGAGCAACGCTTTTTATTTCACTTTCACTCCCAGGGTGCGTCTCAGCCTGCTTTCTGAAGGGCAGGTCTATCACAATCCCGGCGCGACGGCCGGTTCGATTGGAAAACTCAGGCTGTCGTCTTCAGAAAACCTGCCCGAAAAAACCCAAACCCTCAATGATGTCGCTAGCGGGCTGGGCTTGCTGCGCCTGGCACAATTTCGCCATCCCACTCACTGGGACCCGGATCTGCAGCTGCCGGATCTGCTGCAAAGCGCGCTGGATCGCGATCCCTTTGCCCTGGAGGTGATCGATCAGGCTGCCGCGATTTTTGGCTCTCATCTGGAGTGCCTTGTTCACAGCCTGCGGCCCGAAAAAATCATTATCGGACATCCCTTTCACTTGCTTGGAGAAGCCTGGCTCAAACCAATGACCGACGCGCTCAGTCAGGCAAGCGGCTTGGGCGGCGGAGAACTGTCCCAGATCCAGGCTTCCGCGCTGGGAAGCCGGCAGCCCGAACTGGAAGCGCTCGCGCCCGCGATCATGGCGCTGCGCGGCGCCCGCGAGCGTTAAAGCTCTTACACTTTGCTAACATCCTGCCAACATCCCTCTGACATTTCATCCTTAAATTAAAGCTAAGAATAAATCTGACTTTTTGGAGGATAAAATGGCTTACATGATCAGACGAACTCCTTATTGGAGAAACCAATATAACCTTGAGCGCGCGATGAACCGCATTTTTGACCTGGAATCCGAACAGCTTCCTTCCGGTTTCCCGCTGGATGTGCTCGAAAGCGATTCCGAATTCACCGTCAAAGCCAGTGTGGCTGGTTTTGACCCCGAGAAGATGGATATCACCTATGACGATAACACCCTTTCAATCAAGGGCGAGATCGAAGAAGAAAACAAGGATGCCGAAGAAGGCAAATATCATATCCGCGAACGCAGTTTCGGCAGTTTTTACCGCAGCATCAGCATGCCCGGTGTGATCGATTCCGAAAAAATCAGCGCCGAAACCGAAAACGGCATTCTGACAGTCCACCTGCCCAAGAAGCCCGAAACCCAGCCGAAAAAGATCAGCATTAATCTGAACAAGGCAAAGAAGGTTATCGACAACAAGGGCTAACAGCCGCATTGCAACCCTGAGGCTGGCTTTTTAGAGCCAGCCTCTTTTTTTTCTATTCCGCAACACCTGATCCAGTTCCGTCAATTTTCTACCTGAAGGGGCGCTTTTTCGCCGCCGCTGCCATCTTTGGCTTATCTGGCATATAATTAACTTCCATCACAGGAAGGAGCAAGAATGAATACCAGCAAGTACCTCGTAAAACCCGACCAAAAAATTCGGATTGCCGATTTTGATCCGAACGATTCAAGTGAATTCAACGGCAAGAAAAAAGCCGGTCAGGCAGCCCTTTTGGATTTAAACAAAGAGATCGAAGCCCTGCAGGAGCTGCTCTATGCCGAAGGCAAGAACCGTCTGCTCGTTATCCTCCAGGCGATGGATACCGGCGGCAAAGACGGGGTCATTCGCGCTGTCTTCGAAGGGGTCAATCCCCAGGGGGTGCGGGTGGCTGCCTTTAAAGCCCCTTCAGCCCTGGAGCTCTCCCACGATTACCTCTGGCGCATCCATCAGCAAACACCCCGCAAGGGCGAAGTGGTCATCTTCAACCGCTCTCAATATGAAGATGTTTTGGCAGTCCGCGTTCTGAACCTGATGCCGGAAGCGGTTTGGTCAAAGCGGTTTCATCATATCAATGAATTTGAGCGCCTCCTGGTAGATGAAGGAACGGTCATCCTTAAGTTTTATCTCAATATCGACCTGGAGGAACAAGCCAAACGCTTTCTTGCCCGCATTGAAGAGCCGGATAAGAATTGGAAGTTCAATCCGGGCGACCTGGATGCCCGCGACCTTTGGGAAGACTATATGGCAGCCTATGAAGCCGTGCTCAACAAAACCAGCACCAAATGGGCGCCCTGGTATATCATCCCCAGCAACAAAAAATGGTATCGCAACCTGCTGATTGCCACCATCGTGCGCGACACCCTGGTCAATCTAAAGATGCAGTTTCCGGCTCCTCCCGTGGACCTCGAAACCTACCACCAACGCGTGCTCGAAATGGTGTGGACTTACGAAAAAGAAGAATAATTGACCGCGCAGCTCAACCCTGTTCCCGATGCTGTCGTGGTCGGCAGACTGCGGCGGGAATTCCTTCTACCTGCCAGCGCGCCGGAGCGCGTCAACCAGCCCGGCGGCAATCTTTCCTATGCCGCCATGGCTGCCTTGCAATGGGGCGCTGGGGTCGGGATGGTCTCCCGGGTCAACTCCACCTTCCCGGCGGAGTGGCTTGAGCGCTACAAGTCTCTCGGGGTGGATCTTGCCGGCGTGCAGGTGAGCGGCGAAACGATCGACGACCGTTTTTTTGTTGCCTACACCAACGCCCATCAGCCCAAATTTGAAAATCCGATCGCCTTTTTTGCTGAACGCCAGCTGCCCTTCCCGGCAGAGTTGTTCAACTACAAACCCACTCAGCCGATTTATTGCAGCAAGACGAATTACAAACCGGATACCATCCGCGTCACCGACATCCCGCCTCATTTTTTGGAAGCTTCGGCGGCTCACATCTGTCCCATCGATTTTGTTTCCCACAAGATTTTGCCTTCGGTGCTCAAAGGCGGTCTGGTTTTGACGCTTTCGATGAGAGCCGCCAACTGTTATATGGACCCAATCTTTTGGGAAGAAATTCGCGGGCTGATCACGGACGTGACCGCTTTTATGATCACCGAAGCGCAAGGGCTGCGGCTCTTTCAGGGGCGCAGTGTGGATCTGTGGGAAATCGCGGAAATTCTGGCGGGTTACGGACCTGAATATATTCTTGTTCACGCCAAAGACGGCAGCGTGATGATTTATTCCCGTCTTGACCGCGGCCGGTGGGTCATTCCCGCCTATCCTGCCAGAATCAGCGACCCAACAGGCATGCTGGATGCCTTTGACGGCGGGTTCATCGCCAACTACCGCAAAAGCTACGATGTGGTCCAGGCAGCGCTTTGCGGAGCTGTCAGCGCGTCTTTCTGCGTCGAAGGCAGCGGTCCTTTTTACCTTTTGGAAGATTTGCCCGGATTAAAAGAAGCCCGACTCAAGGTCCTTGAAATCCAGGTAACGGAGCCGTGATTTCGGTCGGAGTGGGGGTGATGGTCGGCAGGATGGGTTCAGGGATGGTATGCAGTTTGATCTCATACAGCCATGCCCAGTGTTTTCCGGTCACAAAAAGGCGGTCATTCGCGGCGTCATAGGCAATTCCATTCAAAACTTCTCCGGGTTGAGTTTGATTTTCCTGCGGTCGCAGCCCTTTCAGGTCCAGCATGGTCAGCACCAGACCGCTTTCCGGGTCGATCCGGGCGACGCGATCAGAAAGGTAAATATTGGCGAAAATTTCCCCGTTAATGAACTCAAGCTCGTTCAGATATTCAATTGGATGCCCTTGCCAGGTGACGTGATTGTCGCGGACCACCAACCCGTTGGCAGGATCCAGCCAGTCCAGCTTGTTGCTGCCGCTGGATAAAATCAGGGCTTTGCCGTCCGTCGTCAAGCCCCAACCTTCGGTGTTGTATTGGAACTGGCGCAGCAGCTCGAAACTTTCCAAATCGTAGACGAAAGCCTGCCCCTGCTGCCAGGTCAATTGATAGAGCAGACCATCCAGCAGAGCCAAACCTTCGCCAAAATATTGATCTTCCAGGTTGACCTGCCGTAAAACTTTGCCCGTTTCCAGTTCCACCTCACGCAGGTTGCTGCTGCCGTAAAGTCCGCAGCTTTCGTAGAGGGATCCCTCATGAAAAAGCAGCCCCTGCGTATAACAGCGATTGTCGTGTGGATAGCGATTGACGATGGTGTAGCCGGCAAATTCTCCCAGCGTCAGTTTGGTTGGCGTGGGAGAAAATTTTGCGCCAGGTACCTCGCTAAAGCGCAAAAAGAGGATCCCCGCCAAAAGCGCGGTGACAATCAAGATCAGTCCCAGGTTGCTTGCGCCAAGCCGTTTCACAATATGCAATTTTAACCCAAAAGCGCAAAGCGCGGTCACAGGGTGATAAAATGACAAAAAAACAGGAGGATCCCATGACCGACGTTCTTGAACGCTTTTTACGCTATGTAAAAATTGACACACAATCCGCGTACCACTCCGATACCTATCCCAGCACGCTCAAACAACTGGACCTTGCCCGCCTGCTCGAAAAGGAGCTGCGCGAAATGGGCTTGCGGGATGTCAATTTGGATCAATATGGGTACGTGACAGCGACCTTGCCCGCCAACATCAGCACTTCTGTGCCTGTGATCGGATTCATCGCCCACATGGACACCAGTCCTTCCGCCTCGGGCAAGGACGTAAAACCCCGCCTGGTCGAAAACTATGACGGAACCGAGATCGTCCTGAACCAGGACAAAGGCACCCTCCTCTCTCCGGCAGAATTCCCCGACCTAAAGCGGCATATGGGTGAAACGCTGATTGTCACAGACGGCACCACCCTTTTGGGTGCGGATGACAAAGCCGGAGTAGCGGCAATCATGAGCGCGCTCACTACCCTGCTTGACCATCCTGAGATCCCGCACGGAACGATCCGCGTGGGTTTTACCCCCGACGAAGAAGTTGGCGCGGGGGTCGACCATTTTGACGTGGCCGCTTTTGACGCGGATTTTGCCTACACGATCGACGGCGGAACGGTGGGAGAATTCGCTTACGAAAACTTTAATGCCGCCGGCGCCTCAATCACCATTCACGGTAAGAGTGTTCATCCGGGTTCCGCCAAAAATGTGCTCATCAACGCCCTGCAGGTCGCGATCGACTTTCATAACCTGCTTCCGCCTTTCGACCGCCCTGAACACACCGAGAACCGGGAAGGCTTTATCCATCTGACCAGTCTGAGCGGTGAAGCGGAAGAAGCCCGCATGGAATACATTATTCGCGACCACGATCGGGAGCTTTTTGAACAGAAGAAGGAACAGATGAGTCTGGCTGCAGAGTTCATCAACAAACGCTATGGAGCCTGGACGCTCGAGCTGGACATCCGCGATCAATACTACAACATGCTCGAGAAGCTGCAGGCTCACCCCGAAATTCTGGAGCTTGCCCGAAAGGCATATCGCGCGGTTGGCGTGGAGCCGGTCGAAGTCCCCGTGCGCGGCGGCACCGACGGCAGCCGGCTTTCCTTTATGGGTTTGCCCACCCCCAACCTCTTTACCGGCGGCTATAACTATCATGGTCGCTTCGAATATTTGTCTTTGAATGAGCTTAAACTGGCAACTCAGATGATCGTTGAAATTTGCCGGCACAATGCGCAGGGCTAAAGCGCTGAACAGGCGTAAAAAAACCTCCTGAGTCAATTCAGGAGGTTTTTTTGATAATCAAATCTCAACAACAGCCGTCACTGCAGCCGTCACCGCAGTCAGAAGAAGAGCAGCCCGAGCAGCCGCCCTGATAATGCAGGTGACCGTGAGCAATTTCTTCTTCGGTAGCCGGGCGAATTGAAATGATGGTCACCTGAAATTCCAGATCCTTACCAGCCATGGGATGGTTCAGGTTGAGTTCGACTGAATCCTCAGCCAGGGCGGTCGCGACTGCCTGAAAAACATGTCCGGACGCGTCGCGCAGACTCATCGGCTCCCCTAATTTGATTTCAAAATCCTCAGGGAAGGAGGAACGATTGACGTTGACCACCATTTTGGGGTCAAATTCACCATAAGCTTCTGCCGCCGGTACCAAAACCTGTTTGCGCTCGCCTTCCTGCATCTCTTCCAGTGCTTTTTCAAGTCCGGGGATGATGTTGCCGTGCCCGTGCAGGTATTCCAGCAAATTAGATTCAATTTCCTCACCGGCAACGGTAAGGTTATATGCAATTTGTACAACTGTATCGTTTTGAATTTTGTCCATTTTTCTCCATCTCTAGCTCGCGTCAATCCGAGCCAAGAGATTATAACAAAGCAAAAGAAGGAATTTGAAGTTTTTTCCTAAAGTTTGCTCTTTTTCGCGGTTTCTTACGAGATATTAAGATTTGCGGCAAGCGCGGAGGCATTTTTTTAGCCGTTTTCTGCCTTAGTACAATTGCGGGGTCCTTCGTAAGGAGGCTGAGAAGCCCGTGCCAGGATTTTCTTCCGGCGATTCCACGCCTTTATGCTAAGATTCTTTCAGGAGAAAACAATGGCACAAAACCATCTGGATTGGTTCAGAAACGCGAAGCTAGGCCTTTTTATCCATTTCGGTCTCTATTCTCTTTTGGGAGGTTGCTGGCAGGGCAAGCTGACCCCCGGGTTGGCGGAATGGATCCAAAACGATCTTAATATCCCCGCGGAAGAATATGCCCGATTAGCGGCCCGGTTTGACCCCCACCGCTTTGATGCCCGCGAGATCGCAGCCCTGGCGCGGGACTGGGGCATGCGCTACCTTTGCCTGACCGCCAAGCATCACGACGGCTTCGCGCTCTTCGATTCAAAAGCGAGCGACTTCACCAGCCCAAAATCCAGTCCCTGCAAACGCGACCTGGTTGCCGAAATGGCACAAGCCTGCCGTGAGATCGGTTTGGTTTTTTGCGTCTATTATTCCCAGGCGCAGGACTGGCACCACCCCGGAGGATACCGAGCCTATCATCAAAACGATCCGCTCAGTTTTGAGGGCTATTTTGAGACGATTTGCCTGCCTCAGGTCCGGGAGCTGCTGACGCAATACGGACCGATCGGCATGCTTTGGTTTGATACGCCTATGGAGATGACCCCGAAACAATGCCGGCGCCTGGCAGACACGGTGCGAGCGCTGCAGCCTAATTGCCTGATCAACGGCCGCGTTGGCAGCGGTTTGGGCGATTATCTGACCACCGCCGACAACCGCATTCCCCGCCGCCGGTTGAACTCCGCCTGGGAAGTGCCCGTCACCCTGAATCACAGCTGGGGTTATAAATCCAGCGACCAAAACTGGGTCTCACCCCAAAGCCTGCTGGAAAAATTGCTCAAAGTCGTCAGCCGGGGTGGAAATATGTTAGCCAACATCGGACCCATGGGAGATGGTAGCCTGCCGGACGAAAGCCGCCGGATCCTTGAGCAAGTCGGCGATTTTTTGAAAAAGAACAGCCAGGCGATCTACGGCGCCGAGGCGGCGCAGGAATATGTTTTTGAGTTTGAGGGCATGGTTTTCACTCAAAAGAGCGACAAACTCTTCATACACCTGATGGACCCTCAAAAATGGGCGGGTCAAAGGCTTTCGCTTTACAATATGGGCAGTCTTGCCAAATCTGCCCGGCTGCTGGCTTCGCGGGAAGAATTGCCCCTTTCGGTCGCCAAAGATCTGGAAGGATACGGTCATTGGGCAATCCAATTGCCGGCTTCCTTGAGCGAATCGCGCGGGCTTGCCCTGGTAATCGAAGTTGATCTGGATACCCCCGTTTTCGAAGTGCAAAACCTCGAACGGGATTAATCCAATACCCTCTGAAGTGTTTTCGCAGTTTGCAGGAAAAATTTTTAACCTTTTGCGCGCTCTTGCGCGGCGGTTGGATTGGCTGTATACTCCTTATTGATAATAATTATCAATAAGGCAGCAATGAACTGGAAAGAAACTCTCACCCGCCATGGGTATCGCATCACGCAGCCGCGCATTCAGATCATGCGCCTGCTCGAAGACGCCCCGACCGCGCTGACTCCCCAGCAGATCCATTGTCAGCTGCAAAAGCAAGGCGGCAACCTGGGGCTGGTGAGCGTCTACCGCACACTTGAGCTTTTGACTCAGCTCGAATTGGTCGCGATCGTCTACGATCCGCAGCGCAATCCCGGCTATATGGTCAGTTCCACGGGGCATCACCATCACATCGTTTGTCAAAACTGTAATCAGGCTTACGAATTTTCCGGATCGGACGATATTGATGATCTTATTCAGCGGGTCGAAGCCGAAACCTCTTTTGAGGTCCGCGACCACCTGCTCCAGCTCTACGGCTTGTGCCCGGACTGCCAAACTCACAACCATTGACAAGGAAAAACCATGAAACGAATTTTTTTGACCCTTCTCGCGCTTGCTTTTTTACTTTCCGCCTGCGTCAATAAAAACAGCGGCCAGGAAAGCGCTTTTAAAGACGACAGCCGCCTTAAGGTCGTTGTCAGCATTCCGCCCCTGGAATGGCTGGTCAATCAGCTTGGCGGCGACAAAGTGCAGGTCGTCAGCCTGACCGTAAGCGGCGACGACCCCCACACCTACGAACCGACACCCGCCCAAATGACCGCGGTCAGTCAGGCTGACCTCTATTTGGCAGTCGGTGTGGAATTTGAAGAAGCCTGGCTGCCGCGTTTTCAAGCCGGAAACCAAAAGCTGACGGTGGTGGATATCGCCCGGGACATCGACCGTATCCCGGTTGCCGAAACTGTAAGCGTTGAAGAAGATCCTCACGCCGCGGAGCATGATGAGCACGATCACGAAGGGCTCGATCCGCATGTCTGGCTCAGCACGGACGGCATGAAGAACCTCGCCTACTACGCCGCCAAAGCATTGAGAGAAGCAGACCCGAAAAACAGCGATTTTTACAACGCCAACCTCGAAAAAACCTTCCAGATCATCGGGGCGGTTGGCGAAAAGCTCAACGCTCTGCTTTTCCAAACCGCTCGCAAGCAATTTTTGATCATTCACCCTTCCATGGGGTATCTTGCCAACGAATTCGGGCTCGAAATGCTGCCGGTGGAGGTTGACGGGCAGGAACCTACGCCCGCCCAGCTGGCTGCCCTTCTGAAGGCTACGGAAGCTTACGGCATCCACACGCTTTTCGTCCAAAAAGGCAACAATCTTGCCAGCGCGAATACGCTTGCCAGTCAAGCCGGCATCACCAGCATTTATGAGTTCGACCCGCTTGAATATGATTGGGAAGTCAACATGCTCAGTGTTGGCCAGGCTTTGGCTGAGGCGCTGAATTAGTTCCATGTCGCGGCAAGCTGTAATTTCTATCCAGAATCTCTGGGCGGGTTACGAATCTGACAACGTCCTCGAAGAAATCAACTTCGAGATGTTTCAGGATGACTATATCGGTCTGATCGGCCCAAATGGCGGCGGCAAGACCACCCTGATTCGCGTGATATTGGGCTTGCTCCAGCCGGAACGCGGTTCCATCAGGGTGATGGGCGTCAGCCCCAAGATTGGCCGGCGTCACATTGGTTATGTGCCCCAATTTCAGGTCGAAGACAAGCACTTCCCGATCAGCGCCTGGGATGTGGCTGCCATGGGACGCCTCAAACCAAGCCTGTTTGCCAACGCCCGCCTCAACGCGCACGATAAAGAAGCAGTTGAACAAGCTCTGCGTCAGACCGGCATGCTCGATTTTGCCAAACGGTCGATGAACGAGCTTTCCGGCGGGCAGCGTCAGCGGGTGTATATCTCCCGCGCTCTGGCGACCGAACCAAAGATCCTGCTGTTGGACGAGCCAACCTCGAGCGTGGACAGTCAATCCAGTAATCAGCTTTATGATCTTCTGGCAGCTCTCAACAACCATATTGCCATCCTGCTCATTTCCCATGACCTGACCGCGATTTCGACTTACGTCAAGACAATTGGCTGCGTCAACAAACGTCTTGTTTATCATCACGCTAAAGAAATCACGGAAGAAATGCTCCATTCCGCCTACGAATGCCCGGTGGATCTGGTAGCGCACGGGCTGCCTCACCGCGTTTTGCCCTCTCATCAGCATGGAGACCAGCATGACTGACCAAATTTCCGCAATTTTTTCCTATGAATTTATGCGAAACGCGCTATTCGCCAGTCTGTGGATCAGCCTGGCAATCGGCATCGTCGGCACACTGGTGGTGCTCAACCGCATCGTCTCTCTGAGCGGCGGCATCGCCCATGCCGCTTATGGCGGTGTTGGCTTGGCTTATTATTTCGGTCAGGATCCCATGATCGGCGCGCTGGTTTTCAGCACGCTCTCGGCTTTGGGGATGGGCTTTGCCCACCGCAGGTCCAAAACCGGCGCGGATACGCTGATTGGCGTGATGTGGTCCATCGGCATGGCGGTCGGCATCATATTTATCGCCTTGACCCCCGGTTACAAAGCCAACCTGATGACCTACCTTTTCGGAAGCATTTTGGCTGTCTCTGCCAGTGACCTCAAACTGATGGCGGCGGTCGCGCTGCTTGTGTTGGCATTCGCTTTCCTCACCTACCGCAGCTTGCTTGCCATCTCGTATGACGAAACGTTTAGCAGCGTGCGCAACGCCCGTGTCAACACGATTTATCTGACCATGCTGGTTTTGATTGGCTTGACGGTCGTGGTCGCCATGCGCATGGTTGGGCTCATTTTGGTGATCGCGCTGCTCACCATCCCGCCGGCAATCGCGCGGATTTTTCTCAAGGATATGCGGGCGATCATGGCAGCCTCCATTTTGCTTAGCAACCTTTTTTGCGTTGCCGGACTGGTGATTTCTTTTCTCACTAATCTTCAGACCGGGCCAGTGATCATCCTTCTGGCGGCGGTAGTATATCTGCTCTCAGTGTTGCTCCGGAGGGTCCAACTCGCGCGCAAAGCGTGACAATTGTCATCATTTCACAAAAACATACAACCTTCTTTTTGTTAATGTGTTATTAAATTCATAGAGTAAAATCTAATAACCATGACACTGAAGGATTTCATCCAGGACTCCGCGGCGATCAGCGCGGGCTTATGGGGCGGAAGAACTTTTTCGCTTCCGGTTTTGCGTAAACTGGCGCGCTTTGGCGGCGAGCTTTTGACGTGGCGCCCCAAGAGCAACCTAATCAGAAATATTAAAGCCAACCAATGGGTTGTCACTGGTGAAAACCTTAACAAAACTCAGCTGAGTCAACAAGCCAAGGCGGTCACCACCTCGATGGTCACCTCCGTCTTCGAGTATTTTTATTACTACCAGCACCCCGAAGAAGCTTTGGGCTTGCTGCACCTCACGCCAGAAGCGCAGGAAGCTGTCAGGGATATCCGCGACCGTAAAATCCCCACTTTCATCCTGGGTCCCCATATCGGCAATTTTGACCTCTTTGGGATGTCTCTTTGTTGGCTCAAGGTGCCGGTTTTCGTGCTGGCGCACCCGCACCCAAACAATGCCTACAAAGCCCAAAATAAACTGCGCGCGGCAGTAGGGATGGACATCCATCCCCTTTCATTCAGCGCCTTCAGAAGCGCCAAACAAGCGCTCAAGGAAGGCAAAGCGCTGGTAACCGGTATGGATCGACCGCTCGAAAATCAGAACGACGCCAAATACAGATTTACCTTTTTCAACCGGCAGGCGTCCTTGCCGGCGTTTTACGCCCGGCTCTGCCTAGAAACCGGCGCGGTCGCCCGCGTTGCCTGCGGCGTCCGGCAAGCTGACGGCAGCTTTTTGATCGACTCTTCCAAACCGATCGTCATGGAACCCCGCCCGGATCTGGTGGAAGAAAACCTGATTAACGTCGGCAAGGTACTGCGCGAAGCTGAAATTATGATCAGAAATAACGCCCAAGCCTGGGCGATGTTCTACCCGGTTTGGCCCGATGTTATTCCTTCAATAAAACATTTACTATAAACAGAAGAGGTTTTATGAGCAATACATTCAACGACACCGCCAAAGATAAACGCACCAACGATATTCTTTTGGGCCCGCTCGAACGCCCGGCGCTGCAGTTTTTCGCGCGCAAGATGCCTGCCTGGGTCAACTCGGACATGCTGACGGTTTTAGGGCTTATTGGATCGATATTGGCTGGTTTCGCCTATGCCATGGTTGGCAAAGGCCTGATCAAAGGCAATATCTGGCTTTTCGTTGCCAGCCTCGGTTTCATTATCAACTGGTTTGGCGACAGTCTCGACGGCACCCTCGCGCGTTATCGCCATCACGAACGCCCCAACTACGGCTACTATACCGACCACGCTATCGACGGCATCACCTCGCTGCTGCTTTTTGGCGGGATCGGGCTTTCGGGGATCGCCCGTTTTGACATCTGCATGCTTGCCTTGTCATGCTGGCTTCTGCTCATGATCCAGGTCTACCTCAAAACTCATGTCACCGGCACGTTTGAGATGACCAGCATCCGCATCGGACCCACCGAAGTCCGTCTGATGGCAATCATTCTCAACACGGTGCTGTTTTTCACTGGCATCGGCGGTTACATCTGGAATCTGACCATCAAAGACGAAGTTTTTGGTCTGACGATCGGCAGCATCATCATCGCCATTCTCGCGGTCCTTTTCTTGCTCTATTACATCTACCAGGTCGTCAGCACCGCGATCATCCTGGCAGCCCATGACGAAGAACGCCTGATCAAAAAGAAGGCAAAAGAAGCCCGCAAAGCCGAAAAAGCCTTGTTGAAGGCTGAGAAAAAAGCCGCCAAACAGCGCAAAAAGGCGCTTGCCGCTGCCGAGGAAAACCCTGTTTCTGCTGAACCGCCCGCCCAGGAATAGCGCAAAGATCCTGAACTTTTCAAAGCCCACGTCTGTGGGCTTTGCTTTTTTAAGACAAATATTTTTCGGTCAGGCGGCTTTGTGCTATACTTTTTTGGGGAAAATAATCATTTTGTGTTAATTTCCATCTGTGAAAAATATTTTCCTGGCTTAAGCCAGGTTTAACTTGAAAATTTAGGAAAGCAATGAAAGAAAAGAAACTGAAAATCATTCCTCTGGGCGGTCTCGGCGAAGTTGGAAAAAACATGACCGTCTATGAATACAATGACCAAATCCTCATCGTCGACGCCGGCATGATGTTCCCGGACAACGACATGATCGGGATCGATTACATCATTCCTGATTTCGATTATGTTGTCCAACGCGCCAAACAGGTGGTCGGCATCGTCATCACCCATGGTCACGAAGACCACACCGGCGCGATTGGTCACCTGATGGAGCATGTCGACGCCCCAATTTACGCCACTCCACTCACCAACGGCTTAATTAAAAACAAGCTCAGCCGCCGCCGTTTTTCCCGGGAAGCCAATCTGATCAACATCCACGCGGGAGAATCAGTCCAGATCGGTCCTTTTAAAGTCGAGTTTTTCCATGTCTGCCATTCCATACCGGACGGCGTCGGCCTGGGGATCGACACCCCTGCCGGGTTGGTGGTGCATACCGGCGATTACAAATTCGATCACACGCCGGTCGATGGGCTGCCGACTGATTATGGGAAATTAGCCGACCTGGCGAGCCGCGGTGTGTTGGCGCTCCTGGCAGATTCGACCAACGCCGAACATCCCGGCTGGACACCTTCGGAACAGGTCATCGGTCCGGCATTCGACCGCGTTTTTCAACGCGCCAAAGGGCGCATCATCATCGCCACCTTTGCCAGTCTGATTTCCAGACTCCAGCAAGCGCTCGACACCGCCAAACGCTACGACCGCAAGGTGTGTTTCACCGGACTGAGCATGGTCGAAAACGCGCGCATCGCCAAAGAATTGGGCTACCTGCAGTATGAAGAAAACCAGGTGGTTTCCCTCGACATCGCGCTTTCGATGCCCGAAAGCAAAGTGGTGCTGCTCGTCACCGGTTCGCAAGGTGAACCGACCTCCATTTTGGGGAGGCTTGCCAACGGGACCAACCGCCAGTTTTCGATCCGGGAAGGCGATACGGTCGTGCTCTCTTCTCACCCCATCCCGGGTAACGAAGAAGCCGTCTATCGCGCCATCAACCGCCTGATGGAAAAAGGCGCCGATGTGGTTTACATGGACATCGAACCCGTCCATGTCTCGGGCCACGCCAGTCAGGAAGAAATAAAACTGCTTCTGCATCTCGTCCGTCCCCGTTATCTGATCCCGATCCATGGGGAACTGCGCATGCTGCGTCAGCATAAAAGGCTGGCGATGGAAGTCGGCATGGATGAACGCCAAATCGTTTTGGCGGAAAACGGGCGCGTGATCGAGCTGAAACACGGCGAGTTGACCCTGGGCGAACGCATCCCAGGCGGTTACGTCTTTGTTGACGGGACCGGCGTGGGGGATGTGGACCGCTCCACGATGCGGGACCGCGAACTTTTAAGTCAGGAAGGTGTTGTTTTGATCAACCTGATGCTCGACAAAAACAACGGCGCGTACCAGGACCTCGAAATCATCAGCCGTGGGTTCATCTCTCAGGATGAAACCCAGGTGTTTTTTGACGATTTGCGCCGGCGGATCCATAATCTGACCCTTTCTCCTTCAAAAAACATGCAAAAGGAGATTCAGGATCTGGCAACCGCCTTCATCAACGAAGAAACCAAACGCCGTCCGTTCATTTTCGTTTCGATCTCGAAAGTCTGAGAGAGACAGGAATTTTCAGGTATGGAGGAGAACCTCCATACCTGTCATCCAGAGCATATTCTGCGAAGGATCTTGCGCTCGGCGCACAAGATTCTTCGGCTTTGCCTCAGAATGACAGGCAATTCGTCATCCTGAGCAGCTCCTGCGAAGGATCTTTCACTCGGTGCGCAAGATTCTTCGGCTTCGCCTCAGAATGACAAACACCACGTCATCCTGAGCATCTTCTGCGGAGGATCTTTCGCTCGGCACACAAGATTCTTCGGCTTCGCCTCAGAATGACAGCAACTCGTCATCCTGAGCATCTTCTGCGAAGGATCTTTCGCTCGACACACAAGATTCTTCGGCTTCGCCTCAGAATGACAAATGCGAGAGCGCCGGCAGCCGTCTGCCAGCGCTCAAAAGAATTTGCCAAAGGCTGTGGCGGCCTGCGCCACAAGCAGATGCCGCGTTGGTTGTCAGGAATTCTTCATAATCACAGACGAGAGCGCGTCCGCCAGGTTTTCGCATTGGTCGATCACCTTCTCAAAGCGGTCAAAAATCCGCACCCAGACCGTGATTTCGATCGGGTCCTTTTCTTTGGTATAGAGCTCGCGCACAGATTTGAAATAAAGTTCGTCCGCCAACTCTTCGATCACATTCACTTCAACAATCTTTTTGGTAACCACATCAGATTTGCGGAAGTGCTCAAATTCGTCAAAACAGTCTTTCAGGGCTTCGGTGCTGCGGACAATCAGATTGGCGAATTCCGAGGCAACGGGCCGCATTTCTTTGACATTGTACATAAAGAACATCTGCATGACCTCTTCGATCATATCCAAAACGTCATCCAGCATGTAAGCCAGCGTGGCAATGTCTTCGCGTTCGATCGGGGTGATGAATTCGGAGATCAGTTCTTTCATGATCTGATGTTTTTTCTGGTCGGCAGAATGCTCAATTTCGTGCATTGCTTTGTTGAGCCGCTCAATTTTCTCCGGGTGATAACTGATGATTGTTTTCTCAAGCTGCCTCGAAGCCAAAATCGCGTCCGCGGCGATATCGCTGAACATCCTGAAGTAATTATTTTCTTTTTTTGCCATCTCTCACCTCATGCGAAAACTTTAATTAATAGTCTGGTCACCAGATAACCCAGCAGACCACAGCCCGGGAAGGTGAGCACCCATGCCCACACCATCTCACGCACCACGCCCCAGTTGACCGCCCGAATGCGCCGCGATGCGCCAACACCCATGATCGCGGTTGTCTTGGTATGGGTTGTCGAAACCGGCAGTCCGTTAAAGAGCGAGGCTGCCAGCAGCGCGATTGCCGCGGCGATATCAGCACTGAAACCCTGATAGGTCTCGAGTTTGACCATATCCATGCCGACGGCCTTGATGATGCGGTAGCCCCCAATGGAAGTGCCCAAGGCCATAATGGTCGAGCAAAACAGCATCAGCCACACCGGGATATCCAAAGGCCCTTCAACCAGCTGCCCCTTCGCCATTGCCATCCCGATCAGGAAGATCCCAATAAACTTTTGGCCATCCTGCGCGCCGTGCATAAAAGCCATCGCCGCCGCGCCGCCAATCTGGGCGTTTTTGAAAACCGGATTAGTTTTACGGCGGTCAACATGCTTAAAGATAATCTCAATCAGTCTGGCGATGCCCCAGCCCAAAATAAACCCGCCAAAGGTGGAGAGCAGCAGCCCAAAAACTACTTTTAACCACTCAGACCCGTTGACACCCTGAAAGTTGTTATGAAAGGCAACCGCGGCGCCGGTCAAACCCGCGATCAGGGCATGACTTTCTGAAGTGGGGATGCCAAAATACCAGGCGGCTGTCGCCCAAATCACAATCGACGCCAAAGCGCCGCTCAACGCCACGGAACTGGCTTTGATATCCGTGCCAAAATCGACCATGTTGCTGATGGTCATTGCCACTTGTTTGTTGATCAGGGTCATGACAAACAAACCGAGGAAGTTGAAAACAGTTGCCATGATAATGGCTTGTTTGGGTTTGATTGCCCGCGTCGAGATGCAGGTCGCGATCGCGTTTGGCGCGTCTGTCCAGCCGTTCACCAGAATTACTCCGATGGTCAGGATCACTGTTACCAAGAGGGCTGGATTTTGGAGAACCTCCTGTAAGAATTCCACAGATTCACCTCAGTTTTTATTAGTCAGATTATAGCTGTTTAGGCGTATTTGCGGGGGGATTTCGGGCTGAAATCGCACCCCAGCCCTCCAGGCTACCCATCCCAAGTCAAGCCTCGGCGTCAACATTTCTGTCCTATGCTTGAGCGGCGCGTTCTTGCAGCAAAATTTCACGCATTTGCGGATAAATTTTCGGATTCGCAGCCAAAATATCCGCCTTTCCGCTCAAAAGGTCCGCGTCCTGGTCGATTATCCCCTTCACGATCCCACCGGCTTCCCGCAAAATCAGGATTCCCGCGGCAATATCCCAGGGACTGAGCTCAACCTCCCAGAAGCCGTCCACCAATCCGCCGGCGACATATGCCAGATTCAGCGCTGCCGACCCGAGACGACGCACAGTTTGGGCTTCTTTGGTGAAGCGGATAAAATTGTTGATGTTGGAACGCGGCGTGTCGATCAGATAAGCACGAAAACCGGTCGCGACGACCGCCTCCTTGAGGCTCGTGACCTCAGAAACGGCAATTTTTTCGCCATTCCGAAAGGCTCCCAGTCCCCGAACCGCCCAATATTCCTCCTTCAGGCTCGGAAAACAAAGCACCCCAATCTCCAGCACTCCGTGATGGGCGTAAGCCACCGAAATTCCATACATCGGCAGCCCGTGGGCATAATTAATTGTCCCGTCAATCGGGTCAACGTACCACTTGTGTTCCAGATCCTTGTTTTGCTCCCCGCTTTCTTCGGCATTAATGGAATGGCTCGGAAAATGCCTTTGAATTTGCCCGAGCAAATAATCTTCCACGGCAGTATCCGCAGCCGTTACCAATTCGATACCATTTTTGTATCGTTTTTCAATATTGTGGGTCTGCATCTCCACGGCGATTCGCGCGGCTTGGCGCGCCCATTCCAAAACCAGCTCAAGTGTCGGTTCCATAGCTCTCCATTGATTGAAACTCCCCTGATTCTACCCGAAATCTGACCACAGAACTTAATGCCCGAGCCAACCGGCAGTTCCAGCCGTGGAAATTTTCGTTCGCTACAAAACTGGCTGTATACCATGTGCTGGTCTCCTCACAATATCCAAGGTTAACCTCTTGCCAATCCAAAATCCTTATGGTATAAAATGGGCTGATAAGCCCTTGCGGCACTCTTATCCAGAGAGGTGGAGGGACCGGCCCTTAGAAACCTCGGCAACCAACCTTGTGTATGGTGCCAATTCCGGCAGAATTCTGGAAGATGAGAGGCGATTGCAAACCAAGCGGAATGCCCCTCACTTGCAGGGGCATTTTTTTATAACCTGAGGAGGTTTTTTGTATGACAACATCTTTTATGAAATCAGCGAAGTATCTGTTCACTTCCGAATCCGTGACCGAAGGTCACCCCGACAAAATTTGTGACCAGATCAGTGATGCCATCCTGGACGAGATGATCCGGGGCGACAAAGCCAGCCGCGTGGCCTGCGAAACCGCCATCAAAACCGGTATCGTGCTCACCTATGGCGAAATCACAACCAAAACTTATGTCGATATCGATGCGCTTGTGCGCGAAGTTATCAACGACATCGGCTACGACCGCGGGAAAAAAGGTTTCGACGGCACGACTTGCGGCGTGCTGACCGCGCTCGCCAATCAATCGCCCGATATCGCCATGGGCGTTGACCGCCAGGGCAAACCCCAGGATTTCACCTACACCGAAGATTACATTGCTGCCGGCGGCGCGGGTGACCAGGGGCTCATGTTCGGCTTTGCCTGCGACGAGACCGAGACGCTCATGCCCATGCCCATTTATTACGCTCACAAACTGACCCGCCGCATGGCGGAAGTCCGCAAAAACGGCACCATCGGCTGGATGTACCCGGATGGCAAAAGCCAGGTTACGGTCGAGTACCACTATGGCAAACCCTACCGCATTCATACCATTGTGGTTTCCAGTCAGCATGCCGACAAGTTTGAGGATGTCGAGCTCACCAACGAGCGCATCCGCGCCGACGTGATCGAACACGTTATCAAGCCGACCATCCCCGCCGAATTGATGGACGATGACACCAAAATCTATGTCAACCCGACAGGTCGTTTCGTTATCGGCGGTCCCATGGGCGATGCCGGCTTGACCGGCCGTAAAATCATTGTCGACACCTACGGCGGCATGGGCAGACACGGCGGCGGCGCTTTTAGCGGCAAAGACCCGACAAAAGTTGACCGTTCCGCAGCCTACGCTGCCCGCTGGGTTGCCAAAAATGTCGTTGCCGCCGGGCTCGCTCACCGCTGCGAAGTCCAGCTGTCTTACGCCATTGGCGTGCCCGAACCGCTGAGCATCAATGTCGAGACTTTTGACACCGGCACCGTGGACGATGACCAAATTGCCGAAGCAATCGGCAAGGTTTTCGACCTGCGCCCGCGCGCCATCATCCGCGATCTGGACCTATTGCGCCCGATTTACCGTCAATTGGCAAGCTATGGCCACTTTGGCAGGGACGATCTTGATTTGACCTGGGAAAAAACCGATAAGATCGATGATTTGCGCAAGGCTGTCGGTTTGATTTAGCCATAATAATTCATTCAAAAAAAGACGGCATCAAAAGCCGTCTTTATTTTTTAAGGTCGCGGTGATCCGACCCCGGAACGCCAGGTGGTTTTTTGGGTCTTTTCTTTTTCAGGATATTAAAAAACCGGACGCGCGGGGACGTCCGGTTTCCTGATTTCGAGTTTTATCTTCTGAATTTCAAGACCAACCAAACTACCCCCAGAATCAAAGTCAACGCCAATAAGCCCCACTTGAGCAAGGGCGAAATCAGCCGGTCACTTGAGGGGGCTTGCGCCGGCGCTTCGGTTTCCGCACGGGCTTCAGACTCGGGAGCGGCTTTTATTTCCAATGGTTTGTCTTTGGCCGCGTTGGTCTCAATCACTTTGCCCATCTGCTCCGGATTGATCCCCAGAATAAGCGGCGCTTCCATTTCGACTTCCTCAGGAGCCGCTTCCGTGGTCTGGTCTTCGGGGCTTGTTGGCTCTTCTTCCAAAATCAAGCCGCCTCCACCGGTGTTGGGTCTCAGACCGCCTTCGATCATCTCTGGTTCAAGGTAGATTTCCTGTTCGGCAGCAATTTCTTCTTCGCCAGCAGAGTAGACCGTTGTAGAAATCTCTGGAGCGCTTTCGTCGAGTTTGACGACGTTGATGTTGAGAGTGACTCCCTGATTCATCTGTCCGGCTGCCAGGCCGGGTCCACCGCCGCCCATTCCAACTGGCCCGCCCCCGCCAAAGTCTGGCGCCCAATTCAATAGGTTGACCGAATCTTTCTCGCTGGCGACCTGTGTGTCCATGCTCATATCGCTGTTGTCCTGAGCAATTTCTTCGTTCATTGGCATCAGCTGCACTGCCATGGGGGCTTGGGCTTGTTTGGCGGAAAAATTGCTGAAGATGAATTCGCTGCCAAAGACGACCATCAATACCAGGGCGGCGATTGCGCTTGCCCATCCAAAAACCGGCTGCAGCACTCTGCCCCGTCTGGCTTTTTGCGCCTCAGCGCGGGTCAGGGTGAAGTTGTGAGGAGGCTTGCGTGAGGGCAGCGCGCGCATGGCACGCTTGAGGCGGCTCTGCTCTTCCAACAGGGTGTTTAAATGCGGAGATTCTGCCAGGCGCTTTTTAAACTCGAGCCGCTCTTCTACCGAGAGCGCGTTATCGAGCGAGCAGCTGAGCAGTTCCAGATCTCTCGCGGTTACGTTTTTGGGCCTAAACATCATCATCCTCAGTGTTTAGACGAAAGCGACTCGGTAAAAGTTCCCCAAAACCGCGCAGGCATTCCTGCATTTTCAGTCTGGCGCGGGAAAGCCGGCTTTTGACCGTTCCGACCGGTGTCTGGATCACTTCGGCAACTGTCTCATAATCTTGCCCAGAGATATCCACCATGACCATGACCGCCTTAAACTTTTCGTCCAAATTATTCAGGCAGTGTTGGATCGCTTTTTCGAGCTGGGAATTCAGCATTTCATCTTCAAGCGAAAGACCGCGGTCCGTAAGCCACGGCGGAGATTCGATCGTCTCGCCATCATCCGTTTCGGGTTCCAGCGCGATCGTCGGGCGGCGTTTTTTGCGGCGCAGCTCGTCGTAACAGGCATTGGTGACGATGCGCATAAACCAAGCCTTAAAGGAGCCCCCCCGATATCCTTCCAATTTGCGGTACATCGAAATTACCGCCTCCTGCGTGACGTCCGCGGCGGCGGCATCGTCTGCCATGATCCGGTAGGCAAGGTTAAATGCCATCTCCTGATAATTCAAGACGAGTCGGTTAAACGCGTCCAGATCTCCCCGGACGGCTTTTTCGATCAGAAGGCTTTCTTCCATACCATCATTGTTGCAAGTCCCGCGCCAACGAATCTGGACTCGCTTCCAGCTTAATTTTATCGCAGACTGGCAAGGTTCAAAAATTTTTTTGTCAGCCCCAGCTTGTTGGCAAACGCTATTTACCGATTGCTATCGCACTCATTCCGGCATCCAAATAAAAAACCCACCGTTCATCGCGGTGGGCAGAGGATCACGGTCTTTTGACCAATTGCTTTCAAAATTCGCGTGCTTGAATAAGGCAAGACGCTTTTATTCGCCGCCTTTTTTGTCCTGAGGTTTTTCATCGGCTTCACGCAAATGCGGGAAGAGGATCACCTCTCTCAGCGTGTGCTGACCCGTCAGAAGCATCACCAAACGGTCGATGCCCAGCCCAAGTCCGCCGTTGGGCGGCATGCCATACGCCATCGCGCGCAGATAATCTTCGTCCATGGGGTTGCGTTCTTCTTCGCTTTCGTCATAGGTCAGCCCCATCTCCAAAAACCGTTTTTCCTGGTCAAGCGGATCGTTTAGCTCAGTAAAGGCGTTGCAAAGTTCCATCCCGCCGATGTATCCCTCAAAACGCTCAACCGTGGTCGGGTCTTCCAGCTTCGCCTTCGCCAAAGGTGAAATATCGCGCGGATAATCGTACAAGAAGGTAGGTTGAATCATAATTGGCTCAAGGAAAGTTTCCAGCAGGGTATTGATCATCTTCCCGCGGGAAATTCCGGGTTGGAAAGCGACGCCTTTTTCGCGCATGATCTGCCCCAGGCTTTCCGCGTCGGGATATTGATTGATGTCAATTCCAGATTGTTCAATCAGCCCCTGCCGGATCTGCAGGCGGTTCCAGGGCGGTGTCAGATCGATCTCCTGACCGTTGAACTGGATTTTCATCGTTCCCAAAACTTTTTGGGCCACTTCCGCCACCATTTGTTCGGTCATGCACATGATCGAGTTGTAGTCGGCATAAGCCATATAAAACTCAAGCTGGGTAAACTCGGGGTTATGCTTGAAAGAAACTCCCTCATTTCTGAAATCGCGCCCGATCTCATAAACGCGGTCGAGCCCGCCTACCAGCAGGCGTTTCAGATACAGCTCAAAGCTGATGCGCAGGAAGAGCTGTTGATGAAGCTGATTGTGATAGGTCGTAAACGGCTTTGCCGCCGCGCCGCCGTAGATCGGCTGCAAAATGGGGGTTTCGACTTCCAGGAACCCACGGTCGTCCAAGAAGCAGCGCAGGGCTTTGACGGTTTCGGCGCGTATCTTGAAAATTTTGCGCACATCCGGGTTGACCGCCAGGTCAACATAGCGCTGACGGTAACGCGTTTCGGGGTCGGTCAATTGGGCGTGGCGCACAACTTCGCCCTCCACCGTCTCGTCTTTATCTGCAGGCAAGGGCAGCAGCGCCTTTGCCAACATTCTGAAATCGTGCACCTGCAAGGTCGGCTCGCCGCGCCGGGTGCGCATCATCTGACCGCTGGCTTCAACAAAGTCGCCCAAATCGTAAAAGCGGACAAACTCATCCAATTTCTCTTTGCCGACTTCATTAACGCGCATCAAAAGCTGAATTTTCCCGGTCCGGTCTTCGATATGGGCGAAGCTGAGCTTGCCCATATTGCGGATCGCGCGCAATCTGCCTGCCAAAACCACCTTCACAGCCTCATCTCCGCCCTGAGCCTCGGCTTTTTCGAAAGCCGCGATCGCGTCCGCGTTTGTCAGGCTTTTGTGAGCGCGCGTTGGATAGGGTTCTTTGCCCAATGCGCGCAGCTGTTCCAGCTTGTTGTACCGCTGCAGTTCCAGATCGGAAAATTCATCTTTTAACATGGTAACATCCTCTCATAAAAATGCCCCACCGTTCGAAGGTGGGGCATTTGGGTTTCTTCTGATTATTCAATCGCGAGAATCTCGACACAAAAAGCCCCGCCTGGCGTCTCGACCTTGACCTTATCTCCTATCTTATGGTTGATCAAAGCCCGACCAATCGGCGATTCATTTGAGATGCGTTTATCCAGCGGATCGGCTTCGGCAGGACCCACAATCATGTAGGTTTCAGGTTCGCTGCCGTCTTCCTGAATGGTGACATTGGAACCAACTTTGACGACCCCGTGAATATTTGCTTCTTCGCCAATGATATGAGCGTTGGCGAGCAAAATCTCGAGCTCCTTGATGCGCCCCTCGGTGAAAGACTGTTCGTTCTTGGCTGCTTCGTATTCAGCATTTTCGATCAGTTCACCGTCTTCCATCGCGTCCTGAAGTCTTTGGGCGACTTCTTTGCGTTTGACTGTGCGCAAATATTCCAATTCTTGTTCGGACTTTTCAAAACCCTCACGGGTCAGATATGAACTTGGCATAACTTTTCTAACACTTCCACTTTCTTCCCCAGAGGGATTAATACAAAATGCGCTTGCGGGCATATGCCCTCCAAACGCGGGGTGATTATTATACTATGAAATTTCAAGCCCAAAATGCCGAAAAATCCTTGCGTCAGGGCAGCATTTTTTTGGCGCCGGCAAAGCTCGCGAAGCACGGGCGTACCTGGGGGCTAATTCCAGGTTGGCGGGGCGGGTTGAGGGCTCTTGGCACGGCTTTTGAACAACCAGCCGATAATCAGACCAAAGACAAAGCCGCCGATATGCGCAAAATAGGCGGTGCCGCCCTGGTCTGCCATGCCGAGCGATCCCAGTCCGCTGATCAGCTGCAGCAGGAACCACATCCCCAAAACGACAATAGCCGGCACAAGCCGCATGCGCGCGTAATAGCCGATCGGGATAAAGGTATAGACCCGGCTTTGCGGATACATGATCAGATAGGCGCCCAAAACCGCGGCAATCGCGCCGCTGGCTCCCACCATCGGGACGGCTGAGCCGGGATTGGTGATAATCTGCAAAACTGCCGCCGCCAAGCCGCCGGCAAGGTAAAACAAAATGTAGCCGATATGACCCAATCGGTCTTCGATATTATCGCCAAAAATCCACAGATAGAGCATGTTGCCGAGCAGATGCATCCATCCACCGTGCATAAACATGCTGGTCAGAAAGTCGGTCAGATCGCCAAAGTCGATCCCATCCCGCAGGTTGGCGGGAATGAGCGCGTATTGATAAAAGATGTTGTCAATTCGGGCCGTATTGATAAACATCCACAAAAAAACCAAAACGTTTATGGCAATAAATACATAGTTGACAATTGGGGTGCGGTGGGTCTTTATTTCGTCACGAATCGGGATCACATTTCCCTCCTTTTTGATAAATCATTGATCAATGGTGTTGAGGATCGTTTTCAGACGTGGATGCTGCGCGTAGAACCCGCGGCGTTCTTCGGGCAAGAGCGCGGCGATTCGCAGCATGATCTCTGTGGTCGCCTGATCCAGAAAATCCTTTTGGCTCTGACCTTCAACCGGACGCGGCAGGTCGAAAGGCTTGCCAAAAATGACTTTCGCCTGCATCTTTTTTAGTTTCATGAAGCGCTTCATCATGTCTGCCGAGCCGAGCACAGCCGCGGGAATGATTTTGACTTTGTTTTTAAGTGCCAGCAGCGCCGCACCGGGTTTGCCCTCCATCAGCTTTTGGTTTTTGGAACGCGAACCTTCGGGCGCCAAGCCCACGATCCCGCCGCCGCGCAAAAAAGCCGAAGCTTCCCGAAAAGCCTGAAAGTCGTATCCGTCCCGGCTGATCCAGATCACGCCCAGCTTGTTGAGGAACCAGCCGAAAAAAGGCGCCCGTTCGTAATCCCGCGCTACCATCCCGACCACATCCTTGCGGTGGGTAGCCAGCATCAGAAAAGGCGTGTCAAGCCGGCTGATATGGCTGGTTGCCAAAACAAAACCGCCGCTTTCGGGCACGTCGTCCGCCCCTTCGACTTTGAGGTCAACAAAACGGCGAACCACCCAAGCCAACATTTTCATCACGCGTTCGCGGGAGACAGAAAGCTCAGGCGCCATAAGCCTCCCGGGACATTTGGTTCTGTTCTTTCGCGACGTAGTTGCCCAAGAGCACGAAGCCGAGCGCCACAATCACAGCCAACACTGCCATCGGGAGCGTTGAGCCGATTGGGTTAGGGTCTTTACCTATGACCGTCGGTACAATCTGGGTGATGAAAACCGTAAAATTCCATAAGCCATGGATGATCATTGCTGTCAGATAAGCCAGTCCGGCGCGGTAATACTGTTTGTCCAGCCAGGTTTTCGCAAGCGCCCAGCCGATCAATCCGCCGTTGAAGATATGCAGCAAGCTGCCTCCAAACCTGCCAAAAATAAGGAACAGCCAATTGCCGTCACCCAAGCCCGCGTACTGCGAGGCATACAACACGCCTTCAAAAAGGGCAAAAGCCGCGCCGCTCATCAGCCCTGCCAGATAGCCCTCCCGCGCCGTGATCCGCAAGCCCAGCAGAGGCCAGACCGCCAGAGTTTTGAACAGTTCTTCAATGATCGGCGCGAAAACTGACAGGAGCAAGAAAATCGAATAGAGGACAATCGGTTTTTTGAGGTAGGCTTCAATTTCAGCCAGGTTTTCCAGGTTCGGCAGAACAAAACCAGGAGAGCTCATCGCCACGATGACCAACAGGATCACCGACATCAATTGCAAAATCATTATGTAGGGCACCGAAACGCTGGCAGACCAATTGAACAGCGACGCGTGCCGTCCGGCATGGCTGCCCCACTGTCGGTCGCCGACAACCCGGACCAACCAGACGATCGGGATGAAAATCGCCATAAAGATCAGCAGGGCAAACAGCCAATCGGGCAAAAGTCCCTTTTCTCCCCATTGCCTGATCGCGAAAAGGATCGGGAAGAAAGCAATCAGCGTATAGAAAAGCCAGCGCCACCTCAAGGCGCGCGCTGGCTTGCTTTTGTTCATCACTTTGCGGAGGCTGTCGATAAAACCGATCAGTGCCATGCAGGCAAAAAAGAGGATTACCCCCGCGATCAAATAGATCGAGAGTTTTGAGAGCCCCCTGAGAGCGCTTGTTTCACCCTCAGAACTTCCGGTTAAGATTATGAGGAAAAATGGTATCAAAACCAGAAGCGTCAGCCCGTTCCAGACCAGGTTGAGGTAATGCAACCAATTCGGACTGGTTCGGGCTGATGGGACTGACTCAATCGAAGGATCAGGCATTATTTTTCATCGATCACAATACCGATGATTTCATCACCGCGTGGAGCGTCAGGGTTGTTGTCGGCGTCACGTTCGGTGATTTTTTCAAAGACGTCAATGCCGTCAATCAACTTGCCGAAGATGGTGTAACCGCCATTCAGCGAAGGATAAGCCACATAGGTGATAAAGAACTGGCTGCCGCTGGTTCCGGGTTGGTTGCTCTTGGCAACGCCGACCATATAAGGTTCGTCAAAGGTAAGGTCGGGGCTGATTTCTTCACGATACTGATAACCCGCTCCAGACCAACCGGTACCGGTGGGATCGCCAGTTTGCGCCATGAAGGTGTGATAGACGCGATGGAATGAAATGCCGTCATAAAAGCCTCTGCGTGCCAGAAAGACAAAAGAGTTCACAGCCAGCGGCGCGATGTCATCGTAGAGTTCCAGAACCATTTCGCCATCTTTTGTGGTGATGGTGGCGGTGTAGGTTTTGCTCTGGTCAATGACGAACTCGGGGCATTCGGTGATCATGTCTTTTTCAGCTTTCATGACCTCGATAATATTGCTGATGTAGTTTCCGCGCCAATCTCCCAGAGGGCGGCCGTTTGCCAGAACCGTAGGGGTGGAATTAATGCCGGAATCAAACATCGCCTTTGCCGCGTTGGCAATTTTATCGATCAGTTCCTGGCTTTCCATGTCTTTGACAAACTGGTCAACATCCAGTTCAAGCTCTTCGGCTTTGGTTTTGAGATCTTCTTTCAGCTCTTCGGCAGTCATAGGTGCCAGTGTCTCCTGATTGCTGAAGATGGCGGAATACATTTCCCAAAACTTTCCCTGCAGACCCGCGGCTTCGGCAGCTTGAGCGGCAATCGGAGCGGTGGGATGCAGCGAATCCAAAGGCAGTGGGCGGTAGACCAGGCGAATTTCATCCGGATATTTTTCCATCAGCTTTTCAAATTCCTGGAACGCCATGCCGCAGTAAGGGCAGAAGAAGTCGGTATATTCGATCAGAGTGATCATGGCGTCATCCGGGCCCTTGACATGGTCTTCATCACTGACCTCAGGGAAGATCGCCAGCTGCTCTTTTTGCTCGTCAGTCAATTCGGGGAAGAGCGGCGGAACAATGGTACAAGCCATGCGTCCGTCCTCTCCGACCAAGGGGAGATCTTCGGTGGGGACCACCACGGTTTCGTCAACCATGGGTTCGGTCGGGACAACTTCGGTCTCAGTTTCCTCAACAGGGGGAGGAGTGGTTTCTGCAATCTGGCAGGCACTGACCACCAGCATCAGAATTAACATGATCATAAAAAATTTTGCTTTTTTCATTCTGTTTCCTTTCGACAATAAAACTTTCTGTTTCATTGTAAGAGACAATTTTAACCCATCGCGTTCAATACAATTTGACGGATTTCTTCCTGAACTTTTTCCATACTTTGGCTGGCATCCACAACCCGCCAGCGTTTTTTGTCTTCAGCCGCCAGGTGGTGATAACCTTCGCGCACCCGTTCGTGAAACGAAATTTCGTACGCGTCCAGACGATTCCATTCATCCTTCGCTTTCTTTCGTTTCAAACCTGTCATGACGTCCACATCCAGCAGGATAGTGAGGTCCGGTTTGAGCCCGCCGGTGGCAAACTCGAGCATCATTTTAAGTTTTTCCTGATCCAAGCCGTGTCCGTAACCCTGATAAGCCAGCGTGGAATCGCCGTAACGGTCGCAAAGCACTACTTTGCCTTGTTTCAGACTGGGCAAAATCAGCTCTTCAACCAGCTGCGCGCGGGCAGCCTGGAAGAGCAAAATTTCGGTGCGCGGGTGCAGCTCGACATTTTCCATGCAAACCAAAACCTGGCGGATCTGATCTCCGATTTTGGTGCCGCCGGGTTCACGGGTACAAACCACGTCGCAGCCCCGCTCTTTCAAAAACGACGCCAGAGCCGGCAACTGACTGCTTTTTCCACTGCCTTCAGGTCCCTCAAAAGTGATAAACATAGTTAGTCCCGATAAATCCTTACATAACGGTTGGGGTCTTTCCCGAAAGATCGGGAAACCAAATGGGCTTGTTTTGCCAGCTCGTGCTGTTCGCGGCGGACTGCCGCGGGCATCGGCGGCAGATTGATAAACTTTTCACCTGCCTGTACCATCAGGATCGCCTGTTCAGCCGAACGCGTGGCTTCCTGAATCAGGCTCAGGCGTGCCGGCGATTGGCGATTGCCAAACGAATCTGCCAGGAACTGTTCAATTTGTCCAACCGAATTGCTTTTTACCACAAAAATCGGCATTCCGCGTTCTTCGGCTTCTACGATGGGCTGCAGCCGCTCGCGATAGTAACGTCGTTGGGTCAGCAGAATATCCGCGTCCGCCAGATCTTTGACGACATAAGCCGCGACGCCCATGCTTTTGATTGCCTGCAGCAGACGGTTGCGGGCGACGCCAAAGGCAAAAATCCTTTTCTCTCCCGGCTGAGCGTCATCCGGCTGATCCAGCGGTTCTTCGGAAGCGATAAAGTTGTCGTAGCGTTCGGCATGCCGACCGGCTGGCTCCGGCAAGCCATAATCGCCCGACCCCAAGCCGCCGGCCGGAGTGCTGCGCTGGAACGGGCTTTTGTCCATCCCGTTGCCGCGCCTCATTGCCTGAGAGACTGTGGGCATATTGGGTCGGGTTTGCTTTAAAAAGTGTACCTGTCCGTGTTCGTCTCTGAAACGTTCTTCGGGCAGCATGGGATAGCCGCGCAAAATCGAATCGACCGCGGCGGCAACATCACGGTGGACATTCACGCGGGCGCGATCCTGAATTTCTACCAAAATGGTAAAGGTTGGCGGGGCTTTGCGCTCGAGCACGGTTTTTTGGGTACCGCGCCGGCGGGCTTCGTCATCCGAGAGGGTGACCGAAGAAATACCGCCCACCAGATCGGAGAGTGTTGGGTTGACCAGGAGGTTTTCAAGCGCGTTTCCGTGCGCGGTGCCGATCAGCTGCACGCCGCGTTCCGCGATCGTTCGCGCGGCAAGCGCTTCGAGCTCGCGTCCGATTTCGTCAATCACGATAACTTCGGGGTTGTGATTTTCGACCGCTTCGATCATGACTTCGTGCTGCAGCGAGGGCTTGGGCACCTGCATCCGGCGGGCTTTGCCGACAGCCGGATGAGGGACATCCCCATCTCCGCCAATTTCGTTGGACGTGTCCACAATGACCACGCGTTTTTTCTCCGCCAGAATGCGGGCGGCTTCGCGCAGCATAGTGGTTTTGCCGACGCCGGGCTTGCCCAGGATCAGGATGCTTTCTCCGGAATCGATCAGGTCTTCGATAATGCCAATGGTGCCGTAGACGGCTCTGCCGACCCGACAGGTCAGCCCGACCACTTCCCCGCGCCGGTTGCGTATTGCCGAGATGCGGTGGAGCGTGCTTTCCATCCCGGCGCGATTGTCGGCATCAAAATCGCCGATGCGGCTGATGACGTGGTGAATATCCTTTTGTTCCACCACGCGCTCAAGCAAAGCGAGTTCGCCGTCAACAAAACGCGCCGTCGGCAAGCGCCCCAAATCGAGGATTACCTCCAGCAAATTGTCAAAATGGTCTGCTTCTCTGACCGCCTGCGCGATTTCCTCCGGGAAAACATTCAGCATCGCTGCCAGATCATCAGTAATGTACTTAGTTTGTGTCATGCAACCTTGTCTTTTTTAGGCATGCGACATTTAACATGCAAATTAGATTTCCACTCTCATTCTAACTTATTCCTGTGTTTTTTTCTCCCTCAGGAAAGGTTTCTAACGGAATATTAATTGACCCGCAAGATCTGAGTGGCGACCGCCGAAGCGGCAGCCGCGACCGATTGGGTCATGCCGACGCGCGCGTTGGGCACCTGGTTTGCGCCGGCTTCTCCACGCAGCTGCAAACAGGCTTCGACCACCTGGCAGACGCCGGAGGCCCCCAGCGGGAACCCGCGCGCTTTGTGACCGCCCATGGTCGCCACCGGCAGGGTTCCGTCCAGGCCCAAAATGCCCATGCCCGCCAGCTTCCAGCCTTCTCCCCGCCGGGCGAAGCCGGCCGCTTCGAGCGAAAGCACCGCGTGGAGGGTGGTGTTGTCGGAATATTCAAAGAAATCGATCAGCGAAAGCTCTATGCCGGCTTTGATCAAAGCCTGTTGGGTCGAAACCGCGGCGGCTTCAAAAAAGAGCGGGTCGCGGCGGTCATGCACTGCCAGCCGGTCCGTAATATAAGAAGAGCTTGCCAGCCGCACGGCTTTGTGTTTTAAACCTTTGGGCAGGTTGTCGCCGCGGGTGATGATCAGCGCCGCGGCTCCATCGGCGTTGGGAGCCAGATCAAAGGTATTCAAAACACCGATGTCGAGCGTCGCTTTTTTATAGGCGTTTTCGTCAATCGCGCGCCTGAACATTGCTTTGGGGTTATTGACCGCGTTGTGATGCGCGATGATCGGGAAGCCCGCCAGCGCTTCGCGGGGGACTTTGTTTTCATAAAGATAACGCTGCAGCAAAAGCGAAGTCTGCCCTACCAAGGTCAAGCCCTCAGAGGCTTCGAAATCAGAATCGATGCCGGTCGAGAGCAAGCGGTTTTCTATGCCCGCGCCGACCATATCGGTCACTTTTTCCACGCCAACCACCGCGGCAACATCGACCATCCCGGAACGAATAGCGTTCCAGGCGGCATAGATCGCCGCGCCGCCGGAGGCTTCAGCCGCTTCGAACATGAAACCTTCCGCCTTGCCAGCCAATCCGGCATATTCGTTGATCAACGCAGCCAGATTTGCCTGCCGGGAAGCGTTGGCAGCCAGCATGCTGCCCACAAAGACAGCTTCGGGCTGCAGTCCGCCCGCATCCGCGCGGGCTTCCGTCAGCGCCTGAACCGCCAGCGTTCGTAGAGGAAGCTCCCAAAGCTCTCCGATTTGGGTTTGGCCAATTCCGACGATAAAAACATCGTTTGTCTGTCTCATCAGCGCATCCGAATCTCGCCGCGGAAGCGCAGGTAGGTCGCGTAGTCGATTTCGGAACGCCGCGCGATGTAATCCTGGGTCGAAGGAGCGTTTTCCCGCCGCTGTGTCAGCGCCTTGCGGGCTTTGAGGACAAAGGAATCTGACCCCGCGCCCGATCCATAGGAGGTCATCAGAATCAAATCGCCCTCTTTTGCCAGATCCAAGACCGCGGTCAAGCCAATCAGCGCGGCGCCTGAGTAGGTGTTGCCGATCACCGGCGCCAAAAGTCCCGGCGCGATTTGTTCCGGCGTAAAACCGAGCATTTTCCCGATTCTTTGCGGGAATTTGGTGTTGGGCTGATGGAAGATGGCATAGGCAAAATCGCTGGCTTTCAAGCCGGTCTCCGCCATGATGGTTCTTGCCGAATTGCCAACATGCTCAAAATATGCCGGCTCGCCCGTAAACCGCTGCCCATGCTCCGGATAAATCTGATATTCCCTGCGCCAGAAATCGGGCGTGTCGGAGACAAAACTGTAGCTTGCTTCGATATTCGCCAGAGCGGAGCGCTGGGGACCGATAATAAAAGCCGCGCCGCCGCTCGCCGCGGTGAATTCCAGCGCGTCACCTGGTTTGCCCTGGGCGGTATCCATCCCGATTGCAAGCGCGTAGTCCCCCATGCCCGAACCCACCAGCGCCATGGCGGCAACCATCGCTTCTGAACCTGCTTTACAGGCAAACTCCCAGTCTCCTGACTGAATGTCGTTTGAAGCCCCAATCGCCTCGGCAACCACGGTTCCGCTGGGCTTAACCGCGTAAGGATGCGACTCGGAACCCACCCAAACTGCCCGCAGCTCCTGGGCGGGAATCCCGGCGCGTTTGAGCGCGTTGCGCGCCGCTTCGATGGACATGGTGATCACGTCTTCGTCCAAACCGGCAACGGCTTTTTCTTTGACCGGAAAACCGCCTTCGCTGCCCCAAATGCGTCCAATTTCATGGGCGGGCAGCCGGTAGCGCGGCACATAAGCGCCGTAGCCAACGATACCGACCTTGACCTTAGGGATCAGCAGCTTGCCTTTCATTGCCTTGGGTTCTGTTTGTTCTACCATCTTACTTTCCGTTCCATTGCGCCAAAATCTGCTGAGCGCGTGCTAAATTGATATTTTTTTCTTCTGTCAACTGCCTGGCAAGCGCGTCGATCTGCCCGGCAGTCGCCCCGGCAGTCAGCGCGATTTGCCGCGCGTGCAGGCTCATATGCCCGCGCTGGATGCCTTCGGTCGCCAACGCCCGCAGCGCGCCCAGGTTTTGCGCCAGCCCGACCGCGGCGATGAAACCGCCCAATTCTTCCGTGGAGTGAACATCCAGAATTTCGAGATTGGTTTTGGCGGTCGGATGCAACCGGGTTGCCCCACCCACAATTCCCAGCGCCAGCGGCAATTGGATGAATCCCAGCAGATCGCCGTTTTCCGCTTTGGACCAGCGCGTCAGGCTGCGATATTGCCCCGAGCGAGCCGCGTAGGCATGCGCGCCGGCTTCGATTGCCCGCCAGTCGTTGGCGCAAGCGAGCACCACCGCGTCAATCCCGTTCATCACGCCTTTGTTATGCGTTGCCGCGCGGTATGGATCCGCCTCGGCGAATGCCCAGGCTTCAATGATCCCGTCGCGCACCTGTTCGGCTTCATAATCGCCAAAAGCCAGGTCTGCCAGGGCAATGCGCGTTTTTGCCCATGCCAGCCGGCGGTCGCTCAGATTGGAAAGAATGCGCAAATGCACCCGTCCGCCGCTGATTTCCGCGATCGGCGCTGCCAGATGTTCAAGCATCGAATTGATCAGGTTTGCGCCCATCGCGTCGCGAACATCAACGATCAAATGCACAACCAAAAAGTCACCGATGGGCGACCCGGAGATCAGACGCGCTTCCAGATCACGCGGACCGCCGCCGTATTTTGCCAGAGTTGGATGAAAAGCGCTGGCTCGCGCCAGAAGGGCTTGTTTGTTTGCCAAGATCTTTTCGGCGGCCGCGGCTGGATCGGGCAGGTCAAGGACCTGCAGCTGTCCGATCATCTCCTGGGAGCTCATTCCGGCTTCAAAACCGCCGCTTTTTTTGGCGAGTTTTGCCATAAAGGAGACGCTGGCGACCACCGAAGGCTCTTCGATCGCCATCGGCACCAAAACTTCGCGCCCATTGACAACAAAATTTTGGGCGATGCCAAGCGGCAGGCTAAAGAGCCCAACCACATTTTCGATCATCCCGTTGGCAGTTTCCAGACTCAGACCGCCTTCCGCCGAGAGCGCGGATAAGGCGGCCTCATTCAAACCGCGGCTTTCTTTAAGCGCTTCCAGCCGTTCGGGAATGCTTTTTTGATAAAACTTTTTGCTCATGGTCGCGTCCGTTTTCCTTCGAGGATATTTATAGCAGGCAAGGACTCTAAAAAACTATCAGTTTTGGGCAAATTTCAATTCCAAGATAATACAACTTGTCTTTTAGCAGGGCTGTGAGATTATTTGAGTCATAAGTTTCAAGGTTATAACAATCGGCGGATTGTTTTACGTGACATCAGCCTTTTGACCGGATCTCCTGCATTCACCGTATCATCTCTTTATAAACCTGTTTGAGAAGGCGCTGCCGTTGTACCAAAGCTGGAGACTGCGGTGAAAAGCTATTAGGATTAACAAAACCAAACCGAAAGACAAAACCATGACCGAAGCATCCGAAACAACTTTTGACGTCCTCATCATCGGCGGAGGTCCCGCCGGAGCAAGCGCGGCGATCTATGCCGCCCGGGCCGGCTTGAAAGTCGGCATCCTGGACAAGGGTCTGACCACCGGCGCGCTGGGCACCACCAGCAAGATCGCCAACTATCCCGGGATTGAAGGCGAGATCCCCGGCGCGCAGCTGCTGCAAACCATGCGCGACCAGGCGCGCGGATTTGGCGCCGAGTTCATTAATGACAAAGCCATCGGCGCGGATCTGACTGGAACCCCCCGGTCGATTTTTGGTAATTACAACGTCTACAACGCCAACGCGATCATCATCGCCACCGGTTCGATGGGACGCGGAAACCTGATCCGGGGCGAAGCGGAGCTGTTAGGACGCGGAGTTTCGTATTGCGCGGTTTGCGACGCGGCATTCTTTAAAGGAAAAGATGTAGCGGTGGTCGGAAAAAGCGACGAGGCGGTCGAAGAAGCCGCCTATCTGGCGCGATTCGCGAAAACGGTTCACTTTTTCGCCCCGACCGCGCGGATCAGCGTGTCCGATTCCCAGCTGCGGGAGCTGACTGCCAACGCCAATGTGGTCATGCACCCAGACAGCCTCGTCAAGGAAATTTTTGGGCAAGAACGGGTGGAAGGTGTTCGCTTTGTCCGGCGCGGCAGCGCTGAGGGCGAAGAGATCCTGCCGGTCGAGGGCGTTTTTGTCTACCTGCAGGGCGGCAAGCCCATCACAGATTTTCTGCACGGGCAACTCGAGGTTTCAGAACAAGGCTGTCTTCTGGTTGACCGCGAAAATCAGACCAGCATCCCCGGAGTCTACGCGGTTGGCGACGTGATTTGCGTGCACGTCAAACAAGCAGTTATCGCGGCCGGTGATGGGGCGATTGCCGCGATCACTGCCGAAAAATGGCTGCGCGGAAAAAACAAACCCCGCGTGGACTGGGGCTCCTGAGCCCAATCCCCCTTTTCCGGCAAATATCCGACCAACCTTAACACAAGGCAAAAACTGGTTACAATTGAGCAATGCCAAATTTAATTCCGGAAGATCTCGAAAAAGCAGCTCAACGCGGTGAACCCTCGCATGTGTGGCGCGCCGGGCAGGAACGGCGTTTTGCCATGCTCAGGCAAGCTGCCGGCTCCCGTTTGGCTGGCGCGGTGCTGGTGGACGGCAGCGGCGTCGGCATGTATCTCTCGCGCCTTGTGCCTCTTGCCGGTTTTGTGGTTGGGCTGGATATCGAGCTGCCGCGCGTTCAGGACTGCCGCGCTTACACTCCCAACGCCTATTGCGCCGCGGGTGAATACATCCCTCACCCCGAAAACACCTTTGACCTGATATTCAGCCATGAGGTGCTCGAACACGTTCAGGACGACCAGCTCGCCATCCAGGAGATGGTGCGCGTGCTCAAACCCGGAGGTCGGGTGGTGCTCTTTTGCCCGAACCGCGGTTATCCTTTTGAAACCCACGGGCATTACTGGAAAGGCCGCTATCACTTCGGCAATACACCGCTGATCAACTGGCTCCCGCGCCGCTGGCGCGATAAACTGGCTCCGCATGTCGAAGTCTACACCCGCAAAGACCTCGAAAAGCTCTTCGCGGGGCTGCCAGTGCGCTTCGTGGAACGCCGGACCATTTTTGGCGCTTACGACAACATCATCGAGCGCAGTCCCGCTTTTGGCAAAGCCCTGCGCTCCTTTTTGCGATTCCTCGAAAAAACGCCCCTCCAGCGTCTGGGGCTTTCTCATTTCTGGGTCATAGAAAAGGTCTAACCGCCGCGGCAAGCCAGTCAATTGATTTTTTGACCTGTCGTCAGTTAACCAGCAATCTGACCTGATTGGGCGCCAGCTCAACCGAGAGGCAGCCATTTTGGACCACAAACGGTTCGCCCTCCGCCAAGGCGTCCCAAAAATGCCAGCCGTTCAATTCGGCAAGATCGCATTGGATCCGCGCGGGTTCATCGGCGCTGTTGACCGCCACCACCACCCGGTTTTGCCCATATGCGCGGATAAACACGAATTGTTTTGATGCCACCCACACTTCACGATAGTCACCAAACATCAAGGCGGGGCTGTTTTTCCGAATTACCGCCAGTCTGCCGATCCATTCCCTCAGGTCAAAGGCGTGATCTTGGTTTCGCAATGCGAGCAGGTCAAAAGCAGGGCGCAGATTCCAGTCGTCGTTTTGTTTGACCGCTTCAAACCCAAATTCACTCCCATAATAAACGGAGGGCAGACCGGGGAAGCTGAACAGCAGCGCGTAAAGCGGATAGAGATGCCGCTTTTCCCGCAGCTGACTGGCAAGCCGCGTTACGTCGTGATTGTCCCCAAAGTTATAGATCGTCGCCAGATGTTTATAGATTCCGTTCGCTCCAAATTCGCGTTTGAGACTATGAGCGAGCTCAAAAAAGTTGCCGTCATTAAAAGAGGAGTATGTGCTTTTGTACAGTTCATAATTGGTCACGGCATGCAGCATCGCGTCGTTCGCCCAGCCGCGATAATCGCCGTGAATTACCTCTCCCATCAGCCACATTTCCGGATCAATCCGATCGACGAAGCCGCGCAATTCGTGCATAAACTCCGGGCTGAGCGCATCGGCGGCATCCAGCCGGATCCCGTCGATGGCGAATTCCTCTTTCCACATCGCGACCGCTCCAAAAAGATGCTCCCGCACAGCCGGATTGGCGAGGTTGAGCTTGACCAAGTCAAAATGCCCATTCCAGGCAAGGTAAGAAAACGGATCCCCCAGCGGACTGGTCTGGTCAAAATTGAGCCCATCGAACCATGCTGCATAAGGAGAGCCTTGCAGGTTTGCCAGCAAATCCCTGAAAGCCCAGAACTGCCGCCCGACATGATTGAAAACTCCATCCAAAACCAGCTTCATGCCGCGCGCGTGCAGCGCCTGGCTGAAAGCCGCCAAGTCAGACCGATCGCCCAGCCGGCGGTCAACCTGATAATAATCCGCCGTATCATAGCCGTGCGTGCCAGATTCGAACACCGGTCCCAGATAGAGCGCCGTAGCGCCCAAAGCCTGGATGTGATCCAGCCAGCCTTCCATCTGCCGCAAACGGGTGACCGGCAAAGATTGAAAATCGTTTTTCCGGGGCGCTCCAAGCGCTCCAAGCGGGTAGAGGTGATAAAAAATATCCTTTTGATTGATCCTGTTCATTCTTGCTCTTTCTATACCGCTTGGCATCGTATTTGTCAACTCGAAGGCGCTTCGCCGCGCTATTCCCGATAACTCGCTGAACAGCCGTGGGAATGGGGCGGCTTATCACCGCCATGGTTTCACGAAAGATAGCCATATCCCTTTTTGACACCGCAGCTTTTTTTGCGGTATGGGTCAAACCGTGCCGGGATTGAAATAATAAAAGGGGCGGCCTTGTTCAGGCAGCCCCACGTTGAATCGAACGAAGATCAATCTAAGGACGTTGGATCAGTGGAAGTGCCATTCCAAAAGAATGTCCTCAGAACTGAAGAGAAGATTGAGGTCCGAACCGGGCGGTATGATATCCATGCAGAAAGGGCAAGACTAAGCTGCGCGCCGTAGCAGGCCTGCTGGATGAAAATCGTTAAAGCGACTTATAAGCCCGCCAAGGCTCTATTTCTTTAAAAACAAGTCCCTTCGCGTGGTATTATGCAATTAATCTAATTAATAAAGGAGCTGTCATGTCACTCAAAAACAAAAAAGTCGCCTTCCTCGTTGCCGAAGGCGTTGAAGACCTCGAATATTATGCCGTCGCGATGCGCCTTAAAGAAGAAGGCGTCAACGTTCTCACCGCTGCCATGGACCTGAAAGCCATCCGGGGTAAAAACGGACTTGTGATCCAACCCGACACAAAAATTCAGGATCTGAACGCGGATGAGCTCTTTGGGCTGGTTTTGCCAGGCGGCTGGGCGCCGGACAAACTGCGCCGTTACAAGGAAGCTACCGAACTGGTCTCCAAGGTGAACCAACAAGGCAAGATCATCGGCATCATCTGCCATGGCGGCTTGCTCGCCATCTCCGCCAAAATCGTTAAAGGCAAAAAGACCATTGGCTCGCTGGGCATCAAGGATGACCTGCTCAACGCCGGCGCGGAATGGGTGGACGAAGCCGCCTTCAGAGATGGAAATCAGGTTTGGGGGCGTGTTGTCGCCGATATCCCCGATTTCAACCGCGAGTTGGTCAGGGCATTGAAGGGCGCCAAGTAAGCCTGTTGGTGGTACAATCCCATCACACTAAAATAACAATGCTGGAGGTTGCATGACACAAGAAGTATATGGATTTAAAGAAAAAAAGGGTCTCGCCGAAATGTTAAAAGGCGGCGTGATTATGGATGTTGTTACCGCGGATCAGGCAAAAATCGCTGAAGATGCCGGCGCGGTTGCCGTGATGGCGCTCGAACGCGTTCCGGCTGACATTCGCGCCGCAGGTGGCATCGCGCGGATGAGCGACCCTGAACTGGTCATGAAAATTATGGAAGCCGTCAGCATTCCCGTTATGGCAAAATGCCGCATTGGTCATTTCGTTGAAGCCCAGATCCTCGAATCGCTCGGCGTGGATTACATTGACGAATCCGAGGTTCTCACCCCGGCAGACGAAGCCTATCACATCAACAAGCACGCTTTCAAGGTTCCCTTTGTCTGCGGCTGCAAAAATCTTGGCGAAGCCTTGCGCCGCATCGGCGAAGGCGCCGCGATGATGCGCACCAAGGGCGAACCCGGCACGGGAGACGTGGTCGAAGCCGTTCGCCACGCCCGCGCGGTCTACAGCCAGATCCGCCGTCTGCAAGCCCTGCCATTGGAAGAGGTCATGACCTTTGCCAAGGACAATCAGGCTCCCTACGAACTCTGCCTGCAGGTACGCGAGCTGGGCAAACTGCCCGTGGTCAATTTTGCCGCTGGCGGCATTGCCACCCCGGCGGACGCCGCGTTGATGATGCAATTGGGCGTCGACGGTATTTTTGTCGGTTCCGGTATCTTCAAGTCGGGCGACCCGGTCAAACGCGCTCAGGCGATCGTCAAAGCTACCACCCACTTCCGCGAACCCGCCATTCTGGCAGAAGTCAGCCGCAATTTGGGCGAAGCCATGGTCGGCCGATCGGCAACTCAACTGCCCGACGGTGAACGCATGGCAGACCGCGGTTGGTAAACAGTAAAGGAAGCCGCATGAAATTTGGCGTCCTGGCGCTACAAGGCGATTTTCGTGAACACCGCATCAGCCTCGAGAAACTCGGGGCTGATGTGACAGAGGTGCGCCTGCCGGCTCATCTGGAAGGGCTGGCGGGCCTCATCATTCCCGGCGGCGAATCGACCGCGATCGGCAAGCTGATGGCTGCCTACGGCCTTCTGGAAGCGATCCGCGAATTTGGAAAAACTCGGGCGATCTGGGGCACCTGCGCCGGCGCGATCCTGCTCGCCAGGAATGTGGGCAGGGATCAGCCGCTGCTCGGGCTGATGGACATCACCATTGAGCGCAATGCCTTTGGCAGGCAGATCGATTCTTTCGAAATCAGCCTGCCGGTACCTTTCCTGAATCCGCCTGAACCGGATTATCAGCTCACTTTTATCCGCGGCCCCATCATCACCCAAATCTACGGTGACGCGCAGCCGCTGCTGAGCCTGCCGGATGGACGCGTGATCGCCGCCCGGCAGGGCAAATTGCTGGCGACGTCCTTCCACCCTGAACTGACCGAGGATCTTCGCTTCCACCGCTATTTCATGGAGTTAGCCAAATCAGAATCCGTAAAATAAGACCCTTCGACCTCTATAAAATCAGTCGTCAAAGCCTTTACGTTCAAGGTTTGGATACCAGTCGGCTCCTCACGCATGGGGAGCCGTTTAATTTATTAAACCTCATGCGGCAGGTTTCGCCGGGCGTGGAAACTACCGCCGTTATCTGCGATCAGGTGGAACAAGAAACCACCTTTGGTCAGATTGAAAAAAACGAACCCTGCGATTACGCCAAAATTGCCTATATTGGCGGGCTGGACTACCCGGACAAAAAAATCGTCGCCGCCATCCTGGAAAGCCTGACCGCCGCTGCCGGGAGCTGGGGCTCCTATGGCGTTTTGGCGGAGCTGCCCGAGCAATCGCTTCTGTTTGAAGGCTTTCGTTTGGCAGGGTTCAGCATCTGGGCAAGGCAGCAGATCTACCGCCTCAGCGCCGAAGCTGACTCCGGACCCCAAAAAATCTGGCGAGCCTGCAGCATGCGGGATCTCTTTGACCTGAAAATGCTGCACAGCCAGCTGGTCCCTTCTTTTTCACAAGCTTTGGCACCCCTGGAACACAATTACGAAAACGGTCTGGTCGCCTATGACGCGCAAGGGCGCTGCCTGGCGTTCGCTGAACTTTGCCAGGGTCCCAAAGGCATTTGGGCGCAGCCGATCATCAGTCCGGAAGCCGATGTCAGTTTTTTGCTCTCGCGGCTTGCTTTCGCGATCTCCAACCCCACCAACCGGCCGCTTTATCTTTGCGCCCGCTCCTATCAGCCGCTCGTTGCCCTCAGCGCCGAAAGAATGGGCTGTCCCAAAACAGGCGCCCAAACGCTGATGGTGAAACACCTGGTTTTACGCGAAAGAATCGAACAGAGCGCGCTAAAGAAAATTTTTGAAAGCGGATCGGTCGAAGGTTCCTTACCCGTTTCCCAGATCGACACCCATTGATAAAATCGCCGCCGCGCTGTCAAAGCTGTTTTTTACGAGCCAATCAACCTTTTTTCGATCGCCCGGGGCAGTTTCTTAGACAAAGCTTTTACAGATATTTGCTCCGCGCACGAAAAAAGCCGATAGTTAAGCGGTTTATTATAGAATACAAATATTGAGGTGAAGAATGAACAAGAAAATAGCAATAATCGTCGGTTCGATCCGTAAAAATTCCTACAGCCTTCAGCTAGCGCGGAACCTGGTTGGCTTTTTACCAGAGGGTTATCAGGCAGAATTTGTAAAAATCGATCATCTTCCGCTTTACAGCCAGGATTATGACACCGAAAACACCCCCCAGGAATATCTGCCCTACCGGGACCAAGTTAAATCCGCAGACGCGGTTATTTTTGTTACCCCGGAACACAATCGTTCGTTTCCTGCCGCGCTGAAAAACGCTCTCGACATCGGATCGCGCCCATATGGAAAATCGGTTTGGAACGGCAAACCAGCCCTGATTGTCAGCCAATCCACCGGCAATCTCTCCGGATTTGGGGCAAGCTCCCATTTACGGCAGGTTTTGAGTTTTTTGAATATGGCCGTGCTGGGTCAGCCCGAAGCCTACATCGCCAACAGCAAGACTCTCTTCGATGAGAATGGAAAAATCACCAACCCCGATACGCTCGCATTTTTGAAAATGGTGATAGAGGCTTTTATCAGCCACATTCAGCGTTTCGCATAGCGCCCGGCTGCGCCGAAACCAACATCTTAAAAACAAAACTCCCGTTTCCGGGAGTTTTGTTTGTTTCTGTTTTTATCTTGCCGTATTGATGGGCATAATGATATGGGTGAAGTGTTCATCGCCGACCCCGCGCAGCATGCCCAGCGTGTGCGCGGCGTTGGTTTCAAAAATCACATTCGGACTCTTGATGACTTCCAATGCCTCCCGGAACAGGCGGATATTGAACGAAATCAAGAGCGGAACTCCATCAACCGAGGCGTCAACGACCACTTCTGAAGAACCGGTTTGCTCAGATCGGGCTGAAATCTCCAGCATCGAGCTTTTTTCTCCGGCGACCTCCGGCTGGATATCAAACCTGGCGATGTAGCTGCCTTCGCGAGCGATGATTTCGGTTTGTTTGCAGGCTTTGAGCAGCTGAGCGGTGGAGAGCACCGTGCGGGTCTTGAAAGAAGGAGGAATGATGGCCGCATAGTTCGGGAAGCTGCCTTCGATCAGCTGCGAAACCAGTTCGGCGTCGTTCATGTGAAAAATCACCTGACCCCGGCCGGCAGGGAAAGCCATCATGATGGCTTCTTCCCCATTGACGGCAATGCGGCTGAGCTCCGAAAGCGCTCGTGCCGGCACAAGGGCTTTGAAATTCTGGGCGACCTTTTGCCCCATTTCAGATTTTGCGATCGAAATGCGGTAGCCGTCCGTGGCTGCCATTTCCAGCGTGCTGCCCTCAAAAAGCATCTGCACGCCCGTCAGGTTAGGCCGCGCGTCGTCGGTCGACGCGGCAAAAACGACCTGCTGGATTTGTTCCTTGAAATTTTCGAGGTTCAGGGTGATGGCGTCATCCAGCTCAGGCGAAGGCATCGGAGGGAATTCTTCGGCGCTGATGCCCTTGATGTCTGTGTTCAGGTTGCCGCATTTTACGTTCAGGCTCTGGGTCCGCTCATCCACCGAGAGAGTGACTTCCGTGTTTGGAAGGTTGCTGACCAAATCCACAAATGTCCGGGCGGGAACGGTCAGACCGCCTTCGTCCTGAACCTTGGCGCCGATCCAGGCACTGATCCCCAACTCAAGGTTGGTTGCCGAGAGCCGCAGACGACCGTTATCCGTTTTGATCAATATATTGGAAAGCACAGCCAGAGTACTGCGCGAGGTCACCGCGCGTGAGACGGTGCCCAGACCATGGGCGAGGTTCTGTTGTTGGACAGTTGCTTTCATTGAATCCTCCGAAAATTGGCGATTTATTCAATTAAGTATACCGTTATCCACCGTTTTTGACCATTATTCTTGCAGGAAACGGACAGCGCTTCCCCGACGAAACACCGGAAAAACCGACCCGCTTGCAGGGTTTTGAATTTTAGACGTCAAAAAACGCGGGACGCGGCATGGACGCTTTCAGGTTATGGCTTCACCAGCCATTCAGCGCTTAATTCTGTTCTTCGTCTTCATGCAGAAGCACCGCCAGTTCCTCCCACTGCCTGAAGAGGGGGTCGAGCTCACCCACCAGGCTCTGATATTCGTCGCTGAGTTTCTGCAGTTTTGCCGGATCGGAGGGTGGAGAGGCAAGTTTCTTTTCGCAAAGCGCTTTTTGGGTCTCTTTGGCGTGAATATCTTTTTCCAGAACCGCCAGTTTCTTTTCCAACTGCTGGCGTTGATTGCGGCTGAGCCCCTTTCTTTCCGGCCGCGTTGGTTTTCGCAAAATATCTGGGCGCTCCTGAGGTTCTGAGACCTGGGCAGGCTGAACGCGGGCTGTCAGAAATTCCCGATACTCCGAATAACTGCCCTTAAAAGCGCGCAGCCGTTCTTCGGCTGGAACAAGTTCCCAAATCTGAGTTGCCAAAGCGTCGATCAGATAGCGGTCATGAGAGACCAGCAGGATCGTGCCGGGATAGTCTGCCAGAACAGTCTGCAAAACTTCCTGGGTGGGCAAATCGAGATGGTTGGTCGGTTCGTCCAATAGCAGCAGATTAGCATCCGAAAGCGCCAGTTTTGCCAATGCCAGCCGGCCGCGTTCACCGCCCGAAAGGGTCGCCACCCGATCAAAAACCTGGTCGCCCTGAAAACCATAACGCGCCAGATAGTTGCGGGTCTCCGCCGGCAGCATGTTGGGCATCACCGTGTTGATTTCCTGCAACAGGTCATTGCCAGGGTCAAGATCTTCGTGAGCCTGCGCGAAATAACCCACTTTGAGGCTGGCGCCCAAGGCGATGCTGCCGCTCAGAGGGGGAATTTGCCCCAAAATTGTTTTGAGGAAGGTGCTTTTTCCGGCGCCGTTAGGCCCAATCAGCGCCACGCATTCCCCCCGCTCCAAAATGAGATCCGGGCTGCGGAAAAGCGCTTTGCCCTCGTCTTCATAACCGACCTCAAGGTCAAAGGTCCTTAAGACCAAATCTCCGGATCGTCCGCCAACCCTGAGCCGCAGGTGCACCGGTCGGGTATGAGAGGTTGGAGCGGTCAGCCGGCTGTCCCGCAGCAGGCGTTCCAGCCGGCGCTGGCGTCCGCGGGCTTGATTGTTGTTTTGCGTGCCCAGATTTTTGCGGATGTAGTCTTCCTGCTTTTCGATAAATTCCGTTTGGGCTTCATATTCCGCCAAACGGCGGGCATAACGCTCTTCGCGCTGGTGCAGATAAGCGGTGTAGTTGCCGCGATAGACTTCCAAAGCCGGCGTCATCTCCCAGATGACCCGGGCGGTTTGGTCCAGAAAGTAGCGGTCATGCGAGACGATGACGACCGCGCCGTTCCAATCGCGCAGATAGGCTTCGAGCCACTCCACGGCGTTGATGTCGAGATGGTTGCTGGGTTCGTCCAAAAAAAGGATATCCGGATCTTCCAGTAGGATCCGCGCTAGGCGGGCACGGGTGCGTTGGCCGCCCGAAAGCTGGCTGAGCGGACGCTGATAGTCGCTTTCATCAAAGCCCAAGCCTGCCAGGGTTTGCCGAATGCGCGCGGTATAGGTGTAACCGCCTTTGGCATCAAACCGGTGCTGGAGCTTGCCGTAACGCTCCAGTACCGCCGGGTCGCAATTCGGATCCTGCATTTTTGTCTCAAGTTGTTTCAGCTCATCCGCCAGAGCGAGCAACTCCTCAAAAGCGACCAGGCAGCTGCTCCAAAGCGTTCCCTGGGTCTCGAGGACCGCTTCCTGAGGCAGATAACCTACGCGCAGCCCGCGGGCACGATACACGGACCCTTGGCTGGGTTCATCTTCTCCTGCCAGGATCCGCAGCAGCGTCGTTTTGCCTACCCCATTGCTGCCAACAATGGCAACACGGGCATGATGAGGGATGGATACCGTGATGTCTTCAAAGATATCCACCGGACCAAAGGACCGTGCCAGATTCTGCGTAGTGAGTAATGCCATGATGGCAAAAGTATACCAGCCGGAGACCGTTATGGCAGAAAACAAGCTGGACAGCCGACGGCGTTATTCCCGTGTCACCGCGCAGACCTGATCCCTGACCACGATCTTCACGGTCAGTTCCCGCGCGCCGGACCCGAGCCGGATCCGCGCTTCGGCGCCATCTCCGGAGGTCGAGAGCAACTCCCAGCTTGCCTCGGTCAGCCAGGGATTAGCCGCCCGAAAAGCCGAGAGCGTCCGCATCAGATCCGCGAGCGAGCGGCTTCTGTGATTCTCTTCCCAGGGCATTGCCAGACGCGCCTCGTCAAAGCCGTGTGAACCGCGATCATGAATGGAATGGTTTTGGCTCAAACCTTTCTCGGTGCCGTAATAGACAATCGGCGGCTGCGGCAGCAGATAAAGCAAGGTCAGGGCGGCAACCAGCGACTCAAAATTGCCCTGCGCGGCAAAGATGAACCGGTTCATGTCATGATTGTCAATGAAGACCGGCCGGCTAAAGTCTGCCGGAAATCCTGTCTCTGAGGCGCACAAATAACCTGCCAGCTCGCTCACCGATCGCGTACGCAAAGCAAAGGTTTCGCGCAGGATCTGGCAGGTAAGGAAATCGAGCGTGCCATGCATACTTCTGAAAAACTGCGCCTGTTCATCCGCCGGGGCAACCACCTCCCCAAAGGTCCAGCAATCCGGGTTAATTTCAAGGCAGGCGCGTTGGAAATCGACCCAAAAATCCCGATCTGGTCCGTTGGCATAGTCCAGCCGATAGCCGTCCACTCCCATTTTCAGCCAAAACTGTGCCGCTTCCAACAGGTGCTGGCGCGCCGGGCTGCCAAAATGCAGGTTAAGCCTGGGCATGGTGGGCACATCATAAAAACTTTCATAAGTTTTTGGCCAGCGTTTCCAGTTGAACCAGGCATAACGCGGATCGGCTTTGGAGCCTTGGGCGGCGCGAAAGCTTTCATGCTGACTGGAACAGTGGTTGGCGACAAAATCCAGCAATATCCTCATCCCACGCTGATGAGCCTGACAGATCAGCTCCTCCAGGTCCCGCTTTCCGCCAAACCGCGGTTCGATTTCAAAATAGTCGCTGATGTCATAGCCGTGATGCGACGGGCTGCGAAAGATCGGGGACAGCCAGAGGCAGTTGAAGCCAAGGTCCAGAAGGGTATCCAATTTTTCCGTCAACCCCCGCAGCGTTCCGCCAAAAGGCTGCATCAAATCCTTGGTCTGCAGCCATTCTCTCCCTTTGCCGGGGTTAAAGCGGTCGACAAAGACCTGATATACGCGGGCATGCTCTGCCCACGCTGGGGTCCGGTTGGCAGGGTTCAGCCATTGAGCAAATTGGGTCGCTTGCTCCCCCGCTTCGCTTTGATTGTCCGCGAAGACTTCGCGCCCATCCGCCAGTCGGGCAAAAATCTTATAGCGCAGCAGATCGCCCGCGGACACCGGCAGCTCAGCCCGCCAGAAAAAGACCCATCCCCAGGTCAGGTCGTCCCACTCTTACCCAACCGCGGCAAAATCAACCTGAGACTGGGACTGCCAATCGTCCCGCGTCCACAGAAGGTGAACGGACTTGACGCTCAGCCGGCTGTGGGTGGTGGCATAAACGGTCAGGCTTCCAGGGGTCACGTCTGGATCCCAGCAGGTTTGATCCCAATGGTGCACGCCCAAAACCCGTCTGGCGTGATAGCGCAGGTTCCTGGGCGGCTTTTCGACATCTCCAAAAATATGATCGGGGTATTTTGCTGTGATTTTTGACATATCCGGGCTCCTCCGAAGGCTTTTTTTATTCTACCTCAGCCGCGGGATTGTCCGCGCGAAAAGCAAAGTTAACGCTATAATCCTGACCATGCAGAAAGAACCGCAAAACTTTCAAAAGATCCCGGGGGAAGCCCTTTTGCTCTTCACCGCCCTGATTTGGGGAACCGGTTTTGTCGCCCAACGGATGGCAATGGACGGCATGAAACCCCTGGGCTTTGTCGGCGTCCGTTTTCTGTTGGGCTGTCTGGTTTTGCTGCCGATGCTGATCCACCAGATTTGGTTCGGCAAAAAATCCCGGCTCGACCCGGAAAAAAACCGCCAAAGACTGCGGTCGAGTTTTTTGCCCAGTCTGATTTGCGGCAGCTTCCTTTTTTTGGGCACAACTTTTCAACAAATCGGCATCCTCAGCACCACTGCCGCCAAAGCCGGCTTCATCACCTCCCTCTATCTGGTTTTGGTTCCGCTTTTGGGAATCTTTATGGGCAAACGCGTCAATCGCTGGGTTTGGATCGGCGTGGTTTTGGCATTGGCGGGGGTTTACTTTTTGTCTTTCGATCAGGTCGACTTTCACCTGCGCAAGGGTGATTTTTTTCTGTTGCTGGGAGCTTTTTTTTGGGCTTTTCAGATCCTCGCATTGGACTATTACAGCTCGGTGACCGACAACCTCTATCTGGCTTTCGGACAGTTCGCGGTCACTGCCGCGTTGGGGTTGCTGGGAGCTGGGCTTGCCGAAAAAAGCCCGCTATTCCAAAATTCATCGGCAATTTTGCCGCTGCTCTATTCAGGTTTCATCGCCGTAGGCGTGGCATTTACGCTGCAGGTGTTTGGCCAGCGGCGCGTCAACCCAAGCCTGGCGTCGCTGATCATGGGGCTCGAAGCCGTTTTTGCCACTTTGGGTGGCATGGTGTTTCTGAAAGAACGGCTTGAGCCGCGGGAGTGGCTGGGCTGCGCCATCATGCTGGCGGCGGTGCTGCTGGTGCAGCTTAAAGGACAGCAAAAGAAGCAAATCGAAGATCAAAATCCATCTTCGGATCCTGTTTGATCATTTAGTACCCCCAAAGTAATATTTCCCTCTTGACATTAGATATATATCTAATAGAATTGAACATTATCTAAAGGAGTGTTCCATGGAAGACACGATCAAGACAAAAATTCGATGGGATATTGGCACAGCCTATGATCTTTTTATCAGCCTGCGCATTCTGCACGAACCGGAAGATTACAACATCCGCGCCTCATGGGCAGCCGGCGTGCGTTCCCGCATTCCAGCCGAACACAGGGCGACGCTTGAACAGATAACCCGCATTATCGTTTCGCCCCTCAGCTTCATTCATTCACTGGACGAACCCAAGGATTCCGCCCAACTCATCAAGCGGCTCAAACAGATCCCTCCGGGAAGGATCCTGGAAACGCTTTCTTTCCGCACGCGCACCCCTGAGGAAGTAAAAGAGTTTTATTTGAATACTACCTCCCGAAAAAAGTGGACCCGGGACGAAATTGACGCTCTGGTCAAACGCCGCGGTTTGACCGACAACAAAAACGCCAAACTGATTTTAAACGCGCTCTACAACGCCTGGTCGCATCGCGAAAGTTTTGGGGTCAGCCTCGTGCAGGCGCTTGAGGCGTACATCGAAACCTTTTTTGCCGAAGAAGAACAGCGCATCCGTCCGGTTTTGGAAAAGGAGCTCTCGCATGCGCGCATGCGCGCCGGCAGCCGCCCCTTGCCCGCGATGCTCGAAGAAATCACCGCCGGAGTGCGTTACGGCGACCTGGAACATATCAATTCCATCACTTTGGCGCCGACTTTTTGGGGCTCGCCTTTCATGTTTTATGAGCATCTGCAGGATTTTGAACTGATCGCTCTTTTTGGCGCGCGCCCCGGAACCATGTCCATCATTCCCGGCGATATCGTCCCCGACGCGCTGCTGCGCGGCATGAAAGCGCTGGCAGACTCCACCCGCCTGCGTATTCTGCGCTATCTCGCGCAGGAACCGCAAACAGCTTCGGAACTTTCCCGCATATTGCGGCTAAGGCCTCCCACAGTGAATCACCACCTCAAGCAGCTCAGACTTGCCGGCATGGTTCAGGTATTTTTGAGTACCAGCGGCGAACGAAAATTTTCTGCCCGCTATGAAGGCTTTGACGATACTCAGGATTTATTGAGCCAGTTTGTGCGGGGTGGATAGCCATGAAGACCGAGGAGAAGGTTGAAAAAACACCAAAAATCCCGGTCTTCTCCACTTACCTGAGCCGAATCCGACTGTTCAGCCATAATGCCCGGCTCTATTTGGTGAGCGAAGCAGTCTATGGGGTCGCGACCGGCATTTTTCAGCTTCTGTTCAATTTTTACGTTCTGAGCCTGGGCTACAACGAAGCCGTTTTAGGCAATATGGTGGCGGCGCGCAGCATGACCAGCCTCATCGTCGCGCTGCCGTTGGGGATCCTGGTGGACCGCATCGGCAGACGCAACGCGATCACCATCAGTGTCGGCGGGTTCGCGGTTTCGGTTGCCCTGATGCTGCTTTTCCCTACCAGCACCATGTTCATCGTCATGAACATATTGCAAGGCATCGCCCAGTCCTTGGGCGGAGTCGCCATGGGTCCCTTCCTGATGGACAACAGCAAGGAAACCGAACGAACCTATCTTTTCAGCCTCACCTCCGGCATGCGCATGACCGCTGTCTCGATCGGACAATGGGTGGGCGGTTATTTGCCAACCTGGTTTGCCTATCGCCTCGCGGTCAGCGCCATGGACACCAAAGCCTATTCTCTCTCACTTTGGACGGTCAGCCTCTCCGGAATTTTGGCAACAGTCCCGCTGCTGCTGGTCAAAAACAGTCTGAGCGACCGAACCCACAGCTCAGCCTTCCATTCTCTTTCCTTCATCCGCAAAAACCCGCGCAAGTTTTCCAAATTGATCTTGCCCAACCTGATCACTTCGATCGGCGCCGGCTTGATCATGCCTTTCATGAATGTATTCTTTCGCACGGTCCATCATCAGAGCGACACTTCGATCGGCGCTTATTTTGCCTGGGGAAGTCTGGCGATGGGGTTGGGGTTGATCATCGCCCCGGCTTTGGCGGAACGCTTTGGGAAAATTAAGGTCGTCGTCGCCTCGCAGGGACTTTCGGTTCCCTTTTTGATCGCGCTTGGGTTTGCGCCTTGGTTTGGGATCGTGCTGCTGGCTTATTACGTGCGCACCATGCTGATGAACATGAGCAGCCCAATTTATTCCACCTTTGTCATGGAGCAGGTGGATCCCGAATCCCGCGGGATGCTGGCAAGCCTGACCAACATGGCCTGGAACTTCGGCTGGGCTCTCAGCCCGACCGTCAGCGGTTATCTGCAGATCAAATACGGTTTTGGTCCGCCATTTATGCTGACAATTCTCTTGTACTCCGTTGCGATCCTGATGTACTATTTTTGGTTTTTGCGCCCGTCTCAAGCCAAAAGCGAACAGCAGCCGGCATAAGCCGTCTTTTTTGTCCATTGCGCGGAAATTTCAGGATCCGGGCTGCCCGGATCGCCTAACGGCTGATCCAGGTGTAGCTTTTGGCGGAAGAACCGACATAAACCACCCGTTCCCCATTCACCAGTTTTCCGGCGTAATTTCCGCTTCCGGCGACAGCCTGCCAGCCGCCCATGACAAAAGGATAGGGCGCTTCGACAGACAGCCATTCACCGTTGTATTTTCGGGCGATGTGCAGATGCGTGCCTGTTGAAGTGCCGCCGGCACAGGAGGGATGCCCGACCGGATCGTCCTGATCCAGCCAGGTGCCGACGGGCGCGCGCCCTTCCGGCAGCATGTGCATGTAAACCAGGACCCAGCCGGTTCCTTCGTTTCCATCTCCATCCAGGTCAATCGCGACCGCGCCGCGTTCACTGCGCACCACCAGCCCCGGGACTGCGGCGGTCGCCCACATGGGCGAAGGGATGCAGCCGGGTTGATTGTCCACCGGCGCCAAATCGACCGCGCCTCTTGGACTGCCGTTCTGCCAGGTGAGATGAGGTCCGGCTGTCAGCGCCCAGGTTTCTCCGGGTAGAAAAGGCAGGGTCATTTCCGGCTGCGTCAAATTGGGGGGCATCAGCGTGCCCATCAGAGCCGAGCGCTGCCACGGGTCGCCAAACAAACTGTTATGGAGGGCAATAAACCCGTTGGGGCTGTAGAGGGCGTTATAAAATTCGGCAGAATCATACAGACCGGCAAAAAGGTTTTGAACCGCGACGCTGCCGGGGTTGAGCTCCGGGGCGATGAAGTTATTTTTCCCATCCTGATAAAAAAGCCCGTTGATGCTGCCTTCCCGCCATCCGTAAAATCCGCGGGAAAGTTCGCGTGCCGCCACCTGCAGCTCTTCGTACAGCCCTTCCACCCCGTCCGCGTCGTAATTCAGCGGGGAATCATTGGTCTCTGCGCCTTCGGGCCAGCCAAAAAGCCAACCGGATTGAAACTCCGTCAGCGAGAGCAGCAAGCGCGGATTGGTGGAAGTCTCCCGCGCGACCAAGTCGATGATCTCGGGTCCGGAATACCATCCGCCGTAAAGATATTCGCCGTAACTGTTTAAATAACCGTTGGCGTGAGCCGCGTAGGCGATAATGTCGGATTTCGCCGCGTCGGGACCGTAGAGGACTTCGGAATCCGGGAAAACTACCTGATCATAAGGCGCATAAAAAGTGGGGCTCGGAACCCCCAGCGGGGTATTGACCGGCAAAACCGTTTTGATCGCGAAGCCTTCGGCGCCCTGGATTTGATAGGGGTTGGCAACACGAAAGCGCCGGGCGACCGTTTCAAGCCGATCGCCGGATCGCGTGCAGTAGAGTTGGTTGCCGGGGATCAGCGCCAGGTCGCAAAGCGTCTCAGGCGTCGGTTGAACCGGAGCCAGCGTTTCCAGCGGCAAGGGCGTGGGCTGCGGGTCCTGAAAGGCTTGCCCGGGCACATTCGGGGTCGCTGGGCTGTCTTGAGCCGGCAGCCCGGTGGGCATGTGCTCCTGCGCCACCATTGTCTGCCTGGCTGCCAGGAAAACGGCTGTAGATTGATAATCAACGCGGGGAAAGTTGCAGGAGATCAACAAAAAAACCGCCGTCAAACAAACCGCGGTAATTCGGATGAGGGACAGGCGTCCGGGGGTTTCGCGCGCTTCAGCTTTCCGGGTGAATACGGAATTCATAGATACCCTCATTGTATTGCCATTCGTGTCCGCAGCCCGGGCAGGTTTGCGTGGCTTGGCTCTCAGGAAGGGCATGCCCGCAGATGGGACAGGCAAAAAAATCGCTTTCTCCAAGGAGCGGAGACTCGCCCAGGGCACGGTTGAGGGTAAAAATACTGGGAGTGAAATTTTTGATTGGCGCGATATTCTGCAGGCTCGAATCCCAGCTTACAAGGCGATCGTGCGGGATATTATTTTTAAACCAATCGGCACGGAAAAATGACACCCCAAGCTGTTTTTGCTTCTCAAATCCAGCTTCCCCCAAAATTTCCGCAATGGTCGTGGGATGAAAATTATAGTTCAGACGCACAAACTCCACTTGTTCTTTAGAAAAGGGGTTCCAATCCTGACGTCGGAACAACCAGCGTAAAATTGCCTTGAAATTGCGTTTGTTGGCAAACTCCAACAAAAAACGTCCGTCCTGCTTCATCACCCGGCGCACGGATTTCAAAGCTTGAGCCGGGTCTGACATATGATGGAGCGTGCGGATCATGGTCGCGCCGTCAAACAAGCCCGAAACAAACGGCAGTTTGTAGATATCAGCCGCGACGTAGACAAAACCCTTGTTTTCACCCAGACGATCGCGGGCTTGCGTCAGCTGGGTGCGGGAATAATCGAGCAAAACGATGCGTTCCCAGTTTTTATAGCGGGGAGTCACCCTGCCCGCGCCGGCTCCCAACTCAAGCAAAAGCCTGCCGCCTCGCGTAAACAGCTTTTTAAGCGCCACAGTTTCCACCGCGTCTTCGTAACGGCGGTTGGATTCGTCCCAAAAGCGGGTCTGATAGTCTGAACCCTCATAGGAACAGACCGGTGGGGTGGTGGGGTTTGTGTCTTTGTCTGTCATTTCAAATGCATTCGGACAGGTTTGCCGGCAACACCCGGAGATACCTCCTTACCGCTGCTTCCTCTCGGACCTGACGGGGTTCGCAGGGCTCCGCCGCACCGGTCCCGCCCGAATGCGGGGTTAAGGATAATGGAAAGGCTGACGGCTGTCAATCATCATTTTATCCGTCAGCATTTTTTGTATGGAAGCACAGCTTCCAGAAATGGTTTCGAACGAAAGATTTAAATGTTGGTCAGAAAACTTTAGTCCCCCGAGAACCTTGAGTACAACTGCTCTATTTCTGGAGGCAGGTTTGTTTCATTACTTATCTCCGTTATTTCCTCGACGCTGTCCGGATATAGTTTGCCAGATTCCCCAATCAACGCGTAAGTATAAGTGATCGGGTAGCCTGAATTCAGGTCGATGTCATATTGAATTGCGATACCACAAGTGTTTTCATTCAATCGGGGGTTTTCACCACAGACAAGCCCATCATATGGCTTCTTTAAAGTCAAACTTAAAGCCGGTCGATTGTTGACAACCGTTTCGACGTATTCGATCTCTGAATCCCTGCCGGCATAATTCCGAAGGTTTTTTAAGTAACTCAGGTCAATTTGACCAATCGTTAAGCCTTTTCTCGTGGTCTGGATGGCATCCGTTGGTTCGACAATGTCAGTTACGTTCATCTTGTTATCCAAGAGCACTGTCACCTTCTTCATCGGTTCCGCATAGGTAAAAGTCGCAAACAGCGGGGACCTCTCCAGATCCATATAAACATGTATTTCGTTCCCGGTCAACAGACCGTCCTGATCAAGTTCATACCAGGCGCTCCAGATGGTATGGGGCGGTTTCATTACCCTGTCTGGTGGGGGCGTATCAGATTGATTTTTTTGAGCTTCTTCCAAAAGGAACTCGTAAAAAAAATTATTTTCCTTTCTTTCCAGATGAAACCAACCGGGGACCGAGAATTTTGCCAAATAGACTTCCCGTAATTCTTTTAACAATGGCGAAATTTTGATCAAAGATGGATTTTCCAAATCATAGTACATTTTCCAGTCGGTTGGCGTTGGACCAATTGTTTCGATGCCCTGGGAAACTTCATCGGTTGAATCAGGTTTTGGAGTTGTTCTATTGGCACAACTAACCAGGAGAAGAAAGGCAAAAACAGTAAAAAGAATATGCGGACACTTTTTCATACTATTTTCTCCTTTTCGACCCTCCTGTACCAAACAATCGGGCACAGGAGGGCTCTAATAAGTGAGGAAACGTTGGTACTGCTTAATTACTTGTTCTTGCTATTGTTTGTTGAACCGTAACTTATTCATTGGACAAACGGAGCTGTCGTATCTCTTCCAATGCAGCCAGCATTGCTTCGGCCGTATCAGCCGGCATAGAAACCGCGGGTTCGTTTTTGAGGTTTTGGTAACTGCTCCAGAGTTCGGTCTTTCCAGATGCCAGAACAGCATTCGTGCGGCCTTCCAGGATATTCCCTGTTGCCTTGTCGAAGGTCGTCTTTTGGCTGAAGGCAATAACCGGTTCCGCAAATTGTTCAAAATCGAGTGCGTCCATACGGTATTGTATTTCAACAATCATGCGTTGATCGTTTTCATCGACTTGAATTTTTGCAATATCCGCCTTATTTCGGACCAGGTCAGCCAGGAATTGAGAAACCTGACTCTTCAGGGTGATCACGTCCATATCGGGTGCGCTCTCAGATGAGTCGGGAAGCAGTCCCCGTCGCATCAGGGTCAAATTTCCTCCCTCTCCCGAGTCGTTCGCGGCTGAAATTTGAAGGACATTTCCGGCTTTGTCTCGCATCATGACAAAACTCGCTTTACCGAGTTTTCCGTCAGCATCCTCCACATAAATCCAGGAGTCTTCGATCATGTAGTCTGATGTGAGACCCTCGTATGGAGTGCCTTTCATTAGATCCGCGAAAGGATTTACCCTAACGGTGACGGATTCTATCCAACCGGTCTGGCTAAGGTAAGCGATATTTGTTTTTTCGAGTACTTCCAGTTTTAGAACTAACTGTTCAGGAGTGATACTTTCGCTCATGACGATATCTTGAGCAAAAGCGGTGTTGCTGGCTTGCGCAAGGCTGGCGAAAATCAGCAGCAACACACCTACTGTAATTATTTTTTTTATGTTTTTGAGTATTGTCATCATTCTCCTTTACTAACTAAATACGGGAGGGCAGTTTTGCCCACTGATTGACACTCTTCCTCACAAAAAACATTGTAACATAAAAAAAAGTGTCAAGAATCGGGTCAATCAGCCTGGTTTGCCCGTTTTCCTATGTGTCAAACCTGGCACAAGCTATTCACTTGCTGAGGAGCAACGATGGCGATAGTTCGATTTACAATCTTTGATCACAAACCCGGTTAAACCCACAGCCGCGGCAGCGGGCGGAGGAGTTGTGGGAGCGGGCGGGAGGGACAGAAGCCCGGCAGTCGTGTTCGCGCTGGCGCATTTGCCCGATCAGGTCGATCAATTCGCTCTCCAGCGCTTGCGTGTAGGGGATCTTAAAGGATCTGTCCTGATATTGGATCAATCCATATTGCGGACGAACGCCATAATTTTTTTCAACCAGGCAGCAATATGCCGCCAGTTGAATGATATGGGAATCCCAGGGCTGCCGCGGCGCGTTGGAGCTTTTTAGTTCCACAGGAATCAATGCCCCATTTTCTCCCCGAACAAGATAATCTGGTTTTCCAACCAAGCCAAGGCTGGCGTCATAAAGCGCTTTGGCTGGTTTTTGCCAATACCGGCTGTCCGCGTAGAATACTTCTCCCTGCGGCAATCCGGAACGCTTGCGCAAAAAGAGGCTCAGCAGCCAGACCGCGAGAGCCAGCAGCACCAGCAGGATCGCCCAATGCTGAGCCTTCATGAGAGCACGCTCCACAAGAATATCAACAACGCAAGAACGACCAGCATCAACGCCAGCCAACGAAGTAGTTGAGATTGCCGAACCCCGCGGCTGTGAGACTGATGGACCCGGCTGCCCAGGTCCATCACGGCTTGATTATCAGATTTTTCGCCCTGGCAGGTATAGTACCAGGAGCGGCGGCAATAGAGAAAAGCCCCCAGTTCTGAGGCGCTGATCTGGCGCATCAGTCTTGCTGATCGGAAAGCTGAGACGAGAGACGGTCGAGCTTTTGAGCCAGCTGTTCTTCGCGGAAGGCAACGGTGATATCTCCCCGGGTGCGTTCGATGATGCCGCGCGCCAGGTCCGTGCGGCGGCGCAAGCCTTCCGTGATCGCGTCCGGGAAGTCCATCGTCACCAGTTGGGTGTAAACTTCGTCCATCGCTTCCAAAAGCCGCTCGACTTCGCGGTCATATCCCGGGCGCAAAAGATCCAGGCAGCGCCGGCGCAGCTCGCCCAGCGTTTCCGCCAACCCGTTGAGGTAGGCGGGGGCTTCCGCGCCCAGGGCTTCGGGTGTGGGTAGGTCTTCGCCAAGGATCATCGCGACGGTCAACTCAGCTTCACAGTACTCTTTCAGAGCGTCCTGAGTATAACCGGCATAATAGAGGTCAGGATGCGCGACCTTGAGGCTTTCCCGCAGGCGCGTGGCAAGCTCACGGCCATTTGCCAGCTCCTGGCGGGCTTCCGGCTCCTCGCCGCGATGAATGGCGCGGATCGCGAGGGAAGCGTGCTTGATGCACTGACGGGCGTCCCGCAGCGCGTCGTCCCGCAGCGCGGTTTTGTTTTCGAAATCCGCCCGGATTTCATCACAAATCTGATCGAGTCTGTCCATTTTATTCGCTTTCAGCTGGCGGCGCGCCGGTCCCCTTGAAGAGCTCATCTGCCAGAGTCGGACCCTGTGGAATCCGGATCTCGCCAAACGCGGCTTCGTAGCGTTTGATATTCTCGTTCAGCGCGCGCTGCACCAGCTTCATCCCGATTGGAGAGAGCAGTAAACGCGTGTTTACCTTCGGTTTTGCCAGACCAGGCAGCATGGTCACGAAATCGAGCAAAAACTCACTCGGGGTGTGGGTGATGTATGCCACATTGACATAACGCGCTTCCAGATCTTCGGGTATTTCAACCCGGATTTGCTTTATTTCCGGCATTTTAGCCCGCTTTAGAAGGGTACTTCGTCTTCGTCATCCATCGGTCCATAGCCTGAGGAAGACTCTTCGCCTTTGGGTGACATAAAGCGCACATTCTCAGCCGTCACTTCATAACTGGCGCCGTATGTGCCGTCCTTGCGTTGAAACACTTTGGGAGAACCGTTCTCGTCCGGGCGCAAACGTCCTTCGATCAGGACTTTGGAACCTTTGTGCAGATATTGGTTGCAGCTTTCAGCCTGTTTGCCAAAAACGCTGATCCTGAACCAGGTTGTTTCGTCTCTTTCGCCATATCTTCTGCTGGTCGCGATGCTGAATGAGGTAAGCGGATTGCCATCGGGGGTATAGCGCATTTCCGGGTCGCGCCCTAAGTTGCCGATAAGAATAAGTTTCTGATACATGTGTGGATCCTTTCGAGTAGTGTGCGTTGTTGTGTGGTGTATCGGTATTAATTCTACTTCAAATTAGGCGGCGTTGATTGGTTTGCACGCTTTCAATGAGCGCTCTCAGGCGGGATACGCGGCAGAACAGGTCTGTTGAATTCCCGGCGCTTCGATTTATAATGTGGATATGCAGGATCAACCGCTGGTATCCATCATCACGCCATCTTTCAATCAGGCTGCTTTTTTGGAGCAAACCCTGCGTTCCGTGCTGGAACAGGATTATCCCCATCTCGAATACTGGGTTATCGACGGCGGTTCGACCGACGGGAGCGTCGCGATTATCAAAAAGTATCAGGATCAATTAGCCGGCTGGGTTTCAGAAAAGGACCGCGGTCAAGCCGACGGCATCAACAAGGGTTTTGCCAAAGCTACCGGTGAGATCATCGGCTGGCTCAACTCGGATGATGTCTACTATCCCGGCGCGATCCGCGCTGCCGTCGAAGCGTTTCGGGCGCATCCGCAGGCGGGTTTCGTTTTCAGCGACGTCGAATCGATCGATGGGGATGGCAAGGCCTTCAACCTGATGCGTTACGGCGATTGGAAACTGGATGACCTGATGGCATTCAACATCATCGGTCAACCGGGGGTTTTCATGCGCCGCGAGGTGCTTGAACAAGCGGGTTTCCTGGATTTGAGCTTTAATTACTTGCTGGACGTCCAGCTTTGGCTCAAAATGGCGGCGATTGCCGAACCTTTCTACGTCCCAGGTGCCGTTTGGGCTGCGGCGCGCATGCACGAGCGCGCAAAAAATACCGCGCAGGGGACCGGTTTTGGACCTGAGGCGTTTCGGATCGCCAGGTGGCTTTGCCAGGACGAACGCTTCTATCCGCTCAGCGCCCGGAATTACAGACGGATTTGGGCGGGCGCCTACCGCGTTAACGCCTTCTATCTGGTTGAAGCCAAAGAATACGCCCAGGCATTGCGCTCCTACGCCAAAATGCTTGGCTTCAGGACCCGCGTTCATCCAAAAACCTGGCGCAGAATTGGCTTCGCGCTGCTGGGCTTTTTGGGATTGGACAAAATCCGCTCACTCTATGAGCGCTTGCGCTCCCACGCCTACGATCAAAAAAAGACCCTCAAAGACAGAAATGGAAACGGCAATGCCTGAAACTCCGCTGCCAAAAGTCAGCGTCATCACCCCATCTTATAATCAAGCCGCCTTTCTGGAAAAAACGATCCGCTCCGTCCTGGAGCAGGATTACCCCGACCTGGAGTATATTATCATCGATGGCGGCTCCGATGACGGAAGCCGACAAATCATCGAAAAGTACGCCGACAGGCTGGCTTACTGGCAATCCCAAAAAGACAAGGGTCAAACTGACGCGATCAATCAGGGTTTTTCACGGGCAAACGGTGAGATTTTGGCGTGGCTCAACTCGGACGACGTGCTTTATCCCGGAGCGATCCGCTCCGCGGTCAGTTATTTGAGGCAACATCCTCAGGTCGGCATGGTTTATGGCGACTGCGATTGGATCAACGCGCAGGACAAGGTGATCGGCAGGTTCCCGGCAGCCCAAACCGATCTCAAGAAACTGCGCCGGGGCTATGTGCACATCCCCCAACAAGCCTCTTTTTTCCGGGCAAAGCTTTGGCGCGAGGCGGGACCTTTGGACGACAGTTTTTACTTTGCCATGGACTATGATCTGTGGACCCGCCTGGCAGCCCGTGCCCCGCTTTTGTATGTGAAAGAAGTTTGGGCGGGTTTTCGCCTGCACGAAGGAGCCAAATCGATTGCCGAGGACGACCGCTGTTGGCCCGAAATGCTGCGCGTCCACTATCGGGACGGCGGCAAAAAAATTTCGCTTTTCACGATGAAATATTGGCTTCGAAAGATACTTCAACCGCTCTGGATCTGGCTGCGGCGTCAGCGCGTTAGAGGCTGAAGCTCACTTGCGGAGAGTCTGCTTCCTTTTTTACTGACCGGATGGTCGATTCCCGCTGACGCGCGGATTTATTCCACCGCGACGACTTCGGCATCCGGAAAGAACTGGCGTATGGTGCCGGCAACCCAGCCTTGCAGTGTTTGGGTTGAAAGATCGCAGTCGGCGCAGGCTCCGCCAAGCCGCACCTTAATTTGCTTGCCTTCGATGCCAACCAGCTCGACTGAACCGTGGTGGAACTGTTCGATATAGGCGCTGATTTGCTCGATCAGACCGGCGATTTGGTCATCGCGGGAAAACTCTGGGGTGGGATGATCGGTCATAAATTCTCCTTCTGAATCGGTCGCTTGTGCGACAGTCTAATTCTATCATGGGAAAACCCGCTCAAAGCACCGCCTGTCTCTCAGAGACTAATCAAAAAGTTTTTGCTGCAAAAGATGCTCGCAGAAGCTTCGGCGGTGGAGAGGACACAGCCCGAATTTTTCTATGGCGCGCAGGTGACCGGGCGTGCCGTAGCCTTTGTTTTGTCCAAATTCATAAACCGGATATTGGTCAGACAGCACCAACATGTGCTGGTCGCGGGCTTGTTTTGCCAAGACCGAAGCGCAGGCAATAGAAAGGCTGCGTTGGTCGCCTTTGATTAAATTTATCTGATGGACATTACAGCGCGGCAGCTCAAAATAATCGAGCAAGAGTTGGCTTGGCTGAGATTTGAGACCCGCCAGCGCTCGCTCGAACACCAATACGCCGGCGCGAGCCATCCCGATTTGATCGATTTCCTCGTTTTGCACCCAGGCGATGGTCCAATCTTGCGCGACCCGTCGAATGATGGGCGCCCAGTGTTCGCGTTCGAGATAGGTCAGTTGTTTTGAGTCGCGTACGCCAAAGAGCTCCTTTTCGAGCCCGTTCCAACTGGACGGGAGGATCACCGCGGCCGCGCAAAGCGGACCTGCCAGCGCGCCCCTGCCGGCTTCATCCAATCCGGCAGCCAGCTCGCCGCGCTGCCAGCACTCCGCTTCGTATTGCAGGTTTGGAAAATCCGGAATCAAAGCAGGGTCAAAGCGTTTTGACACGATAGACGCCTTTTTGCTTGTTGCGCCGAATCAGGAGCAGTTCCCGGAACATGCGCCAACTGTCCTGGAGGATCCGCACTTGAGAGCCCGGTTTGTAGTGCCAGGTGATCGGCACTTCTTTGACCCTAAAGCCGAGCGTTTGGGCAATGGTGAGCAGTTCCACGTCAAAACTCCAGCCTTCCAGGGTCTGGAGACGAAAGATCTTTTCGGCAGCATCGGCGCTGAAACACTTGAAACCGCATTGGGTATCCTGGACACCGGGCAAGACCAACAGACGCACCAGGAAATTGAATACCCTCCCGATCAGGTGGCGATAAAAGGGCTCCCCGATCCTTTTTGAACCTTTTTTTTCGCGGGACGCGATCGCGACCTGCGGGTCGGCTAACCTTGGCGGCAAAAAATTGAGGATTTCTTCGATAGGCATCGAAAGGTCGACATCCGCCATGAATCGATAGTCGCCCCGAGCCGCCAACATGCCCTCGCGGATCGCGTTGCCTTTCCCGGCTTGGTCGAGATGCAGACACCGCAGCTGGGGAAAAGCGGCTTGATGGGCTTGGGCGATTTCGTAGGTCCCGTCGGTGCTGGCATTTTCGACCACCAAAACTTCACAATCGGGCAGGTATTGCTGAACAAACTTCTGGATTTTATCGAGAGACTGGGGGAGACGCTGCGCTTCGTTATGCGCGGGGAGGATAATGGACAGGAAAATGTTGTTGACTCTCACCATTTGCGCCTTTTAAAGAGTGGTCGGGGTGGACGGACTCGAACCGTCGACTTCTGCGTCCCAAACGCAGCGCGCTAGCCAACTGCGCTACACCCCGGCGGAGTAGAAGTATACCCGCTTTGCGGAAAAAACGTCAAGAAGCGCGTTTTTCAACAAGCAATAACGCAGCCAGCAGGCATCGCGGCTGTTTTTGGAACTTTATTTTATTAACCTGCCTGATCTTGCCGATGATTGGCTATTTATCATCGAAAAGACTGGCGTAATCAACTTTTTCGAAAATATCCAGCTTCCCGCCAATTGTGGCATCCACGATCCGGCGACCTGCCGCTTCGTAGGAACGGCGAGCCAGGCGATAGGCTGCTTCCGAAGTTTCCAAATCCGGCAGCTGCCAGCGAAAGCCCTTGCCAAAATATGCTGCCGAAAAGTGATTGGGGTCATCGCCCTGACTTTGAACCGTGGTGTTGGGCGTGCCTTTGGTGGCAAAGCTGTGGTCCACGCCGATTAAAATCACTTCGCTGAACCCCAGATGATAGGCAAGCTGCAGACAGACATTGGTCACCGTCGCGCCTTCCCAAACCCGGCCGCGGACGTCTCCGGCAAAGCGGGGAGATGTGTAGGAGGTGTACAAGAAATGAGTGAACGGGTCCATTTTGAGCCACTTCCGGGCGCGCCAGGCAAAAAATTTGGGCATCTTCAGATTGGAAAACTCTTCCACAGACTGTTCTACCACCAGATCGTTGACGCAAACGAGAATATCCGGGCAAAAGCCAAGCTCGGCGGCGGCTAAAAAGATGCGGTTCATCCCAATCGTAAAGTCATTGTTCAGTTTGCTCAGGTCTGTTTTTTTCAGCGAAGGGCCATTGCCAATCACAAAGCAGCGTTCGCCTGTGTGGCTGTCCTTGAGCGCTGCCAGTTTTCGGCACGATTCGCGCCTCCAGGGATGCAGATAAGCTGCCGGCAGCTCGGGCAGACGGCGGACGCCATCATACGTAAGTCGCGCCAGCGCGAGCGCGGTCTCGCCAAAGGAATATTTCGTCATGCTCACTCCGTACTCAGGCGGCAGGTCGCCCCGCCATCCACCAGCAGGCCTTGCCCGGTAATAAAACTGGATTGGCACGGGTCCGCCATAAAGAAAATCACCGAGGCGATTTCAGCAGGATCGGCGACCCTCCCGTTGACCGTTTTGGCAGCCAAGGCTGCCAGCTGTTCTTCTTCTGTGGCTTCGTTTGCGCGACCGCGATGAAAACCAGCCCTGAGCATGGGCGTGTCGACCGCGCCGGGAAGCACCGCGTTTACGCGGATATTATCCGGGGCAAATTCAATTGCCATGGCACGGGTTAAAGCCAGCAAGCCGCCTTTGCTCGCAGCGTAGGCGGCAATGTTTGCCGAAGTAGCCACGGCATGAACCGAAGAAACATTAACAATTGCCCCTCCGCCTTCAGCTTTTAGCAGCGGAAACGCGAGCTTTGCGCCCAAAAAAACCGAACGCAGGTTGGAACCCATGACGGCATCCCACTCTTCGACGCTGGTTTCAAGCAGCGGCTTGGTCACCTGAAAAGCGGCATTGTTCACCAGCACGTCCAGGGTGGAGGTGAAGGTGCTCGCTTTTTGATAGATCATTTCAAGGTTTTCGGGAACGGCGATATCCGCCTGAATATAAAGCCCGTCTTGAGGAAATTCAGGATAAACCGGCTGACGGTCTACGCCAATGACCCGAAAACCGCGTTGGTTAAAATAAGCCACCGTGGCTCGTCCAACGCCGCCAGCCGCGCCGGTTATCAGAACTGTTTTATTCTTCTCGGTCATTTATTAGCTCCTGTTGCGTTATCTCAATATTATTTTGTTCGTGTTCGCGTAACTGTCTTTATTTTTCCAATGCTTTCAGACTTTCGATATCACCAACCGGAATATCCAAACCCAAAAGCAGATTGCGGATCGAGTTCCAATGGACTCTCTCCCAGAAGAAGGGGCTGCTGTTGGTGTTATGGGGCGAAAGCATCACGTTGTCCATGGTCTTTAGCGGGCTCTGTGCCGGGAGCGGCTCAGCCTCAAAGACGTCCAGCGCCGCGCCTCTCAGGCGTCCCTCCCGCAAAGCGGCAACCAGGGCTTCTTCGTGTACCACCGGTCCGCGGCTGGTGTTGATCAGCACCGCGTTCGGTTTGACCAAGCGCAAGGTTTCCGCGTTGATCAGATGATAGGCGCTTGGGGTCAGCGATGTATTCAGGCTGATATAATCCGCCCGCCTGAGCAAGTCTTCCAGGGAAGTCATTTCGACCCCCTGCTCAATCACAAAGTCCGGTTCGACCGGCGCGATGTCGTTTCCCAATATTTTCATGCCAAAGGGACGTGCCCGGCGGATGACCGCCTGACCGATATTTCCAACGCCGATGACCCCCAGGGTCGATTCGCTGAGCGTGTGCCCGGGAATTTTTTTCCATTCCCCGTTTTTGATCGCTTTGTCCATCCAGGGCAGGTTTCGGGCAAAGCTGAGCATACTGCCCATCACGCTCTCGGCAACCGGAACGGTAAACGCGTTGGGCGTGCGATAAATTTTGACCCCAAAACGCTCCGCGGCTTCCTGATTGAGCGAATCAATCCCCGTTCCCCATTTGGACAAAACTTTCAGACGGGGAGAACAAGCTTCGATCACTTCCGGGGTGTAGCGGTCATCTCCGCAGATGGTGCCGTCGAAACTGCCGGCATATTTCAAAAGCTCTTCGGCTTCCAGCCGTTCTTCAACCGGCGGAATGACCACCGTCAAGCCAAAAGATTCCAAAACCGGCGTAAAACGGTGCATAAACGGGAGCATATAGGGAGCGGTGATTAAAACAGTGGGCATCAATACCTCTTTAGCGTGTTTTTTCCATCAGAATTTCAGCGAGGACAAAATCGAGTTCCTCATCGATATCAGTTGCTTCGAGCGCGTCCATCTCAAACATCAGCGGACGTTCACCCAAACGGTTTCGGCGGCTCAGCAGGGTTTCGCGCGTGAAGAGATAGAGGCAGGAATTTTCCTCATAAATGGGCGGCAGATCCTGGGTGCGCAAAAGAACCGACGGGTTGTGGTTCACCGCCCGACCAAGCTCATCCCAAAGGCGGGTTTGCAGACGGGTGACACTGAAAAGCGAATCATATTCCGGAAAGCGTTCCCGCAGCCGCCCGATTGCCTGCGAGATCGTCGCCGGCTTGAGCAAGGGATTGGTGGAATGGGTCTGAAGGTAAAGGTCTGCGCTCACCAGTCCGGTATCGTGCACAAGAATTTCGTTGGTCGGAACGGTATCCCCGCGCAATTCTGCGGGTCTAAGCAGGGTTTTGACCTGCGGATAGTCCCGCGCGAGCCCTTCCAGAATGGGGTCGGAATCGGTGTCGACCACCACTTGCGCGATTTCCGGGCAAGCTAAAAGCGTTTCGATAATGTGGGCGTAGAGCGGCTTACCGCACATCAGCCGGTAGTTTTTGCCAGGCACGCGTTTGGAATCGTGCCGCATTGGGACAAGCGCGACGATTTTTTCAAGGTTCATGCTTCGACCTCCCTGAGCATAAAATCACCATTGGCAAGGATGCCCTCGCTGATGGTCCGCAGAGTCGCGGAGTTCTCCGGCAGCAAAGCGCTGTAATCAAAATCTTTCAGCCGCACATAACCCTGCCAAACCCCATCGGGTTCCAGAAAATCCTCAAAACTGAGAGAGGATCGGTAGAGCTGCCAATATAAGAAGCGGCGAGCGTTCCTTTTGTGCTGCGCGGGCGGTTTGAGACTGTCGGCAGTCAGGAATTCTTCCAGCATCGCGAAATACTCCTGCCTGTCTTTTGGGAACCAAACCACATTCGAAGCTGAATAACGGGCTTTGCCGGCAGAAAGAACGCTTGCGCCTAATATCGAGGCTTCCAGCCCAATGGTTGAGTTGTAGACCAGGACGAATTTCGCCATTCGAATCAGGTCATAAGAATTTACATATTCCCGCGGTGGAATAAAGCGCACATTCGCCAGGTTTTCAACGCCGCGGCGTTGCGCCCACTGTTCCACCGATTCTTCACTGGCTTTTCCCACCCGGGCTTCATCGGGATGAGCGCGAATAACAAACAAGGTGTCCGGGTTTCTGCCCGCCGCGCTCAACACCTCATCCAACCAGACAAACATATCCTCAAAGATAACGTTGGCATGCGGCTGGCTGGTATCGAAAATCACATTGGTAAAAACAGGAACAACCTGTCTGAAGTTTTTGGCATATTCCAGGAATTCGGGGCTCAGTTGACTCATTTCGGGCCAAAACTGCACGCCTGCCATATGAAAATCGCCCTTGAACCGGGATGTGAGATAGTTGTCCAGTTTTTCGTTCTGAGCCGGGCTGAGTTTGAAATCCCGGGGAATGTCCAGGTCGTAGGCAGTGGCATCCCCTTCCGTAAAATAAGCAGTGAAAGGCAGCAGCCCAACTTCGTGGGAAATTACCCGTAAACCGTGCTTGTGCGCGACCCAGCGCGCGGTCGCTTCGGGATACTGCATACCGTTAAAAACCACCACTTGCTGCGGTTCGGTTTCCAAAACCAGCAATTCAAACTGCATCGCCAGCGACCAGGCTGACTGGATGTAATTGCGGTACAGCTGCAGCGTTTCGGGGTCGTTTTCAAGCGTGTGCCGCCGTAATATCCAGCGAATGGAGGGCAAAACCAGCTTGCCGAGGGGTATATTCTGAAACGTGAAACTCATCAGCTGGTCAAGGTCGAGATTTCCAAGCAGGCGCGTAAGTTTCTCGTTGTGCAGCTGACAAAAAGTGCCGATTTCGGAATAGCTGAAAAGTTCCCGAGACTGTTTTTGGCAGTCGGCGCAAGGCGGGCGAGCGTTGGGATCTTTACGATTGCTGCCCAAAACGCAGGGCTGCATTCCCGCGGCGCACACAAAATGTATCACCGGGATACCTTGCAGTTCCAAAGACCAGGCTGTCAGCGCCGCGAAGGCAGCGTTGAGGCTCAGCCCTTTCAGACGCGTGGACGCGTCAAAAAAAATCACTGGCCTGGCATCGGAATCGTGAGGCGCGTTGTGCTGAACCTGCCTGCCAAGAATCCGTAAATCAAGATTGTTAACGCGATGGATCGAATCACGCATCAACCGGTTTTTTATTCGTCCAAAGAAGCTTTCACTTGCCATTTATTGACTAAACCGCCTTAATTTGCTGAGAGATGATTTTTCGCTGTCATAGACGTGTTTTACGCCGTCACCCAGCGCTTTTTCGGTCACGCGGATATATTTGACCAGCGTGCTCAAACCCTGCGGTTCCACCGAAGCGCTTTGGTCAGAGCCCCACATGGACCGATCCAGGGTGATGTGGCGTTCCACCAAACAGGCTCCCATCGCCACCGCGATGGCGGTCGGGACCAAACCGACTTCATGTCCGGAATAGCCGATCGGGCAATTGAAATTTTCTTTCAGGGTCTTGATCATGCTCAGATTCAGTTCCTCGGGTGGGCAGGGATAGGAACTGGTGGTGTGGCACAACAGCAGTCGGTCTTCGCCCAAAATTTCCACCGCCTCCCGGATTTGCTGCATGGTCGACATGCCGGTCGAAAGGATCAGGGGTTTTCCCGTATCCCGATGGGCTCGAAGCAATTCCTTATCAGTCAAGAGCGCCGAAGCGATCTTATGCGTCGGGGGGTCAAACTTTTCCATAAACTCGAGGGAAGGGATATCCCAGGCGGAAGCAAACCAATCGATGCCCACTTCTCGGGCATAACGAGCGATTTCCTGATATTCGTCAAAACCAAACTCCACCTTATGGCGATACTCGAGATAAGTGATGTAGCCCCAGGGGGTATCGCGCATCTGCGACTGCTGTTCCAGCGGAACGCAGATCTCGGGCGTGCGTTTTTGGAACTTCACGGCGTCCACACCGGCTTTTTTGGCTGCCAAAATCAAATTTTTGGCGATCTCGATATTTCCATTGTGATTGATCCCAATTTCACCGATGACATAAGTGGGGTGATTCTCCCCAATCAGGCGATTGCCTATTTTTATTTCACGAGCCATTTATAACTCCTTGTTTTCAAGTTGATTGAGAATGAGTTCCGTCAATTCCCGAACGGCACCGTTGCCTCCGTCATGCTGCAAAACCAAATCGGCCTGGCGTTTGACCTGGGGATGAGCGTCCGCGGGGCAAACAAAAAAACCGACATAAGGCAAAACAGCCAGATCGTTGAGGTCATTGCCGATATAAACAATTTCTTTTGGATCAAGCTCTCGTTCAAGGATCAGCATCTGAAGCGCCTGATCTTTGTGGTAGACCGATTGAAAAACTTCGATATTCAGTTTTTTGCCGCGCGCGCTCACTACCGGATTGACTTCTCGAGAGAGGATAATCGCTTCAACACGCGATTTGGCTTTCAGGAGCGCGATTCCATAGCCATCCGAACGGCTGCAGCGCACGCTTTCGCGCCCGTCCTGGTCGACGATCACTTTGTCATCGGTCATTACGCCGTCAAAATCCATAATCAGGTGACTGACCTTCTCAGGAAAAGCGCGCCGGCGCGCGAGCGGATCGACCGGGTTGAGTCGCGGGTCGCTCATCAGTTGGGCATACTTTTTCAGATCTGCCGGAGTGTCAATGTCGACCGTATAGAGCGGGTCGATCCTTATCGGCAGGATTTTTTCGCCGGTCAGACTGTGTTTTTTGAAAATGGTTTCGGCGCGAATGACATCGATATGCCCGGTCTGCCAATAGGTGGGCGGCAAAGATTGGCGGGGAGCGTTATAAGGCTCCGCCAGTCCCGGCACTCGCAGCAAGGGTTCCATGCTGCCGTCGGCGGCGATTTTCCACATTTTGTGGGGGTTTTGTCCCGAAGGCACGACCCCGCGCACGCAATCGGCGTCAGGATCTGCGAGCAGCAGCCGGATCGCCTGGTCGATCAGTCCCAGCGGACGAACTGGGGACGTAGGCCTGAGCTGAACTACAATCTCCGGTCGATAGGCTTCGTTTTCGCGCAGCCATTCCAGCGCGTGCTCGAATACCGGCAGATCAGTCGTATTGTCTTGCGCGTAGATATCAGGTCTTAAGAAGGGCGTTTCGGCTCCCCAAGCGCGGGCAACTTCGGCAATTTCTTCGTCGTCAGTCGAAACAATTACGCGCGTGATCAGCTCGGAGCGCAAAGCGGCTGTAATGCTGTAGGCAATCAGCGGCGCGCCGGCAAAATCGCGCAGATTTTTGCGCGGAATACCCTTCGAACCGCCGCGTGCCGGGATGAGCGCGAGAATTTCGGGATTTGTCACCACGCCGTCCACCCTCCATCCACAACCAGATTGCTGCCGGTCATGTACGAGCTGGCATCGCTGCATAAAAAGAGCATTGCCGCGCTCATTTCATCAATATTTGCCATGCGGCCCAAGACCGTCCGGGCGCTGTATTGCGAAGTGAAGACCTCGTCATGTCCGTTATAGACCCCGCCGGGGGTCAGGGCGTTGACGCGAATCTTCTTTCCGGCATAATAAGCCGCCAGATAGCGCGTAAAGCCCAAAACTCCGGCTTTGGTAACGGAATAATAGGCTGGTTTGAACGAGCGGCTGCCGTCAGGCCGTTCGTAGAGGCGCTGGTCTGGGCCCGCCAGACCATAAGTGGAACAGATATTCACCACCACGCCTTGTCCCTGCGTGAGCATTTGCCGGACCACCGCCTGGGTTGCTAAAAAGGTGCCGGTCAGGTTGACATCCAGAGCCTGACGCCAGGCATCCAGCGAATAGCTCTCAAATGCGTTCGCGACCTGCGAACCGACATTGGCGGGATCAAACTTAGGGTCAAGCGCCGCGCTGTTAATCAGCACGTCCACGCTGCCAAAAGCCTCCAGTGCCGATTGGACCATCGTTTGGACCGAAATGGGGTCGGTCACATCCACGCCCACGCTGATCGCTTTCAAGCCTTGTTCCCGCAGCCAGAGCGCGTTCGCCTCGGCTGCCTGGGCGTTCAGATCCGCCAAAACGACTTTCGCCCCAGCTTGGGCAAGCGCTAAGGCAAACTGCTTGCCCAGCAAGCCTGCCGCTCCGGTGATCACAGCGGTTTTGCCGCTCATGTCAAACTTTTTCAGAACCGATTCTGTCATAAATTTCTTTGCCTCGAATGAGTGGATTTTACCATCAGGCTCCCTAAGAAGGCAGCTGCACGGAGCAGCCGCGCGTTCCGGCGCTCTGGCGGGCAACCTCCACAATCTTTTGCACGCGCTTCCCGTCCGCCAGCGTGCAGTGGGGAATGTCTTCACCCTGGCACAAGCGCACAAACGCGTCCATTTCCGCCAGGAACATATCGTTGCGATCAAAATTGGCGGGCGGTGTGATCCTGTCGTCTGTCTCGTGATACAGATCCCTCACCTGGGCTTCGCCAGTGGCGTTATCCCAGCTGATCATGCCTTCTTCAAAAACCAGACTCAGGGTATGGGAAGGCGGCCTCTGATAATAATCGAGATGGATCGTAGCGCGGCTGCCGGATTGGAAGCGGAAAAGCAGTTCCGCGTTGTCCTCAACATCCAGCTCCAGCGAGCTCAGATTGGTCAGATCGGCTGAAACCGAGCCAACCTCACCCATTAACCACCGCAAATAGTCGATCGGGTGCGAAAGGGTATTCAAAACCCCACCGCCCAAATCGGCACGCGCGGCGTAGGAATTGCGATAATCTTCCCAGGGATGCCAGCCAGGCAGATATTCTCCCCAGTGCACGTGGGCACGCAGGGCTTTGCCAAGCTGGTTGGTGTCGATGATCTGCTTGATTTCACGCAGAACCGGATGATAACGGAAGTGAAACCCGACCAGAACCGGCTTGCCGGCCTTCTCGACCGCGTTTTGTAAATCCCGGATGCCGATCAGGCTGTCTGAAACAGGTTTTTCGATCAAGAGCGCCGCGCCGGCTTCCGCGGCAGCCTGAGCCACGCTCAGATGCATTGAGGTCGGGTTGGCAACGATCACCCCATCCGGCTTTTGCGCCAGGGCTTCGTTCAGGTCCGTGAAAGTGGGGTGGTCGCACAAATCCGTATCCGGCAGAGTGGCGTGATGCGTGCGATACAGGATGATATCGGTCTGACCGAGCGCTTTCAGGTTGCGCAGATGTCTGCGTCCAATCGAGCCAAGTCCGGCAATCAAAAATTTCATGAACCACCTCCAAAAACACGCCTGTATTGATGCTTGTCACCAGAAATCTTACCACTCACGGGCGCCTCTCCTGGTGCAATTTGTTGTAAAGCTTATTAATAATTCCCTGAATCAGGTTGCGCACATGCGGGTTAGCCCAAAAACCGCCCTTCCTGACAGGTTCTCCCTCCGGCAGGGCGGAAGTCGTTTCGATCCCATCACGAGCCGCCAGCGCTTTGACTTCGTCATCGATAGTGTTGCCGAGCAGACGCATGGTCTGCTCCCAGGTGGTCAGACGCAGATAGCCTTTGGCGTCCATACGGTCGTCCAACTCAACCATGCGTCCCATCAGCAGGTCGCTCCAACCCTCTTCGAGCATTTCCGAGAGCACTTCGAGCAGCACTTTTTTGGGCAGCAGAACCTGAAAATGGTGGGCGGAAACCCAGGCTTTTACGCCCCGATAGTTTACGACCACATCCTCGAGCCCTTCCACTTCGCCGCGGTAGCGTTCCAGGCTGCGGCCTGAGTTATCCATATATTCTTCTTCCCATTTTTCAGGGATCAACTGCCCGCGCTGGACGCTCAGGTTGTGCTGAGATTCCTCTTGGGCAACCCATGCCAGAGTCTTGTCTGAACTCATGGCGACCCTTTGTTTGATGTAAAAACCGGTCACAGCCCCGACATTGGGGTAGGTGTCAAGGATTTCGAGATGTTTGGGCAGCCAGCCCGGCAAATGATAGACATCGTCATCGCTGTAAGCGATCACCTCACCCTGCGCGAGCTGACCAATGCGCCAGAGCGCGTTCAGTTTTCCAATGTTTTCTTTTGAAAGCACCAAAGTGTCAATATTTCCCTGCGCCTGCAGCGCCTTCAGATGCGCCACCATTTCCTCGCATGAGCCGTTGTCAAAAACCAGGAGTTCAAAAGGTCTTTGGGTGTTTTGGAGGATGCTGTTGAGCGTCAGCTTGGTGACCTCCAGCCGGTGCTGAAAGTAACCAGCCCTATTAGGTTCATAAACCAACACCGCCACAGTCACCCTTGGCGGGCTAAAGTCAAGCGTTTTTCCGCGCGAAGGATTGGTGCCTAAACGAGCCATTTACGCCTCATGGATTCAAGAATTTTATCGCGGATCATGCCTTCCCTTTCTGACCGTCGTTTTTTTGCGCCGCGCGCATCGTTTTTGCCATGGCGCGATTCTTCCAAAATTCCGCCCAGGCTTTTTTGGGATGCAGCAGCATGAAGCGCAGCTGTGTGCAGCCGTAACTGCCGTGCCGCAACAGCGGCCGGTTTTGCCATTCCCGCCATTTTCGCCGGCGGGTTTGGGGCATTGGCTCCAGCTTCCCATTCACCAGCCGCAGGTTGGCGTCATCCAGCTCAAAAATAGTCCGTCTTCCGCCCGCCAGCAGGATGTTTTCACCGGTTTCAGGCAAACGATAATGCGGCTGCCCGCCCGGCAGATGGCGATAGTCGTGATTTTGATGAATAATTTCCAGATCCGCGCTGCAGTCGATCGCATCCCATGCTTGCCGGCGAGCCTGATAGATCATCCAGTTATCCCATCCCGCCCGTCCTACGGTGAAATCCGGGATGTGCTCAAAACAAGCGCGGGGGAAAATAAAATAGTCGCTGCCGGTGCGTGAGTGCAGTTTGCCGTTTTGGCGCATAAAAGCCTTTAGAGCCTGAACCCAGTCACCCTCAAAGACGAGGTCTTCCCGCACATCCAAATCCCATCGCTGACCGATCATGAGAAACTTTTCAGATTGCCGCGCGACAGTTTGGGTGATCGGCAGGATATCCTGAAAGAGGATGATATCCGCGTTGACATAAGCCAGAAACGGACTTTGGTTTGCCTGCCGCCCCAGCTCAAAGATGGAGCTGATCAGCGGTGTGCCGAGATGATTGACCCGGACGTCCGGGCGATAATGGAACCCGTATTTCGCGGCTGCTTCGGAGATCCCTTTACCCTCGCCGACGATCACCACGGCAACCTGCTCACCCAAAGCCTGCCAGGAACGCAGCGCGTTGTGTTGGATCTGACTGATATGGGCATCCTCAAACGGTTTTGGGGCGGAAAAAAGTGTGATCAAAGCTGTCATAGCTCCCCTTCCAGCGGCAGCCAGGCTCGTTTGGGGTTGAGCCGGGTGAGCGCTTTGCGCTTAAACATGCCAATGGCGCGTTTTCTGGCGACGCCGGTTTCCGGGATCACAGCCGGCTCGGGCTCGCGCTCCACCGCTTTGGCAATAACGCCCAGATAGAGCGGCAAAATTTCCGACCGCGGCATTCCGTGGCTGCGATTCGCGATTGCCTCAAAACCCGCCTGCCGCAGGGTTTGATGAAGCGTATGGGCGGTAAAGCAGGAAAGATGCGCCAATTCAAAAGAATCGTGGCAATAAAAATTGGGAACTTCGATCATGAGCAAACCGTCTTCGGACAGCAAGTCCTGCCGGATTTGGCGCAGCACCGCGATCGGGTCTTCGAGATGTTCGAGGACATGCATCATGCAAACCAGGTCGAAACGCTGCGAGGGCTGCAGGTTCAGTTCTTCAAGCGAAGCGCGCATGAGGATCCCGCGGGCTTGAGCGGCGGCACGGTAGGCGTCCCCCGGCTCCACGCCAAGCACCTCAGCCAAAAATTCCTTTCTGAAATGGTCGAGCAAAATACCCGACGATGCGCCAATGTCGAGCACGCGGTTAAAACGCGTATAACCAGACGCCCGCAGCCAGTCGGCTTGGTTTTGTGCCCGCCGCGTTTGCTGATAGAGATCTTTTTTGGTTGGCTCCGCGCTCTGCTGGTAAATCCTGCGATAGGTCTGTTGGTAAAAATCAGGGTCGGCTGCCTTGCTTTCGCGGCTGTCCTGGAAGACAAAGCCGCAGGAACCGCAGAGATAATAAGGGGTCTCGAAGCCAAAGGAATCAACGGTTTTCAGCAGGTTGGCTTGCTTCTGCCTGCAAAGCGGACAGACCGGCTTTTTGCCTGACCCATTATCATTCTGAATCTGTTCCGGCGCGCGCGCGTCGGTTTCGAACAGGTTTTTATGCCTCACCTGAGCTACCTCCTGCTGCCATTGCGGGTGTTTTTCGTTTTCGGCTAACAATTCTTCCAGCGTAAAATCATCCCGGTTTCCGAAAGCCGCAAAAATCTCATTGGCGAGCTGATAATCCGCCGGCGTATCAACGGTAAAGCGCAAATGCCCCAAATCGGGTTCCCGATCAACCAGCAAAACTTTAAAGCGGTCCTTTTTATCATACAAATAGGGCATCACGTGCTCACGCTGGTAGGGCTGATCGGCTTCTTTCCAGGCGCGCTCAAGCGCGGCAAAAGTGCAGACCTCGGTGTCCATGCCGATAGGTGTGGTGCGCTTGAAGGGCGGCGGCAGGCGGTTGGCGGCAAAATCGACCTTCGCGTCCAAAAAAGCCGTGATGACGCGGTCGATTTCTGCCGGGTCAATCATCGGGCAGTCGGCGGTCACGCGCACGATCACGTCCGCGCCGGCTTGACGCGCCGCCTGATAGTAGCGGTCCAACACATCGTATGCGTCGCCCGGATAACAGGCAACTCCCAACCGTTCACAAAATTGCACAATTGGCAGGTCGCCTGGGTCGCTGGTGGTCGCTACCAGGATTTGGTCCACGCGCGAAGCCCGGCGAACGCGATTGACGACTCGCGCCAGCATCGGCTCCCCTCCGAGGTCCAGCAGGACCTTTCCAGGCAGGCGGGAAGATCCCAGCCGCGCCTGAATGATGGCAACTATTTTCATCCGCTTCTCTTCCTGTTATTCCGCCGGGACAGGATCGATGATCATGGAACCGATGCTGCTGTTGTAATCTTCCAGGCTCACCGCAAGGTTAGCGGGCGTCGTGATGAACACGCTCAGCCAGAGCTGTCCCTCGGCTTTGAAAATATACGCCACCCAAGCGTTGCCTTCCTTCGAATAGGTAAAGCGCGTCATTTCCCGTCCGTTGACCGTGAGGGTGTCGCTGTTTACCGTGATGTTTTCGCCGCTGATAAAGCGTTCCAGCGCGAAAGTTAGCAGGCTGACCGGAGTGTTGGCAAGAGTTTTGTTCTTAATCACCACCAGTCGGGTAGGATAGACCGCGGGCGTTCCTCCGTCATAGCCATACCAGGCGACATTGTTTTCAAGGTCGTCGAGGAGATCCTTTGCCGTGGAATTACCTGAACCGATCAGGTTGGTAATTGTTTCAATTATGTTGGGCAGCTGGGTCTTGATGTCCTCGGCGATGTAACTCGGCGGGAGGTAGATCGACATGCCATTGCCCTGATAGAGCTGCATGCTCAGGTCAGGAGTGGGTGTCGGCATCGGTGTGGGAACCTTTTTCAAAAAAGGAAAGCTGCAGGCTGTCAGCAGCAGCATAATCAGCATCAGAACCAAAAAGGTTTTACTTTTCATTTTGACATCCTTCCTTGGGTGCGAGCGCTTGCCAGCAGGCAAGCAATTTCTTTTTGTTGACAGACCAGTCCGCTTTTTGGAGCGCGGTTTTCCTGGCTTTACGCGGCATCTCCTCTGAAATTGCTTTTGGGAGTGCCAGGAGAATTTCTGTTAGGTCTTCGACCGAGTTATCGCGGAAAATCCAGCCGTTTTCACCGGCTTTGACCCATTCCAGATTGGCAGGGATATTCGAAGCGGCCGTCGGCAGTCCGCAGGCAAGCGCTTCCATCAGCGAGACCGAAGAGCCGTCCACATGGCTGGGGGTGATATAAACATCCGCCGCGCCGTAGAAGGTGATCAGCTCCAGATTCGGCACCCTGCCGCCGATATAAACCTTATCCTTTATTTCCTGAGTGTCGAGCAAGCGCAAATATTCCTCACGCAGGCTGCCGTCCCCCAACAAAATCAGACGCAGGTCAGGATTCTTAGCCGCAGCCCTGCCAAAAGACTCGATCAGCACGTCCACGCCATAGTTGGGTTCCCAACTGCGTAAACAGAGCAGCACGGTTTTGTCTTGCCAGCCCATTTTTTCCCGCCAGGGTTTGCCCAGCTTTTGGGCGCGGTCGGGTGAAAAATTCTCTAAATCGACACCCCACGGGAAAATTGTGATTTTATCTTCAGGAAAACCGAACGAAACGGCTGCCTCAGCGGAACAGCGGGCATCCGTGATCAGACCCCGGGCGTTTCGGAGCGCGAAGCGGGTACGGTGTTCGTCCAGTTTGCTGACCCGCACATCCTTCATCAGGTCAAAACCCCAGCTCATTGCCAGCAAATTCCGGAAGCCGGTTTTGGCAGCCAAAAAAGCCAGGTCAGGCAGGGGGCCCGCGTGGATCAGGTCGGGTTGGACCTGGTCGATCAATCTTTCCAAGGCGCGCTGCGCGACCGGAAAATTCCAGTTTTGCAGTCCCTGTTCAAATCCCGCCCAAGTGAGCGCTTTGACACCCGTTGGGGTTGGGTAGTTCCCGGGATAAAGCCGCAAAACACAGCCTTCGTGGCCGCTTTCTGCCAGGGTGCTGAGAAAACGCTGGTCGTGAACTGAATCGGAGCGAGTCAGGTATAGAATGCGCATAGATTAATCCTCTAACATCGTCCAGCGCAGTTCCTGCCCTTTTTCGATGCTTTTGGCAGCTTTGAGACCCAGCACCTGGTCGATCTCCTGCGGCATGATCGCCCCGGGAGTGGCGGGACGCAGCACGTCAATCATTTCACGGCTCAAAACTTCGCCAGCCTCAATCGCCCGCGCGGCTCGCAGACAGCGCCGCTGCACGATCACGGTTTCTTTTTCGTTCTCGGCGACGCTTTTGTCAGCCGAACCCAAAGCGCGTTCCAACTGGCGCGTGTTGCGCACCATTTCTGCCCAGGAGCGCGGATTCATGGCAAAGGCATGGTCGGGACCTTCACGCTCATTGTCGTCGGTGAAATGCTTTTCAATCACCCTGGCGCCCAGAGCCACGGCACCCAGAACGGTGGCATGTCCGTGGGTATGGTCGCTGAGCCCAAGAATCAGCTGAGGCCAAAGCCGGTGGTAGGTTTTGAGCACGTTGAGATGGATATGGTCAAAGTTACCGTCCGCGGCAGTGTAGTTGGTGTTGCACTGCATCAGCACCAACTGGGGGTTCACCTTCAGAATGGCGTGAACCGCTTCCTGAACCTCGCCAATATCCGACGCGCCGGTTGCCAGCAGCACAGGTTTGCCTTTTTTGGCGATCCGCAGGCAGGATTCCAGCCAGGTAATGTCGCCCGAACCGATTTTATATGCCGGCACGTAGGGGTCAAGCATATCGGTTGCCTCAAAATCGTAAGGCGCGGAGAAATAATCGATTCCAGCCTGGTCGCAGGCTTCTTTTAAGATCGGTGTCCAATCGAACTTCACCGATGCCTCATCGTAAACCTGAGTGACGCTTTTTTTCCACTTGGCTTGATGAGAAACCTGCGCGTTCATGTGGCTGAAGCCGTATTCGGAGACAATTTTGGCAGCACGGAAGTTTTGGAATTTCGCCGCGTCCGCGCCCGCTTCGGCTGCCAGCCGGATCAACTCCAGCGCGCGCTCAAGGCTGCCGTCGTGATTGGCGGCGATGTCCGCGATGAAATAGGTGGGGTGATTTTTTCCGATCAGGTGTTTTCCAATTTTCAATTCCATGTTACCTCCAATTATGCCAAAAAAGACAAAATCCGCTCGCGCAGCCCATTTTCTCTGTCCTGATAGAGTCGTTCCAGTCCCTGATGGACGTCCGGCAATGGCTGATTTAGCGCCGCAGCCAGCTTTTCGGGATTGATGCTCAGGTTGAGTGAACGCTGGGTCTGCAAACCGCCTTGGGCGGTTTGAATCGGACGGATCAATTCCGGGTTCAGTCCAAAACGGCGGGCAAGCAGGACGCCGAAATCATATTTGCTGAGCGCCTGGGATGCAAAGAAATGATAGGTGCCGCGCAGATTTTCGCGCAAGGCGCGCAAAAGCAAATCTGCCAAATCGCGGACATATAGCGGACTGAAAATTGAATCCGTGAACCCATTGACAGTCCGGTTTTGCATGAGGTTGTTATAAAAGAACTCCGCCAACGAGCGCTTGCCGCTTGGGGACCAGCCATAAAAGACCACCCGGGCAATCAAGGCGTCCGGGTAAACCTGGCGAACAGCCAATTCTCCAGCCAGCTTGGTCTGCGCGTAGGTATTCTGTGGGTTAGGAGCATCGTCCTCGCGATATGCCCCTTTTTGACCGTCAAAAACCGCGTCGGTGGAGATTTGCACGAAAGGGATCCCCATTTTCGCGGCAGTTTCCGCCAAAACGGCGGGCGCCTGCGCGTTGACCAATTGCGCCTGATCCGGGTTTTGCCGGGCAAGGTCCAGGTTGGCAATCGCCGCGCAGTGGATCACCGCCTCAGGTCGGCTTTCGCGCAGGGCTTGCGGCAGCGCCTTTAGATCTTCCAGCGCGACTGACCGCTGTTCAAAAGGCACGTCTTTCAGAGCGCGCGAGTTGGTCCAACCCTGCACCTGATAACCGTTTTCCACTGCGTTCAGCGCGAGATTGATCCCCAGAAGCCCGCTTACGCCAGTGATGAGCAATCGACTCATCTTATTTCTCCGCGTTTCCCAGTTCCTCAATAATCGGTTGGATAAAAGCCATGATCCCATCCACATCCAACCACTGTCGATTGTTTTCACTGGTATACGTAAACCCATCCGGCACAGGGTTACCTTTGCCCTGCCAGTCGCGGCCAAACCAAAGATCCGCGCCGGCGGGTTGAACCACAAACATGTCTTCCAGTTCGATGGTTGTCCGGGCTTCGTCTTCGGAAATCAGACTTTCGTGTAATTTTTCACCTGGTCGAATCCCGATGAACCTGATTTCTGCCTCCGGCGCCATGGCTTTTGCCAGATCGGTCATTTTCATGCTGGGAATTTTCGGCACGAAAACCTCACCGCCGTGCATCTGCTCGATGGCGTTGATCACAAAGCGCACGCCTTGCTCCAGGGACATCCAAAAGCGGGTCATGCGTTTGTCGGTGATGGTCAGCATTCCGCTGGGACGCTGTTTGATGAAAAGCGGCACGACCGAGCCGCGCGACCCGACCACATTGCCGTAGCGGGTGCAGGCGATGCGGGTTTTTCGTCCGCCGGCATAGGCGTTGGACTGCACCATCAGTTTTTCCGCCGCCAGTTTTGTGGCGCCGTAGAGATTGACCGGGTTGACCGCCTTGTCGGTGGAAAGCGCCAGCACTTTTTCAACTCCATTTTCGATCGCGGCGTCAATCACGTTGGCTGAGCCAAGGATGTTGGTTTTGATCGCTTCCATCGGGTTGTACTCACACGCCGGAACCTGTTTGAGCGCGGCTGAATGGACCACGATGTCAACGCCGTACATTGCGCGGGTCAGCCGTTCCTTGTCGCGCACGTCACCGATAAAATAGCGGATGCGCGGGTCGTCAAACCCGCCGGTCGCGCGCATTTCGTGCTGTTTGAGCTCGTCACGGCTGTAAACGATCACCTTGGCGGGCTTGTATTCGTCCAAAAGGATGCGGATAAATTTTTTGCCAAACGAACCGGTCCCTCCGGTCACCAAAACTACCTTCTTTGTCCAATCCATACTTACTCCCTGACGTTCTTTGCGTCTTCTTTTTTAATTACAATGAGCGGATACTGGCCCTTTTCTCCAAAGAAATGGGGGAACCATTCTTCCAGACGATACAGGATTTTAAGCCAAAACTTCCCCGCCCATTCGGGTTGAATGACTGAGCGTAAAAATTTAACCGAAACGCTGCGCCAAACGCGGATCTCATAGGGCAGCACGCCTTTCATTACGCCGTGAAACCACTTCGCGCTGGTCTTGAGCACGAAAGTGCCAACCGGGGCTTTTTCGGCTGCCGGTTCGGTTTTTGTCTGGTCAGCGGGCACATCGGTCGGCATCGGCGGGGCTTGTTTGCCAGTCCAACGGCGCAGTGCGTTCGCTACGCGCATTAATCCGTTCATCACCGGATGCAGCGGCACTTCCGCCCATCCGTCCACCGTCACCATTGTTCTGCCCGGTTTCAAGACGCGCTGCAGCCCCTGGTAGACCGCAACCTTTTCTTCAATCGGGACGTGGTGGATGGTATGCAGCGAGACAATGCCGTCAAAGGCATCTTCGCGAAAAGGCAAATTAGCGATATCGGCGTTGACATACAGCCCTTTTTCGCCCAGGCGTTTGCGCGCTTCCTGCAAGGCAACCAGCGAAAGGTCCATGCAGACGCGATAGCGATAGTCTTCCGAATATTTGAGGTAATCGGCATATTGCACCGGTCCGGAACCCGCGTCCAGTAAAAAATCGCCGCTGGGCGCAAGATGGCGCTTGACCCGCATATGGGCTTTGTGGATATATTCCGCCGAGACGGGCCGCAGGTCTTCGTATCGGGCGTTTTGGTAACCGTCACCTTCCATCTGCCAGCCGATCTGGTCATAAAACTTTCCGATTTCCTGTTTTACGGATCCCTTAGTCATGCGAGGGTTCCTCCTGTAAGCATAAAGAGTCAAGCCGCGCCAATCCCCGCGCCGCCCAATCGAGAGGTTTTCCAGCCAAATAGGCAAAAGTCAGTCCATATTTGGCTTCACCTTCAGGAGAAAGCACCTGCCGAATGGAACGGTTTTGAAAATCCTGGTTCATCCAAAGGATGTGCCACGGGAACGGCAGAGAAAATTCAAAGAAAAAGAGATAAGCATAGAGCCAGGCTTTTTCGATTTGTTCGCGGGAAAGCCGCCATTGTTGGGGAGCGCCGCCAATTTTTGTGAGCAAGTCTTCATAATCCTGCCAGGAGTTCGGTTCCCAGGTGAAGCCTTTTTCGGCATAGTGGGTTTTGCCGGTGACAATGACCGGCAAGCCCGCCATTGCCATTTCCAGCCCCACGGTGGTGGTGTAGACCAGACCAAAGTCGGCGATCTCGACCAAATCGTAGGTATTGGTCTTATCTTCCGGACGAATGATATGGATGTTTTCCGGCAAGGTCGGAAAAGCCTTCTCGATCACCTCAACCATGGATGTGCCGTGGGTCTTCAGCTCTCCCGGGTGCACGCGCACAACCAGCTGCAGCTGAGGATGGCGGATAAAATAGCCAATCGTCCCGACGATCATCTCCGCCATCGTGGATGTGATGCGCTGCCTCCCCAAGGTCAGGCTGTCGCCGAGAACGTTGGTTGCCAAAAGCGCCAGCGGCCGCGCGTCTAATCGCAGGTTTTCGCGAACGCTCGCGCCGCCCAAAACAGGGTTTTGCTGCCACTGGCGGGCAAAATTGCCCCACAAGCGGGCGTGTTTTCGCGCCGCAAAGAGCTCCAACAAAGCCTGTCTGGCTTTTTCGGGCAGCGGCTGACCGCCAAGCCCCTGCCAGAGCTTGTCGGTATGGTGGCTCATGATTTCGTCATTTTGAGCGATCCAGATGCGTTCCTGCTGGTCCGCGAATTCAAAAGTCACCGTTGGGATACCCAACAAACTGGCAATTTGCCAGGCAACGCCCATCTCGAGGATGGTCCCATTGGGCACAATCAACAGATCCGGTGACTCGCGTTTGAGCCAGGCAGTGAGGGCGGCTGCCGCCTGAGCGTTGCGCTGCTGGCGCAGTTTGTAGAGCGCGCTGGTTTTGTCGGTCTCTTCGATTTGAAGGGTATATTGAGTGTCATAATCCGAGACCTTGTCCACGATCGCTTGCAAATCCGCGGACAAGCGCGGGGGTTTGCCGGCAGCCAGTGCCGGCTCAAGCAGACTTTCAAGAGTCATGACCCTGGCGGCAGGGCGCAGGATGTCCCGGCAGTAATGGTCCTGTTCGCGCAGGTCAAAAAGACTGATGGCTTGATCCCAATCGGCATAGGGCAGCCAGGAAAAGACGATTTCGTGTCCAAAACCCGCCAGTCCGAGCCCCACCAGCATGGATTGTTCGATCCAATAATGCAGGGTTGAGAAGACACAAATTTTTTTAGGGTCTGCCGCTTTTTTCTTCAGCGCAGCCGCTTCAGCGACGGCCTGGGGCAAAACCTTTTTCAGACCATCCAAACGGAAATGGGCTTTCCAGGGCTTGCGGCTGCCGATCAGACGCCAATAGAGCCCCGCGGAACCGGGGATTTTTTTCAGGAGTTGTTTCACCTTTTGGCTCACGCGCCACCTCGTTCATCAATTGTCCACTGCAGTGCCGGCCTGACGGCGCCGGGACGCGGCTCAGGCCAGTGGGTCCCCGGCGCGCCGGAAGCATCCACCGAAAAACTGAGCGCCTGGTCATCCTGGAAGTAGCGCTTTATATGGTAAGAACTGGCATTCACGCCCAAGACAAACCGGCCTTCATTAAGCGTCAGAGCCGGGATAACACAGCGGCTGGTATAGACCCCCTTGGAGCGGGCAGGAAATTCACGGAAGAGTTCTTCGGAATCGGTGTCAAAACTGGTAAACACCGGTTCGCCTCTGGTCGTGAAGAGATAATAACCTACGCGCAACCCGGTCAGGTCTGCGGTCAACTCATAATCAATTTCGATCGTGATCGGGTCGACAGAACGCACCGAATCGGAAACCTGCCCTTGTTTGTCCACAATGCGGATCGCCAGCGGTCTGAAAGGCGCGCTGCCGGCTGGGATTTCGTCTTCTTCCCAAAAACGTTCTCCCTGTTTTGAAAGCCCGCGGTTGAGATAGAAATCCACCGCTTCCGCCGAAGGCGCGCGCAACAGAACCTTGCCCTTATCCAAAACGATCGACTCCTGCGTCAGACGTTGAATGGCGGACATGTTGTGGCTGACGAACAAGACCGTCCGTCCTGAATTGGCGACATCGCCCATCTTCCCGAGACATTTGCGCTGAAAATCGGCATCCCCCACCGCCAGAACCTCGTCCACAACCAGGATCTCAGGTTCAAGATGAGCTGCCACGGCAAACGCCAGGCGCAGATACATGCCCGAAGAATAGCGCTTGACCGGTGTGTCAATAAATTTTCCGACTTCCGAAAATTCGACGATCTCGTCAAAACGCGCCGCGATTTCTTTTTTATGCATGCCCAAGATGGCTCCGTTGAGGAAGATGTTTTCGCGTCCGGTAAGTTCGGGATGAAAACCGGTGCCCACTTCGAGCAGAGAACCAACCCTGCCGCGCAGCTCGCCACTGCCCTCTGTCGGGTCCGTGACGCGGGAGAGTATTTTTAGCAGGGTGCTTTTGCCGGCGCCGTTGCGGCCAATAATCCCCAGCGCCTGGCCCTGTTTGACTTCAAAACTGACATTCCGCAGCGCCCAGATATATTCGTATTTATTGGACGTCCGATTTCTCCGAATGATGTTGCCAACTTTTTGGACCTGACTGACAATCAGGTCGCGCAGGGTATCCTGCCGTTCCTGAAAGGCTCCGATTTTATAGCGCTTGCCGATGTTTTTGACAATAATGGAAGTTGTCTGGTCCATATCACACCACATCCGCGAAGGTCTTTTCCATCCGTCTGAAGAAAAAGAGCCCTGAAATCAGCAAAAACAAAACCGCGATCGCGGAAACCAGAAGGGTCACATCCGGCGGCGTGCCGCCAAAGAGCGCCCAGCGAAAACCCTGCACCACACCCACCATCGGGTTGAGACTGTAAAGGTAGCGGATGGTCCCTTCGGGAATGATCGTGATCGGGTAGACGATCGGGGTGGCATACATCCAGATTTGCAGTAAAAACGGCACCATTTGCTGAATGTCGCGGTACTGCACGTTGAGCGCCGAAAGCCACAGCCCCACCGCCAGCGCCGCCGCGATTGCCAGCAATATCAGCGGGAACAGCCAAAGGACGTTCCAGGTGAGCTGGATCTTGTAAAACGCCATCACCACAAAAAGCAGCACCAATGAAATCGCGAAATCGACCAGAACCGCAAGAACCGATGAAAGCGGGATAATGACCCGCGGAAAATAGATTTTTGTGATCAGGTTGGCGTTGCCTACCAGGCTGATACTGCTTTTTTGCAGGGAAAGCTGAAACAAATGCCAGGGCAGCAAAGCTGCAAGCGTAAAGACCGGATAGGGCAGGCTGCCCGTATCGACTTTAAGCAGATAGCCAAAGACAATTGAGGTGATAGCCGTGGTCAACACCGGCTGCAAAATTGCCCAGGCGATGCCCAGCGATGCCTGTTTGTAGCGGACTTTGATATCCCGCCAGGTCAGAAAGTAGATCAGCTCGCGGTAATGCCAAAGCTCGCGCAAATCGATGCCCAGCCAGCCTTTGGAAGGCCGGATGCTCACCACCTGACTGGCGTTGTGAGGATTAGCCTCTGCCATTTTCCCTTTCTTGAGCGTACCATTCGATGGTACGGCGCAAACCGTCTTCGAAATCAGTTTTGGCTTCGAAGCCGAAGCGCTCTTTTGCCCGTTGGGTGTCAAGTTTGCGCCGCGGCTGCCCGTTGGGTTTGCTTGTGTCCCAACGAATTTTGCCTTCAAAACCGGTCAGACGGGCGATTAATTCCGTCAGGTCTTTGATTGAGATCTCAAAACTCGAACCGATATTGACCGGGTCGGAACTGTTGTAACGCATGGTCGCCAGGGTGATGCCCTCAGCGGCATCATCGACATAGATGAATTCCCGGGTGGGAGAGCCATCGCCCCAGGCTACAATTTCTTTTGCCCCGGACTCCTTGGCTTCGAGACACTTGCGGATCAAGGCGGGGATCACATGCGAGCTGGCAGGATTAAAGTTGTCTCCCGGGCCATACAGATTGACCGGCAGCAAGAAGATCGAGTTGTAGCCGTACTGCTGGCGATAAGCCTGCGACTGCACCAGCAGCATCTTTTTTGCCAAACCGTAAGGCGCGTTGGTTTCTTCGGGATAGCCTTCCCAAAGGTCTTCTTCTTTAAATGGAATCGGGGTGAACTTGGGATAAGCGCAGATGGTGCCAATGGCGACGAACTTTGATACTCCCTGCAGCCAGGCGTGATGGATGAGCTGCACGCCCATCAGGAGATTGTCATAGAAAAATTCGCCCGGCTTCTCTCGGTTGGCGCCGATCCCACCCACCTTGGCTGCCAGATGGATAATGACATCCGGTCGGGACTCTTTGATCATGCGCAGAATATCGGCTTCTTTCACCAGGTCAAATTCTGGATATTCAGGCACAAAAATTTCACGCGCGCCGTATTGTTTTAGTTTTTCGATCAGGTGCGTGCCCAAAAAGCCGGCGCCGCCGGTGACGCACACGCGTTGAGTGGAAAGGTCAAGTTCCTTATCCATGTTCACCTCTGTTTTCAGTTGTTTGCGAGCCAGCGGACTCTGGCGCTGACTGTGGAAAAATCAGTGCAAGTTTAATGCCCTCGATCAGGATCGTGGGAGCGTTTGGGTCCTGCGAAAGCGTCACCCCACGCTCAAGGCAGCTCAGCCGAACCACCTCGGCGACTTCGTCGTCACCGGGGACGCGGACAGTGCTGCAACCGTGCTGGGCAAGCTGATCCAGGCAGGTCCGCGTGCGCTGCCGGACCCGACGGTAGAGGTCAAATGAGGTCTTGATGTAATCGACCGTCAATGCTGCCCGCAGCGCCAACCCTTCGGGGGTGATGATATAGCGCAGTTTCTTGCGCTGGGCGCGTTTGACCTTGACATAGCCTTTGTTGATCAGGCGTTTGAGATACCAGTTGATGGTGCCCACGGCAACGCCCAGTTCATCCGCCAGTGTTACCTGGTTGATGTCGGGATTGGCTTCGATGTGGGTCAGCATCTCCAGCGCCCGCGAGTTTTCTTCAGTCGTAAATCCGTTTTCCATATAATTCAGTTTTTGAATTATAAGCGGGATTTCGAAGATGTCAAATTCAGAATCATGACGAATAAAAGTGAGGATCAATAAAAAACATCTTGAAGCGGAATGGTTTGTCGCTGCGGAGTCTCTGAACCAGTGAACAACATTCTTCTGTATTCGAATCTGGAGTGAAACCTACTTGTCTTCTTTTGGTTCGCCTTCGAGTTCTTTTTTGTAAAGATATTCTCCCCAACGGTTGGCATAGCCGCTCCAGAAACTGATGCTTATCATCAGACCAGCCACCGGCAGTCCGAACAAGGCGAACAGCCCAGCCCAGATCAAACCGTTTTTGGCTCCTTCTAAACCCGCACCGCTGTAACCCATCAACACCAAAATTAGCGCTATAACCAGCACTCCAATGCCGTAAATTTTTAGAAACGTGAGGGTCCGCTTCCATAAACGAGATTTTGGGTCGCTCGGATCCTGATTCGCGTTTAGGTCAGGCAGTTGGTTCAACTTTGCTCCAAAAAGCTCTTCATTGGCCTCACGAAATGGCAGGTATAGCCATTGGGATTCTTTTGCAAATAATCCTGATGGTAATCTTCTGCCTGCCAAAAGGTGGTCAGGGGTTCCAGGGTCGTGACGATCGGGCTTTTCCAGACGCCGCTTTTCTCAACCAAGGCAATCATTTCGCGCGCGATTTGTTTTTGCGCCTCATCTCTGAAAAATATTGCCGAGCGATAGGAGCTGCCGATGTCGAATCCCTGGCGGTTGAGATAGGTGGGATCGTGCATTCTGAAAAAGAAATCCAGCAGTTCTTTCAAACCGGTTTGGGTCGGATCGAAAACAATTTTCAGGGCTTCGGCATGCCCGGGATGATTTTTATAGCTCGGGCGATCGTTTTCGCCGCCGGTATAGCCGCACTCTGTGTCTAAAACGCCGGGGTGTTGGCGGAAAAGCTCTTCCATTCCCCAAAAACACCCGCCCGCGAGGACAATTTCATCAGTGTTGACAGTCATTTTTCATCCATTCTGTTCATAAGCCAGGCGAATTAATTCCCTGACCTTTTCTGTGATTTGATCGGGAGAACCAAGACCGAGCTTGTGGGTCGATTGTCCCGGCAGACTGCTGGTTTTCAGCAGTTCACTGTCGGGGGGCTCCCTGAAGCGCAAGCCCAAATCGACGCGGGTTTTGGTTGCCGCCTGAATAGCGCAAAACTGGCGTTTGCGCACAAAAGGCGTATACCCGCCGCGGCCCTCAACGACAACGTCTGCTCCCAGACCCTCAATGATCTCCCGCAACTTGTCGAATATAGGGCGCAGGGATGCTTTTTCGCCCTGATATTGCGAGTCGATATAAGCTTCAACGCTTGGACGTTCCCAGCCTGCTGCCCGCGCGGCTGCATCGGCAATTGCCCATTGACTGTTTTGAGGGATGTTGTGTTCGGTTTTCAGCCAATCGCGGACTGCCTTTTGGTCAAGCGCGTCCAAACCGGCTTCTTGCACAGACCTGACCCACTCCTCAAGCGTTTTGCCGGTGCGTTCTTTCATATTTTCGCTGACGGCTTTCATCATGTCGGAAGGAGAAGTCATTTTAGCCATTTTGTTACCTCGTTTATTGGTCAGATAATTGTACACGCTGCAAAAGGTCTTTTTTTGGGTTTATAAGTTTGCCGGCAATTTTCTCTCAGATTTGACGCGCGATTGGTGTTTGGCGTCAAAGCGCGCAAAGCCGCCTGCAACCACCCCCACCCAGCTCCTCCTTCCCACCCCGCCCGACAGAATGATCTGGTTTCCAAGCAGTTTAAACATTCTTGTTTTTTCAAAAAATGGCTCAAGTTTCTTTCTTCCCGCAGATCCATTCATCGGTATAATTCAATCATTCCAAAGACAATCTGGAGGGAAAATGAGGGCTGTGGAATCGTTCGTGATTGTTATTCTGGTGGCTTGCTTCGTTCTGACTTCTTGTCAAGGCGTTTGGATTAGTTCTTCTCCTGAAGAGAAAGTATCTCTGCCCATTCAGGTTCAAACTCCCGATTGGTTCGGAATGGGTTCGAACACGCATATGCGCACGGAAAATATTGAGGACGCCTATCGTGAAATGGCAGGGATCGGCGTAAAGTTTGTGCGGGAAGATATTCCATGGCAGGAAATTCAGGTTGGGAACGAGAGCTTCAATTTAGATTATCGCAACGGAGCGCTTTCGCGGGCGCTGAATGCCGCGCATTCGAATGGTCTGCAAGTCGTTGGGATTTTAGCTTACACCCCCGGAAACGGCGTGACCTACAACACAGCCAAAGAATTCGTTCGCCACTGGCAAAACTATGTGACCGCCGTAGTCCAAACCTTTGGGGAGAAGATCGACTATTGGGAAATCGGAAACGAAATCAACACCTGGTGGAATAAAGTCAGACCGGGCGTAACCGATTTTGAGCCGGAAGTATACGCGGAAATGCTGAAGTCCGCTTATTTGATCATCAAAAAGCAGAATCCCAACGATGTGGTCATAATGTCATCTTTGGTCAATATTGATTCCCAGGCAGCCGGATTGGATCCTGTGGCTCTGATTTCCAAAATCAAACCTTTCGATCCTGAAAAATATTGTGACGCGATCAACCTGCATGTCTATTGGGAAGGGCAAGATCCGGACGAACTGCGCCCCAACCTCGTCAATGGAAAAACTGAAACGTTGAACATAGCAGGCTATGTTGCCAAAGTGGTCGTCGGGATCACAAAAATTTTGGGGGAACGGATGCCGGTTTGGATTACGGAGGTAGGTTTTAATCAATCAGCCAAGGGGCAACTTGCCAACCGATACAACACAAACGAAGATCTGGTGCAGTCAATCGTCCTTGTGAAGTCGTATATAACCCTTTTGTCGATCCCGGGAATTCAGAGTGTCTTTTGGTATTCATGGCTAAATGATGAAACCGGACAAACATACGCCATGTCAGATATGGATAAATCTGCCTATCACACTTTGACCATGGCAATCGCCGGCAGCAAGGCACTGGGGAACCAGCAAGCTGTTGATGGATCCGGGAACGTTATCAATGATGTGGCAGATTATCGCTTTAAGCGGGCTGATGGCCGTACCATCAGTTATTATTGGTCGGCAAAACCTGAACCTGAGAGCTATCAAGCCGTTCTTGTGCCAATAACATCGGGCGCGGTGACCCATTACGGCGCCCTTCACAGATTCGCAGATGGAACCATATTGGAGGATCCTTCAAATCAAAGTTTCCGCATCAATGCGGTTCCGCGCGTCATGCTGGGAACGTTTGAGACCAACACAAAAATTTTCCTTGGTGCCGAACAGGAACCGGAATATGGCAAAGCTCGCATGACGGGCTCACTGCTTCCACAGGAAGGGGATTATTTTTACATCACCTACGATAAATCGATCTGGGAAATCAAGGAGGAGAGTAATACGCCTGAATTGCAGGCGATCAGACTGAAACAAGACCCCAAATGTGTCATCGATTCATTCGGCACTCCGGATGGCGGTGACATTTCCCTGGAATCCTCGACCAAAGAGATTTTGGGCGTGAATTTTTATGTTACAGACTGGTCTTCCGGAGGCAAAGCGTGGATGGCAAACATAGGGCGGGATCAAAATGTGCAGATGTCGGTATTTTTTGGCGAGAATGTTGAAACCTGCAGGAAATATATCTGGGATGTTATCGAACTTTCTCAAAAAGATAATTTCGGTCTTCAACCCATCCAGCCTCCGGCTTTGGAAACAATCGAATATGGAGGCGGCTTTGCTTTAAAGTTCGATCCGACATACTGGGAAATTGCGGACTTTTCGGGGTGGGTTTATCTGAAGTCACTGAATTTTGAGGGATGCAATATTCAGTATCAATATGGTCATGGGATCGATCCCAACGTTTTTTCGGCTGAAAGGTGGGAAGAGACAATCGGCAATTCCGTTTTCTCAATTGTCCGCTGGGACAGAATCGCGACCGGCGAAACGATACTTTATCTCTTTGTGATTGATCAGGATTTCATATCGGTTGAAGGACCAAATGCAGAACCGCTGCCTCAGGAATGCATCAGCCAGGCGTATGATGTCATCAGAAATTCAGAAGCGGCGGGTTTTAGACCGTAACCTGAACTCCTTTCTTGAAACCTGAAACAAAACCGAGACGGATTACCGGCTCGGTTTTTAGATTTTTGATGTTTGCAGTTTGTTTTTAAAGCGCTTCCAGCTTTTGGACCATGCCTTCAATGACGTCAAATCCGCCCTGCCAGAATTCGGCTTTGGTGACGTCCATACCGGCTTCTTTCAGCAAGGGGATAGGCGCGACAGAACCGCCCGCGGATAAAATCCGCATATATTTGGGTTTGAAGCTTTCGCCTTCTTCCTGATATCGTTTGTAGAGCGCGAAAACGAGCAGCTGTCCAAAGGCGTAGGCGTAAACATAGAACGGGGTCCCGTAAATATGGGGAATGGAAACCCATTCGTACTTAAATTCATCAGAAACATCCACCGAATCGCCAAATTCTTCTGCGAGGTTCCTGAGATAAGCCTCGCAGAGCTCATCCACGGAGGCATTGTTGGCGATCATATCGTGGGCTTCGCGTTCAAAAAGCGCGAAATAGATCTGTCGGATAATTGTCGCAAAGGCATCATCCAATTGACCGAAGAGGATGTCTTGTTTCACTCCTTCGTCGGTTTCACGCTCCAGCAAGAGATCGGTCAGAGTCATCTCGCCAAACGTGGAAGCGGTTTCAGCCAAGGGCAGGCAGGCGTGCTGGGTAAAGAGACTGTGGTCTTCCGCCATCATGGAGTGGATGGCATGACCCAGTTCGTGCGCCATGGTAGAAACGTCATCGGCTTTGCCCTGATAGTTGAGCATCACCCATGGAGTCAGATCGGGACCCAGGGTGGAACAAAAAGCGCCGCCCATTTTGCCCTTGCGCACTTCGCTGTCGACATGGTCTTGATCAAAAACCCGGCGCGCGAGCTGGGCAAACCGGTGATCGAAGCGTTCAAAAGCTTCAAAAGTCATAGCGGTGGCTTCATCATAGCTGTAGCGTTTGTCCGATTCGCTGACCGGCGCATAGATATCATAGCGGCGCAGCTTTTCCATGCCGATTTTGCGCGCCTTCAGCCTAAAGAAACGATGGAAGATGCCAATATTCTTCCGGGCGACCTCAAGCAGCGTGTCAATCACCTCATCCGGCAGGTCATTGATGGTATTGCGCACCGCGATGGGGCTCGCGAAACCGCGCAGCCCGATGTTTTCGTTCTTCCAATCCCGAACGATATTCTGATAAATCTGTCCTAAAATTGACGCGTCTCTGCCGTAGACGGAATAAAGTTCCTGATAGGCGCGCGCTCTCAAATCCGGATCCGCCTTGCGAACCAGGCTCATCAGCTCACCGCGGGTCATTTCCTGCTTCTCACCGTCGATTTCGACCGTGAAAACATAGCGGTTGGTCAGAGAATCGTAGAGCATGTCCATCGCGCTCCTGCCGGTGACATTCTTGATATTGATCACCTTTTCTTCGGCTTCGGATAAAGTGTAGGGTTTAAAATTGCGGATTTGCTCAAGCCAATACTTGTAATCCCCACTGCCTGCCATCAAACGGGCGGCGTTTTCGTCATCGAGGGCTTTCCACCACAAATTGAAGAATAAAGTGCGGTTTTCCAATTCCGCGACGAACTGCTGCACGCGGGCAATGGCGATCTGTGCCTTTTGATCCTGAGTGTTGGAGGCGAAACTCAAAGACCCGAACCCATACAGGCGATAAGCCAGTTTTTCGCTCGTTTCCATCTTACCCACAATTTCCAAAAATTTTTCAATCGAAATTTCAGGGCAAAGTTGGTCTCGGTAAGCCTCAAATTCCTCAATCGACTTGGTGAGAGCAGCATAGGTCTCTTCGATTTTTGGATCTTCAAAACTTTCAAAAAGTTCCTTAAGGCTCCAGATAGATTGTTTATAGTTCTTCTCTGTCATATTTCTTCCTTTATTGATTTTTTACACTTCCCCATTATACGGGGATTTTTGTTTTAACTGCTGTCTCTTGTAAAAAATATCTTTTTTTCATCTATTGGGGATTTTGCCCAATCTTTTGACTTGGTTTTGAATTCAAGAGGGTAAATTGAATATAATCATCTGAAGGAAAATAATATGACTTCTATCAAACCATCTTATCCTCAGGAATTTCCTTTTTACCAGAATATTCAGGTTCGGTATGCCGATTTGGATACGCTTCAACATGTCAACAATGTCGCGATTTTGTCCTATGTCGAGCATGCCCGGATCGGCTACTATCACGCCAGCGGAATGTGGAACGGCACGATTAGCAAAGGCTTCGGCACGGTGGTCGCCTCCGTAAAAATTGACTATCTCGAACCAATTCGCTTCGGCGACTCTGTCAGAGTCGGCGTCAGGGTTTCTCACCTGGGCGGCAAAAGCCTGCGTTTTCATTTTCAGGTCGAAAACGGGGAAGATTTCGGCGTCTACGCGCGCGGTGAGGTGGTTATGGTATCGTACAATCACCAGTCCGAAAGTTCCCAGCCAATTCCGCAGGAATGGCGTGAAAAAATTGCGAAATTTGAAAATAATCCGGAGTTATCAGCATGAACAAATCCAATTTACCTGTCTTACCGTCAATCGATAATGATTACTTGGTCGACTTTCTTGCCCGTTTGCTGGAAATCCACAGCCCCACCGGTTTTGCCCGTGAGGCGATGGAGCTGGTGGAACAAGAAGCCAGAAAATTCCCTGAAGTCAGGGTGGAATGGACCAAAAAAGGAGCTTTGCTCCTGACCCTTCCCGGCGCGGCTGCTGCGGTCGCCACTCCCAAAAGGGCGTTGACTGCCCATGTGGACACTCTTGGCGCGATGGTTCGCCAGATCAAATCCGACGGACGTCTGGAGCTCACCGGTATCGGCGGTTTTGCCTGGGGCAGCGTTGAAGGAGAAAACTGCCTGGTTCATACCCGCAATGACGGCGTTATCCGCGGCAGCATTCTGCCTCACGAAGCCTCAGTGCATGTTTATGATGATGTCCGCAGCGCCAAACGCGACAATCACAGCATGGAAGTCAGGCTCGATGAACGGGTGAAAAATCCAGAAGAAGTGCGCGCGCTCGGCATTAGCGTGGGGGACTTTGTGTCTTTTGACGCCCGGGTCGAATTGGTCAACGGTTTTATTAAATCCCGCCACCTGGACGATAAAGCTTGCGTGGCAAGTATACTGGCTGCTATTAAGGCCCTGCACGACGCGAACCTCAAACCCAGCCAGGACGTGGTTTTTCTGATCAGTAATTATGAAGAGGTTGGCTATGGCGGCAGAAGCGATTTCCCGGCAGATCTCGAAGAACTGGTTGCCCTTGATATGGCAGCCATCGGATCAGGTCAGGCTTCGGACGAGTTCCATGCCAGCATCTGCGTCAAAGATGCCAGCGGTCCCTATCATCACGAGCTTTCCAATAAGCTGCGCGATCTGGCGGATGCTTATGGACTTACCATCAACGTTGACATTTATGTCAATTACGGTTCGGACGCCAAAGCTTATTGGAGCGCCGGCGGCAACGCGGCGATCGCCCTGATCGGGCCGGGCGTAGACAGCTCCCATCACTACGAGCGCACCCACATTGATGCCCTGACCGACACCACCAAGTGGGTTTTGGCTTATCTGCTGAACGATTGACCGCCAATGGGTCTATAAATACAAAATCTCAGCAAAAAGAGGACATAAAAGTCCTCTTTTTTGTATGACCGATCGGTCACTCTTCAGAGTTTGACCTCAGTGCGGCCGCTTAATTTGTTTTTTATCCAACGAACCACCTGATCAACGTGTTCGGGTTTGGAGACCAGATCGATATTATCACTGTTGATAATCAACACCGGACATTGTTCAAAATTATTCATCCATTCTTCGTAGAGACCATTGAGTCGGCTAAGATATTCCCTGGAGATTCCGGCTTCATAGTCGCGCCCGCGTTTGGCAATCCGCTCCAAGAGGGTCTCTACCGATGCGCGCAGATAGATGATCAAATTGGGCATAGGCAGCAGCGATACCAGCATCTCGTACAAATCCTGATAGACGTGATAGTCGCGCGCGCTCATGTCTCCCTGCAAAAAGAGGTTTCGGGCAAAAATCCGAGCGTCTTCATAGACGCTTCGATCCTGAACCACCGAGCCTTTTGCCTGAAGCAGCTCCTTGTGAATTTTCAGTCTGCGGGTCAAAAAATAAACCTGGGAGTGATAAGACCAGCTTTTCATGTCGTCATAAAAATCTGCCAGATAGGGGTTTTCTTCGTGAGGTTCATAAAATGGCGTGAATCCCATTTTTTCACTCAAAATTTTTACCAAAGTCGTTTTTCCTGCCCCAATATTGCCCGCGATAACGATGAAATTGTCCATTGAAACCTCATTTTCTGAAATCGTGCTAATAGGTTATCACGCTTTCGCGGCAGAGACCAACACAAAAAGCAACTCTGCCGCCCATTCCGGGTTAATTGAAATGAACTGGAAATCATTTGGTTTTTTAGCTGCCTGCTTATTTTTGATTTTCAGAAAGTGGTTTTAAAGTTTAGAAAAGGAGTAAATCATGTTTGAAGGTTTGAATTGGTTATGGACCATCATCATCGGGGGAATCGCGGGCTGGTTGGCAGACCAGGTTGTGCCCGGTGTCAAAGTGGGCTTTTTAGGCGCGATCATCGCCGGTATCCTGGGAGGCTTCCTCGGCAGCTGGATTTTCAGCCTGATTGGCATCGCCACCGGCAGCCTGATCGGCATCCTGATTGCCGCTTTCATCGGCGCCATCATTGTCCTGGTGATCTACCGCGCCATCAAAAATCGGTAGTCCCCGGAAGGGTCAAACAAAAAACCGGCTGGTCTCAGCCGGTTTTTTTTCGTGTCTCAGCGTGGGTTCAAATTTTGTGAACTCACTTTCCTGTTTTTCAGAGCCGTCTTAGGGCTCAGAAATCACAAGCGGCAGGTAGAGTTTCACATCCATCGGTTCCGGCGTGGTGGTAGGTTCGGGCGTGGTTGTGGGTTCGGGCGTTTCGGTTGGCGGAACTGTTGGCGTGATTGTTCCGTTATCGGCAACCGTGAAGAAGACCGCAGTGGGGGGACCCCAGGCTCCACCATCGAATCCTTCCAGATAGAGGATGTGCTGACCGGGGGTCAAATTGAGATTACTGGTCTGAATCGCCAACTCACCTGACCAAACCGGTACCTGTTTTCTCAAAGAAACAATTTTGGCATTGGAACCGGTAATCCAGGACGGATTATCGATGGACCAGCGGATCAAATCGATGTTCTGGGAAGGAACACCTTCCCGATAGGTGCTGTAGAGGGTATCATCCACCGTATAGTTTACAACCATATTACTACCGGGGATCACTGGTTCGGGGGGGACCGTCAGCGCGGTTACTTCGGGACCATATGCCAGACGATAAGGCTTGCGGGCAATCTTAACTGCCCGGATCAGCGCCTGGATGTTGTTGGGGTTGATGTCGTTCTCAAAACGGCTGCAGTCCTGATGGAAAACGTCGCCAATCTCAAAACAAAAACCTGGCACGCCCAATTCGCCGTACGCCCAGTCGTCGGTTGAACCCCTAGTAGGATATAAATCGGTAGATTTTTCAGGCCTGTGCCCGTTATAGTAAGCAAATTTATAACTCATCACGCGCAAACTCTCATGGTTCGGCGCATTATCGTAGGTGTAACCCCAGGGCCAAAGAACCAGGCGGGAATAACTGTGCAGATCGATGAACATGCCCGTGGCGTTCAGCTCATTAACCGGATCGGTCGGATTGGGTCCGCGCATGTCAGGATAAATTGAAGAGACATAATTGAGCAAAGCCTGCGTCTCCGGTTCGGAGCTTGCCTGCAGACCAGGATAAGTCTCTTCGCATTGATTGGAATCGGTTTCCCATTCAAAGGGCCAGTTGCGGTTCAGATCAGCGCCACGGTAGTATCCGCCATTACAATAATTGCTATTTGTATTCTTGCGCCACAATCGAGTAAGGTCGGCTTCATCCTGCACGCGGCCGTCCGGATTGGAGGAGATCACCAGGTGAATAAAGTTGTAATCCAGAAGCCACTTGATATCGGCATCGTCGTCATAATGATCCAGCAGATATTCCGCGAAGCGCAGGTTCAATTCGACCGGAGCCCATTCGCGGGCGTGCAAACCGCTCATGAAAAAAGCATCGGATTTCGGGACTGCGGGCGTGTTGCGGTTGCCCAAAACCATCACCCTTATATCCCAACCAGCGTTTTGATTCTGGACTTTTTCCCACGAATCGCCAACGTCCCGAACTTCAACCAACCCCGGATATTCCGCGGCAATCTCATCGACTGAAGCGTAAGCTTCCTGGATGGTGCGGAAGCATGGAAAGCCAGGAATACCATTGACCTGGCCCTCCAGGGGCTGCATTGGTTTATTGATCAATTGGGTGTACTCGCGGTCCACCAACCAGCTCACGCCTTCCGCCTGCAAAGCGTCGCGGGTTGCCTGGTTGCTGAAAATCTTGAGAGTCTTCGTCTCAGGATGCACTTCGACCACATCATATCGGCGTGCAAGATCAGCAATCTGATCCCGATTCTGATAGTGAACGATCAGAACCTGTTGTTCATAAACCGGTTCCTCTGCCTGGACGGGTTCGGATTGAACCAAACCAAACACGACAAAAACTGCCATAAGAAGAGGTAATAAGCGGGTCAATCGTTTAGGCATTTTATCTCCATTCAAATATAGATTTTTTGAATTCGCTTAATAACCGAAAGTCTGTGGTCTTTCCACAGACTATTGTAGTCTCAAATGCAAATTTTGGTAAGCGCCTGGCGGACGAGTCAGGGAAAAAATAAGTCAAAAGATTTATTTATGCCTGGTTGATCAACTCAGCCAAGGTCGTGCTCTTCAGCCTGTGGTCGATATAGTTTTGCGTTGTTTGCCAATAGGTTCGCAGATGCTCGTGCAGCGGAAAATCGCAATGGTCAGGGCTTGCCAGACACTTGTGAATATAAACTGGACCCTCAATCGCGACAATGATTTCATACAAGCTGATCTCGCTTGCCGGTTTCGCCAGCATGATGCCGCCTTTCGCGCCGCGCTGCGTATAAATCAGACCGGCGTGCGCCAAAAGCATGTTGATCCTCGAGAGAAACATCCTTGATATGAGCATTTTTTCGGCGATGACATTTGATGGAATCCATTTGTCTTGCTCAATCCATGCCAAATAAGCCATTGCACGTACAGCGTAATCAACTTGATTGGTTAATTGCAAGTTCATAATTCCCTTTCAACTGCTCAATTTCTTTGTGTGATTCCCTTTTTGCTGACCGGTCTAATAGTCTATCATAAATGTTAAATTAGGGTATATGAATATACAAAAAGTGACCATCGCTGATTAATTCCTGCCAATTTAAGCCGCTTTTTATCTTCGTTTTCCCTTCCGCACCCAAAGGATTTTCAACCAAACAGTTTTCACAACCAGCCTGAACGCGGTAGACCGGATCGCCAGATAGCGCGGTTGACGCGATTGGAAGCGGAGAGCCGTTCTCTGTCCGGTCGCGGATTGCCAGCAAAACTGCTTCGTGCTCAAGCCGCAAATCCACCATGGAGCCTTGACGGGTATTCAAAGTCAGGTTCAGATCCGAACTTTGCAGTTCCAAATCCGCGGTCACGCGCGTCTGCGTGGAGTGACGCTCTTCCAGGCGGGCATAAAGATTGCGGCTGGTTTGATTTTGCTCCGGGTCGCACATCCACAATACCCGGTCGATTTTATATTTTTCTGTCACCTGAAAGAGGCCGGTGATCTGATAGCGGCGGCAGTCTGGAATCAGAACAAGAACCAATTCCGACTGAAACAGCGGCATTTTGGCAGAAATCATGCGCGCCAGGCTTTCTTCTCCCGCTGATCCCGCGATCAAAATGCTCTGTCCTTGCGCGCCCTGGATGAAAACAAAGTTTTGCTTGTCTCCCTGTGGAAGGTATAGATGCAGTTTGCCGTCCGGAGCTTTTATCCCGATCCACCAGACCACCGTAGTAATCGCTGCCAGTCCAAGCAAAAGATATTGGGGATTTAAGATTGCTTTGGAGATCGCTTTTATCTTTGACTTAAACATGAGCAAAAACAGCAGCATGTAACAGATCCCCACCCAAAAGAGATTAAATTCCCGCAGAACCAGGGATCGGGCTGGGATTTGGGCAATGGTTGAAACCAAAAAATTAGTCAAGGCAGCCCAGGGCAAGGCAAGCCAAGCCAAAGCCCGCCCCAGCGGCAGCGAAAGCATTCCGCCAGACATCGCCAGAAGCCCTAAAATCATTACGGCTGGCTGGATCGGCAGCACCAGGGGGTTCGCCAACAAGAATAACCAGGATACCTGATGAAAATGCCAGATGCTGAGCGGAAGAACCATTGCCTGGGCGATTAATGTCAGCAGCAGGAATTCTGAAATTGCCGAAGCTAAAATTGTGCCTTTTCGCTCTTCAAAACGCGCGGTAAACCAATCGGTGACCCGCAGCTGAATTGGTCCGGCAAACAGCACCAAACCGAGCGTGGATAAGAATGAAAACTGAAACCCGATATCCCAGGGCAGATGGGGATCGATCAAAACCAAAAGCAGCGCGCTCAAGCCCAAACTATTGAGGGTGTTTCCTTTTCTGGCAATCACGCCGGCGATCACGGCAAAAGCGCCCATGAATGCCGCGCGCAAGACCGGCGCGCTTCCGCCGACCAAAAAGCTGTAAGCCAACAGCAGGATTATTGTGGCAAGCGCGCCGCGTTTCGTGCCAAAGTATCTGGTGAAGAAGAGGCTGACCAAACCCGCCAGTACCGCCATATTAAACCCGGAAATGGCGATAATATGCGAGGTCCCGGTGCGGCGATAGGCGTCCTCAAGTTTTGGAGAAATCCCGCTTTCGTCTCCCAACAGGATCCCGCGCAGCAAGGCATCTTCCGGCGCGGGAAAAATTTGGGTCAGGACCGCGGTGCCTCGCTCACGCGTTCGGTACAAAAGCGACAAAATCGGATGTCCCTGACCGCTTTCGAGGACTTTGATCTGCGGATAACGTGTGGTCGAGCGAATCCCCTTATGCTCCAGATATTCCCGCCAGCGAAAGTTTTCGCCTTCCTGCGGCTTTTCAAATTCTCCACGGATTTCAAGCCGGTCTCCATAAGCGATCCGCGAACCCAGCGGGAGATAAAACAAAACTTTGCCCCCAACCGGTCGCGCTACGCCATTAAAGACGACTTTTTCCGCCCGCACGACCACTTCGAGGCTGGTCGGTCTGGTTTCGGGAGGGGCTGACACAACTCCGGTCAGCGTTATCTTCCCTTTTTGGTGATACCAGGTCAATTGATTCTGCCCATCCTGCGGCAGCCTGAGCTGATAGAGCATTGCCGTCAGACTGAAAAACAGCAGGACCAAACCTACCGGCAGTGATCGGACCGTTTGGACAGCCGGCGTCTTCCTTCTGTTTAAAAACAGACTTATCAGACCAAGGCAAGCCAGCCCAGCCCACCAATACCAGCCAAGTCCGATTTGGTCCGACACCAGAGGACCCGCGATCCCCGCCAAGCCCAGCCAGAAAAACGGCATGAAGGACGGGAAGCGAAACTCCCGTTTCCGGGCGTCTATTCGTTTTTCGATTGACTCGTCTTGCCAATCGCGGTCACTCATCTCGGATTATGCAAGGGTTTCCAGATAATCCCAGAGCACTTGCAGCGCCTGGTGAGCTAATTTTTCTTTAACCTCCGCGCGGCTGCCGTCGAAATGAAATTCATGAGACTGGTCGCCGTCTCTGGTCGCAAGCGCCAGCCAGCACGTACCAACCGGCTTGGTCGGCGTGGCGCCGCCTGGACCGGCAATGCAGCTGACCGAGAGCCCCAGATCGCAATCGAAAACTTTGCGGGCTCCGCGCGCCATTTCGAGCACGGTCTCGCTGCTGACCGCGCCGAACTGCTTTAGGGTCTCCCATTTAACTCCCAATATTTTTACCTTCGCCTGATAGGCATAAGACACAACACTGCCAATGAAATATTCCGAAGAACCAGGCACGTTGGTCACGAGGTGCCCAATCAAGCCGCCCGTACAGCTTTCGGCTAAACCGAGCGTCAGCTTTTTCTCAAACAATCGTTTTCCAATCCGAACTTCCAATGGGTCAGTTTCCACAATCTCCTCCGTAATAACCTGTACGATCTCTTTGTTATCAATCTGCCCCCAGATTTCTGCCAGATTGTTCTTTTTGATATATTCTGCCACCCCGCTGCTAATCAGTCCCTCACCGACAAGCGCGTCTGGCTCCTCGCCGGCTTCTAGTCGGGCGCGGATCACGCTTGATGAGACATGGGCGACCTCCAATTCATCCAAATAAACCATATGTCCGCCCAGGTCCCGCAGCTGCTCCAAATAATCCAGGTTTGGTTCAAACCCTTTGCGTGGACTGATGATCAGGGCACAAAGTTCCAGCAGATCCTGCCAGCGATACCACTGCCCGAAACCCGGGTTTGTGCCCGAAAAACTATCCACGCCGATCAGAAAACCAATCCCGGTCTTCGGATCTGTGGTCGCCCGCAAAGCCGCCATCGTTTCGGCGGTAAAGTTTGGGCGATTATTGCACCAAACCAAACTGCGTTCCAGGTCATTGACGCTCACCGGGCAGTCCAGTACCCCCCGCAGTTGGCTAGCGGCAATCTCACAAAGATCAAACCGATGCTCAAAAGTCAGCGGGAGCGAAGCCTTTACGCCGTCCCTGATATTGTGATGCCGGTAAACGGGCATAAAAACGACTTCACTAACCCTGATGTTCCGCTTCTCAAGCGCGTGGACAGCATCCGCCACCAACTGGACATGCCCCTGATGGATCGGATCGGCAGAGGTGCCAAAGACCAAAAGCAATTCTTCAGGCAAGGTCACCCCGCTCTCCAAGCGCGTCCAAAGTCTCAAGCCACAGCGCGGGGCTGGCGTCGGCAGGCATCCGCCAGGCGCTGGCGGCGCTCAAGCCAATCTTGAAAAGCTGGGGTCCGTCCGGACTAGCGGCGCGTTTGAACTGATGGCGGAAGAACCTTTCGTAAAACCTGCGTAAACAGCGGAAGATGAAATCCCGCGGATATTTTTCTGAAAAAACGCGTTCGGCAAGCTCCAGCACCTTGGCGGGATGCTGACGCTCTCCAACGGCATGCCACAGGAAAAAATCGTGCAGTTCATAAGGACCCAAAACCTGTTCGGTGATCTGTTCGCTTTGTCCTTCAGCGTTCACCGGCTGCAGTTCAGGTGAAATCGGCGCGGAGACCACCTTTTGCGCCAGCTCCAGACCGTCGCCGCCAAAAACTGCCTCTGCCGCCCACGGCAGCAAGCGCAGCAAAACCGTTTTGGGCAAGCCGGCATTGACGTTATACATGCTCATCTGGTCTCCGTTATAAGTTGACCAACCCAAAGCGATTTCGGAAAGATCGCCCGTGCCAACCACCAGTCCGCGGACCAGGTTTGCGTAATTCATCAGATACTTTGTGCGTTCCCGCGCCTGGACGTTTTCGAAAGTGATATCCGGTTTGCCTTGATGCCCGATATCCCGCAAATGCCAGGTCACGGCTTCGCTGATGTCATGTCGGCGCGCAGTCACGCCGCTGAGATCCAAAAGTTGTTCGACCCGTTCCTGGGAATTTCTTGAACTTCCGGGACCGGGCAGACTTACGGCAAGGATGCTTTCGCGGTCCAGACTCAAAACCTCAGCCGTCCGGCAGCAAACCATTAATGCCATGGTCGAATCGGCGCCGCCGCTCAGCCCCAAAACCATACGCCGGGCAGCCGTGTGGAGCATCCTGCGCGCCAGACCAACCGCCTGGATCTCGAATATCCGCGCGTATTGATCGTGGAGCCCGCTTTTGAAAAGGAAGGGGACTGCCGCGTCCCGTTCCGTTTTGGGGACTGGCGGGGCTGCGCGGCTCGCAAGGCTTTCGGTTTCATTCAGGTCAATGCTGACGCTCTCGTTTTTCAGGGAGAGCTGTCGGGTTTGGGCGATCAGTTTTCCCTGCCGCCACAGCTGAGCCAAACCCGAGTAAACATAGTTGGCGCTCGATTCGCTCGCTCCCACGGAGCAGACAGCCAGGAGCCCCGGGTTCGCGGCGCTGATTTGTTGAAATTGCTGCGCGTAGCTTTGGTCTCCCAAAGCCGGCAGCGCGCAAAGATTGAGCAAAAGTTCGTTCTCTTCAATGCCGGTTATTAGCGGCAGATTGCCGATCCGCACGCGCATTTTGTGACCCTGAACCAAACCGGGAAGCAACCCCTCTTTCAGCACAGGGATCTGAGCGCCCTGCCATTCTATGCTCTCCAAACCCAGTCCGTCCGGAAGGTCAAACTGCCTTGCGGGCGGATCCGGATTTATCACAAAGCCTATCAGCCCTCTGCCGTCCAGCACAGCCGCGCTGTCAAGAAGGTTTTCACCGACTTTCAGCGGCAAACCGAGCACAGCCAGACAGTCCTTCCCGCTGATCAGCGTCGCGATTTTCTCCAATTCGTCCCGACAGGCATCTGCCAGTAAATCAAGGCGGAAAAGATCCCCGCAGCTGTACGCGCTCAGGCTGAGCTGAGGGAATAAAAAGATATGAAACCCGTCTTGTGCCGCCAACATATCCGAAATCAACGTTCGGATCCCCAAACCGTTACAACGCGCGTCCGCGACCCGCAGTTCGGGTACGCACAGATGCAAAATCAGCCTTTCGGTTGGTTGGAAATTCTTCATGATCCTTTCCTCGGTTTAATGATAACAATCTTTTCCTAATACTGTACAATTGTGAGATATAGAAACTCTGTTTTTTCTGAGGTAATTTCTTTTTTTCAATAAAGGAAGATCTATGTCACGACAGAGTAAGTACAAATTGCTCGCGCTTGCCATTTTGCTGATTGTTATGGCATCATTTCCACAAAAAATTCAATCCAACGTTCAAACAACCGCCATCCCGGGTTTCTATTGTTATCGCGACGCGCGTTCGGTTGACCAACGCGCGCTTCAATTGCAAAGCGAATTTCCTGACCTTGTTGATCAAAACCTGATCGGCTCTTCGTTTGAGAACCGCCCGATTTATGCTCTCAAACTCACCCGAAAAAACTCTCAGGAAAACAAACCGCGATTGGTTCTGATCAGCGGCCTTCGGGCGAATTCTTTTGCTCCGGTTGAAATCAATCTGAGATTCCTCGAGTTTATTCTCAGCAGCGATGGGCTCGACCCGACAGCCACCTGGTTGCTCGATTTTACCGAAATCTACTCCGTGCTGATTGCCAACCCGGACGGACGGCTGACGGCGGAATCGCAAGCACAGGCTGAGGAAGAAATCACCTGGGAAAACAACACCAACCCCTATTGCGCCAATGCTACCACCGGCGTACGCCTGACCCTCAATTTTCCTTACGCCTGGTCAGCGGGGACCCATGACCCCTGCGACCCGAATTATCCCGGTCCTCAGGCGGCAAGCGAACCGGAAACCCAGGCAATTACCGGTTTTTTGAGCAGCCTTTCGCAAAGTTCCCAGCCAATCCTGTTATTACATCTTGACAGTGCCCACAATTTTTTGATGACCCCCTACCTGCACGATCCGGGCGCCCCCAACCCTCTGGAAAGCGAGCTTTATGCCCTTGCAAACAAACTCGCTTACGACACGCCGGCGGTTCCCATCAAGGGTCCCGGCACAGGCAACCCCGGGATCTATGGAACCTTGCTCGACTTCGCCTTCGGAGAGCTCGGGATCCCCAGCCTGACCTACAAAATGGGCACTGCCCAGGCGGGCGGACACACCACAGCCTGCTGGTATTTTGAAGAGAAGCTGCTGGAACCCAGCCTTCAAGCCCTGACCCGAGCCGCCGCGATGAGCGCGCAGCCCTATGAATTTGCCTTCGGTCCTGAAATCAGGCTTGAATCGGTAAGTTCGCACGCGAATTATCTCCGTCTGGATGGGTTTGCGGATGATTACAGCTTTTACAAGGAGCACGTCAGCGATTACACCTCGGTGGAGCGTCTGAGCTGGTCTTTGGATTTGCCCCCCTGGCATCCTCAGGCTGAATTACAAAATTTTTACGGTCTCCAACCGATCGAAGCTTACCCATTCCGGTCAACTTTCAGCATGGTCCTGCCGTATGCCGACATTGCTCCCGGCAAGCATCTTCTGTTTCTTCAGGCTTGGGATAAAGCTGCTGCCGCCCTAAGCCGTCCAGGTCTGGTGACCAGCGTCTTCATCACCATCCCCAACCTCAGCTATTTGCCTCTGATGATTAAATAAAGCCCGCCGGCGAGTCAGTAATTTAAAAAAAGACAGGCGCTTTTTCGCGCCTGTCCTGAACTTAATTGTTTCGGCTATTTTTCCAGGTTCTTTTCCTGGACACGCTCATTGATCGCCGCCAGACGCTTTCGGACTGCCAGATATTGACCCAGCCAGATCACAAAGTAGATCACCAGGAAAATTCCGAAATAAAGCGCGATCCCTTTCGGGCTGCGCTCCATCCAGCGCATGGTATAGGCAACCGGCAGGGTTGCCAGCGAGGTAACAGCCAAATGAGTTACCGTCTGGCGCAAAATACTCCATTCGTCCTGCTCAAAAATGGTCGACGCGCCAGCCCAAATTCCTCCATAGACCATCAGTACCACAGCCTGGACGATCACCGCTTTCAATTCGCCGCCCAAGGCAGCCGCCAACTGGGGATGAGCCGCGTGGAAGCTCCCGTCCCCGATGACCAGGGAAACGATGATCGAAATCACGTAGCCGATTGCCAATCCCAAAGGGGCGCCGAGCATGCTTCTTAAAATCCATTGTTTTTTCATCCTAACCTCTTTTATATTCCTAAAACTTGTTTGATTTTTGGCACAAAACGCCGCGAGACGTAGGTGACGGTACCGTTTAGCAATCTGACGCAAATTGTGCCGGCAAAACTCAAGTCAAAATTTTTGACTTTGCGCAGATTGACAATTTCTGAATTTGAGATGCGTACAAAATGATTCTTCTCGAGCCGATCTTCCAACTCATACAATCTCAGTCTGAGGCTGAATTCGCCCTCATCGGTGCTGGCGAAAACTTTGCCGTTGCGGGTAAAGACGCGATAAAGCTCTTCCTGCTGCAGCACGCGCAGCTGATCTTCCTGAAACCCGGCGATCATTTGCGGGGTTTCATCGGTAAGCTTCTTTACCAATTGATTGACTTCTTCACTCATGCGGTCGGTGAGAACGATGATTTTGGGCTCTTTGTAATTGTTGTCAAGTTTGATCTCAATTTCCATTTTGCTCTTCCTGTCTCGTGTCTTTAGTATATAAAACCTTGAGCCAAATGTCTTTGCTTTTTTGATAAGTGGCGGCTTTTCTCACATAGGTGGTCAAACGAAGGCGGTTTTCGCAAAAATCCCATATGCCAAAAACGTATTTGGGGAATAAAACCTTCAGACGCGTTCAGAAAAGTCTGACAATTAATCAGGTCATTTATCTTATTCATTATTAATTAGTATTCTGTAGTAGAACCTGTGGATATTGTGGATGAAAAATCGCGCTTGCGGGAGGGTGGCTGTCTGAACGAAGGAACGAGAGGCTTTTTTCAATTATCTTAAAGATTCACAAAGCTGACTGTCAAACTGGGGCTATCCACCTTTTCCCCAGAAAAAGAGGCTGCCAGTCCGAATTGCCAAATCTGTCCACCAACCTTCCCAGGAGAATCCCAATTATTTCCACAAATTTATTCACAAAAAAGTCTGGTTTATCCACAGAATTGTGTCTGGTTATCCACAGTTCAGAGGTTGTATTCGTTTTTATATTCTTCAAGAATATGTTCGCCCTGATCGATAAAATGATCCAGCTCTTTGATCAGACGCTCTTTTTGGTTTTCTTCAAAGCCCAGGTCCTTGAGAAAGCCGAACCAATCCCGCACGGCGTCTTCATCCTCTTCCGCCACCGTGACCGCCTGATGCCAGGTTTCCAGCATGGGCCAGAGGACGGCATGCCGCGCCTCGTTTTCAACCAGCGCGTCAACACTGTTCAGGAAGTAAGCTTTGCGCACTTTTTGAATGTTTGCCGGACAGTCCGCATCGAGGTTGGCTTTTTCGAGCGCCGATTCCCAGATCGGACGCCAAGTCTCGAAAATCTTCTGACCGAAGTTTTGGTTGCCCAGTAATCGCGTCAGGTCGCCAATCAGCGGCAGGCGATCCATGAGCTCCACCCGGCGGCTGAACTCGGTCACAAAACGGCGGATGGTCAGCACAGGACCTTCCAAACAAGCAATCGCGTTCGCGGCTGTGCCAACCGTTTTGAAATAGAGCGCGATCCAGTCGCGCCAGGGTACTTCCTGCGGGTCGTCAAGGTCAAACCACAACTGACGAGCTTTATCGGCAAATTGAAAGGCGCGCCCGTGCACATTTTCGGGCTTGTCAAAGCCCGAACTGACGCTGGCGTGCAAAAATTCGAGCCAATGGTCGCGGTCCAGCAAGATATTCTGGTGATTACAAAGAAAATGCCCGATCCAGGGGTTCTGTCTCAGGCGGCGGTGATAGGTGTAGTAGCTCTGATGGTGGTGTACGATGTCAAGCGAGATCTCATAGGTCACCCGCACCACTTCTCGTGTTATTACCGGCTCTTCTTTGTGAACAAAAACCATATCCACATCGGTTGTGCCCCCCAAGAGCGGTTCCCCTTCGGTTACTGAACCGGTCAGGTAGACAGCGATCAGGTCTTTTTCGCGGCGCTCACGTTTGGCAACATGATCTCTGGCAATTTTGATAAGCATTTCGGAGTTTATTCTCATCGCGTTCTCCTTCAACCTTCCAACGGCAAACTTTGCTGATAAGGCGCCAGACGCAGCGCTTGTTTGACGCGGTTCACGAGATAGTCAAGATCTTCCTGGCTTTCGATAAAATTCAAATCATCCGTTTCAATCGTCAAAAGCCGATTTTGCCATTTATCCTGGGCAAAAAAAGCTTCGTAGGCTGTCATCAATTCACTGATGTATGCCCGCTCCATGTTGCGTTCATAGGAACGGTCGCGGTGAGCGATGCGGTTCATCAGGGTCTCGAGGCTTGCCTTGAGGTAAATCACCAAATCGGGATTCGGAAATTTGTCTGCCAAGGCGTTGTGAACGTTGTGATAAACCTCCAGTTCGTCGCCTTCAAGATTGATGCCGGCAAAGAGCGCGTCCTTATCAAAGGTATAGTCGGAAATTACGGTTTTGCCCGCGTCCAGCGGACCGAAAAAAACCTTCTTCTGCTGATGGTACCGGCTCATCAAAAAGAAAATCTGGGTCTGAAAGGCGTAGCGTGTTCGGTCAGAATAAAAATTGCTTAAGAACGGGTTTTCCTCAAAGACTTCCAGCAAAGGTTCCGCCTCAAAATAAGGCACAAGCAACCGAGCCAGACTGGTTTTTCCGACACCAATGACACCTTCGATGGCAATATACATCACGACCACTCCCGCAGAGGATATCTGAATTAAAACTATACCATAAAGGCAGGGCTTGCTGGCTATATCTTGAGGTGGTCGTGCAAAATCCGGGAGGCTTTGGCAAAAGACGGGCTAAAACGCGCCTGGCTGTCGCGGGGTCGCGGCAGGTCAATTGGCAGATCGAGGACGATTCCCGATGGAAACCGCGAGAGAACCAAAACCCGATCCGCCAGATAGACTGCTTCCGGAATCGAATGGGTGACCATCAGAATGGTTTTCCGCTTTTCATTCCAGATTCGCAGCAGTTCCTCGCTCATGCGTTCGCGCGTCAGTTCGTCGAGAGAGGCAAAAGGTTCATCCAAAAGTAGGATGTCGGGATCCTGCACCAGAGAGCGGGCAATCGCCGCGCGCTGCGCCATCCCGCCGCTCAACTCATGGGGCCAGGAATGTTCAAACCCTGCCAACCCGACCAAAGCGACCGTTTCGCACACTTTTCGATCGATCTCGTTTTTGGGCGCGCCTTCCAGTTCCAAAGGAAGACCGATATTTTCGTTCAGATCGCGCCAGGGCATTAGGTTTGGTTTCTGAAAGATCAGTCCTGTACGAGCTTGACGGTTTTGAAAACCGGGATATTCAATCGCGCCTTTTTGATAGGGGATCAATCCCGCCAGCGCGCGCAGCAGGGTGCTCTTTCCGCTTCCGGAGGGTCCGATCAGACAAACAAATTCGTTCTTCGCCACCGAAAAACTGACGTTTTCCAGCACTTCAAGTTTTCCGTCCTTGTCCGGAAAACTGACCGCCAGATCGCGTACCAGCAGCGAGAGATCAGGGGAGGAATTCATTGGAATAAGCCTCATCCAAATGAATTTCTTTTTTCATCAACCCGATGTCAAGCAATACCTTCATCATGTTGCTCCAACTTTGGGCTTGTTCACTCTCGCTTTCCTTCTCCAGCAGCCACAGTCTGATGGATTCATCCAACACTTTTCGCTGAATAGGCGCGGTTTCTTCGGTCAGGTTTTCGACGTATTTACGGCTGATCGCCCAGGCTTCGTCCGGATTTTCGGCGGAATACTTCAGAGCCCGCAGAAAGGCATTCACCACGGCGCGCGCCAATTCCGGCTCGTTTTTAATCGTGGTTTCGTTGGTCACCAGACAGTTCCCAACCAGGTCAATATAATCGCTGACCGCCATGACGTCTGTCTCATACCCGCGTTCGCGCAGTTGAACCGGTTCGTTGGCAAGATAGACCACCGCGGCATCGACCGTTCCGCTCACAAGGTTTTCTACCTGCGTGAATCCGATTGATACCAATTGGTAATCTTCATTCTTGAGGCCGCTTTGACCCGCGAGCGCTTCCATCCCGATATAGTTCGCGCCGTACAAGCCCGGTAGACCGATCTTTTTCCCTTTCAGATCTTCGGGACTTTGTATGTTTGCCTCTTTCAGGGCGATCACGCCCACCGGATAGTCTTTATACCAGGGCGCGACGGCGACCACCGGCAGACCCTGTTCACGGCTCAACAACACCTGTTCGCCGGAGGCAATCATGAATTGTTCGTGGTTTGTTCCGACCAGTGCCACCATGTCTGCCTCATTGCCATAAACCAGGTTGACTTTTAATCCTTCGGCTTCGAAGAATCCTTTTTCAATGGCAACATAAAAAGGGGCGAACTGAACGTTAGGAATATAGGTCAGGTTGATCCTTATCTCGCGTAAATCGCCTTCATTCCCGCTCTTGCACGCGCTTGCCGTAAAGGCAAGGATCACAATCAGGATAATCAAAAACCGTTTCATGTCAACTCCTGCTAAAAATCCCGCCAGGTCTGCCAGACGAGAGCGCGTTTTTCGATCAACAAGACCAAGGCGTACATACTGGCTGCCAGCACGATCAGGCTAAACACAGCCACAAAAACCAAAGCGGTGTCAAATTGTCCTCGCCCGAGGTTGATCAGATATCCCAGACCCCGGTCAGACCCTACCAATTCTCCCACAATCGCGCCGATGACGGAAAGCGTGGCTCCGACCCGCAGTCCTCCCAGCAAAACCGGAAGCGCGGCGGGAAGTTCGAGCTTGGTCAGCATCTGCCAGCGGTTCGCCTTGAGGGAGCGCATCAGCTCCCGCAGGTCTTGCGAAACCTGACGCATTCCGACCAGCACGTTGACCAAAACCGGAAAGAAGACCGTGAGCCCGCAAATCAGCACTTTTGAAAGCAGTCCCGGTCCAAACCAGATGATAATTAATGGCGCGATCGCCACCACCGGTACGGACTGGCTAGCCACCAGGAATGGGGAGAGCAGCTTTTCGAGTGTGATTGTTTTTGAAAGCACGTACCCCAGGATCGACGCGCTCAGACTGCCGATCAGAAGCCCCAAAAACAGTTCCAGCAGGGTGTAACTGAGGTTGTGCCACCACATCCCGTTTTTTAGGGTTTCCAAAAATTTGTTCCAAACCATTGCCGGGCTGGGCAAAATGAAAGCCGGCAGCTTCATCAGGCTATAAATCAGCTGCCAGATGCCGACAAAAACGAGAATGGACAACAGCGGCAATATCCAACGCTGCTGGCGCAGCGTCTGCCGAATGGAGGGACTCGCGTTTGCTGTTGTGCCTTGGGTCATCATGATTGCCGTAATGGCACTAATTGTACAGGGATTTCTGATTCGGTCAAAAAATTGTGCGCCCAAACGCACGCGAAGAGTCTTTCTTCAGCGCGGCGCTCCGTCTGCGTTCGATGCGGCTAAAGATTCCACGCTTGCGGTCAGCCATGCCGAGCCGTCAGACCCGACCTTACAATCCCACGAACCCTGCCCAAATGCGACTATAATAAAAACATGCCGATCAGTCCATTTCGTCCCCAAAACGTATTGATTCTGCCCAACGCCGCCGTGCCGAAGGCAAAGCACCTGGCGGAGGTGGTTGAGGCTTTTTTATCCAAAAACAGGGTTAAAACCCAAAAATTCCCCTACAACTATGACGAACAAAACAACATCCCCAATCTGGAAGGGATCGATTTGGTCATCGTGCTTGGTGGGGACGGAAGCCTGCTGCGCGCCGGGCACCTTTGCGCCCCCAAAGGCATTCCGCTTCTGGGGGTCCAATCCGGAAAACTGGGATTTTTGGTTGAACTCAACGAAGCGGATCTTGAAAGCGGGCTTAACCGCCTGCTCGAAGGAGATTTTCGCCTTGAAAACCGGCTGATGCTGACCGCCAGTCTGTATTCGCGGGAACAGCTGAAAATGTCCTGGGACGTTATTAACGAAGCCGTGGTTTGCAGAGGCAAAGAGGTCCGACCCATTGAGGTTCGGGTCGATCTGAGCGAAGGATATCTGAATTCCTACATCGCAGACGGTGTGATTGTCGCGACGCCAACCGGTTCCACCGCCTACGCGCTGGCTGCCGGCGGACCCATCCTGCCTCCGGAGCTGCGCAACATGTTGATTTTGCCCATCGCTCCGCACCTCAGCCTGGACCGGGCTGTGGTCTTGGCGGAAGGGGCTCAGGTCAACCTTTACCCTACGATTAAACATGACGTGGTCCTCAGCATCGACGGCATGGATCCGGTTCCGCTTCTGGAAGGAGATCGGATCCATATCAGCGCCAACCAGCAGTCCTTGCATATGATCCGTTTTGGTGAACAAAATTACTTTTACCGGGATCTGGCGGCTGTCATGCAGCGCAATCCGATCCTTGAAACAGGAAAAAATGACTGAATCCCAAGGCACTCCTCCCAATGCCGCGGAGACGCCGGTTTTGCGCTGCAACCGCTGCGACAAACCGATTACCCCCCAAACCGCGGTTCTGACCCCCACCGGTTACCGCTGCCGCGAATGCGTCAAGACGCAGCAGAAGGTTTTTGATACCACTCATTTTTTTGATTTGGTGCTTGGGTTCCTGATCGCCGGACTTTTGGCTTATGCCGGCAGCTGGCTGGTTTCGCGACTGGGTTTTTTCACCCTGCTGATCGCGCCCGGCGTAGGCTTGCTGATTTATAACGCGGTTCGTTTTGTCGTCCGGCACCGCCGCAGCACGGCTTTGAACAAGGCGATTTTGGCTGGCGCAATCATCGGCTGCATTCCGATGCTCGTCCCTGAAGTGGTTGGTCTGTTGGTGGCCAAAGGAGATGCCTTTGCGATAGCCGGAAATATTCTGCCGTTGATCTGGAAGGTGGTTTATACCGTTTTGGTCTCATCCACTGCCTTTGCCCAAGCCCGGGGGATTCGGCTCTGATCGCTATGCTGAAAGAACTGCGCATTCAAAACTTCGCCATCATTACCGATCTGACGATTAAATTTGATCCGGGTCTGATCATTCTCACCGGTGAAACCGGCGCGGGAAAATCGATCATCCTCGACGCGCTTGGAGCTGTTTTGGGGCAGCGGTTAGACAGCACCGTTGTGCGTCAGGGCTGCGCGCACGCTTATGTCGAAGCTGTGTTTGAGCCTGATCCGACGGTTTGGCTCAGCTTGCGTCCGATCCTTGACCGGGAAGGACTTTTGGATGAAGGTCAGGAGCTGGTTCTCGCGCGCGAAGTGCGCGCTGAGGGGCGATCGATCGCCCGCATAAATGGGCGCAGCGTCAGTCTCAGCCTTCAGGCAGAAACAGGCGCCCTGCTGGTGGATATTCATGGGCAGTCCGAACATCTTTCCTTGCTGAAAGTAAGGAGCCACCGCGAATTGCTCGACCGATTCGCGCGCAATAGCGCCTTGATTGCGGATTACCAGTCCGACTATCATCACTGGCAGTCGCTTCGCTCTGAACTCGAGCGTCTCAACCAGCTGCAAAGCAACGCTGATGAGCGGGCGGATATCCTCCGATATCAGATCGGACAGATCGAAGCTGCCAAAATCTCTCCGGACGAAGAAGAAGCATTACGGCAGGAGCGTACCCGGCTGGCAAACGCCGAAGTCCTCAGCCGCCACGCCCAAGCCGCGCTCCAGTTTCTGGATGAAACTTCTCCGGAGTCTCTCTCAGCAACCGAAATCGTTGGCAGCGCGTCGGTTGAGCTGGACGCGCTGGCTCGAATTGACTCCGACACCCAGCCGCTGGCGGACCAGATCGAAAGCGCTCTGTCAAGCCTCAGCGATCTCGCTTACGAATTGCGGCGCTACAGTGACCAAATCGAATTCAACCCTGCGCGCCTCGACCAGATTGAAACGCGGATCGATTTGCTGAACAGCCTCAAACGCAAACACGGCGGCACGCTTGAAAACGTGCTTGCTTTTTATGCCAAGGCTCAGGAAGAATTGGAGCAAATCGAAAATTCTGAAGAGCAGATAACTGAAGTAAGCAAAAAAATACAATCAGTTAAGAAAACTATGGCAGAAAAAAGCCAGAGAATCAGAAAAACCCGTCAGGAAGCCGCGCTTTTGTTGACCCAAAAAATGGAAGAACAATTGCTTCAGCTCGAAATGGCAAAAGCGCGCCTGCAGGTTTTATTGACCGAAAAAGTAGATCCGGGTGGACTGGCGATCAATGGCGGCCGTGCTTTTGACGCCTTTGGTATTGATCAGGTCGAGTTTCTGATCGAAACCAACCCGGGCGAGGGCTTTAAACCGCTTGCCAAAATTGCTTCTGGCGGAGAAACTTCGCGTCTGATGCTGGCACTTAAAAACGTTTTGGCTGAAGCAGACCAAATCCCTACCCTCGTTTTTGACGAGATTGACAGTGGGATTGGCGGAAGGATCGGCATGACTGTGGGAGAACTGCTTTGGAAGCTCTCCCGGCAGCATCAGGTCATGTGCGTCACTCACCTGCCGCAGTTGGCGGCTTTTGGCGACCAGCATTTACGCGTCACCAAATTCCTCGATGCCGACCGCACCGCGACCAAGGTTTTCCGCCTGAAGGGAGAAGAACGTGCCCATGAGCTGGCAGAAATGCTGGGGAGCACCACCGAGACAAGTTTGCAGAACGCCTGGGAAATCCTGGCTGCTGTAGACCAAATCAGGGGTACAATTTTGGAAGAACAACGCGAAATTGAAGACAGTTAACTGAAACCACTTTTTGTATCGCAGGCTTTGCGAAGAAAAGGAGAATTATGCCAAAGATGGATGAAATTCTTGCAGTTATCTTGGGTGGGGGACAAGGCAAGCGTCTGTTTCCGCTCACCGCCGAACGCGCCAAACCGGCAGTTCCGATCGCGGGTAAATATCGCCTGATTGACATCCCGATCAGCAATTGTATCAACTCCGGGATTTATAACATCTCGATCCTTACCCAATTCATGTCAGTTTCCCTTCACAGGCATATCAGCCGCACTTATATTTTCGACAAGTTTCATCCTGGCGGCATTCAGATCTGGGCAGCCGAACAAACCATGGAAAATACCGATTGGTATCAGGGAACGGCAGACGCTGTCCGCAAACAACGCCAGGAGATCCGATCCTCACGCGCCAAACATGTGCTCATCCTTGCCGGCGATCACCTCTACCGCATGGATTACGCCAAAATGGTGGAATATCACGTCGACACCAACGCTGATATCACCGTAGCGGTCCAACCGGTCTTACGCGAGGACGCTTCGCGGTTCGGCATTTTGAAAAGCGACCCCAACGGCCGCATCACCCGTTTTGCCGAAAAGCCCAAAGACCCGGCGCTGTTGACTGATCTGGTGAGTCGCGATGACGAAAATTCGCCCTATCTGGGCTCGATGGGCATTTACATTTTCCGCATGGACGTGCTCATGGAGGTGCTCAAACCGGATTACGCCGACCACAAAATGGATGATTTTGGCGGAGACATCATCCCATCGCTGATTGAGGGCGGCAGAAGAGTGTTTGGCTACAACTTTGAAGGCTACTGGCGTGATATCGGTACCATCCGCACGTTTTACGAAACCAACCTGGACCTGACAGAAGATAAGCCCGAATTTGATTTTTATAATCCGGACAAACCGATTTTTACTCACCCGCGCTATCTTCCCGGCAGCCGAATCAACGGCTGCGAACTCAAGCAGGCTTTGGTGGCGGAGGGCTGCGAAATCTCTAACTCGACCATCTGCCATTCCATTATTGGTTTGCGCAGCCATATCGGCGCGGGGACGGTCATCAAGGATACCATTGTCATGGGTGGTGACTGGTATGGCACGCTTCGCAACGGCGCCCCGATCGGCATTGGCAAGAATTGCAAAATCGAAGGCGCGATCATTGATAAAAACGCCAGCATCGGCGATAACGTGGTTATCAAGCCCTTCCCGATTGGGAAAGAAATTGACGGAGACCATTTTTATGTCCGCGAAGGGGTGGTGATTATCCCCAAACATACCGCCATTCCGGCGGGAACCGTTATACAACCTTAACGTTGAGTCCTGTGAACAGGCAGCTCCGCGATTTCGCGGAGCTTTTTTTAAGGCGGATTTAATATTTTGTGAGCAGCGCGCACAGCGCGACGCCGCAGGCAACCGAGACATTCAGCGAAGATTTTTCTCCGGTCATCGGGATGTACACCACCTCGTCGGCAATGGCGATCAGGGCTGGGTCAACCCCGGCGGGCTCGCTGCCCAAAACCAGCGCGATTTTTTGGCTCATACCCGGCTTCCAATCGAACAGACTGACCGCCTGGGGCAGCGCTTCGAGAGCGATAAGCTGAAATCCTTCTGCTTTCAGCTGCCGGCAAAGGTCCGGGCAGTTGGCGTGCCGCTGCCAGTCGAGACGACTTTGCGCGCCTAAAGCTGTTTTGGCAATGGCAGGGTTTTGCTCGGGCGAGGGCGTCAGTCCGCAAAGGTACAGCCTGGTGACCCCGACCCCTTCGCTGGTGCGGAATATGGACCCGACGTTATGCGCCGAACGAATGTTATCCAGGACCAGACGCAATTCAGGAAAAATCCCTGATCTCCAGGGCGGAGTCCATTGCGGCAGCCGGGGATCTGTTTTGGTCAGCATGGCGCCGCAGATCGGGCAAACTTTTCCTTGAAACTGCTCCAGATCCAGTGGAAAGCGAAACCGACAGTCCGGATTGCCGCACTGCATAAAGAATATGTCTGAGTTCATGCCAGGAATTGTACCGGGAATTGGCTTAAAAAGGTTAGTCGCCTGGGTGAGGGGGGCACCCAAGCGACTAACTATTTATATTATAGCGATTTCAGCACTGATTTCAAGTATTTTTGGTAAAAACTCAATGAATCTTACGGAAAATACACAATTATTATACGAACGTTAATATACTGTTAATATAGAGCGCCATATATCAGGGATTTTGAATTGCCTGGCCCTCATTTGTGCAATAAGGCAGGACTTCATACCCGCGCATAATCAATTCGTGAAGCACCAGCTGAAGCCCCAAAACCGTTTTTTCTCTTTCCTGACCGCCGTCATGCATCAAAATCACTTTTCCGGGTTCCAGTCCTTTCAGGACGTTGTTCAGGATTTCTTCCGGATCAAGCTGCTGCCAATCCTTGGTGTCGATGTTCCACATCGAGACCGCGTAATCCATCTCGCTGGCGTTGCGGTACAGATATTCGCTCGTGCTGCCGTATGGCGGCCGCAAACATTTGCCGTATTGAGACTCCAGATTCGGCTCCTCTTTCAGCGATTCGAGAATTGCCTCAGCGGTATCATTGACTTCCAGGTAAAAAGTTTGGAAATCCACGTGAGCCAGGTCCAGGTGATTGTAGCCGTGCACGGCAATCGTCTGGTTACGCTCCGCGATCATGCGCGTGAGTTCCGGGTGACTGTTCGCGTTCCTGCCGATCATATAAAAAGTCGCTCTGGCATGATAGCGGTCCAAGATCTGCAGGATCTGAGGAGTCCAATTCGGATCTGGTCCGTCAGCAAAAGTCAGATAGACAACTTTGGCTTCATCCGCCTCATCCGAAATTGCTTCCGGAGGTTGATTCTCGTCTTCATGCCTCAAAACCGGCGCTTCCGCCGGGTGGGATACCGATCCGAGCCCCAGCGCGTCGACGCTGCCGGTTGAAGTTGACGTCAAAACCAGGACGAGCACAGCCAGAAGGAGAATTTTCAGCTTTTGCATAACTCTATTTTACCGAAATCTGTTCACCTGACAAACTTTTGTACGACTAAAAACAAATTATTCGGACTTGTCAACAATATTTCCCGGCATTGATTTCCAGAGCTTGCCGCCTTCGACCGTCATATAGATCCTGTTCTGGGTCAGCGTATCCGGTGTGATTGTGCAGGTCATGTAACCAAAAATATCCGAAACCATGTCAACAGCCACGGGCGTGATGGCGATTGGAAGCCCAACGCTCACGTCTACCCAGGTTTTTCCGCCATCCGTGGACTGATACATCTTATCTTCGGCATATGCCACCCCGACCTCGCTGCTGCCAAAATCAGCAAAAGCCACGCCTTGGAGCGATGAAAGGTAATCCCAGGTTTCTCCCGCGTCCGTTGTATGACAAAAATGGGTTGGCATCGGCACCTGGTTTGGCAAAAAGGCTTGAACAGTAACGAAGGCTTCGGTATTGCTGACGCGGATGATATTCGTTGGGGTAAGCTCGGCATCGTCGCTATCCGGAAGCCCCTGGCAGTCCTTCCGATTCCACGAAGAACCGCCCTCAGAGGATTGATATAAATAAAGTGAACCGGGAACAGGCTCAGAACCGCCAACCAGCATGGTATTCTCATCCAGAACAACAAACTGGTTCTTTACTCCGCTGCTGGGCAGACCGGGATTTTGTGGGTCCTCCGGCTGATGCCTGAAGACTTCCGCCCAGGTGGAACCGCCGTCTTCGGTTTTATGGAGGCTCATGTATTGAGAGCCCATACCCACGTCTTCGCTGGCGAGAATGTAACCAAGCTGCAGGCTGGCAAAGTCCATCATGCCGCAGGGGAAATCCAGATCGATCGCCGTCCAGCTTTTTCCGGAATCGCTGGTTCGGAACAGTTTTCCGTTTTCGCCGGCTTGGTTCCTGCACACCCAGGCGGCACGGCTGTTTGCGAAATGGGTATAGGTGCCGCCTCCCGCCGGCAGATTGGAAAACTCAGCCGGTGTCACGTCAAAAAAGTGCGCTCCAAAGTTACTGGTGCTGAAGATCCGGGATTTATCGATGTTGGTTGCCCAGCCTTCACCCGCCAAAAACATCTTGAGCTCATAAAGTTCGGACAAATACATTGGGGTCGGAGTCGCTTTCTTGACAGAAGAGGTGGGTTTTGTATTTGTAACGACCTCTGTTTCCGTGATCGTATCAGCCTGCAGATTGCAGGAACTTAAAAGCAACCCGAACAAAATGGTCAGGATAATCAACAGTTTCTTCATCATTACCTCCGAAGACGCGCGGTCAGATATTCAGTGCAAAAAACATACCCGAATCGCGACCCACCGCCTATTTTACCCCTTTAATCCATTGGGTTTAAGAGACCATGTTTCACGTGAAACACGACCGGGGCAAATCTTGACGTATCTCCCTTACGGTTTCGGCACTTCCCGCCCGTTTCCAGCCCTTTACTTGAACGTTTCACGTGAAACATTGCTTGAATTCAATTGCGGTGGCATCCGGATCGCAATAAATCCAGCGCGTCGAGCTTTGCTTTAGGCTCTTTCGGAGGAGACTTTCATTCCTCTCGATTGGTTTTATCCGGCAAACGAAATGCTCTCACCTTTAAAGGAACCATCTTTTGCGGCGTTTTTACAAACCTGAAGACTTAAGAGTGCGAGCAAATCTCACGATTTGCCTGTTTTTCAACCGCTTATATGGTTGAAAAGAAAAATGTCCTCGGCGCGATTCGAACAAGTGCCCTTGGGGTACTCTGATCTTTTTCGTGAAGGTTAAAAAGAAAATGTCCTCGGCGCGAGTCGAACGCGCAACCGTCTGCTCCGCAAGCAGGTGCTCTATCCATTAAGCTACGAGGACCTTTTAACAGGAAGGTTATTCTAAACCCTATTTTCGTTTCGGTCAAGGTTTATTTATTTTCCCCATGTGAAGAGGTTGGTATATGGTATCCCCTTTTTAGCCTGTCATTCTGAGCGGAGCGAAGAATCTTTTTCTTATCAATCCTGACGCGTATCCCAAACCGCAGGATCCTTCGGCTTTGCCTCAGGATGACGTGTTGCTTGTCATTCTGAGTGGAGAGACTGCCTGCCGATTGGGTTTATTTTCGTTTGTCATCCTGAACGGAGCGACTGCCTGCGTACTTGGTGCTTTTCCAAGTAAGGATCTTAAAACTTCAACAACCCCGTCTGAACGTTTTTCTCTGGTCGCACAAACCGCAGGATCCTTCGGCTTTGCCTCAGGATGACGTGTTGCTTGTCATTCTGAGTGGAGAGACTGCCTGCCGATTGGGTTTATTTTCGTTTGTCATCCTGAACGGAGCGACTGCCTGCGTACTTGGTGCTTTTCCAAGTAAGAATCTTTTATCAAGCAAACCTGGCGCAACCATCTTGTTGGGCATCTAAACCGCAGGATCCTTCGGCTTTGCCTCAGGATGACGGAGTACTTGTCATTCTGAGCGGAGCGAAGAATCTTTTATCCTGCAGACCTAACGAACAATCTTTTCCGGTATCCAAACGGCAGGATCCTTCGGCTGCGCCTCAGGATGACGGGGTGCTTGTCTTCCTGAACGGAGCGACTGCTTGCGTACCTGGTGTTTTTCCAAGCAATGATCTTTTGACCAGTAAACCTAACGCAACGATCTTGTTCGGTATGCCAACAACTTGCAATATAATAGAACTAATGTTCTGCAATAAAACCCTGTTTGCAACAAAGCGCAAATCCTGCCTCCTGAATCAGCCCAAAATCTCTCTTTTCCGTTTATACTCAAAGGGCAAGCTTTACCGTCACTCACACAAAATCAAGACGGAAAAGGAGGAAGCTTTGAAACAACTAATCACAGGCGATGAAGCCATCGCCCGCGGTGCCTGGGAAGCCGGCGTACGCTTTGCTGCCGCCTATCCCGGTACACCCAGCACAGAAATCCTCGAAAACATCGCAACCTATCCCGAAATTCACGCGGAATGGGCTCCCAACGAAAAAGTCGCCCTCGAATCGGTCATTGGCGCTTCAATGGCGGGCGCGCGCTCTTTGGCGGCGATGAAACACGTTGGGCTCAACGTTGCTGCCGACCCCTTCTTTACCTTCGCTTACATCGGAGTCAGCGGCGGTTCGGTGGTCATTACGGCGGACGAACCGGGTCAATTCTCTTCGCAAAACGAGCAAGACAACCGAAATTATGCCAAAGCCGCCATGACACCGATGTTTGAGCCTTCTGACTCCCAGGAATGCAAAGACATGCTCATCGAAGCTTTTGAGATCAGCGAAAAGTATGACGTGCCGGTGCTGCTGCGCATGACCACCCGTGTTTGCCACTCCAAGAGCATGGTTGAGCTGGGCGATCGCCGCGAAGTCCCGATCATTCCTTACGTCAAAGACATCAAAAAACATGTTGCCACTCCGGCGAATGCTCGCCCGCTCAAGGTAAAAATCCAGAAAAACCGCGAATTCCTGAAAGAATATAGCAATAATTGCCCCTGGAATGTTGCGGAATACAACAATACTGCGGTCGGCGTGATCTGCTCGGGCGATTGCTATCTTTACGCTCAGGAAGTTTTTGGCGAAACCGCCTCCTATCTAAAACTCGGCTTCACCAACCCCTTGCCCGATCAGTTGATCAGGGATTTTGCTTCCAAGGTCGAAAAACTTTATATTATCGAAGAAAACGATCCCTATCTCGAAGACCATGTCCGCTCCCTGGGGATCGCGTGTGACGGAAAAAACATTTTCCCGCTCAATGGCGAAATGACTCCGGAAGTTATCCGTCAGGTTGTTTTTGGGCAGGAATATCCTCTCGATGAAGAAGTGCAGGCTGCGGTTGTCGGGCGTCCGCCGACATTATGTGCCGGCTGTCCTCATCGCGGACTTTTCTATGAATTAGGCCGCCGCAAGGGCGTGATGGTTTCGGGAGATATCGGCTGCTACACGCTCGCGTCCGGCGCGCCTTACAACGCCATGGAATCCACCGTCTGCATGGGCGCCAGCATCAGCCTCGGTCACGGCGCTCAGCAGGTGTTCGATACCGTTGAAGGCGAAAAACCCCGGGTTGTCTCTGCCATTGGCGATTCCACCTTCTTCCACACCGGGATCAATTCGCTGCTGGATGTCGCCTACAACCGCAGCAAGCTGATCACGGTCATTTTGGATAACCGCATCACTGCCATGACCGGTCAGCAAGAAAACCCCGGTTCCGGTTACACCATTTCCCGCGAAGTTACCGAAGCGGTGGACATCGAAGCTCTGGTGCGTGCCCTCGGCATCCAAAACGTGCGCACCATCAACCCCAACAACCTTAGTCAGGTCAACGAAACCCTCGATTGGGCCTTGGGAATGAATGAAGCCTCTGTCATCATCACCCGCTGGCCTTGCGCGCTCAAAAAACTGGCACCCTGGGATAAAGAAGAATTCAAGGGTGTCTTTGGGACAAAATATTTTGTGGATGAAGAAACCTGTATTGGCTGCCGCAAGTGCACCCGCACCGGCTGTCCGGCGGTGGTCTTCCAATTTGACAAGAAAAAATCATCCATCGATGCTGATAAATGTGTTGGCTGCAGCGTTTGCGCCCAGGTTTGCCCGGTTCAGGCAATTCAAAAAGTGGAGGCATAAATGACTACAAAAAATATTCTCCTCACCGGTGTCGGCGGTCAGGGCACCATCCTGGCAAGCAAATTGCTGACCCTTGGTCTGATCGACGCGGGGTATGACGTCAAGATGAGCGAAGTACACGGCATGTCCCAGCGCGAAGGACCGGTTTTGACGCATGTCCGTTTTGGCAAAAAGGTCTTCTCCCCGATTGTGGAAAAGCGCAAAGCCGATGTGATTATGGGCTTTGAAGAGCTCGAGGTTTTGCGGAATCTCGATTATCTGCGCGAAGACGGTGAAGGTATCGTCATTTTCAACCGCCTGCGTGTCAACCCGATGGGCGTTCAGACTGGCAAGGATAAATATCCGGCTAATTGCGAAGAGCTTATTCGCGCCCGCGCCGGCAAGGTGATCGCGCTGGATGGCAAAGCCAAGGCACGCGAACTTGGCAACCCCCAGGTGATGAACATCATTCTGATGGGAGTTCTGATCAAACAGCTTGGCTTGGAAAAGATTGACTGGAACCGCATTATTGCTGAGAACGTCAAGGAAAAATTCGTTCAAATCAATCAGGAAGCCCTCAAAGTTGGCTTGAGCCTGGATTAGTCCTTGTAATTTAATGGAGAAAGTCGGAGTCCGTAGCAAACTCCGACTTTTTTGTTATTCAAGGCAAGATAAACGGCTGGCGAAGCCGGGTCTCTCTGGGCAAAAGATGACCTTAGGCAGGCGTGTTTTCGGCTTCCAAAATGTTTTGGATCGCGTCGCTCACTCTGGTGGCGATCTCGACGTTGTTCATCGTATACAAATGGATGCCGCGCGTGTCGTGGGCAATCAAATCCATGATCTGCTCAATCGCGTAGTGAACCCCGGCATCAAACATAGCTTTTTCGTGCTTTCCATAGCGGTCAAACAGTCTCTGGAGTTTCGCGGGAACGCTCGCGCCGCTTAAAGCGACCGTGCGTTCGATTTGCCGCAGGTTGGTGATCGGCATGATGCCAGCCACGATCGGTACGTTCACGCCGGCTTTTTCGGCTTGGTCCCGGAAGGCGTAAAACTTTTCGTTATCAAAAAACAGCTGCGTGACCAGATGGGTGATCCCTTGATCGACCTTAAATTTTAGGTGTTCGATGTCTTTTTCCATCGATTCAGCCTGATAGTGAACCTCAGGATAGCAGGCGCCCATTAAGTTGAAGCCGGCATCGTAGGATTTGATAAACGCCGCCAAATCGGAGGCGTGCTTAAAATCTTCTTTGGGCGGTGTTGTCGGAGAAATGTCTCCGCGCAGTACCATGATATTTTCCACCCGGTTTTCCTTCAGCCGTTCGAGGGTCTCGATGACCTGCTGACGGTCCGCGTTGACGCAGGTGAGGTGGGCAACCGGTTCGGTGTGATAGGTCTGCAAAATCAGGGAAGCGATTTCGATAGTCTTGTCTTGCTGCGCTTTCGAACCGCCCGCGCCGTAGGTGACGCTGATGAAGTCCGCCGGGATCCCCCTCATTTTAAGCAGGGAATTGTAAATGACGTTGTAAGGGCTGTCTTTCTTTGGCGGAAAAATCTCGAGAGAAAACAAGGTCTTTTTGTGTTTAAACAATTCGGCGATGATCATGGTAGCTCCTGTAGTCTTATTCTACACGAGGAAACTGATTTTGGAAGCCGGCTTGTGAGCGGGATAACAAGCCCGGGCGATTGTTAACTTTTCATCATAAAACGTCTCCAGACAAGACGGCGGGTCTTTATTTTGGTATACTGACATCAGATAAACTGACACTAAATTTCGTATTCCCCGTCTGATTTTATGCCCGCCAAAATCAAGTTATCGGGAAATTAAGGCGGCATTGGACGAAAGTTTTACAGGAGGTATGCCGTGGCTGGGATGAACAGATTCACCCAAAAGGCAAAAAAAATATTGAGCCTCGCGCAGTTCGAAGCTGCTCAAAGCAAGGCTAAAAACATTGGCACAGAACACATGCTCCTGGGCATGTGTATAGAAGAAGGTACCGCCGCAAAGCGGGTTTTGACCGAATTGGGCGTTGAGCTTGAAAGTCTCCGGGCGGTTCTCGCGGAAATGCAGCCGGCGGCTGAAGACGCTGAGGCGAATCCGGGAGGTTTGGGAGCGGACGTAAAACGTCTGCTAGAGCAAGCCCTGGCGGAAGCCCTGGCGGAAAAAGCCAGCATCGTCGGCACCGAACATCTCATTCTCGCGATGGCTCGCGACGAAAACAGCACTGCCATGCGGGCGCTGGCGATGCTGGGTGTGAACGCTACCCAGGTTCAGCGCCAGACCGCGCGAGTGATGGAAGATTATCAGCGCATGCAGGAAGAAATCCAAAAAGAAGAAAAGAAAGATGAGCTTGAAAAGAGCGATGTGATCAGCCGCCGGGGTGTTTCGCGCCGCAAAGAAAAAGACGAAGGCAAATCCCCGCTGGTAGACCAGTTGGCAACCGATCTGACCGCCCTGGCGGAAGCGGGCAAGCTTGACCCTGTTATCGGCCGCACGCAGGAAATTGAACGCGTTATCCAGATTTTGGCAAGACGTACCAAAAACAACCCCGCGCTGATTGGCGAACCCGGTGTCGGGAAAACCGCGATCGTCGAAGGGTTGGCACAGCGCATCATCGAAGGAGACGTGCCGGCTTTGCTGCTGGACAAACGGGTCTTGCAGCTGGACGTCGGTTCGATGGTCGCCGGCACGATGTACCGCGGTCAATTTGAAGAACGTCTCAAGCGGGTGATCGACGAGCTCAAAAGCAGCGGTGATATCGTTTTCATCGACGAAGTTCACATGCTTGTCGGCGCGGGTTCTGCCGGCTCTTCGGTCGATGCCGCCAACATTCTCAAACCCGCACTCTCAAGGGGCGAGCTGCAGGTTATCGGCGCGACGACCGCCAACGAATACCGCAAAAACATCGAAAGCGACGCGGCTTTGGAACGGCGTTTTCAACCGATCGTGGTGGAACAGCCCAGCGTGGACGAAACCATTCAGATCCTGCATGGCTTACGCCCCAACTACGAGGAACATCATCGCCTGATCATCAGCGACGAAGCGCTGGAAGCAGCCGCCAAACTGAGCTCCCGTTATGTCACCGAGCGCTTTTTACCGGACAAAGCGATTGATTTGGTGGACGAAGCTTCGTCCCGCGTGCGCATGTACAAAAGCGAAAGCGCGCTCAACAGCAAAGACATGATGGCGGAGCTGCGCAAAATCCGCAAAGACCTCCGAAGCGCCAAGAGCGCCGGGGATGGCGACACGATCCAGGCGCTCACCAAACGTCAGGAAGAGCTGGAAAGCAGCCTCCACAGTCTCCAAACTGCCTGGGACCGCTCTAAAGCGCCGGTTGTCAGCGGAGAAGACATCGCCGAAGTCATCTCGATGTGGACCGGGATCCCGCTCACTCAAATTGAAACCGAAGAATCGCAACGGCTGTTGAATCTCGAAGAGGAGCTCTCTAAGGCGATCATCGGTCAGGCAGAAGCCATCGTGGCAGTCAGCAAGGCGATCCGGCGTGCCCGGGCTGGGCTCAAGAGCCCGCGCCGACCGATTGGCTCTTTCATGTTCCTGGGTCCCACCGGTGTTGGAAAAACTGAACTGACCAAGGCGCTTGCCATGCAGCTGTTTGGCAGCGAAGAAGCCCTGATCCAAATAGATATGTCCGAATTCATGGAAAGGCACAGCATGAGCCGCCTGGTTGGCGCGCCTCCCGGTTATGTTGGCTATGACGAAGCCGGACAGCTGACCGAAGCTATTCGCCGCAAACCCTATTCCATCGTTGTTTTCGACGAGGTTGAAAAAGCGCATCCCGAAGCCCTCAACATGCTCCTTCAGATCATGGAAGAAGGACACCTGAGCGACGCCAAGGGTCAAAAGGTTGATTTTCGCAACGCCATCATTATCATGACCACCAATATCGGCGCCGATCTGATAAAACGTCAGTCCGGCTTGGGCTTTTCGCTGACTTTCGATGAGGTCCTGGAAGAAGAAATGGAATACAAGGACATGCAGAAAAAGCTGATGGAAGCACTCAAACGCAATTTCCGACCCGAATTCATTAATCGGCTCGACTCGGTTATTGTTTTCCGCTCGCTGAACCGCAAGGATATTCGTCAAATCGTCCTGCTGGAGATCGACAAGGTCACCGAACTTTTGGATGAGCAGCAAATCAAACTCATCCCGACCGAAGCGGCATTGGATTATCTGGCGGAGTTGGGTTACGACCCCGAAATGGGCGCCAGACCGGTTCGCCGGGTCATCACCCAGGAGGTGGAAGAAAAACTTTCGGACGAGCTGCTTGCCAAACGCTTCAAGAGCGGGGATACCGTTCAGGTCGACCTGGAAGAACATACAAACGCGGACGGCGAAACAGAAAAGCAAATTGTTTTGCGCCCGCTTGAAGTCCGGGAAGAAGCGGCGGAGCCGGAGTTAGTTAACGCATAAGCGAGGGTTCATGGCAAAGAGCTACACACGCTATGTTTGTCAGGTTTGTGGAAAAACAAGTTCCCGAAGTTTTGGACGCTGTCCCAGCTGCGAAAGCTGGGACAGCATGGTTGAAGAGCTGGTACAGGATACCCCCATCAAAATCTCCAGCCCTCTGCGAGGGGTCAGCGGTACCTCTCAGGTCAAACGCCTGGTTGAGGTTGAAGGTCAAAAAGAAGCGCGGGTCCCGATCGAGATGGAAGAATTTGCCCGCGTATTGGGCGGCGGCATCGTTCCCGGCTCGATCGTTTTGATTGGCGGCGACCCCGGCATCGGCAAAAGCACCCTCACGCTGCAAATGGCAATGCAGCTGGCGCAAAAGAACAAGATTCTATACGTCTCCGGCGAAGAATCGGAACGACAAATCAAAATGCGGGCGGTGCGCCTGGCTCAAGATGATCAGCTTCCGGATCAGCTGTTTCTGGTTACCGAAACCAATCTGGGAGTCATCTTTGAGCACATTTCGCAGGTAAAACCTTCGCTGGTCATCATCGACTCGATCCAAACGGTCACCCTGCCGGAGATGGAATCGGCAGCCGGCTCCATTTCACAGGTACGCGAATCCGCCTCAAGGCTGCGGGAGTTGGCGAAACTGACCGGGATCACGGTCTTTTTGATCGGTCATGTCACCAAAGAAGGCACCTTGGCAGGTCCCCGCGTGTTGGAGCATATCGTTGATACGGTTTTGTACCTCGAAGGGGAACACTTCCAAAGTTACCGCTTGCTGCGGTCGGTCAAAAACCGCTTTGGCGCAACCAGTGAAGTGGGAGTTTTCGAGATGCGGGAGCGCGGCCTGGTGGAAGTGCGCAATCCCAGTGAAGTCTTTTTGGCAGAGCGTATGATCAACGCGCCCGGTTCAGCTATCGCGGTCACGATGGAAGGCACGCGTCCGCTATTGGTGGAAATTCAGGGGCTCACCACGCCCACGACTTTTGGGAATCCCCGCCGGACCGCCAACGGCATCGACATCAGCCGTTTGCTGATTTTGGCGGCAGTGCTCACGCGCCGTCTGGGGGTCAACCTGGCGAGTCAGGATGTCATAACCAATGTTGTCAGCGGTTTACGAATCGAAGAGCCGGCGGCAGACCTGGCAGTGGCAGCCGCAATCACATCCTCCTACAAGGATATCGCGGTGCGCGCGGATACGGTTTTGATTGGCGAGGTCGGTTTGTCCGGCGAGCTGCGCATGGTCAGCCAGCTGCAGACCCGACTGCGTGAAGCCGCCAAGTTGGGCTTCAGACGCGCGGTGGTGCCCAAACGGCTGCGCAAATCCGAAGCCTGGCCTTCAGGGATTGAGGTGATCGAAGTCCGTTCGTTGGCAGAATCGATCCGCGAGGCTCTTTTGCAGCCGGAAAAATAAGGCAGAACGCAGAAGCGTCAGCCTCCGGCGGCCGGGCAAGCGCCCGAAACAGAACCGGGCTTCTTGTTTCGCTGAAAAAATTTCTTTTCTCCGAATAATAAGGTATCATTTTCCTGACGTCCGCCAGGAGAAAGGCACAAAATGGATCAACTCAAACAAATCCCATTGATAAACACTACCCGTCAAAACCATGCCCTCGAGCATGCCACTATGAAGATTTTGGCTTCCCGTTTCAACGGCATCAAAATGATGGGTCATTCCAACCCCGGCGGTTTTGTGCTCATCGCCGACCTGCCGACCGAAATCGTGACCGACGCGGTTCTGGAAGCGCGCCGGCGCCTCCAGGCTGGGGAAGCCGACCTGGCAGTCCATCCGGGCTGCGGGACCAATCTGGCAGCCTCATCGCTGCTTTCCGGATCGGCGGCGTTTTTGGTTTTGATGGCGTTGAGCCGCGGAAAAGAAGCCAAATGGTGGCATCTTCTCTTCGCGGCGCTTCTGGCAGTGCCGGTGTATATCTTGAGCAAGCCCTTGGGTCCCCGCCTGCAGGAAAAATACACCACCGACCCGGAAATCGCCAATCTTGACGTCACCCTGGTGCGCAGCCAAAAAGTGAAGAATGTTTTTATCCACCAAATCAGCACGCGAGCCTAAAAAAGCATGACTGACGACACCAAACCCAGCCTTTACCTCCTGAGAGGGGATGACAGCGCCAAAATCAAGGAAATTTTGGCAGGCTTTCAGGCTGGTCTGGGTGACGAAAGCATGGGGGATCTGAATACCTCCTGGCTCGATGGCGAAACCCTTGGCTTTGAAGCGCTTCAGGCAGACGCGCTCACCATTCCTTTTCTGGCAGACCGGCGGCTGATCATCGTGGACAACGCCCGCCAGATGCTGGCAAAGGTGAACAAAGACAGTCAGGAAAAATACCTTGACCTGTTTTCCAGTTTGCCGCCCAGCACAGCCCTGGTCTTGCTGGTTGAAGATGAAATCAGTAAGAAATGGGGTGAACGCGATTGGGTGAACCTCAAAAGCTATTCCTGGCTCACGCAGTGGATCGAAAAAGAACGTGAAAAGGCGTTGATTGTCAACTGCAGTCTGCCAGACCAGTCCGATATGCGCGCCTGGATTTTGCGCAGGGCAAAAGAACAGGGCGGCGGTTTTCAACCCGAAGCCGCGCAGCTGCTGGCGAGTTACATCGGCAACGACACGCTTCAGGCGGCGCAGGAAATTGATAAACTCCTGACCTATGTCGGACCCGCGAGAATTGTCGCGCCCGAGGATGTGGAATTGCTCACAGCTCACGCGCAGGAAGGCAATCTGTTTGGCTTCACCGATGCTCTCGGCGAGCGGGACGGGATAAAAGCCATGCGTGAATTTCAGCTTCTGACCGAAAAAAACGATGTCATGGAGCTGACGGGCATGATCCACCGTCAGTTCCGTCTGCTCATCCAAGCCCGCGAGATCCTGGATGAGGGCGGCGGCGTTCAGCAGATCGAAAAAGAACTCAAAATCGCCGGTTTTATTGCCAAAAAGCTCTATTCTCAGGCGCAGCGATTCGGCATGAAAAACTTATTGTCAATTTACCAGCGCCTGCTTGAGATTGACGAAGGAATCAAAACCGGAGGAATGCCGGGGCAAACCGCCTTTGAACTATTGATCGCGGATCTGACCGCGAAATAAGTTCCCCCCGAAAACAATAATTTAAAGAAAAAACCGCCTAACCGGCGGTTGATGTTTGTTTGCTGGCTTCCGGAGCGGCAGCCGGGGTTTTGGTTGGCTCTGCCTTTTCTGTCTTAAAGCCGTTGTTGCCTTCATTCTCGCTCTTGTGGTTGGTGGTTTGCCCGGAAGGGGAACGGTGATCGGTGGCGTAAAAACCTTTCCCTTTGAACACGATGCCAACCGGAGTGTAGACCTTGCGCAGCGCGACCTCGTTGCAGGCGGGGCACACGGTCAGCGCGTCATCCGTGAAATGTTGAAACTGGTCAAAACTGTGACCACAATGTTGACATAAATAACTATAAATGGGCATACCTAACTTACTTCTCCTGATCCAGAACCATTATAGTACCATAAAACCGGTCCGCACGAATAAAGATAAACCGTCAGGATTAGATTTGTGTAAGAAACCAGCCCAGAAGTCGTCGCGGGGTTTCTGGCAGAAAAATCCGCGACACCAGTCTGGTGCCGGCACTGGTGTGCGGTGCTCCAAAAAGGGGCTGTTGCGGCATACAGCCGCAATTGCCCATGCCCGTTTGCGTTATAATCCCATTCGTTATGGACAAAAAGAATTCACAGGACGTCCCTGTAGAAAATAATGAAAAATATCGGCAGCCGTCCCAACCCGGCGCGAAGCCCAAACGGCGCGGACGCGGGCTGTTGATTGCCCTGGGCGTTTTGCTTGCTCTGATCCTCGTCCTTTTGGCGCTCTATCAGATCCCGGCAATTCATGACCGCGCCTATTTTCACCTTGCCAGTCTGCGCTCCAGGGTTTTCTATTTTTTCAAGCCGCCGGCTCAGTCTGAGTTCGAGATTCACGGCGAAACCACCATGGATGACCAGATCAGCGCCACCCTGACCGCGTTTGCGCCAACCGCCACTGCCAGCCTGACGCCGGAGCCGACCCCGCGGCAAGCCGCGACAGGCGAAACGGAAGCTCCGACAGCCACTATTGCGCCCACAACGATCCCCGCCGCGGTTCAGCTCGAAGGCATTGTTCAGGAATATCAGCGTTTTAACAGCTGCGGTCCGACCAATCTCGCTTTGGCGCTCCGATATTGGGGTTGGGTGGGCGAACAGCTGGATATTGAGCAGGTCGTCAAACCCCGTCTGGAAGACCGCAACGTTACACCCGCTGAAATGCTCGAATTCGTTCAAAACAACACTGACCTGGATGCCGTTCTGCGCCTCGGCGGCGAAATTGATTTGCTCAAAAAACTGATTGCCGCTGGTTACCCGGTTTTGGTTGAACGCGGCTATGTCAACCGGGATGACGGCTGGATGGGTCATTACGGTGTGGTTGACGGCTACGACGATTCCAAAAACGCGGTTCACATCCCGGATACCTTCAACGGCAATATCTGGGTCGATTATGAAGAACTCCAACGCGTCTGGAACGAATTTTCGGGCACCTATCTGGTTGTCTTTCCGCCTGCCGAACGCGAGGTTGTTCTGGGCTTGCTTGGAGCGGATGCCGATCCGAGTTACAACCTTGACCGCACCCTCGAAAAATTCCAATCCCGCGCCGAGACGGCCGAACGTTCGGAGCAATACTTTGCCTACTACAGCCTCGGCGAACTTCTGGTCATGAAAAAACAATATGCCGATGCAGCCAAAGCCTTCGACAACGCCTTTCAGGTCTACGGCTGGCTGCCGGTGGATGACCGCCCCTGGCGCATGCTTTGGTATCAGGTCGGTCCCTATGAAGCCTATTATTACACCGGCCGCTACAAAGATGTGGTCAGCCTGACCTACAAAACCATCACCGATACTCCTCAGCCTGCCTTGCCCGAAACTTTCTTATGGAGCGGACGCGCCAATGTTGCCCTGGGTAATACCCAAACGGCAATTTTCGACTTCAAACGCGCCTTGCAGTGGCACCCCGGCTGGGAACCCGCGATGGCGGAGCTGGAAGCGCTCGGCGTCAAACCCTGATTTTTGCAAGTAAAAAGAGAAAAAATGTCAAAATCTACCGAAGAACTGAAAAAGCAAATTCGACCCGCCTCTGTTTGGCGCAAACCCTGGATCTACCTGGTAATCTTGCTTGGCTTGGTGTTGCTTGCCCTGGCGGCTCTTAAAATCCCGGCAGTCGAAACCCGGGCTCGCAACTTGTATTCAAAAATATACTATCGCCTCAATCCACCGACCGAAAATGTCTTTGGTCCCTCGCAGCAGAGCACCGTGAACCCCGGCGTGATCGCGACCCTGACTGCCATGGCTCCGACCGCTACCGAAGTTCAACCGACCGCGATCCTGACCGAAACGATGGACGAAACGCCCGAAGTCACGCCCGAACCCAGCCCAACGCCATTCCCCATCCCGGCGGCGTTCACGCTTGAGGGAATGGGCTTGGAATATCAGACTTTTAACAATTGCGGACCCGCGAACCTCTCCATGCTGGTGACCTATTGGGGTTGGCCCACAAACCAAAAAGTCACCGAAGCTGCCCTCAAAACTCACAAAGACGACCGCAATGTCATGCTGCAGGAGATGCTCAGCCTTGTGGAAGAAAAAACCGATCTCAAAGGGCTCATCCGCTATGGCGGTGATGTCGAAATGGTCAAAAGACTGCTCTCGGCTGGTTTTCCGGTTCTGATCGAACGCGGTCATACCGATGACGAAGACGGCTGGATGGGACACTACAGCATTGTGACCGCCTACGATGACAGCAAACAAACCGTCACCATTCCGGACACTCTTTTGGGGATGATGAACATGACTTACGCTGACCTTGAAAAGGATTGGGCGCATTTTGACGGAATTTATCTGGTAGTTTATCCCGAAAACCGTGAAACCGAAGTGATGGCGGTTTTGGGCGACCAGGCTGACCTCAATAACAACCTGATGTCCACCCTCAACAAGCTCAACACGCGGATCGAAACGGTCAGTGGTCAGGATCTTTTCTTTGCCCTCTACAGCAAAGGTTCGGTCCTGGTTGAGATGGGGCAGTTCCTCGAAGCGTCTCAGGCTTACGATCAGGCATTTTTGGCTTACAGCCAGCTCGATCCGGGTCAGCGTCCCTGGCGCATCACCTGGTATCAGGTTGGTCCATATTTGGCATACTATTATTCCGGACGATATCAGGATGCATTTAACCTGGCGGATCAGACCATTTTCAACACCAGCTTTCCTTCCCTGCCTGAAACCTGGTATTGGGGTGGTCAGGCTGCCCTGCAAATGGGCGACAAAACCACCGCGGTCACTTATTTCAAAAAAGCTCTCGAGTTTTATCCGGGCTGGGATCTGGCAGCCAAGGGGCTGGCTGAGGCGGAATCCTGAGGTTTTCTAAGCAGGTATAATGCACAATATGGTCAGAAACAAACGCACCGAGGCGTTCCGCAAAAGGCTCGCCCCGACATCCCTTTGGAAAAAACCCTGGTTTTGGCTGGCGGCAGTCATCGCGCTGGTTCTGGCAGCGATGCTGATCTACCGCATTCCGGCTGTGCATGCCAGAGCGTACTATTATGTTGCCAGTGCCCAGGCTCGAATTTACTATTTTTTCAACCCTCCCGGAAAAGATGTTTTCGTCCCGGTTGAAAATGATGAAAGCGAAGCCTACGCCATCCAGACTCTGACTGCCATGGCTCCGACAGCCACGGCAACCCCAACCATCACCGTGACCCCGACCACGGCTCCAACGACGGAGTTTACGGCGACACCTACCGTTGTGCCCACCAACACTCCCGTGCCGACTCCGCTGCCCAAAAGCGCCATGGTCGAAGGGGTCAAGGAAGTCTATCAGGGTTTCAATAACTGCGGGCCCGCCAACCTTGCCATGATCCTGAACTATTGGGGTTGGGAAGGTGACCAAAAGACTACCGAAAAAGTCCTGAAACCGTTCATTAAAGACCGCAATGTCATGCCCTACGAAATGCTTGGGTTTGTGCAGGGTCAGACTGAGCTTGAAGGGATCGTGCGCTACGGCGGAGACCTCGAACTGGTCAAGCAGCTTGTGGCTGCCGGTTTTCCGGTGGTGATCGAACGCGGCTACATGGATCGCACAGAAGGCTGGATGGGTCATTACGGTTTGATTGTCGGCTACGACGACGCCACGCAGCAAGTGACCATTCCCGACACCTATCTGGGCGTGATCAAGATGAGTTACGCTGACATCGAAATGTATTGGGCGCAGTTTGATTTTATTTATCTGGTTGTCTTCCCAATCGACCGGGCGCAGGAGGTCTACGATATTCTCGGACCCCAGATGGACGCGGAATACAACAAACAATACACGCTGGAGAAGGTCAACGAGCGCCTCTACGACCAAAAGGGCCGTGAATTGTATTTCGCCTGGTACAGCCGCGGTTCGATCATGGTTGAAATGAATGACTATTTTGGGGCGGCACAATCCTATGACGAAGCCTTCAAAGTCTATGCCACCTTGCCCGAAGAAGAACGCCCCTGGCGCATGCTCTGGTATCAGACCGGACCTTACTATTCATATTATTACATGATGCGTTATCAGGACCTTTACAACCTCACCAAACAAACGCTGGACAAAACCCCCGAAGACGCGATCCCTGAAACCTGGGTGTGGAAGGGCAGAGCGGAAGTCAAAATGGGTTTGCGTGACCAGGCGATTGAAAGCTTCAAACAGGCTTTGGTCTGGCATCCTGACTGGTGGGTGGCGGTCAACGAACTAAACGAATTGGGCGTGACGGTCCCATAGACAAATATGAACAAAATCAGCCAAACCAATGCCAGAACCTGGGATTCCTGGAGTCAGGAAGGTTCCGCCTGGACGATCCCATACAGCCCTGAGCGCTACCGCGAAGCGCTTGAACGTGATTTGCAAATCCCGCTCACGCCAATGAAGTTCGTCCCCTTATCCTGGTACGAGGGATTGGGTCAAAAAGTGCTGTGTCTCGCCAGCGGCGGCGGTCAGCAGGGACCCGAACTGAAAGCCCATGGGTATGAGGTCACCGTCATGGACCTTTCGGACCGGCAGCTGCAGGCAGACGCGTTGGTCGCCCGGCGCGAAAAATATGAGATCGGCTTGGTCAAGGCAGATATGAGCGTGCCGTTCCCCTTCGCGGACGAAAGCTTTGATTTTATCGTGCATCCGGTTTCGAATTGCTACGTGGAAGAGCTTGACCCGATCTGGCAGGAAGCTTACAGGGTTCTGAAAGCGGGCGGGGCGCTGATGTCCGGCTGGACCAACCCGATCATGTACATGGTCGACGACGAAGCCCTCGAAAACCCGGCTTTACCCCTGGTGATCCGTCACGCTCTGCCCTACAACAGCTGGCTTCTGGAGCAGCAAGGGCATGCGGTCAGCCCAGACAGCGGTTATCAGTTCAGCCACACGCTGGAAGCCCAGATCGGCGGGCAGCTGCGGGCTGGGTTCTTGTTGAAAGATTTTTACGAAGATTCTGAAGCGGATAATCAGCTGGCAAAGTTCACCAGCCTCTACGCGGCGACCCTGGCAATCAAACCGCGTATATTACCAGGCTCCTGTTAAAACCAAAAAGCCAATTTGCTCATGGAAAATGATGATATCCATTCTTCATTTTTCGGAAAAAATTTTCATCACATCAGGCATAGTTATTCTTTGGGATGTTTTTCATGATGCTTATGATCTTTTACAAACACACACCGGATGTTCCACGTAATGTTTTTATAGCTTTTCTTTCTTATAATACAATTTGGGTTGACAGCTTCAGTGAAAATATGCCGAGCTAATAAGGAAAAAACATGTACAGATCTTTTACACATCGTAGATCTTTCCGAAAAATTCGAACAGAGAGACATTAAACTTTACTCACTTCGAAAAATTGGATTTATGTTTTCTTAAGATTTGGCGAAACGCGCTTATTTGCTCAGTAAAAATCCAAGTAAATATTTGACGGAGGTCGTCTTCTTTGCCTAAAAAATTGCTAAATTCTAATGAATACCAACCTTGCATTTACGATTTGTCAGTATAATTTGGTTAAAATAAAAATATTCTTTTGAACAATCAGGGTAAAAATGAAACATACCTTTTTACAGGATATAGTAGCATTTAGAAGGGAACCAACCAATCAATCGATTATTAAATCAATAATTATCTCAATTGTTTTATTATTCGTTCTTTCTATCCTTTCCTCCTGCAATAATATTTCATCGCTCGAACCAGCATCGCCAGACAATAGCTATGTGACGAAAACTTCGATGGCTGCTGATGTCACTGTCTCAACCGGAAAGCCTACGTTTTCGCCAACTTTCACATCCACGAATACTTTAATTCCTTCGCTAACGTCAACTCCAACCCCAACAGTTACAAAGACATCTACTGCCACTGCTACTCCAACAGTTACAGAAACCCCAACCATCACCCCTACTTTAAGAGCTTTTACCAGATATGGAGATTCTATTTACATTCCTGGGGGTTCAGATTGGGAAGAGATGAATGCTAATAAGTTTCAGTTTATGGAGGCCGATATTTTAGAGGCTACCGTAGATGGGGAGGATATGGTTATAAAGTTTAGAACTAGAATACAAAATGAAGATGTTTTTTTTACTTCTAGAGTTCGATACTTTGAAATATGGGAAATCGGTGCAGAAAAGGAAACCATTATTACCAAAAAAGATATAGATAAGATTCAGACAGGTAAAAGAGTCTCTCTTAGTTTTCTCTACATGATTCAAGAGTATACTCAAAACATGCAATCTGCTATAGAATATTATGATCGTATTTCTTCTGATGGGTTGATAAAAAAGTATTATCGGACATTTCTTGACAATGTAGATATACTTAGAGAGACCTATGCAGGAGGAAAGATTTATACTCGAAACGATATAATAGAATGGTTTAAAGATAAAGATTTATCCAATGTTGAATTTAATTTGGGTTTGTTAAACAGAATAAATTATCAAGAACCGTAACTTTAGTTTTACTATATAAAATAATGAAGCCACTTGGTTTATAAAGATTTACATATATACTGTTCCAAAATATCTACCTGGTCTGACGATAATTATTAAGCAAGTCCTGATTGGGCATCAGGATCGCTTTGGGCTCACAGACACTCTTGCAAAAACAGCATCCCACCATGCACAAAAAAGGTTCCGCCACCCAAACCTTGCCCTCTTCATCCGTTTCAAAAACCTCGCGCGCGCAAAGCTCAAGGCAGGCGCCGCAATCGTCGCAAAGATCACGCGCGATGGTAGGAAACCAGGGGATTTGCTCCCGCGGAAAGCCGCGCCAGGTGCCGTAATCGCGGGCGACCATGGCTTTTCCGCTTTTTTGCTGCCTGTAATAGCGTTGATATTCCAGGCTCAAAGCCTGTCCATAGCTGGCGAGGGCTGGTTTTGGAATATAGTTGTGCTCTTTTGTGCCGCTAAGAATCAGCTCAATCGTGCCCGGATCGGTGGGAGCCATTTCTTCAAGATAGAGCCGCGCGAAAAGCTCTTCCAAACCCAAAAGCCCGGTTGGAAGTCCGTCGATATTGAGCATGCGGTAGCTAAGCGCCATCCGGAACTTCTGACTGCGCCAGACACTCCACGGCAGCCTGTTTGAGGTGCCCCATCATGGCGGTCAGGCCGTTGCTGCGCTGTGAGGAAATATGGTGCCACAACCCCAGCCGCTCGAAAAAGCTCAGGTCAGTTTTCAGCACGTCTGCCGCGGGCTGATCGTTGAGAAGCTGATCAAGCACCGCCACCATGCCCTTGACGACCAGCGAATCGCTGTCGGCGCTGAAACGCATGATGCCCTTCTCGCAATGAATGTCAAACCAAACACTGGATTGGCATCCTTTTACCAGACGATCTTCGGTTTTGAGCGCCGGGTCCATTTTGGGCATTTCCTGACCCAATTCAACCAGATATTCATACTTTTCTTCCCAGTTTTCCAGGAGGTCAAAATCTTCGGTCAGTGATTGTTCGAGTTGTGCGATGCTTGGCTTAGGGGTCATGTTACCTCTTGATCATGCGAATCACGCGTTGAATGCCGCGGGCAAGGGCTTCAAGATCTTCGCGGGTATTGTAAAGAGCGAGTGAGGCTCGGACTGTACCGGAAATGCCCAGTCCGTCCATTACCGGTTGGGTACAGTGCTGCCCGGTGCGCACGGCGATTCCTTTGGTATCCAGCAGGATCCCCATGTCGTAGTGCTGAATTCCTTCGACATTAAAGGGTAAAATCGCGGAACGCTGCCGGGGATTGCCGTAAATTTTCATGCCCGGGATTTCTCCCAGCAGTCCCAGTCCGTAATTGAGCAGCTCACTTTCATAGCTTTCGAGCTCGTCAAAATCGAACTGCCCGAGATAGTCCAAAGCTGCCCCAAGCCCAATCACGTCGGCGACGTTGGGCGTGCCGGCTTCGAATTTATAGGGCAGAACATTAAACGTGACCTTTTCGGGGGTGACCTGGTCAATCATCTCCCCGCCGGACTGGAAGGGCGGCAGCTGCTCGAGCCACTTTCTTTTGCCATACAGCACCCCCACGCCCATGGGGGCATACATTTTGTGACCGGAAAAAGCGTAAAAATCAGCATCCAGCGCCTGAACATCGTGCGTCATGTGCTGAATGGCTTGGGCGCCGTCCACCAGAACCGGCACGCCCAGGGTGTGCGCGCTTTGCACGATCTGAGCTACCGGGTTGACGGTTCCCAGCGAGTTTGAAACATGATTAACCGCAACCAGTCGGGTTTTTTCGTTGAGCATCCTGCCAAAAACATCCAGATAGAGCTCTCCGTTGGCGTCAAAGGGTAGGACGCGGAAGGTCGCGCCGCGCCGCTGGCACATCAACTGCCAGGGGACGTAATTGCTGTGATGTTCCAGCTGGCTGACAATGATCTCATCTCCGGGTCTGACGAAAGCATCGCCAAAGCTGTAGGCAACCAGGTTGATGGATTCAGTCGTCCCCCGGGTGAAGATAATTTCTTCTGGAGATGCCGCGTTGATGAAACCCGCCACTTTTTTGCGGACTTCTTCATAGGCTTGGGTTGCCAGAATTGCCATGGTGTGATTACCGCGATGGATATTGGCATTGGTTGTGCTGTAATAATGGCTGAGCGCGTCAATCACCGTCTGAGGTTTTTGGGTGGTAGCGGCGTTGTCAAGATACACCAACGGCAGGCCGTTGATCGTCTGTTTGAGAATCGGAAAATCAGCTTTCGCGCTGAGGAGGTCTTTGCTCATAGTGGCTTGATTTTACCATCGCGGTGGGCTGGCAACAGAAGGTTTATAAGCTCTGTCATCGCGGGCAAAACGGCTGTCTCCCGGATCAGGCAGTCATTGCGACCAATTTTTTCCTAAATCAGGATTGTGCGGTAAACTTATGCCACCGTCTACTCAAACATTGAATATACATTAGTCATGTTTGCAGATAGTTATATGGTGTTGTTTTTCTTGCAATAAGATACAATTGTTAACAAACTTGGCACGCCTGACATCCGCGAGATCGATTTTGTGCCCATAGAATTGGAGGTAACATGACAGAAAAGATTCTGGTTGTTGATGACGAAGTTTCCCTGCAGGAAACGCTTACCTACAAGTTGCAAAAAGAAGGCTATGAAGTTTTTGTGGCTGGGGATGGTTTGAAAGCCCTGGAGCTTGCCCGTTCGACCAACCCTGACCTGGTCATTTTGGATGTGATGCTGCCCGGGATGGATGGCTTTGAGGTCTGCCGCACTCTTCGTCAGGAAACCAACACGCCCGTGCTGATGCTGACCGCACGGGATGACGAAATTGATCGGGTCGTCGGGCTCGAAGTCGGAGCCGATGACTATCTGCCCAAACCCTTCAGCATGCGCGAACTGATCGCCCGCGTCAAAGCGCTTTTACGGCGTGTTCGTCTGATTCGCGAAGAGATGGGCTCAGCCGCGCAGGAAGGCGGTTTGCCAAAAGTCATGACCTTCGGGAATCTGGATATCGACATGACCCGCCGTGAAGTCCGGCTGGACGGTGAAGTTGTGCCCTGCAAACCCAAGGAATATGATTTACTTACATTTATGGGACAGCATAAAGGGCGCGTCCTGACGCGCGAGCTGATTCTCGAACGCGTTTGGGGTTGGGGCTTTGTGGGGGATTCCCGTACCGTGGATGTTCATATCCGCTGGCTGCGTGAAAAGATCGAAAAAGTTCCCGAAAAACCGGAACGGATCATCACGGTAAGAGGAGCAGGCTACCGCTTTGAAGGCTGATGCCTGAACGAAAGCAATGAGATCGCGTTTTCATCCGCGAATATTCTGGCAATTTCTGCTGACTTTTGCGGTCAGTGGGGCTGCACTTTTTTTGCTTGTGCGCCTGATCCAAAAGACCTTCATCCAAAACGAAGCTTTAGCAGGAACAGAATTCAGCGCCGTCCCGTTTTTGTTGATCGGTCTCCTGATTTTGATCATTGGGATGCTGATCGGACTGCATATCAACATCTACTATACCAACCGCCATCTCAATATCCTTGAAGATTTGACCGACGCGGCTCAGGAATTGGGCGAAGGGCACTTTCGCGAGATTCGGATTCCTGATCGGCCGGGTCAGCTGCCAGAAATCGAAAAACTAAGCGATGTCCTGCGCAAAACAGCGACCCAAACCGAAGAGCACTTTAACGCGCTGCGCAAGGAACAGGCAATGCTTTCGGCGGTTTTGGATCATATGACCGACGGTGTTTTGATCGCCGATGACAGCGGACGCGTACAGATGCTCAACGCTGCCGCCGAGAAGCTTTTTAAGATCGACAACGCTCAGGCGCTGGGGCGGTCGGTCGTGGAAGTGATGCGTCATTACCGGCTGGTTGAGCTTTGGGAAAAAACCAAAAACGGGGAACTCGAAACCATAACCCTCGAAATCGGTTCATCACATAAATATTTGCAGGTGGTCGGCATCTCACTCGAAAAGGACTTGCCCGGCAGATCCATGCTGCTTTTCCAGGATCTGACCCAAACCCACAAGCTCGAAATTGTGCGCCGTGATTTTATTTCCAATATTTCCCACGAACTGCGTACGCCGATGGCCGGCTTGAAAGCCTTGAGCGAGACTTTGCTGGACGGCGCCCTGGACGATCCTCCCGCGGCAAGAAAATTTGTGGTCAGAATGGACAGCGAGGTCGACAACCTCTCTCAGATGGTCAATGAACTGCTCGAGCTCTCCCGGATCGAATCGGGCCGTTCCAATTTTGAATTCCAGCGCTGCGACCCTTGCGTTCTGATCTCCACAGCCGTGGAACGCATGACCCTGCAGGCGGAAAGAGTCGGTTTGAGCCTCACCTATGACTGTTCGGACGAGCTGCCAAAAGTGTTTGCTGACCCGGGCAGGATTTCACAGGTCTTTATCAATCTGATTCATAATGCCGTAAAATTTACGCCCAACGGAGGGCACATCTACCTGACTGCTTCCAGGGAAAATGACCAGGTCATTTTCAAAGTCAGTGATGACGGCGTTGGGATCGCGCAGAAGGATCAGAATCGGATCTTTGAGCGTTTTTACAAAGCCGACCGCGCTCGTTCTGGCGGCGGTACCGGGCTGGGGCTTTCGATTTGCAAGCATATCGTCGACGCCCACAACGGTAAAATTTGGTTGGAAAGCGAAGTGAACGCGGGAAGCACCTTTTATTTCTCGCTGCCTTCCGCTATGGATGATAATAATGTTTAATAATTCTTTACTCATTCTAAAGAAACATTTAACAGAAATTTTAGCTGTCCGGCTTGTTGGCATGTTATAGTACAGGCACAGACGTCAGGAGAATGTTATGTCCCGTTTTTCATTAGATCAGGAAATTCGTTTGATTCAGGATGAGTTATTGCTGCTGGGGAGCCTGGTGGAACAAGCCATCCTCAATTCGGTAGACGCGCTGCGTCGGCGCGATATCGCCGCGGCAAAATCCGTTTATCTTAACGACCACAAAATCAACAATAAGCATTTCGCGATCGAAAACCATATCCTCATCACGTTGGCAACCCAGAGTCCGCTCGCCAGTGACCTGCGCCTGCTGGCAGGGATGCTCGAAGTCAACACCGAACTTGAGCGGATCGGGGATTACGCGAAAGGGATCGCCAAAGTCGTCGTCCACATGGCGGATTCCGATTTCCCGATGCCGATGCGTGAGATTGGAAAAATGGCGGATCTGGCAACCTCGATGCTCCACCGCGCTTTGGGCGCTTTTGTTTCGGCAGATTTAGTCGCCGCCCACAGCATTCCCGAAGAAGACAATCAGGTGGACGAGCTTTACAAAATCATCTACCGCAAGATCGTTGAAAATATGATCAAAAACCTGGACACCATCGAAATCGCGAACCAGCTGGTTTGGGTGGTCCACAATCTGGAAAGAACAGCTGACCGGGTCACAAATATTTGTGAACGGGTGGTCTTCATCGTCTCCGGTGAGCTGATGGAGTTCGACAGCAGCGACGACGAAACCTTTGGGTTTTAAAAATCGCCCGGCCTGAAGCGCGCCCCAGGCTGAAAAATTTGGTTTTTGGCTTTCAAAGCTTGAAACCGGCGGCTAACGCGGTCGGATCCATAATCAAGATACAAATTAAACCCGTGACCTGTTCGCCACGGGTTGTTTTTTTGATTTTACCAACCGTTCGTACATTATAATGAATATGGAAGCATGATTTCCGGTCCACCAGTCAAACGGAGGTATTAGAAGTGTTAAGACCAAATGACACGAAAGGCAAGCTGATTGTCGTTGAGGGTATCGACGGTTCGGGCAAATCGACCCAAATCGATTTGCTCTACAAATGGCTGCTTTCCAAAGGATATTCTGTTTATTTCAGCGAGTGGAACAGTTCCACACTGGTCAAAAGCACCACAAAGGCAGCCAAAAAGACCCAGGCTTTTACCCCCACCACTTTCAGCATTCTGCACTGCACCGATTTCGCCGATCGCTGGGAAAACAGCATCCTGCCTCTGCTGAAAGCCGGCGTGATCGTGGTGGCGGACCGCTATGCCTTTACGGCTTTTGCCCGTGATGTTGCCCGCGGCAATGACCCGCAATGGGTGCGGGATATGTATTCCTTTGCCATCAAACCCGACGTCGCCCTCTATTTTCGCGTTCCGCTGGATATCGCCGTCGAACGGATCACCGGTTCCCGCGCAAAACTGAAATATTACGAAGCCGGCATGGATCTGGGGCTTTCTGAAAACTATCAGGAAAGTTTTACGCTCTTCCAGGGGCGCATCCTCAGCGAATACGACAAAATGGTTGATGAATTTGGGCTGACGATGATCGACGGCACCTTGTCGGTCAAAGAACAGCAAAAAAAGGTCAGAGCTTTGGTCAAGAAGATGTTGGCTGGGTTTGAAGGTTTGCCCAACCCAAACAAACAGCCGATCGTAGTCGACAATCCTCAGGCGCGTAAAAAAGACGACAAATGAGGAAAATGATGGCGAAATCAGATTTTTATGGCGCGGGCTTTCCTTATCGCGATTTTGGAAAACTGACCGGCAAGCTGATCGTTTTGGAGGGAACGGACGGCGTAGGCCGTTCGACCCAGGTAAATATGCTCCGGCATTGGCTGGAAGAAGAAGGCTACGCGGTTGCCGATACGGGTCTGACGCGTTCTGAGCTCACCGGTCCCGGTCTTGACGCGGCAAAAAGCGGTCATACGCTTGGTCCAACAACCATGAGCCTGTTTTATGCCGCCGACTTTGCCGACCGTCTGGAGAATAAAATTATCCCCGCGCTTCAGGCGGGTTTTATTGTGCTTTCGGACCGCTACTTTTATTCCAGTATTGCCCGCGACAGCATTCGCGGCATCGACAAAGCCTGGTCGCGCGCTTTGTATGGGATTGCCCTGCGGCCCAATTTGGTCTTATATTTGCGGGCAAGCGTCCCCTCGCTGGTACAGCGTCTGATTCACGGACGCGGGCTGAACTATTGGGAATCAGGCATGGACATGCACCTGGCAAACAATTTTTATGACAGTTTCGTCACCTATCAGACCGCGGTTCTCAAGGAGCTTGAAGAACTTTCCCGTGAATACAACTTTGTGGAAGTCGATGCCGATCGGTCGCCAACGGAAATTTTTGAAGATCTTCAGCGTCCGATCCGGCTGCTGCTGCACAACCGGCTGACCAAGACAGAACGACCTTATTAGCAATTTGAAATACCCCGGCGCGTCCGGGGTATTTCTTCAGTCTCGGGAGCAAAAATGGCGAAAGTTATCTCTGAAGCGATTCACGTATATGGGGCAAAGATCATCTACGCGCACCTTTCGGCGATGCAGTCGGAGGTCGAAGGGGTCATGACCGGTAGCGATATCGAGTATATCCACCGCATGCGGGTTGCCTCGCGGCGTCTGCGCAGCGCTTTCAAGATATTCAGGGATTGCTTTCCAAAACAGGATTACAGGCTGTTCACAAAAGATATCCGCGCTGTGACCCAGGCTTTGGGTCAGGCGCGTGATCTGGATGTTCAGATCGAAGTTTTGGAGCAAAACCTGCCGAAATATGCCGACCCAAGGCTGAGCCCCGGTATCAGCCGCCTGCAGCTGCGTTTGAAACAAAAACGTCAGGCTGTCCAGGCAGATGTCATTGCCGCCATGAACACATTGCAAGAGGATGAAACCTTAAGAAAAATCGCCCGCTGGGCGGCACCCTGGCTGGAAAAAGGCGAATCGATCTATCTTTATTCGCCGGCATTGTTCGAACTCGCGTTTTCGAGCATCAAAGCCCGCCTGCAGGAGCTGCTGCTCTACGACGCGCAGGTACGGGTTGAAGAAAATGTGGCTCAGCTGCACGCCGCCCGCATCAGCGCCAAAAGACTACGCTACACCATGGAAGCCTTCGAAGCCTTGTATGGTGACGCCATCAAGCCTTTTATCCAGCAGTCCAAAAAGACGCAGGAAATGCTGGGGCAGATTCATGATGCCGATGTCTGGATGGAAATGATCCCCGTTTTTATTTACGAAGAAGAACAGCGCATCATCAGTTATTTTGGACACAACCGTCCTCTCCGGCGGCTTTTGCCGGGGCTAAAGGCTTTTGGCGAGGACCGCAAAACCAGCCGCGACGCGGATTATCGCCGATTTTTGGACCAATGGGAGAAAGCGCTCGCCGCGGGAGTCTGGGAAAGCCTGGAAGGGCTGATCAACGCTCCTCTTAATATCACGGAAGCCATCAAATTGCTGCAAAGAATGGAAGGCGAAGAAGATCCTCCCGCCTGAGGTCGGCGCGTTAAGCGGGGTTCAGCCTTCTTTGGTCAGGTGGTTTTCCATCCGTTTGAGCAGCAGATAGTTGATACCCGCGATCAACAGCATCACCACAAACAAAATCAGGTAGCCGACGCGGATATTGTTTTGACCGATCATCATGGTAAATTCTGACATCCCGCCGATACCTGAGATGACGCTGAGCGGCATAAAAATGGTCGTGATCAGGGTCAGACGGTGCATGATGGCGTTGGTGCGGTTTGACGATTCCGCCATACGGTTGCTGGTCATGGAGAGGTGCAGCTCCATCAGGCTGGTCACCTGGTCGCGGCGGTTTCGGAAATTTCGTAGTATTTGGACAAGTGGTCAAAGATATCGCGGTAATAAATCAACGATTTTTCGGCGATGAAAGGGCTGTCCTGCCGCAGGAGCTTGTTGACCACTTCACGTTCATAAAAAAGCGAGCGGCGGATCGTCATCAAATCCCGCCGGGAATTCAGTAAGGTGGAAAGATCAAAATCCTGGGCTTCGCCCAAAATCCGGTTTTCGTCCTGATCGAGCTTGTTTTCAATGCTGTCGATCGCGTAAAATTTGCGGTCCACAACCACATCGATCATCAGATGGGCAAGAAAAGAGGGACCCAAAGTGATTTTGGGCAGCTCCCGTTCTACCGATTTGTCAATTCCGGTCAGCAAAGGCAGCCCGAGTTGATTAAGATGCGAGATGCTGATCAAAAAATTTTTGCCCAAAAAGAGGTCAAGCTCATGCGTCAGGAGCTCTTCTTCGGTTTGTTCATAAAAATTGAAGATCATAAATGAATAATTGGGATAATGATCAAGCTTTGGCAGTTGGTCTTCAGCCAGACTGTCTTCAATTGAGAGAGGATGTATGCCAAACTGGGCGATGAGTGGCTCCAGTTGTGAAAGGGCAGGTTCGCAATAATCAAACCACCAATAGCCGCCGGCAGGCAGATTTTGGATCGCAGCAGCCGCGTCGGCGTGCTGAAGGATCCCGCTTTCGGGGGAAATTGTAAAGAAGCGGGCAGTGTTGGCTTTTGACAATTGGTTGGTTGGACTTTGTTCGGTCATGTATTTTTCCCTCAATGACGTGATTTAAGAAGCGGGGCAAGCGGGTTCCAATCCAGCAATTTGGAAAAATGAAGGATGGAGATCTGGCGGTTGCTTTGAATTGTTTTGCGTTTTTGCCACATTTTTGGCAGCTGTCTGAGCGCGTCTCTTTTGCCCTGCCTCAAGGCTTTTCCGGCTGGCAGCGCGAAACTCACCAGCAGATAGAGCAGATTGTAAAAAACATGCAAGGGTAAAAAAAGGTAAAAGAGAAGTCCCGGCATATCCTTGACAAAGGTCCAGATGAGATTGCGCTGGCCATGATAAGTCGCGAATTTACTGCGCACTCCCGAAGAACCGGAGCCTACATGATGGACGACCGCCTTGGGCAGATAAACAAAGGGATAACCCGCCAGCTGCAGGCGCAAATCGAGGTCAATATCTTCCATATAGGCGAAAAAGTCCTCATCAAAACCGCCCACAAGTTCGAATGCCACCCGGGGATATGCCGACGCGGCCGCGCAGGCGCTGATTACCGGACGGGTTCTTTCGGTGGCTTTCAAAACCGGTTGATTGTGGTTTTTGCGCAGCGCCAAACCTCCGACATGGTAGATATTCCACTCACCGTCCAGCAAGTCGGGACGCTCCGCTTGCAGCAGCCGGGAGGCAAAACAGTGCCCGGGGTGCTCGAGCGCCGCCTGATGGAGCCTTTCCAGCCAATCTGGGGTAGGGAAGGCGTCGCCGTTCAGCAATACGAGATAATCTCCCTGTGCTTCTCGGGCAGCCAGATTGTTTCCGCCGGCAAACCCCAGATTCCTCTCTGATCTTAAAACTCTGAGACTGAGCTGGCGGTGTTTTTCAAGCAAAGTCGGATCAGGTGGAGTTTCAGCGCCGTTGTCGAGTAGGATGACTTCAAAATCCTTAAAACGCTGCTGTTCCAAGGCATCCAGACTGCGCGGAAGAAACTGTTCACTCTTCCAAAAAAGCATCACAACGGTAAAAAAGGGTTTGCCCATGTCAGTATCCTGATCACAATTATAGTTTAGGAAGAGCGTTACGCGCGGATTGCAAAGGTCTCAGGAACATTATAATTTTTAAAAATTCAAAAGGTGAGAGAAACAAGATGGCCCAACCAAAACAAAATAAAAAAACAGCTTCAGTTCCTTCCGCGAAATCTGGCGTAAAGAAGAACTCCAGTCCCAAAAGCAAAGGTAAAAAAGGATCGCAATTGTTCGTCTGGATCTTTATTCTTGTTGTGGTGGCTTTGGGCGCGTATCTTGTGACGAAACGCTTGAATCAAGATCTGTCTGACCGGGCTATCCCCAGTCTGCCGGCGGAGATGAGCGTGGCAGAAGTCGCTTCCCTTGACCCGCAGGAATGGTTCTTCCTGGACGTCCGCGAACCGGAAGAATGGGAAGCAGGGCATATCGAATGGGCAACGCTGATTCCGCTGGGAGAACTTTCTGATCGCGTTTCGGAATTACCGCGGGACAAACAAATCGTTACCGTCTGCAGGTCTGGTAACCGCAGCGCCCAAGCCCGAGACATTCTGCTCAAACTTGGCTTCACAACCGTCACCAGCATGGCTGGCGGAATGAACGAATGGCAGGCAAGAGGCTATCCCGTCGTGACCGGCCCATAAACACGAGCAACCTCACTCTATGGTAAGATTAGAAGTTGTTAAAGGCTTTTAATCTTAAGGTGAAAGATTGGGCAACTCTTTGAAACCAGTATACGACTCGGCTAATAACCGGGTATCCGCCATCGCCGAACTCAAGGAGTTGGGCAAGTATAAATACCTGCTTGGGCAACTTATCCGAAGGGATATTCTGACCCGCTACAAGCGTTCTGTTTTAGGTGTGGCCTGGACGATGCTCAACCCGTTGGGCACCATGCTCATCCTGACCTTCGTTTTCTCTAACTTTTTTAAAAACGCGATCCCCCACTTTCCTGTTTATATATTAAGCGGTTTGCTGGTCTGGAACTTTTTCGCGCAGGCGACCAACGCGGCGATCAGCGGCTTGGTTTGGGGCGGCAGCTTGCTTAAACGGATTTATATTCCCAGCACAGTTTTTGGCGTTTCGGCGATCGGAACGGCTTTGGTAAATCTGGTGATTTCAATTGTGCCGCTAATCATCGTGATGCTGGTTGATCGTGCTCCTTTTTATTGGTCCATGCTGTTTCTGCCGATATCGATTCTGATCCTTACAGCGTTCACGCTTGGCTTCGGTTTGTTTATCTCTTCTCTGGCGGTGTTTTTCCCTGATGTCGGAGAGATGTATCAGGTGTTGTTAACTGCCTGGATGTACCTGACCCCCATTATTTATCCCGAAAGCATGATTCCGGAAAACTCTCTGCCATTCTTCAGGATTAATCCGATGTATTGGATGGTAAAAATGTTCCGGATACCGATTGTGGAAGGTCGATTCCCGATCTGGCAGGAAATCCTGCCGGCTTTGGCTTGGGCGGTCGGGATCCTGATTGTCGGTTGGCTTTATTTCACGTCAAAATCTGAGGAGTATGCTTACCGTGTCTGAAACAAACACAAATCTCAAGACCCAGACTCCTCCCGAAATTATCCAATTGGACACTGTTTCAGTCAGTTATCGCCTGCCTTCTGAACGCATCGGTACCTTTAAAGAATACGCAATTCGTACTTTGCAGCGAAAAATTAAAATCGAAAACTTTTGGGCGTTGACGGAAGTTTCGCTTGATGTTAAAAAAGGCGAAGTTTTTGGCTTGATCGGAAACAACGGCGCCGGCAAAAGCACAATGTTAAAGGTGATTTCCAAGGTGCTCAAACCGACCAAAGGCAGGGTGAGGGTTTACGGAAAAATTGCCCCGTTGCTCGAATTGGGAGCCGGCTTTCACCCGGAATTGTCCGGTCGCGAAAATGTCTTTCTCAACGGCGCCCTGTTAGGTTACAGCCGCGAGGAGATGGAAGCGGTTTTTGAGGATATCGTTTCTTTTTCGGAACTAGATCAGTTTATCAATTCGCCTATTCGCACCTATTCCTCCGGAATGTACGCCCGGCTTGGGTTCGCGGTGGCAACAGCCCACATGCCCGAAATTCTGATCCTGGATGAGATCCTCAGCGTCGGTGATGAGGCTTTTCAGCGTAAATGCGCGGCACGAATGAAAGGTTTTCAACAAGCCGGCGCGACGGTTTTAATGGTCTCGCATGGTCTGGACAGCATGGAAAGCATGTGCGATCGCATCGCCTGGCTTGACCGGGGCAAAATCAGAATAATCGGTGAACCGCAGGAAGTTATCGCGGCTTACCGGGCGGAGATGGCGTGATGGAATATATTCGTACGGCAATTCCGGAAGTGATTCTGGTCAAACCCAAAATTTTCGGTGACAACCGAGGTTTCTTTATGGAAACCTTTCGTGAAAACGAGTTTGAGCGGCTCTGTGGTCCGGTTAAATTTGTTCAGGACAATCATTCCGGTTCCTCGCGGGGGATCCTGCGCGGGCTGCACTACCAGTTAAAAAACACCCAGGGCAAGCTTGTGCGCGTGGTAGCCGGTGAAGTTTTCGATGTGGCTGTCGACATTCGGCGCGGCTCGCCGACTTTTGGACAATGGGTCGGCGAAATTCTCTCGGCCGAGAACAAATGCCAGCTTTGGGTGCCAGAAGGCTTTGCTCACGCTTTTTATGTGATCAGTGAGTGGGCGGAGTTTGTCTATAAGACCACCGATTATTACGCGCCCGAATGGGAACGCAGTCTGTTATGGAATGACCCCGCGATTGGGATTGACTGGCCGCTTGTCAATGGTCTGCCGCCCAAACTTTCGCCAAAAGATGCCGCGGCTCCCACCTTGGCGGAAGCGGAAATATTCTCTGTGGGGTGGACCAAAGAAAACAAGGAGAGGGTATGAAAAGAGTTTTGGTGACCGGAGGAGCTGGTTTTATTGGCTCAAACTTTATTCATTGGCTGCTCAGACAAGAGCCGGAAGTCAGGATCGTTAACCTCGACGCCCTGACATACGCGGGCAGTTTGGAAAACCTGAACGGGCTGCCGGATGAGAGCCGGCACACCTTCATCCAGGGCAGCATTTGCGACCGCCAATTGATCGATCGGGTTTTTGCCGACCATAACATCGACACCGTCATACATTTTGCCGCCGAAAGTCATGTGGACCGCTCAATCCTCAACCCCGGTGTATTTGTTGACACCAACGTGGTTGGCACCTTTAACCTTCTGGAAGCCGCGCGCAGATTTTGGCTGGTAGAAAAGTCTCATCCAATCGAAAATGTGCGTTTCCATCATGTTTCCACGGATGAGGTTTTTGGCACGCTGGCTCCGCACGAACCTCCTTTTGACGAAAACACATCCTACGCGCCGCGCTCACCCTATGCCGCTTCAAAGGCTTCGAGCGACCACTTTGTGCGCGCCTATCACACCACCTACGGACTGCCGGTGAGCATCAGCAATTGTTCAAACAATTACGGTCCGCGCCAATTTCCTGAAAAATTGATTCCCCTGATGGTGCTCAACGCCGTCAACGGCAAACCGCTGCCGGTTTATGGCGACGGAATGCAGATTCGGGATTGGCTTTACGTTGATGACCATTGCGAGGCAATTTGGAAAGTTGCCACGCGAGGCCACGTGGGCGAGACTTATTGCGTTGGCGGCGATAATCAACCGCCTAACATCCAGATCGTCAAGACAATTTGTTCCATTTTGGATGAGCTCCAGCCGAATTCTCCCTTTACCCCCCACGAACAATTGATCACCTATGTGCAGGATCGCCCGGGCCACGACCGGCGTTATGATATCAAAATTGACAAAATCCATCAGGAATTAGGTTGGCAGCCGCGTCATAACCTGACTCAAGGCTTACTCGATACGGTCAAATGGTATTTGGATAACACGAGCTGGATCGAGGCAATCACAAAACAATCAGACCTCAAAACCTGGATGAAGAAAAACTATGGAGAAAGAAAGGCTTAATATGAAAGGGATTATCCTGGCAGGCGGAAAAGGCACGCGGCTCTATCCTCTAACTATTGGCATCAGCAAGCAGCTTCTGCCGGTATACGACAAACCAATGATTTATTATCCGCTCTCCATGCTCATGTTGGCTGGCATTCGCGAAATTTTGATTATCACCACCCCGGAAGACAATCAGCAATATCGCCGATTTTTGGGAGATGGGTCCAACCTGGGCTTGCGTTTCCAATATGCCGTCCAAACCGCCCCACGAGGTTTGGCGGACGCCTTTATTGTTGGCAAGGAATTTGTGGGCGAAGATAAAGTCTGCCTGATCTTGGGCGACAATATCTTCTTCGGTCACGGCATGCCCGAAATTTTGCGCAGCGCGGCAAGCCAGGAAAAGGGAGCGACCGTTTTTGCCTATCCCGTTCGGGATCCCGAACGTTACGGCGTGGTTGAGTTTGACGAAAACGGCACAGCCATCAGCCTGGAAGAAAAACCGAAGCAGCCGCGTTCCAATTTCGCCGTTCCGGGAATTTATTTTTACGATAACCGGGTGGTAAGCTACGCCGAGGCGCTTGAACCTTCGCCGCGGGGTGAAATTGAAATTACAGACATCAACAAACGTTATCTGAAGGATGGCGAACTGCAGGTCAAAGTTTTGGGGCGCGGTGTGGCCTGGCTGGATGCCGGCACCCACGAATCCCTGCTTCAGGCCTCCATGTTTGTGCAGGCAGTCGAAGACCGGCAAGGCATGATGATCTCGTGTATCGAAGAAATCGCCTACCGTATGGGTTACATTGACCGCCAGGGTCTCTTGAAATGCGCCGAACCTTTGGCGAGTAATGAATATGGACAATATTTGCTGCGGTTGGCAAACCAGGAACTGTAATCAACCATGAAAAAGATTTTGCTGTTTGCGAAAAACGGTCAGCTGGGGCATGAGCTTCAGCGTACCCTGGCTCCTTTGGGAGAAGTCATTGCTTTGGACTATCCCGAAGTGGACTTTACCAAACCGGATCAACTTGTCGATTTGGTATTCACCAGCAAACCCGACCTATTGATCAATCCGGCAGCCTATACCGCGGTGGATAAAGCTGAAAGCGAACAGGAAATCGCCTATCGGATCAACCGGGACAGCCCGGCTGCCTTGACTCAGGTGGCGAAAGACCTGGAAATCCCCTTTGTTCACTATTCGACCGATTACGTCTATGACGGCACAAAAGGTTCCGCGTATGTGGAGAGCGATCCCACCAACCCGCTGAATGTTTATGGACAAAGCAAGCTTGAAGGCGACCAGGCAGTCCTGACCGCGGGCGGCGCGGCTTTGGTTTTGCGCACCAGTTGGGTATATTCCATGCGGCAGGGCGGATTTGTCACCAAGGTTTTGCAATGGGCACGCCAACAGGAGGTGATGCGCGTTGTGGATGACCAGATCAGCGGTCCCACATCGGCAAGAATGCTGGCGGAAATCAGCGCGCTCATCCTTGCCCGGGGGGGTTCTGATATCTACGGATGGCTCAGGGAACGAACCGGAGTGTACCATTGCGCCGGAGACGGGGCTTGCAGCCGCTTTGAGTGGGCAGAAATGATTTTGCGGCTTGATCCGAAAAAAGAAGAGCAAAAAGTAAAGCTTTTGGAACCAGCCAAAAGCAGCGAGTTCCCCGTGCCGGCAACCCGGCCTATGGTCTCGGTGCTAAACAATGACAAACTGGCTCAAACCTTCGATCTGCGCCTGCCTCCCTGGCAGCACGGTTTGGAATTGACGATGCGAGATTTTTTGCGATTATAAAAAAGGAGTGCATGTGAAAATTAAAAAAGTGGCTTTTTTTACCTTCGCTGAAGTTACTACTGCAATCGAACACTACCGTGTCCTCAGCCCATTAAAACATGCCGGTATAGAAATCATTAATGGGGTTGTCGATGGCGAAATCAAACCGCTCGTGATCCAGGAGTGCGATCTTGTGTTGATTCAAAGAGATTTCGCACGGAAATTTGAAGACTACCTGACAATTTCATGGATCGCGAGATCCACGGGCAAGCCACTTGTAATGGATTTGGATGATAATATCCTGAACCTGCCAAAAGAGCATCCAGATCGAATTTCACATTATTACGCTTCCTCATTACCCGGTTTATTACACGCTTTAATTGATGTTGATCTGGTAACTGTATCAACCGAACATCTCAAAAACGACCTGATCGATATAAACCCCAATATATCTGTGCTGCAAAACTATTTTGATCCGGATTTATGGGATTTGAAAACCACTGCTACTCACCAAGAATCAGATACAAAAAAAATTCTTTATATGGGTTCGCACACACATGCGGCGGATATTGAACTTGTCAGTGATGCTTTGGTCCGTGTGGCAAAGGAAGCTGGAAATAAGGTTGAATTTGTTTTTATTGGAGTAAAACCGCCTGCTCATTTGGAAAAATTTGCCAAGATAACCCACATCGAAAACATGGGGTATGAGTATAAAAAATTTGTCCATAAATTTTCTGAGATTGAAGCGGATTTAGCGATTGCTCCGATTCGTGATAATACATTTAACAAATCGAAAAGCCCCATTAAATTTTTTGAATACACTGCCTTGGGGATTCCAGCGATTTATAGTGATATCGAGCCATATTCATGGGTCGTAACTGAAGGCAAAAACGGGTTTCTTGCAAAAAGTGAAAATGAATGGGTGGAGAAGATAAATATTCTGTTAGATAATCAGGAACTAAGAACACAAATGGTTGCGGATGCAAAAAGTGTGATCACGGAAAATTATCTGGTTTCGGATCATGCTTATTTGTGGAAAGATACATACGAAAGCATTAGTCTTCCGACCCATCATAAGGCTATCAATACGACTCCAATTCTTGAAGTGCTAAAAAGCGTCGCGGCACAAATATCTGACCAAGCCGATTTCACCAACAAGGCTACCCATAGGATTGAATCAGCTCTTCAGGAATCCCAAACACAGTTGGCGCTGCTAGAAAATGATAAACAGGCACTTGAGACTCAAAAACAAGAGGTTGAAACCAAGATCCAGGAGCTTGAGACTCAAAAACAAGCAGCTGAAACCAAGATCCAGGAGCTTGAGACTCAAAAACAAGCAGCTGAAACCAAGATCCAGGAGCTTGAGACTCAAAAACAAGCAGCTGAAACCAAGGTCCAGGAGCTTGAGACTCAAAAACAAGAGGTTGAAACCAAGATCCAGGAGCTTGAGACTCAAAAACAAGAGGTTGAAACCAAGATCCAGGAGCTTGAGACTCAAAAACAAGCAGCTGAAACCAAGGTCCAGGAGCTTGAGACTCAAAAACAAGCAGCTGAAACCAAGATCCAGGAGCTTGAGACTCAAAAACAAGCAGCTGAAACCAAGGTCCAGGAGCTTGAGACTCAAAAACAAGAGGTTGAAACCAAGGTCCAGGAGCTTGAGACTCAAAAACAAGAGGCCGAATCCAAGGCCCAGCAACTTGAGAATAACAACAATGAAATCAAGTCATCGCTGTTAGAGCTACAAAAGAGAAATTCACTCATGGATAAAAAACTGACTGAAAAAGATGATGAGATCGGGCAGCTTACCGCGAGTATAAAAAACGCCAAACTTGAGATAGCCGATTACGTAACAAGCACAAGCTGGAAAGTCACCCGTCCTTTTCGTCGTATAGGACGTTTTATACGAAGGAGGAAAAATGTTTAGCCTGTTTGAATATTTTACGATTGCAAGAAGTAAACTATTTGATCCAGTATATTATCTCAGCACGTACGAAGACGTCAGAGTTGCAGATATGGATCCCATTCGCCATTATCTCATCGCGGGTTGGAAAGAAGGACGCAACCCGAGCGCAAATTTTGATACGAATTTTTACCTTGAGCAAAACCAGGATGTTTTCATGAAAAAGGTCAATCCTTTGGTTCATTACATCCGATTTGGGATGAAAGAAGGCCGTGTTCCAAAAAGACCTGAAGGAGATTTGATGGTTTCTGTTTCGCCGGTTGGCATAAAACAAAAAGAAACCACAGAACTCTCTTTAGAAAGAAATAACGAATCAAGATCTCTTTTTCCAGTTGCCTACGAGAGTGACTTGGCATCGATTGACGTCGGTTTGGATCCCCTTACAGGAATTTCTCCGCTTCCGCTTACAGAAGTTGTCGAAATCATCATTTGCGGAGGACCAAACACAAAGAACATCAAAGCATGCGTTGAGTCTATTCGCACCCATACCAAGACCGCCTCATACAATTTACACATTGTTTCGCATGAACAAGACCTCCCAAAAATTGTTCCGGAGGTTGGGGATGACGTGATTTTTCATACCCACCTGATGGAGAATTTCAATTACTCAAAAGCTAACAATATCGTCTTAAGTCAGACTGAAAATGACGCTGTTCTCTTAAATGATGATACTGAGGTCACCGAAGGATGGCTTGAAAAACTTCGGAGAGCTTCCGGGGGAGTTGCGTTAACCGGCGCTCATACCGGTTCTCATTGCGCGGGGAATCCGGATATGTGGGAGCCAGGACCGACAAGACTCACAAACTATCCAATAAACATGTTTTGTGCTTACATTCCCAGGAGGCTGAAGCAAGTTATCGGTTTGTTGGATGAGCAGTTCGTTTATTACGGTGGTGAAGATGTTGATTATTCAATTCGGGCAATAAAAAATGGATTTCCTCTGGTAGTTTCGGATGCATTCGTAATTCACAAAGACAATCAGTCCTTTGGGAAATCAAAAGAACGACTAATTCGGGAGTCAGATAAAATCTTACGGGAAAAACATCAGGTTGTTACCCCGTTCAATCTCGACCGAATCACACCAAAGGTATCCGTCATTGTTCCGACAAGAAACAGACCCGAATTACTCAGGACCGCAATTGAGTCAATTCAACGATCTGATTACCGCAATTTTGAAATTATCGTTGTCGATGACGGATCCAGCAAAGAAACCCAGGAAGAACTCTTTAATCTGCAAAACAAATATAATAATCTGATTTCAATCAGGATGCCCGTCAATCATGGCGCGGCAAAAGCCAGACAAATCGGAATTCATGCCGCAAGTGGCGATTTCATTGTGCTGTCGGACGATGATGATACGGTATTGCCAAACAGAATATCCTCACCCCTGTTTCATATCATGCGAAATCCATTACTTGATGTTGTTTACTGTAATTTCAACATCATACATGAAAATGGGAATATAGAAAAAATTTATTGCCAGCCATACAATCGAAACGAATATTTGGATTTAAAGTTCAATATTGGACTTGGTATTTTACTGGGAAGAAAACAAGTTTTCGAAAATGTTCCTTTGCATACCTATTACAATAACGCCGGGGATTTTGACTGGGTGTTCCGCATTGACCGCGAAGGATATAAGATCGATCTTTGTCCTGAAATTGTGATGAACTATAACAGAACAGGTCCTGTGGAATCCCATCTTGCCGGTACAACCGAAGCGATCAAAAAACATCAGGAAGTACGGGATCGGGAATTATTGTTACAGGAATGTAAACGGAGGCCATAGTTGCGACCCAAAAAAGCGATGGCTTTATCAAAAATAGTTCGTAAAGCCACATCTCCGGGAGTTTTCACCAAAGCCCTTCAAATTGTTAAATTTGAAGGGCTTGGCAGCTTGGTAAAAAAAGTTCGCTCAAAGATTTCTGGAAATCAGCAATTTTTCAATGCCCTTCAGCAGGCAGAAACATTTGGTTCAGTTAATGTTTCGATCATTATTCCTGTATACAATGCGTCACGATATACTCAAGAGTGCATTGAAAGTGTCTACTCGGTGGAAAACCAGGTCAAATTTGAATTGATTGTCGTTGATAATAATTCAAATGACGATACCGAAAAACTGATTTCTCCAGAAGTTGATCGCAGACACAACTTTTCATACCATCGTTTAGAAAAAAATCTCGGTTTTTCAGGTGGAGTGAATGAGGGAATCAAGAGGGCAAAAGGGAAATATATCCTTTTACTTAATAATGACACCAGGGTCACTGACCATTGGCTGGATAACCTTGTTGCTCTGGCTGAAGTTCATCCTGAACTGGGGATAATTTCACCAGTTACCAATAATATTGGCGAAGGCAACCAACTTGATTTGGAAGCAAAAGAGCTAAAGATTGAAAAGATAAACGAGTACGCTGCCAAGATTCAAGACCGGGCTTTCGACACAGAACCGATCCGTCTTGTGTTTTTTTGTGTACTAATCCGGAAATCCCTGATCAATCTTATTGGTCTGTTGGATGAGGGATACATTAAAGGAAATTTTGAAGATGACGACTTTTGCCTGAGAGCGCGCCTATGTGGTTATAAACTTGGAATTGCCAAAAACAGTTTTATATATCATCACGGCTCCATCACATTCAAGGAGAATAAAATTTCGCATTCAGCTCACATTGAAGAGAATCGAAGGCGTTATTTTTCAAAAGCGCAAGACCTTGCGGTGGCTTCACGTGAACCAAGCCCGATGCCAAAAGAATCTGAGATTAGTTTCATCGTGCGAACTATGGACCGACCCAAGCTGCTCACCCGATCCTTAAGAAGCCTGAGCAACCAGATATGCAAAAACTTTACGGTTATCGTTGTAAACGATGGTGAAAAGGATGTTTCGCCCATCATAGAGTGTTTTAGGGAACACTACCCGATTAAATATATCAATCCCCAGGAAAAGTTGGGGAGGACAAGAGCAATTAATGTCGGTATAAGCAGCGTCGAAACCGAATGGATCGCTTTTTTAGATGATGACGACCTGTTATATCCCTGGCATACTGCTGTTTTAACGGACGCTAAACAGAGAAATCCGCAGGAACGAATCTTTTACTGCGATTACAACAAAGGATTTTTTAAGCAATCTACTGATGAGACTCCCTTTCTGACCAAGTTGGTTGACCCATGGGAATATTCAAAGAATGAAATGTGGGTGAGGAATCATTTGCCAATCCATACTTGGTTGATTCGCAAATCTTGTGTCGATCAGATTGGTTTATTCGATGAAAACCTGGAAATGCTTGAAGATTTCGAATTCCTGGTACGTTTGACCACTTGTTCAGATTTTTTCCACGTCCGCAACGCATCTTGCGAATATCGTTTTTATCTGGAAGGGCTAAACTCGATGTTATTCCAGCGCGAAAAAATTAAAGAAGCGATCAAATATATTTACCAGGTTCACACAAGCGATATTCCGGAGATCCTTACTAAGAGGAACGCTGAGCTGAAAGCAATCGAGAGCGAGATTGAGAAAATCAGAACGTTGCGCTTGCAAGACTCAGAAATGTCAGAATTGACGGATAAAACAAAAATGGAGATCGCTTCGCTCATTTTAGGATTTGATTAACGACGCATTTATACATTGATAAATTATAATGATTTATAATAATAAATCTTACAAGTACTATGGAAACAAAAGAACGCGAACAGAAAATTTCATGAAAAAAATAAAAGGTGTAGACAGACCGAAAAGAAAAGAAGTTCTAATAGCTTTTACCGGAATAGTATTCGCCTCTTTATTTCCGTGCATATTCTTGTACTTTAAAAACATCGGCAAAATAACAGTTTTGGAAACAAACAGGAGCGTTCTGACCCTATTGGGTTTTGGTCTTCTCACTTTCTTCATTTTTTGGGCAGTATTGAAAAATGTTTCGAAAGCTGCCATTTTTACTGCTGTTGCAATGTCTTTAATGACGAATTTCACAGTAATAGAAAACGCGATCTTACGCGTGTTTCCTTCCCTTTTCTATTGGCACGTTGTGATAATTGTTCTATTCGTTCTTTTCATCGTCGCGGAGATATTAAAATTAAGTATAAAGGAAAACATTGCATTTGACCTTTCCAAGGGAAGTCTGCTTATTTTTTCACTGCTCATTCTTGTGAATATTCTGATGGCGTCTCCAAAAATTATCCAAGTGATCAGAGAAAAAAGAAGCAGTGTGGACGAAACAATCCAATTAACTCCTGTTGTGGAGTCTATCCAATCAAATCAGAAAATGCCGAATTTCTATTTTTTCATTTTCGATGAATATGGCGGATATGAGAATCTTCAGAGGTACACGGGTTTTGATAACATTGATTTCGTAAATGATTTGAAATCACTAAAATTCAATGTATCTTTGGATTCCAGAAATCCCACCATTGATACCTTTACGGAAATACCAAACCTTCTTCAATTGGAACGAGTCAACTCAGTTGAAATGACTGCCAACGCCAAAAAGGAAAACATAAAAAATCCAAAGTTATTAATTTTGCTGAAACAACTTGGATACAAGATAAACGTCCTCGAACCATCCGAGTATCCATTTGTCGATCAAGAATATGCCGATTATCACTACGAGTCAAACCTGACCACTTCGTTCAGATCGTTTGATTCTTATATTATTGGCAGAACAATTTATTACCCATTTTTCGCACAAAATGATCAAGACGATGAAATACGACAAATGGAAGCAATGTTTTCATATGCTGCAGAGGCGGTCAAGTTAGACTCCAACAATTTATTCACAATAGGATATTTTGTTTTTCCTCATGTGCCGTATATTGTTGATCAAAACGGCAACAAAACGAGCAGCGTAACCCGCATGGATTTAAAGAACCCATCCGCTTATCTTAATCAACTTAAGTATGCGAACGTAAAAATTCTGGAATTGGTCAGCACGATTGTAAAAAATCAACCGGATGCTTACATAGTTCTCCAATCAGATCATGGTTATCGGTATCCTTCCCACCTGGACTTCTGGTATGGGGAAAAAACCTATGATTTGGAATTGGAAAGCACTTATGAAAGGAATATTTTGAATGCTGTTTACCTTGGAGGTGACAGTGCAGACATTTCTGGTTTGGATGGCATTTCAACGCTAAAAATCGTAATGGATCGGATTACTTCAAAGTGACATCAGAACCTGAGAAAAAAATGAAAAAGAAATGGTATTTGTTAATAATAGTTTTTGTCTTCGTGGTTGCGTTTTTTACGTCGACAGATATAATTTTGAGGCTAACGAAAAATCGGTTTCATTCCATTGAAGAAATAGAGGTGCCAAATCTGACACCGGCTGATACGAATGTTTTTTATAAATTCGAGAACTTCAGAGAAAATAACGATATTTTCAATTCTGTGGAGTTTTATGGCTGGATTTTCACATCTGAACCTCCGACTGATGAAGAAAGCCAGGTTAAACTGCTGCTTATCTCTGACAATAAAGGTTATGAGCTAAGTACGAGCAAAGTTGACAGAATTGATTTGAAGAAAACCTTAAGAACTTATAACATAATTGATGTTAATCAAGGTTTTTCATCTTATATAACTCCTGTAACTATCTCACCTGGAAATTACAAGCTTTGGATTAAATTAATAAAAGGACAACAAGAATACTTGGTTGAAACAGAATTCATGTTTGAAAAACAAAATCGCGATTTCATCCAAATAATTCCATAAAAATCTCACCTAATGATTTAAAAGAACAGAGGAACAATGAATCATCTATTTTCAATCCTAAATAAACCCAACCTTTATCTCGACCCGGGGTCGGGGAGTATGATTATCCAAATGATTATCGCCGCGGTGCTGGGCGTGGGTGTTGCTGTTCGTGTTTTCTGGAAGAACATCAAAGGTTTCTTCAACCGCAACAAGCAGACCGAAGCTGAAGTTGACCCGACCGAGATCATCCAGGACGAGCCCGAAACCAACAAACCTTAGGACAAAGCGGATCTATAAGCTGAATCGCGCTTCAGACTGTTTGGTCTGGACTAAAATAGTTTTGTCTGAAGGGACGAGGATGGTGTTTCGTCGTCCCGCTTTTTATTGAATTGAAAACAACTGTGAGGTGACTATGCAAGCCAGAGTGAAAGCATCCTTCCGGGACCCAAGTGGGTTCATGTTCAAACAAGATGGAGTTTATTACCGTCAAATTAATCAGGCGTATAAAGATGACTACGATCTATTGATGCAGTCGGGTTTATACACTCAGCTTTCCAAAGCCAAAGCGCTGCTGGCGCATGAGGAAGTCTCGCTCGAGCTTGCGCCCAAACCTGAACTTGCCTACAAGCTAATCAAACCGCGTCAGTTGGGTTTCATCTCATACCCTTATGAATGGTGCTTCAACCAATACAAAGACGCCGCCATTCTCACGCTTTCGATCGCCCGGCGAGCGCTTGAGTTTGGCATGTCGCTCAAAGACGCCAGCGCCTACAACATCCAGTTTCTGGAAGGAAAACCGATTTTTATCGATACGCTCTCTTTTGAAAAGTATCAGGAAGGCAGCCCGTGGGTGGCTTACCGCCAATTCTGCCAGCATTTTTTGGCTCCGCTTGCCTTGATGGCAAAAACCGATATCCGCCTGGTGGGTCTGATGCGCCTATATATCGACGGAATTCCGCTCGACTTGGCTTCCGCTTTGCTTCCCGGTAAGACCAGGCTTAATTTCGGTCTGGCGACTCATATCCATTTTCACGCCAAGAGCCAACAAAAATATGCCGATCGCAAGGTCTCGCAAGATGAAGTCAAAGGTAAAATCTCGAAAACCGCTTTATTCTCCTTGATCGACAGTTTGCTCGCGACGGTACGGGCTTTGGTGGTCAAAACCATACCAACGGAGTGGGCGGACTATTACCAGGACAATAACTACACCGAAAGCTCCTTCGAAGCCAAACGGGAATTGGTACGGGACTTCATCAAACAGGTCAACCCCCAAACTGTCTGGGATTTGGGCGCCAATACCGGCGAATTCAGCCGCTGCACCAGCGAACTGAATATCCCGACGGTTGCTTTTGATATCGATCAGGGAGCAGTCCAGCAAAACTATGCTATCGTCAAAACCCAGAAAGAAAAATTCATGCTCCCGCTGGTGATGGATCTCACCAATCCCTCTCCCGCTATTGGTTGGCACAATCAGGAGCGGGATTCAATGCAGGCTCGCGGACCGGTTGATCTTGTTATGGCTTTGGCGTTGATTCATCACATGGCCATCGCCAACAATGTTCCCTTGCGGGAAGTTGCTTCCAGCTTTTCGGATTTTGGCGAACACCTGATCATCGAATTTGTCCCCAAGCAAGATTCCCAGGTCAGGCGTCTGTTGAGTTCGCGTTTGGATATTTTCCCCGACTATACGCCCGAAGGGTTCAAAAACGCGTTCGCGGAGTTTTATACCATTTTGGACGAAAAACCGGTTGAAGGCTCAGAACGAACGCTTTATTTGATGAAACGTAAGGGTTAACCCGCCAGTCAGACCGACCGAACAAGCCGGCGGCTTTTGCCAATGGCAAAAAGAGAGAATCTTTCAATGACCCTCGCAAAGCATGCGAAAACTACCGGATCATCCGGCTTGCAACCGAACACAACCCCGGTTGACACGCAGGCCGTCTGGATTGCGAGTCTGTTTTTGATTGCTCTCTCAGTGGGGCTCCATTTTGCGTTGGAATGGCTGTTTATCAGCACCCATCCTTCATTTTTGAGTTACAACACCTGGCTGGAACGAATCAAGACGCTCTTTTTCAGCGTCACCTTTGTCACCGGGCTCGCGGTGATTGCCGACAGTCTTATTTTTTGGCTGGCATTGCGCATAAAGCCCCGGAAATATCAGAATATCGTTCTAAGTCTGTTCCCGGGCTTCATTCTCACTGTTTGCTGTTTGCTGCTCTTTGACAACTTTACCTATACCGTCTGGAAGTTTGGTGTCAGTTCCAGTCAGGGTTGGAGCAGGGCGGCATATCTGCTGGGTTTTTTGATCGTTTTCATTTTTTGGACACGAGATGTCTCCAAACTTTTGGCGCGTCTTAAAAAATGGATATCGAGCTGGAATCCAGTGCATAAAAAGATTATCCTGATCGCGTCTCTGCTGGGGCTGGCTGCCTTTTCTTTGCCTTTCCTGCGCATGCCCAAACTGCCCGCGGCTCTGAGAACTGATTCGCGAACCTTTCCCAACATCGTTTTGATCAGCTCGGACGGGTTGAACGCCAATCACATGTCGGTTTATGGATACGAAAGGGAGACCACACCATTTTTGAATTCCATCGCTGATCAGCTCTTTTTGAGCACCAACCATTTCCCAAATTCTGGAAACACCTCCGGCGCGATCACCAGTCTGCTCACCGGTAAATTTCCCAGCACAACGCGGGTGCTCTATCCTCCGGATGTCCTGCGGGGAGAAGACGCCAGGCAGAATTTGCCGGCCTTGCTGCAGATGGTGGGTTACTATACTGCTCAATTCAGCGTTGACCACTACGCCGATGTCAAAGACCTCAATTTCGCGGAAGGTTTTAACGAGGTTATGGGAGAACGGATGACGGGTGGAGTCAGCTTTTGGAAGACGGTCAATCACCGGTTCCCTGAAGAGGGAAAATTGCTGCTGATGGAAATTGAAGAACGGCTGGGGACGCGTCTAAAACACATCTTCTTCATCGAGACCATGTCTAATCCCTTTGTGCAGATCACGATGCGCTCACAGGATTTCAAAGATTTTGAAAAAGTGGATGACACGCTCGCCTTGCTGCAAAGCAAGCCTGAGCCGGTCTTTGTGCATCTGCACTGGATGGGCACCCATGGCTCAAAGTTTTATCCCCAACACACCACCTTTTCCGCGGGTGTGGACCGCTCTAATGAGAAACCCTGGGATAAAGATTTGTATGACGACAGTATCCTCGATCTCGATCAGGGTCTGCGCGAACTGTTTGCCGGTCTGGAAGAAATCGGCGAGGCTGATCAGACTTTGGTCATTCTCACCTCCGATCACGGTCAGGGTTTTTTGACCAAACCGCGTATCCCGCTCATTTTTTGGGGACTGAAACCTTTCCCGGTGGAAAACCTGACCGTGAATACGCAGAATCTGGACGTTTCGCCATCCATCCTGGATTATCTGGAATTGGAAAAACCTTCCTGGATGCAGGGGCATTCCATTTTCGATCCGAATTATCAATCCAGCCCAGTGATCGGGATGGGAACAAATTCCACGCGTGCTCAGGGCGATTACGGCTGGGCGCTGGATAAACGCCGGCTTAACCCGCCGTTTTACCAATTTGATTACATTTCTTTGGTGGATTGTGATCGGCATTACAACCTGAATCTGGAGGATTTTACCTGGAAAATCGCCACCGTTCCGAGTTACAAAACCCCTTGCGATTCCTCTCTCAAGCTCACCCCCAGTCAGGTTCGGGAAGCGATCATCCAGCGTTTACAAGCGGACGGTTTTGGGTTCCAGGCAGATCTGATACCATTGCCAATCACAAACTGAAAGAACCGCCCAGACCTCGGACGGTTGGCTGCCATGAAAATTGGCTTTCTGGCGTGTTTGAATTTAACTTTCCTGATTTGGTTTGTTGGTCTTGGCTTGGCGGTACACAAAATAGACCGCGACGCCGACCGCCGCGAGCGCCAGCAGCCAAACCAGATTTGTCCAATCGAAAGGAGCTGACGGTTCCTCGGGCGTCGGGCTGGGCAAGACCTCTTCGGTCACCAGCACGATCATCGTGGCGGTCGCACTCGGGCTGGGAGTTGGGCTGGGGATTGGAGTCTCGGTTGCCGGCGCGCTGGTTGGGGTGAAGGTTGCCGGGGGCGTCACCTGCAGCAATAGCTGATTGCCGGGGTAAATGATGCTGTTGCTGTTGAGATAATTCCAAGCCATCAGATCCGTAACCGGGATCCCATATAGATTCGCGATCCACTGCAGGTTCTGACCTTCACCGACCGTATGATAATACTTGCCGTCCGCAGCCGGAGTGAGCCTTTGCAGCGGAGTCAGCGGAAGTGGAGTGGGGGTAGGTGTGTAGTCAGGTCCCTTGATCGTTAACTTTTGTCCGATCTGAAGCGGCGTTTCAACTGTCAGGGAATTGAGCTTCAACAGCTCGCTGACGCTGACACCGTAGGCTTCACTGATTTTTGATAAATTCTGATATGCCTGGACTTCGTGAACGATCCTTCCATCCGCGTCCGGAGTGGCGATGGTGATGCCTCCCGGCGGTGTTGGCAGGGTCAGGTCGTCCGAATTTGGACCAGCAATAAAGAGCTCGTCCCCGGTTCTAAGGATATAGTTTTCGGGCAGATGATTCCACCGCAGGATGTCTTTGATCCTTACACCGTAAGCCACCGCGATAGACCAAAAACTTTGACCCGACTTGACGATATGCAGATAATTTCCGTCTTTGTCCGCTTCAGCCAACTCGACCGGGGTGATAATGCCGTACGAGACCGGCGTTTGCCCCGGCATGAGGGTGCCGATGGGTCCCTGACTGGCGCAGGCTTCGCCGGAGATATAAGCTGCCTGGAGAATAAAATAGGTCATCCCGTTGCTGGCGGTGGCAGTTCCAGCCCCGACATGGCAGTAATACGGCTGGGTAGCCGGGCGCATATGGTCAAAATCCGCCCACATCAGCATAATCTCATCGATCGTCGCGCTCTCGCTGGCGATGGCAAAATTTTCGGTCGCAAAGACGGTTTTACCGCCGCCGTAACCAGCGCCGGCAAGCCTGCCTTTCACGTCGCCAATATGCCACGAAAGCTGCCCGGCAGCCATGATTTCGGCGGTGGTTTGCGCGACGGCGTTGACAATCGGGTCTTCGATGAGCGGCGCGTTGCCGTAAGACATACGCAAAACGTTCATCGCGGCGATCAGGTCGTAAGCGCTGACCTGATGGAGGTTAGGTGCCTCGGCTTGACGGGCGTGAACCTGGAGTTGGGGGTAAAAAGCACAGAATAGCAAAAAAACCGCCAGGAGCAGCGCGGGAAGAATGGGCTTGTGTTTATTCATAATCCATATATACCATAATTTAAGAAAGTCAAATTTTCGGCAAACCGCACGATCAGAGCGATGGGAAGTCTTTGAGAGCAAGGCGAACCGCCTGGCAGCGGCTCAAGATGACGCGCCGGGAAAGCCACCGCAGCAAAATGCCGGAAGGTTATTCATAAAAAACTGCAAAAAAGGACGAAAGCGCGACCCCGCTAATAAATTCCCCCTCCTGCAGAAAAGTAGCGTACAATTATCAAACGATGAAACTTGCCATCCAGATTCCAGCGTTCAATGAGGCGGAATACCTGCCTAGTGTTCTGGCAGATTTGCCGCGCGAATTTGAAGGCGTGGACGAACTATTTGTTGTGGTCATCGATGATGGCTCTTCTGATCAGACCGCCAGGGTCGCGCTTGAAAACGGCGCGGATTTCGTCCTGCGTCATCGCAAAAACCGCGGTCTTTCCAAAGCCTTTATCGATGGAATTCAATTTTGCCTGGCTTTGGGCGCCGATATCATTGTCAATACCGACGCTGATAACCAATATCCCGGAGGCGAAATTGACAAACTGATAGCTCCGATCCTGGCAAATAAGGCAGATATGGTCATTGGAGATCGGCAAACCCTTGGCAACAAAAACTTCTCGCCGTTCAAGCGCGTGATGGAACATTGCGGCAGTTCGGTCATTCGCAAAGTTTCTGCCACCACCGTCCCAGACACTGTCAGCGGTTTTCGGGCTTTTTCCCGCTATGCCGCCTTGCGTCTGCAGGTCTATAATCCATATTCCTATACCCTCGAAACGCTGATCCAAGCCGGCAAAGGCAATATGGAGATCGAACACATCCCCATCCACACCAACGCTGCCACGCGCGCTTCCCGTCTGCATAAGGGCATTCTTAATTTTATATGGCATCAGATCGGAGCCATCACGCGCTCCTACGTGCTCTACCAACCTCTGCGCACCTTTTTGTCCATCGGCGGTCTGCTGTTCTTCCTCGGAGCGGTATTAATCGCGCGATTCCTCTTTTATTATTTCTTCCTGGATCAGGCTTCCCGGTTCATCCAATCTGTTTCCATCGGAGGCACGCTTTTGGTGGCGGGCATTACCCTGCTGATGTTTGGCTTCCTCGGAGATGCCGTCCGCGCCAACCGACAGATCAGTGAAGAAGCCATGATCCGTCAGCGGGATGAAACCCGCATCGCAGATTTTGCGGCGTTGCGTGAGTTTCTGGGTCATCCGGTTTTTTCGAAGCACAATCCGGTTCCCTGACCCGGCGTTGATTTTCTACATAAGTTCTTCGGGTTCAAGTCACTGACGGCACATTTTTCAGTCAATACGATCGGGCTGATGTTAAATTTTTCGGCGCGCGTACAGCTTCTGGCTTAAAATTTCCGGTCTCCAGGGTGCCCTATGCTATACTTTAAGTTCATTCAGCTCACTCCGGCAGCCGCCGGAGAAGCCGAAAGAATCAAGGAAAATCATCGTGTCTTTCGTCCACCTTCATGTCCACTCCTCCTATTCGGTCCTTGACGGCTTGGCAAGCCCCAAGGATTTGGTCAAATACACCAAAGAACTGGGGATGGACACCCTGGCACTGACCGACCACGGCACGATGTTCGGCACGCTCGATTTCTTTAAAACTGCGCGGGCGGAAGGCATCAAGCCGATTATCGGTCTGGAAACCTACATGGCTCCGCGTTCAATGCATGACAAAGATGTCAGCAGAGATAAACGGGCTTATCACCTGCTGCTGCTGGCAAAAAACATGACCGGTTACAAAAACCTGCTCAAGATCGCGACGGTTTCACAGCTTGAAGGTTTTTATTATCATCCGCGCATCGACCGTCAGTTTTTGGCAGAACACACCGAAGGTCTGATCGGTACGTCCGCCTGTCTGGCAGGTGAAATTTCCAAAGCACTTGAAGATAACGACCTTGCCAAAGCGGAAAGCGCTCTCCATTGGTACAAGGACGCGTTTGGGCATGATAATTTTTATCTTGAACTTCAGGATCACAACATTCCCGAGCTCTACCGCGTCAATCGCCTGATGGTTGAACTGGCAAAAAAGACCAACACGCCGCTGGTCGCCACAAACGATGTCCACTATGCCCGTAAGGAAGACGCTGACCTTCAGGATATTCTACTTTGCATCCAGACCGGCAAACTCCTCAGCGATACCAACCGCATGCGCATGTCAGACGATTCTTATTACCTGCGCAGTCCGGCTGAAATGCGCGCGCTCTTCTCGCAGGTGCCGGAGGCGATCGAGAACACGCTTCGGATCGCGGAACAATGTGAGGTCGACCTGACCCGTGAGGGATATCACCTGCCTCAATTTGAAGTCCCTGGGGGTGAAAATCCACAGAATTACCTCCTCAATCTCTGCCAGGAAGGCTTGCGCCGCAACATTCCGGATCGCGCTGATTCTGAGGTTGTTCAGGAGCGGCTGAAATATGAATTAGGTGTGATCAATCGGATGGGTTTCGCGGAATACTTCCTGATCGTTTGGGACCTATGCCGTTTCTCCCGGGAACATCAGATCTGGTACAACGTGCGCGGTTCAGGCAATGGCTCTTTGGTGGCATACGCGCTTGATATCACCTCGGTTGAGCCGCTCAGTTATCATTTGTTGTTTGAACGCTTCTTGAACCCCGACCGGCTCACAATGCCTGATATCGATCTCGACTATCCGGACGACCGCCGCGCGGAAGTGATGGAATATTGCAGTCAAAAATACGGAGCCGATAAAGTTGCCCAGATTATCACTTTCGGGACGATGGCTGCCCGAGGCGCGGTCCGCGACGTAGGCAGAGTGATGAATATCCCTTTGGAGGAGGTGGACAAGGTCGCCAAGGTAATTCCGGGTCCCGTTTCCGGCAAGAACATCCCCCTGGTGAAAGCTCTGCCCATCACTCCGCAATTGAAAGAACTTTACGACTCCAACGAGCAGTACAAAAAGCTGATCGATGTCGCCAGCCGCATGGAAGGCAGCATACGCAATGTTGGCACCCATGCCGCCGGAGTGATCATCAGCGATCTGCCGCTCACCGAGTATCTGCCGCTTCATCGGCCCACAAGCGCCAATGACGAGCTGCCGATTAAATCGGTCGCGCAATATGATATGGACGGCATCAATGACCTGGGCTTGCTCAAGGTCGACTTTTTGGGATTGACGATGCTTACCATCATGGCGCGTGCCTGTGAAGACATTGGCAGACGCCACGGCGTCCACATGAACCTGGGCAGCATTCCCATCGATGACCCCAAGGTTTTTGAATTCATTGGGCAAGGACATACCATAGGTTTGTTCCAGCTTGAAAGCAACGGCATGACGCGCTATCTCCAGCAGATGCAGCCCAAAGCCGTCCAGCATGTCATTGCCATGGTCGCTCTTTTTCGTCCGGGTCCCATGGAAATCATTCCGGCATATATTGAAAATATGCACGGCACGGTCCCCGTAACGTATCAGCACGAAAAACTCGAACCGATCCTCAAAGAAACCTATGGGCATACCGTTTATCAGGAACAAATCATGCAGGCTGCCATGAGCCTGGCAGGATATACCCCTGGCGAGTCGGACGATTTACGCGCCGCGGTTTCGAAGAAAAAGACTGAAAAAGTCAAGAAACACCGGGTGAAGTTTATTCAGGGCGCTGTCAGCCATGGGATTGAACAAAAGACCGCCGAAGAAATTTTTGCCCATTGGGAAGCCTTCGCGGATTATGGATTCAACAAAAGCCATGCCACCAATTACGGCATCATGGCGATTAAAACCGGATATCTCAAATATCACTATCCTGCCGAATACATGACGGCATTGCTCTCCGCCTGGAAGAACGATCTGGAAAAAATCAGGAACTATGTGACAGAATGCCGCGAAATGGGCATCGAGGTCTTGCCTCCGGATGTCAACAGCAGCGAGTTTGACTTTTCTATCGTTGACTTGCCCGATTGCAAAACGGCGATTCGCTTTGGTTTAGGCGCGATTAAAAATGTTGGTCAGGCTCCGGTAGATGAAATTCTGCAGGGGAGGGGGGGCTCTCCCTTCACAAGCATCGATGACTTTGCCAAACGTGTCGATTTGCGCAAGGTCGGCAAACGCGCTTTGGAATGCCTTACAAAAGTCGGCGCGCTGGACGAACTGGGAGACCGCGGGGCGATTTTGGCAAGTCTGGAACAGATCGTCAATATCTCCGCTTCTCATTTCAAAGCCAAATCCATGGGCCAAATGGATTTGTTCGGCGGCGTCCTGGCAGAAGAAACAGACAACATCATTCTCTCCTTCAGCGCGAAAGTTTCCAAAACCGATCAGCTTGACTGGGAAAAAGAACTGCTGGGTCTGTACGTTGGCGATCATCCCATCAACACGGTATTGAAACACGTGCGCGAAAAAATCAGCCATACCTCCAACAAATTGAAAGAAGCGGAAGACAACATAAAAGTCAGCGTCGGAGGTGTTGTGAACCGTCTGCGTCCCTACCGCACCAAAAAAGGCGGGTCGATGGCATTTGTGACACTCTCAGACGCGGTCGGTGATATGGATCTGGTGTTCTTCACCCGGGCATGGGAACAATACGAATCTATCGTTAACCCTGGAGCCGTTTTGTTGGTTGATGGAAAGCTCCAAAACCGTGACAGCAATATTTCGATCCTGGTAGACAAGGCGACTTTGGTGGAAGTGGATGAGAAAGACCAGATATCCACCTCAGATCCTTTCTCAGGACCATTTTTTGAACGCACTGTCGAGAAAAACCTGCCTGATTTACGCGTCCTTTCCCGATTTGCTTTTCCGGCGCCAGATGAGTTTGAAGAGGCGGCTGGTTTGGAACCCGATGTCGCCGCCGATTGGTCTGGAGATGACCCTCCCTGGGATGAAGAAACGGAATATTTAGACGATCCGGCGGTAGAGCTGGAACTTCTCGAAACAGCGGAGACCGCTCCGGAACCGATCCCGCACAATCGCTCCGGATTGGAAGCGGTGGAGCTGGAACAGGTGCTCGACGCGAGCCAGATTTCTATGGTTGAACAACTCGTAGTCGGGATGGACCAGTTTGAAGCGGACGCGAAGCCTGACGCGGATCTGGAATCAAACCAAACTCCCGAAACCGTTATCGACGCGGAGGATTATGGTTATAACGACGAAGAAACGGCTCCAAAACTCCCTGAAAGAATTCTGATTCTGACGCTCTCGGGCTGCGGCTCGCAAGACAAGGATCAACGCCGCCTGAACCATTTTTACGGTATGCTTAGCTCACACCCGGGACAAAACCTTTTTGGCTTCCGTTTGCCTGCCGCGGAAGGAAACTGGCAGGTTGTGACGTTCCCTAACGTTCTGATCGATATCAGTGAAAATCTCCTGCGTCACTTGGTCGAAAGCCTGGGCGAAGCCAATGTTCGCTGCGAAGACTATAGCGCATATATGACAACCTTCAAATAACTGTCTTCTGAGCTTTTGCGATAACCCCTCGGCGGACTATTTCCAACGGAATCCAAAAAGTGCTTGGATAATTGTTTTGTTCAAATCAAGCCTGTGTCTGGAAAAACGACAATTTTGGGTCTCTTGACTTGAACGGTACTCACGAGTCTGATTTCAAGGCTGATTCATTGCTATAATTACAGTCTGGAAAGGCGGATGTTATGCGAAAAGTGGATCTGGCGTTGTTAGGCTTTGGAAATGTGGGCAAGGCTTTCGCGCGGCTTTTGCTCGAAAAGAGGGAAGAGCTGCGGCAGGAGCACGGCATCGAACCTTGCGTCACCGGGATTGCCACAGGCAGTCACGGTGTTGCCGTTGACCCTGATGGCATTAATCTTGAACGGCTCGTCAGCCTGATTGATTCGCCTGAACGCCTGGATCTGACCAGTCTCTCCCGGCATTCCGTGTTTTTTTCGGCGGTATCCCGGGACAGCCAGGATTCAGATCTAACATCGTCGGCGTCGGAGCAATCTGGCAATACCTTTGATTTCATCAGCCGCGTTCCCGCGGATATTCTGGTCGAAACCACACCGGTCAACCCGCAAAGCGGTCTGCCTGCGCTTGATTTTCTGCGGGCGGGCGCCAGACGGGGCCTGCACCTGATCACCGCGAACAAGGGACCGGTGGTATTTGGCTTTCGGGAGCTGACGGAACTCACCCGACAGCACGGCAGGCTTTTCCGCTTCGAATCGGCGGTGATGGATGGGGCGCCGATCTTTTCTCTTTTTCGTCATTCCCTGGCTGGTGCCCAACTGCACGGCTTTTATGGCATCTTAAATTCCTGTACCAATCTCTTGCTCGATCGGATGCGCGCCGGTGAAACCCTGGAACAAGCCATTGCCTATGGCGCCTCCATTGGTATTACCGAGACCGACCCCAGCAATGACGTTGATGGCTGGGACGCGGCGATCAAGGTGGCGGCTCTTTCAAACGTGCTCATGGGTCAAAGTCTGACCCCAGAGGACGTTCGCCCTACCGGCATCCGCGCTATCACGCCGCAAATGATTCAGGACGCCCAGTCCCAGGGCAAGCGCTGGAAGCTTCTTTGCCGTGCCGGCTGGCAGGAAGACAAATTTGTCACCAGCGTCTCGCCCGAAATGGTGGGACCGGACTCGCCGCTTTACACCGTTGACGGGACGTCTTCTTTTGTCAGCTTTGAACTGGATGTTTTGCCCGGTTTGGGGGTTTTGGAGTCTGACCCCAGTCCCAAAACAACCGCTTTTGGGCTGCTTTCAGACCTGATTGACATTGTTACGACGGAGCGCGGATGAGCCGGGTTTTTCTTGGGTTGGGCACAAATTTGGGCGACCGCCGGCAAAACCTTTCCCGCGCGATCGCGGCGCTTTCGGCGCGGGCAAGGCTTTTGAGACAGTCTTCTATTTATGAAACCAAAGCCTGGGGCTTTACTGACCAGGCCGATTTTTTAAACCAGGTCATTGAAATTGAAACAGACCTGACCCCGCTGCGCTTGCTGAACTTCATTAAAAAAACAGAAACGGCATTGGGCAGGGTCCAAAACTTTCGTTGGGGACCACGTTTAATCGACATCGACATATTGTTTTTTGATGATCTTGTCCGCTCTACCAAAAAGCTTCAGATTCCGCATCCGCGGATCAGCGAGCGGGCATTTGTCTTGGTTCCAATGGCGGAACTGGAACCGGAATTTATTCATCCGGTTTTAAAAGAAACCATCAGGGAACTTCTTAATAAAACTGACACGGATGAGGTGCGTTTATGCAAATAGCCCTGGCATTTTTGGCGCTCTTTTTACCTGGCACGGCTTGGTACCTGTGGTTTGGAGACCACGAACAAGACGGCGGTGAGGCTCTGGCGCGCATTTTCGCGGTCAGTTTTGGCACAATTGCCGGACTTTGTCTGGCTTTCTTTGCCATCCGGCTGCCGCTTACGCCGGTCTTGTTTGTCGTCTTGGTGGTCATTTTCGCGGCGGCGGTCATCGCGGGATTGATCCGCAATTACAAAACCGCCTTCAACAAAACCTGGCTGCTTGCCTTGTTGGTGTTGGGGGTTTTTGTAGCTTGGCGGTTATGGCAGGCAAAGGATCTGTTGTTTCCCAATTGGGTCGATTCGCAGCATCACGTTCTGATCATCCGTAAAATGCTCGAGGCAGGTATGCTGCCCCCTACCTTGGAGCCGTATTTGCCGGGGCCATTTTATTATCACTTCGCGTTTCATGCAGTCGCGGCTGTCTTTACCAAAATTTCCGGTTTGCCAATTGAGCGATCGGTGCTCCTTTTTGGTCAGGTGATGAATGCTATGGTAGGGTTTGCCATCTATGCCATGGTCAAAATTATCGGCAGGGACTGGCGGATTGCCTTGCTGGCAGCATTCCTGATAACTTTTGTGACCAAAATGCCCGGATATTATCTGAGCTGGGGGCGTTATACCCTTTTGATCGGTGTAATCCTGATGATGGTCGCTGTCGCCGAAGCCGAATGGCTGCGTCGTAATGGAAAAAAATGGCAGCAGACAATCGGTTTGACGATTCTTGTCTGCGGTACGCTGCTGAGCCACTATTTGACCGCCTTTTTGCTGGCTGCCTATCTTGTGCTTCTTGGGATTGAATGGATAATCCAATCTGTGAAGGACAAACACTGGGTTTGGAAAGATTTGCTGATGTTGCTGGTCCCTTCGGCAGCGGCTTTTTTGTTCAGTCTGCGCTGGTACGCGCGTATCTTCCGTTATTCGGCCTCCTTTGTGAGCACCTCTGTCTACATTCCCGATGGCGCGCTCAAACTTGATGCGGGACAACTGGATTATTTCCGCTACGTTTTGGGTCCAAAAATCGCCTACGCTTTGCTGGCTCTGGCTTTGGCAGGGTTGGTTTGGGCTTTCTTTCACCGGGAATGGCGCAAACTGGCTGTCTGGTCGATCTTCATCACCATTTTTGCCGTTCCGGTCGGAATTATGCTTTTCAGTTTCCGCAGCGATTATTATGGACTGATAATGTTTTGCGCTTTGGGGTCGCTCAGCGCTGCTTTTTTGGTGTGGAGCTATGACGCGCTCAGCAAAAAGATTCCGTGGAAGAAGACTTTTGCGATCATCTGTTTGGTTTTGGTGCTCGGATTCATTGGCTGGGGCGCCTGGCGCAATACCGACGCGATCAACGACAGCACGATCTTGGTAACCAACCTAGAAGCGGATGCCTTGGATTGGATAGAAAACCACACCCCCGCAGACGCCCGATTTTTTGTCAATACCACCTCATGGGGTTACGGCTTGTATCGGGGTTCAGACGCGGGCGGCTGGATTTTGCCCAGGACTGGTCGTTGGAGTTTGGCTCCGACCACTTTTTATCCTTACGGAGCGGACCAAAACACATCGGAATTGTGGACCGACTGGGCAAAACGCGCCTCAAAAGTGAGCTCCTGCGGAACAGATTTTTGGGAACTGATAGATGAAGCCCAGCTAAACTATGTCTACCTGCGTGATGGCGCTGGAAGCCTCAGCTCTCAGGCTCTGTTGGACTGTGATGGCCTCACCCGCCTCTACCAAAACGAAGGCGTCTCAATCTGGCTGATTAAATTTTTTGATTAGAAAGAAATGCCTTGTTAAGGAATCAGCGGGTAACTAATTAATTGGTCGTCCACCCGAAAAACAATACTGTCATCATTTATAGCTTCAACCTTTGCGGTTTTAAGTCTGCCAGAAAGAATGACAGTAATGAGTTTTAGTTTTCCGGTTTTCGGTGATTTGTAATTTACGGTCAGGTGATCATCAGACGACTGAGTTGAAAATTCTCCGTTTTCTTGTGCAACCAATTGGACGCTAAAGTTCCCATTTGCTGATTGGAATCGGTTGTCTTCAATTTTAGAAAAATCAGCGCTCAAATGCCAACGAATTTCCGCGCTTTTTTTGGATTCTGTCTCTGCTTCATCAAAAATTATTGCAAAGCCGTCATTATATAAGTAAATTTCTCGCGTAAACCGCCAATTATGCCAGTCATTAACATGTGTCTTGCTGTAATCAAAATCTTCGGTCGTAATAAATTTGTCAATATTGGCATAATAAGGAGGATCTTGAGAATATGGACCAAACCAATTGTTTAGTGTGTTTAAGACAGCATCCAACCCAGTTCGGGGTATCAAAAGCGTGTTCAATTGTTCAATTGGGATTCTTTTATCCCGAACCAATGCGCGTCCTATTGGTAACCATGGGATCGTTCCCTGCGTATATTGTTCTTCAATAAGCGGGGTCCCGGCATAGATCAAAGATATCCCATTTGTAGCTTTGTATCGGTGCCATCCGCTAAAACGCAAGTTGAGCATGATGTAAAAATCGTTGTTTTCCCAGCCATTCCGCAAAATGATCTTATCAGGTGTCAACGGACCTCGCTGTTCTGGTAAACCCGAGTTACCATAAATCAGACAAGAACCGATTCTTGGTTTTTCCGCAATAAGAGGGTTAGAAATTTTTTGTTCGGCACCTGGTTGAGTATAGTAACTATAGTTAGGTCCAAGGGTTTCCAAACTTTTATTGGCAAGCCATAGGAGGTTTGGATCTTCTAGGAGCAGAGAACCAAAGAGGCTGATGGGTCCAATACTGGTTTTTTCGGGGAAATTATAAGTTTGAAGCCCGACATCCGGTAAAGCTTGAGCTAAGATCCAGTCGAATGAATTGAATGTATTCTTGTTAATTTCATCTTCTGCCAAAAGCGCTTGGAAATATGAATTTGTGATCCAAACGGATTGATAGCTCAGAGCATCATCCATAACCCGGAAACCTTGTTCCCATCCGCGAAGGTTTTTAGTCAGAAAGGCTTGGTTTTTTTCACGGAAGTCAGACGATGTTGCATCTAGTTGATTTAAAATCGCATACAATCCAGCCCCAATATCTTGATTTAAATATGCGCCAACAGGTTTATGGCTAAAAGCCAAACCATACATCCAATCTACCCATTCAGCCGTTTGGGCTCGTTCATTGATCGCAGATATCCAGGTATTGATGAGTTGGGTTTGGGCGTCCGTAAAAAGGTCGGGTTTGTCTTGGCTAAGTTTCAGGTAATAGTAGAGGGTATGCGAAGCCAGAAGCTGATCCCACTTCACGCTATTCGCGGGTTGGGTATATCGGGCTGAGATCGCGTCCGATAAAAGTGAGTCTCGGAACTGCGAATAATAAGGCTCCGATTGATAGTAGGAAGCCAAAAAACCATAATCAACCGTTTGGAGGGATTCTTTTCGGCTAATTGCCTTCGCATAGTCATCTTGAACGCTTTGAACGGTCGTTGGAATATCATCATTTTCCCCAGCCAATTCTTCGCATAAAATTGGGTTTTCTTCTGTAATTCCAGGGTATGTTTCTACTGGCTGATGTGTATAGAAACTATTCTGGTATTTATAGACGGCAATGATGATAACGCTTACCAATATCAATAAATTTGTTATCAGGAGCTTTCTCCCCAATGAAATAGGCTCCCCTTCAGGTTTTGGCTCATCTTGTTTATGTTCCCTAAGGAAAAAGTGGAAGGAAATCCATTGCAAAAGCCAAAAAACCGACAGGAAAAAAACCATCAGAAAAGTAAAAAATTCTTCTTCAGAAAACCGTAAAATGATTTGGTTAACTAAACCGGGAATGATTCCAGCGGATAAAAATAGTATTACATACCCAAAAAAACGAAAAACGGCTGTCAACTTTTCAAAGAATTGCGCTGAAAGCAATAAAAAGATGAAATAAAAGCCAATAAATAGCCAAGAAAAAATAGGTTGATTTAAATGGATTCCTAAAATCAAAAAAACAAAGGCTGCGAGCAGAAGCAGTAAGAAGGGTAATCCATTCGAATCTGTTTTGATTTTTGATAAAAGGAATATTGTCCCCAAATAGACCGCTGTAATAAACAGAAATTGAAAGATATGAGTTAATACTTGTTGCCTGCCGCTGATTATCAGAAAACCAAAAGGAATTAAAGTGGCAAGAAAAAAATGGAACAACTTTTTTCGAGAGGAAAAAAACATAAAACTACTCTGCCGCATTACATTTTGAGGTGTCAAATTGGTAAATCCTAACCCTGTCTTCGATATAGACCTCTGTTAAACTTGTACTTCCTTTCCATTTCTGCCATTGTAACAATGGCGTTGTGTCATTACACCCGCCTTGTTTTTGTCCAATGTAAATGTAATCTACACCCCAATTACAAAGTGCCGCCACACCTTCTGGTGAATCAGGATTATGACTTTCAAGCCATAAAATGATTTCGGGAACTAACTGAGAGTATCCTGGTTCAATCGGTTTCTCATTAAGCAAGGCATACTGAGGAGGCATGGTGTTTTGTCTTTCCGTCAAAAGAGGAATCCACCATCCTCCATCACTGCCTACGGAAGAGCTGTCATGGTAAATATTAAATCCATTCACCAGAAACAAATTATCTGGTTGAGTGTTCAGTTTTATCCATTCGAAGGCGCGTAAGTCCGCCTTGGTTACATATTCATACTTTGCCTTATTTGTCACGTCTTTCGCTTGGTACGCAAAGAAGACAACACCTATTACCAGAATTAATCGAGGTATAACAGGATTCAAATTTTCAATTTTAACAAAAAGATTGCCAAACAGATAACCAAGCAATATGCAGAAAGGAATATATGACATAAGAAGGATGGAAAATCCATCAATGTAATAAGCAAAAGGAATATTCAAGGTAGTTCCTAAAAAAAAGGAATGTAAAAACAATAAACCTATTGGAATCATTACTTGGGACCAGTTTTTTTTGAAACCACTTACGACTAACGAAACAGCCATCAATATAAAGAAAATATCAGAATAATATTTTCTGACTAGTTTTATATTTCCGACTACGGTTGTCCATCCAGCGGCAATATTGTTGTTGACTACGCCACCAACCGATTCAACCAACTCACCATTAGAAATCCTGGCATACAACATCCATCCAATAGCGAAGGTAACTATAACAATGATCGAGGCTTTTATTAATAAATGGCCGATATTAAATTCAGAGCTTTTTGCCCAGGAAATTAACTCAAATATAAATAATGGAGCCCATAGAAGCGCAAAAAAGAAAGGTAAACGAAAATAAAGTAAAGCCATACCCCCTAAAAAAACAGGAATTATTAGCATGTCTTTTTTTCCTGAATCTTTTGAGAAAAGCCCCTCCAATAATAGAAATGCGCTTATTGAAAGAATGGTTTGACCACTTAATTGTGCATACCTTCCCCAGTTCACAAAGAAATGCGGAAATTTAAAGATAACAGCAACAAATACAATCGCAATTAATGCGGCCCATTTGTTATCTTTTGATAACCGTTTAACCAGGGGATAAACGCAAAAGGCATTAAGTATGTTTAGGATTTGTCCCATCCAGATAACTGCCTGGCTTGCATTGGCGTTCCTTATCCAGGCATATACAGCGGACAATGCGTGAAAACCGAAATGAATCGATAAAGTTTTATATTGCGCATAAGGCATCCACGAATTAAACAAACCATCATTGTCCAAGATCAATTGAGTGATCATTGTATGTTGATATGAATCACCCCATAGAGGTGTTTCTACAGTTCGAATCACCCATAATTTCACAAAAATAATAATTCCAACGGTTATAAATACAAACCAGTATTTTTTGCACGCAAATTTAAACCTGTCAAAAAGCTTATCTTTATACGCTGTCTTGTTCCACTGGAAAGAAAGAATAGCTTGATGATTCTTATATATTAGCGCGGCAGCAGAAATGATCAAAGGTAAAAAAACCAAACCTAATTTACCAGCTCTTACATTTAAAAAACCTGATATTAAGAAGAGGATAGGATAAAAGGCAATTGAGAAGCCTGAGGAAAGGGCTATTTTGGTAAAAAAATCATAACTCTTCCATCGATTCCAAAGAATCGAAAACGCTGCCCATCCAGGGAGTAACAATACCAATCCAACGAGGAGTAAATTCCAGACCCATTGGAAAATAATTTTAAGGATCCCAAAAACGAGCTGGAATTTTTCGTATCCCAAATCGAAATTAAGTTGTGACAGAACGGGATTGTTATCAAGATAGAGGCTGCCTTGATCTTCAGGATTGGTTTCTCTAATTCCCAGATATATTGGCTCAATGCCATCCCAACTCAATTCAATGTAATACGGTTGAAGATAAGAGTCCTTTATCGGTGGAATTCTCATTGAAAAATATTGATATGAAGAAATTTGCATTGGAAAAATTTGTTGATGCACCAATTCTCTTGTTAGAAAATTTTTGTAAATCTTCAGTTCAAGGTTTCCTTGAGTACTTTCTTTGGCATCCACAAATAGTCCGATATGATTTAATCCTCTATGGAGAGAAACCAGGCTTTGTCCAATCGTGATACTTCGATCGATAGGAACTAAATCAGTTTCCGTATTCCAAGCGGCCGCTTTATTATTTGGAATGAATGCAATTAAAAAAAGAAAAATAATAAATAAAAAACGAAAACCATTTTTTGGAGGAAAGATTCTCATGCTATAAGATTTACACATGGCAATCCTTGGGTTCAACCTTCCGTCATTCACAAATAGCATTAATCGGAGACGGAATTATACCATCAGTCAATGGGTTCACCATCGCTACAAAAACCTGGCTTATCAGCAACACGATAATGCTCTAATGAAGAAAAATGGAAAGATCACTCAAATTCTTTTTTGTAACTTTCTATATCAAAATGCCCTTCAGTCCAAAAAATTTATTCCAAATCACACGATATCCTTTTCCTACCTGCTATTCTTGACAACTTTCAGTCGAAAACACCGTCACTAATTTCATACCAGAAAGAAGCTGAATTTGTCCAATGACGATTAACTAGGTAGAATAGGTCAAATGGTTAATACACAAGTATTTTCATTAGAAAGACACAAAAGCCCGACTTATCTCTGCATTGACGAGATTTCATTTTCTTGGAAGCAGTAGTTAATGAAAAAATTTACACAGAAATCATCTTTTAGTCTCAGCTTTTTATACACCACGGGCTTTATTCTTTGCCTCTATATTTTTTCCGAATGGTTGTTTTTGGCCACCATGCCTACATATTTGGACCGATTAGGTTTGTTGGACAAAATAAAAGTTCTGCTTATTGGAGTGGCAGTCTTAGAAACATTTTTAGCCGCAATCTTCCTCCTTTTTTCTCTGATTGAAATCTTTTTCCCCAAGAATAAGTTTATTGCCTTTTTTCAAAAATCTTTCACTGTGATACCTGTTTTTATCCTGGCATCGCTTACACTTTTGCTGTTTGATAATTTCACTTACACCATGTTTGGATTTGGCATAATTACCAGCACTAAGTTTAGCCGCGTGTTATATGCTTTGGGATTTTTATTAATTGCTGCTGTACTTTTCAAACCGGTCGATCGGTTTCGTAATAACATCAATAACCGACTTAAAACTGGTGCCTCAACCGGGCCGACGATTGCAAACGCCATCTTGTTTTTCTTAATTCTCTCAGGGGTTTGGGCGATGATTAGTTTTGGAGCTTCCAAAAAATCAACAATTACAGCCGATGTCGACATGCGAACTACCCGCCCAAATATTTTCCTATTAACAGCTGATGGTTTACAGTCCGAAAACATGTCCGTTTATGGCTATTCCAGAGCGACCACGCCATTTTTGGATTCTATATCCACAAAACTGATGATAATGACACAAAATCATACCAATGCTGATCATACCTCTGGATCCCTTGTTTCAATTTACACGAGCAAGTATCCAGCGGAGACAAGAGTATTGTATCCGCCTGATATTCTCAACGATAAACATGCATACCAGCATCTGCCCGGAATCCTGAAATCGATGGGCTACTACACTGCCCAATACAGCCTGGAATACTATGCGGATGCATATGAGCTAAACCTTAGGGAAGGTTTTGATGAGTCTAATGGCCGACATCAAAAGAGTGCTGGTCCCTTTTCCTCCTTTTTGCCAACAAATTTCGCTCAGTTTCTGAACATTGTTTCCGACAGAATTATTTCAAGATTAGGTCATATTTTCTTCCTCAAAGAAATGAACAATCCATATGCAGAGGTAATGAATGCACCTGAGGTCAGCCAGGATTTTGATAAAATGGAATCGATTATTAATCTGATCGATAAAATTGAAGATCCTCTTTTTGTTCACTTACATTGGCATGGTACTCATGGATCAAAGTTTTATCCTCGGGAACGCGTATTCTCAAACAATGTCGATTTGGACGACCAGGGTGACTGGAACCTTGATCTATATGATGATAGTATCCGGGATTTTGATATCGCGGTTCAAATGCTCTATCAGGAATTGGAACGCCGGAACATATTGGATGATTCCATCATAATTATTGGTTCAGATCATGGGATCGAGTGGAATACAACTGTTCCAATTCCATTGATTTTCATCTTTCCACAAGGAGAGTTTTCGGGAAGAATCAATATCAATTCTCAAAACATGGATATTGCTCCGACAATTTTAGATTACATGAATGTTGAGATACCACTTTGGATGGATGGTGATTCCCTCTTGAATGAACTCTCGCCGACTCGTCCGATCTACACCATAAAAGTCAGAAACCTTAGAAGGGATCCGGAAACGAAGCGATGGATCCACCTGGAATCTGAACCTCCATTTTTCCATTTTGGTCAGGTTACAGTATTTGTCTGTAACCGATGGTGGCAGCTGAATCTAAATGATTTTAGCTGGAATGAGGGCGTTTCGGCCTTGGATTCCCAAGCCTGTGAAGGGGTGGCAGAAATTAAAAAGCAAGATGTCCTCAATCTTATCATCGAGCATTTTAAACGCTTCGGTTTTGAGACTAACACGCTAACACAGGTTACAACAGATTAATCCTCTGAATGCATTGGCTAGAAAAAATTAAAAAGGAGCGGGTTTTATTATTCAAGAAACTTTTTGCACCTTTAAATAATATTCGTATAAGCACTTCCTAAGGGACAAAACGTACGATCAATGGCCTTGTCTGACATGTTAAAACTATCAGAAAGGATAAAAAGACCGAGGAGGCTACTGAAAAAGAATCATTTGTATGTCTGTCTGTTCCATAACAACAGCGAGCGACCGCATCGAAGCTGCCGCAATAAAAGCCGAATCATGATTGCTATTGTTCATTTGTCTTGTAATAATGACTGAAAAAGCCGTAAGTGTATGGAATCATGCCTTTACGGCCAGCTGGTCCGCGCTGATGAGAGCGTGTGCTAAGCTGAGGTAGATTGAGTTATCAGAGTGGACGTGGAAAACCCATTTGAATATGGAGCATATGAAAGATTTACTGCCAGGTGATTTCTAAATGTGCGAAGGTTCCTTGACACTACCTTCCAACTTATTGTGGCAATGCGTTTCACAATCAGGAAATGATTGACTGAGTATAATTTAATAACTGTTAAATCGCTATAATAATGGTGGCAGGAGAATATGAAAGTTTGTTTTTTTGGCACGTATCGGAAAGGATATAATCGGAATAACATCGTCCTATCGTCGATGGAAGCTGCCGGAATCGAAATTATTGAATGTCACGAAAAGTTGTGGGACAGTATTGAAGACCGGGTAAATGTTACCAAAGGTGGTTGGCTTAAACCAAAGTTTTGGTTGCGTGTAGCTAAGACCTATTTCCACTTACTGAAAAAGTTCAAAAATATTGGCGATTTTGATGTTCTCATGACTGGATATCCGGGACAATTTGATGTCTTTGTGGCAAACCGGTTGGCTAAAAAACGGAAAACGCCGTTGGTTTCGGATGTTTTAATGTCTTTATATGTTGTCGCAATGGAACGAGGGCTGGATAAATCAAAAATAAACGCAGTAAAACTTATTGAGTATTTAGAAAAAATTTCTTACCGGAAACCAACCCTGTTGATTCATGACACTCAGCCCTACTCGCAATGGCTCTCTGACCATTTTGATATTCCGATGAACAAAATCAGGTTGGTGCCCACTGGAGCCGATGAAACAATTTTCAAGCCATCTCCGATTTCAACCAACGGAGGCGGGAATTTTACGGTTTTATTTTACGGTACCTTTATCCCAAATCATGGATTAGGACTGATCGCAAGTGCGATGAATTTGCTGAGAGAGGAAGATAAAATTAAGTTCCTCTTTATTGGTGATGGACCGGAAAAAGAAATGTTGGTTCGACATGTTCAGGAATCAAAGCTAAAAAATGTTGAATTCGTTGGTTGGGTTGATCAAGAGAAACTTGTCGAGTACATACAGCGCGCAGATCTCTGCCTGGGAGCCTTTGGATCAACATTGCAATCTCTCATTACGGTTCACAATAAAGTCTATGAGAGCATGGCATGTGGCAAAGCAATGGTAACTGGAAAGAGTCCGGCAATTGAGGCGCAATTTGTGAATCGCAGAGAAATATTGTATTGCGAAAGGACTCCGGAGGATATCGCTAATGCCATCCTTGAGGTTTACAATAATCCACAACTGAAGAAATCTCTTGAAAAAAATAGCCGCGAAAGATTTGTTTGTGAATTTTCCCTCATCGCTCAAGGAAAGAAAATTGAAGGATACCTCAATGAAGCTCTCGCGATTTATGCAGCCAATTCAAGGGGACGATGATTATGGCAATCCATCAAAATCGTGGTTATCATCTTGTTTTTTTGTTAACACAGGACTTGGAAAGTCCGTCTGGTTTGGGACGTTACTTCCCGTGGGCAAAATTTTTGGTTCGAGAAGGATTTAATGTTACGATTCTTGCATTACATTCGAATTTTCCAAGCTTGAGCATGAAAGAATTTATACGGGATGGCGTTAATATAAAGTATGTTGCCCAGATGCATGTCCACAAATCAGACCACACAACCCACTATTTTTCACCGTCCAGGCTTGTTCGAGTAAGCTGGCGGGCAACAAGGGCTCTTTATCATGCAGGGATGGAGACAGATTCTGATTTGATCATTATCGGAAAGCCCCATCCCATGAACAGCCTCGCGGGAATTCGACAGGCAAGGAAAAAGCATGTACCCGTGGTTGTGGATTGTGACGATTATGAAGCGGAGTCCAACCACACCAGCTCTCAGTGGCAAAAATTGATGCTGCGCTTTTTTGAAGATTCAACGCCGAAGAAATCCGACCTGATTACGACCAACACTTATTTTAACAAAAATCGATTGATTAAACTTGGCATTTCTGAGTCTAAGATCCATTACGTCCCCAACGGGGTCGATATTGACCGATTTCAGACAGCCCCACAGGCCGAAATCGAAAAATACAAACGAGAGTTGGGCCTTGAGAACAAAAAAGTTGTTGCATATCTTGGCAGTTTAAGCCTGGCAAATCATCCGGTAAATGTGCTCATTGAGGCTTTTGCGGAGGTAGCGAAAAAGATTGACGATGCAAAATTGTTAATCGTTGGCGGTGGTAAAGATTTTGAAAATCTGAAGGAACTAAGCCGCAAATTGGGTATCTCAGAAAAAGTCATCTTTACTGGGAAAGTTCCGCCTGAAAAAATGAATCTTTATTACAGTCTTACGGATATAAGCGTTGATCCCGTAAATGACACTTTGGCTGACCACGGTCGCTGCCCACTTAAGATTTTTGAAAGTTGGCAGATGGGAGTGCCTGTTGTGAGTGCCGATGTAGGAGACCGTAGAATATTGGCTGGGGATCCACCATCCATCAGACTTTCTTCCACAAATACAACAGATGAATTAAGCCAAATTTTGCTGGAATTAATCCAGGACAAAAATGCCCTTGATGATCTCAAGAATAATGGCAGAAAAAGGATCCGAGATTTTTTATGGGCTGGAATCGCGCATGAGAGCGCAGAAATTTTCGCGGATCTAATCGACCAGGCTAAAAGGAAAGATGGATAAATTTTTCCCACTCAGGAAAAAAAGGCATCTGGTCAACGTTGGCGCATTTGGGATCGCGGCAGCGTTGGGCCAATTTATGATGATGCTTTTCACTTTTTTATTGGCGAGACGCGTTGGTCCTGTCAGTTATGGTTTTTATTTTTCCAGTTTTTCCTTACTTTTCCTGACTTCGATTTTATTCAATAATGGTCTGGATACCTGGCTGCTGAACCAAAAGCTCAACGAAACGGAACTGCACGAAACCTATAGCCAAATTGTGACAGTAAAAACAATTGGAGGAATTGTTTGGGCTGCTTTGGTAGTCGTCATTGCGCCTCTAATCCGTCCTGATGTCTACCTTCGGATTTTACTCTTAATCAACGCGGTGGATATCTGGACCGACGCAGTTTTCATGTCTTCATTGGCTGTGTTAAATATTCAGGGCAAAGTGAAGGAATATTCAATTTCTTTGATTCTCTCCAGAACTTTTAAACTCCTCAGTCTTCTGATGTTAATGTTCCTGGGGACTGAAGAAGTGATTCCATATGCCATTGGGAGGGCGTTCATTTCGATTCTTGTAGCGACAGTAGCCCTTTGCAGATTAAAACCTCGAATTATTCCGATTCGTTTTCCTGCGCTTCTGAACAAACTGAAATCCTCACGTTTTTTTGCCTTGTCCGACTTTCTGGCCACCATCTATATGCAGATTGATATCACGCTCTTGAACCTGATGGTTGGGAGTTTTCAGGTCGGAGTTTATTCACCGGCCTCAAGCATGATCAACGCGCTTTTTGTGCTGCCGACAGCGGTGCACCTTTACACACTTCCGCTTCTGACCCGTTATTACTATGATGATCCGCCAAAATTTGTCAAATTTGCCAAGAATATCAACTTTTTAACACTCATTTTAGGCTTGATTCTATGCCTGGGGGTATATCTGCTTGGCGGATGGCTGATCGTAAGAATCCTGGGGACTGATTATGAGGCGACAAGTCGAATTATTGTTGTGTTGAGCCCGATTTTGCTTATGAAATCATTGGAATTTGGCTTTGCCTCTATAATCGTTGCCGGCGGGGCACAGAAAAAACGCGTTATGCCTCAGATATTTGCCTCGTTTGTGAATGTTTTATTCAATTTGATCCTTATCCCCCGATTCGGGATTGTCGGGGCGGCAAAGACGTATTTAATCAGTGAAAGTATTCTGATGCTGTGGTATGGTTGGATAGCCTACGCCACTTTTCGGAATGTCAAATGCAAAGAAGTGAAAAATGATTCGTAGAATTCTGATCATCAACTTTCATAGCGGGAAGAATGCTGGTGATCTCGCGTTGTTGCTTTGCACAATAAAAACGTTGAAGAAAGTTTTCGAGAATGCTGAAATCAGGGTTTCAGCCAACTGGATTGACGAACCTTATTACGAATCCTACGGAATAGAGGTTTTGCCTTCGTTGCGCTCGATTCTTAGAATGGAAACCAGCGCGTCGACAGTTTTGCAGATTTTGAAGTTTTACCACTTGTATTTAAAAGCTTTTTTAGTGTCACTATCCAAAAAAAACAGACAGCATGTTAACGGAAAAGACCTTGATCGCCTCATTCAGGCTTTCCATGAAAGCGATTTAATAGTTGCTGTCTCTGGCAATCAGGTTTATTCATCTGGCAAATATGGCTGGCCTCTGCCGGTCACGCTTGCTCCGTTAAATTTTGCGAATCTGTTTAAAAAGCCTCTGGTTGTCTTTCCTCAATCTATTGGCCCGCTCAAACGAAGATGGGAACGATGGATGGTAAAGAAGGCTTATGCCCATGCCAAGGTTGTTTTTGTGAGAGATGACAAATCGCTTTCGCTTTTGAGAGAATTAGGTTTGCCAAGCGAGAAATTCACTTATGCACCCGATCCCGCTTTTGGGTTGGAGCCTGCTGGAAGGATTGAGGCGCACGAATTTCTGATCCGAGCCGGTATGCGCGATCATAAACGAAAAATTGGCCTCACGCTTATCCCGCGAATGGGCCGAGCTCTGAACCAGGAAAATTTGACCACTTATTATGAAGCCCTTGAAAGAGCACTTTTGGAATTTGGTCAAAATAATGATGTTCAGATAGTCTTGTTCAGCCAGGTAAGAGGCCCGGTACCACTGGAAGATGACCGGATTCCGACAAAAGAATTGTACGACTCACTCAAGAGCAAGGGCTTGGATGTAATTTTGTTCGATGAAGAGGTCTCGCCCATGATGCTCAAGGCTTGCTATGGACAAATGGACTTGTTTATTGCCTCACGGTTGCATTCCGGAATTTTCGCCATCGGTGCGGGAACACCGACACTCTTCCTGGGATATCTGACCAAAACCCAAGGGATAACCACACGGCTTGGACTGAGCAATTATTTCCTGGATATCAATGAAATTTCCCAGTCAAAACTAATGGAAAGAATCAATTATTTGAACGATCACAGCGCTGATGTTGTCGCGGAGATTCAGCAGGCATTACAGAAAACAAAGTCTGAGTTGGAAATTATCGAGACGTATTTAAAGGAAATGAGATGGAATTGACTCCCCGTACGATTGTTCAGACAATTAAGAATCTTGATATCGGGGCTCTTGGCGGCGGTGCGGAGAGGTTCGCGATCGATCTCGGAAAAGCAGAATCGAAACAAGGCTGGAGAGTTGAAATCTTTGTTTTTTTTCAAACTGGGACCGAGGCGGAAAAACAATGGATCAAATCCATCCGGGATTCCGGTATTAAGCTGCGCTTTGGGACGCAGTGGAAAGGTCACAATCACCCAGTTGCTTTTCTGAGAGCGATCAGAAGCTTTCATGCATACCTTGATAAATTCAAACCTCAAATCATTCACAGCCACTTTCAGTTGGGAACGATCGCGGGATTATGGTGGAAAAACAATTCGAGAAAGGTTGTCGTTGTCAGAACAGCGCATCTCGCTTCGGAATGGGAAGGCGGTCCGATAGGTTGGCTAAAATCGACATACGCGAATTATATCTATAACAACAAGCTGGACGCGGAAATAGGAGTTTCGGAGACGATTGCCGCCAAATTGAAAAACGAAGCCAAGAGCCGCTCATTGACTTATCGGGGGTATATTCCTAATGGGATTAATTTGAGAATTAAAGATTCAGCTGAAATCCCAAGTAAGAACCCGGACAAATTAATCCTGGGGACCGTTGGCAGACTCACTGAACAAAAGGGATATTGTTATCTGATTGATGCCTTTGGAATTGTCCTGAAAGAAAGGCCGGAATTGTTTCTGTATCTGATCGGTGATGGCAATTTGGCTCAACAATTGAAGGACCAATGTCGAAAACTTGGAATCGAAGAAAAGGTGTGCTTTACCGGTTTGGTCAATAATGTCCAAAAATATTATGACGAGATGGATCTTTTTGTGTCTTCATCACTTTGGGAAGGTTTGCCGACTGTGCTGATGGAAGCCATGGCATCGGGTGTGGCAATCGTCGCGACTGATATTCCCGGTAACAATGACCTGATTGCGGAAGGCAAAAGCGGTTGGGTTGCCCAGCCAAAAGACGCCGAGTCGCTTGCCGCTGCTATCCTAAAGGCTTGCGATAACCCCGGCTTACGAAGAAAGTTTTCCCTGGCTGGTCTGGAAATAGTAAAAAAGTTTTCGATGACAGAAATCGCGAAACAATACTCTGAAGTGTACCAGAGCATTGTTTCGAAAAGGAATTGATTTTTTATTAGGGAAGAAGGTTGGTTACAACCGTTCCAAAATCCAGGATTTTACCGCTGAGGGCAGTAAAAACGACCGCGCTTGTGCCGTCTTCGGAATAGATTTCGTAAGCAACTTCGGGACTTCCGATCACCAGCACGAAATCGCCGGGTTCGATATCGGAAGTACAGAAAAACCCATTTTTATCGGTCTTAGCACCAGGACTTGAGGAAGTGTCCAGCACGATGGCGGTCCCTTCATAGACAGGGGCAAGGTAAATCGTATCGTCGTCGAACGGTGATTGATCTTCATAGACAATCGTCCCGCAGATCTTGCTTTTTTCGCTTTCAGGAGTTGGGATTGGAGTCTTCTCAGAGGAAGGAAGAGTCATGTCTTCCGTCGCGATAATGTCTGTTGGAATGACCGGAGTCTCAGTCATCTGGGGAGTTTTTTGACAACCAGCTGCCAAAGTAAGCGCTGTAAACAAGGTCAGAATGATTAAATAATACTTTCTCATTAGTCTTTTATCCAAGTCACCGCCAATTCATAAAATTTGGAGGGAAGAAAAAATCCAAATAATCCCAAGGTGCTATTGTTTTTCCTTCCATTTTCCATAGAATGTAGGTGTAGCAAATTATATCTTAGAAGGAGAAAAAATGAAAAATAAGGTTTTTAGTTTCTTGTTTGTCCTGGTTCTGATAGTAGCTGGTATCACTGTCAAACCCGTCGAAGCCGGTGCTTATACTACCCCATTCACCACTTCGATTACCTACCAAAATGTCGGTACTGGTCCTGCGACCATCTCTTTGACATTCTATGCTGAGACGTCCTCATCTCCGATCACCATCACGCTGCCAGAATTGGCAAAGATGGCTGGTACTTCGATCTATGTTGGTAACGTCGGTGACATCGCCAATGGCTTCAAAGGCTCTGCTGTTATGTCCTCCAACCAACCGATCGTTGCGACCATGGTCCAGACGACTGCTGCGAACTCCCCAGTTAAAGTTCGCCCTATGTCTAACGGCTTCACCGCTGGATCTGATTACGTTTTGGTTCCGACCGTACTGAAAGCAAAGTATGATGCTCATTCGATTGTTTCTGTCCAGAATGTCGATACAGTTGCGAATGATTATCGCTTGGTTTTTGTTCCCGTTAGTGGCAGCTCAATCACTGTAAACACCACTAATGTTCCCGCAGGCTCAACGAAATTCTACGATCTTGGCAAGATGAGCCAGATTCCTGCCGGATTCAATGGTTCATTGCAAGTCTTTGCGACCAAGACCGGCGGCTCTGACAAGGGTGTGGTTGTTGCTTCTGCCATGGAATTGGGCATCGCCTCTAACAATGCCTACGCTTTTGAAGGAACTAATACTTTTGCTACTAAGATTTACATGCCTTCTGGAATGTGCAACTATAAGCAGCAAAATTCATCATACGCGGTCCAAAACACTACTAATGCAGATGTTTCCGTTACTGTGAAATATAGCAACGGTAATGACGATGGACCTTACACCCTCGCTGCAGGGGCAAAACGCTCATTTGTCGGTTGCGCTGTCAATCCTAATGGCTTCATTGGTTCGGCAGTCATCGAAGCCAGCGGTGCAATTGTTGCTATGGGTAAAGTTTATGGCGGCGGTCTTTCTACAGCCTTCCTTGGATTCACACAAGGCGGTGCTCAGGTTGCGTTGCCTTATGTCCGCTGGACTACTGCCCACTGGGCTGATGGAACTCGCCAGCGCGCTTATATCGCTATTCAGAACGTTGGCACCGAAGCTCTTGCAGCAGGCACCGTTAATGTTGAATACTACGATAAAAGTGGTAACCTTGTCGGCACCAAGCCTCTCCCTGCCATGGGACCGGGTGAAAAATCAAACTCCACTCCTGAAGGTTTGATGGCTGGTGAATTTGGTTACTATGACAACAACACCTTCGGCGGCTCAGCCGTTGTCAGGGGCCCCGCGGGTGCGAAACTCGCTGTTGTAGTCCGCATTGCCCAGTCAGTTGGCTCAGGTATTGCTGCTGAGGACTACTCTGGTATGTCGATTCAGTAGTCTTAAAAGATATGCTACAAAAAAGGATATCGAAAGGTATCCTTTTTTGTTTAAAATGAAGTTGACCTGAAAAATAGAAAAGTTGTCATATAATTGAGAAAATTCACACTCTTTTTGTGAACATTTATTTGATGATGCATACATTTAGAGAGATAAAAAAACGAGTTTATAACTCTGTGAAAAACACTAAACTTTTTAAGGAAATAAAATCATATCTTCACTTCAATTCCAGCAGGTTTCATTTAAAGGAATTTTTACAGGAAGCTGCTGATACCCTTGGACCGGAACAAAAAGTCTTGGACGCCGGGTCGGGTGAGGGGTTTTATAGTTCTCTGTTTACTCATACTGGATACGAATCAACCGATTTTTGCGGTGTAGATAAAACATATGGTGATATAACTTTCATATGCAATCTTGAAAATATTCCAATCTCAGCCGAGCGATATGATGCGGTATTACTTACGCAGGTTATCGAACATCTGCCGAATCCATCTGACGTTCTTGATGAGATTCATAGGATCTTAAAACCCACCGGTAAACTCTGGCTTACGGGACCGCTTTTTTTTCCGGAACATGAGGCACCTTATGATTTTTATCGATACACTCGCTACGGATTGGAACATCTCCTGAGCCGAGCAGGTTTTCAGATTGTGGACCTTCAACCACTTGAAGGATATGGTGCGACATTTTCGTATCAATTAAAGATGGCAGTCAAAGAATTGCCTCAAAACCCGACAGAATATGGGGGGAAAGTCCGAGGAATCCTTGTTTCCATATTACTTCTTCTCATGAAACCTTGGTTTTTGTTATTAAGCAAGATGTTAGATACTTCCGATAAAGCAAATAAAATTACCAATGTGGGAATGTGTAAAAATTATCGTCTGATTGCAGTAAAAAGCGACAGGCGATTAAATTAATTTTTGCCGTCAGGTTCTGCCAAATCGGATCATATGTTTAGTACAGGTATTGAATAATTTCTTGGATGTTGTTTCAATTAATTACGTTTGGAATGGAAAGTGTGTAAATCAATTTTATTCTCAATAACCTTTTTTGCAGCACGCTGTCTTCTGACGATCCCCCGAAAAGGTACAGATACCCGTCAGAAGAAATGGTTGTGTTGGCCTCTTTCGGAATTGGAAGTTCTTCCTTAAAGGCGAGGTTTACCCAGGAATTAGTATCGAGTGAGTACTGCCAGATGCCGTTGGCGGTGACAGCAAACAAGTTGTTTAAGGTGGTGGCAAAGAGGCTGTTTTCCGCCTCAAAAGGGAATTTTTTAATGGTTGTCTGCCACGATTTGTTTTTATCGGTTCTGTTGGGATCGAAGCACTCCATTGTCTTGACCATTCCATTAGCGTCAGTACCGCCTGTGACGCAGATATCGCCTGATAAAACTCCTGCGCTTGCTCCAGCGCGCGAATATTTCATTGGAATCTCTTCGAACCATTCGTTAACAGAAGGGTCATAACGGTACGCGCTGTCCAGGTAGCGTTCTCCGTCCCAGCCACCAAGAATAAAAATCTGTCCTTCGTAGACTGTAATAGCGTAATCGCTTAATCCTATTGGGAGCGGTTTTTTCTTGATCCAGGCATCCAGTTCGGGATTGTAAGATTCAAACACATCAGTCACTGATCCGTTTTCCGTGGTCCCTCCAGGTATAAAAATATTCCCTCTGAGAATAACCGCTGAAGCGCCTCTCACCGGGGTTGGTTTATCCGCAATTGCTTCCCATTTTTGTTGTGAGAGGTCAAATTTTTCACTGGCTCCGCTTAAATTGCCTGACCTTTCGCCGGAAAAAACATAGAGGGATTTTTCAAAAAAAACTGAAGCTGAACCTAGCCTTGAAGCCGTCAAATCCTTTAGTTGTTCTACGCGTTGGTTTGAGATTACGGAGGTGGCTGGGCTTTTGGGTATTTTAAACAGCGTAATAAAACCTAACAACTGTCCGATCACAAGCAGCGCAAGAACCCCCAGTAATCCCGTTACAATTCCCAGCAAGGGTTTTTGCTTATGAACCGGTTGGGTTTCCACAAAGTTTTGCTGCTCAAGTGTCTCCACTTTTTCAGCGTTTGTTGCTCCGGGAGCAACTACGATACCTTTTTCTATTGCGTATAAAGTTGCTTCGGTTCTGGAAGAAACCCCAATTTTCTGAAAAACCTTGGAAACATGAACCTTGACAGTATTAACGCTGATAAATAGTTCGCCAGCGATTTCCTTGTTGGACTTTCCCTCAGCAATCAATGCAAGGATTTCAGTTTCACGAGAACTAAGTATATTATCAGCCATAGCATTTTCTCATTATCAAGACTTACCAATTATACATAAATTAATAAGGCAAGGTTTTCTGACAAGACAATATAGACTTATTCAAAAAAACAGCAGAATTCAATGAAGTTTGTTAAATATCAGCTACTTCAACGATTTGTTTTTCAATATCGGGAAAAAGTAGTATTGATATTTTATCTGTCCACCCGCATTTCCACTTACATATCTCCTTTGTCCCTGACCGCCGTACCACGAAGCTTCGCCCTCCAGGCGGGGGCGGCCGCCGCGTGTGCCATTGTGCCAGTTGATTTTGACATCACTGAAGGTGATATCCACGGATTTGCCAAAACAATAATTCCGACAGCTGCTCAGGGTGTTTTTTTCCACCACCATAAAGTGGACATGATGCCCGGTACTGATGCCCGTGTCGTCGACGTTCCCAATTTTTTGACCTTGTGCCACAGGCGTTCCCACCACCTTTAGTTTGGCTGGGATGCTGTTTTTTGCCAGATGGAGGTAAATCTGATAGGTCCAGGGGGTTGTGGAACGGTCTTCCAGCGTAATGCTGTTGGTACATCCCGAATCGCCATTCGAGCAGGTGTCGCGCCAATGATAGACAAAGCCGCTCTTTGCCGCCAATAGCTCAAACATGGTGCCGTCCGCGAAATCGAAGGCGTAGGTGCAATAATATTTTGGATTACACGAGCTGTGACCGACAGACCAGGTGAGCCGTTTGGTTTGTCCTGCCTGCCATGGCAGACGGTAGCCTCCATAAACCACGCCGGTCGGGCCTGCTTTTGGGTCGGCTTCGGGGAAAAACCGGGAAGCGATTTCGCTGTCCTTGAAATCTGAATTCATAAAAACGATGCTGAAGTCCTCGTCGCTGACCAGATGCAGTCGCCATTGTTTGGCAGCTTCATCCCAGAGCGCCAACACAATTTCTGGTTCCCGAGCCAAAATATCCTCGTCGTCTTCATCCGCTTCCGCCATCCAAAGCAGCGCCTGAGTGTTGTCGCTGTTAAACTGAACTTCGTCCAGCGACCAGTTGTCTTGCCCGACTTCACGGACCAACTGCGGCAGCTGGGTGTAGAGCAGCATTTCAAGCGCGTTTTGCGTTCCGGGCGGCGCGGTTGGGATCTCCGGATTTTTAGGCGAAGCCGGATGATTGCTTTTGAAAATTATAAAAACAGCGATCACCAGCAACGCCAGAGTAGGCATCCAGATTTTTAACGCCTGAGACTTGCGCCTGGGCGGTTCTTCCTGGGGAGTGTAAGTTTGGTTGCTCATAAATCACCACACATATCAAAAAATATTCAGTCAAATGGTTGCAATTCTCTTGCCAAGAAACTCCGCGGCGATCTTTGTGTTAAACATAACGCGGGCAGATTTTCAAACCCAGCCCGCGTGACAAAAGAGATCATGATGTCAGAAGCAGAACACCAACATCCTCTTCCTTTTCAAATTGTCAGGTCATCTGCCCGCCTGATTATGGATGACATCCTGCGTTATCTGCGTTTAAAGCGCGGGAACCTGTTGAGACGGCTCCTCGTCCTGATTGGAAAAAAACCTTCGACCTGGTTGGCTGAAATTTTAGCCCGCTACGACAGACGGATTGTTGAAAGCGACTTTCTGCAAGCCTCGCGCGAAGCGCTCAGCTTGTTTTCGGATGGCATTCAGGTTTTTGGGCAGGAAAAAATACCCAAAACAGGCGGATTGCTGATCATCGCGAATCATCCGGGTCTGGCAGACGCGATCGGCGCGGTTGCCAGCGCGGGACGCGAAAAAGTGACCATTGTCGCTGGAAAACGCGATATTCTGCGGGTACTGCCCAATTTAAGACGCCATTTTTTGCAGTTGGAGACAGAGGTGACCTTGCGCGCCACCGCGACTAGAAAAATTATTCAACTCCTCAATCAGGGAGAAGCAGTGCTGATCTTTCCCCGCGGAAAGTTGGAGCCCGATCCGAGCCTGGCAGCTGGAACGCTGAATTCTCTTGCGGAATGGTCGCGTTCGGTTGGAATCTTTTTAGCCAAAGCGCCCGACGCTCATTTGGCGCCCATGCTCATCAGTCAGGTATTGACCGAAAAAGCCTGGAATTCATGGCTGGCGCGCAGATTCAAGACCCCGAAACACCGCCACCAAATGGCAATGATCGTCCAATTCGTTATGCAGCGGCTGTCAAAAAATCCAATCTGGAAGATCCCTATGCGAATCGACGTTGGGAACGTGGTCGATGCCCACCAGCTTGACCCAACCCTGGACGCCCGACAACTCTCCGAATTGGCAAACGCGGAGATGATCTCCTTGCTGCAGGCGATCTATCCGGACAATCTCTGAGAATTTTTGCGTGGATAAACGCGGCAATTAGCTGTGCCGCCATTGGCAGGGAGAACTGCGCCCATGAATTTACGATTTGTCGATGGTCACATGGTCAAACTCACCCTTGGTCGAGCTGCTGTCTAACCAGGAGACACCCACGCCAATCAACTCATCCGGAAGCTTATAATGCATATCGGTAACGGTCCGCTCAAGTTAGCCGTTCATGTACAAACCGACATCATGATCCACAGATGACATCGCGAAAACGTTTATTCTCATGCCGCTATTGATTCTGCGCGAACCGCCATTGGAAAGCCGGAAATCGCCTTTGTTTCCGAGAAAAGCATAAATGTCCAACACGCTTATCTATGTAGTTGGTGGAAGTAATTTAAAGATAGCATCCAAAAGCCGGTTCACGTCTCATTTCATCATGCTTGTATCCAAGCCATTTGCTGTTCTTCCGGTGGCTATCGGATGTCGCTCTTGTTCGGAAAGTGAAAACCAAAAAAATCTCCGCGGATGCGCCTGCCGCCCAATGAGATCCGTTTTACGGAAAAACCTCTGATTGTACCCTGAGGCTTCAGGTGCCGATCAAATGCGGAAGTTCGGGAATAATTGTAAATAATATAAGATTTTTAGCTCAAACAACTGACTGAATCCCGATAATTAAGAGCTTTTAGGTTATACTAAAGCAAGAACAACCTGCCACGCTCACCCAATCCGGCAGGTTAAAAAATTGTCACCAAGGAGGCACTTCATGCCCGCGAAGGGATGGGTAGAAATCAATGAATTGTATTGCAAAGCCTGCGAAACCTGCGTTACAGACTGCCCCAAGCAAGTTCTGGCGCTGGATATGACCCGGCTGAGCCCAAAGGGGTATCACCCCGCTTATATGCTGCATCCTGAAGAATGCATCGCCTGCGGCACCTGCGCAGTTGTCTGCCCTGACGCTGCCATCACTGTGTATAAAGGCACCCCGCCCGTTAAAAAAGGAGATGGTGAATAATGGCTCTCGAAATGATTAAAGGGAACGTTGCCGTTGCCGAAACCGCGCTGCGTGTCGGTTTGGTTTCATATTTTGGCTATCCGATCACTCCCCAAACCGAACTGCTCGAACACCTCTCGGTTCGCATGCCGGAATTAGGTCGCAATTTTGTGCAGGCTGAAAGCGAGCTTGGGGCGGTCAACATGGTTTATGGCGCGGCTTGTACCGGTCTGCGCACGATGACCTCCAGTTCCAGCCCCGGCATCAGCCTTATGCAGGAAGGCATTTCTTACATGGCTGGCACGGAAGTTCCGGCTGTCATCGTCAATGTTGTCCGCGGTGGTCCTGGCTTGGGCAACATTGCCCCGTCACAGGCTGATTACACTCAGCTCGTGCACGGCGGAGGTCACGGCGAATATCATCTGATCGTCCTCGCGCCGGCATCCGTTCAGGAAGCGGTTGACCTCACCCGCCAGGCTTTTGATTTGGCAGAAAAATACCGCATGGTTGTATGCTTGCTCATGGATGGTTTCCTCGGTCAGATGATGGAACCGGTTGAGCTGCCTGAATTCGTGCCTGTCAACCTGAACGCGCCCGCCTGGGCAATTGGCTCCGCAAACAAAACCGGCAAAGTGGTTTTGACTTCCATCAACATCAGCCCTCCCGCTCAAGAAATTTTCAACGTCAAGATGATGACTCGCTGGGAAACGATCGAGAAAGAAGAAGTCCGTTACAAAGGCTACTATCTCGACGATGCCGAATATGTCGTGGTTGGTTACGGCACAGCCGGCCGGATCGCGCTCACCGCAGTCCGCGCCGCCCGTGAAAAAGGCATCAAAATTGGTTTGCTGCGCCCGATCACCCTTGCTCCTTATCCCGTCAAGGTTCTTGACGAACTGACGAAAAAGGTCAAAGGGATCCTGGTTGTTGAAATGAACAACGGTCAGATGCTGGATGATGTCTCCGCTGTCGTTTCCAAACGCGTCCCGATCCATTTCTACGGCCGCATGGGCGGTATGGTCCCCTATCCGGACGAGATCAGCGCCGCGATCGAAGAGATGGTCAACAGCGAACCCGACGTCAATCGCGACGCTCGCGCTATCTGGCTCGCGAAATTGCGCGAATTAGTTGGAACAGGAGCTTAAGATGCTTGATACTGATATCAAATTGGTCTACGAACGCCCGGTCGGTTTCACCAAACTAACCACCCACTATTGCCCGGGTTGTACACACGGCGTGGCTCACCGCCTGATTGCCGAAGTATTGCAGGAAATGGGTGAGCTGGACAACACGATCGGTGTCGCGCCGGTTGGCTGCGCGGTTTTTGCCTATAACTATTTCACCTTCGACTTTGTCGAAGCCGCCCACGGTCGTGCGCCTGCCATGGCAACCGGCATCAAGCGCACCCTGCCGCACAAGACCGTTTTCACCTATCAGGGTGACGGCGACCTTGCTTCGATGGGTATGGGCGAAATCGTTGCCGCGGCTGCCCGCGGTGAGCAAATCACGGTTGTCTTTATCAACAACACCAACTACGGCATGACCGGCGGCCAGATGGCGCCTACCACGCTCCCGGGTCAGAAGACCAGCTCTTCTCCCTTGGGTCGTGATGTCGAAACCCAGGGTTATCCCATTCGCACCGCCGAGTTGATTTCCTCCCTCGACGGCGCCACTTACGTTGCCCGCCGCAGCCTGCACGATCCCCGCAACATCCGCCAGGCAAAGAAAGCCCTGCGGACAGCCTTTGAAGTGCAAAAACAAAGGATGGGTTTCTCCTTCGTCGAGCTGCTTTCAATTTGCCCCACCAACTGGGGGCTCACACCAGTCAAAGCCCGCGAATGGCTCAAAGACTTCATGATTCCCCAATATCCCATTGGCGATTTCAAAATCTCGTCCGCAGTCGAAGAACTGTCTAAAGGAGGCTAAACGATGCAATCAGAAGTTATTATCTCCGGATTTGGTGGTCAAGGAACACTTTACGCGGGTCAGGTATACGCCTATGCCGGCATGGACGAAGGCAAACACGTGACCTGGATCCCATCTTATGGTCCCGAGATGCGCGGCGGCACCGCCAACTGCACCGTGGTGATCTCGGATGACGAAATTGGCTCCCCAACGGCTTTGCATCCCCGGGCTGTCATCGCCCTCAACCTGCCTTCGCTGGATAAATATGAACCCCTGGTCGCGCCGGGAGGTTTTTTGATTGTCAACGAATCGATGGTCAACCGCGAACCTAAACGCGATGATATCCACTGGCTGATGATCCCCGCCAACACCATTGCGGCGGAACTTGGCAGTGAACGGGCAGCCAACATGGTTTTGCTTGGCGCACTGGAAGCCAACATGAAAGCTCTGCCCGAAGGCGCTCTCGAACGCGCGCTGGCGGCTCATACCGCCGAACGCCTGAAGAAGTTCCTGCCAATGAACGTCGAAGCCCTGCGCCGCGGCGCTGAATATAAGATCTGATCGAAACTTCAATACCAACAAAAGACCCGAAACGAACTTTCGGGTCTTTTGATTTCAGAACGGCTTCTTTTTATCGACCATGCGGGATAACCGTTTGGCAAGCCTATAGAATGAATCCCATTTTTGTCGTTATGCAGTTTCATATTGTTGTTGAACGCGCAAAGCCTTTTCTGCGAAGTAATATCGCTCGTTCAGCCCTGAAATTATCTTTTTTCTCCTGGGATTCCCGCCTTTGCTGACCTTGCGAAACTCTGGCATGGAAGGCAGGGCAGTTTTTGCTTAGGAACCATCCGCGAAGCAGTCAGCAGGAGCTTTATTCTTATACCGATTGTCATACGTTCTGTTCCTTTTAGAGATCAGGCAATTTGCCGTTCGTAAAAACGAGGGAGAAGAAAACCACTTCGAAAATAAAAATAATTACAGCTAATATTATTGATTTATTTTTCACCCCACCGCCTTGAAAATCCTGAAGCAGAACCTGGGGGTGAAAATTTTATTGGATAAGATAATTTACGCTCATTTTAATAAAGGATATGGTCCAAAACGTCGAAAAAAATTTGTTAAGGATACAAAAAGAAAATTTATCCATCTCAATCAAAATTGTACAATTAAATGACCAAGTGAAAAAAGAGCGAATTTGAGGAATCAGTTCGCCAAAGCGTTGAAGAATTACGCAACTTTTTCTGCAAACTCATTTTTCAAAATACCTGTCAGGTGAAAAGATATTGGATTTCATCTTCATTTCTTCTGTGTGCGTTGGTATCAACAACCCCTTGACCCCAATTGCATTTGACAGATAATACGCAATCTTCGATCAGCTCCCCTATCGTATCTTCACTTCCCATCGACCATAACTTGCGCTTTCTATGGCATCCATAACGATTTGGTGTGCTTGAGCGCGTGTCAATCCTGAAGGTACTCGTAATGAATCATATGGGTATCCCCCCATTGCAGGGTTTCACCCAAAACTGATCTCGGGGTAAGTTGCTTGAAGCCTGTTTAAGGCAGACCGACACGCTTCAACGATTTGATCTCCCCAAAGGTTTTTACGGATAGACGTGTCGAAAACCATCGTAACAGATTTGGCGTCATTAAAACTTTGTTCAGAAATGGAGTATTGCCATAAGTAGCTATATTTGCCCGATGCCTGCCAGTCGTCGATGCCTCCAGCAAAGGGGATTTGCTTGCCGTCCACAACCAAGATTGGCACCGGCTGAACCGAATACTCTATCATTGAAAAAGAAGAGTAAATCTGGATTGTCGTGATACCGCCATTGTGAGTGATATCGCCGACAGAAAATGTGACACCACATGGATCCAAACTTGTTGGGCTCTGAACAGCTGCTTTCGTGCCAATCGAAATGGCAAGCCAGATACGGTTACCCATACCTATGGGAAGCTCCTGCCCTGTTCCATCCAAAACTCGGTACATTAGAGTATATTCACCATCAGTTTGCGGTGCGGTGAGATCTATACTTAATTCGATGGCATCGCCGGGTCGCACTGATCTCCCGAAATTGATTTTTGACGGTGCGTTGAATACGTCGTCACTTTTCTCAGACAGCAATTCAAGATAATAATTCGCAGTCCAAGTCTCAGTCCCGGTATTCTTAAGTATCCATGTTTTTGTGAAAGCCTGATTCTTCTTCATCAGGGTCCCATCCGGAATAGTTTCGCTGGCAAGGACTGCTTTGTTCTCGATGATAGACAATGGAACAACAGAAGATGTTGATTCAGAAGTTGAAGGCAATATGGTAGTTGTTGCGGAGGTCTCTGTAGGAAGAAGCTGCTCTGTTCGTTGGAGTGAGATTTGCGGCTCTGGAAGAGTACTGGTCATCGACAGCGAGATTTCAGACGAAGTCGGGCTTGCTTCAAAGGTCGAAATTTCTGGAACAACTTGTCTCACCTGTCCACAAGCGCTCAACATCAAGGCTAAACCAAGCACATAGATCCATATGCGATGTTTCATGAACAACTCCATTCAAGGTTTGAGGATCCAATTAAAGAAGATTGGATCCTCGTTGTCAATTGTTAGTTCGAGAAAGTGAGCTGAGCAGACCAGTCAGCCTGAACTATCATCTCGCTGGCTTCCCAAACCCAAGCCATTGCCTGCTCCTCGCTAACACCTTCAGGGAGAGAATTGAACTTGATGCCTCCTCCACCGCCACCTTCTCCGGATTCCATGTAGGTCGTAAACTCAACCCCGGGATGAGTCAACGCGAGTTGTTTCTGGGTTGCAAGCACACCAGCTTCCGTCATTAAACCGCCATCGCGATCAGCTTTGAGCGTCTCAAGCGTAAGTGTTGCCTTGGCTGGCAAAACTTCGTTCACCTGCAAAGGAAAACTTAAGATGTAGCAGCGGTTTTCTTGGTCGAGAATGCCAGGCTTTTTCGCATTCACAAGCAGGATGCTGGTATTCGTGATCTTTGATTGACCAAAGCTCAGCTCTGCATAAGGCATCCATTGCGCATTACTGGGCAAATCAATGCAAATTTCAGCAGTGACAAAGGCATGGTTAGCTTCATAGGAAACCAATTCTGCGGATGTCACTTTTTGTGGGCTGTCAGCATTTGCGGACATGGTGGTCAATAGTACGCCTAAGCCCAGGGCACAAATTGCGATCAAAAAAATTATTGGTAGTTTCGTTTTCATTTTTTCCTCTCATTTTGAATGCTTTTTGTTTTTCTGTTTACCTAGACGATTTCTCTAAGAAAAAAGTTATCAGTCCGGTGCCCAAAAAACATCCGTAGTCGTCCGATCATGAGAAACGTAGGCATCCGTCAGAACAATCGTCAATACTCCTATTGGGGTGTTCTCACAGAAAATGGATTGACTCATTGTTTCGGGCTCAACAGCAGCAAACCCAACTCCACCTGAACTGTAGCCCTTACAGTTTTGGAGCGAAACGCTCAGATTGGAAATCTTACCGCCTAAAGAGAAGTTGAAACTGTAGCCATTCTTGAATGCAGTTATCTTGTTCAACCTCACCGTATCACCGGCGAATAATACGGATTGATTGACATCAAATATCTGACCACTTTGCGGGTTTTGCCCGACATCGACCATGAACTCAGCCCATTCGTCTCCTTCAACGGGTTCAAATGACTTCGACTCTGTTGAAATCTTGATCGGGAAAGTAACTCCCGCTGAACTGAACTGAATTGCCCAGGGGAAACGATCCACACCATAAGCAAAGTCTGACCCGGTCGTTGCACCATCAGGATCTGTGAACTCAACAGGTTTTCCATCTGCATCCGTAATGGTGAGATCAGTCCGGATTACAGTCCACCCAGTTGGCCTGCGAGTCACTTCGGTGCCGATCAAAATATAACTATCATCGGTTTTGACAACCCTTCCGACTTCAATATAAATATCTGCGAACGACTCTTGTTCAGTTAGGGCGATTGTTTCTTCAACTTTTGGTGTGGTTTCTTCCAAAGGATAAACAATTTTCGAGCCTAAATCATGGTTAATTGTGACTGGTATGATCCAATCATCAGGAACATTACCGATCACAGTGCCCGGTATGCAGGCTAAGATCAATTCAAAAGAATTGACAGAATCTGGGATTGGGCTTTGGATGCTTTGGATTGTTCCATCGGGCAAGCGAATTTTCTCTGGCTCAATGCATTCCTTCTGGTCAGGACCAAACACATAATCCGAGTTGTTCAATCCTGAAATGTTGTAGCGCAAAGCAGTTTTCTCGGATGTGAATAAGGCATCGTAAACAGTAACCGTCACACCATCTTTGGTTTGAGAGACAGGAAAACTAAGTGTGCGTACAGTCTCTTCTGAGCTGACCGTGCCAAACCCGTCTACAAAGCCCAATAAGCTGCGAATTCTGGCATATACATCAGTAGGTCCGATGGCAAAAACGACAACAAAAAGAAGTGCAACCATTGCCAAGCCGAATTGCCAGGCAGGAATACGGCGTCTGTTCCAATGTGGATTAGGTTTTGTTCGATGCAATTCCTTTGTTAGTCGCGACTCAAGAATTGTTACAAAAGAATCCCTGGGTGCAAGTTGATCCCGATTCCATGAAAATTTGCTTGCAATGCCATTAATTTCTTTGTCTAAATTTTTCTTCATATTAGTCCTCCAGTAATACTTCCATCTTACGAAGTGTCCGATAGATATCCCTCTTGATCGTAGACTCCGGTCGCTTTAATACTTGCGAAATTTGTTTGAAAGTTAGCCCAGAGTAATACTTAAGGAGAATTAGTTCACGTTCTTTCTCATCCAAAGTACGCATCAAATCATTGATAAGAATCGGGATATCATCACTCACACCCTGCGGATTTGAAAATGTTTCGATCTGCAAATCATCCTCAAGCTCAACCTCCTGACTTCTTCGTTTTGCTCGAAAGAAGTCCATGGTCTTGTTTCTGGCAATGGTGAATATCCAGGCTGTAAACTCTTCAGGCTTCCTTACTTGGGAAATCGAAACGAAAGCTTTGATAAATGTCTCAGAAGTTAGATCTTCCGCTTGTTCATAGTTTCTGACCAAACCGAGAATATAGGCAAAGACAGGTTTGATGAACAAGAGATAAATTCCTCGAAACTCGGCAGGGTCTTCCTGACAGATGATTACTAGCTGCTGGAGGTTGTCTGCATCAGTCTTTCCAGCGGATTCAAAGTTGTTATCGGTTGAAATTTTATTCATACTTGTATGACGAGATTCAAGATAAAAAAGTTATATCTGCTTTCTTATTTATACCTTCTGTTCAGGTAGATTTAGGGGAGACTTATTAGAGGATTTCTAATTTGCCGATCGTGTCGGATAATGCAACTTTTTTCTGCAAACTCATTTTTCAAGATACCTGTCGGTCCCAAATGCCAGATTCAGATCAGTGCAAAATGGTCTTCCCGTCCGCCAATTTTCACTGGCTTCCAACCTGGCGCTTGGGTTTTGTCATTCTGAACGCGTTGAAGAATCCCGAAGATCCCAACCCGTCGTATAGGGCTGCCGGGAGTTATCGCAGGAAGAGCAAAATCTTTCGTGATCGCTCAGGTGAGCCGGATCGCGTGCGTCAATCCGGCGAACATCAGGGATTCGGGGCAACATTTGTGATGGCGAAAAATATGCCGGCGGCGAAGAATTCGCCGCCGGGACGCAATTCAAAATGCGTCCTAACCAGCCAAAACGAGGGAAAAAAGCTCTGCCGAAAATTGCTTCCAACCCAAGCTGCCGCGAACATGTATAATTTGGGCAATGGCACAGTCTCACTACCCGCCTCGCCAAAAATGTCTGGCTTACAACGGCATCCTCGCGGTTGTCCTGCTTGCTCTGATTCTTTTTCTGCTTATCAGCGGCTCAACCTCCCAACAAAACCGCGTCGCCATTCCCGCGGTCATCCTTGGCTTGCTGCTTTTGCTGCCGCTCATCCTGGTGGTATATCGGATCTTCACGGTTTTGACCACGGTCTACACGCTTACCCGCGACTATCTCGAAATCACCTGGGGCCTACGGCGCGAACTCCTCCCTATCGCGCAAATCGATTGGCTCCATCCCGTTACGGATTTTGAAACACCGCTTCCGTTGGGTTTTACGCTAATGCATGGTTCCTATTACACAAAAAAAGCCGTCAAAGGCTTGGGAGAGACCCTTTTTATCGCCACCGCTCCTGAACAGATGGTTCTGATCAAGCAAGACGCGCGTTTTTTTGTGATTTCGCCCGAAGACGCCAAAGAGTTCACGCGTGAATTTGAGCAATTTTCCCAACTGGGAAGCCTCCAGTCCATCCAACCGGAATCTGAAAATCTGCGCATGCTCTGGCAGCGTGTTTGGGCTGACCCTTGGGCAAAGCGCCTGCTTTTTGCCGGCGCGGTCAGTCTTGCGCTGGTCATTCTTACCAGCCTGCTGATCAGCATGCTGCAGCCTCAGATTGTTTGGGTCAGCATGGAAAGGGTTCCGGCTTCGAGGGCGATGCTCATGCCGATTCTCGCGCTTCTTTTTGCTCTAACCAATACCTTCGCGGGCCTGGTGCTTTTTATTCAGGGACGTCTTGCCGCCCTGATTCGCAACCTGATCTGGGCGTGGACTATTTTGGTGAATCTGATCTTAATAACAGCGCTCATCTTTATGGTTTTTTGAATCAAAATGCTCCCCAAAAAGACCCCAAAAAAAATTGAAAAAAGACCATTATGCTATAATCTATATCCTGACGGGGTGTCATTACACGCCGCGATAACCCTATGAGAACCAAGCGCACCTTACCAATTGACTATCCCCGGAACCTTGCGCGCCTGCTGTTTGGGTTGGTTGTGGTCTTTTTGATGGCGGGGTGCGGCATGGGCGGACGCCCGCAGGTTTTTCCTGAAAACTCCGCCTCGGATGGAGATTCAACCGCCACCCAGAGGCCTACGCTGACGCTCACGCCGACCCCAACCGAATTGCCCTGGCAAACTTTTGAGATGCCCACCGGCAGCGACCCGACCCCGGCGCCAATACAGGCGAACCGCGTTGCCTTGCCGGAGGGAACCAAAGTCTGGCTGCTGCTGGGCGCTGAAGACCAAAAACCCTCCCGCGGACGCACCAACGCCATCCACATCCTGCTGGTCAACGAACGTCTCTCCAAAGCCAGCATCCTTTCCATCCCGGGCAGCCTCTTCGTCTACCTGCCGGGCAGCGGCATGGGGCGCCTCAACACGGCCTATCCGCTGGGAGGGATCAAACTGGTGTCAGACACGTTGGTATACAACTTTGGTTTACGTCCCGACCGCTACGTTGTGGCGCACGAAACCGAGTTTGTCTGGCTGGTTGACGATCTTGACCGGCTTGAAGTGAGCGTCTTGTTTTCGATTCGCGATGACTGCGGAGGTTTGCCAGCCGGACTTCACAGCATGGATGGAAAAAAAGCCTTGTGCTACGTTTCTTACCGCGGTGATGACGAAATTTCGCGCGTCCGGCGCCAACAGCAGGTTTTGCAGCTGCTCTACACCAAACTGGTTCAGCTGGGAAGGATGGCAAAACTGTCGGTCATGTATGCTTCTTATCATCAGCATCTGGACACCGACATCAGCCTGCTCGATCTGCTCTCCCGCGTTCCCCTGGCTTTGCGTTTGGGAGACCCCGCCCGCGTCAAAGGTTTCGTTTTGGGCTGGGAGCAGCTGGATGAATGGGAACTGCCTGACCAAACCCGCACCAAAGTTTTGCTGCCAAAACCAGAAAAACTGGCTCTGTTTGTCGATCAGGCGGTTGAAGCGATCAGCGAACCTTCGGCGCTGAACGCGGTTGTGCTCACCTACGAAGTCCAACTCACGCAGGTGATCGGTAGCACGCGCACATCCGAAGCCCGGCTGACGGAATTGGCGAGACCCACCAACACACCGACCGCCACGGTGACGCAGCCGGTCGGTTCGGCAACAATACCGCCAACGCCAGCGGGCGCCACCCCCGTTCCGACCGGGACCACGCCGCAGCCAACATCTACCCCGGATCGCCCGTATCCGACCGAGACGGTTCCGACAGCGGCAATTATTGGAACACCACCCTATCCTCCCTAATGGATAGGCATGAGAAAAAATGAAAGAAAACAAGAAAAAAATCATCAGTCTCATCAGGATCGTAGCGGTCTTTGCGATGCTGTTGACTTTTTTTGGCTCCAAATCTGCCAAATCTGCCAACACCTTGTTTTCTGAGCGCAAACGCACGGTAAAAATCGAAGCCGACTACACGCTCTACGAGTGGTGGCTGCTTTCGTGGAAAACCTCCGAAGTCGTCTGCCAGGTCTATACCGAACATGAGAGCTGGCCCGATTATTCCGAAGTTCTTTATTATTGCGGCTCCGCCATCCAAAAACAGTGGATGGAGACCAAACCCTGCGACCCCTATGAGGAATGTCAGGGGCTCTATCTGCATCTTGCCAGTGTCACCCCTTCGCAGCGGGAGGTAGAAGTGAACCTCCCCTCTCCAGAAGTTTATCTTTCTGTGGTCGGCTGCAATAAGGAACCTGACCAAAACACCTGCACCAGCCTGCCTTACCTGCGCTTCAACGCCTACGAACCGCTGCCGAACGAAAGCATCATCCAGATCGTCGGCATCTACAACGGTATGGGCTTCAGCTGCCCGGGCGGGGTGTGCGATTTGCCGCTCAATCCCACCGGCAGAGACGGCATCAAGATCGATTTTTGGGCGGAATCCAGTTATGGCGACGCCAGCGAAGTCTATTCCGCCCAGGTCCGTGTGATCCCCTGGGGTGATTTTGCCAACCCCGATACGCCTTCGATCGACAAACCAACCTATTATGTGGACGTCCTCAGCTCTCAATGGCTGGGAGAAGGCAAATCGACCTGTTCCGACATTTGGCAGTCATTCCTGCCCATCGATGGTCCGCCCTCCTGGCTGCGCACGCCCCAACTGGCAGAACAGCTCGAAACCGACCGGGAATATTATCTTTTGGCGGGGGTCCTCATCCAGCAAGGGGCGGTCGATGCCAGCCAATGCCCGATGGGCGGGCTCGAAAGCAACGGCGCGGCAACAGTCTGTGGGATGCAGGCTGCTCAGACGCTCGTGGATCAGTGGCAAAATCAGTTTAATTCCGAAATCATTCAGGTCGCCAACCAAACCGGCGTTCCCGCCCAACTGATGAAAAACATTTTCAGCCGTGAAAGCCAGTTTTGGCCCGGGATCTATCAACGTGTCTACGAAGCCGGCTTGGGTCACCTGAGCGATGTCGGTTCAGACGCGGTATTGCTCTGGAATCCGAGTTTTTATGCCCAATTTTGCCCCCTGATCTTGAGTGAACAAACCTGTCAGCGCGGATTTGGCAACCTTGACAAAGAACAGCAGCAAATGCTGCGGGGGGCGTTGGTCCAAAAAGTAAACGCCGCCTGCCCTGACTGTCCAGTCGGGATCGACCTGGAACAAGCCAATTTCAGCATCAGCATTTTTGCCCGCAGCATCCTTGCCAATTGCGAACAGGTGCGTCAGATCCTCTACAACAACACCGGGAGACAGCCCGGACAGTTGGTGAGTTATGAGGACCTGTGGAAGTTCACCTTGCTGAACTATACCAGCGGCGCCGGCTGTCTGGGCAATGCCATCCAGCGCACCATCAATAACGGCAACCAGATCACCTGGGAAAACATTGCCTACAACCTGCAGCCTGCCTGCCGGGCTGGGATCAACTATGTGGAGGATGTTGTTTCGATGCCGGCCGTGGAAGAAACGAAAATTGAGGATCTGCTCGTCAACCCCACCAACGCGGCTCCGATTAGCCCCATCTCGACCCTACCCAATGTGATCTATCCGACCTCACGCCCCAACACCACCCCGACCCCGCCAACCCCCTACCCGTAAGCCCACCCAAGAACCTAACCAAGAGTCTACACGGGAACCCACCTGGGAGCCTACCTGGAAACCTGCCTGGGAGCCTACCCGTGGACGCCGACCGTCATCACCCTTGATCCCTCAACCCCACGCCCTGTTCTTTGATAACATCATTTCGTGCTTGCGGCAAAGATATAAAGACAGCCTAATCCACCCTTTGAGGCAATGTCTTTCAACATCATTCTCTTGGTTTAGCTTGTCAAGTAAATTTCACCCTCTCAATGGAGCAACATTTTCTTTTATTACTTGTATAATATAGGAAAAAGATCCGAATTTGGATCTTTTATTCCACCAACGTGGGGTCAATTTCTTGACGATGAGGATAAATCTTTATTTGAACTTAGTGTGTAATTTGTAGAGTGATACAAATCTACAGTTAATATATAACAAGTTATCGTTTGTGTCAACTGTTTTCAAGGAGAAAAAATGGACCAGGACTATTACATCGGATTAGACATGGGAACAAACTCAGTTGGTTTTGCTGTGACTAACTCCCACTACGAAATTTTAAAATCCCACGGGAAATCCCAGTGGGGAGTTCGCTTATTTGATACTGCCAAGACGGCTGCAGACCGGCGGTTTTCCCGCACCAACCGACGCAGAATTGAACGCAGGAGACAGCGAATAAACCTTCTCCAAGAAATTTTTGCGCCTGAAATCGCTAAAATCGATCCAGGTTTTTTCCCACGGTTAAACGATAGTTTTTTTATACCAGAAGATAAATTGGAGTATCAAACCAATACGATTTTCAACGATCCTACCTATACCGACAAAAATTATCACCAAGACTATCCGACAATTTACCATCTCCGTCAGGAACTCATGGAAGACCAAACACCTCATGACGTTCGTTTGGTCTATCTTGCCCTCGCTCATATTTTGAAAACCAGAGGTCATTTTTTGTATTCAGATTCAGGCGAATTTAAGTTAGGTGATCAATATGCAAACGTGTTTAATAATTTGATCTTACTCCTGGATGAAGTTCTGGAAATTCATATTCCGGAAACACTTGCCCAGCAATGGCATGAAATTCTGACTGATCGGTCTACAAAAAATCTGGAGAAACAAACTCAGTTATTAATAACGTTGGACCGAAAAGATCCCCAAATCAAAAATCTGGCAAAATTGTTGACTGGCTACGAGGCGAAATTCACGGACCTGTTTGGGGAACAATATAAAGAGGCTGGAACCACCAAAGTAAAGCTCAGCAAAGTTGAAGAGGATACACTGGATCAACTTCGTTCCACCCTCGAGGACGATCATTTTGAATTGATCTTGGCTGCCAGCGCATTCTACAACCTCGTTCGTCTCGAAACTTTGCTTCAGGGAGCAGATTCACTTTCCCAAACCAAGATCAACATCTATGAAAAACACGGTAAAGACCTTAAACGTCTTAAAAGCGTTTTCAGAAAATATGTCTCTCAGGAAGAGTATCATTATTTCTTCTCAAAATCAGCAAAAGGGCTTGATAATTATGTTGCCTACTCGGGATATCACACGGTCAAAAAAGTAAAGCATCCGGTTCTTCAAAAATGCAATCAGGAAAGTTTCCTGGACTATCTAAAGAAAACAATAAGCCGCTTTCCTCAGGAAATTCAAGCGAACAATGATGTTGTTGAAATCTTAAACGAAGTCGAAAAAGGCACTTTCCTCCCAAAAATTACGGATAAAGACAACAGCCTTATTCCTCATCAACTTCATCATGCCGAACTTCAGCTTATTCTCCGAAACGCTTCAACATACCTGCCGTTTCTCAACGAAATTGGATCCGATGGTTTCACCAAGGCGCAAATGATTTCTCTGATTTCAGATTTTCGGATCCCGTATTATGTTGGTCCACTCAATCCAGCTCACTCGATCCAAAAAAGCCCAAATTCCCGCTCCCACCACGCGTGGATCACAAAACTTGTGAATGAACCGGTCCGTCCCTGGAATTTTAATCGCGTGGTCGATGTGGAACAATCTGCCAGCGACTTTATTGCCAATCTAACCAACAAATGCACCTATTTAATCGGTGAAGATGTGTTGCCGAAAGAATCACCGATATACGCGAAATACAGCATCCTAAACCTACTTAACTCTGTAAAAGTGAAAGGTGAACGGCTCGAAACAAGCTTAAAACAGAAAATATTCCGGCACTTTTTTCTCGATCCTGATCGCAAGCGAAAAGCAACTAAGAAAGCCATTGCCGATTTTATAAAGTCCGAAACGGGCTCGAATATCATGGAAACTGACATCGAAGGAATGGATTTGGAAATTCCAGGCGAGATGAAAGCTGAAAAATTAATAGAAAAAATTGCTCCCGGCAAATTGACCGCTGAGGAAAAAGAAACCATCGTTCGTCTAATTACAGTATTTCCTGATTCATTCAAAATGATTTACACGCGTCTCAGCCGTGAATTGGATAAAAAGTTAACACCGCAGCAAATCACCCAACTTTCGCGCTTAAAGTTTACCGGTTGGGGCAGGTTTTCGGAGCGCTTTCTGGATGGGATTGAAGCGCCGAATGAAAAAGCGGAGTTTAAAACCATTGTCGATTTAATGTGGGAAGAATCCCTGAATCTGCAGGAAGTTTTGTCATCGCGTTATCTCTTTAAGGATATCGTTCAACAAATCAATGACGATCTGATCGGAAGCAGCCGCTCGTTTTCCTACAATGCCATTGAGAATTACCCGGTTTCACCAGCGGTCAAACGAATGGTTTGGCAGGCAATCAGAATAATTAAAGAGCTGATTAAAGTGAATCATGGCAAAGCGCCATCCAAGATATTCCTTGAGGTTGCGCGGGAGGAAGGCGAAAAAGTCAGAACAAAATCGCGGAAGACTCAACTGCTCGAGTTATACAAAGATCTCAAAAAACAGGAAGAAAGTTTGTATTCTGATCTTAATGACCGGAGTGAAGCGGAACTCAGAAGCAAAAAACTGTTCTTGTACTTTACCCAGTTAGGCAAGTGCATGTACACCGGTGAGCGAATATCGGTTGACAGCCTCAACAATAAGGGCGCCGATGGCCATGATATTTACGATATCGACCATATATATCCCCGTTCGGTGACCAAAGATGACAGCCTATTGAATAATCTCGTCCTGGTTAAGAGTTCCGCGAACCGAGACAAAGGCAACGAATATCCAATCGCAGAACCCATCCGCACTGCCCGCAGAGGATTTTGGGCACAATTAAAAACCTCTGGTTTAATAACTGAAGAAAAATTCCGCCGGCTTGTCAGGCAATCTCATTTGTCCGAAGATGAATTGGCAGGGTTTATCAATCGTCAATTAGTTGAAACCCGTCAGGCAGCCAAAGCTGCGGCAGATTTGATCAAACAATTTTTACCTGAAACTCGCCTGGTATATGTAAAAGCAGGCCACGTCAGTGATTTCCGCAACCGTCAGAGCGATTTCCGATTCCCAAAAATAAGGGGAATGAATGACCTCCATCATGCCAAAGATGCCTATCTCAATATCGTAGTCGGAAACGTATTCGACAGCAAATTTACCAACAACCCCTTAAACTTCATTCGAAAGTCGAATTCCGAAAAACCAAAATACAATCTCGCGCGTATGTATGACTTCACGGTTAAATCTCCGGATGGGGTGCTCGCATGGCAACCCGGAGAAACTGGAACAATCGCTGTCATAAAAAAGATGATGACTCGCAATAATATTCTCGTCACATATCAGACCCATCATCAGCACAGCGGCAGGAATGGCGGGATTTTCAATCAGACAATTTTGCCAAAAGGCCAGGGACAATTCCCCATCAAAACCGCCGACTCGCGCCTCACGGGTCAAAGCGGAATTGACAAATATGGCGCCTATACCGATGAAACCGGGGCAACCTTCTGTTTGGTCGAACATCAGCAAGGCAAAAAGAAAGCGCGAACAATTTTATCGATTGGCTTGGGATGGTATCTGACCCATCCGCTTAACGAGGAAGCCTTGCAAAACTATTGCCTTGAAACCCTTAGGCTTCAAAATCCGAAAATCTTGATAAAAGATATTCCGTACAACACCATCATTTCCATGGACAGTTATCCCCTGCGGATTCTGGCAAAAACAGGCACAAGCCTGAAAGTTGCCAATACAATTCAACCTATATTTTCAGCAGAGCTCGAACCTGTCATAAAAGAAATGTTCTTTCAAATTAATAAAGAAACTGTGGAAGATGAGCAGGCTGTCGTGGGAGAAGAATTTATCAAGGCTGATTTTCTCAGGCTCTATGATGCTTTTATTGAAAAGCTTGGCAATCCTCCTTTTTCCAGGCTTTCCGCGTACGCGAATCAGGCTTCAAACATCAAACAGGGTCGCCAAAAATTCCAGGAACTTACGGTCAAAGAACAGGCAAAAGTGCTCAATCAGGTTTTGACGCTGTTCCTCTGTGATTCTCGCCTGAGTGATATCTCTCTGATCTCTCCACTAAAAAACGGGAAGCCGCAAAACACTCAAGCGGGGATGATAACCATTGCTCAAAACCTTCCATGGGATAAAAAAGAATTCAGCATCTGTTATCAATCGGTGACAGGTCTTTTTGAAAAGTGGGTGAAAGTGAGTTAGTCATGACCTGGCGGACAGTTTGCGTTACTGAGCCAGCCAAACTCGAATTGAAGTTGGGTTATTTGGTTGTGCGTGGTGAGGCGGTTGCCCGCGTCAGTCTTTCTGAGATTGGAATGCTTATCGTTGAGAGCACACAAGTCGCAATCACGTCGGCTTTGCTTTGTGAACTCTCAAAACGCAAGATTAAAGTGATATTTTGCGATCAACAGCATAATCCTTATGCTGAATTAGTGGACTATTATGGAAGCGCTGATTCCTTGCGTCGTTTACGAGAGCAGCTTGCCTGGTCCAAAGAGTTGTGCCAAAAATTATGGAGAGAAATTGTCAAAGAAAAAATATCCCAACAAGCTGCTCTCCTTAAAGAAAAAGGACATTTTGAAGAAAATAACATGTTGTTGGAATACCGAAGCAAAGTGGTTGAAAACGACGCGACCAACCGTGAAGCGCATGCCGCCAAGGTATATTTCAATTGTTTGTTCGGAAACGAATTTTCACGCAAAGATGACTCAGTTGAAAACGCGGCATTAAATTATGGATATAGCCTTTTGCTCTCCTGTTTCAACAAAGAAATTGTTTCAAGGGGATACCTTACTCAACTGGGTTTGCATCATCAGAACACTTTTAACCAATTCAATTTCTCCTCAGATCTAATGGAGCCCTTTCGCCCGCTTGTTGATCGCTGGGTTTTGGTAAATAAATTTGATCAGTTTAATAAAGAAGAGAAACACATCATGCTGGGGATATTGAACTCGATAGTGGAACTTGGAGGCACAAAACAGAATTTAACACAGGCAATCAATTTATATTGTTCAAGTGTATTCAGGGCGTTGAATCATGCAGATCCATTATTAATTGAGTTTTATCAATGCGTCGATTCATGAGGATCATCATTTTCTTTGACTTGCCGACCGAAACAGCGGCACACCGCCGGGCGTACACAAAATTTCGTAAATATTTGATTACATCCGGATATCTTATGATGCAAGAATCGGTTTATGTCAAATTGTGCCTGAATAATTCCGTGGTCGAGTCTGCGCTAAAAAATTTAAAAAAGAACAAACCCAGACAAGACTTGGTCCAGGCGCTGACGATCACGGAACGACAATTTGCCTCGATTGAATATCTGGTTGGAGAGAAAAAAACAGAATATCTGGATACGGATGAAAGGTTGGTTTTTTTTTGAGATTGGTTCATGAATCGTTGGAAAATCCCATATTCACGGACGATATCAGATGCAGTATCCTTGTTTTAGAAAATCCCCGCCAGTTTTATCAGATCGTCAGGGAACTCGCGGCTCAATTGGAGAATGACCAGGGATCTTTCGTTTTGTCGCATGAAATGAAACCACAAAAACTCTCCAGATATATCCATTTCATCACTGATTTCCCTTTTCTTGATTTTAACCCCCGTAAGGTCCTTACCGGTTTATACAAACAGCTAAGCGAGGCTGTGGTTGAGAATGATCGAATTGACCGCATTCAAAGTTTGTTGGATGAATTAGCTGTCGAGATGAAAAAAATTGCTCCAGAGAGTGAAACAGAGCTGGACGAAATTGAAACTCCGGGATGGAACGAAGTTTTTAAATTTTTTAACCTCCAGTTTAGAACGGAACATTTAACCGCGGAGGAGGCCTTGAGTGATTATTTTCGGATCATGCGGAAATATTGTGGTTATCAGATTTTTGTCATTTTGAATAGTTTAGGCTTTCTGAATATTGAAAGTCTCCGACTGCTGATTCGGGATGCGGAATACGAGAACATACAATTGCTCTTTCTGGAAGATCATGTCCAGGAGGAACATCAAAAAGTATCTCACCAAACCCTGATTGTTGACCGAGAATTCTGTGAAATTTTGATTAACCATTTATAATCATGACATCACTCGAAGATATATGCCAATCCTGTGGAAAGTGTGCCACAGCCCCCAGATTTGGGGTTTGAGAGGTGTGTAATCATTTAGAGTGATCAAACCTTTTTCACGCAGGTAATCTCAAGAATGGGTTTGAGAGGTGTGTAATCATTTAGAGTGATCAAACTGGCTGGAAAAGCCTTCTGGGAGATCGGGGTTTGAGAGGTGTGTAATTATTTAGAGTGATCAAACGATCATTCTGTTGATCAGGTTCTTCGACGGGTTTGAGAGGTGTGTAATTATTTAGAGTGATCAAACACTATAAAGATAAAAGAAGTAGCAGTAGTGTTTGAGAGGTGTGTAATTATTTAGAGTGATCAAACCCAGGTGCGGTTCGTCCTGGAGGAGCACCAGTTTGAGAGGTGTGTAATTATTTAGAGTGATCAAACTGATGGAAATGCTGTCCGACCCGAACAAGCTGTTTGAGAGGTGTGTAATTATTTAGAGTGATCAAACAGCCTTCGATGTCGTCCGCCGTCACCGGCGGTTTGAGAGGTGTGTAATTATTTAGAGTGATCAAACGTATGCAATAATTGCATATTGTACACTGCGGTTTGAGAGGTGTGTAATTATTTAGAGTGATCAAACTGGATGGATTGGTCAAAGCGGGAATAAGGCGTTTGAGAGGTGTGTAATTATTTAGAGTGATCAAACAACCACTGTGGGCGGTGGCTCGATATGCCGGTTTGAGAGGTGTGTAATTATTTAGAGTGATCAAACACGAGATTGCGGGTGGGTTGTACTCGTACAGTTTGAGAGGTGTGTAATTATTTAGAGTGATCAAACTTGTAACTGACGTGTAACCTTTTTGTAACTGTTTGAGAGGTGTGTAATTATTTAGAGTGATCAAACTTCTGGCAATCCACGAAATGACCAAAGCTGTTTGAGAGGTGTGTAATTATTTAGAGTGATCAAACACGTCTGCAGTCATCATTTAACTCCTTCAGGTTTGAGAGGTGTGTAATTATTTAGAGTGATCAAACACCCAGACCGTCGACCTCACCTTTGACCGCGTTTGAGAGGTGTGTAATTATTTAGAGTGATCAAACAAGGCGCCGACGCGGTCAATTCAAACCGCGGTTTGAGAGGTGTGTAATTATTTAGAGTGATCAAACACACTGGTAGGCGTCCTGTCTCAGTTTTGCGTTTGAGAGGTGTGTAATTATTTAGAGTGATCAAATCTGACTGGGGCAGATTGGCACATTATTCATTTACCAAGACGATTCAATGCATTACAAGTGGGCTTGAGGGGGTGGCTCCGTGCTATAATCTCCCCTTGCAAAGGAAGCGCACATGTATCAAAAAGTAATTTTCCCCTTCACCGCCATTGTGGGTCAGGAACGCATGACTCGCGCCCTGATTCTCAACGCGGTGGACCCGCGCATTGGCGGCGTTCTCATCCGCGGCGAGCGCGGTACCGCCAAATCCACCGCCGCCCGGGCTCTGGCAGCCTTGCTGCCGCCCATCCAGGTCGTCTCGGGCTGCCGTTTCAACTGTGACCCTGCCAAGCCGACCACCTGGTGCACCGAATGCCAGGAACGCTTTGTCGGCGGCGAAGATCCTTTGCCCCACGAAACCGAAGCCACCCCTTTCATTAACCTGCCGGTTTCCGCCACCGAAGACAGGGTTGTCGGCACGCTCGATATCGAACGCGCCATCCAAAAAGGCGAACGTCATTTTGAACCCGGAGTGCTAGCAAGCGCCAACCGCGGCTTGCTCTACATCGACGAAGTCAACTTGTTGGATGACCATGTGGTGGACATTCTGCTCGATTCTGCCGCCATGGGCACCAACGTCGTCGAACGGGAAGGAATCTCCTTCAGCCACCCCGCACGTTTCATTCTGGTGGGGACCATGAACCCCGAAGAGGGTGACCTGCGTCCTCAGCTGCTGGACCGTTTTGCTTTTTCGGTCGAAATCCACGGCATTTTGGACAAGGCTCAGCGCGTTGAGATCATGCGCCGCAACATCGCCTTCGAAGCCGACCCCGAAGGCTTCAGAGACCACTTTTTGCCGCAGGAACAGGCGCTTTCGGCGCAAATTGAACACGCGCGCCAGTTGGTAGAAGATGTCGCCTATACTCAGCGCGATCTGCTGATCATTGCCGACCTGACCTCTTCAATGGAAGTTGACGGGCACCGTTCCGATCTGGTTATCCTCAAAGCCGCCCGCGCTCAGGCAGCCTTTGACGGGCGCGACCATGTGACCCCCCACGATATTGCCATGGCTGCCGAGCTGGCGCTGCCCCACCGCGTAAAAGCCGGACCCTTCCGCAAGAGCGAAAACGGGATCGAAAACCTGAATGCCCGCCTGGCAGAACTGAAGATGCAGACCACTTTGGCACCGACCGAAGATGACCGCATCCCTGAGCCCGAAGACCCCGAGGAAGATTCTAAAAAAAAAGTGACACCCCCGGAGAAACCGAATCCGAAGACAACACCTTTGACCCCGAAATCCCGATCGTAGGCGAATCGCAGCAGGACGTCTTTGTCCAGCTCAACCCGCAGTGGTGGGAAGGCGGCAAGGTCGTAAAACCCGGTGAGACCTTCGAGCCGCGCCAACTCGACACACCGTTGGACGAGATGGTGCGCAAGCAAGGCGGCCGACGCTCCCAAACCATGTCGAAAACCCGCCGCGGACGCTACATCATGGCGCGTCCAGCCCCGCGGGACCGCTCGGACATCGCTTTTGACGCCACGCTGCGCGCCGCCGCGCCCTATCAGCGCCGGCGCAAAGCCCTGCGAGAAGAGCGCAAGGTTGCCTTCGCGATTCGCGGTGACGATTTTCAGAAAAAGGTGCGCGTCCGCAAGACCGCCAACCTGATTTTGTTTCTGGTGGACGGTTCCTGGTCTATGGCGGTTTCGGAGCGCATGAAAGCCACCAAGGCGGCAATTCTTTCCCTGCTGACCGACGCCTATCAGCGCCGGGACCGGGTCGGACTGGTGGTTTTTCAGAAAGACCGCGCCACGCTGGTGCTGGCGCCGACCAATTCGGTACTGCTGGCGCAGCGCGCGCTGGCAAACATCCCCGTGGGCGGCAAAACTCCGCTTTCCGCCGGATTGGAAATGGCTTGGGAAGTGATTGGGCGGGAAAAAATCCTCCACCCGGATGTGCAGCCGCTGCTGATCGTCCTCACGGACGGAGCGGGAAACGTGCCGCTGGTGCCGGGACGCCCCGTGGCGGAAGAGATGGCAGAGCTGGCGGGTATGTTTGACAACGAAAAAATCCACAGTGTTGTCATTAACATGGAACAAAAGGTCTTCGACAGCGGCCTCGCCCAGCGCCTGGCAGAAAACATGGGCGCGGTTTGCTATACCATGGACGATCTGCGCGGCGAGACGCTTTATGAGACCGTCCAAAAGGAAATCCTCGCCCCATCCGCTCCGACCTATCGCGAGCTGGGTTACAGCTCCGCGGGTTTGTAGGCAACTCAGGCGGGCAGCCCTGCGCAAGGTGCAGGCTTGATGGCGGGATGCCTAAAAATCTTAACAGTTCAGATCGGAAAAGTTTCGGGAAAACCAAAGCGCATCGGGTATAATCAAAAAAGAGGAAACTTATACGAAACAATGCCTATTTTAAAGCCTCATGCCTTTGAGTTTTTCAGTCACAGCCCCGAACAAACGCTGCGCGTTGGGGTTCGTCTCGGCAACATGCTGCAAAATGGTGATGTCGTCTGCCTGGAAGGCGACCTGGGTTCGGGCAAAACCACCCTGGTGCGCGGCATCACGCAAGGCTGGGGTTCCGCCGATCAGGTGAGCAGCCCGACCTACGTGATCGTCAATCAATATCGTCATCCCAACGGTTCGATCCTCTATCACAGCGATGCCTACCGGATTGCCCCAAACAACCTCCTCGACAGCGCTTTGCTGGAGGTTGATACGATGTTGACCAACGGCGTTTTGGTGATGGAATGGGCGGAACGGATGAAAGACAGTTTGCCCGCTCAAAATCTGTGGATCGAGATGGACTGGATCAATGACGAGCAGCGTCATCTCGTTTTCACACCCAATGGTAAACGCTATGAACAGCTCCTCAAAAAGCTGCAGCGGGCGTTGTTTGGAGCATGATATGTTAGTAGCGATCGATACTTCCACGCAATGGATCGGAATTGCCCTGTATGACGGCGCGCAGGTTCTGGCAGAACACATTTGGCGCAGTCAGAATTATCACACGGTAGAGCTAATCCCGGCAATTGCCGATATGATGGCGAAATGCCAGGTGAGCCCAAAACAGCTCACCGGCGTCGGTGTCGCTTTGGGCCCGGGCTCGTTTACGGGTTTGCGAATTGGTATGAGCGCTGCCAAAGGGCTGGCTTTGGGCAGAAACCTCCCTATCGCGGGGGTACCCTCCCTGGAAATTCTGGTTGCCTCCCAGCCGGGTTTGCGCCGTCCGATGATCGCCATGCTGCAGGTCGGGCGCGGCCGCTTTGCCTGGGCGCGGTTCCGCTACAAAAATCCACGCTGGGGTCAGATCACCGAAACAATGGTCGATGATATCAAAACCATTGCCGCGACGATCAGCTCTCCGGTCTATGTTGTTGGAGAAATGGCAGCCGAAGAACGGCAGATCATGGGCCGAAAATGGAAAACCTCGCAACTCGCCCCGGCATCGCTGTGTCTGCGCCGGCCTTCGGTGTTGGCGGAGCTCGCCTGGGAAAAACTGCAGGTGGGGCATTTTGATGATCATGCCAGCCTTTCCCCAATCTATGTGCACACACTGAGCAACGTTCCGGACTAAGGGATTACGTTCCATGACCCGGGATTATATCGTCCGACCAATGCGTCAGGAAGACCTGACGGCGGTCAGCGACATAGACGCGCTTTGTTTTGAGGAACCCTGGCCTCCGCGTTCCTTTGCTTATGAATTAACCACTACCTACAGCGTTTGCCTGGTTGCCGAAGGCGGCGACAAACAAATTTTAGGGGCGATTGTGGTCTGGGTGATTGTGGATGAGGCGCATATTGCCACCATTGCCGTCCATCCCGACCACCAAAATCAGGGCGTTGGCGCGGTTTTGCTGGCAGAAGGGCTCATTCGGGCGGCAGAACGCGGAGCGGTGATGTCGATGCTGGAAGTGCGGGTGAGCAACCAGCCCGCGCTCGCGCTGTATTATCGCTTTGGCTACCATTTGGTGGGCGTGCGGGAAAAATATTACCAAAATAATAACGAGGACGCCCTGCTGCTTAATTTGGATCAAATTGATTCTGACCGATTGCGGAACTTAATTGCCTTAAAAAGCGTCTAAATAAGAAATGATTTGGTAAAATCTAAGCCGAGTGTCTTATGTCCATCGAACAAAAATTAGAACGAATCAGAGAAGAAGTCTCCGTTTGTCGGCGCTGTGGGCTGGGAAAGGGAAGAACCAAATCTGTTCCCGGTGAAGGACCCGCGCAGGTTGAAATCATGTTCATCGGTGAAGCGCCGGGTTTTTATGAAGACCAGCAAGGCAAGCCCTTTGTGGGTCAAGCGGGCCAGTTTTTGGATGAGCTGCTGAAAGCTGCCGGTTTGAGTCGTGAACAGGTTTTTATCACCAACGTGGTCAAATGCCGTCCTCCCAGCAACCGCGATCCGCTGCCTGAAGAATTGAGCGCTTGCCAGGAATATCTTGACGAACAAATTCGCCTTTTGAATCCCAAGGTGATCGTCACGCTGGGCAGGATCTCGATGGGGAAATTCATCGAAAGAGGCCGCATTGGCATCATCCACGGCAGAGCCCATAACGTCGAAGGCAAAAAAGTTGTGACGATGTATCATCCTGCTGCCGCGCTGCATCAGCCGGCATTGCGCCAGACCTTGATTGAGGACTTTGCCCGACTGAAAAAATTCATTGGGGCAGGCGCGCCTTCCGCGCAAACCGACCGGGCAGTTGAAGGCGGTCCAGAACAAAACCCAATCCAAAAACAGACCAACGAGATTGGCGTCAGCCAAATTGATAAAAATTTTAAGAAAGAAGATTCATCCGTCAGGGTGTCGTCAGACGAGCCCATTCGAGAGGACTCCAAACCCGAATTACCGCCCGAACAACTCAGTCTTTTTTAAGAAACTGACCAAGACGAGGTAAAAAATGGTTAAAGAAGAATTGATTCAAGAGATACAACGAAAACGCGCCAATATCGCAGTAATCGGAATGGGGTATGTAGGTTTGCCGTTGGCGATCACCTTTGCCAACGCCGGGTTTAATGTCACCAGTATTGATTCGATTCAAGAAAAAGTGGATATGATCAATCGCGGTGAAAGTTATATTTCTGATGTCACCAATGCCCAACTGAGAAAGCATATCGACAACGGCAGGATCAGAGCAACCAGCGACTATTCCGTTTTGGCTGAGATCGACGCGGTTTCAATCTGCGTTCCCACGCCGCTGCGGAAAACCGGCGACCCGGACATGTCTTTCATCGCCAGTGCCTGCGATGATATCGCGCCGTATTTGCACCGCAGCATGGTGATTGTGCTTGAGTCCAGCACCTATCCCGGCACTACCCGGGAATTCGTTTTGCCAAAATTGATCGCCAAAAACAACCTGAAGGTGGGCGTCGATTTCTTTCTGGCTTTTTCGCCGGAACGGGTTGACCCGGGCCGCAAGGACTTTACCACTTACAATACGCCCAAGGTTCTGGGCGGGATAACCCCGGCATGCTCCGAGGTTGTCCGGGCGTGGTATGAGCAGGCGCTCGAAAAAGTGGTTGCCGTCTCTACGACCGAAGTCGCCGAAATGGCAAAACTGCTCGAAAACACCTTCAGAATGATAAATATTTCCATGGTCAATGAATTAGCCCAGATGTGCGACCGTCTGGACGTGGATGTTTGGGAGGTTATCGAAGCCGCGGCAACCAAACCGTTCGGATTCATGAAATTTACGCCCGGACCGGGTTTGGGAGGGCATTGTATTCCCATCGATCCGCTGTACCTTTCCTGGAAAATGAAAACCCTCAATTACACCGCGCGCTTTATTGAACTGGCTTCAGAAATCAACACCAGCATGCCGCGTTACGTTGTCACACGCATTCAGGACGCGCTCAATCGCTATAAAAAACCGCTCAATGGCAGCAAGGTGCTCATTTTGGGCGTAGCTTACAAACCGAACATCAACGACATGCGCGAATCGCCCGCTTTGGATATAATTCATATGCTGAGGGAAAAGGGTGCGATCGTGAGCTATCACGATCCCTACGTGCCCGAAATTGATCATGATAACATTCAGATGGCGTCGGAAAAAGATCTGCAGTCCAGTATCGAAGAAGCTGATTTGGTAGCCATTATCACGGATCATCAGAAATATGATTACAACATGATCGGCGAAAAAGCGCAGCTGATTTTTGATGCCCGCAATGCCATGAAGGATGTGCCAAAAATTGGAATGAAGGTGATTAAACTCTAATGACAGACTATGTTGTAACCGGCGCGGCTGGTTTTATTGGATCTCAGGTATCGCAAGCCTTATTAAACCAGGGACATCACGTTTTTGGCGTGGATAATTTTTCGGACGCTTATGATGTTCGCATGAAACATCACCGCCTGGAGGCACTTGCCGACCGGGAAGGTTTCAGTTTGCTCAAGGCAGATATTGCCGAAAAAGACGTCATCGCTCAGATCGCGGAGCGCTGCCCCCATCCGGCTGGGATCATTAACCTGGCTGCCATCGCGGGGGTGCGCGCCAGCACGACCAACCCCTGGATTTACCTTTTTACCAACACGTTGGGCACCCTCAATATGCTCGAATACGCCCGTCAGCAAGGCGTGCCCAAGTTTATTCTGGCTTCAACCTCCAGCGTGTATGGGGAAGACGGCACGCCGCCCCATTCTGAGCTCGCGCCGACCGATCATCCTTTGGCGCCCTACGCGGCAAGCAAAAAGGGAGCGGAAGCCTTTGCCTACTCGTATCACCATCTCTATGGGATCGATGTCAGCGTGGTCAGATATTTCACCGTCTATGGTCCTGCCGGAAGGCCAGATATGTCGATGTTCCGGTTTTGCCAATGGATCAACGAAGGCCGTCCGGTCACGATAACCGGAGACGGCAATCAGTCGCGGGGATTTACCTACGTTGACGACATCGCCAGAGGGACCCTGTTGGCGCTCAAAAATGTGGGTTATGAAGTCTTTAACCTTGGCGGTCACGATGTGATCACAATCAATGACCTGGTCAGCATGATCGAAGAGATCCTGGGTAAAAAAGCGCTGCGCCAGTATATTCCGGCACACCCCGCGGACGTTTACAGCAATGTTGCTGATGTTACCAAAGCGCGTCAGATGCTGGGATGGGAGCCGCGCGTCGGCTTGCGGGAAGGCGTGCGCAGTTTGGTGGACTGGTATCTCGAGAATCGCTCCTGGGCAAAGGATATCATCACCGACTAAACAGCGGTCCAGACAAACAAAGCCCTCCTTTTCGAATCAACTCGAACGCGGAGGGCTGTTTTTTTGGGGATGCGCGGAAAAATCCTGAAGAATGAAAACCGCTGCGGGGGTCACATCACTCAGTTGCGGAAACGACCCAGCCCCGCAAAGCGGCTTGCGCTCCAAGGCAGGATGAAGAAAATCTGCCCATACCCCGGGGCGCTGCCCAACAACAAACCTGGTTTAGTTTTCTTTTCCGGATCGCAAAAGCTCAAGTTGGGTTTCCAATTCGACCCGTTTCTCAACCCCAGCCTGATGGATTTCCTGCTGGATGTTTTCGACATAATCCGTGAGGCGTTTTTTCAGGTCTTGACCCGTAAACGGGGTCAGCAGCAACACCAGGGCACTGCCCATAACACCACCCAACAATGCCCCCGCAAACCAACTGGAAGTTTTACTCATTCTTTCCTCATTTCCGTTTTCATGACGGCTGGACTTGCCGCCGTAATATCTTGTTCTATCGATTATAAAGGATTTCAAACCTTTTTGAGACAGGCCATATATCACCTCAAGTAATCAGCGATCGCGGTCGTCGGAAAGATGAAATCCGGCTGCTTTTGCCTTATCTCTGCTTTAGCCTGACGTAACGCAGCAATTCCTCGAGGTAAAGGCGGTTGCTGAGGTCAAAGGAGGTCTGGTCGGAACTGTGTGGAGTGCCTTCTTTTTTGTCGGCAATTCTCGAAAACAACCTCATGAGCAAGCGATTGAAGATCCCCATTTTTTCATAGTTGATTCCGGAAAGCAGGTAGAAAAAATGGTCGGGTCGGGCTTCGCCCTTGTGGAAATTGGTTTTGTAAATCAGTTCTTGGTAGCTTTCTTTGCTTGGGGTAGCGCCGGTGGCAAAGACGACCCAGACTTTTTGAGGCTGCGCTTCGATCCAACGCTTTATCTTGCCAATTCCATTGATTTGACCCGCAAAAAGACCCGCGCCATAGACGATCAGCTCATATTTGTTCAAGTCTGAAGGCTCAAAAGTGGTCAGATCCGCAAGATCACATGCGAGCTCTTCGGCGATCCAGGTGGCATATTGTTTTGAAAAACCGGTTTTGGATTTGAAAAGGATGAGGACTTTTTTCATGCGTGGTCTCCGAGCTGTTAAAAACTTTTTTCCTGCTGATCGGTTTGTCTAATAGTTGACTGTCAGGTCCAGGTCTTTATAGAGGCTGGAGACTTCGTCGTAACCGTTGAATAACAGGGTCGGCCGTCGGCTGCTCTCACCGATCCGGATTTCGGTTGCCTGGCTCCAACGGGGATGGTCGACCCCGGGATTGACATTGGCGTAAAAGCCGTATTCGTTGGAAGCCAAAGTATTCCAAAATGTCGGCGGTGCTTCTTCCAGCAGGGTGATTTTGGCAATCGACTTGATGCTCTTGAACCCATATTTCCAGGGCACCACCAATCGGATCGGCGCGCCGTTTTGCTTGGTGAGCGGTTCATCATAGAGCCCGGTTGCCAGGATCGTCAGTTTGTGCATGGCTTCGTCCAGGCGCAAGCCCTCTGTGTAGGGCCAGGGATAAGATTTTAGCGAAACCTGGCCCGGCATTTCTTCTGGCCGCAGCACGGACTGAAATTGTACATAACGGGCGCTGCTCAGCGGCTTCACGTCCTTCAGAAGATTGTTGAGGCGAAAACCTTGCCAAGGCAAAACCATTGACCAGCCTTCCACGCAACGCAGTCGGTAAACGAATTCATCCACCGAGTAACGATCAATTAATTCCTCCACCGTCAAGGTTTGCGGGTTTTCGACCAAGCCGTCAATTTCTACCGTCCAGGGTTGGGTTTTGAAATCGCCCGTCAGGGATGAAACCTCACCTTTGGAAAGCGAAAACTCATAAAAGTTGACGAAATCCAGGACTTCTTCTTTGGCTGTTAAAACATCCTTCGAAGAATTGGAAACGGGAACGCTGCCAGCAGTCGGGTCACAGGCTGCCATCAGCAGGGCTGCCGATGTGATCCCGGCGGCACGCAAAAATTCACGCCGGTTCAGAAAAAGCTCTTTTGGGGTAACAACATCTTTGGGGGCTTGTTTGCTTGATGACATGCGGTACTCCTTTTCAGTGAATCTGTAAAGCTAACGGTAAGAATCCAATCGCTGGAGCAAACCATCGCCATAGATGGGCAGCTGGATATGTTTGGAAACCATGTGGTTCCACTGCTTGCCGGTGTTAATCAGGGTAACTTCGGTGTTTGTGTGGTTTTCAACTTCTGCCACAAGGTTTTTAATGGCAGGTGAGAGTTGTGACCATTCGGTCACACCTCGAACACTCGGGTCCACCTGCTCCGTAAAGGTCAGGGCAATTTGGTTGGCACCGTTCAACATGACGATCCGGTTGAGCAGGGAATAATCGATCGACTTCGCTTTGCGCCGGATCTGGTGTTTTCCGGTAATGGGGTCGATGATCGAGCTGTATTCCAGAATGCCCTTGGCTTCCATTTCTTCGACTGTATATTCTTCAACATCACCCATCGGACCGGTACCTTCCCGGGTGGGCAGGGCTTTGACACAAACGATCACATTTTCGACTTTGCGCCAGTTCAAGCCCACGCCTGCCACGACCGACGGCGCGGTGACGTCAACCGAAGTAACGTTGGGATATTCACCGTGGAAACGCGACAGGAAGGTACCTTGGGTGGCTTCTACAACGATTTTTCCCAGGTCTGCCAGGTGGTTAGCCAAAACGGGGATGTCTTCGAGATAAGGCTGCAGTTCAGGAATATCGCGAGCGATCGGGGCGACGCGCAGCGCGGCATGCGCCATAGCAATGCCGGTGCCGCTTTTGGTGCTGCCGATGGCGTTCATGTTGGCGCTGCGGCTTTCTTCGGCGATATTTTCGGGGGTAATGATGGGACAGCGCGGGTCAACCCGAACCTGCTCGGGAGAAAGGTGAAAATGATCAACCTCTTTCAGAAACTTGTCGGGGTCAACTGCCGTGCCGGGTCCAAGCCCAATGGGGCAGCCTTGCAAAATAAAACCAAGCGGGAGTTGGTTCAGTTTGATGTAATCTGAGCCAAAAAAGAGACCATGCTCTGGGTTGGTGCCGCCACAACCGCGAAAAACAGCCAGGGACTGATTACGAAAATTAAGCCAGGCACTGACCAAACCCTTGGCTTCATCTCCCCAAAAACCACCGACTACGACGTCTGCACTCATATTTGCTCCATACTGGATAGGTTGGGTACTACGTATGGATTATAACAGAATGCGTTTTCAATGTTTGACAGGAACGTTACAACGATGGTTAAATCTCATTGACTGAATCGGAACAGGAATCTTTTTGAATAGTCAGAACGCCGGCATAAGGCGGGATGATTTCGAGGCTCAACCGCGCACCGCCGATTTGCGGTCTGAGTTGTTCCCAAATCAGATAGTATTCTTCGTCCCATTCCTCCTGATATCGTTCCTGCAAAGCGCGCAAGTGCTTCTGGTCCCGGAAGAGGATGTCTCCGATCAAAATCCTGCCCTCAGGGTTGAGAAAGCCCAGTAGCCTGCTCAAAAAAGAGGCTTGATGAAGATAGGGGATATGATGAAAGGCATAGGTCATGACGATAAAGTCAAACCCGCGGCGCTCAAGCTGGCTGGGCAAGTCTGCCGCAAAGTCTGCCTGAATGATTTCCGCCCTGGGCATGCTGAGCCTTGCCGACTTCAGCATTTCTGCCGAAAAGTCAACCGCGGTCACTTGCTGCCCCGCGTCGTAGAAGCGTTTGGTAAGAATTCCGGTGCCCGCGCCAAGATTCAGCACGCTGGCTTGGGGCTTTGAGAGCACAATTTGAGCAACGGTGTTGAGCACGCGCTGGTAACCCGCAAACGGAAAAGCCTCGACGCCAACATCCTCATTGTAGCTGTCAGCCCACTGGTCAAAAATGGAAACATCGGTCATGGTTATCGATACCTCTGGAAAGTAACCTGGATTAATGGCTTGCGCTTGCCGAGCAGCGCCAAAGGCAAGAAAATCAAGCCCAGACAGCCGGTTTTGACCAGCGACCAGCCGCGATCGACTGATTGTACAGAAACGACGCGGTAACCTCGGGATTCCATGCGTCGGATAGCGCTGTTGGCAGCGGATTGACTGGAAAAGTATCGGATGGTTGTATGCGGCATTTTTTACCTCCTTTACTATCATAATCGCTGGTGATTGAGGTGACCATAGATTTTCTATTGTGCGGGTTTTCGCGCGATAACCATGGCGTGTTCGGAATGACTGATGTATTTGGGGATTTCACATAGATCTACCGAAAGATCGATCCAGGCTTGTTGGATTTCCTCGTTCTGGTTTTGGAGCGTGTAGTTTTGGGAAGCAGTGATGCCTTCCTGCCCAAAAAAGTGCAAAATTTCAAGGTCAAACTGGCGCATGAAAGGTAAAATTTCGTCTTGGTCGATAAAAAAAGCCCGAGTGAAGGCATCGCCTCCCCAGGATTTTTGTTGACGGACGGCATTGAGCCAGACTTCTTCGTTTGGGTCGACGATGATTTCCTGCCCTTCACGCAGCATGAAGAGGACTCCCGAAAACATCAGCAGGAAAGATGCGTAAAGGATCCCTCCTGGTTTCAACAGGCTCAGGGCAGCCCGCACAGCGTAGACGCGTTCGCTTTCTTCCATTAAATGGTAAAGCGGGCCCATCAGAAAGATATGGTCGAAGCTCCCGGAGAGCGTCTGGTTGATTTGAAGCGCGTCGCAAGCTATGGCCTTGAGATCCAGACCACGCTGGTTTGCCTGTTTGAGAGCGAGATCGATATTGCCTTGGGAAAGGTCGGTCAAGGTAACGCGATTGCCCTTGGCAAGATAATAAAGAGCGTAGCGTCCGGGTCCCCCGCCAATGTCAAGAATAGAGTCTGTGGGCTGGATGCAGCGGTCCATCATGCGCGTGGTGATGGCAAATTCGTAAGGGTGCCGCTCGAGCCTTTCCCATTCGAGCTGGGGGTTTTGATTGTAGAAATTTTTTACGATTTCCCTTGATTTGTCCATTTTCCAAATCCAAATTAAGGTTGTGCCAAGATTATATTCTAATAAGATGTGCCCGTGGCGAAAAATTCAAATTTCTAATCAAGAGCGATTACATTGTTAGTATTGCTCACCCTTGTTTTTAACTCGACTCTTTGATACCGTCATCAATGGTACCCAATCCGAGGACGGACACGCTGCGTGTAGTTGCCAATAGGTTTTGTGTCCAATGACATACTGTACTCAGGTGTCTAAGATTAAAAAAAGTTGGAAAAAATGTTTAACTAATCAAAAAGTCTCAAGCTATCCTGTTTTTTCAGAGTTTCAATAATATGTCGCATTTTCACTGATTTTTCCAATGAGGGGTCATAATGACCTTGTATGATATATTTTTCTTCGCCAAAAACCGCGTCGAAGTTCCTCTCATCAACATAATAAAAGTTTACGCGCCCATCCCAAAGCCTGTTCGAATCCGCAATCAATAATCTGTCCTGATTCTTGGCTAAAACTACGCCTACATGCCCAGGATCTCCTGTAATAACAAAAAGATCACCTGGCGAATAATCATTAATCGAAAGAGACTTTCCGACCAAAGCGATTTCTCCGTAACCGGTACTGAACCTACCTTCGAGTCCGTAGACAAATTCTGGTATTAGGTGTCCAGCGGCTGAAATGGTCGCCCGACTTATATCCGGAAAACCAAGATCAGGATACAAATCTCGCAGCGCCATGGCAAAACCTACACATTGGAGTGGTTCACCTTCAATCTGTCGACTTGTTCCTTTGCTGAGAGCTTTGTCGGCATTAATGTTTTTATTATTAAGGTTGTTTATGAACTGTATATACCATTCAGATTTTCTTAGAAATGTGTAGAGTGATTCCGATCCCTCGTTATACTGGTTAACCGTTTCTGAAAACCGATAAACATCTTGTAACGAAGAATTGTTTTTTATGCTTTCTGAAAAACAGCTTAGATCACCGGAATAAAAGATCCCTTTTGCCCAATTTTGATTGTTTTTGTCGTTGAGCTTGCGATAGATAACTGAATAATGAGCGTATTCGTCGGATAGGGCAAGTTGATGTTCAGAGTTTCGAAAATTTGCAAAATTATCTAAGAAAACTTGAATATGATCCGATTGTGTTGTCTGGATTGGATCTAAACTTAAAGAGAAAATAATTCCTACATCTGAGGGACCAGCCATCCCATCAAGGCGCTTTCACTAAATTCGATGCCTGTTGGGAAAATTGTCAGCTCGATTTCAAGACTTTCGTCGGATTGATGGACCCATTTAAAATCATAGTTTTGAATTGCGTTCAAACCAAATTCTACAGCAGCATCAACTTTTTTCCTTACCGGACTGAAAGGCCCTTGTCGGTACATTTCTTTATGGACCCATTTTTCTTGGAACACATATGGAGCATAATTTTTCTCATGTAATAACGCGGAAAGCCCTGTGGCAATTGCACAGATCCCATTTGCACGAATTGGATTTAGAAATTTATTGAGACCGTCTTTATAGGAGGAAAACAAGTTGCCATCATTTAGTCCAACCATATCCAAATAAGAATAAGAAATTCCTTTATGAAATCCCCCATTCTTTTCCAATAAAGTTGTGATTTGCTTCAGTGCAATAAGTATGTTCTCTATTTTATTCGGATAAATGTCACTTTTCGTCCCAATATATGTAATTATCGGAGAATGAATCGGTTCTAGCGTCGTTAAGCGGATAATGTTATTATTGTAATCAACCAACTCAAGCAAAATAGCCGCGACCCCTGTCTGAGAATAGTTGTAAGTATTATCAAGGATTCCAAATATTATATCCTCACCGTTTCGTGTTCGGAATCTGACAACATTTGATGTTTGGAATATTAAGCCTGGTGGAATCGGAATAACTTGAAGCTCTGAAGACACATCAAGAATAAAATCATCTCTAAGCGGGATGAAAATAAGCGGGGTTATAGAGAGTGTTGTGATCCTTTGCGTTTTGATCGTTGATTTTTCACGGTGGATTATTTCATTCTCGTAGATAATGTCAATAAAACCCCAAGAATTAATTGACTGATTTAGCTCACTTGACCTCACGGTTATAGGTAATGAGCTGCCAGAATCAAGGGGGCTTCTGATCTCGTGTTCATCATGCTTCAAATCGTTTATTGAGTGTATTCCCACAAGCTTTTCGCGGTCGGGAACAGATGGAATTTTTGAAAATGGAGATAACATTGGCATTAGAACTGTCAATAAAATTGTAAATATAGCAAGAACGCAACCACTAACAGAAAAAACTTTCAATCCCCCACCAATCATTCATCAAATCGTGTATTTTCTCTTTTTCCTAGATTAGCAGCATAAAATTAGTAAAAATGAATCTATAGTTATCTAAATTAAATACCTCAAACTCCCATAAAAGTCAATGTATTCAGCCTTATTGTGAAATGTACCGAATACCCTACGCGTGATGAAATGACTATGAATGAGCACTTTGTAGAAGGAATTAATATAATAATGCTCGACAATGGATGGTATCAAGCAGATCTGGCAAAAAAGCTGGTATTAGCAAAGCAACCATCTCTGATATTACCACCGGTAAAATAGATCCAGGGTTTTATGTATGTAAACGTTTGGCAAAAGCGGTTACTTTGCCTGCCACTGAAGTTTTACGTGTAGCTGGTTTGATACCGCAAATCAGTGTTCCTAATACCGCATTAGAAAAGTTAACTTACATCTTTGAACAACTACCAGAAGAACAACGCAAATCTTTTTTAGAATACGGTGAATTTCTTCTTTCGAGAAACAAAGAAGAATAGTCTTTGAAATGTTACAAGATTGCACATGAAACTTGCGCTCGTAAATGCGAGTTAATGTATATCTTAACTTAATACTCCGTGGACACCATATTGATAATAATGTTCTGGATTTCTAAGAAATAAAGCTTGATTATAAAAAGAAAAATGATCCTGCTCGGAGTGCGCAGCCTGCCGGCTTGCCGGTGCCGAACCGAGAACCTATTCATTTTGTGTTAAAAAGGAAAATGATCCTGCTCGGAGTGCGCAGCCTGCCGGCTTGCCGGTGCCGAACCGAGAGCCTATTCATTTTGTGTTAAAAAGGAAAATGATCCTGTCGGAGTGCGCAGCCTGCCGGCTTGCCGGTGCCGAACCGAGAACCTATTCTTTTTGTGTTAAAAAGGAAAATGATCCTGCTCGGAGTGCGCAGCCTGCCGGCTCGCCGGTGCCGAACCGAGAGCCTATTCATTTTGTGTTAAAAAGGAAAATGATCCTGTCGGAGTGCGCAGCCTGCCGGCTTGCCGGTGCCGAACCGAGAACCTATTCATTTTGTGTTAAAAAGGAAAATGATCCTGCTCGGACTCGAACCGAGAACCTAACGCTTAAGAGGCGCTTGCTCTGCCAATTGAGCTACAGGACCATCTGTGCGGCAATTATAGCACGCTGTTTGAAAAAAAAGCCCCTGTTTCCAGAGACTCTCAATTCAGCTCCCCGGAGAGGACTCGAACCTCTAACCTAGCGGTTAACAGCCGCCCGCTCTGCCGATTGAGCTACCAGGGAAGGCAAGTGCATATTATAGACAAAAGGCAGAAGAGTGTCAAGCTCTTTTGGCCAACGGCTGTGAGGAGGTCAGCAGATGGTATACACTTTTCCGCCTGTCACCCTGAACGCATTGACTGACTGGGTACCTGGTGTATTTCCAGGTGAGGATCCTTTGAATACCAATTTTGGCGGGACTTTTCCCTCTGCCATACAAACCGTAAGATCCTTCGGCTTCGCCTCAGGATGACGTTCGTCTGTCATTCTAAACGAAGTGACTGCCTGCGTACCTGGTGAATAACCAGATGAGGATCCTTTGAATACCTATTTTATCGGAACATTTTCTTCCCAACCGCAAGATCCTTCGGCTTCGCCTCAGGATGACGAGTTGCTTGTCATTTTAGCAGTGCGACTATCTGCGTATTTGCTGCTTCTCCTGATTTATATGCAAAGATCAGGTTCGTACCCCTATCCTTCGGGATAATATCGCTGTCCAGCTCGGTTACCATCTGCTGGCTTCTCACCTTTTAAGCCATCGGATTCTTCTTGTACTAAAACCACGTTAAATAAAAAAACCCGCCCCCCTTTTTGGCGGGTTTGGAAAAAGTCTTGGTTCTAATCGCTCTGGCAAGAGCCGTCGCGCAGACCCTGCCCATTTTCTAGACCTCTGCCACTGGCTCGACCCATCATGCCTCTGCCCTGATGCTGACCCAATCTGTGCTGCTGGCCGGTACCGCTGCCATCACGCAGACGAAGTTGATCGGGCTCGCCATCGCCATCTGCGTCGCAGCTGCCGTCGCCGGGTCCAAAGCCATTTTGACCGCCTTGATGCGAGCCATCGCGCAGCCGCATCCGATCCGGTTCGCCGTCTCCGTCAGCGTCGCAGGTCTCGTCACAACCGAATCCACGACCGAAAGGGGTAATCGTCACTTCGGGAGCAGGAAGAGTTTCGTTTGATTCCATCGTGGGGGTGTCGGTTTGAGCTCGGACGCTGCCGTTGATGCCAAGGATCAAAGCCCCAATCAGTAGGGCTGTCATCGCAATAGTTATTCTTTTTTTGGTCATTTCATTCTCCTGTTTGTCTCATCGCATTATGATGATGACTATGGTATAAAATCCAATTATTGAGAAGACACTCAGAAGTTATTTAGATTTGAAGAATTTTTCTTGTGGGATAATAGGGTCATCCAGAATATTTATTAGCCAAGGAAAAAGGGAACTATGGCAAAAATACTGATTGTAGAAGACGAACAAAATTTGAACAAAATCCTGCAGGACTACCTTTGTCATTATGGGTTCGAATGCATCAGCGCGCTGACCGGAAAGGAAGCCCTCGAATTCTGGAAATCGCAAAATCCAGATCTGATCTTGCTGGACCTGAACCTGCCGGACATGGATGGTTTGGATATCGTCCGTGAAATTCGCAGAGAAAACCCTGTTCCGATTATCATCGTTACGGCAAGAGATGAGGAGATCGAACGCTTGATTGGTTTGGAACTTGGTTCGGACGATTACATTTCTAAACCATTCTCTCCCCGTGAGGTCGTGGCGAGAGTGAAGGCTGTCTTACGCCGCGCTTCCCAAGCCCCAGTTCAGAGCACAACGCTGCACTACGGCACACTTCAGATGGATTTGAGAGGTCATACCGCTTTACTGTCAGGTGTCGATCTGGAGTTGACCCCGGCTGAATTTCAGCTGCTGGCGCAGCTGATCTCGGAGCCTGACCGGGCTTTTACACGCCTGGAACTGCTCGAAGCCACCCAAGGCGGGCGGTTCGAAGGTTATGAACGCACGATCGATATGCATATAAAGAACATACGCCGCAAACTCAGGGCAATTGAACCGCATAATAACATCATCCAGACTATTTTTGGCGTTGGATACCGAATTACCAAGAAAGGGATATAAATATGAGGATCCGCTTGCTGCTTGGTTATGTCCTTGTTGTCCTGGTGTCCCTGATCGTTAGTTTTGCTTTCGCGGTATTATTCGTGCGGGATACGATCATCAATCATATTACTGATGTTCAAAGTGATCATGCATTGCCACTCCTGAAAGTTTTGCAAAACTACTACGAAAAGAATGGCAGTTGGAACGATGTCGAATACCTCGACCTTGAAAAAATGCTGGATGAAAGCATGCAAGGTGAAGCCTGGCATTATGATTTTGCCTTGAGCGACACCAACGGGAATCTCATCATTGTCGAAAACCCATCACTGATAGGAAAACGGATAAACCAGGCAACGCTTCAAATCTCCGCGCCTGTTATTGTTGGCGATGAGGTGGTCGGTTATTTGCTGTCGGGGAATTACATTGACCGAGTCATCGATATTGTGAAACAATCTGTGCTGGAGATGGCGACCGTTGATATTCTCAAGGCTCTGACGATTGGTTTGTTAATCGGTTTTCTGATGTCATTTTTCATGATCCGGGAGATTACTCAGCCAATTCTTACAACCATCGCCGCGACCGAACAGATATCTCAAGGTAACTTTAGTATGCGGGTCCCGTTAAAAACCTATCGGGATATGGCGTTATTGGGGGAAGCAGTAAATGAAATGGCGTCCAGTTTGGAAACAAACCAAAAAAACCAACGCTATATGCTGATGGATATCGCGCATGACCTGCGGACCCCTTTAAGCGTGCAGAAAGCGACAATTGAAGCTTTTGAGGATGGAGTTTATAAGTTTGATGAAGACGGGATTCAGCAAATAAAACAGCAAAACACGCATCTTATTAAATTGGTTGAAGATATTCGTATGCTCACATTAACAGAATCGACCTGCTTTAAACCAAACCGTGAACCTGTCGAACTAAATGGTTATATAAATAAAATCACAACCAATTTCTCCAACATTTTAACCAAAAAATCGATGACGATTAAATTTACGCCGTTTCAATCGGATTGCTTCGCCAAAATCGATCCACACTTGATGAATCGTGTGATTCAAAATTTGCTTCAAAACGCGTTCCAGCATTCTCCCCAAAACAGTGTTATTGATGTAAAGCTCTCATTGGAAGATAATTGGATCAAAATTAAGATTCACGATCAGGGAAGAGGGATCCCGGAAGATAAGCTTGAAACAATTTTCAGACGATACTACAGGATGAAATCTGTGACAGAGGGAGAACCGGAAGGACTTGGCTTGGGGCTGACGATTTCGAGAAGGATAGTTGAGATCCATGGCGGAAGGGTGTACGCGCACAATTGTTTAGATGGAGGGGCGGAGTTCGTCATTGAGCTGCCGGCAGAAAAGATTGCTGACTAAAGAAGTGTAAATTTACCTCAGTCTGTTTTTTCTTTCTTCGGGATGGTTGGTATAATCTGAGGATAACAAAATGAGCCTGGTGGAGAGTTTATGCTGAAACTGCGCGTGATGACGCTCAATTTGGGTGGTGGGGTAAAAAATTTTTCGGGGACGGTTGACGACACAGCTGGAAAATCGCATGCCCTGGCGACTTTGCTGAATCAGATTAAACCGGATGTGCTTGGCGTTCAGGAAATAGCTCAATATACCGACGCGGATGGAATCCTCGTCAGCATGGTCGAACGGATCCGTACGGATGCCGGCTTTGATCACAGCTATTATGGCGAAACGCTTTCGATGAAAAGGCACATGCAAATCAAAAAAGACCTGATGATCAATGGCCTGTTCAATGACTGGTGGGATTGGTCGAAAGGCAACGCTGTTTTTTCGCGTCATCCCTTCAGCCGCCTTGGCAATCCGACCAAAGAAGGCATGCCCCGCAATGTGCCGGTTTTCCAACCTATCAGTTATGAAGGCACCCGCGATACGGATCCGCGCTTTGTGATTCTCACCCGCATCAAGCACGACCCATTCCCATTCGTTATTAATCTGCATTTGACTACCTTGGTCGGTGAGCGCGGCGAACATGTCTGGGAAGAAGTGATCGACAACGCCAAATTGACCCGCTCAAAACAAATGAGCCGGGTTTTGGGCTTGGTGGAACAGCATGTATTGATTCCCGGATTGCCTCTCATCCTGATGGGAGATTTTAATGCCACAATCGAGGAATATTCGCTTCAGGATATGCTCAGGCGCGATCAGAAATTCGTGCATCTTACGCCCAAAGAAGATATCCCCACCCATCTGAATGCCGGCGCGGTGGATCACATCTTCTTTTTCCCTGCCAGACGTCTGATCAGTTACGAAGCCCACGTAATCAAAAGCGATCTCGCCCATTCGATCTCAGATCACTTGCCGGTTGTGGCAGATATCATCATTGAATAAAAACAGAAACCCAAGGAAACTTTATGACAAATAAAAAATATTTCGGAACCGATGGAATTCGAGGAACCTTCGGACAATTTCCAATGGTTCCGGCTTTTGTTTATCGGCTCGGAATGGCAGCCGGTCAGGCGCTGTTGCCAGCAAATGGCAAACAAGCGCTGTTTGTGATCGGCAGGGATACCCGGGTTTCGGGCAAAACTTTACAAACAGCCCTCGCAGTTGGACTCCGCGCCAGCGGAGCGCGGGTTTTGGACCTGGGGATTTTACCGACCCCGGGGATAGCCTTCCTGACGAGGTTTGTGAACGCCACCGCCGGAGCGGTCATTTCGGCTTCCCATAATCCGGCAGCTGAGAACGGGATAAAATTTCTTAACTCTGAAGGCATGAAACTGACTTCCGATCAGGAACAGGCGATAGAAGAAATTCTTGAAACACTCCCGGAACAAATCCCCGATTTGGAAGGTGAATGCCTGGGAGAAGATTCGACCGCGCTGTTCGAAGCTTATCTACAGGATATCCTTGCGAGTGTGCCCGACCTGAACCTGAAAAACCTTAAGATTTTGCTGGATTGCGCCAATGGCGCCGCCTATAAGGCCGGTCCCGAAGTCTTGCGGCGAGCGGGAGCGGAGTTGCTTGTGATCAATCAGGAAAGCGACGGGGTCAACATCAACGTCCATGCCGGTTCTGAAAACTTGCGTTCCAGACCGGCGGAACTGGCTGAAATCGTGAAACGGGAAGGCGTCGATCTGGCGATCGCTTTTGACGGAGATGCCGATCGGGTCATCATGATGGATGAGAAAGGCAATCTGATCGATGGCGATCACATGCTTGCCTTGTTGGCTGAAGAGCTCCACCTGCAGGGCAGACTCCTGGGCAATACCATGGTGACAACGGTCATGGCAAACGGCGCCCTCAGGCAATTCGCGGCAGAAAAGGGTTTTTCGCTTCTGCTTACCCCGGTGGGGGATAAATATGTTTCTGAGGAACTCCTGAAATTAGGCAAAGACAAGCAGGCAGGCAATCAGCTTGGGTTGGGCGGTGAACAAAGCGGTCATATCATCCTGCTGGATGAAGATCACCGCACGGGCGATGGGATCCGCACGGCATTGTTTGTTTTGAAGCTGCTCACCGAAAAACCCGGACAAAGTCTGTCCCAACTGGCTGGACGCATTCAGAAGTACAATCAGGTGGTGGCATCGTGCAACGTGGCAGCCAAGCCGGATCTGCTGACCTTACCCGAGTTCCAGGAGCGCCTGGCAGGGCTAAAGGACAGGCTGCCGGGGTTGGTGCAGTGGAATTCGCGTTATTCCGGCACGGAACCCAAATATCGCCTGATGCTCGAGGCGGATACCCGCCACAGTGCCGCGGAAGTCGCGGCAGTTGCCTGGGAAATTTGCGATTTGATTCAATCTCTGACCAATACCCCCAAAGGGGCTAAAATAGAAGTCCTCAATGTGACCCAGGGCGGGCTGATGCCTCGACCTGACAGTGAAATGTAGACTGGAGAGCCAATGATTATCAACAATAGTGACCCCACTTTCAAAGCCCATCTCGCGACGCGTTTCAACAAATTGAACCGGGAACTGCTCGTGGCTGATACAGCAGACCTGTGGCGTCCCGCGATCGAAAACATGACCGCCTTGTTGGAAGAAGTGCGCGCCTTGCTCAGACAGGAACCGGGGTTGGTTGGGGAAAATTTATGTCTTTCCTCCCGTATTTTAAGCTTGCTTCTGACTGTGGCAGCCACCGGCAGTCAGGGAAGATTGGAGCTTTATAAAGGAAAAGACGAGAAAGGCCGGCTTTACCAGGCGGAAATTGAAAGCGACTACATCCCCCGCTCAGGGGATTTGCGGCGGCTGGCGATCGAGATCAGCAAAGAGTATCTCGAGAACGCGGTTTTCGATTCTTTGCGCGACGCGATCACTTTTGAAATTTTCCCCTTGCTCGACAGTCTCAACGACAAAGTTGACCCCGACCGCTACATGCCCTACCGCGTCATACAGATCGGCAACATTTTTGAGCGCATCTATGCCTTCCGGCTGCGAACCGCTGATCCTGTTTTGCTGGGATTGGCAGGACGCAAAGGGCTACTGCGTGAAATTTATGACCGTAAATACCTGCGCTTTGGCACTTCGGGGGTGCGCGGACGCTGGGGCAACGATTTCACCGAGACCCGCGCGCGCCAGGTTGTGCAGGCGATCTGCGATTTTATGAACAACAGCAATGTCCCCGCCTACGTAGGCGGCGAAGATCTATCCGGCAAGGTGGTGGTTTTGGGGCACGATACCCGCAGAAACTCGGATGTGGTCACGCGCTGGGCTTCCGAAACCTGTCTGGCAAACGGTTTCCAGATCCACACCGGCAATCGCGATGTTCCAACGCCCGCTCTGGCGTTTTATGAAACGGAAGTCGTCCCCAGGGATGAAATCGCGGGGCTGATTATCGCCACAGCCAGCCACAACCCTCCCGAATGGCAGGGAATCAAATTTAATCCGCGGCGCGGCTATCCCGCGCCGACAAATGTGACAGATTTCATCGCTTTTCGCATCAACGAACTGCAGTTGGAAGACGCGGCTGGCGGCACAAGCGACATCGAAGCCGCCCGCGCCAGGGGTTTGGTGCAGGGCTTCGACCCCCTGGATGCCTACGTGAACTGGATCAAAAATAACGGCAAGGGCAACGCCCGCATTCCAATCGACTTTGACCGCATCCGACGCTATTTTGCTGACAAATCCATTGTTATCGACGAAATGCATGGTTCCGGAAGGGGTTATCTGACCCGTCTGGCAGGTGAAGCCGGCGTGCGCTACACCGTTGTGCATGCCGAGGTCGACCCCGATTTGGGAGGGCAAGATTATGCCAACCCCGAAGAACCTTTCAACGCTTTGCTGAAAGAGACGGTTGTGAAAACCGGAGCACAGGTCGGGTTTGGCATGGATACGGATGCCGACCGGTTTGGCATCGTTGACAAAGGAGGGGTTTACTTCCGTCCCAACCAGATCTTGCCGATGTTGATCCGCTATCTGGGAATTGACCGCGGTCAAACCGGGCGCGTCATCGCTACCCAGACCGGCTCACCGCTGATCGAAGTGCTCGCCGGTCAGATCCCCGGAAACGAAGCCAACAAGCCAGCTCCCGGCGCGCTGCCGGGCTATGTGGGGCAAAAGATCTATCAGGCAAGGCACGGCGATATCACCACCCGGGCTCTGAAGAACGCTTTCGCGGTTCCGGTTGGCATTAAATATATCGAAGAAATTCGCCGGACCGATAACGCCTACAATAACCTCAAGGAACTGCCCGAAGACTGGCGCGACCGCATTTTGATTGGCGGGGAAGAATCGAGCGGGCTGACCACCCGGGGTCATGTGACTGACAAGGATGGTCCATGGGCGAATCTTTTGATTCTGGACATGCTCTCCTATTACGGGACGCGCCCTGAAAAGCCCTTGAACAGCCTCCGCGAGATCTGGGAAGAATTGGTCAGTTTAGACGGACTTTGGCAGTCTTATGGAACCTCTTCAGATCCCAGTTCCCATGCCGGCAGGGCGGATGTGGACGCCCCATTGGAAGCCAAAGAAGCTTTCATTGATTATTATCTCGATTTGCCGCTTACGGCAGACGCGGACGATTTGCGGGTTGCCGGGCTCAAAGTCGACTATCTTGGTGGAATCCGTTACGAGCTGGTCGAAATGCAGCTTTCCGATGAGACTGGCAATGATCACTATTACCTGCGCATGCGTGCATCGGGCACGGAACCCATCAACCGCGTTTACATTGAATCCGCCAGGCTGGAAACAGGCCAGCGCATGATGAAGGAAGCCCTGGCGAAGCTCGAAGAAATTACGGTCGCGGTGCTGCGCAGGGCGCATTCGCCCTGGCACCTGGTGGATATGCTGGCGCAGTCCCAGCTGAGCCAAAACACACTCAGCGCCGTGCGGGAAACGGTTGCTGAGCGCCGTTGGGATCTGGCGGACATCGTCGATAAGATCCAACAGATGACCCAGACGCTTGAAAAACGCAACCGCAAAGTGATTGGCTTCTGGAAACAGGCATTGGAATAAAATTTCCGCGAGATGGAGTTTAGAGTCGGATTGGAAATGGCCATCCGACTCTTTCGTTAATTTACCTGCCGGGCTGGTTTTGGCTTGTCGTCAACATTCCTCTAACTTAAAGTTAATATTTCTCTTGCATTCAACAGGTATAGTATTTCTGTATTCAAGCGAAACTATTTTGAGAGGTGCTAATATGGGAAAAATTATTGGAATTGACTTAGGAACTACCAACAGCGTTGTCTCCGTGATCGAAGGCGGAACACCGGCTGTGATTACAACTTCTGAGGGCGCGCGTTTGCTGCCTTCTGTGGTTGCTTTTAATAAAAACGGGGAGCGTTTGGTTGGCATTCCTGCCAAGCGGCAGGCGGTCGTTAACCCCGAAAATACCATCTCGTCCGTAAAACGTTTTATGGGACGCCTCTATGACGAAGTTGGCAGCGAACGCAAGATGGTTTCCTTCAAAGTGGTGGAAGGTCCCAGCGGCGACGCGCGTATCGAAGTGCCGATCAACGGGCAAACTTACACCCCGCAGGAAATTTCTGCCATGATTTTGGGCAAGCTCAAAGCAGATGCTGAAGCATATCTGGGCGAAAAGGTCACCCAGGCGGTGATTACAGTCCCGGCTTATTTTAATGACAGTCAGCGGCAGGCTACCAAAGATGCCGGCAAAATCGCTGGTCTGGAAGTCATGCGCATCATCAACGAGCCGACCGCTTCCGCGCTCGCTTATGGACTTGAGAAAAAGAATAATGAAATAATTCTTGTGTTCGACCTTGGCGGCGGAACTTTTGATGTCTCCCTGCTTGAGGTTGGCGACGGCGTGGTTGAAGTGAAAGCCACCAATGGCGACACACATTTGGGCGGTGATGACTGGGACAACGCGATCGTCAATTGGGCTGCCGAAGAATTTATCCGGGAACAGGGCATTGATCTGCGCGGTGACCGTCAGGCTTTGCAGCGCTTGCGTGAAGCCGCCGAAAAAGCCAAGATCGAGCTGAGCTCCGTTCTCGAAACCGAACTTAACCTGCCTTACATCACGGCTGATGCCAGCGGTCCCAAACACCTGCTGCTAAAACTGAGCCGGGCAAAGTTTGAACAAATGACAGAAGCTCTTTTGGAACGCACCCGCAAACCATTTGAAGCAGTTTTGAAAGATGCCGGGTTGGGCGTCGATAAGATCAATGAAGTCGTTTTGGTCGGCGGATCCACCCGCATGCCCATGGTTTCGGAAATGGTCAAGAAGATGACTAACGGCAAGGAACCTAACAAGGGCGTCAACCCGGACGAGGTTGTCTCGATCGGCGCTGCCATTCAGGGCGGCGTGTTGGCTGGTGACGTCAAGGATGTGCTTTTGCTGGATGTTACTCCGCTTTCCCTGGGCCTTGAGACCCTGGGAGGTGTGATGACCCGCCTGATTGAACGCAACACCACCATTCCGGTCAAGAAAACGCAGGTCTTCTCTACTGCCGAAGACAGCCAAACCGCAGTCGATATTCACGTGCTGCAGGGCGAACGCCCCATGGCAACTGACAATATGACTTTGGGCAGGTTCAGACTGGACGGCATTCCGCCTGCGCCGAGAGGAATTCCTCAGGTCGAAGTGACTTTTGATATTGACGCCAACGGTATTCTGAACGTGACCGCCAAAGACAAAGCTACCGGCAAGGAGCAAAAAGTGACCATTACGGCTTCGACGAATCTGGACAAGAATGACGTCGAACGCATGGTGCGCGAAGCCAACATGAACAAAGCCGAAGACGACCGGCGCAAAGCCTTGATTGAAGCCCGCAATATGGGTGATACCATCGCCTATCAGAGCGAAAAAACCCTGCGCGACCTGGGCGACAAAGTGGATGCCGCCGCGCGCAACGATGCCGAAGCCAAAATTCAGGTCTTGCGCGGCGCGCTTGCGGGTGAGGATGTGAACGCAATCACCAACGCCAGCAACGCGCTTCAGGAAAGCATGCAGAAAATTGGTTCGGCAGCCTATCAGCAGTCCGGACCCGGCGATGCCGGGCAGGCAGGCGGGTTTGGCGCTAATGCCGAGGGCTTCGGAGGACAACCGGGCGGCTTTGGCAGCCAGGCGGGACCTCAACCCGGGCAAGACAGCAACGGGGATGAGGACGTCGTTGACGGCGAATTCCACGAGGCTTAAATAAAAACAAACAAAAAGACTGGTTTGGCAACAGACCAGTCTTTTTTATTAGCTTTTTTTCCGGACAATTGAATAACTGAAGGCTTGATATAATCACGGAATGAAAATAAAGACCTTTCTGTCCCTGGCGGCGGTGTTGGGAATGATTTTTTTCACGGCGGGATGTCTGTTCAAAATTGAGCACTTACCTACGCGCACGCCTCTGCCAAGCCCAACTGTGCTGAAACCGACCGACCCCAAGCCAGACGTGACCGCAAGTCTGCCTCCAACGCTGACGCTCACGCCGACCTCCACCGCGACATCCGAGCCGGTGACCTTTACCATCGGAAAGAATGATGACATGTTCAGCGTCGCCCTCTATTACGGCATCTCACTGGAAGCGCTGAAGACCGCCAACCCTAGCGTGAATCCAAACGCCATGGGAATTGGGACTGTTTTGCAAATCCCGATCACTCCGACCCCAATCCCGACGCTTGACCCCTCCAAACCAACACCTGAACCAACTCCGGAAATCGGCGGTCTGCGGTTGGAAGGTGAAGCCAAATGTTATCCCGACGCTTTGGAAGGGGTCCATTGCCTGGTGTTGCTGGTAAATGAGGGCGAAGAGACGGTTGAAAACGCGTCTGTCCTCTTCAGACTTTTGGGCAAGGATGGCAGTTCCGCGGTGGAAACGCTTGCGTTTACCTCGCTCAACCTTCTTCCCGCCGGCAGAGCCATGCCTGTTTATGCCTATTTCCCCGCTCCGATCCCGAAAGAATGGCAGGCGGCAGCCCAGATCGAAAACTGGTTGCCGACCATGCCCGACGACGGGCGCTATTCCGAGGTTAACATTGTTGAGGAACAAATGGTTTTCTCAAATGACAAAAAAAGCGCGCTCGTGGCCGGCGTGCTCTCGCTTTTGACAAAGGGCGGGCAACTGGCAAGCCTCAGATTATTGGCAGTGGGGTTTGATGAAAACCATGTTCCGGTCGGCTTGCGCGTGTGGGAGGCTGCCATGCCCATTGGCGGTGAAAAAATTCCGTTTGAAACCTATGTCTATTCTCTGGACGCGGCGATCGATTCGGTAGAATTGTTTGCCGAAGCCCGATTACAAAATCCTTGAGGCGATATGCGATCCGATTTACTTCCCGATTTGGACAAAAAAACCTACGTGATGGGCATCATCAACCTGACGCCGGATAGTTTTTCGGATGACGGTTTGTTGAACCAGCCCGAGACCGAAAAAAAAGCCCTGGAACAAGCGCTGCGTTTTGTGCGGGATGGAGCAGATATTCTGGACCTCGGCGCCGAATCTACCCGTCCGGGATCAAAAAAACTGGACAGCGGCGAAGAACTCGAGCGGCTTTTGCCCGCTCTTTCCCTGATCCGCAGGGAGCTTCCGGACACCTTGATTTCTGTGGATACCTACAAAGCCTCCACGGCGCGGGTCTGCCTGGCGCAGGGAGCTGATATGATCAATGACATCTGGGGGTTTCAGTTTGATCCCGCAATGGCAGCAACCGCGGCGGAGTTTGGCGCGACCGCGATTTTGATGCACAATCGGGAATTGGGAGCCCGGGCGGTCAGCGGGAATCTGGGCGGACATTACGAAGATGTCGAATATGACGATATTGTGGCGGAAGTGTGCGCTTTTTTGCAAAAATCGGTCCAACTCGCCCTGGCTTCCGGTTTGAAGAAGGGACAGATTATCATCGATCCTGGCATTGGCTTTGGCAAAACCATCAAACAAAACCTATATCTGATGAATCATCTGGACGCTCTGAAAGCGCTTGATTTTCCGATTTTGCTGGGAATCTCGCGGAAAGGCTTCATCGGGCATACCCTCAACCTGCCTCAGAGCGAACGGTTGGAAGGCAGCCTGGCTGCCAACGCCTGGGGGATGATGATGGGCGCGTCCATCCTGCGGGTGCACGATGTCCGGGAGACCGTCAGGCTGGCGCGCATGCTGGACGCGATCCGCAACGCTGATCCCGCGCGAACGTAAGCTATCGCGGCTGCGAGTCTCCGCTTCTGACTTCGCTGATCAGATCCCGCGCGAGTTCAGAAAGATTCGCGCGTTCTGCCTCGGGCTCGTTTTTATCTCGCCAATACAAGTCAAGCAGCTCCAACGGGCTCAGACTGCTGGTTTGCTTGCCTTCCGGAAGCCTGCCGCGGGTTTGGATGAGCACATTTTTTACAAACTTAAATTCAAACGCGTCTTTGGCATATGCCTGGATACGCGCGTCATCCACCAGGATCTCAAAACTTTTCGGATGGGTCAACCGCAGGCGGACGATGGCGTCTTTCATCTCATCCTGACTGGGCAGAGCTGCCAGAATCTTCTCATTGATGTCTGTCTCGTCTTCCTCCACCAGCAGTTCGCGGTCAATAAATTTGCGAATGGGCAGTTTGCGCCACTCGTAGCGGGTTGAGCCCTTCTCGACCCAGGCAATGATGAACCCTTTTTCTTCGTTCACTTCGCCAAAATCAACTCGTTCGATCGAGCCGGGATAGACCACCGGCGGGTGCGCGCCCGGGTTAAGATCCTGATGGCGGTGGATGTGCCCCAGGGCAACATAGTCGAATCGGGGATCGGTGACCAGACCAGGAGGCAAGACGACATCGCGCCCGATTTTGATTTCCTGTTCATTGCCATATTTCGCGCCGGCTACCGAAGCGTGGGCAGTCAGAATGGTGGGCAACTCGGGATCGGTTCGCTCAAGGGCGGATCTCATCCAATCCTGAACCGTATTTTCGAGGACCCTGACAGGGTCGTCATCTGTGATTTCACCCGAGGTGATGGCTTGCGCCACCATCGCGCGGGTGACCCAGGGCAGCGCCAGGATCTGAACGGGCAGGTCTTCCAGGTCGGCAGGGCGAAGCAGCTGGGGGCTGCTGACCACGCGGATATGTTCGGGAGAAAGAGTGTCGAATTCCTGCATCGCGTGAGCCTTGCGTTGGGATGGGGCAATATCATGATTGCCGGTCAACAAAAGGGTGGGGATGCCGGCTTTGGAAAGACGCATGAGTCGCCGCCCCCATTCGCGCATAAACGTCGGCGCGGGAGAACGGTCTTTGTAGGCATCGCCGGCAAAAATCACCAGATCGACCTTTTCGTCAATCGCGGTTTGAATGATGGTGTCCAGGCTGCGTAAAAAATCCATCACCCGTTCCGGAAGACCGGTTTGCGGGTCGTGGGAGCCAAAATTGGTCATGTCAATGTGAGCGTCAGCGAAATGAAGTAATTTAATCATGGGATTATTATAATGGAGGCTGCCTCAGGCGCCGGCTGAAAAGACGCTTTCAAGAAACACCTGATAGATTTTTCGTCGGTCTTTATTAAAGAAAGATATAACTACCCGCGAAAACAAAAGCAAGACGGAAAGGAACCTGAATGGTGTCTTTCCATGATTGGGTTTGGGAATTTATGGCTTTCATCGGGTAAAATCGGTACATGATGAAACACAACCAGGCTCAAATACTCTTAACCAACGATGACAGCATCGATTCCCCGGGATTGCGGGCTGCCGCGCACGCCCTCTCGGAACTGGGCTATGTGCATGTGGTCGCCCCCCGTGTGCAGCAAACTTCCATGGGCAGGGCTTTGCCGCGGGAATCAGACCACATTGTGGAAGCCCGGGAGCTGACGGTCGACGGCAAAACCTGGACCGTCTATGCCGTTGGCGGCTCGCCAGCTCAGGCGGTTTTGCACGGCTTGCTGGAAATTATGCGAGTTAAACCCGACCTGGTTGTCTCAGGCATCAACTACGGCGAAAATGTCGCCTCAGGGATCACCATCAGCGGCACGGTCGGCGCGGCTTTGGAAGGGGCGTCCTTTGGCTACCCCAGCCTGGCGGTCTCGTTGCAGACGCAGATTTGTGAACATTTCTCGCTCTCGGAGCAGGTTGATTTTTCGACCGCGGCATATTTTACAAAACACTTTGCCCGCAAATTGCTCAACGGCAGCATGCCCTTTGATGTTGATATTCTCAAGGTCGACATTCCCGCGAACGCTACGCCGGAGACCGAGTGGCGTCTGACGCGGCAATCACGCCAGCGCTATTTCCATGTCTCACCGGAGACCGATCCCAAAACAGGCGCGACCCGAATTGGCTACAAAGCTTTTGTAGACGAAAACAAAGTTGAAGCCAACAGCGACCTGCGGGCTGTTTTGGTGGACGGCGTTGTTTCAGTGACGCCGATCAGTCTGGACCTGACTTCCCGGGTCGATTTTGAACAGCTGGAGGCATTGTTGAAAGCCTGACGCCGAGCGCAAGTTTTACCCGGCGCGTGTCATTTGAGCTGGGTTGCAGGTCGCTTGCGGTCGGAAAGACTTAGGCTCAGATATTGAATCGGATCTCGATGATGTCGCCGTCTTCGATGATGTAGTTTTTGCCTTCAACGCGCAGGCGTCCCTTATTGCGCGCCTCGGCGGTGCTGCCGTAGGTGAGCAAATCCGCAAAAGAAATCACTTCGGCGCGAATAAAGCCTTTTTCCATATCCGAATGAATCGTGCCGGCAGCTTCGCGCGCGTTGCTGCCTTTGCGCAGCGTCCAGGCATGAACTTCTTTTTCACCGGCAGTGAAAAAGCTGTGGACGTTCAGCAGGTCATACGAAACCTTAATCAAGCGCGACATCCCCAATTCTTTTACGCCAAATTCCTCCATAAAGATGGCGGCGTCTTCCGGCTCGAGCGCCATGATGTCCATTTCAAGCTTAGCAGGAAAACTGACCACCGTGGTGTGCGGATGGGGGCTGGTATAGTCTGGTGCGGTTTGATCTTCGGAGATATTAAAGACGACGATCTGAGGCTTTCGGCTAAGAAAACCGAAACTGGAAAGGATTTTATCTTCCTCAGCGGTGAAATCGTAATGACGCAGCGGTTTTTCGTCGTTCAGCATGGTTTCGAGCCGTTCGAAAAGGTCAATTTCAGCCTGGATGACGTCCCGCGGACGGGAAACTCCGCGGCGGTGTTCTTCGCGCAGTTTTTCAAGCCGGCGTTCCACCATCACCAGATCGTTGAGGATGAAATCGGTATCCATGGTCTGGATGTCGCGGATGGGGTCGATGCTGCCGGCGAGATGCGGCACGCTGGCGTTTTCGAATTGACGCACGACGTGCAAAAAACCGTCCATTTGCGCCAGCTGGTTGACCATCACCCCGGGCAAGCCGGCTTTGCCGGCGCTGCCGTCCAGACCGGCAATATCGGCGTAGGTGACTTTGGCGCGCACAATCTTTTTTGGTTTGTAGATCTCACAAAGCTGATCGACCCGCTGATCGGGAACATCTACCACCGAAGTATGCACTTCCATCTGACCGGTGGACATCTCAGTTGGGATGTCGACCCCGGTAAGAGCTTTGTAGACAGTTGTTTTTCCGGATTGCGGCAGACCAATAATTCCTAATTGCATGATAATCTCCTGATTTTTCGGGAATTTCCCCGGGCGTGATGATTATATCCCAAAGATTGGACAAATTGGTCGTCCAAAAACGTGACAAACCGGGTCTTCTCATAGTATAGTTGTGTGAATTCGATTATCAAATTTTGGAGGCACAATGAAGAAACTTGCTTTGGCTTTACTAATGATAATGATCGCTACGATTTCCTGTTCTCTACCCAAATTGAAAAAGGTTGACCCCCCCGCGGACCCGACCGCGACGGCGGTTCCAACCGCGACCGAAGAAGTAAAAATCCCGACCATGCCGATGCCCACAAACACGCCGGACCTTCAGCCTCCGGTCGCCGCTGATCCGATCTTTTCTGAAGACTTTACCACGGACGACGGCAGCTGGAACCTCGGCGCCTGGCCCGACAACGCCGGTGAAGACGAAATTTCCGCGGGGCAGTACATCATGAAAGTCTACAAATCCAGCTACATGGTTTGGAGCGCCGCATTTGATGTCGGTACCAGTGATGTCATCATGGAAGTCGATGCCCGCCGCCAATCCGGACCCGAAGAAAACGGACAGGGTTTTATTTGCCGCTATAATGATTCGGATAATTTCTATTACCTGTACATCGGAAATGACGGCTGGTATTCGATTGACAAGTATGAGGATGACAATCACGAAAACCTCGCCTCCGATTGGGCGCCGGAAGGCGTAATTGATCTCTATAACAATAAACTGACCGCATATTGCCACGGCAACGAATTGACACTGCTGGCGAATGGATTCGAATTGGCAACCGTGATAGATGACGCTCATTCGATGGGCAAGGTCGGTTTGTATGCGCGGACTTATGACGAAGCCAATGTCGAAATCGCCTTTGACAACTTCAGGGTTTTTGATGCCGGCAGTTATTTTGGCGGCAGCTCGGTTTTAGGACCCGACGATCCAACCTTCGAGACGGAAGCAATCTTCAGTGATGACTTTGAGGAAGACTATGGAAACTGGGTGTTGGGTGACTTTGAAAACGACAAAGCCGAAATTGAATATGGCTGGATGACCCTCAGCATTAAAAAGGATTATTGGGTCATTTGGGATGTTACCGACCAGCTCGATCTTGAAAACGTGGCTGTCGAAGCGTTTTTTGCCAACGAAAACGACATAACCAGTAATCAGCAGGGTTTCGTCTGCCGATACCAGGATGATGACAATTATTATATAATCAGTTTTGGAAACAACGGTTATTTGCGTTTTGGCGCGCGTAAAAATGGCGAATGGAATTATTTTATCGATGAATACAGCAGCGATAGTTTGATCAACGCCGATTTTAATTTTGCCCAGGCAACTTGCATCGGAAACGAATTGAGCCTGTATATCGACGGGGAACTCGTTGCCCAGGCATACGACCCGGACAATTCATTCCTTTCAGGCGACGTCGGCTTTATAACAGGGACTTTTGAAGAACCGAATGTCGTCATCAGCTTGGATGATTTCGCGGTTTACGCCCTGGATTAGAAAACAAGGCTTAACAAAAAACGAGGTTCCGAAGAACCTCGTTTTTTTCTTATAAACATCTTGACCGCCAGGCGGGAATGCGTGTATACTTTCTGAACTTGCCGAAGTGGCGGAACAGGCAGACGCGCACGACTCAAAATCGTGTACCCTCGGGTATGTGGGTTCGATTCCCACCTTCGGCATCAAAAAAGCCTTTCTAAGAAAGGCTTTTTTTCTTTTCCTTGCTGCCTGTCCCGCCGATATAGTTGAATTATCAACCAACTCTTTTCGCTACGGTATAAGTTTATAACGATTTTTACAAGAAAGGAGTAATTTAGTCAAAAATTGCGCTTTTTTGACTAATTTGTAGTTGCGTACTCAATTATTATGTGCTATACTATTACAAGTTATGATACGAAGCCGGGCAGTGGCCGCAGGGGACCATTGCAGAAGAATCGGCAGTGATGTGGGAGCAAATTAGTGGCGATTCTTTTTTTAACCGAAAAAGACAACGCTGACTCCATCTCCGCCTTCGCTTTCGTCTCCGCGTTCCCAGCGCCTTATGTAATTGGAACGGCGCAGCACATCCCGCACGATTTCCCGCAGTACCCCGGTACCCTTACCGTGAACGACGCGGCCAAAAGGTAAACCGGCCGAATAGCATTTCTCAAGCCAATCTTCCAATTGATCCAGCGCGTCATCCGCGCGCATTCCCCGCAGGTCCAGTTCCATGGCGGGCGAGTTGACCATCGGCAGGGAAGTACGGCTTGGCGCCGCGGGTTGCGGCTGAGATTTGGAGCTCAACAAAACTTCCTGCAGCTCTGAACGCCGCGTGATTTCGTGTTCTTCCAGACGCAGGCGCAAGGACCCCGCCTGGACCTCAAACTGTTTCCCGTCCACCGCCGTGATATGTCCCTCAACGCCCAGTTTCTTGATATAAACTTTATTTCCCACAGCCAAAGGGCCGCTGGCTTTTTTGGGCAGATGGGTCTGCAGGCGCTTGCGATGCTGTTTTTCGCTGTGGGAGCGCTCGATTTGTTCCAGTTTTTCGCTTACCTGTTCGAGTTCAATCTTGCGTTCCGGCTGGGCCCGCAGACGATTGAGCGTGCGTTGGAGATCGCGAATCTGGGAGCGCAAATCTTCGAGCTCCGATTCCGCCTGGAGTTGGGTTTGGGTCAAAATCCGGTCCCGGTCAAGGTCCAGGCGTTCCAACTGGGCGGAAAGATCGGCTTCTTTTTTGGCGGCTGCCTGGCGTGATTTTTCTGCCAGGACGTAGCTTTGATTGGCGAGGTTGCGCTGTCTGTGAATTTCTTCCAACAGGTCATCCACCTGTAGGTCTTCTGGGTTGATTTCCTGCCGGGCGGCTTCCAGTATTTCAGGAACCAGACCGAGCCGCTGGGCGATTGCCAAAGCGTTGGAACGCCCGGGCAAGCCAATCATGAGCCGATAGGTAGGTTTTAAGGTTTCGGGATCAAATTCCAGGCTGGCATTCGTCACGCCTTGAGTTCCATGCGCATAGCTTTTGAGTTCGGGGAAATGGGTCGCCACAAAGCAGGTCATCCTACGCTTGAGCATGTAGTCGAGCACGGCGCGCGCCAATGCCGAACCTTCCTGCGGGTCAGTTCCCGATCCGAGCTCATCAAGCAAAATCAGTGAGCGGTGATTTGCCCGACGCAATATACGCACCAGCTGACTGATGTGCCCCGAAAATGTGGAAAGCGACTGCTCGATGGACTGTTCGTCCCCGATATCGGCAAAAACGTCCTGAAAAACACTCAGACGCGACCCCGAAGAGGCCGGAATTTGCATGCCGGCTTGCGCCATCAGTACCATCAGTCCGATGGTTTTCAGCGTAACCGTTTTCCCTCCCGTGTTGGGTCCTGTCAGAACGACGGCAAAAGTCTTTTTATCCAATTCCACATCAATCGGTACAACCTTATCGGCAGGGATGAGCGGATGGCGGGCACGCAGAAGACGGATGACGCTTCCGGGGTGGTTCGATTCCGGCAGGGCTTCCATCGGCAGCAGCTCCGGCTCTGAGGCGCGCAGGTCGTCCGCGTACCGTCCGCGCATCAGAATCAGGTCTAATTCAGCCATCGCCTGGCTGGTTTGAGTCAGCGCGTCGGCATGCCCGGCGATCTCCGCGGTCAGCTTTTGCAGCACGCGCAGAACTTCATCGCGTTCATCCAGTTCAAGTTGACGAATTTTATTGTTCCATTCAACCACCGCGAGCGGTTCCACAAAAAGGGTCGCCCCTGAGGAGCTTTGATCGTGCACGATGGATTTGATCTGACCCTTGTGCTCAGATTTGAGCGGGAGGACATAGCGCCCGCCGCGCTGAGTGATGAGCGTTTCCTGCAGCATCCGCGAACTTTCCGGATCGCTGAGGTAGCGATTCATGCGGTCCATCAACCGACCGTGGGTAATTTTCAGGTCAGCGCGGATTTGTTCCAGCGCGGGCGAAGCGCTGTCGAGCACCTCCCCGCGATCGTTGATGGTTTTGTTGATCAGGTCGATCAAGCCTTCTCCGTCCGAAAGATTCCGGGCAATCTCCGCCAAAGCGGGAGCGATTTCGGCTTTGTCCAGAAAAATCCGTTTGGTATCCCGGGAAAGGGTCAGGCTGACGCGGATGGCGATCATCGTCGGAGCTTCCAGCGTCATCTGATGCAGCGCCTGGTCTGCCAGCGGCCGCATATCAACCGCGCCGCGAAAACTGAACTCATCGGTCAGGTTCAGCAAGGCGCGGGCCTGCCGGGTCTGTTCCTGCAGCAGGCGCGCTTTTTCGAGACTGCTGCTGGGGCGCAAGCTGCCGGCAAGCTTTTCAGAAAGCTCAAAAGTGGCGTAGGACTTCAATTTGTCCAACACTTTGTGAAACTCAAGCAAAATCAGACTTTTCGGGTTCATGGCAGGATGAAGTTTATCACGAAGTCAGGGCAAGACCGCGATCATATCCTCCGACAAACAAGAAACCGGGCATTGAAACTGTGCCCGGCTGAAAATCTGAAGTAAAACCAGATCAATCCTGGTCGGCTTGTTTTCTGAACACCGAAGGCAGCAAGGGCAAAACCAAAAAAGGCAGCGCGGCAAAGACCAAAAGCGTAACGCGGAAACCCGCCGCGTCTGCCAGAGCGCCGCTGAGCGCCAAGCCAATGCCCTGGCCAACGTTGGTGAACGCCATCAGGATGGCGAACATCGAAGCGGCAATGCGGCTGTCTACCACCCGCATGCAAAGGGCAAATGAAATCGTTTGTCCGACCCCGTAGGCAGCGCCGTAGAGCATGACTAAACCAACTGCCAGCGTAAGTCCATATTGGGCACGAACAAACAGCGAAAGCGCGGCAAGCGAAAGCGCGATCGCCGCCAGCATGATCAGGAAGGCGTGCTGCATATTCAGTCTTTTCATCAGGGCAGAAGCGACAATGCTGCCAACAACGATACCAATCCCCCACAATGAGGTGATCATACCGATCTGCGAAAGGCTGACCCCCAGTTCTTCGGTCAAATAAGGGTTAACCTGCTGTTGAGCCCCGACAATGACCAAAAAAACCACCAAGCCGGCTAAGCCGACCGCGATAACTTTCCAATTTTTGAATGCTCCAAACGCTTTCCAGTCAAAGCGCTCACTGGCATCGCGTTCTTCTTCACGGACCATCAAAATCAGCGGAAGGGGCAGCAGCGTCAGCACAGCCAGGCTCCAAAAAACAGCCGACCAGGAAACATGCTGAGCCAGCAGACCGACCAGCGAGGCAGCGACGATGGTGCCGATGGCCCGGCCGCCAACCATGAACGCCTGGATGCGGCCCTGCTCGGAAACCGGAGTAGTATCGAGCGCCAGGCCGTCGGTACAGGTGTCATAGAGAGCCATTCCAAGCTGCAGCAGGAACGCCAATCCGACAAAAAGCCAATATTGACTGGCAGGCTTGACTAATGGAACCGCCAGAAGGCACATCAGCTGGACTGCCAGACCGATCACGATATAGGGCACGCGATGTCCGCGATTAAATAGGTTCACGCGGTCACTGAGCATGCCTAAAAAAATCTTCAGGACGAAAGGAATCAGGGCGATGGCTCCAAAGATGCCGACATCGGTCATGGTGAGGCCGTTGTCGAGCAGGTAGAGCGCGTTGAGTGAAGAAAAGTAGCCCAGGATGGTGCCTTGCGTAAAATAAAGCGAACCGAACAGCAAAAGACGGATTATTTTGTTTTTTGGCATCGTGCCCTCTATTCTGGCGATTGTTCCATTAAAGTATATCAGGATGTTTCCGAAAAAGAGGTTCGCAACTTTGTTTTTGCCAAAAAACCATTGCCGCCGCGAACAGGCGCCGACAGTCAGCAAAGAAAATGCTTCAAACGAGCCGGAAGAAGTTCTTGGGAAGGAAGCAGATGCTATAATGGGGGAATGAATGAGGAGACTTCGCAGGCATGAGCCGCTACCGAGCCGTATTTTGCGATATCGATTTTACGCTCACCAGTCCAATCACGCGCACAATCCCTGAGAGCGCGAAAACTGCCATCTCCAAAGCTCGGGAAAACGGCATCTTGGTCTTTGTCGCCACCGGGCGCAACCTGACCGCTTTTGATGTTAAGTTTCTCAAAGAATTAACTTTTGACGGCTATGTCACCGTCAATGGGCAGCTTTGCTACCTTCCGGATGGTCAAATCCTGCGCAAGGGGACTTTTGAGGTTGAGGACGTGCAAGCCGTCATGGAATTGGAGAAAAAACATGGCTTTCACTGCAGCTTCAATGAACAATTTGTGACTTATCTCAGCGGCATCAACGCGGGCGTTGAAGCGTTTTTCAGCTTCGTCAACGGATCTCCGCCTCCGGTACGGTTGAGCTCTGAAATAAAACCGAACGAGATCCTTTCGATCGTACCCTTCGTTCGGGAAGAAATGGATCTGGTTCTCAGTCAAGCCCTGCCGGGCTGTCAGATTTTACGCTGGAATCCGCTCTCGTGTGATATCGCGCCGCGATCAGGCGGCAAACACGTTGGGATCCAGGTGATGCTGGACTATTTTGGGCTGCAGATGCGGGACTGCATCGCCATCGGTGACGGTGGGAATGACGTGACCATGCTGCGGTCTGCCGGCATGGGGGTGGCGGTGGGCGGCGCGCTCGAGGCAGCCAAGGCGGCGGCAGACTATATCGCGCCGCCAGTGGACGAAGACGCGATCGAACACATTTTCAGGAAGTTTGAGCTGATCGCATGACAAAGTTTTTGATCGAAGTTTGTTGCGCTTCCGTGGATGACGCGGTGAGGGCTCAGGCTGCCGGAGCGGATCGAATTGAACTTAATTCCGCCTTGTTCGCGGGAGGTTTGACGCCGACTTTGGGAATGATGCGGGCGGTACGCGAGCGGGTTGAAATCCCGGTGATTTGCATGCTGCGGCCGCGTCCGGGCGGTTTTGCCTATTCGGATCTGGAATTCGAGACCATGAAAGCGGATTTGCAGGCTTTGCAGGCGGCTGGCGCGGATGGTTTTGCGGCAGGGTGTCTGACCCAGGCAGGGTTGCTCGACCGGGAGCGGCTTTCCCGGTTGGCGGCTTTGGCAGGAGAGCGGGTTTTGGTTTTTCATCGCGCCTTCGATGTGATGCCTACTGACCCGCTTGAGACCCTGGCTGAGCTGAAGGAAATTGGGTTCCGTCGGGTTCTGACTAGCGGGCGCGAAAAAACCGTCCTTGCCGGCGCGGAGTTGATCCGAAAACTGGTTCAAGCCAACTTGCTAGAAGTATTGCCCGGAGGCGGAATCAGGCCAGATAACATCGCCGCGCTGCTCGAAAAAACCGGCTGCTCTCAGGCGCATTTTTCGTTTCATGCCACTGAGACAGACGGGTCGATGCGCGCGTCTCGCATATCTTTTGCCGGGGAGGTTCCGGCAGATACCCAGTTTTCAATAATCGACCAGGACGGATTGGGCGGCTTTATCCGCCAGATCCGTGAATTGTAAAGGAGAGAAATGAAAATCATCCATAATATCTCTGAATGCGTAACCATGGCGGGCGGCCCACGCCGCGGCAAAGCCATGGCAGACCCAGCAATTCGCCGGGATGTTGCCGTGGTGATTGAGGGTGAAACGATCCTTGAGCTAGGCTGGTCAAAAGAGATGCTAAAAAAGTATCCCGAAGCTCAGCGGATCGACGCGCTCGGCAGAGCGGTGGTTCCCGGTTTTGTGGATCCTCACACCCATTTGGTCTGGGTGGGAGACCGCGCCAATGAGTTTGAAATGCGCCTGCAAGGCAAGAGCTATATGGAAATCATGAACGCAGGCGGAGGCATTTTGGCAACCCTGACCGCGACCCGTCAGGCGGACCTTGAGACCATGATCCAACAAGCCAGAGAGCGGACTACGCGGGCTTTTCGTTACGGCACGACAACCATGGAAGCGAAAAGCGGGTATGGGCTTGATCTTGAAACGGAATTCCGTCAGTTGGAAACAGTGCTGCGCTTGAATGAGATCGATCCGCTCGAACTTGTGCCGACCTATATGGTTGCTCACGCTGTTCCGAAGGATTTTCCGGGTGGAGTAAGCGCTTATACCGACTGGATCTGCGATGTCGCCTTGCCTGAGACCAAAAAATGGTGGCAAGCCCATGCCAGGAATTATTCTTTGCCGTTTAACGATGTTTTTTGCGAGCAAGGTGTTTTTGAGATCGAGGATACGCGCCGGATTCTGACCAGAGGACAGGAACTTGGTTTCCGCGCCAAACTCCACGCGGACGAGTTTAAAAATCTGGGCGGCGCCAGCCTTGCCGCGGAACTTGGCGCGGTTTCGGCTGACCATCTGGTAAAAACCTCACGGGAGGATATTCTGCGGATCGCCGCTTCCGAAACCGTGGCAGTCTCGCTGCCGGGCACACCATTTGGCTTGGCGCAGCCTGAATATACCCCTGCCAGGGAAATCATTGACGCGGGAGGTTATCTGGCGTTGGCGACGGATCTTAACCCCGGCACAACCTGGAACGAATCGATGCAGTTTATTCAGGCTTTGGCCTGCCGCTATCTCAAAATCACTCCAGCGGAAGCCCTGGCGGCAGCAACCGTCAATGCCGCCAAAGCGATTGGAATGGAAGGCAAGATCGGTTCAATTGAGCCCGGAAAGCAAGCCGACTTGCTGATCCTGACCGTCAGCGACTATCGCCATCTGACGTATCGCTACGGCACAAATCTGGTGGCGGAGGTTTATAAAAAAGGTGAACGCTACGTCAATCCCTGAAGAGGAAGCCCGGACCTGGTATGCCGGCGCGGATGAAGTTCACAGCTTCGGGCATGTTCTGCGCGTAGTAAGAATGGCAAAACGAATTGCCTCAGCTGAAGGCGCGGACCTGCAGATCGTGGAAGCGGCTGCCTATCTGCACGACTCACGCGGCGCCAGCCCCGAAGCCGAAGGCGCAGTGCGCAAAGGGCATCACCTTACTTCGGCAATTTTTGCCGGCGAAGTGTTGGCTGCCAAAGGCTGGAATCAAGAGCGGATTCTGGCAGTGCAGCACTGCATCCGGGCGCACCGCTTCAGACACGATGGAGAACGACCGGAAACCATCGAAGCCAAATGCCTGTTTGATGCCGATAAGCTGGACGTTTTGGGCGCGGTCGGCGCGGCGCGAACCATCGCCTATGCTGTTTTGGCGGGTCAGCCTGTGTTGGTTGAACCTTCGCAAAAATTTTTGGCGACCGGGCAGGAGGAAGCGGACGAACCCCACAGCTCCTACCATGAATACCTTTTCAAGCTGCGCGAGGTAAAAAATCAGCTCTTCACGCGAACCGGCAAACGCATCGCCCGCGAGCGCGACCGTTATTTACGCGGATTCTATGAACGTTTGCTGGCAGAATATCGCGGGGAGCGCTGACACAGCAGGTTTGCGGATTTTGCTAAAAGGCGGCGGGCTAGGTTTTCCACAGATCATCAACCGCTTTTCCACAGCTTTTCAACAGATTTGGCGCTAAAAGCGGCAAATCTGCCACTGCCGACGCCAAAATCTGGAACCCGGCGATCTTGAAAGGCGCAATTGCAAAACTGGCGCGGGTTGCCGGTGATAAAATAGGGTATGCTTAAGCACTTCGTGTTCACAAGGAGGACGCTATGATTAATGACTTGATGAAAGATGCCAAAGGACGCATGCAGAGCACGCTCGACGTTTTGAGCGAAGACTTGCTCGGGATCCGCACCGGCAGGGCTTCACCCGCGTTGGTCGAAAAATTGCAGGTGGAGTATTACGGTTCCTCCTTAAGTCTGATTCAGATGGCGACCATCAGCGTGCCCGAAGCCCGGCAGCTGATGATCAGGCCTTTTGACAATTCAGCCCTGAAGGCGATCGAAAAGGCGATTTTAGCCTCCGATCTGGGTCTGACGCCCAGCAATGACGGCAGAGCCATTCGTCTGAATCTCCCGCCTCTGACCGAAGAACGCCGCCGCGATCTGGTCAAGATGGTCAATAACCGGCTTGAGGACGCCCGCGTGGCGATCCGCAACATCCGGCGCGACACGGTCAAGGATCTGCGCGACTTCGAAAAAGAAAAAATGATTTCCGAAGACGAACTTAAACTCGGCGAAACCCAGCTGCAAGATCTGACCAATGAAATGATCGATCAAGTGGCTGTCATCGGCAAACGCAAAGAAGAAGAGATCATGGAGTTTTAAGGTGACAGAGGAGCGCGCTCAACTACCCGTTCCGGCGCACGTCGCCATCATTATGGACGGCAATGGCCGCTGGGCAAAGCAACGCGGTTTGCCGCGCCTAGCCGGGCACCGCGCGGGCACAAAGAATCTGCGCCGCGTGATTCGTGCGGCCGCCAACGCGGGCATCAAACACCTGACCTTTTACGCCTTTTCAACCGAAAACTGGAGCAGGCCCGAAGACGAAGTTCAGGGTCTGATGGCTTTGCTGGCGGAATTCATTGAAACCGAAGTGCAGGAATTGCATAAGGAAGGCGCCAGGCTTTTGCATATCGGTCATCTTGACGGGCTTGGACCTGTTTTGAAAAAGAAGGTCGAAGACGCGATTGAACTGACACGCGACAACACGCGCATCGACGTCATTCTGGCCTTTAATTACGGCGGCAGGGACGAAATTGTCTGCGCCATAAAAAAACTCATCAACGAAGGCGTTTCTGCCGATCAGATCGATGTTGAGCGGGTCAGCGCGGCGATGTTCACCGCCGGCATTCCGGACCCGGATCTTGTTATCCGTACCTCCGGGGAGCAGCGCACCAGCAATTTTCTGGTTTGGCAAACCGTTTACAGCGAGTGGTTTTTCCCCAAGGTTTACTGGCCCGATTTTGATGAAACGCACCTGCTTGAGATATTAAAAGATTTTGGCAAGCGCGACCGCCGGTTTGGCGGTTTGAGCAAAAAGTAATGTTAAGACAGCGGGCGCTCTCGGCTTTGGTCTTTGTGCCTTTGGTGTTGGCGCTGGCGTATTTGGGGGGATTGATTTTTGAGCTTTTTTGGGCTGCCGTGTTGGCATTCGCCGGTTTTGAATTCGTGCGGATGGCGCGCCGGGCAGGCTTTCAGTTATCTTATCCGCTGACGATCCTATTTATTCTCCTGATTGCCTTTTCGCGTATCAAATTTGAATATCAGGGTGATTGGATTGTTTTTATCGGATTTCTATTTGCCGTGAGCGTGGTTGGGCTCTTTCAATATGAACATGGGGATGAAAAAGCGTTTTCGAACCTCATCCTGCATCTTTTTTGCTTTGTTTATGTTGGGTTTTCCGGCGCTTTTGCCTTTTCATTGAACCGCGGTGAAACCGGGGAGAACTGGCTGCTTCTTCTGACAATTGGCTTGGTGTGGTTGGTTGATGCCGGAGCTTATCTGATCGGCTCCCGCTTTGGAAAGCAGACAATCCTGCCGCGCCTGAGCCCAAAGAAGACGTTGGAAGGCTTTTTGGGTGGAACGCTGGTCGGGATCCTTTTCGGCGCTCTTTTGGGCTGGCTTCTCAGTGCGCGGATGAGCGGATTGACCCCTTGGTCCGGCGCGTTATTTGGCGGAATAATGGGTCCGGCGGCTTTTTTTGGAGACGCCGTGATGAGTCTGATCAAACGGACGCTGGGGGTCAAGGATACCGGCAATCTCCTGCCTGGGCACGGCGGGGTTTTGGACCGTTTGGATTCGATGCTCTGGGCGATGGCAGTCGGTGAGCTTTTTCGCCAGGCGATCCTGTTGGGGATTTTTAAATAAAAAAGGGCGAGTGTGGGCTCGCCCAAAAGATTTTTAGCAGCCGCTCAGCTGCCTGTCAGAGCCTGGTCCACAATCTGACGGGCTTCCTGTTGGATCTGCGCGAGATGTTCCGCGCTTTTCAGGCTTTCGGCATAAATCTTATAAATTTCCTCTGTTCCTGAGGGTCTGGCGGCAAACCAACCGTTTTGAGTGACGACCTTCAGCCCGCCAATGGGGGCGGCATTGCAGGTCGCCGCGGTGAGCTTGTCCAAAATCGGATCGCCAGCCATGCTTTCAGCCCGTACCAATTCGGGAGAAAGGTTGGAAAGGATCGCTTTTTGCTGCGCGGTTGCCGGCGCGTCCAGGCGGGCATACCAACTTCCGCCCAATTCCTCTTCCAGCGCCTGATAATGTCTGCCGGGATCTTTGCCGGTGACGGCAAGGATTTCAGCGGAAAGCAGATCGAGGATAATGCCGTCTTTGTCCGTTGTCCAGGTTGTTCCGTTCTTGCGTAAAAAGGAAGCGCCGGCGCTTTCTTCGCCGCCAAAACCGATGTCGCCGCTCAACAAACCCGGCACAAACCATTTGAAACCCACAGGCACCTCGCAAAGTCGGCGCTCAATTTTGCGCACCACTTTATCAATGATCGAACTGGAGACCAGCGTCTTGCCGACAGCGGCATCCGGCGACCAACCCGGACGATGCCGGAAGAGATACCAGATCGCAACGCTGAGATAATGGTTGGGGTTCATCAGTCCCACCGAGGGGGTCACAATGCCGTGACGGTCATAATCGACATCATTCCCAAAAGCGATATCGTAGTTATCCTTCATTGCCACCAGGCTTGCCATGGCGTAGGGCGACGAACAGTCCATGCGGATTTTCCCGTCTTTGTCCAGGGTCATAAAAGAAAAAGTGGGATCGATCTGTTTGTTGACCACCTCAAGGTTGAGCCCGTACATTTCAGCCATCGGTTCCCAATAAGCCAAGCCCGAACCACCCAGGGGATCGACCCCGATATGGATCCCGGAATCGGCGATCGCCCGCATATCGATCACGTTTTCGAGATCACGCAGGTAAGGGGTTGTCAGGTCGATCATCCGGGTCGTCTCCGCTTTGAGCGCTTTTTCCAACGGGATTCGTTTGACCTCCCGCAGACCATTGGCAATGATTTCGTTGGCGCGGTTCTGGATCCATTTGGTGGTAGAGGTATCCGCGGGTCCTCCGTTGGGCGGGTTGTATTTGAAGCCGCCGTCTTCGGGGGGATTGTGGGAGGGCGAAATGACCACCCCGTCTGCCCGCAGGTTGGGATGAGCCGCGTTGAAGGTCAGAATGGCGTGAGAAATAACGGGCGTGGGCGTATAACGGTGATCCTGATGGATGTTGATTTGAGCCTCGTTTCCCGCGAAAACTTCGATGGCGGTATAGAGCGCCGGTTCGGAAAGCGCGTGGGTGTCCATCCCCATAAAGAGCGGCCCGCTGATCCCTTCTCCCTTGCGGTATTCGCAAATGGCCTGACTGATGGCAGCCACGTGGTCGTCATTAAAACTGGCGTAAAGTGAAGTGCCGCGGTGACCCGAGGTGCCGAAAGCCACTCTTTGGGCAGGCACCAGAGGATCGGGGTGCAACGTGTAATAAGCGGAGATCAGGCGCGGAATGTTGGTGAGAACATCTTTGGGTGCGGGTTTCCCCGCGAGAGGGTGAAGGCTCATAACGGCTCCTGTGTGAATGTTTCGGGTATGCGAATTGTAACATGAGCAAAGCGGCAGCAAGTCGACTTTACAATTTATCCGTGAACCCAAATACCGGAAATTCAGGTAAAGACGGGTCTAGATCCCGAGCCCGATCAACGAACGCTTCAAAGCGGGGCACCGTCAGTGCCCCGATAAATCAGCCCAAGATCACTTCTGCCCGCGAGCCAGTGGGAGTTTTTGTGACCTCGATCCGGTTTGAAAAGTAATCTTTCAGCTCTTCGATGTGCGTGATGATTAAAATCTTTTCAAAATCCGGTTTGACGATGTTGATGGCTTCAATCAAACGCTGTCTGCCGGCAGCATCCTGGTTGCCAAAGCCCTCATCGATCACCAGGGTTTGCAGGCGCGCGCCTGCCCGGCGGGCAAGGATGCGGCTGAGCGCCAGTCGGATGGCAAAGTTGATCCGAAAGGCTTCTCCGCCGGAATAGGTCTCATAATCTCGCGTCCCGGAACCGTCCGAGATGAGGATATCCAGCGTTTCCATCAGGTCTTTTCTTTTGCTGTCTTTATACGCGCGTTGGGTGTTGAAGCGCACGCTCATATTGTAGTCAGACAAACGATGCAAAAGCGCGTTCGCCTGTTCTTCGAGCTCCGGTAAGGCTTGTTCGATCAGCATTGCCGGCACGCCGTCCTTGCCGAAAGCGGTTTCGAGCTTGGTATAGCGGCGGACTTGTTCCTTGAGTTCTTCTAGCTGACGGCGCAGGTTTTTTTGCCGTTCGCGCTGTGATTGGATGGCAGCCAATCCCTGGTCGATTTCCCCCAACCGGCGGTTGGCGACGTCCTGCGCCTCGCGCAGATCCGCTAATTCTCTTTCTACCTCACGGCTGTCTTGCAGTTGTTCCCTTGCCTGAGAATATGAGGCTTCTTCTGTCTGATACTTTTCCGCCAGTTCCATGCTCAGCGCCTGTTCTCGCGCCAATTCTTGCTCAGCCAGTTCGAGTTCGGATTGCAGCAGGTCAAAGCCCGAGCGGGCAATTTGCAGCTCCTGCCAGGCTTGCTCGGCGCTGCTTTTTGACTGAGCTTCCCGCCGTAACTGACTGTGATGATTTTGGTCGTAACTCAGGTTTGTCAGGTCGGTTTCGAGCTCAAAGAGCTGTCGGCGCAGTTTCGGTAAAAAACTTGAAGCGGAGAGTTCCGTTTGTAGTTGGGTCAGCCGATCCGACTTTTCGGACAGCCAGGCTTGATTGCGCTGCTCAAGCAATTCAAGTTCCTGACGTATCAAATCATGATCCCGCTGTAAGGTGAGCTTTTGTTTTTCCGCTTCCTGCGCCGCGCGCTGTCCGTTTTGAAGCGCTTGGATTTGCTGGCGAAGCTGAAGCAAGTCGCTTTTGTTTAGGCGGTATTGGTCTCCCAGCTGTTTGCCGGCGGCATTGAATTCCTCCACCAGCGATTGACGGTGGTCGTCTGAAAGATCCTGGCCGCACATGGGGCAGCTCGCGCCCTGGGCGTCTTCCAGCTTCTGACGCCGCTGAAGGATCTGCTCCATTTGGCTTTTGAGGCCGCCGTTTTCGCCTTCCAATTCCTGAGCGCGATCGCGGCAGGTTTGAAGTTCGCGTTCGAAATCGGGGTTCTGAGCGAACCGCGCGTCAATCGCGCTGATCCGCGCGGAAATTTGCCCGAGGCGTGAGCTTTTTTCGGGCACGATCGAAAGACTCTTTTCAAGACTGGATTTTTCAGCCGATAATTGCCGCGCTTCGGTTTCGATCGAGGTTTTATGCGCCTGGAGTTGCGCCTGAATCTGGGAGCGCTGCCGTTCAAGGGGCCAATAACGCTCGGCGAGCTGGTCTTGGGCGGCAACTTGCTGCTTCAGGATCCCCAATTGCTGAAAATTTGCCTCAATCTCCCCGGCTTGGTCGATTTTTAGCTGATACCTGGCGAGCGTATTCTGTTTTTGCAGATTCTGCTGCCGCCTCCGCTCGATCGACTGACTGGCGCGATCCAACTGACTTTTGAGCGCTTTTAGCTGCTCCGCCCGGTTGGCAAGCAATTGGGCTTCGGCTTTGATTTTATCGACCTGCGCCTGACGGCTGTCGATTTTTTCGCGCACCAAAGCCAGTTCGCCTTCTACGATCAGCCGGTTTGCCCGTAATTTTTCTTCGGTTTCGATTTCCTCCTGCATCACGGCGATGTCACGTTCGAAGACGCTTATTTCGGCGCGCGCCTGGCGGGCTTTGTCGTTGGCTGCCTTGCGATATTGTTCCCATTGGTCCAAACCCAGGATGCTGGTGAGAATATCCTTGCGTTCGGTCGGCCTTTTGGTGGCAAACGAATCGGCTTTCCCCTGTAAAAAGAACGAGGCGTTGACGAAGCTCTCATAATCGAGCCGCAGCGTGTCGCGGATCTTGCCATCGGTCTCGCGGACAGTGTGCTCGCTGAGGCTCTTCCACGAAAATTCGTTTTCTTCTTCCGGTTTTCGAATAAAAAAATCGACCTGCGAGGATTTGCCGCGCGTGTTTACCCGCGTGACGCGGTAGACCTGCCCTTCGTATTCAAAATCGAGCGTGACTTCGGCGCGCTGGCAGGAAGTGTTGATGATGGCTTCGGACTGCGCCCGGGCTTTGCCGTAGAGCGCGAAGGTGATGGCGTCCAAAATAGAAGATTTTCCGGCGCCGTTGGAGCCGGAAATACAAGCGAGATCAAAGCTCTCAAACCCGATCTCCACCGCTTCGCGATAAGAAGTAAACCCGCTCAACAGCAGCCTAATCGGAATCATCATCGCCTCCGAGCAAGCGGGCGGCTTGTTCCATGCTGAGCGGTACGCGTTCCCCTTCAAATAAATCAAGATAAAACTGGTCATCATACCGGCGCGAGCGGATCGGTATGGGCATGGGCACACCCCAACCAAGCATCAGCACTTCTTCCTTCGGCTGCAGTTTTGCCAGCATACCGCGCAGACCTCCCCGACCCGGCAAGCCGGACAGGACCGCGTTGATGTCGTCTTCGTCGCCCAGAGAGCCGGAAATACGCGTGCCAAGCTGCGACATGACCTCATCGTAAATTTGGGAAGGACGCTGGTCGATGATCAGGAGGGTGACATAATATTTGCGCAGTTCGCGGGCAATGGTGCTGAAGATGGTTTGGGAGGCCATCTCACGGTTGAGCAGTTTATGCGCTTCTTCCAACACGACCACAAGCGGGCGCGGCTCTGCTGACTTTTTGCTGTGAAAGTCGTTGGTGGCTTGTTCCCAGGTGTCGCGGATTTTGCGGGTGATCAGGTTCGTCACCAAAAGGTAATCCAGATCGGTCTGATAGTTGCCAAACGAAAGGACAACATGTCTGCCTTCCTTAAGGGCTTTGGTCACGGCTTCCAGCCCATTGGAAGCGGGATTGTTTTTGAGATAGGGTCGGTTGAAGAGACGCGTAAGTTTGCTGCGCAAGCCTTCCGCCGCGCCTTTGTGAACGCCGGCTTGGCGCGCCCAGGCTTCCACGCTGTCGGGTGCCGGTTCCATTTTTCCCTCCTCATTTTCGATCATCGCGCCGACTTTCATGTTCATGAACTCGGTGAACCAATTGTTTCCAAACTCGTTTTCCAACGCGTCCAGCGTGGTGGCGGTAGTTTCCTTGAGGTTCAGTGCTTCCGTGAGCTGAAGGATGTCTTCGGGAGTGATGTCTTTGTGGCTGATCTCGAGGGTGAAATCGGGGCGTTGTTTTCCAAAGTTGGTCTCCGAGCCTAAACCGACCAACTGGACTTTTGACTGAAACTTGCTTTTCAAGCCGGCTACGCCTTTGCCTGTGTCGGAAGAAGAGGTGTCGATGCCGTACTCGTTGTGCATGTCAAAAATCAGCGTCGAGGCGTGGTCATAATGAATCAGCCCTGCCAGGATCATGCGCGCCAAAAACGATTTGCCCGATCCCGTGGTTCCAAAAATGCCGGAAGAACGCTGAACAAACTTATCCAGGTCAAGACAGACCGGATGCCCCTGCTCGCGCGTGCTGCCGACGCGAAAGATGTTCCGATTGTTTTCTTCGCCAAAAATTGCGGCGATATCGGCTTGATCCGCAAGCCTGACCGGCGCGTGATGACTCGGGATCGTTTTGACCGTGATCGGGCTGTCTTGGTCCGGGTGGGCTTTGCGCCATTCGGGATATTCGGGCGAATCGATTGCGGGGCCGGTTTCCATCATCAATACCGGCATCACCGCCAGGTTGGTGTAAAGCGTTTGCCGGTTGAGCAATTCTGCCAGTCGCGGCGTGAACCTCTGGGCGTTGATTTGGGTGGAATATTGTTGGTCAATGGCGGTCAGGCGCAGATCGGTCACCAATCCATAAAAGCGCCAGCTGTTGCTGTCGATGACGACAAAAGCGCCTTCCTGAACCGTCTGGGGCGGCACGCTCAGACGCACTTCGAGGTTGGCTTCCAGACCGCCGCCGGTAACGAAACCGATCTGTGAGTTTTGGACTTGGGGAATATAGCTTTCCATCAGGCAGTCTCCAGTTCGCTTAGGACATCAAGAATGACAGTGAGGCGCGGGTAGTCATCCCGCAGCAGGGTGATCACTTTTTCGCAGGCGGCGCTGAACCATTGCGTGTCGCCAGTCTTATCGTGAAGCGGTTTCACCTGGGCAAGATGCGCTGCCAGCAGATCTTCGACGGGCTGTTCCTGCAGGCGCAGGATGTGGCGCAAATAGGCGGGAGCAGCGGTGAAGCGCCGAATTTCCTCCTCATCGCACAAAAAAAGTTGGTCCAGGCTCAAGGGCGGCCGCGGGGGCAAACGGTGGGAAATGCTGCCGTTTTGGGCGAACCCGACCGTCAAAACGTGAATTTCGACCGGAAGGTTGCGGTTGTAGCGGTTATCCGCGGTGTATTCACTGGGGATGCTGACGCCCGAAACAAGTTGGCGCACAAGGTTATCATCGTTGATCAGGATGTGAGTGATCAGCCCGTAAATTTCGATTTGGTCTTCCAAACGCACTTTGACCAAAGACCCGAGCGCCGGTGTTTGCAGTTCTTTCACCCGGCATCCGGCGACAAACTGACTGTTTTCAGCTCTTAAGAGCTTTCCGATAGGGATGGTTTTGATGGTTTCACTCATACGCTGCCTTTCCAGTGGCTTTTGTGGGATTGGGTGGGGAAAAGATCCGCCGCTTCGGGCGGGAGCTTGCTCATCAGCATGGCTTCGATCTCATCCGATTCCGCGAACCGCACCAGCGCCAGCTCGTGAGCGCGGTGCAGAGAATACGGGTAGGGATGGGAGTCCAATACCTGAGCGTCATGATAGAGAGCGGCATGAACAAAATCGACCAACTTAGGCTTTTGGGCAAGCCAATATGGTATTTCCACGCGCACCAGCCATTCCGCGTCCGCTTCTCGGGCAACATTCATGAAAAAGAACGCGCAGCGCAGGCGTTGGGGGTTGACCGGCGAGCGTTTTGAGATGATCTCGAAAAGCGCGGAACGGTGCCCAGGCGCCAGTCTGCCTTTCAGCAAAACCCGGTCGCTGACGGTTTTTTCCATTCTTGTTGTCACTGGCTGGTTTTCCAAGGTAGATTGATAGATATTGAGCATATTGGCAAGCATGGTCGATCCGGGCTTGTCAATGTAACCCGCGCTGAGGATACCTTCGTTTTCCAGACGCCGATCAAGCTCCCAGACGGTTTGCTGGGCGTCCTGAGCTGCGCCGCCCTTGATATTGCTGCGGTAAAAAAGGTCCAGAGGTCCGTCGGTCACCGTCAGCACCGGGGTCGGGTCTTCGCTGGTGATGTGTTCCCGGATCAAGACGCGCTCGCGCAGATCGCGGTGTAAGCCAACTTCGTCATCCCCAATCAGCATCCCTTCGGAAAAGAGCCGATCAAACTCAAGCAGTTCGGAAATCAAGTCGACGCTCGGCGGCTGAGCGCTGCCAAAACGTACCTTAAAAAGCCCGATGTTGATCAAGCCAAATTCCAAAGCGCGATGTCGGTTCGGGGCGATCTGGGAGCCGTCGGCTGCCAGCAAAGTAAACCGCAAAGGCTGCGCGGGCAGCGGAAAACTTGCCAAAGGGTATTCGTGCGTCGGTTTGGCAGTATAAAGCGTGGGCTGCGTCCGCTCGGCTTGTTCGACCGCTTCCCGCAGCCGGTCTGGCTCCAGAGAAGCCTGTTCAAAAAGGGCTTTCAACCGCTTGGCGGCGATCAGCATCTCGTTGTGTCTTTGAAGGGTCTGTTCAATAAAATTGCTGGCGAATTTTTCCAACGAAGCATAATTCAGGGGCATCGCGACTCCATTTTGTATCCAGGTTCAATTATAACCAAGTGCTCAGACGAAAGCTGTCGGCTGATAATTAAAATTGGAACAAAATCAAGGGTGTGTTCGTCTATAGGGTGAAAGAATTTTCATAAGGAGAAGAAATGGAAAAGAAAAAAATTGCGTGGATGCTTCCCGTGCTTGTAAGCGGGATTTTACTCTTGGGGGCTTGTCAGCCTCAACAAACCAAAACCATTGCTATCAGCGGAACCGGAGAGGTCGTTCTCGTTCCGGATATGGCTTACATCAATGTTGGGATTCACACCGAAGCGGGGGACGTTACCACCGCGGTCAACGAGAATAACCGTCAGGCAAAAAAAATCACCGAAGCGATTATTGAGATGGGCGTCGCCGAAAAGGACATTCAGACCTCGAATTTCAACGTCTATTCCATGAATCGCTATGATGACATGTCCAATATCGTCGGGACGAATTATGCCGTCGACAATACGCTCTACATCATTGTGCGCGATCTGCCCAAGCTGAGCGAAATTCTCGACGCCTCGCTGGCTGCCGGCGCGAATCAGATTTACGGGATCAACTTTGATATCAACGACCGCGCGGCTGCCCTGACTCAGGCGCGCGACCTAGCGATCAAAGACGCCCAAGCCAAAGCTCAATCCGTGGCGGATACCGCGGGGGTTCAGTTGGGAGAAATCCAGAACATCAGCGTGATCAATACCAGCTACGTTCAGCCAATGTCCGGCTATGGACGCGGAGGCGGGATGGTCGCGGACAGCGCCGCTTCCGTACCGGTTTCGGCAGGTCAGATTGTTATTACGGCGAACGCGGATTTGACTTACTCCTTTGGCAGCAAATAGCTTTTTGGTCTGGTTGGGCTCCCCCTCCAGATTGCAAAACCCCCGGATTTTTCCGGGGGTTTATTCTTTTAAGCAAGTCTCAGGCAATACCTGGCTTTTGGGTCAATCATCACTCCGCGGACAGCTTGGGAAGAGTTTTGATTTTGAAGAGCGCGATGGTGGAAAAAAGGAAAAGGAACCCATACAGCCCCATCAGAACCAAATAACCGGCGCCATCTCCGATGGGACCGCCGATATACGCCCCGACTGCGCCGGCTCCCGCTCCTGCCAGGTTGGAGATCCCCAGCCATTTTCCGCTTTCTCCGGCAGGAACAAGGTCGGTTCCCAAAGCCCAGTTTGCCGCAAAGAACATGCCTGTTGCCAGTCCAATCAAGACTCCGCCGGCATAAACGAGCGGCATTTTGGCTGAGAGGATCACCAGCAGGGTCCCCAGGGCTGCCAAAATCCCGCTGATAAAAATGAGCGGCTTTTTCCCGAATTTGTCGGTGAGCCAGCCCGATGGAAGCGAAATCAGCAAGATCGCGATCCCCACCACCAGCATCAGTTTTGCGGTTGGCCCGGCGGCAGCGCTGCCGCTGAATTCGGGGAAGCGCTCCTGAATAAAATAGAGGACAAAACTGCTCAGGTTATTGGCACCCACCAGAAACGCCAATCGGTTGATGACCCACCAAACAAACGCGGGTTGTTTGCGGATTTGATCGCCAAGGCTAAGGCGAACCGAAACCTGAACCCCAAGCGCGATGGCAATTAGCATTCCGCCAACCCCTGCGGCTGAAATCAGAGCGAGCGAAGCGCGTTTGGGCAGCGTTTGCAGCCAGGGCAGCAGCTGCCGGATGCCCCATCCGACCAACAGAATAATGGCGGTGAACGCCAAGGTCATCAGCACCAGACGTCCGATCGCTTGCCAGTCTACCGGCGCGGCGGGTCCTTTTTGGGGTGCCTCGCGGACAAACATGCTGAGCAGCGCCGCCAGCAGCATCACCACGCACAGCGTAATGATCGCGGCGCGCAGATTGCCGGCGCTGAGCATGCGGCTGACCGTGAATGAGACCAAAATCAGCGGCAGCGGCAGTTCAAAAAAGGCTTTGATGGCAGAGTAGGTTCCCCGTTTTTCCGTTGGGACCAAATCGGGAATAAAACCCTGCACGGCACCGTGGCCAAGATTGGACGAAATCATCGAAAAGACCAGGACTGCGAACAGGGCGTAATAACCATTCATGCCTGTCATTGTTCCGGCGATAACACCGATCAGAATAAAAACCACAATCTCAAGGATGCCGCTGACCGCGATGAAGGGCCTGCGTTTGCCAAAGCGGGAGGTACTGCGGTCCGACAGCGCGCCGGCAAGCGCCTGAACCAAAAGCGCGACCATCAGGGAGACCAGTCGGATGGTGCCGTAGCTGCTGCCTTTGGTTTCTTCTCCCACAAACTGCTGGACAAGCAGGGGAACAATCAGCGGCGTGAGCGATTGGGAGCGCAAGGTGATGGCGAGATAAAAAATATTCATGGTGACAGCGTCGTACCATCGCAGTCGTTTGGTGGGGTTTTCTTGGTTCATGAGCGATTCCTCAAGTGATTTCCATGGCAGAATAAAGTCAGAGCAAACTCACGGGGTCGATCTCGACCTGCCAGCCTTTCAGGCGCAGCAGCGGCAATAAACTTTGGGGATCCGGTCCCTTCAGGACGACTTGCCAGCGCCAATAGCCGTAAAGTTTGGGGTAATATGAGGGCAGCGGTCCGATCAGCTCGGTTTGGTTCAGATCTTCGCCTTCGATGAGTTCCCGTAATTCCAACGCCAGTTTTTTTGCTTCGCTGGCAGCTTTTTGAGCGTTGAGCGAGCGGTATTCAAGGCGGATCAGGCGGGAAAACGGAGGGTATCCCAAAACGCGGCGCTGTTCGAGCTCCTCTTTATAGAAGGCATCATAATCCTGTTTGGCTGCGGTCTGAATGACATAATGATCGGGCTGGTAGGTCTGCAGCACAACCCGTCCTCCCAAGGGGCTGCGCCCCGCTCTGCCGCTCACTTGCGTCAGCACCTGGAACGAACGTTCCGCGGCGCGATAGTCGGGCAGGTTGAGTCCAACTTCAGCCAAAATGATGCCCACCAGGGTGACCAGGGGCAAATCGAGCCCCTTGGCAAGCATCTGCGTGCCGATCAGAATATCCGCCCTGTGGGCGCTGAAGTGGGAAAGGATCAATTCGTGGTCGCCTTTGTTTTTGGTCGTGTCGGCGTCCCATCTCAGGATGCGCGCCTGCGGGAATTTGGCTTTGACGATTTCTTCCAGTCTGGCGGTGCCCAGCCCCAGCTGACGGATCTGAGAGCTGCCGCAGTGGGGACACTTTTGCGGCATTTTTCTGGAATAGCCGCAGACGTGGCACAGCAAGCCGGAATTGGCGCCGTGCCAAACAAGCGCCTGATCGTCGTTGGGGCAGCGCAAACTTGCCCCGCAGTGACGGCAAAAGACATAAGTAGCTTTGCCGCGGCGGTTGAGGAACAGGATCGCCTGCTGTCGCGCTTCGAGGGTTTGACGGAGATACTCATCAAGAGTCTGTGAGAGCGGGCTGGTGTTGCCGTGGGTGAGTTCAGCGCGCATGTCGATCACTTCAACGGGCGGCAAGTCAAAAGTCAGCAAATCTTCCTGGCTTTGCAGCGGCGGCAGTTCAAACCGCAGGGAGGCGGCTTGTTGTTTGAGCGTCTCGCGGTGTGCCAAGACCCGGCGCGGCAGGGCGGTATAGAGCCAATCTCCGCGTTTAGCCTTGAACGATTGTTCAATCCCCGGAGTGGCGCTGCCCAAAAGAAGGTTCGCCCGGGAAATTGCAGCCAGCCCCAGCGCGGTTTCAACTGCCTGATAAAAGGGTGCCCGTTCGCTTTCGTCGTACGAGGAGTTGTCGCATTCATCAATGACGATCAGACCCAGCTCGGGCAGCGGGACAAAGAGCGCGCTGCGCGAACCGATGATGATTTTCAGGTCTCCATTTCGCGCCCGCCGCCAGGTGTCGTAGCGTTCTCCTTCGGAAAGCTTGGAATGATACAGCCCGACCAGGTTCGGAAAGCGCGCCATAAAACGCCGGACAGTCTGAGGTGTCATTGAGATTTCCGGCACCAAAACCAGGCACTGCTTGCCCTGCTCCAGAGTTCGCGCGACCGCCCGCATGTAAACTTCGGTCTTGCCCGAACCGGTGACCCCCCGGATCAGTACCGGCCGCGGTGAGTCTTTTTTCCATTCCTGCTGAATTTGTGACCACACCATTTCCTGATCTCTGGTGAGCTGCGGGGCTTGATCCCGCAAAACTTCGATCTCTGCCAACGGGTCGCGCCAGACTTCAGTTTCGTTGAAATGGATCAGGCCGGCCTCTTCCAGATAGGACAGATCCGTGTAATTCGTGCCGGTTTCGGCATAAATCCAGGAAAAATCCAGAGGAAAGGCTTGATTGGCAAGCAGATGGAGCGCTTTTTGACGGCGTTCACGGGTTTGAGGGCTTTTTCCGAGCGTGAAAGGGTCAAGCCCCATGATTTTTTGGGGGTCAATCGATAAGGCTGCCGTGCGCAGGGTTTTTGAAGAGATCCTGGGTGGAGGCAGGATGTTTGAGCAGCGAATCAAGCCCTGGTTTCTGAGCGAAGCGAGCGTTCTGCGCCAATCGGCTTTTGGGAGGGCGTGGTCAATTTGCGCGCCTCTCAATGCGCCTCGTTTTGCGAGCAAGCCAAGCAGGCGCAGCTGCACGGTTCCCAAATCACTGGTTTCGCCAGGCTGATTTTCTGCCAATTCAACCAGGATATCTGCCCGACGGGAGAGCCCGACTGGGATCATCAGTTGCACGCAGGCTCCCAGCGGGGCGTAAAAGCGCTGGCTCAGCCAGCGCGCCAACTCAAGCTGCTGAACGCTCAGCAGCGTATCGGAAACCAAAACATCCCTGATGGGCAGGACCTTTTCGACCTCCGGCTGATCGACCAAATCAAGCACCACCCCCTGAACCTGTTGTTTCCCGAACGGGACGATCACCAGGCTGCCCGGTTGAATTTGTTCTTTTAAATGAGGCGGGATGGAATAGTGATAGCTCCGATCAATCTGGCTTAGGTTGACGCTAACATTGGCAAAACCGCTCATTTCGCTGCCTACGGGGTGACGATCACCAAATAGTCCGCGGAAAAGATCATTTTGTTTATCAGGTCAGCCGGAACATCACTGGAAAACGCCAGGTAATTCTGCCAGATATGCGCCATGGTGGTTTGTCCGACCATCTGATTGAATTCGTTGAAGGCGAAGAACGGCGAAAGCCTTGCCGCCGACGCGCTGACCCGATCTATATCGAGGTAAAGCTGATTCCAGTTGTCGCGCTTCATGATGACCGGATGGTCCGCGAGGATGACAACCTGATCGGGCAATTCTTCCAGAATTTTTTCAAGCTCATCCAGGCGCACTGTGCGGAAAAGCGGTTCTCGCTGAGCCGGCGGCAGGTTCCATTCCTGATGCAGCTTCCAGGGCTCAAAAAGATCGCTGGCGCGGCGCTGGTGGACGCTCACGTAGGTAGAACCGTCAGCGGGAAGGTTGCGGACCTCATAACCGGCGCCAAAAAATCCGGTCAGAATCAGCTTGACCTCGCCAAGGTTCTGATCAAAATCGTGCCGCACGCGCAGGTAAAAAATGGTCACGTCTTTGTCCAAAACCTTGATAGTCTCGGTATGAATGCCGCGGTCCATGAGCTGAAACGCCACCATGGCGGAAAGACGGATCAGGCTGCCGTCTTCCAGATTTTCTTTTTGAGTGAGGTGGAAATATTCCCAATCGACCACTTTGTTGTCGCCGGTATTCAATACCGGCAGTTGGGCGAGGCGTGTCGGCACCGGTGTGGCGGTGAGCGTGGGCGTCGCCGTCGGAACCAGCGTTGGAGTCGGCGTGACCGTTGGGGTCGGCGTCATGGTTGAGGTCGGAACCAGCGTGGGGGTATCGGTAGGCGTGGGCGCTACCGTATCGGTTGGCGCGAGGGTCGGAAACGCGGTCGGGCGTCCCTCGTTTTTGGCGTTGCAGGAAACACTTCCAAAAATCAAAAAAACAACCAACAGAAGAATGAAGGACTTGTTCGCTTTCATTGACGCTCTTCCTCGCCGGCAGTAATAACGGCAGAAACATAACCCACAACAGAACCCAGATCGCCGCTCACGTCGCCGGACGTGCGATAGTCTGTGACGACCAGCTGATTTGCGCCGAGCTTTTGAGCGGCGAGAAGAATACTGGCAATCGCGCCGTGCCCGCAGGCTTCGGCGTCGCGCCCGGATTTGAGCCGATAAAAGGCTTCCGGCTCGAAGTTTTCCAACCCCTTGATTAGATTTTGATCGAGACGGTTGGCTTGTCTCTGGTGATGGAAATGAGAGAGATCACTGCTGGCGATCAGGAGGGCGGCTTCATCTTTGCTGAAGCTTTCGATCAATGTCGCCAGCGCGCCCGACAGGATCTTTGCCAGTGTCAGGGATTGATCCATCAGCATGAGAGGGATCAACTCAAAACCCTCCGGCAGCAAGTGCTGCAGGAAAGGCAGTTCGATTTCAATCGAGTGTTCGCGATCGCGCCGGACCGGCAGAAGCCGGACGCCTTCAGTCGCGAGCATTCCCCCGAGCTTTTGGAGCGCGGGCTGATCGACGGGAACCAATCCAAGCGGGGTTTGATAGGCGCTGTGCTCCGTGGTGATGATGTGCCCGGGGTAACCCTCATGAGAGGGGGAGACGATGATCACGCGGCGGAATTTTTTGCCTTCAATGGCTTTCAGGGCGCACGCCGCGGTTTTTCCGGAATAGACCAGCCCGGCATGCGGCAGAATGAGCGCCTTAACTGCGCCGCTGATCAAAGGCGATTTTGCCTGCCGAAGGTCTTCTTCCAGAACCTGACGCAAAACTTCAGGATCGCCCGGATACCACAACCCGGCGATGGGAGAAGGTCTGATGTCTCTGGTTTGGTTTTCAGCCATGGCTCTATTTTAGCACGGAGCCGGCTACAGAAAATTTATTCGTCTTTCTTCTCAAGGATGTCCCGGTAGAACTGGACGTACTCCCGCAAAAATCCCAGGAACTCTTCCAGGTCTTTTGGAGTGTGATTTGAAGAGAACGACGCAAAAATCTCCTGAATGTGACCCACGACCACGCCGGCAATTTTTTCGCCTTTTTCGTCCAGTTCGATGGTCCAGACCCGTTTGTCTTCGTCGTCACGGGAGCGTTTGATGAATCCACCTTCTTCCAAAGCTTTACAGGTTTTGCTGAGATTGCCGGGGTTGATGTCCAAATCCTTTGCCAGGGCAGTCAAAGTGGTTTGGTTCAAACCGTGGATTTGCAGCAGGATGCGAACCTGCTGTTGGGTCAAATTGTACTTCTTGCAGAATTCCAGACAAAGACCCATGCGGCTGCGCTGCAGTTCTCTTGTGAGGTGCCACATTTCCCAAATAAAATCTTCTTTTCTCATTTGTTCTCCAATAAAAAGGTTTAGATATATATATTAAAACAATTGTTGACTAATCTTAACACAAATGGCTGGTTAAAAACAAGCGTTTATACAATAATTGTTCAATTTGCGTTTGAAAATAAGGGAATTAAGGCTTTTTGGCTCTGATCAGGAGAAATCCGGCAGTCCCGGTCATGCCCAGTTCCTTGCGCAGGTGATCGTTGCTGAGGTCATAAAACAATCCTTCCCCGGGGTGTTTGGGGTCGTAGAGCAAGGCTTCGGTGATGACGAACCCTTCGCCGTAATTAATGTTGGTCACCGAATAGGCGGCTCCGTTCTCATCCACGCGGGTCACCACGATCATGTGGTCGAAGCCGTTGTAATTTGAAATCCCCTTGCGCACAAACAAATACATCCAGTCGCCGGGTTCCAGGGGGTTTTTTGTCCAATCGTAGCTGCCGATGCTTTCTTCAACAAAGATATAGTCATAACTGTCAGGCGGGAAAAACTTTTGGGTCAGCGTTTCCATGCCGTGGCATTCCGGCAGCTCCTCGCGGGGGCAAAGCAGCCACATGTCATGCTCCGAAGCCTCTTCGGGCAGATAGCCGCCGGCTTTCATAATGGCGACCGTCAGCGGCCCGCAGGCGTTATCGGCAGATTCGTGCGGTCCCGAGGCAAAATCAATATTACGGGCGACCTGATCGGCTTCTTCCGGAGTGAAGGCGAGAAAATCGAGACTGGCTTTCCAAAGTTTTGTCCGCGCTTGTTCTAGGGCTGTCATGGTGGCCGTTGCCGTCGCGGGCGGTGGCGTGAGAGTTTGGGTTTTGGTCGGTTTGATTGTTTTGGTCAGGGTAGGTTTGGCGGTAGGGGTGGCGCTTGGAACGGCTCGCGTTGGGGTCGGGCTTGGGCTCAAAACCGCGCAGGCGGTCAGTCCAAGCAGACAAAGCAACATCACCAAAGCCAAAATTTTTTTCACCGTGAGACCAATCTCCTATTCCTGCCATTCAATTATAGCTTTCTACAGATACTTTCTTTAGGATAATAACATAAGATAGAATTTCCCCTCGAACGCTTTGGTTCTAATTGGATCGTGAAGACAATTCCTGAGGTTGGTTATTGGTTGATTATGGAAAAAATTATTCTGGAAGTAAAAAACCTTCAAAAAGCCTACGGTGGGCTCAAGGCTGTGGACGGCGTTTCGTTTGAGGTCAGGCAGGGCGAAAAATTTGTTTTTGTCGGACCCAACGGAGCTGGAAAATCGACGACCATCAATATCATTTCCACGCTGCTCAGCAAGGATGACGGGGAAGTCCGTTATCAGGATTTGCTCCTCGGGCAAGATGATGACGCGATCCGTAGACAAATCGGGGTCGTGTTTCAAAACCACGTTTTGGATGAAGATTTGACTGTGCGCGAAAACCTGCTGACCCGCGGTGCGCTTTACGCTCAGCCTTACAGTCAGGTTGTGGAACAAGCCGGCAAGCTCGAAAAGCAGCTTGAACTGGGCGGTTTTATTAACCAGCCTTATGGGCAGCTGTCCGGCGGTCAGAAACGCCGTTCGGATATCGCCAGGGCATTAATGAACACCCCATCGATTCTCATCTTGGATGAACCGACGACCGGACTCGATCCGCAGACGCGGCGGATGGTTTGGGAAATCATTAACCAGATTCGAAAAGACCTGGGAATGACCGTGTTTTTGACTACCCATTACATGGAAGAAACAGAAGACGCGGATTCGGTCGTGATTATTGACAACGGAAAAATCGTCGCAAGGGGAACTCCGCATGACCTGAAAGCCCGCTACGCTCCGATGATCCTCAAGCTGTATGCCCGCGATCCTCTACCCTTGCAGGAACGTCTGCGGCAGGCAGGACATGACGTAAAAATTGTCAGCGATTCCCTGATCCTGCCAATGCGGGATTCATTTGAGGCGGCCGCGCTGGCAGCTGAGAATCGGGACCTGGTGACCACTTTTGAGCTCTTGAATGGAAGCATGGATGATGTTTTCATCGCGATTACTGGAAAGAAAATAAGAGAATGAACGCATTTTGGAAGTTAAGTAAACGAATATTTGTCCTTTTTTTCAGAGACAAGGCATCCATCTTTTTCTCAGTGCTGAGTTCGGCTTTGGTATTGCTGGTCTTTATGATTTTTCTTTCCAAAAATGCCGAGAACTCCAGCGCCGCCAACCTGCTTCCGGAATTCGGGTATCTCTTTCAGCAGTGGCTGATGGCTGGCATCCTGTATACCACGACCTTTTCGGCGGCATTAAACGCCATGGGACAATATCCGGATGATCGCCATCTGAAAATCAGTTCCGATCTGATGGTCACACCGGTCCGGCGCAGCGTGGTTGTCTCAAGTTACGTTTTTGGCAGTACCATGACGGCATTTTGCATGACCGCGATCATCCTGGGGCTCACCTATGTCAACATCCTGGTTCGCTTCGGCAAGTTTCCGCGGCCGCTTGACATTCTGCTGGTATTGCTGGCAATTTTGGTGAGTTCGGTTTTCCATACGGTTTTCGCGTTTTTTCTGGCGACCTTTACAAAAACCGCCCGCGGATACAATTCCCTGGGGCTGGTTTTCCATTCGATTTCAGGCTTTTTGGCAGCAATTTATCTCCCTTTAGGAGATCTGTCCGCGGGAGTGCAAAATACATTTGCCTTTTCTCCCTTCGTGCATGCCGCTTCGCTGCTGCGAAAAGCCTACATGTTTTCCAGCCTAGGCACGCTGGAAGATGGATCGCTTCAGGCGGTGGTCAGAGGATTTCGTATTTTCATGGGGATCGACCTTGCTTTTGGCGATCTGGTCTTTAAAGTCTGGCAAAGCCTGCTGTTTTTGACCGCGATTTCCGCGATATTGTTTTTGCTCTCAGTTCGGCGGATATCCCGCAGCCGGGATCGCTTGTAAGCCGGCGCCGGCGCTATTGCAAAAAATCCCAGGGGTTCACGCGGCCATATTCGTCATTGCGCAGTTCAAAGTGGAGATGGGCGCCGTTTGCCATGCCGGTGTCGCCGACTGTCCCGATGGTGTCGCCCCGATAGACTTCCTGCCCGCAGCTGACGTTGATGGTCGCCATGTGGGCGTAGAGCGACTGCCAGCCTTCGCCGTGGTCTACCACAACCATGTTGCCGTAACCCCAGTCGTTCCAGCCGGCATAGACCACCACGCCATTATCGATGGTATGGACCGCGTCACCGAGGTTTCCTTTAATATCGATCCCGAAATGGTTGGCTAAGGGCGCGTAATCATAGCCCGAAAGCGCGCGCTCGCTGAGGGGCCAGATAAAATTGAGCGTGCCCAAAACCCCGTCGTAGGCATCCGGACATGCCCCGGGACCAACATTGAGCGCGACAGCAGGGTCTTCACGCGTGATGCGGGGAATACGCCAGTCGGAATATTGCCCTTTGCCTCCCGGAACGATCAGTTGGGTGCCTGGCGCGATGTTTGGATGAGATAGATCCCCGATGGTATCAAGACTGAGATGGTTGCCGGGATAATTGATAATATCTTCGGGCGTCACCTGATAGAACGCCGCTACCCCGTTGAGCCCTTCTCCTTCGGTCCAGACATGCATGGTCCCATCCACGGGCATGATCAGCAGCTGCTGACCCGGAAAAATCATATGGGGGTCATCGCCAATATTGTAGCGGTTGCTCCAAAGCACAGTTTCGGGCAGGAGGTTGAACCTGGCGGCGATGGTAAAAAGGGTATCGCCGGCTTCGACCGTATAGGTCGTGAGCTCCGAACGGCTGCGCATGGGCAAAACCGTGTCCAGTTCCGAGCGCCTGGTGAGCGCTTTTTGTTTTTCTTCCGGAAGATTCGCCAGCAGCGGCGGCGCGTAGACCTCGACAATGGGGGTGGTTCTGACAGGGTCGGGGATCTGGAGCTGAGTCACCATGCTGCCGTCGGCGTTGACGTAAAAGCGCCTGAAGATCAAAACAATCAACACCATGACCACAAGAGTCGAAATCAGGGTCGCGGCGCGCAGCAGGCTTTGGTAGAGCCCAAGTTGTTTGAATCGTTCCCAGGCTTTGGCGGCAAGCGCCTGACCGGGCAGAAAGCTTTCGTCATCCTCCGTAAGGTTCAGCCAGGCATCGCCGGGAGTGGGATCGGGCTTGTTTTCCATGAAATGGATAATATCACGTCTTGAAAAAAGTGGATATCCCCGTCCAACACCCGGCAGGCAAGGGTTGCCGGCAGTGATCCCGCTTGACTGCCGGCACGGTCAAAAAGAGCAATAGGGAAAAATTTCAACGAGGAACACCAGCAAAAACCACCAAACCTGATAGTTCCTGATAGTTTCTATTGGCTACACTCTATGCTGTAAAACCGATCTGGAGATGAATTATGGAAGTACCACGACATTGGAGACTAAAAAAACAGCGATACGCCCTGCAGGGTGAAGTGTGTCCCCACTGCAATGTTAAAATTTTCCCACCGCGGGATGTCTGCCCGGAATGCGGCGGCGAAGCCAAAACCCCCTTCAGCTTCAGCGGTCAGGGCGAAGTTTATTCCTACACCCTCATCACGGGAGCTCCGGCGGGTTTTGAAGCTCAGGCGCCTTATACGGTTGCCATGGTAAAACTGAACGAAGGACCGATGGTCACCGCTCAACTGACAGACCTGGGCGACGAACCGGTTCAAATTGGCATGCCGGTGGAGATGGTGACCCGCAAACTGCGCAATGACGGTGATGAACGCGGCATGATTGTGTACGGCTACAAATTCCGTCCTGTCATGACAAAATAACCCCAACGGATTCAGAAGATCAATGCTCACAATTTTTTGTGAGCATTTTGTTTTTAATCCGAAGGATGCCTGCCGGGGCTATAATTCAGGTGAAAAGAACTCAATTGACATCAGCATCCCGTGTGAGGTTATTATGCAGGCAGCGATCGATAACACCAAAAAGTTTTCAGGAAGAGCCGCGGTCTACCGTGAGGCGCGTTCTGGCTACGCAGCTGGCTTGTTTGAATTTCTGGCGCAGCAATGGAGGATCGGACAGGGCTCATTGGTGGCGGATATCGGTTCCGGCACCGGCATTCTGACCGCCGCGCTCCTGGACCTGGGCGCCACGGTCTATGCCGTGGAACCGAACCGGGATATGCGGCTGCTCGCCGAACAAGACCTGGGAGCCCGGGAACGGTTTGTGTCCGTCGATGGAACAGCCGAAGAGAGCGGACTGCCGGCAGGTAAATTTGATCTGGTCTGCGCGGCTTCGGCTTTTCATTGGTTTGACCCCATCCTCTTTAAAAAGGAATGTCAGCGGATCCTCAAACCCGACGGCAGAGTCGCTTTGATCTGGAACGAAAGCCAGCTGAGCGCCGATGTCAACCGGGCAAGAGAAGAGGTTTACAAAAAGTATTGTCCCAACTTTGTCGGTTTTTCGGGAGGACACAAAAACCATCCGGAAATAAAAGAAGCCTTCTTCGATGGAAAAATGCGCGAATTGCGCTTCGCGAACCCAGTGATTTATGACAAAAAACGCTTTGTTGGCAGACTGCTTTCTTCGTCCTATTCTCTTACAGAAGAGGACCCAAATTTTGAAGCCTATCTGCGGGAATTGGAAGCCATCTTTGACCGCATTGCGGTCGACGGACAAATCGTGATGCCTCAGGAAACCGTGCTATATTGCCGCTAAACGGCTGGACGGACAGCTTCGGCAGCGTCATCCCATCCTTAAATCAACAAAACTCATCGCCATAGATTTTCTTTTGGCGTTATAATTCAACTCGCCAAATGTATAGACAAAGTTCATAATTAAGCACGAACCGTAACATCAAAAATGATCCCATTTTTTGATTGTTGGCTACTTTATCAAAACGAAGGAGAAAGATGTTAAAGACAGAACTTACACAACTTGAAACAGATATCCGAAAATGGACACAAGAAACAGACCAGGCTCGACGCGACCTGTTGGTCACGATGCAAAAAATTCAGGATCGCTATGGAGAAGTCTCTGAGCAAGCCATCCGGATTTTGGCTGAAGCTTACAGCATTCAACCGGCGGAAATCCTCGGTCTGGCATCTCTGTTTCCAGAACTAAGGTTACAAAAAAGTAAAAAATATCATTTTAAGGTTTGTGATGGTCTGGCTTGCGCCTGCGCTGATCAGCAGCATTTTTATCAGGACCTAAGTAAAAAACCGGAATATGATCCAAAACAGGCAAGCGATGAAAGTCTTTTTGGTCTTGATTATCGCGGTTGCATGGGGATGTGCGATCAGCGTCAAGTAGTTTCGGTGAATGACCAGCTCTTTACGGCCATGTCGGGCGAAAAACTGGAGACCCTTCTGGAAAACTGCCGGTCAGACAAAGCGCTTCCAGCTTCGGATTACCGCCTGGACAGTCCGGTCTTCCGGCAGCATGGAAAAGGCAAAACCCCTCTCGATCAGATGGAACCTGGGGCAGTTTTTTCCGGCTTGACGAAGGCTCCTGTTTCTGCGCTGATCGATCAACTGGTCAGGGATCAGGTCATTCCTTCTGAATTGATCAGACAATTTCAAGGTTCAAATGAAGAACCTGTTTTTGTCTGTAACACGGATACGGCGATCGCCGGCTCGTTCGCGGGCAGAGTTTTGATTGCTGACCATTGCGAATTCTTCCTTGAATGTCTGCTGGCTTGCGCCTATCTGGCACGAGCCAAAAAAGCTATTCTGTATCTGACCCCAGAATATCTTAGCCTGAAACCTATTTTGGTCCACTTGTTGAAGAAGATAATCAGCCCCGGCCTGAAACAGCGCTTCGCCTTAGCTGAAGAAGATTACATTTGCGAAGTAGATATTCGCCTGAGCCCTGGTTTTGTCGGCGGAGGTTTCAACCACATCGTCGAAATCGCCGTCAACAGTGACAGATTCGCCGGAAAACGTCCCGAAATACCCTTTTCACCTTCAGTCACATTGGACGCTCAAAGCGTTTTCCAGATCGGGCTCCATCTGGCAGCCCAAGGGCAGGACGCGCCGGAAGTCGCTTTGGCTCCGGTGAGCATCATCGCGCTTTCAGGTGCTTGTGAGCAGCCCGGGATTTATCTGACAGATCGTCAAACGATAATCAGTGATTTTCTTGACAAAGCTGGTTGTGATCGCCCAGCCGGGATCTGGGTGGACGGTCTGATGGGCGGGTTCCATTCCGCCCAGGAATTTGGAAAAACTTTTTCTGAGCTGGGGATCAGAAGCGTCTGCCAGATCGTTGTTTTGGGCGGTAAAGCAGACCTCCATTCTGCTGCGGGCAGGTTGCTGAAAACATTGAGCGAAAATTCCTGCGGGCAGTGCGCTCCATGCCGCGAGGGCTTGAGCAGAATGTTCGAGATCTACCGTCAGCCAAAAAACGGACTGCATTCAAAAACTGTCGAACTCGTCTCGATCGCCGAATGTGTTAATTCTGCCTCCAAATGCGACTACGGCAGAAAATCGGCAGAGTGTGTTTTGTCCTGGCTGACTGCCTTTCCGGAATCGATATAAACATATCTGACCAAATCTAATTGTGACAAGAGAGGAAAAATGTTTGTTCAACCCCCAACCGTTAAAGAAAATATTCAGGCCGATCCGACTGATCGCTTGATTGACATCACCATTGATGATTATCAATTCTCCGTAAAACCTGGCACCACTATTCTGGAGGCTGCCCGTCAGATCGGCGTGTTTATCCCCACTCTTTGCAATCACCCCGACTTGCCGCCGCAGGGTTCGTGCCGCATGTGTGTCGTGGAGGTAAAAGGAGAAGCAGCTTTGCAGGCTGCCTGCGAATATCGCATTGAAAAACCGACCTGGGTCGCCACCAATTCCCAACGGGTCGTACACGCCCGTTCGGAAATCATCGACCTCTTGTTTGGCAAGCATGACGGGTTTATTGATCATTCCACCTGTCCAAGAAATGAGACCTGTGAGCTGCAGGCGCTGGCAAAGTTTGGGACAAGCCCCTATCACTACTGGTGCGCGGGTCCGGTCAAGCCCGCGGATCAATCAAGCTATTCGATCGTCAGGGATCCGAGGAAGTGCATTTTGTGCTTCCGCTGCGTGCGGACCTGCCAGGAAATCCAGGGAGTCAACTGTCTTGATGTTTTGGGTTTTGGGGCAGATACGCGCATCGGGACCTTTATGGAAGTCCCGATGGCAGACGCGGTCTGCATCAATTGCGGGCAATGCATAGAACATTGCCCCACGGCGGCGCTTCAGGTTAAGGATTCGACCGCCGAAGTGCTTGAACTTATCCGTGAAGGTCAGAAACACGTGGTCATCCAAACAGCCCCCGCGCCGCGAGCCGCGATCGGCGAGTGCTTTGGCGCTCAACCAGGGAAGGCTTTCACCTTGGAATTGAATTCAGGTTTGAGAAAACTGGGATTTGACAAAATCTTTGATACCACCTTCAGCGCGGATTTAACCATTATCGAAGAAGGAACAGAACTGCTCAAACGTCTTTATAAGGCTTTGGTAAAAAAGGACAAATCTGTGGCGCTGCCGATGTTCACCTCCTGTTCTCCGGGTTGGGTGAAATTTTTGGAGCATTTTTACCCGGAGTTTATACCAAATCTTTCTTCGGCAAAATCTCCCCAGCAAATGTTCGGCGCGGTAATCAAAACCTATTACGCCCAAAAGACTGGCATTGACTCCCAAGACATCGTAACCGTAGCAATGATGCCCTGTACCGCCAAAAAGTTTGAGTGCAATCGCCCCGAGATGAAGGACAGCGGTTTGCAGGATGTCGATTTTGCCCTTACCACCAACGAAATAGCCGCAATGCTCAAAAACCAAGGCATTGATCTCAACAATATTGAACCATCCGATTTTGACGATCCCTTTGGGGGGTCTACCGGTTCCGGCGTTATTTTTGGTTCAACCGGCGGCGTGATGGAATCCGCGCTCAGAACCGTTCTGGAGCTTGTCACCGGAGAAGAAGTCGAAAAACTCTTCAACCATGCCGACATTCATGAGGTCAGGGGTTTTGACGGGGTGAAAAAAGCTGAAGTGACCATTAAAAAAACCGGTGATGTTCCTGAATTTTTGAAAGGGGTCATGGAAAGCTTTGCCTGGGCAAAGGGCGTCACGCTTAAGGTGGCGGTTGTTCACGGCACCGGCAACGCGCGCAAGGTTTTGGATAACATCCGGTCTGGTGGCGAATTTGCTGACTGTCACTTTATTGAGTTTATGGCTTGTCCGGGCGGATGCCTGGGAGGCGGCGGGCAGCCCATTCCCACGACCCCGGAAATTAGGAAAGCGCGCGCGGCAGCCATCTATTCGGAAGATACAAAATCTGCCATCCGAAAATCCTATGAGAACCCCTCGGTCATGACTCTGTATAAAGATTTTCTGACCGACGGACCAGGCGGCAGTCAAAGCCATACTTTGCTGCATACCGAATACACTAAGAGAGAAAAATAGGAAAATTGTGAAAAAACAAGTCGTACCGCTGGTTTTTCTGATCATTGCCCTGTTTTTTTCGGGTTGTAAATCCACTTCAATCAAGGAGGATCCTGAAGCCGAACTTTCCTTGATTAATCCGATGGGTCCGCTGGTTCTCCCCTTGTCGGGGTTCTTATCCGGGGAGGTTCAATCTGAACCAGCGGTCAGGGTCCATTATTGGAAAACCATTGATGAAGCCGTTGGCTATTTGAGCAAGGATGAAACTGCGTTTGTCGTCTTGCCGGTGACCGTGGCGGCGAACCTGAAAGCCAGCGGTATCGACCTGGTGATGCTGGGCGCGCATGAGTGGAAGGTGTTTTATCTCATCGCCTCACCTGCCAAAAATTTTGAGGATATCTGTTCTCTGAAAGGTGAAACCGTCTACACCCCGGAAGCAAAAGGGCAGACCGTCGATACGCTGACCCGTTACGCGCTTGGCTTGTGCGGGCTGGACCCTGACAAAGACGTGGATTTCGTCTACCTGCCTCCACAGGAAATCGTGGCGCTTTTTAAAGAAGGCAAAGTTCCCTTCGCGGCGTTGCCTGAACCTTTTGTTTCGCTGGCGCTCGTTGATGGGGCTGGCGAAGTCGTCCTCGATTATCAGGACTATTGGTCCGAACAGACCGGCACGGCCGATGGCATCCCGATCGCGGGATTATTCGTCAGCCATCCTTTTTATGAAGCCCGTCCCGAGCTTGCGGCGGACATGGCGAACCTGATGGACCAATCCATAAAATGGATGGAACAACACCCGCGGGAGGCGATTCAATATAGTTCCGAAGTCATCTCCATGCCCGAAAAGATCCTCCAGGAAGCCTTGCCGCGCATGAAGTTCGAATTTATCAGGGCTTCTGATTGCAAACAACCGGTAATTGACTTTCTGACCGAAATGCGCGCGGTTTTTCCTGAAGGCATAAAAGCGATCCCAACGGATGATTTCTTTGCGATAGAGTGAAGAAAGCTCTTTTATTCGTTCTCGGGATTCTTGGTCTGCTGTTGGCTTGGCAGTCCGCGGCTGTTTTGACGGCAAAGCCGTGGATTGTACCGTTCCCCGCAAAAGCCTTCGAAGCTATCCTGAATGCTGTTTCGCGGGGAAATATTTTTATTCCCATTTGGCAAACGCTCTGGAAAGTTGCCGCGGCTCTGATGATTTCGACCTTGCTTGGGATCCCGGCGGGTTATATCCTTGGGCGTAACCGGGAGCTTTATTACTTTTTCAGACCATGGATCATGGTTGCTCAGGCAGTGCCGGTGATCTCATGGCTGGCGATTGTCTTTTTTAGCTGGGGGGTCGGTTGGAAAGGCCCTGTTTTTATCTCCTCGCTGGCTTTGCTGCCAATTTCCGTCCTGACGACGGTTGCGGGCGTGCGCGACCGCGATGTTCAGCTTTTGGAAATGGCTGCGGTTTATCAGGTACCAAAAAGGAAAATCATCCGTTCGATTTGGATCGGTTCGCTGATTCCCTATATCCTTGCCGTGTTGGATGTCAGCATCGGCCAGGCCTGGAAGGTCATGCTCGTGACGGAATATCTCTGCGGCGGCAAGGGTTTGGGCGAAGAAATCATGATCTCCCGCATGAATATCGATACCGCCCGCGCCTGGGGATTCACATTTGTAGCCGTCGTCCTTGGGATCGGATTCGAATTTGTCATCAAGGGGTTGACCAGGAGGGTGCTGGAACATGCCGGCTTGCCTGAAAGCGTCTGATTTGTGCAAATCCTTTGGGAACCTCCGGGTGATCGACGCCTGGAACCTGGAAATCAGCGCGGGAGAACGGGTTGGGATCGTGGGACCTTCCGGCTGCGGGAAGACCACTTTTTTAAGGATGGCAGCTGGTTTAGAACCTCCATCCGGCGGCACGATTTCGGGAACCTGGAAAAAAATCGCCTATGTATTTCAAGAGCCCAGATTGATCCCGCGGCTGACCGTAAAAGAAAATATATCGTTCGTTGCCGGCAAGGCGAACCTGGACGAAATCTTGGAGATCACTCAGCTTTCCGGTTTTGAAAGCTACTTTCCAGGTCAGCTCAGCGGCGGGATGGCGCAGCGGGTCAATCTGGCACGGGCGCTGATTCATGAACCCGATTTTCTCATCCTGGACGAAGCCTTTTCGGCTTACGACATTGATATCAAATACAAAACCATCCTGAAGCTAGTTCAATTGTGGCGCGGTCAAAGGTTCGCAATGATCAACGTCACCCACAATCTGAAAGACGCCCTCATGCTCTCAGACCGCATTCTGATTGTCTCCCGGGCTCCCTCGCAGATCCTTTTTGAATATCAGACGCATAAATCCGAAGGTTTTGATTGGTTTTGTGCCGAAATGAATCATATGGAAGCGGAACTTACGGAGTGCTTTTTGCGCATTCAGTCTCTTTCGGCGAATTAGCTTTGCACTTTCGTTTTGATCCCCCTGCCCCGCCTCATTTCCAATCGGGTTTGAAAGCCAAAAAAGAGCGGATTGTGCTATAACTTAAGCCACAGACAGAACCTGAGGATAGCATGAGCCTACCATCTGACCACGACCATGATCATGAACATGAACACTGCCATATCAGTGGTTTTCATCGTCACGTCCACAGCCAAAAAGAGAAAAAAGCCATTATCAACCGCCTTTCGCGCGTTGTGGGGCATATCGAATCGATCAAGCGCATGGTGGAACACGATGAGGATTGCAGTCAGATTTTGGTTCAGCTGGCGGCGGTTCGCTCGGCCGTGAACAATACCGGCAAGGTGGTGCTCAAAAACCACATTCAGCACTGCATTGTCGAAGCGATCGTGCAGGGGGATGAAAAAACCATCCAGGCTTTGAATGATGCCGTTGACCGCTTTGTGAAATAAGCGGACCTCTCCCAAATTTGATCAATTGGCGGAACTGAAACCTGATTCAGGAAGGCTTCAGGATTTCCTTTTCAATCCCGGGCAGGGAATCGATCAGTTCCCTGGCCTGTTTTTTGATTTCCGGGTCGGCGCTGGGAGAGTGTTGGATCAGCTTGACCAGCTCGAAAGCTTTTTTGAGCGTGTCTTTCACCTGGGCGGTGTAGCTGAAATGTTCCCAACCCAACGAAGCGGGCTTGGGGATCTCTTTGGCTTCCTGGATGAATTTTTGGGCTTTTTTGATTCGTTGTTCGGGGGTGAGTGCTTTTGCCATGCTTTTATTATAGCCAATCTTCATCGGTCGGGAAGAACGCGCGCGCCGCCCGGCGCGGCCGTCTCACCCCTTTCCTTTTGGTGCGGGCGTCTCCCTCCTTGCTTCCTGGCGGGCCAGGCGCGCGGCAGCTCAAGATCCTTCGCTGCGTTCAGGATGACGTGGTAGTTGTCATTCTGAGCGAAGCGAAGAATCTTAGGAAAAACTAACCAGGTGGAATAAATTTTACCGTTCAACCGAAGGCAAGATCCTTCGCCTATTGGCTCAGGATGACGTGGGAGTAGGTTGGGGTCGTTTATAAACCAGAGCATTTCAACCACAACACAGCAGGAGAAAGACAGCAAGCCGGATCCGATAAAAGAATCCGGCTTATTAATTCTGTCTATTTGAATAGCATGGGTATCAAAACGCCATAAATTGGTATCAATGGAAGCGGGTCTGGGGGAAGTGGATCATCTTCACCATCCGGATTATAGAGGCGGACCAAATCTGATATCATTGGTCCCCAATTGTAACCCTCAATGGCTGTTGAGGACTGCATTTTTGGATTAACAAAGGACCAATCCGCTCCTGAACCAAATTCCAGCCAATCTCCCGTATAGAACGAGATTGGGTTTCTTGGTAAGGATATAGAAACCCCTTGGGCGTTCTCATGATTCCACTCAGCACCCCCCGGTACATAACCCGACCAAGCTGCGTTGAAGATGACAAAACTGTCCTTTAAATTCAGAAGTGATTGTGCTGTTGGAGAAATTTGTTCGAAATCATTTACCAGTGACGCAAAATGAAAAAGATCAGCGAGTCTGTCATAGTTATTAATAATCTTGGTATCGCCCCCCCTTACTTCTTTCATAGAACCTCTGAAGAATCTTGTAGTCCAATTGATTCCAGATACCAATCTTGACAGACAGGGGTGCTTGTCGGATTGCCAATGCCAGATCATGCGTTGCTGTAAATATTTCTTCGATGTAATCCATGTTTACAACGGAAATAGTGGAAGGATGTTTGTGATTCTTAAGAGAATAATAAGATTCAGCTATCTTTTTTGACAATGTTTCCGCGTTTGTACTCTGCCCAATATAATTAAGATAGTTGTGACTAGTTGTGTAGCTTACAGATTCACTTGCAATATAGTACTTTGTTAACCCTCTGAGTTCCCACATGAATTCCAGGTTTGCTGTCAGGCAGGAATGGCTGTAAAGGACATCAACCGGACCCGCGCTGATAAGTGCTGATCGCAGCTCATTATTGACTGAGATATTGTCTCCATTTTCCCGATCATCCCAGGCAACTCCTCTCAAACCATGCCCGTGGTCGGCAATGACCAAAGCCTGTTTCGGTGCATCCGATTTCGACTTTGCCCAGAGCACGAAATCGGAAAGGGTCGCTCCATCGCCGGAGTTTAAATTTGGCTTTTCGATGTATTCTTGCGGACCGCCATTGTCATAAAACTGATAATAGGTGCCTGACCCAATCGAGTCATAGAAGATAGCTATGTCTACATTCGATTGCCGCAACTTGATTATTTCACTGATTTCAAGATATATTTCGTACTCAAGATTATTATCTCCTGCCATGTAATACATGATCAACCAATCTCCGGTTTCTTCAAAGGGAAGCGTGTAAACATACGCCGCGCCGGCATTCATTGCGCTGTTGTCCTGCTGATCGCCGTTCACGCCGGTGGCGCTGCTGTCTTCCGCCCAAGCGCCAACCACGATCGTGTCGCCGGAGATGGCTATGGACCAACCAAAATAGTCCTGCGTGTAGGTGTTGGAGGCTTTCAGGTAGGCTTGCTGGCTCCAGCTGCCCTGACCGTCACGCCTGAAGACGTATGCCGCGCCGGCTCTCCAAGCGCTGTTATCCTGCTGGTTGCCATTGACGCCGGTGGCGCTGCTAGCTTCTCCATAAGCGCCAACAACGATCGTGTCGCCGGAAATGGCGATTCCAAAACCAAAATAGTCCTGCGTGTCGGTGTTGGAGGCTTTCAGGTAGGCCTGCTGGCTCCAGCTGCCCTGGCTGTCGCGCGTGAAGACGTAGGCAGCGCCAGCATGGCTTGCGCTGTTGTCCTGCTGGTTGCCGTCGACGCCGGTGGCGCTGCTGGCTTCCCATTCAGCGCCAACAACGATCGTGTCACCGGAGATAGCGACGGATTCACCAAATTGGTCCTGCTCGTCGGTATTGGAGGCTTTCAGGTAGGCTTGCTGGCTCCAGCTGCCCTGACTGTCGCGCCTGAAGACGTAAGCCGCGCCGGCATAGGATGCGCTGTTGTCCTGCTGGTTGCCATTGACACCGGTGGCGCTGCTGTCTTCTCCATAAGCGCCAACAACGATCGTGTCGCCGGAAATGGCGATTCCAAAACCAAAAAAGTCCTTCACGTCGGTGTTGGAGGCTTTCAGGTAAGCCTGCTGGCTCCAGCTGCCCTGACTATCGCGCGTGAAGACGTAGGCTGCGCCGGAATCCGTTGCGCTGTTGTCCTGCTGGTTGCCGTTGACGCCGGTGGCGCTGCTGTCTTCCTTCCAAGCGCCAACCACGATCGTGTCCCCGGAGATGGCGACGGAACTACCAAACAGATCTGCCGCGTCGGTGTTGGAGGCTTTCAGATAGGCTTGCTGGCTCCAGCTGCCCTGCCCGTCTCGCCTGAAGACGTATGCCGCGCCGGCATTCGGTGCGCTGTCGTCCTGCTGGTTGCCGTTGACGCCGGTGGCGCTGCTGGCTTCACCATAGGCGCCAACCACGATCGTGTCACCGGAGATTGCAACGGACCTACCAAAGGAATCCTCCGCGTCGGTGTTGGAGGCTTTCAGGTAAGCTTGCTGGCTCCAGCTGCCCTGCCTGTCGCGCGTAAAGACGTATGCCGCGCCGGCACCGTTTGCGCTGTTGTCTTGCTGGTTGCCGTTGACTCCGGTGGCGCTGCTGTCTTCCTCATAAGCGCCAACCACGATCGTGTCGCCGGAGATCGCGACGGAATAACCAAACTCATCTCCCCCGTCGGTGTTGGAGGCTTTTAAATAGGTGATCGGATCGTTGGACGCGATCTGGGAAGTGATCCCCTGCCACTCCTCATCACTGATCCCTTGGGGCGCCAATGGATTCGTCCCCGAAGGTATGGCGCCGGATGCTGGTTCCAAAGCCTGGGAAAGCTGATCAGGCTCTTGCTGCCGGGCAGGCGCGGAGGCGGAGGCGGTTTGAGCTGAGAAGAGCATCAAAACCGCAAGGACACAAATCGTAACCCGTCTGAAAGAATTCATTTCTTTACCCTCCCTGGATGATAAAAAAATTGGGTTATATCATAGCTTGTTCTTTTAATTGTATCATTCAAATCCCGAAGCCGCGCAAGGAATTTCTGTTGATCTGTGGGACGCGACTGGTTGCGTGCTAGGCATTTTTTCGTCTGTCATTCTGAGCAAAGCGACTGCTTTGGCACTATGCTCTTTTCCCGTTTGTCATTCTGAGCGCAGCGAAGAATCTTAGGAAAAACTAACCCGGTGGAAAAAATTTTACCGGTCAACCGAGCGCAGGATCCTTCGCTTATTGGCTCAGGATGACGTGGCGGGTGTCATCCTGAACGCAGTGAAGGATCTTTAATAAACATGGCACCGAAAAAACGCTGTCACCGGTAAGCGGAGCACAAGATCCTTCGCTACCCATCCGTTTCACGGTGGGTACAGGCATAGGCTTAGGATGACGTGGTAGCTGTCATTCTGAGCGCAGCGAAGAATCTTAGGAAAAACTAACCCGGTGGAATAATTTTTACCGGTCAACCGAGCACAAGATCCTTCGGCTTCGCCTCAGGATGACATGGAAGTTGTCATCCAAGCCTACGGATGAGCGGGGAAAAGCGGGCTTACAAAAGAAAAAATGCGCTTCAGCCCGAGCCACCCCGTAGGGCGGGGGTGACCCGCCCTTTTGAAAGGAGGTGTTCGGAAGAGAACAATGAGAATCATTCCGCCCTGAGGAATGAAATCACACATCAAAACGGTTGTAAGGATTAAAGCAATCCAAACAAACTTTCTTATCGCCCTGCAGGCGAATCCAGTTGCTTCCGGTGGTTTCGCCGCAGAGATCACAGACGATCGAATCGAACAATCGCGCCGGTTCGGGGACTTTGACGCGCGCCGGCATCACGTCGAACAGGTCTTTGGGCTCGAGGCTTTGATAGTACGAAAGCGCGTCCTGACGGCTGAGCCCTTCGGGACGCCTTCTGAGCATCAGGCGAACCGATCTCCCAGTCAGCCGGTTGTAAAATGAGAAGGCTTGTTTGCCGGTCATGTGAAATAGCAAATTCCCTTTGCCCACGCTGCATCCCAACAGCACCTGGATCGCGTCCACGCCGCAGGCGTCATTTTCCGTGACGCAGACAACCTGCTCGTCCGGCGAAAACTTCAGGTCCAGCAAGTCGATCGCGTAGAGCACGGCTTTGTAGCCAATTGTCAGCCCGCCGCATTCGTGACCATGAAAAGCCACGCATTTGTCCCAGAGTTGTTTTTGGTCCATATTTCCTTCCAATGGGGAACGAACACGATGTTCCCATTGCGATTCAGGTTTGAATCCTATCAGTTCTTTCGGTCTCCAACAAGCCTATGGGGGGGATGCAAACTGAAAAACGGGTACACAACTTGCACAGTAAAGAGCGAAAACAGTGCCTGTTTGGCGTTGTTTGGGTACAAAGCGAGGTTGGCATGAAAGAAGATAAATTTGGAGTTCGAACTGTGGTCGCGTTGGTGGCGTTTTTTATCCTGGTGATCCTGTTGGGATCCTATGTTGGGAAAAAACTGGTCAATGTTGTCCGGGCTTCGGGCGACGCTGAGGTAGGCGCCGCGCCGCAAAAAAATCAGGAAAGCCAGGTCCCCGCGGCCGCGGTCACGCTTGAATACGTTGGGGCAGCTGATGAAACCGCCCCGGAAATCGGAGAGCCATTGGTGCTCCAGACCGAAGCCGCGGCGGAGATGCCTGAAACCAGCCAAACACCCGAGGCGGAGCCGGAAGCGGCGGCCTATCCGGTTGATGAACCGGAACCGCCGCTGCCAATCGCGTCGGAGGAGGAAATCCCGCTGTCAGAAGCTTCGGCAGCCCAGGAAACTGCGCCGGAGCCGGAAGAAGAAGCCGCGGCAGAAAAATTACCAGAACAATCTCTATCCATCACCATCCCTGAAGAGGACGCTTTGGAAGAAAACATGCCCGAAACCGCTGCCCAGGATGAGGTTTTGCCCGAGCCGGCTGCCGCGGAGGAATCCGAGCCGCAAAACGAAGAAGCCACCGCTCTCACTGAGAAACCGCGCCTGAGCCTTTGGGCGCGAATTTTGGCTTTTTTCAACTTTGGAAAACGCAAACAGGCTTCTGATCCTCTGGCGGAAGCGGCGAAGGTGACCGGAAACGAAAGCGCGCCTGAACCTGCCTTGATAGAACCGCTTGAACAAGCGCCTGAAGAAACTGAGAAACAGTTGGCTGGGGAATTGACGCAGGAGCTCCCGCCAGCGCCTGAAGATCAGGCGGAGCGTCCGCTAACCGAAGAATACGATTACAGCGACTATGCCTGTCTGGCGCCGGAATATGAAGAAACGACGCCCGGGATCGACGCGGAGATTCAATCGGCAGAGCCAAATTGGATGGCAGAGGACGCAGAACTTTTGGACGAAGGTGAAGCTTATGAAAGCGGAGGAGGCGTTTTGAGCAGCGAGGGCGACCCGCAGGAGATCGAAGAAAAACAAGTCGAAGCCGCCGCGCAGCCCCAGCAAGCCACAGCCCAGCCGACCGCGCAGCCAACTCAGGAACCGGCAACCCCCGCTCCGACCGCGACACCCGGCGCGATGCCGGTGGTTGGCGCGCCTGGGAACCCGGAAGAAATCGGCAGAACCGGAATCCTCTTCGCTTTGGCGGGATCGCTGGCGCTGGGTTTCTTTTTCTGGAAACTGGCAAGCTCAAAACTGAAACCATAGAAAGAAAAAATCTTTATGGATAAAAAACCATCTCCCGCCTTCCTGATTATAGGCATTGGCTTCATTTTGACGGCGATTTTTATCTTTGTCAGAAATACCCGTTATCAACGGGTTGTTTTTGAAGGCGGGAATGAGCTCCGCAATGCGGGGCTCCGAAACCAAGCCAACCAGCAGCCCTCCGAAAACAGCGGTCAAGCCGGAAGCGAGACTCAGGGTTGGATGAAATTCGGCGGTATCGACCTGTTGGAACAGGCGGTTGGCTTTGAGTTTTCGCCTGCCTGCGGCGGACAAAGCACAGTGAAGATCCCACCGGTCGAAATTGAACCCTGGCACCCCGAGGTGTTTGAAAATGGGGAATTTGGCATTGGCAAAAACCTGGCGGTAGCCTGGGAACATTTGGGATATGAAGGATTATGGATTCATTCCGGCTGGGATTTCTGGCAGGAACAGTCGCCGGCAACCGCGCTGCAGTATTTTTTGGAAACCGACGAGCTCAACCAGGTACAAAACCTGAAGACGATCGAGGAGCGCCTGCGGGACTGCCTGCGCGGCAGCACCGTGCGCGTGGAGCAGGAATTGGCGGGGCTGAACGGCACCGTGGCGGCTGCCGTGAGGGTGCCCCCGCGGGGGGTGGAGGAACTCTCGAAACACACCATGGATTTGGTGCCCTTTCTGGCACAGGCTTACCCGGGCGCGGGATTTGAAGACATCGACAAGAAGGCATTGCTGCTTTTCTTTTGCGGTCGGGCGGCACTGGACGAGCCCGGCAATCCAGAAGCGGACTATTGGACCCAAGCCCGTTATGTCATCGCGCTGATGCCAGCCCAATAATTTCAAAACCTGGTCGCAGCCCGAAGACGGCACTACTCCTCCTCATCGAATACATCAGATAACATAAAACGAAAGTGTGCGTCAGTGTCGGATGACACTTGCTTTTACTGAAGAAACTCCTTGTTAGGATCTAAAACTGTCAATGTGAAGATAGATCTGCTGGATGGTAAAATGATCACTGTCATAACGGATGAAGGAGAACGAATGAGAAAAAAGCTTATTAGAATTACCGCCCTTTTTTTGGTGACTGGTTTATTGATTCCGCTTCTGGCTTTTTCTCCAGTCGAAGCCAATGAAATCAATGGATCAACATGGAGTCAATTCGGTCCTCCAGGTGGAAATTTTCAGGAAATCGTTCAAAACCCGTTTGATCCGGACATGTTTTTCGCTGTTGTTAACTTTCATCTGTATCAGAGCGTTGACGGAGGTCAGAATTGGACTAAAAAGCCAATGCCGGAAACAAGGAATACAATTCTCTATGAGATCGATATGGAAATTGGAGGACGTGATCTACCGACACTGGTGATGACAATTTCTGACGAAATATTTAAAACACCAGTAGATCAAATTAATTGGCAGCGGATTTTCTACCAGGAGAACAGTAATTTCGTTTCAGGAAGTCTCCAAATTTCTAAAAATTCGTCAAACGCAATGGCTGTTATAAAGAATAACTCATTGATTGTAACAAGCGATGGGGGGAATAGTTGGACAAATGTCTTTCCAAATACAGTACATTATTCCCTAAACACACTTGAGAGCGATAAATTTCTGCTGTTCAGCGGTGGCAATTTTTATCGAACCAATGATTTTGGTAAAACTTGGGAAACAATACCTTCAAACCCAGCTTTCACAAGCGGTATATATCGGCTCTTGTTTTGTGAAGCAAATCAGGCTTTTTACCTCTTGTCTCATGATAAAAATGTTTATAAATCCGATGATTTCGGTAATAATTGGGACTTAATCTTTACTGGAAATTACACCATACAGGATCTCAAAGTTTCAGATTTGGACCCACAGTTACTCCTTTTGGTACAAACAGATCATAAAGCGCTGTTCAGTGTCGATGGCGGTTTTTCCTGGAATAATATTAATGGATACCGCCCTTATGGTGATACCGTCAGAATATGGTATATGAGCGAAAAACCCGGCGAAAACCTGCTGATTGCTGGAACAGATCAGTCTTTGACGAAAATCAATCATGAAGATGAAGATATTCAAACCTCAGCTTCTGGGATAAATGAACAATCAATCCTGAAACTGGAGATAGACCCTCAAAACCCGGATCAAATTTACACCTGCCTGTTTTCAGATGGTGTTCACGATTATTCAAACGGTAAGGATTGCTTTTTTTCCCGGGATGGTGGGATGAATTGGAACAGAATTGGTGGCCCGGTCAATGACCTGAGCGTAAATCCAAATGATTACAGCAAGGTTTATTGGGTCGAAAAGGGCGGAAATTTTTATTACAGTCCAGATTATGGTGCCACTGTTATTCCCAAGGGTACTCTCCCCTCGTATTTGCTCGATGTCAGCCTTTTTCCGAATCCGCGTCAACCGGGGACTATCATTGCGATGATTAATACTTACCCGGAAAGGGTCGCTGTAAGCCGGGATTATGGCTTGACTTGGGAGACAGATGTGGCGACAATTCCCGGACATTCCTTAATTTTTGATCCAATAATTGAGAATAAAGCATATTCTTTTGGCAGTTACAGCCTTTTTGTCAGTGAAGATGATTGTGTAACCTGGATCGAGCATGAACTCCCAGGAGGACAAGAAAGTTTTTCTGGTTTAGTCAAAGTAGTCGATGGGATGACCTGTATTTTCATTGTCTACATGCCTGGTACCATGATGAAGATTTATGCGTCCAATGACCTGACCAATTGGGAATTGAAGGATGAATTCGAATGGTCACGCACACCTTCGTTAGCAATGGATATTGCCGATACTTCAATGGGTTTAATGAACGCACTGTGTTTCAACTGCACAATTTCGTTAATTACCAATCCAGCAATAAGGTTCCAAACGAACTTTACGGGAAATTGGAAAACCTTGCCTCACTATGGTGAAGTCTTTATTCCGAGGGAATTAAAGCTTGTTGAACACAGCCAAGGGTTCCGACTTTATGCTCCTACCAATGGTAAATCAATTTATTTTATAGATTTTGGATTGGATGGCATAGAGGAGCTATTCTTACCACTGATCTTTAAAAATCCTTGACAAAACCCGTTAGGGTTGGGTATACTCATTCTCCGCGTCTCAAGAAAGCCGAGGCGCTTAATTTCGTAAGTTGGAAGGGTAGTGCAATGAACCATACAGAATTGTTGAAATCTGTAGAAACAGAAAAAAATCAAAATATTCCTGACCTGTTCCCTGGGGATAATGTCAGCGTGCACATGAAAATCAAGGAAGGCGACCGCGAACGTATCCAGGAATTCAAGGGTGTGGTTCTCTACGTGCGCGGAAACGGCAATGATGCCAGCTTCACCGTCCGCCGGGTTGCCAGCAATGGTATCGGCGTGGAACGCACCTTCCTGTTCAACTCTCCCCGGATCGCCAAGGTTGTGGTCGAACGCCACAACAAAGTTCGCCGTGCCCGTCTCTACTTTTTGCGCGAACGCACCGGCAAGAGCGCGCGCCTGAAACAGCGTTTTTAGTCCGCAGATTGGAGAACAGCCGTTCTCTCGAACCAGAAAAGCCTGCTTTGATCTCAAAGACGGGCTTTTTATTTTAAATTTTTGTGAGGATTTATGCGAAAAGCAGTCATCGGCATCCCAGCAGCGAGGAAAAAAGGCAAAAAAGGCTCGCCTTATTTTTTGACCCGGGAAAAGGATGTGGAAGCGCTTGTGGCTGCCGGTGCGGTCCCGCTTTTGCTTCCGGCTGGCATCCCATTGACAGACATCCCAGACCTGACGGAGACCCTGGACGGTTTTTTGTTCGCGGGGGGTGGAGACCTGGATCCGGAAATTTACGGCAAGGTTCACCACGAAAAGGTTTATGGGCTCAATTCACAGCGGGACGCCTTTGAACTGGCGTTGATGCGTGAGGTCATCGCGCGCGACCTGCCCGTTTTGGGGATTTGCCGGGGCATGCAGCTTTTGAATGTCGCTTGCGGCGGTACGCTGGTGGTGGATATAGCCAGTCAGCTTCCGCATGCCGGCAAGCATGATTGGTGGCCCAAATTCAAGCGCGATAAACTGGTGCACACGGTCACTATCGATCCCGCCAGCAGGCTCGCAGGCATTTTAGGCGTTTCAGGGTTTGAAGCCAACAGCCTGCATCACCAGGCGGTTCAAAACCCGGGCAAGGATTTGCGCGTGGTTGGCTGGGCTGAAGATGGCGTGCCAGAAGCGGTGGAACACAGCCGCAACCGCTTCGCGTTTGGCGTACAGTGGCATCCCGAATGGCTGCAGGATCAGGCTTCGATGCGGGCATTGTTCACGGCGTTTGTCAAAGCCGCCGAAGAAAAAAATAGTTTTTCCTCCTGAAGAGCTCTGGCAATGCGTTTGGAAAACGACAGTTTGGTTTTAAGATCGGCACGACCGGCAGACGCGCAAATCCTCACGGATTGGTGGAATGACGGCAAAGTGATGGCGCATGCCGGTTTCCCGCTTGGGCTGCATACCACGCAAGCAGAAACCGCAGCCCTGATTTCAAGGCAAAGCAGCCGCTCGCGGCTTTTGATTTTGGAATGGGACGGCAGACCGATTGGAGAATGCAGTTACCGCGTTGACGGCAGCACGGCTGAAATCGGGATCAAAATCTGTGATTTTGAAATGCAAAATCGGGGCATCGGCCGGCGCGCTCTGAAGATGCTGATCTCCACTCTTTTTACGCTGACAGACAGCGCGGGCAACCGTCTGGTGGAAAAAATTGTTTTGGATACCAACACAAAAAATCTGCGCGCCCGGCATGTCTATGAATCGCTGGGGTTTAGGCTGCTTGAGATCCGGGAAAACAGCTGGCAGGATCAGTTGGGAGAATGGCAGTCGGCCGCCTTGTATGAACTTGAACGGCAGGCGGATTCCTGAATATTCGACACAGCGCAGGTCAGATCCTTTTCATCGCGACTATAATTGAACCGTGGAAACCTTCTCTTCTGCTTCTCCTATCGGGATCTACGACTCCGGTGTCGGCGGTCTTACGGTTTGGCGCGCGGTGCGTGAGCTTTTGCCGTCGGAAAGCCTGATCTATTTTGCCGACCAGGCAAAAGTTCCCTACGGCAGCCGGCCATTGGACGAAGTACGCGTCCTGGCAGAAAAAGCCTGCCTGTTTTTACGCGAGCAGGGTGTCAAATTGATCGTGATTGCCTGCAACACCGCTTCGGCAGCGGCGCTGCGCCATATGCGCCAAATCTGGCCGGATTTTCCCTTTGTCGGGATGGAACCGGCGGTCAAACCCGCCGCCGAACAAACCCTGAGCGGGAAAGTCGGGGTTTTGGCAACCCCGTCAACCTTCCAGGGACAGCTTTACGCTTCGGTGGTCGAACGCTTCGCGCATGATGTGCAGCTCTACCAGGCAACCTGTCCGGGCTTGGTGCGTCAGATCGAAAAAGGTTTTCTGGAAACAGAAAAAACCCGCAGCATTCTTGAGGCGGCAATTTTGCCGATGATTGCCGAAGGGGTGGATACGCTGGTGATGGGCTGTACGCATTTTCCCTTTGTGATCCCCATGATCAGACAAATCGCCGGTGAGCAGACACGGGTGATCGACCCCGCGCCGGCAGTCGCCCGGCAAGTGAAGCGGGTTTTGGAACTCAGGGGGCTGCTTTCGGACCGGGCTGAAAAAGGCGCCAGCCTTTTTTATACCAGCGGCGACCCCGAAAATCTGCAGCGACTCCTGCCCAGTCTGATTGGGTTAGAAGCGCTTGTCTCCAAAGCTTGAAAACCAAGTCAGTTTACCCCACAGTAGTCCCAATTCAGCACGCTCGAATCCATTTGTGCTGTCTTAAAATGCCAGCCTGGTGATATCCTTGCCTACAAAGAGGATCCAATCGTTTAGAATTGCTTTGAAAGGCTGGTGGAAAGATGATCGAATCGATTGAGCGCAGACGCAGTATCCGCAAATACCTTAACACCCCGGTTGAAGACGAAAAATTACAGGCAATTCTTGAAGCTGCCCGATTGGCGCCCTCTGGGAACAACAAACAACCATGGCACTTCATCGTCCTGAAACGGGAGGAAAACCGCCTGGCAGCCGCGCGGGCGACCGGAAACCAAATGTGGATCGCCGAAGCGCCGGTTGTGATCGTGGCGGTGGCGGATGTCGCCGCCAGGGGCGTAGAGAGCGCGGGTCTGGTTCTGGATGAACACAGTCCGGACTGGGACCTTAAACGGGCGATCCGCGATACCGCCATCGCGACCGAACACATTCTGCTCGAGGCTGAAAATCAGGGTTTGGGGACCTGTTGGTGCGGAATGTTTGAACAAGCCGTGATCCGCAAGGTGCTGGGGGTGCCGGAAGATAAATTCGTCTTAGCAGTCATCCCTTTGGGCTATGCCGCCCAGGCGCCTTCAGCCAGACCACGCAAAAGTCTGGACGAGATCGTCAGTTTCGAAGGCTGGTAAGCGCTCCGAATCTGAATCTCCAAAAGTGGGGTGTCTCACCTGAGGGTGGCTTGGACTGCCTGCCGAAGTCGTGCTTATGTCTTGGAGAGGCGCATCAATGCCATGGTCAGACAGGCTTGCCAGGTGATGATTTGGACGCGATTGTTGTCGAGCGCGTCTGCCAGTTCCTGCGGGCTGAAAAAATGCAGCTCCTGCTCTTCGAGGTCATCTGACCTGGCACCACGTCCTGAAGGTTTGGCATCGAGCGCCAAAAAATAATATCCCCGTCCGTTGCCGCGGTTGGAGTCGGTCATGAAACTGCCAAGATCCACCCAATGATCCGATTCATAACCGGTTTCTTCCAAAAGTTCCCGTTTGGCGGCGCTGAGAGGGTCTTCATCCGGGTTCCGGACGCCGCCCACCGGCGCGAGCGTGAGACCATTCGCGGCATATTTGGTTTGTTCAAAAACCAAAAAGCGGTTCTGTTGGTCAACTGCCGCAACGATCACAAAGTCTGGGGAATTGATCCAAATCCAATCTTCCAATTGCCGCCCGTCCGGCAGCTCAATCCGGTGAGACTCCAGCGTAATCCAGGGAGTCTGTTTGAAAAGAACGGTCTTTGATAAGGTTCGCCAGGGTTTCATGCCGCTCCTTTACTCATCCGCGTACTTCAGGTTCAGATCCGCAGGCTTTACCTGCAAAGGCTCAAAATTCGCGAAGCTCAGGTCCCGAAAGGCGCAGCCGCGATTGTGGTTGCAAATATTGAGCAAAGCCTCGTAGCTCAAATTGATCCGCTGTTCCCAATCCAGTTCCAACAGCTCTGCCGCCTCACGGACTGCCTGAGGGCTGTCGCCCTCCAGTTCGACAAACAAACCCAGCGGGGTTTCATCAATCGAAAGCGTCGCGGCCGCCATCAAATAGTTTGCCCGAAACTTCTCGTAAATCATAATGATCTCATAGCCAAGCGCAGCGAGGATCCGGCGGGCGGCTTCAAAATCGCTGACCACTGTTTCGATTTCCTTGCGCATCAGTACGTCTCCTTCCAGCACGCCGGGACCCTTGAAGGTCAGGATGGCTTGCTTGTCTTTGCGCAGGCGTAAAACCTGCCGTTGGGACGAAAGACGCCGGTCAGGCTGATCGAAGCGCAGGTTCAGTTCGTGCGCGCGTTCCCGGGTGCAGACCAGGTTCAGAGCACGAACCTTGCGCATCAGTTTTTCGTAGTCGGATAATAAAAATTTAACTTCAATTTCCTGATCCATCAGACGCCTCCAATCGGGAACCCAAGTAAGAATAGACAGCCAGAATCACCAGACCGATCCCTTGCCAAAAAAGCGTGAAGAAAGGAAAAACGGATTTTTGATCCGGATGCCAGAGAAAAAAATATTCAGCCCAGTAAGTCATGAACCCAAATCCCAAAGCCGCCCAGGCAAAGGTATAGGGCGGTCTGGAAGTCTTTTTCGTCCCAAAAATTGCCAGGGCGGATAAGATCAGTTTTATCAGTGCGCTGCCGCCCAGATAAACCACCAGCCCGGAGGGGATCGCAAGCTCCGCGTAAGTTTGGCGCTGATTGATCACCGTCAACAGCTGCAGCGCTGCCAGAAGCCCATTACCAATCAGCAGAAGCCTGAGAAGAAGCCAGAATAAATTCCCTTTGCTGCCGGGATTGCTCCCTGAAGTTTGGCCTCGTTCGGACTGCGGATCAGCGTTCATTTTTGTCCTTATCCGGCAGATCGCAGAGGTAGCCCAAACTTGCCAGGGCAGATTGGACCGCTTCGATGCCGCCCGGCTTGATCGTGACGGCGCTTGGTCCGAGGGCTTCATCCAGCCAGCGCGAAGCCGGGGTATCGCGCAGAGCTTGCAGGATAGCGGGACTGGCAAGCTGCAAAACAGTCACGTTTTCAATTTTGGCTTGTCTGCCTTCGCTTTCCCAGCGTTTGAGCGCCGTGAAGAGCGTGGGAGGCAGTCCGGTTTGGGAGTGTTTGCGCAGCAGGGAAATCAGGTGCCTGGGCTGCAAACCATTTTGACCGGCGATCCGAAGCGACTCCGGGGTGAGCTGGTAGGTAAAATTCGTCTCGCCCAGGTCGATCCACTCGCAAAATCTGGAGACGTTATAGCGTAAAAACAGTGGTGACCGATCGGTCATACTGATTTTTCCGGAAGAATGGACCCTCAGGCAGCTTTCTGCCGCTTCGGAAGAAGGAAGATCAAAGTCCGACTCAAGGTCTGGATGCAGCTGAAAAAGCAGCCTGTCCGGGTCGTCCGGAGAAGGCGTGACCGCGACCATGCCCAGCATCGGCATCAGGTGTGATACCACAAAGCGAACAAAAGCGCCTTCCACCGCCTGCCAGCTTTCCAGCCCAATCAGGACGTGGTCCGCGAACTGGCGGTTGACGACCTTCCAAGCCGAAAACTGCTCCTGATCGCGCAATAATTCCGGAACCTTGTCCCGCAGCTGACCTGCCAGTTCGTCGAGGCTGAACCACTGCCGGACAGTCAAAGTTTGGAGCGCGGCAAGCAAAATCTGACGGGCGTTGAGCGTCCCGATCGGTTCAGGAGAGCGGATTTCAAGATCCGAAATGAAATCGAACTCATTAAAACCAGGCGCCTTTGCCCACTCGTTTTGCAGCCATGCCAAAGCCTTTGGGCGCGGCATTTCCAACCAGGAGCGAGCCAGCTCTGTGGGCGCGTCGCGGCTGTCAAGAATGCCCACGGAACCCAGCAGCGCCCGCAGCAGGCGCCAATATTCCGCGTCGCGATTTGTTTTTCCAAGGCGGGCGTCCGCGTCCTCGAAGCGCAAAGCAGCCAGCAAGGTGCAGATGTGATTCAAAACCTCCATATTCCGACGCGGTTCAGCGCTCAAGACCCTTTGCGGCTGGAGTCGGATCAGGAACTTTGCCGCGTTGGGCGCGACTTCCGGCAGCAGCGGGATAAATTCATCGGGTAAGTACGCTTGCTCTTCCAGCTCATCCCTCAGGCGCAAAAAGTCCCTGCCAATCAAACCGCGGTACCAAAGCAGCTCGCTCACCGATGCCGGAAAAGCCCAGGGCTGTTCTTTTTTGCGCTTGGCAGGTCCCATGCCGCGGATTTCGCCGAAGCGCAGGCTGAAGGCCGACCAACTCATCTGACCCCCATTAGCTTTGAGCGTCATCAAAGCCTGTCTGGCTTCTTCGGGCAAGCTTTCAAACAGGCTCACGAAGCTTTCCCGGTCAGGCAGCGCCAGTTCCAGCGACAAGCGCGTACTTTCCTTTGAGGAGGCAGAAAGCGGAACAGCCCAAAACCTGGCAATCTGTTCCAACTGGTCTTGGTCAAAAGCGCGTAAACTGGAGGAAAGTCCTGGCATCGTAGTGTGAGTATACAACAGAAAAGGCGCTGTCTCCATTAAAAACGGGGCAGGTCGGCTTAAATCTGGCTGGCAAATTCCGTTGGCTCCCCGAGAGTGATGTAGAAAACGATTATTCGATCTTCAGCGAACGGACGCCTTCGATTTCGGAAATCTCTTCAACCAGATTTTCGAGTTTTTCACCGCGGTTAAATCGGGCAGTCACGTCGAGCCGGATCTGATTGTTCTTGACGCTCTTTTGAACCGAAAAAGCCAAAACTTTGTCCGCCAGCCTCTGTACGGTCTTCCGCACTTCGCGAATCACGCCTTTGCCGTCGTGTAGATTGATCACCATATTGCGGACAATGTTGATGCGCACGAAGCGTTTTTCAATCACGTTCAAAAGCGAGAGCACAATCAGCATCAGGGCGGTCGTGATCACGGCGACCCAAATATAGCCGGCGCCGAGCACCAGGCCGACAATTGCCATCGTCCAAAGCGTCGTCGCCGTTGTGAGGCCCTTTACATTAAAGCCGTAGCGTAAAATAGCGCCGGCACCCAAAAAACCGATCCCGGAAATAACCTGAGCGGCAAGTCGCGCCGGGTCGGTGTTGGCTCTGTGGGCGATCTCGATTGAGAGGATCATCGCCAGACAGGAGCCCAAAACCAAAATAATGTGCGTGCGCAGCCCGGCTGGCTGATTGTCGCGTTCCCGCTCAAACCCGATCACCCCTCCAAGCAGCATGGAAAGACCGATTCGCAATAGGATTTCGGGTAGTGGTGTCGCTGTCATAAAAACCTTCTTTTGAAGTCAATACTTGTGAATGGAAGTTTATTTTATCACACCGAAAAGCCGCCGGTAACGAAAAATCGGGTTGAGAAGCTCAACCCGATGGATGGTTCCTTTAATGAAAGAACGTTTAGGGGATGGTGGGCAGCGCGTCTTCGCTGGCGTACACCAAGCCGACCAAGCCCCTGCCAGTATGAGCGCCGAGGGCGGTGCCCAGTTTGGCATCCGGCAGCCAATTCACCTTGAAAATGCTATTCATCAGCTGTTTTAGCAGCTGACCTCCTTCGGGGTTCGCGGCAGTGCAGATCTGAGCGCGCAGATGTAAGCCTTCGGCGTGGTTGCGGAGCACCAGTTCGGTAATGCCTTTGATAGCGTTGTGGAAAGAGCGGCGTTTGGCTTTGTCGTAATATTTTCCGTCTTCTTTGCTGACATCAATGATTGGTTTGATCCCGAGCAGCGAAGCGAGCAGCCCGCGCAGGTGGCTGATGCGCCCGCCGGCGATCAGATATTTAAGATCGGGCAGGGTGAACTGCGTGTAGACCGCCTTTTGGATCTGGCTGAGCTTTCCCAAAACCTCTTCCATGGATTTGTTGGCGGCTTGCATTTTGGTTGCCGCCAAAACGTACCATGCTTGCCCCGCGGAGAGAGAGAGCGTATCGATCAGATGAATGCGGGCATTGTTTATCATCGCCGCGGCTTGTTTGGCGGCAGCAAAAGTTCCGCTCAGACCCGAGGAGATATGGATGGACAGGATCTCGTCATCTTCTTCCGCCAGTTTTTCGTAGGTCTTGACGAAATCGCCAATCGAAGGGGTTGACGTGATCGGCATGGTTGGGCTGTCATCCATCATGTCATAGAATTTGACCGGGTCAATATCGACCCCGGCCTGGTAGGAAGTTCCGTTTACTTCGACCTTGAGAGGCACCATGGTCACGCCCATATTGGAACATTCTTCAAAAGAGAGATCAGCTCCGCTGTCTGTCACGATTTTCATAATTAACCTCGTGTTCGTCCTCAAAAAACTTAAACTTTTAGTTGTAAATCCAATACCTTTTTCAAGGTCCTATAAATTTTACTATAAACATTTCCAAAAAAAGGTCTTTCCGGAGATGTGTCTCAAAAAAGTGACAAACGTCAGTATCAAGGGTTTGATCACTCCCTTCTTAATAACCCTGGATCCGCGTAAAAGGTACGAAAAAACCGGTCGTAACCCGGTGAAAAAGGGCTAAAAGCTACCGTTTATGTTACTATTAATAGGTATTCACTACACAACCCTTTCTTTCTTCTGGAGGAGAACCAATGAGAACGAAATTCAAATTCATCTACGCTCTGATGGCGCTCGCCCTGGCGGTTGGATTAGTGGGCATTCAGCCTATCCAACCCGTTGAAGCGGGCACCCAAGCCTTGAGAATCAGCCAGGCTTACGGCGGCGGAGGCAATCCCGGAGCGACCTACACCCATGATTATATAGAAATCTTTAATGGAAGCGCTAATCCGGTTTCTTTAAGTGGATTATCGGTTCAATATGCAAGCGCGACCGGTACTGGAAATTTTGGAGCCAATTCTGCTCAAATCACACTTCTACCTGATGTATCTTTGGATGCAGGAACATATTATTTGATTCTGGGAGCTTCGGGGACCAACGGACAGCCTTTACCGATCGATCCCGATCTGACAGAGGATACGCCAATCAACTTGGGAGTGCAAAATGGAAAAATCGCTTTAGTCAACAGTCAAACCTCTCTTGGTTGTAATGGCGGATCCAATCCTTGCTCGCCCGAACAATTAGCGTTGATTATCGATTTGGTTGGTTATGGATCCGCTAACTTTTACGAAGGAAACGCACCTGCACCATTGATATCAAGCACTACTTCTCTCTACAGACAATCAGCCGGCTGCCAGGATACCGACCAAAACGATGCCGATTTTACCGCTGGCGCGCCTACACCCCGCAATTCTGCCAGTCCGACTCACATCTGCGGTGCCGGCGATCAACCCCCGACAGTAACCAGCACTGTGCCGGCAAACAATGCCGTCAATGTCCCGGTTGACTCGACCATCACCATCACCTTCTCCGAACCGGTGACGGTGACCGGCGACTGGTTTACCATTTCCTGTACAAAATCCGGGACCCACACTGCGGCTGTTGAAGATACGGATCCGGTTTATGTGCTCACCCCAGATCCGGTTTTTTCGACCTCGGATGTCTGCACGGTCACCGTCCTGGCAGACAACGTCAATGACGACGACAGCGATGATGACACAGCTGACTATATGCTTGAAAACTATGTCTTCAGCTTTACTACCGCAGAAGGCTGCGGAGATCCATTTACCCCGATTTACGACATCCAGGGCAATGGAGCCGCCACGCCGATCTCCGGGCAAACTGTGACCACAGAAGGCATCGTCACGGGCGATTTCCAAACTGGCGGCAAGAGAGGTTTCTTCATCCAGGATGAGATGGGTGATGACGATCCTGCCACTTCGGACGGTATTTTTATCTACTATCCGAACGCGATTGAGGTAAACGTTGGCGACAAGGTCCGCGTGACCGGGCGTGCCAACGAATATTATCAGCTGACTCAGCTCACTGGTTCTGCCATGCAAATTTGTTCCAGCGGCAACAGCATCACCCCGCTCGAACTCACCCTGCCTTTCGATTCCAAAAATCATGAACCGATCGAAGGCATGCTGGTCACATTCCCGCAAGCCCTGGTGCTTTCAGAATATTTCAACTTTGACCGCTATGGCGAACTGCTGCTCACCAGCACCCGCCACACCACCCCGACCGCCTATCTTGAACCGGGTCCCGATGCGGTTGCCGCCCAAGAAGCCCATTTGTTGGACAGCATCGCTGTGGATGACGGTTCCAGCACTCAAAATCCCGAATATCTCCGCCACCCCGATGGAACCGCTTTTGGTCTGGACCACTATTTCCGCGGCGGAGATACGATCGAGGGGCTGACCGGCGTGATGGATTACAACTTCAATGAATACAAGATCCAGCCGGTGGGCACTGCCACTTATACCTCAGTCAATCCGCGCACCGAAGCTCCCGAACTGGTTGTGGGTGAAATCCGGGTTGCCAGCCTGAATGTGTTGAACTACTTTGTCACCATCGATACCGGTACGCCCATTTGCGGTCCTGCCGGCGATATGGAATGCCGTGGCGCGGACAACGAAACCGAGCTGGAACGTCAGACCGTCAAGATCATCAACGCCATCGTGGGTATGGATGCCGATATTGTCGGGTTGATCGAAATCGAAAACGAACATCCCGGTCAAACCGCGGACGAACCGGTTGCCACGATCGTGGCGGCACTGAACGAAGCCGTAGGTTCCGAAGTTTACAGTTATATTGCCACCGGTCCCATCGGCACGGACGCGATCAAACAGGCAATTCTCTACAAAACCGAAAAAGTCGATCCGGTTGGAGAGTTCGCGATTTTGGATGCCACAGTTGACCCCGATTTCGACACCACCCGCAACCGCCCCGCGTTGGCGATGAGCTTCCAGGATAAAATCACCGGTGAAGTTTTCACCGTTTCGGTCAACCACCTCAAATCCAAGGGCTCAGCTTGCGATGGCGATCCGGATCTTGGTGACGGAGCCGGCAACTGTAACCTGACCCGCTGGCGCGCCGCCAAGGCTTTGGTTCGCTGGCTGGAAAGCGACCCGACCGAAGCAGGTTCGGACATGTATGTGATCATCGGCGACCTCAACTCCAATGCCATGGAAGATCCGATTGATGCCATCAAGTTGGGCGCAGACCAGATCGCGGATACCGCTGATGATTATTACAATCTGGTGGAACGCTTCCACGGCAACCATGTGTATGGGTATGTCTATGGAGGTCAAACCGGTTATCTTGACCACGCTCTTGCCAACCGTAAGCTGGCTTCCTATGTCCTGGATGCCAATTTCTGGCACATCAACGCGGATGAATCGGATGTCTTTGACTACGATATCACCTTCAAACCGGATCCGGTAGACGCGATGTTCGATCCGACCACTCCCTACCGCGCTTCTGACCACGACCCGGTTTTGATCAGCATTTTGCTCAACCATGCTCCAACGGCCGAAGATGACACCTATACCGTTGATCGCAACGGCGTTCTGTCCGTGGAAGCCCCCGGTGTGCTGCTGAACGATACGGATGTCAACATTTATGACCGGATTTGGGTCGAACTGGTGAACGACACCGGACCCTATCACGGCACTTTGGTACTGAACCCGGATGGTTCCTTCACCTATACACCGGACGGCAATTTCATGGGTGTCGATACTTTTGAATATATGATGTTTGCTACCCCCGGCCTGATGGGCGATTATTCAGACTCGGCTGTGGTGAGGATCAATGTCACCGGCGATGATTTCCAGATCTATTTGCCGCTGATTTTCATGGAATAAAATCTGACCCGCTCTATACAGACAGCGCCCCGTTTAAGGGGCGCTGTTTCTTTTCCGCAGGCCGGGGACTGTCGGGAGGTTTCTGATTTTCGTGAATTCGTTTCAAACCGGCAGAATAATCGGTTAAAATAGAGCTATGGTCTGATCATGCGCTCAATCTCGCCCACCTTGTCCCCCGCACTGGAAGAACACGTCGGCAAGAACGTGGTGAGGAAGTCCGCGCCATTTTTCGTCCCTACCTATACTCAGCTCGTGCGCGAAGTCGCCAAGCTCGCTTATCAAAACAAGGATTATCTCTTTTTTTACCGGGGACAAGACTTTGATTATCTCAATAAAGCTGAAAGCAGCACCTACTACCCCAGCATTTACCGCCGGGATATCCTGACCAATCAGGAAGTCCGGGCACGTTTTGACATGCTCGAACTGGCTGAACACTATCTGGCGGACGCTTTTGAACAGGCGGAACTGGACGGCAGGCAAGACGTGCGCCGCAAAAGCTACATCGCCTGGAGCATTTTGCAGCACTATGGGGTCTGCGATACGCCCCTCCTGGACATGACCCATTCGCTGCGCGTAGCCGCGACATTTGCTCAGCTTAACAATCCCAACGAAAACGGCATTGTGGCGATTTTCGGAATGCCTTACATGACCAACCGCATCACCTACAACAGCGAACATGATCTCGTCATTGTGAGGCTGCTTTCTATTTGTCCTCCGCTAGCTTTGCGTCCCTATTTTCAGGAAGGCTACCTTGCAGGAACGCTGGATATCACCCGCGATTATCTCAATAAATCTGAGCTCGATTTTAACAATCGTCTGGTGGCAAAATTTTCCATCCCCAATGACCAATCTTTTTGGGGGGAGAATTTTGAACGCATACCTGAAGAACTGCTTTTTCCAGGCGACGACATCATCGCTCGGATCTGCAGGGATGTCAAAAAACAAGTTGTAGAGGGGATCACTTCGGTTTTTGTTTCTTAGGGAGCGTTATGAAAAAAAACAGTCCCTGGAAATTGCTCATCCTGACCCTTTTCAATTTCCTGGTCTGGACCGCGGCTGGGTTCATGATTTTCGCATTGCATGGGATCGCGGACTATGCCGGACCGGACGGACAGCTAAGCTTTGAAATAAAACAACGGGCAGTTCGCCGATCCGAATTGGTTTGAGCCATTTTCAACCCCAAAAATGTGAACTCTATCCAGAGTGCTCACCAATCTTCTGCCTTGCGGTAAAATGCAGGTAACGCCCAGCCCAGAAGGAGTAACATTAAAACCATGGAAACCAAACTCCGTCCCAACCCAAGCCCGAAAGAAAAATTCCGGCAGGTGATTTTCACTTTTCTTCTTAATCTGATTTTTTCGATTGTACTTGGATTGGCAATCCATTCCCCCGCGTGGCTGCGCTTTCCGCTCCAAAACCCCTGGCTGCGGCAGTATGCCGGTGAAAACGGGCCTGTTTTTTTGGTGGTTTTGCTGGTGATGGGCGGGTTGGGTCTGTTGTTGAGCCTGATCTGGCAGCCCAAAAGCCGGTTGGTCACGATTATCCTTTGTCTTCTCAACATCATCATGATCGCGCTGTGCGCACTGGTTCTGTTGGGCCTGTTCACAATGAAGTCCGCCGGTTCCACGCAGATATTGCGCGTAGTATCGCAGCTGGCTGTGCTGCTGATCGGAGCGCTCAACGTCAGGACCTTGATTTATCTGGACATTTTGGGAGCCATCACCGGCAGCGAACGGAACTGAGCTTTTTGGATCAATCCATGAAGAAGAAAAAAACCCTGCGCAATTCTGCCAAAGCGGTCATCATCCATGACGGCAGGCTTTTGGTAATTCAAAAAAAAGACCGGGATGATTGTTACTGCGTGCTGCCGGGCGGAGGCCAAAAGAAAAGCGAAACCCTGCCCGAGGCTCTGAAACGCGAAGCTTTGGAAGAAATTGGCGCAAAAATCAAGGTGGGACCCCTGCTGCACGTGAGAGAATATTTTTCTGAAAAACACGGGTTCGCGCTGGCGGACCGGGAACTGCATCAGATCGATTTTTTCTTTGCCTGCAGACTGACAGAAGATTACGAACCAAAAAACGGCAGTCAGCCCGATTCCAGACAGCGCAAGGTGAAGTGGATCAGGCTCGACCAGCTGGACAAAGCCAATTTCTATCCGCGCTGTTTGCTGGCTGTCCTGAAACACCCTGAAAAGAGCCAGACTGCCATGTATCTGGGGGATTGCAACTAAAACCGGGTTCGCGCTCTCTGCTGTCAGGAGGCTGAAAGGTATAATTGAACTGGATCGGGTATGGGGTTTGCCAACCCGGAAGGATGAACTATGCGACAAGGATTATTAAGCAACCGGCAATTCCTGTTTTTGCAAAAAGAAAAACACGCTCTTCAGGAGGCGATCGCGACCCTGAGCCAATTTTCGTTGCCCAGGGAGGATCTCGACAAGCTGCGCGGCGCTGCCGAACAGCTGGATGAGCTTTTCCTGATCGTGGCGGCGGGAGAGTTCAACGCCGGCAAGAGCGCGCTCTTGAACGCCTTGTTGGGCGAAACCGTGCTTGAAGAAGGCGTGACCCCCACCACCGCGCAGGTGACCCTTTTGCGTTGGGGCGAACAAGCGGGAAGGCAGGTGGTGGACGACGGCTTTGCCATTGTCACTCATCCGCTTCCGCTGCTGCAGGAGCTCAATATGGTCGACTCGCCCGGCACCAACGCCATCAACCGCCAGCACGAACGCCTGACCAGCGATTATGTGCCGCGTTCTGATCTGGTTTTGTTTGTGACCTCCGCAGACCGACCTCTGACCCAAAGCGAACGCCTGTTTCTCGAAAAAATATTGAAATGGGGCAAAAAAGTAAGCCTGGTCATCAATAAAATCGACATCCTCGAAAGCGAAAACGCGCGCGAAGAAGTCAGAAACTTTGTGAGCACGAACGCCGAAGAAATTTTGGGTTACAAACCGGAAGTCTTTATGGTTTCAGCCAAGCTAGCGCAAAAATCCCGCCAAGCCGACCCCGAAGCAGCGGCAACGCTGCGAGTCGCAAGCGGGATGGACGCCCTGGAGCATTACATTAACCAAACCCTCGACAATAAAACCAGGCTGGAGCTTAAATTGCGCAGTCCCCTGGGCGTGGCGGCAAACCTTGAAGGCAGCGCCAGAGAGACTGTGGAATTCCAGATCAACGACCTGCAGCAGGATGCCAGCCTCACCGCGGACCTGGAGACGGATATCGGGCAGTATCAGCGCGAGCTGGACGCTGAAATTCCTCCCCGTCTGGCAGAGATTGAAAACACGCTGATCAATTTTGAAAACCGCGGTCAGGATTTTTTTGACCGGACCATGAAGCTGACCAATATTTTCAATCTCGCCAAACCTGAGCGGGTCAAAGAACAGTTTCAGGACGAGGTTCAGGCGGATGTGTCCACCGAAATTGACGAAAAAGTCCGCGGCATGATCGATTGGATGGTGGATAAAGATCTCAATACCTGGTACAAGGTGGCGGGCGCCTTGGAGCGCCGGCAGGCACAATCCCAAAAAGAAATGCCCAGCACGGTGACGCCGCAGTCGACCCGCCGGCAGGAATTGATCGAGAATGTCAGCACGACCATTCAATCGATTGTCAGCCGCTATGACCGCAGGCAGGAAGCCGAGCATCTGGCAGACTATGTCCAGGAATCCGTCGCCCAAACGGCATTGTTTGGGATCGGCGCTCTGGGCGTAGGCGCCATGGTGGCAACCGTCTTGACCACCAAAGCGCTGGACGTGACCGGGATCGTGACCGCGGGGACGCTGGCGGTTTTGGGCTTGTTCGTCATTCCCTACAAGCGGAAGCAGGCTAAAGAGGATTTTGCCCGCAAAATGAAAGAAATGCGCGCCACCCTGAAAGAAACGCTCGAAAAAACCTTCAGACGCGAAGCCGGAAGCGCCCTGAACCGATTGGAAGAAAAAATCTCGCCTTACGTCGATTATGTCCACAAGGAACAGGAACGCCTGCAGAGCGAGCGTTCCGCGCTTGAGGATCTCAAAAACAACCTGAACGCGCTTGAAGCGGAGATTCCGGAAGTTATCAACGAATAAGCGGCGCAAGATGACAAAGGACGATCAAATCCCTCAGCGGTTAGCGCGTGAGACGGTTTTTGACAGCGATTATCTCAAATTGCATCTCGACCGGGTCAGGCAGCCAAATGGTCATATCATCGAAGACTTTCATTTCGTCGAATATCCTTGCCCGGCTGTGGGCGCGATTGTCGAAGACGCGCTTGGCAGGGTCGTGATGGTCTGGGTGCCCCGCTATACCCTGCAAAGCTGTTCCTGGTCCATCCCAGCCGGCGGGGTGGAAAAAGGCGAAGAGGTCTTGTTTGCCGCGAAACGCGAAGTGAGGGAAGAAACGGGATACGATTCAAGCGACCACCGCCTGATCTATTCCTATTTTCCTCAGGCGGGCAGCAGCAACAAGCGCTTTATTTTGGTTTGGTGCAAAGCCGGAGAGAAAACAGGCGATTTTGACCCCAACGAGATCAGCGAAGTCGGCTGGTTTACGCGCCGACAGGTCGAAATAATGATTGAACGCGGAGAAATCGAAGATGGTCTGGGCTTGACAGCTTTGCTGATCTGGCTGCGGAAAACGACCCAAAATTGATCCTGGCATGCCGGTTCCATGCCGATAATCCGATAAAAACCAGTGCCGAGGTGTTATACTTTTTCCATCGTAGCCATGGAGGAGAAAATGAAAGTTGTCATCGTTGGCGGAGTCGCCGGCGGCGCGAGTACGGCAACAAGGTTGCGCCGAGTGGCAGAGGATGCCGAAATCATCATTTTTGAAAAAGGACCTTACGTCTCTTTCGCCAATTGCGGTTTGCCTTATTATCTGAGCGGGACCATCCGGGACCGCGAGCAGCTGCTGGTGACCACGCCAGAAAGCCTGCGCGACCTGGTGAACCTGGACGTGCGTACCAATCAGGAGGTCATCGCCATTGACCGTGAAAACAAAACCGTCAGCGTGCGCGATTTGCTGAGTGACCGCGAATACATTGAGTCGTACGACAAGCTGCTGCTTGCTACCGGCGCCAGTCCCATCGTGCCGCCCTTGCCGGGCGTGGACAAGCCGGGGGTTTTTGTTTTGCATAATATCCCGGAACTGGACGCGATTTCGGAATGGATCAAAACCCATCAGGTCAAACGCGCCGTGGTCGTTGGCGGCGGCTTTATCGGGCTGGAGGTCGCGGAAAACCTGATCGAAACCGGTATTCAGGTCGAGCTGGTGGAAATGCTCAATCAGGTCATGGCGCCGTTGGATTACGAAATGGCGGCGGTCGTGCACGAGCACCTCGAAATGCACGGCCTGGAGCTGCATTTGGGTGACGGGCTTAAGTCCATCGAGGAGGCGGAAGCCGGCGCGCTGCGTGTCAACACCGCCAGCGGCTTGGCTATCCCCACGGATATGGTCGTTCTGGCGATTGGCGTGCGTCCCAATACCAAATTGGCAAAAGAAGCGGGTTTGGAGGTCGAACCGCGCGGACACATCTGCACCAACGCCCATATGCAGACATCGGACCCGGATATCTACGCGGTCGGCGACGCGGTTCAAATCGAATCCTGCCTGACCCATCAGCCGACCTTTTTGGCATTGGCGGGACCCGCCAGCAAGCAGGGGCGCATTGCCGCGGACAACATTGCCGGAAGAGATATGACTTTTAAGGGCGTGATCGGTACCTCCGTCGTCAAGGTGTTTGACTTGACCGCGGCGACAACCGGGCTCAACAGCCGCCAGCTGAACGACGCCAAAATTCCTTTCGAGAGCGTCACGACTTTTAGCCGCAATCACGCGGGGTATTATCCCGGAGCCTCGCCGATTCAGTTCAAGCTTCTCTTTGGACCTGAGGGTCAAATCTACGGCGCCCAGGCTGTCGGTTTGGACGGCGTTGACAAACGGATCGATGTGATCGCGACTGCCATCCATGGAAAAATGACCGTTTACGACCTCGAAGAGCTGGAACTGGCTTACGCGCCGCCCTATGGAGCCGCGCGCGACCCCGTGAATATCCTGGGTTTCGCGGCCGCCAATATTTTGCGGGGCGATGTGGACGTTCTTCAGTGGGACCGTCTGGATGAAGCCGACCAGCAGGACTGGGTCAAACTCGATGTGCGCTACCCGGAAGAACTGGCGGTTTTCAATGTTCCGGGCGCGATCAATATCCCCCTGACCCAACTGCGCGGGCGGTTGGGAGAATTGCCCCGGGGAAAGCGGATCCTTTGCCTGTGCAATTCCGGCCAGCGTTCCTATTTTGCCGCGCGCATCCTGCGTCAGAACGGATTCGACGCGGTCAACCTTTCCGGTGGGCTCACCATCCAAAAAACAATCAGAAAGCCAGAAACCATGAGCAAACAACCTGACCTGTCCATCAATACGCAGCCTGCCGGCGCGGGCACGACGGAAACCCAAAACCACTACACGCTGGACGCCTGCGGATTGCAGTGTCCCGGCCCGATCCTGAAACTTTATAACAAAGTCAGTGAAATGAAAGACGGCGAAGTCGTTCAGATCAAAGCCACCGATCTGGGGTTTGCCAAAGATGTTCAGGCCTGGACCAAATCGACCGGGAACACGCTGCTTGACCTGAATATGGCTGGCGGAGAAGTGACCGCCCGGGTGCAAAAGGGACTCGGCACGGTGGCTCAGCCGGCTGGGGCTTCCCCGCTGCCCACGCCCATGCCCGGCAAAGATCTGACCATGGTGGTGTTTTCCGGTGATTTGGACAAGGCGATTGCCGCCTTTATCATCGCCAACGGATTCGCGGCGCTGGGCCAAAAAGCGACCTTGTTCTTCACCTTCTGGGGGCTCAACATCCTGCGCAAGCCAGAGCCGGTCAAGGTGAAGAAAAATTTGATCGAAAAAATGTTTGGCTGGATGATGCCCAGAGGCGCGGACAAGCTGACCCTCTCCCGAATGCATATGATGGGGGCCGGAACCGCCATGATCAAAGGAATCATGAAAAAATACAATGTCGATTCCCTGCCTGAGATGATCCGGACTGCCCAGAAAAACGGGGTCCGCATTCTGGCTTGCCAAATGTCGATGGACCTGATGGGCATCAAGAAGGAAGAGCTGCTGGATGGAGTGGAAACCGCAGGCGTGGCAACCATGGCGGCTTCCGCGACCGAGTCCAACACGCATTACTTTATTTAGGCTTTGGGTTTATAAAAAGAGTCGGATCGCAGCATTCGATCCGACTCTTTTTGTTTCCAGTCACAAATTGCCGTTGAATTGGCGGAGAATAAAACTCCGACTTCTATTAAAATCAAGGCATGCCAAGCTATACGGCGAATCGAAGTGACGAACTCGGGATGCCGGCTCAGGCTGCCGGTCTTCTCTTTTGGCTGGGTTTGGGGCTCTGTTTGCTCACCCGTTTTGTCGCCCTGGACAAATTCCCGATCTACTTTTTTTCGGACGAAGCCATTCAGACGATGTCGGCGGTGGACCTGATCGACCGGGGTTTTCGCGACACGGCAGGCAATCTCTTTCCGGCCTATTTCGAAAACGGACAGCAGTTCAACCTTTCGCTTTCGGTCTGGCTGCAGGTGCTGATTGCCTGGCTGCCGCGTTCGGTTTGGTTGACGCGCGGTTTGCCAGCTTTGATCAGTCTGGCTTTTCCGCTGAGCGCGGGGCTCTGGGCAAAAGACTTTTTCAGAAGCAAAACCTGGTGGCTGGCTCCTTACGTCGTCATCGCCTTGCCGGCTTGGTTTTTACATTCCCGGACGGCTTTTGAGACCTCTCTGGGGGTCAGCTTTTACAGTTTGTTTTTATTCTTTTACCTTAAATATCGTCTGCGCAGTCCCAAATTTCTTCCGCTTGTTTTATTGTTTGGCGCCTGCGCCTTCTACAGCTACGCGCCTTTACAACTGGTGGTCACAATGACGGGTCTGATCCTTCTGATTTGGGACTGGCGCTATCATTTTTCTTCCAAAAAGGCCTTCCTGGCGGGATTTCTGACGCTGGCGCTGCTCGCTTTGCCATACTTCCGTTTCCGCCTTGTTTATCCGCAGGCTTTGGCTGGACATCTTCATCTGCTCAGGTCCTATTGGCTCAGCAGAATTCCGCTGCATCAAAAGCTGCTGATTTTTGCCCAAAAATGGATTAATGGGTTTAATCCGGCTTACTGGTTTTTTCCCAACCAGATCGACCTGGCGCGTCATCAAATGAAAAGCATTGGACATTTGCCCTGGTTTTTCTTGCCTGCCTGTTTGGTGGGATTCGGGAAAACCGTCGCGACCCTAAAAGAAGCCCCATATCGCCTGACCTTCATCGCGCTTTTACTCGGTCCTTTGGGGGCGGCTTTGGTGGATATCAGCATTACCAGAGTGCTGGTGATGAATCTGCCCTTTGCCCTCCTGATCCTGACCGGGTTTGATTGGGCATTGAAGCGGATGCAAAACCGCCCGCGGCTCAAAACCGCCGCGGCGCTTGGGATCATGCTGGCGCTGACAGTATTTTCGGCGGCGATGTGCTTCGACGCGGTTCGGGAAGGACCGACCTGGTATCCGGATTACGGACTTTACGGCATGCAGTGGGGTGGGCGGCAGATCAGCGAAAAGATCGAAGCCTACCTTCAGGAAAACCCAGACGCCAGGCTGACCCTGAGCCCAAGCTGGGCTAACAACACGGATGTGATCATGCGCTACTTTCTGGGTGACCCGTTGCCGATCACCATTGGCACGCCCATGGAATATAACCTTTACTACCAGGAAATTCAGCCCAATCAGGTGTTTGTCATCTGTGCCGAAGAATATGAATGGCTGCAGGAAAACCCCAAATTTGAAGAAATCAAAGTTTTGGACCGTCTGAAACTGCCAGACGGCAAGGCCGGTTTTTACTTCGTCAAATTTGTCTATTCACCAGAGGCGAAAGAAATTTTTGCCCGGGAAATGGAAGAGCGAAGCAAACCGGAAGAGGTGGCGTTTGATCTGTTTGGACAACGGGTCCAGATCGAGCATTCCCGCCTCGACCTGGGCACGATCGCCAACGCCTTTGACGGCAATCCGGCGACGCCCCTGCGGACGCTGGAAGCCAACCCGCTGGAAATCAGGGTTTATTTTTCAGAACCGATCGAACTGCAACGCGTGAGCGCCCTGGTAGGCGCCCCTGCCACGCGGTTGAGCGTTCAGGTTACCACCCCGGATGGCGAAACCCACATTTTCAGCCAGGAAGCCGGCCGGGCGGACGTCGTAAGGCAAATAGGGACCGATTTCGGCAAGGTGCTTGCCGCCGCTTCTTTGAAGATCCAGGTGGAAAGCCTCGGCGAAGCCGAACCAACACATGTCCATTTATGGGAACTTTTGCTTGAATAACGTTCGCCTCCCCTCTGAATCAGCCCGTTCTTTCCCGGTCAAAACTGAATAGAAACGCCCCGTTCTGTTTTCATCCCCGGCAATATTGGGTTTCCATACAGTTCCATATAGCTTTTTCCAATAAGCCCTCCAGGGGTAGCCGTCCGCTGGCGTTATTATCTTTAAAAACGTTTGCGGTGGAATTTCTGCGAAAAAATTCTTTTTAGTAATTTCGATCGTCCATTTCATCGCTCCTGGTATGTTTTGGGAGATTTCCGTCTCACCGCTTTAAGAAATTATCATGTTGATCTTTCACGAAAGGATGAAAAAAATTTCCAGATGTTTTATGTTTTATAATACCTATTAAGATTCTTAAATACAAGTTTATAAAATTCAATCTCCGGATGATTAAGATGAATAGGTGAAGAATTATAACTATTGAAAAGGAGAAGACAGATGAAAAAAATATTATCGCTATATTTGATTTTATCCACTCTTTTTCCATTAAATTCACATGCAAAAATCTATATCCAATCTAATGAAACCCAACCGCATCAGGAACCATACGCCACGCATAGGTTATGTTTACCGGTATTAATCAAAACCGCCTCTCATCCAAGAGAACGAACAATTTTAAGGAACTACTACATTGAAAATCCAGGATCACTATATAATTTAGGATGTACGATAGGGCAATATGCTGCCGGTGATTCAAGAGCTCAATCATATTATTCAAATTGCGAATGAATTTATCAGTTGCAATCAAAATGATAATCTCCATATTTCTACTGGGTGACTGCAGATGGTCTTTATTCCGAAGCTTTTGCTTTTGACCATCCGATATCAAGTGGTATTCAGGCACTCCATGATAAGGAGGTAATGATGAATAAGAGGTCTTATACAAAAAAAGAGCTTCAGAGAGTAATACTTGTAATCATAGTAGTTGTTGGTCTATTAACGATCACATCATTGGTATTCTTCTTTTCTGGCGAGGCTACAGCTTTGTTTAAAGCAATAAACCCGTGGAATAAAGAACATGAAGGCTATCTGGCGGCTCTGCCGACTCAGTTGCAGGAGGTAACTGGCGCTCCGGTTCAAACAGCAATTTCTAAAAGAATCGAGTCGGAGAGCCAATTCGCAACGAAGGCGGGCTATGAAATGGAAAGCCTGACCTCTACCCCAATGTCAATCCGCACTTTGTTTTTTTCTACACCGGTTCCAACAGGAGCAGTGACACCCGAGATCTTTGATTGCTTTGCTTTTCGGCGAATCCATGGTTTCAGCGAGATCAATTGCTGGCATGGTTACAATGAAGGTCAACACCTGATTGTTATCATGATGCAGGAACAACAAAACCCTTCGCAGAGCTGGCTTTATATGGAATTTGCCAATCAAACTGAACCGCTCTGGCTGCGGATACCGAACCTCGAAACCAACCCCGTAAAAATTATAAAGATGGACGGATTCCTGCTCACATTGCAGGCTGATAATTCCCGCAATCTTTACTTTTTCGACACCTTGGCGCGTCAATTCGTTGATTCAGCCCGGAATGTTTTGCCGACCGCAACACCTGCGCCAACCATCGTGATAACTTCTCCGCCGCCGACACCAACCGAAATCCTCCCTTATCCTTAACTTCTGGTTTGACGGGAGGCTTCAGATAACTTTTTCTCAAAACCTGCGGTTCCCATTTTTCAAAAACGTTTGCGATGGAATTTCTGCGAAGTAATGCTTCTTATCAATTCGATCGACCATTTCCTCGCTCCCGGGATGTTTTGGGAGATTTTCAGTTTACTGGTTAAAGAAATCATCATGTTGCTCTTCCAGCGCCTGTTTTTGCCCCTTGCGCTGTCAGAAAACATGATATACTTCTTCCGCTCCGTTGAAAGACGGAGACACTATTACACACGCCTCGGGTCAGAAGTTCCCGCGTGCCCGCGAGGGTCTGGAACTTCGCAAAACCAGGCGGAGGCATAACGCAAAGGAGTTATCATGCCAAATGTATCTATGAAAGCTCTTCTGGAGAGCGGTGTTCATTTCGGACACAGAACCAACAAGTGGAATCCCAAGATGCGCCCTTATATCTTCACCGAGCGCAACGGTATCCATATCATCGACCTTCAGCAAACCGTCAAACTGCTTGAAGAAGCCTACAATACCGTCCGCGATACCGTCGCGAAAGGCGGCACCATCCTCTTCGTCGGCACCAAGCGCCAGGCGCAGGAAACCATTCAGGCCGAAGCCGAACGCTGCGGCATGCCCTACGTCAACCAGCGCTGGCTGGGTGGCACCCTGACCAACTGGATCACCATCCAGCAGCGTATCGTTGAGCTGACCCGCCTTGAAAAAATGTTCGAGACCGGCGAAGTCAACCGTCTGACCAAAAAAGAAGGTCTGTTGCTGCAGCGTGAAATCAACCGCCTCAACACCCGTCTGAGCGGTCTGCGTAACATGAAAACATTGCCCGACCTGCTCTTCATCGTTGACGTTGAACGCGAAGATACGGCTGTTCGCGAAGCCGTTTCCAAGGAAATTCCTGTGATTGCCATGGTCGACACCAACTGCAATCCCAGCGGCATTGATTATGTCATCCCCTCCAATGACGACGCGATCCGCGCGATCAAACTGCTGATTGGTCATATGGCGGACGCCGCGATCGAAGGCAAGATGATGCGCAAGGACGAAGTGGAAGAGGAAGAACAGATCATCCCGACCCGTTCGGTTATCGCCCGCAAGATCGAAGACGAAGAAGAACTGGATGACGAAGACCTGCTCGGCGAGAGCACCCGCGCCAAGATCGTGTTTGAAAAACGACACACCGAAGCCGCTGAGGCTGCCGCTGCTGCTGACGCTGACATTGATGACGAAGAATAAACCAGGAACACCGGAAAGGACGAATTATGGAAATTACCATTGATATGATCAAAGACCTGCGCGAAAAGACAGGCTGCGGAATCATGGACTGCCGCACCGCTTTGCAAAAAGCCAACGGCAACATGGAAGCCGCGTTGGAAGAACTGCGCGAAAAAGGTTTGAAAAAGGCAGAAAAACGCGCCAATCGCGAAGCTTCTGAAGGCCGTCTGGAAGTTTATGTTCACAGTGAAGGCCGCCTGGTGGTCCTGGTGGAAGTCAACTGCGAAACCGACTTTGTCTCCAAAGCCGACATGTTCAAAGAGCTTTCACACGAGATCGCGCTCCAGATCGCAGCCGCGTCTCCCAAATACGTTTCCGAAACAGATGTTCCTGAAGAGATTCTGGAAGCAGAAAAAACTGCCATCATCACCCGCGTGCGCGAAGAAGGCAAACCCGAAGCCATCATTCCGAAAATCGTGGAAGGATCCATCAAGAAATTTATGGACGAAAATGTCCTGATGAGACAAAAATACATTCGCGATGAGAGCAAAACCGTTGCCGATCTGATCAACGACAAAGTTGCTTCACTGGGCGAACGAATTGTGATCCGTCGTTTTGTGCGCTGGGCACTGGGAGAAACAACTCCCGCGCCAGCCGAAGACGAAGAAGCCGCTTAGTAACACAGAGCCAACCCTCGGTTGGCTCTCTTTTTATAAGATCCATCTGAAACCTGGAGGTCGAATGAGCGAAGAAACAGAAACTTTCAAATACAAACGCGTACTGCTCAAACTTTCTGGTGAATCATTGGCAGAACCGGGAGGTTACGGCATCGCGCCGGCGCAGGCAAAACGCATCGCGGAACTGGTGAAGAAAGTGCGTGAGACGGGGGTGGATGTTGCCATTGTGATCGGCGCGGGCAACCTTTGGCGCGGCGCGACCGGAGAAAATACCGGCATGGACCGGGCGACCGCGGATTATATGGGCATGCTGGCAACCATGATGAACGCTCTGGCGCTCATGGACGCGCTGGAACAAATCGATGTCACTACGCGCGTCATGTCTGCAATTGAGATGCGCACGGTCGCCGAGCCTTACATTCGCCGCAGGGCGATCCGCCACCTCGAAAAAGGACGCGTGGTCATTTTTGGCGGCGGAACCGGCAACCCCTATTTCTCCACCGACACGGCTGCCGCGCTGCGGGCGACCGAAATCGGCGCCGATGTGGTGATCAAGGCAACCAAAGTCGATGGCGTTTACGACCGCGACCCCAAAATCTATGCCGACGCGGTGCGCTTTGAGCGTCTGACCCATATCGAAACCCTCAGTCAGCGGCTGAACGTGATGGACAGCACCGCGATTTCACTTTGTATGGATAACGAGATGCCGATCCTGGTCCTCAATCTCTGGGAGCCGGGCGCTCTGATGGCAGCCCTGCGCGGTGAGCGGGTCGGCACACTGGTTACAATGGAAGAAGCATGACGGTAGAGCATATTACAGCAGAATTATTTGAAAAATTGGTTGGATTGGCGGCGTTGGAGTTGACCGATGAGGAACGCGCCTATCTTTTTGAAGAAATGAATCATCAGCTGGCTTCTGTGGAAAGCCTGAACCGCATCCCCATTCCGGAAGGAGCTCAACCCTCCCTCCACGGCTTGACCCCCGATGGGTCGGCTCCGCGCGCGGATGACTGGCAGCCTTTCCCTTGCCCGCAGGAAATTGTCGCGCTGGCGCCGGAGAGTGAAGAGGGCATGATTGCCGTGCCGGACGTGAAGGGGGCAAAATGAACCTAAACATGCTCAGCGCGTTCACAACTGCCCAAAAAGTCCGGACTGGAGAAATCAAGGCGACCGAGGTCGCCCAAGCCGCCCTGGCGCAAATCCGCGCCGTGGACGGTGTTCCCGGCAGTCTGGACCCAGGTCAGATTTCTGCCCAGGAAGAACAGAAAGTTCACGCCTTTATCCAGCTGACCGAAGTCCTCGCGCTCGAACAAGCCGAAAAAATTGATCGGGCTGTCGAAAAAGGCGAAGACCCGGGCTTACTGGCGGGCGTGCCGGTTTCGATCAAGGATATTTTTTGCCTGCAGGGCACCAATACGACAGCCGCCTCGCGCGTGTTGGCAAATTTCCGTCCGCCCTACACCGCCACCGCGGTTCAAAAGCTGATTGATGCCGGCGCACTGGTTTTGGGCAAGGTCAATCTGGACGAATTCACCTTCGGCTCTTCCAACGAGTCCAGCGCGTTTCAACCTGCCAGCAACAACCCCTGGAACACCGATTATGTTCCCGGCGGTTCCTCCGGCGGTTCGGCTGCCAGTGTTGCCGCCGAAGAAGTGGCGCTTTCGCTCGGCACGGATACGGGCGGTTCCATTCGCCAACCGGCAGCTTTTTGCGGCGTGGTTGGACTCAAACCGACCTATGGGCGTGTTTCCCGTCTGGGTCTGATCGCCTTTTCGTCTTCGCTGGATTGCGCCGGTCCGATCTCGCGCGACACGCGCGATGCCGCTTTGATGCTGCAGGCGATGGCGGGTCATGATCCCAAAGACAGCACTTCTTCTGTCCGGCCGGCAGACGACTACCTTGCCGCGTTGGAAAAAGATGTCAGTGGCTTGCGGATCGGGCTCTCGGCGGATTATGAGTCGGTTTATTATCCCGACTTTGAAACCGGAGAGCTGCGCAAAGAACCGATCCAAAAAGAAGTTCTGGACGCGGTCCGTCACGCGGCGGACTTGTTGGCGAAAGCGGGCGCTCAGATCGTTGAAAATGTGCCTATGCCGACCAGCGCCTATGGTATTCCGGTCTATTTTGTGATCTCCCGCGTCGAAGCCGCCTCAAACCTACATCGGTTCGACGGAGTGAAATACGGCTATCGGACGCTTTCCGCCGTATCTGATTTGAATGAACTTTACCGCCGAACCCGCGCGGAAGGCTTGGGTCCGCAGGTAAAATTGCGCATCCTGATGGGGATGTATCTTTCGGCTGCCGGCCATGAGGCAAATTATTATCAACACGCCCAAAAAGTCCGCGGCATGATCCGTCAGGACTTTGTCCGGGCTTTTGACCCTCAGGGACCATACCGCCTGGACGCCTTGCTGACGCCCACCACGGCAACCACCGCTTTTAAGCGCCGGGATGTGTTTGGCAACTCGCTGCTAATGCAGTATTCCGACCAAATGACGGTAGCCAGCAACCATGCCGGCGTTCCGGCAATGACGCTGCCGGCAGGCCTGGACCAAAACGGGCTGCCGATCGGCGCGCAGTTGATTGGCGCTGACTTCCGCGAAGACAATTTGCTGCGGATCGGGCACGCCTACGAGCAATACAGCCGCGATGAAGCCTGGCGGCAGGTCAGACCGCAGGTGCTGCGCGGGGAGGTGAAGGCGTGAAAGACTACGAGATCATCATTGGACTGGAAACGCACATCCAGCTCAATACCAAAACCAAAATATTTTGCTCCTGCAAAGCCGACTCCTGGGAAGATGAACCCAACACCAACATCTGTCCGGTTTGCAGCGGTTTGCCGGGGACTTTGCCGGTGCTCAATGCCGAAGCGGTCCGAAAAGGCGCGACCCTTGCCGCGGCAATGCATGCCGAGATCAACCCCCTCAGCCGGTTTGACCGCAAAAACTATTTTTATCCCGATTTACCCAAAGGCTACCAGATCACCCAATTTGATCAGCCTATCGGCAAAGGCGGTTATCTGGACCTGAAAATGGCGGATGGCACGACCAGAAGGGTGCGCATCCACAAGCTGCACCTTGAAGAAGACGCGGGAAAAACCAAAATTGAACACGGCACGCGTCTGGTGGATTTTAACCGCTGCGGCGTGCCCTTGATCGAAATGGTGACCGAACCGGATTTGCGTTCCGGTGATGAAGCCGCGCAATACCTGATTCAGCTCAGGCAGCTGCTGCGCTGGATCGGGGTTTCGGAAGCCGACATGGAACGCGGGCATCTGCGCTGCGATGCCAACGTCTCGATTCGCGAACGCGGAAGCCAGGTTTTGAACACCAAAACCGAGATCAAAAATGTCAACTCGATCGATGCGGTGCGCCAGGCGATCGGGGAAGAAGCCAAAAGGCAAATCGAGTTGGTGGAAGCCGGCGAAAAAGTGCGCTCCTACACGTTGGACTGGGACGCGGATAAGGGAAAACTGACCATGATGCGCTCCAAAGAAACAGAAGCGGACTACCGCTATTTCCGCGAGCCGGATCTGCTTCCAGTGGTTTTAAGCGGCGAAGAAATCGCGGCGATTGTGGGCGCGCTGCCCGAACTGCCGATGGAGCGCCGCCAGCGTTTTATTGAAAAATATGGCCTTTCGGACTATGACGCCGAAATTCTGACCGGCGAGCGCAGCCTGTCCGATTTTTATGAAGCCGGTGTCCAGGCTTATCCGGGCGAAGCGAAAGCAGTCGCCAATTGGATGATGAACGACCTTTCGCGCCTGCTCAACGACCTGGGCAAGACTGCCGACCAGCTGGTTCTCAAACCGTCTGACCTGGCAGAAATTATCCGGATGGTCGATGAGGGCAAAATCAACGCGGCAACAGGAAAAAGCCTGTTGAAAAAGGTTGAGGAAAGTGGAAAAAAGCCCGCTCAGATCGTGGAAGCCGAAGGCTTGGGGCTGATTGCCGACAGCGACGCCCTGCGGTCTCAGATTGAGGGGATCCTGGCGGCTTCGCCCAACGAGGTCGCCAATTTCAAAGCCGGCAAGGAAAGTCTTTTGGGCTGGTTTGTTGGGCAGGTAATGCGTGCGACCAGCGGAAAAGCTGACCCAAAGCGCACGCGTGAGCTGTTGTTGGAGCTTTTGAAGAAGTAGCGCAACGAAAAATGAGGCGGAACAACCCGCCTCATTTTTTTCACCCTGAGCGCGACAGAGCGATCCCTGTTCGCCTTCGGCGGGCGCTTTGCGGTTATTCGCCGCGCTGATCTGCGCTGGTGCGGATTTGGGGAACCAATATCCCCTCTTTGGGATGCCACAGAATTATTGACAGGCTAACTTTTTAGAATAAAATAGGGGATACGCGGGCGTCGCCAAGTGGTAAGGCATTAGCCTTCCAAGCTAACATTCGCCGGTTCGAATCCGGTCGCCCGCTTTTTTTATTTAAGACTGGCTTTCCGCTTCTGTCGGAGAGCCGGTCTCGGCAGCGTTGGTTGGAGCTGCTTCGTCCCCGGGGCTGGGTGCAACCTGAACGGCTTCGACCTGCTCTTCCATGCGCATTTGACCGCGCAAAAAAGCTCCGTCCTCGCTGCTGAAAGAAGTGGTCACCACATCCCCCCAAACCTTGCCTGTCGCCCGGATTTCCAGTTTTTGGCAGGTGATATCCCCGCGGACCGTTCCGGCGACGATGACAATATCGGCTTTGAGTTCGTCGCACTCAACCTTGCCGCTTTCGCCGACCACCACCAATCCGGAGATGGCGATTTCTCCGTTGATCGCGCCTTCGATGCGCACCCCCCCGCTGCCGCGCAGGTCGCCCTGCCAGTTGATGCCCGGTCCGATCACCGAGGTGACTTTGCTCTGGGTGGTATCGGGAATAAAAGTTGGCGTATCGCGTTTTTTTGAAAACAACATGGTCATCTTCCGGTTTTATTGATTAGTTTTTGGGCATCCTGCCAGCTCACCCGCCAACGCCAGGGGATCGAGAGCCACGGTTCGGGTGTTTTTCCAAGCCCGATCCGCGCACTGGTGCGAATCAGCGCGTCGGGAAAGGCGATGCCGTCTTCCAGAAATATTGTACTCTCCGGTTGGCAAAGGTCACAGCGGTTGAACAACCCGTCAATTGCCATTGCCCGGGTCAATTTGGCGGGTCCATTGAGCCAAGCCGGCGTGTTGGCGAGATTAGGGCGGTTGGCAGCCATCTGCTCCAATCCTTCCAGCGGGAAAATAGCTCTGATCAGGACTGCCGATGGGGTTTCAGGTACGTCGGAGACAATGTTGAGCAGCCAATGCATCCCGTATGTAAAATAAACATAGGCATGACCGGCGGGACCAAACATAACCTGGGTGCGGGCGGTTTTGCCGACATGAGCGTGGCAAGCCAGGTCGTCTCCGCCCTGGTAGGCTTCCGTCTCCAGGATGATGCCTGACAGGCGGGCGCCATCCTGCCGGCGCACCAGCTTTTTGCCCAGCAAAGCCGGAGCCAGACTGGGAGCCGGACGTTGAAAAAAACCGCGCTCAAGCATTTTTTATCCCCGGATGGTTTTGAGGTGAGGGTCTTTTTCCATGGTGAGGCGCAGCCCGGTTTCGAGCGGTACCATGGGCAGAAAATTCAGTTTTTCGCAAGCCTTACTGATGTCGGCGCACATGCGGGAGGTGCCTTCGCTTTTGTGGGGGTTGAATATTTCTTCCGGTTTTCTGCCGGTCACCAACCTGACCAGACGGACCAGTTCGAGCACGCTGGTCTCGACCCCGCTGCCGATATTGATCACCTCCTGGTCGACCTCCGAAGCGGTCGAAGCGGTGACCATGGCGTTGATGACATCGTCAACATAAATATAGTCGCGCGTCTGCGTCCCGCTGCCGTGAATGATGATGGAGCTGTCGGAGAGGGCGTGTTTGAGGTAACTGGGAATGATGGGCGGATGCGATGGCGGCACCCGCTGACCGGGGCCATAGGCGTTGAAAATCCGCAGACAAACTGCTTCGACACCGGTTTGGAGACCAATGGTGCGGACGTAATGTTCAGCTGCCAGCTTGGAGACGGCGTAGGGCGAACGCGGTTTGACCTCAAACGTCTCCTGGTAGGGGATCTGGGTTTGGTCGCCATAAATCGCGCCGGAGGATGCCAACACAACCCTTTTTACCCGCGTGTCGCGCACCGCTTCCATCAGCGTGACGGTTCCGGAGACGTTGACGAAGTTATATCCGCTGGGAAAAAGCATCGATTCGGGCACCGAAACGCGCGCCGCCAGATGAAAGACGCAATCGACATCTTTTAGCAGGGTCCACAAAACCGTTTTGTCGGCAACGTTTCCCTTGCAAAACTTGATGTCCGGCAAAAGCTGCTTGGGGTCGCCCGTAGAGCAGTCATCCAGGACGGTCACGCTGTGTCCCAGGTTTGCCAGACGATTGCTCAGAGCGGTACCGATAAAACCGGCTCCACCGGTGATAAGATATTTCATAGACTTCCTCTGTGGGCAAGATTATAGCACGGTGCAATCCCCGCGGGGCGCAAGGCAAGCCCCAAAACAGACAATCGTTAAGGTATACTTTTGGTAAGCGATTCCTCATCACGCCTGGAGGGCATATGAATTTCTCAATTTTTTCATCCCGGTTTTGCTCATTTCTTACTCAGACCAAACCGACTTCCAACGCCTGGATACCGATCGTCATTGGCGTTGTGCTGCTGCTTGGTTTTCTGGGCTTGCTCATCTGGCTTTACGTTCAGGGCAAGCTGACGCAGTGGGTCCAGGCCGGCAGACAAAGCGGGAAGTGGAAATTGCGCGATATGCAGTTGGTCAACGAAGCAAAAAAATCTGAACGCGCAAAATTGATACAAATTGAAGAATTAGGGCGCAAAGCCTGGAAGGCGCGCGTGAGCGATCCCAGTTACGCGCAGCCGTGGTCGGATCTGGAAGGGATAGAAACCCAGATCGCCGCCACCCAAGAGCACGCGCGCAGTTTGCGGGATAACCTGACGGAGGTACAGGCCAAAAAAGACGATTTGATCCGCGGTTATGATGAAAAAATCGGCGAGCTGGACCTTCAACTCAAAGACAGTGAACAAAAATTGAAAACAGCTCAGTTTGACCTGCGCCAGCTCGAAAATGAGCTTGAATCTCTGGCGAACGAAAAGGGACTGCTGCAGCGGGATATCAAGGCAACGCGCACGGACCTGATCAACACCGAAGGCTCTGATGAACCCGATCGTGATGAGATTTTGGGCAGTCTGAATACGCGCCTGGACGGATTGGTTCACAATCTGCTGGAAGTCAGCAACGCTGAACCCGAGTTGGCGGGCAAGATTCCTGCCAGACAGTCAGAAGTTTTGGCGCTGAACACCCGCGTGAACGAACTTGCCGAGCGCGTTCACAAGCTTGAAAACCAAAAACGAATCGATTTGGAACCACTTGATCAGCAGCTCGAAGCGCTGGACAAACAAATCAAATCAAAAACCGATGAAGTCACGGAACTGGAAAAACGCATGGACCCGATCATCAAGTCCTTGGGGCATATGGTGGACACTGCCCGACCGGCATCGGACGAGCTGCAAAATGAATATACCTCGCTCGATAAAACTTATCAAAAACTGGCAGGAATTTCTCAGGAACGCGGCGACCTGGCAAACAAACTGGACGCGTTGGATAAAGACGCTTCCCGCAATTTCTATTTGCTGATCGCGCTGGGCGTGGTTGTGTTGGTTTTGGCAATTCTGCTGATTGCCAATGTTTTTTAGGGCGATCAAGCTGATGAAAAGCAAACGGGAACTTCTTGATCAGCTGACGCTGCGGGAAAAATGTGATTTGGGATCGGGCTCGGACACCTGGCACAGCAAGCCTGTGCCAAGGCTGGGGATCCGCTCCCTGCTGATGCACGACGGTCCCCACGGACTGCGCAAACAACTCAAAACGGCTGATCATCTCGGATTGAACGAAAGCGTTCCCGCCACCTGTTTTCCGACAGCCGGAATTTTGGCTTGCTCCTTCGACCGTGATTTGCTGTGGAAAATTGGAGCGGCTGTCGGCAGTGAAGCTCTGGAACAGGAAATCGACATTGTTTTGGGACCCGGCGTCAACATCAAGCGATCCCCCTTGTGCGGCAGGAATTTTGAATACTTTTCCGAAGATCCGCTGCTCACCGGGGAGCTGGCAGCCGCGTTTATCCGCGGCGTCCAAAGCCAGGGGGTCGGCACCAGCCTGAAGCACTTTGCCGCCTATAATCAGGAGTTTTGCCGCCTGATCAACAACTCGCAGATCGATGAACGCGCTTTGCGTGAAATCTATTTAAAACCCTTCGAAATTGCCGTACGCAAGGCTCAGCCTTGGACCGTGATGGCGTCTTACAACCGCCTCAATGGCGAATATTCCGTTCAACATCGGGAACTGCTGACCGAGATCCTGCGGAAAGATTGGGGATTTGCGGGTTTGGTGGTGACCGACTGGGCAGCCATGGACAACCGCCTTCTGGCGGTTGAATCGGGGTCTGACCTGGAGATGCCCAACAGCGGCAGGCAGCGGGATCAGATGTTGTTTGAAGCGGCTCAGCACGGAAAAGTCGACCTGGAAGCCATTGACCGGTCGGTTTTGAAATTGCTGGAGCTGATCGAAAAATGCGACCACAAAAAAGAAAAACCCGGACGGGAGGTCTATGATCTCGATCACAGCCTGGCGCGTGAAGCGCTGCGTGAATCCGCCGTGCTGCTGAAAAATGAGGCGCAAATTTTGCCTCTCCAGCCCGGGCAGAAGGTTTTGCTGGTGGGCGAGCTGGCAAAGCAACCGCATTACCAGGGTTCCGGCAGCAGCCGGGTGAACCCAACCAGACTCATCAGTCTGACCCAAGCCTGCGCGGACCGGAACCTGGGATGGACTTTCTTGCTGGGTTATGAAATCAACCGGCAGGAGAATCCTGAGACCCTGAGGGAAGAAGCCTGTCGGGCGGCTGCGGGCATGGACGCGGTCGTCGTTGTGGCAGGTTTGACCGAAGATGACGAAGCCGAAGGCTACGACCGTCAGCACCTGCTGCTGCAGGAAGAGCAAAACAAGCTCATCGAAGCCTTGGCACGGGTCAACCCCAACCTGATCGTGGTTTTGCAGGGCGGCGGCGCGATGATCCTGCCGTGGCTGGAAAAAGTCAAGGGTGTCCTGTACGTCGGCACGGCAGGGCAGGCTTTTGGGGAAGGAACGCTGGATTTACTCCTGGGTGATGCCAATCCAAGCGGCAAACTGGCTGAAAGCTGGCCTCTGGCGCTTACGGACGTCCCCTGCCAGCCTTTTTATGGGCAGCGTTACAACAGTCCCTATCAGGAAAGTATTTACGTTGGGTACCGTTTTTATGCCAGCAGCGGAAAAGCCGTGTGCTTCCCCTTCGGTCATGGTTTGTCGTATACCAGCTTTGAGTTGAGCGGCCTGACGCTTTCCGCAAGCAGGCTGAAGGCGGATGACACCCTGCGTTTCAGTTTCAAAGTGCGCAATATAGGTTCGCGCGCTGGTAAATCGGCGGCACAATTTTATATCCGACTTCCGCGAACGACCGTGTTCAAGGCCGATCGGGAGCTGAAAGGTTTTATCAAAATTGAGCTGCAACCGGCAGAAGAGCGCCTGGTCAGCTGTGAACTGCCGGTTGGGGACCTGGCGTTCTGGAATTCGCTGAATCACAGCTGGCAGGTTGAAGCGGGAGAGTATGAGCTTTTGATTGGGCAAAGCAGTCTGGATCTGCCGCTCGCGCAAAAGTTTGAGGTCGAACCGGATATCTCGGATCCCATGCTGCCGGATTTTCGCGAGCTGACACCGCAATACTACCAACTGACCGGTGATTCTCAGGATTTTGGCAGGGAACAATTTGAAAAATTGCCCGGCTCTCAGGCAGTGGAGGAGCCGCGTTTGGCCACTGGTCAGTTCGATCTCAATTCCACGCTCTGGGAAGCGCGGCATACCTGGCAGGGACGGCTGGTGACAAAAGTCGCTTTGCGGATTTCAGAACGGTTGATCGCGAATACCAGCGAAAATACCGGCAACGCCCGCCGAACGGTGGAGGCTTCGACCCTCGACGCGCCTTTGCGTTCCTTTGTAATGGGTGGGATCAATCTTGACACCATCGAGGGCATGCGCGACCTGCTGAACCTCAGAATTTTCAGAGGACTGTGGAAGATTTTGAAGGGAATGAGATAAAAAAGCGGGCAGATTATCTGCCCGCTTTTTTGACGCAGTCATCCGTCCAAAAAAATCTGAACAGACTCTCCTGGAACGACGACCCGAAGGTGGATCAGGCTTTATTGAAAACCAATCCGTCTTTCTGGTCCGGCGCGAGATCGATCCTGATGGTGTCACCTTCGGAAAAATCTCCGGAGAGCAGCCTGAGAGCCAGGGGATCCTGAACCTCACGCTGAATGGCGCGTTTCAAAGGACGCGCGCCGAACTCAGGGTCATAACCGGCGTCCGCCAGCCATTCCCGTGCCGCGGGGCTGACTTCAAGCCTGAGCCCCCGGTCCTCAAGAAGCCCCGAGACATGCCGCAATTGAATGGCGACAATTTCGCCCAGATCCGCGCGGGATAAGGGATTGAAGACCACAATTTCATCCACGCGATTCAGAAACTCGGGGCGGAAGAAATTCTTGAGAATATCCGTGATCTCATCGCGGCTGACCTTTTTCGGCTTGCCGTCGTCAGACTTGTTCATCCAAAGTTGGCTGCCCAGGTTACTGGTCATGATAATCAGGGTGTTGCGAAAGTCGACTGTTCTGCCCTGGCCATCGGTCATGCGGCCATCGTCCAGGACCTGCAGCAGCGCGTTGAAGATTTCGGAATGGGCTTTTTCGATTTCGTCGAAAAGCACCACGCTGTAGGGTCTGCAGCGCACGGCTTCGGTCAGCTGACCGCCTTCCTCATAACCCACGTATCCCGGAGGCGCGCCGAAGAGGCGGCTGATGGTATGCCGTTCCTGATACTCGCTCATGTCAATTCGCACCATGGCGTTTTGGTCATCAAAAAGGAATTCTGCCAGAGCGCGCGCCAGCTCGGTCTTTCCGACGCCGGTCGGACCAAGAAAAATGAACGATCCGATGGTCCGGTTGGGATCCTGCAATCCGGAACGGGAGCGCCGTACGGCGTTCGCGACCGCGCGGATGGCGTCATCCTGACCCACCACACGATCATGCAGCCGTTCTTCCATATGCAGCAATTTTTCCATTTCGCCTTCCATCAGGCGGTTGACCGGTATCCCGGTCCATTTCGCGACAACTGCGGCGATTTCTTCGGCATCCACTTCCTCTTTCAACAAAGCGCCTTGCTGCTGTTGGCTTTTAAGTTTGGCTTCAGCGGCGGCGATTTTTTCGCGCAGGTCGCGGATGGTGCCGTATCGCAATCGGGAGGCTTTTTCGAGGTCGGCGTTGCGTTCCGCCTTTTCCATTTCATGCTGGGCTTCATCCAGCTTTTCTTTCAGATCCTTGAAAGCCTGGATGGCTTCTTTTTCAGCTTTCCATTGGGCGGTCATGCCCTTCGATTTTTCACCCAGGTCTGCCAGGTCTTGTTCGATTTTTTCAAGCCGTTCCGCGGAGGCTTTGTCTTTTTCTTTCTGCAGGGCTTGTTTTTCGATTTCAAGCTGCATGATATCGCGGTCGACTTCGTCCAGAGCCTGAGGTTTTGAGTCGATTTCGGTGCGCAGGTGCGCGGCAGCCTCATCGATCAGGTCGATGGCTTTATCCGGCAGATGACGGTCGGTAATGTAGCGGTTGGAAAGCGTTGCCGCGGCAATCACGGCTGAATCGGTGATGCGCACGCCGTGATGAACCTCATATTTGGATTTCAGACCGCGCAAAATGCTGACGGTATCTTCGACACTGGGCTCTTCGACCAGCACGGGCTGGAAGCGCCGTTCCAGCGCGGCGTCTTTTTCGACATACTTGCGGTATTCATTGGTAGTTGTCGCGCCAATCAGGTGCAGCTCGCCGCGCGCCAGCATGGGTTTGAGAATGTTTCCGGCGTCCATGGCGCCTTCAGCTGCCCCCGCGCCGATGACAGTATGCATTTCATCGATGAACAAAATGATCTGTCCGTCCGACTCACTGACTTCTTTCATCGCGGCTTTGAGGCGTTCTTCAAACTCACCGCGGTACTTCGCGCCTGCCACCAGGGCAGCCATATCCAACTGAACCAAACGTTTGTTTTTAAGGCCTTCAGGAACGTCACGGTTGACGATCCGCTGTGCCAGACCTTCGACAATGGCCGTTTTCCCCACTCCCGGTTCGCCGATCAAGGCGGGGTTGTTCTTAGTGCGCCGGCTCAGGATCTCAATCGCGCGGCGAATTTCTTCGTCACGCCCGATAACGGGGTCCATTTTTCCCTGGCGGGCAAGCGCGGTCAGATCGCGGCCATATTTTTCGAGCGCCTGGTAGGTGTCTTCGGGATTTTGACTGGTGACCGATTGGCTGCCGCGAATTTCACGCAGCGCTTTGAGCGCAGCGTCTTTGCTCACGCCAAATTCGGCAAGGGTTTTGCCCTCTGCGCTGTCTGTCAGACCCAAAAGGATGTGTTCGGTTGAAGTAAATTCGTCTCCCATGCCTTTGGCGTAACGCTCGGCAGCGTCCAAAACATCTGCCGCCTGACGCGAAAGGCTCGCCTCACCGGAGGAACCGCCGTAAACTTTGGGACGGTCCGCCAATTTTTTACGGATTTCTTCCTTTAAAACTTCAATTGAACCGGCGATTTGGGTGATGACCGTGGGGACTGTGCTGCCGGATTGATTCAACAGCGCCAAAAGCAAATGCGCGGGTTCAATCATCTGGTGATTAAACTCCCGCGTCAGCTGCTGCGCGTCAACCAAAGCCTGCTGTGCTTTTTGAGTAAATTTATTAATATCCATGTTTATGCCTCCATCCTGGGGATTGGCTTTCCCCACAAGACATTTTTCAAAATAACTGTTATTAGAATAGCGCGGACTTGTTGGAAATTTGTTAATACCTGGCGGCAAAGCCAGACGAACCAGCCGGCAGGCTGCGCGTGGCGCTTTTTGAAGAAGGATGTACATTTGTACGAGTAAAAACGGATTGACCCTCTGAAAGGGCGGAAGTATAATTTTAATTACGATCAAACATGTACATTTGTACATCCCGTGGCGAGAACATGAAAGATAATCCGGATTTTGTACTGCTCCATCGAATTGCTTACCGTTATTATGTTGAAGGCTGCTCGCAGCAAGCCATATCTCTGCAAGAAAACATTTCGAGGCCTCACGTCTCGCGCCTTCTGAGCAAAGCCCGCCAATGCGGGATCGTAAAAATCAAGGTGGAATTTCCGCAGTCGATTGAGTTCCAAAACCTGAGCGAAGAGCTTGAAAAATTGCTGAATCTTCAGAAAGTTGTTCTGGTGGCGGTGCCGGAAGAGCAAAAAAATGAACCGGTCCGGATTTCGGAGCTGATTGGCGAGGCAGCCGGCAAGCGCATGCAGGAATTGTTGGGAAACGCCAAAAACATTGGCATTGGCTGGGGTTGCACAATCTATCACACCGCGCTCAGCCAGCCCAAAGTCAATTCAAATGGCGCGCTGACATTCGTGCCGCTGGTTGGGATCTCTGATAAAAACAACCAGTATTTTCAAAGCAATGTCGTTGTTGACCGTTTTGCCGAAAAGTTTAACGCCAAAAGTTATTACACCAGCGTCCCGGTCTACAATCAGAACAATTCTCTCAAACGACCGATCGAACAAGACCGATACGATCGCCTGAAAGCTCATTGGGAAAAGCTCGATGCCGTCCTGATCGGGTTGGGACCAAAATACCTGAAAGGGGAATTCCTGATCAGCGAAGCCTCCGAAGAATACAAGCGCCTGATCGCCTCCAGCGATGTTGTTGGGGACATTTTGGCAAATTTCTTCTTCGAGGACGGAAGCGTGCTGGACTCCAGCGCATATTATGAACAAATTTCCCTGCCGCTTGAGCGGCTCAAAACGATTCCAAATGTCATTTGCCTGGCTGGCGGAACAGCCAAAGTCCCAGGATTAATTACGGCTGCCAGACAAGGGTACATCAAAACCCTGGTGACCGACCAGCACACTGCCCGGGCGATGATCAATCAGGTTCAATCAAAGTGAGGTGCGTATTTGACGAAAATATTATTTGTGTCCCATGGTGACCTTTCCCGGGCGATGATATCCAGCGCCGAAATGATTGCCGGCAGCCAGGGGAAAGCGATTGAAGCCATCGGTCTGTACGTGAATGAGAATCCGGAGCTTTTGGAACAAAAAATCAGGGATTTTCTGAACGACAACCGCGGCGAAGAAATATTGGTCTTCACCGATTTGGTTTCCGGCACCCCCTTTAACGTGGTTGGTTCCCTGATGCAGGAATATTCATTCGGGCACATGAGCGGGATCAATCTGGGATTGCTGCTGGAAGCCTTGCTTTTGCGTGAAGAAATGACAGTCCAGCAGTTGTTGGACCATCTGACCGAGGCTTTTCCCAGTTCGGTCATGAACGTGAATGCCCTGATGGGCGGTTAGGAGAAAGATGAGCAGCCTCGTTCTGGCAAGAATTGATGATCGGTTGATCCATGGACAGATCGTGACATCCTGGTGCAAGTCAACCAACGCGAACATTATCCTGATCGCGGATGAAAAGCTTTCGAAAGACAGTTTTACCCAAAGGCTTCTGAGAGCTGCCGCGCCTCCGGATATTAAAGTTGAAATTATGGATATCGAAAACGGCGCGCTTTACCTGCGGGAAAATGAACAATCGTCACAAAAGATCATCCTGATCACAAAAGTACCGGAAGTGATGGAACAGCTTATTGCGCTGGGTGTCAAAATCAATTCGATCAATCTGGGAGGAATGGGAGCAAAAACAGGAAGGAGGCAGCTAAATAAAAATATCTCCGCGAGCCCTGAAGAAGTTGAATGTCTGAAACGCCTGATGGAGAAAGGCATTGAATTGTATTACCAGTTGGTCCCGGCGGAACGCGCGACCAACCTAAGATCTTTTTTGAAAGGAGAAAAATGACAGTAACACAAGCACTTTTATTGGGTATTCTATATTATTTTGCCAACAGTCCCTGGCCCTTTGGCGGCCTTGGAAACTACGCCATTCTCTATCGGCCCATGATCCTGGGCTTGGTGGTGGGGATTATCCTCGGCAACCCGGTGCTCGGGGTGACCATTGGGGCGACCATCAATCTGATGTATATCGGTTTCATCAGCGCGGGTGGTTCGATGCCGGCAGATATGTCTTTGGCAGGGATTCTTGGCACAGCACTGGCGATTTCCGGTGGGCTTGAAATGAACGCGGCTTTGGCAGTTGCCGTTCCTTTGGGTCTGCTGGGCGCCCTGGTTTGGGTTGGAAGGCTCACCCTTGATACGGTATTTGTCCGTCTGGCGGATAAATATGTGGAAGAAGGCAAACCAGAAAAGGTTTGGATCGCCAACATTCTTCTGCCCCAAATTCTGCTGTTTTTGATCACCGCGATCCCGTGTTTTTTGGCTGCCTATTATGGCGCAGGCGCGATTGCCAACCTGATCACCAGCCTGGGCGGCAATTTCCTGAGGATCCTGGGAATTATCGGCGGAATGCTGCCGGCTGTCGGTATTGGCATGATGCTGATCGCCATCTACAAAGGTCCCGCGCGGGTGTTCCTCTTCCTGGGATTTTTGGTCTCAGCCTTCCTGGGTCTGAAGACCTTGCCGCTGGCTCTGATCTTCCTGGCGCTGACCTTTATTTACATCAATCTTAAGTACAAAGACGAGCCAATGTCCGAAGAACAAGGCGCCGTGCTCGAAGAGACCGGAAAGCTCGAAACCAGCAGGCTGCTGGATCCCAAGGATATCCGCAGCGCCTGGTGGAAGTGGATGTACTATTTCCAGTCCTGCTACAACTACGAACGCATGCAGGGGATTGGTTTCCTCCACTCCATGAGCCCGATTCTGAGCAAATTGTATAAAGACGACCCCGAAGGCATGAAGTCTGCCATGCGGCGGCATTCGGAATTCTTCAACACCGAAAACGCTACCGGCTCAGCCGTGATCGGCCTGGTGGCAGCCATGGAAGAACAAAAGAAGCTGGGCGCGGATTTGAGCGACGAAGCCTTTACATCCATTAAAACCGGTTTGATGGGTCCCTTGGCAGGTGTTGGCGATACGATCTGGCAAGGCGTGATGATCCCCTTGATGATCGTCCTCTTCCTTGGTCCTGCCAAGGATGGCAACGTAGCCGCGCCGGTTATCTATTCCATTCTCTTCTACATTGTCTATTACGCCTTTGGCTACTGGCTGCTGAAGCTGGGCTATAACAAGGGCAGTGAGGCAATTCTGAACCTGATGGAAAACAAGGCCATCAACAAAGTGATCGTCGGAGCCGGGATCATGGGCTGTGCCGTGATGGGCGGCTTGATCTCTCAATATGTCAATGTCGCCACCGCGATCAAAATCCCAATGGGCGCTGAAAAAGTGTTTTCACTGCAGACTGATTTCTTTGACGCCCTGGTACCGGGCTTGCTCTCGCTTTTGTTGACTCTTGGCTGCTATGCCCTGATGAAAAAAGGCTGGAAAACCCAATATGTGATCTTGCTGGTCATCGCGCTGGCTGTGGTCGGCGGTTTGATCGGCATCTTCTGATCGACTCAAGCCAATGGGGCGGCGCAAGTTGTCCGCCCCATCTCAATCACGAAGGAAACTCTATGCCTGAAAAAATGAACGCGGTATTGATTACCAGTCCATACAATGCTGAAGTCGCGCGGATCGACAAACCCCGACCCGTGAAGAATGAGATCCTCGTCCGAGTCAAGGCGACCGCCCTCTGCACCTGGGAGCAACGGGTTTTTGTCGGCGAAAAAAAGGTTCCGCTTCCTCTTTTGGGCGGACATGAGACCGTGGGTCAGATCTGTGGTTTGGGTGAGGGTGTGGACCCGCGGGAATATCCCCTTGGTCAGGATGTCGCCGTGAGAGTCATCAAGCAATGCAACAGCTGTTATTACTGCCGCCGGGGAATGCCCAATCTGTGCGTCGAACTCAACACTTTTCGTCTCAATGGTCCCGATGTTTTTGGTATGGGAGGTTTGGGCGAATACATTTGTGTCGATCGTTCATCCATCTGGAAGTTCACTCATGCTGTGCCGCTGAAGGATCGGGTCCTGACAGAGCCTTTGGCATGCGTCCTCAACAGCCTTGCCAAAACATCCTTTCAGGCAGGGGATGATGTGCTGATCATCGGCGGCGGCGTGATGGGACAGCTGCACGTTTTGGCAGCAAAACTTCAGGGAGCGTTCACGATTTTGAGCGAACCGAATCCTGAACGGCGAAAAACCGCAAAGGCTTTGGGATGCGACCTGACCCTCGACCCTGCCACGCAGGATTTGAAAACCGAAATCGACCGCCTGACCCAGGGAAGAGGGGCGAACGCGGTCATCAATACCACGGCTATACCAGCCGTGGCGGAGCAAGCGCTTGGGCTTGTCGGAAAAGGAGGCGTGTTTGTGATGTATAGTTCCCAGCATCCGGATGCGCCCATCAGACTGAGCCCGAATTGGGTGCATAATACCGAAGTTGTGATTACCGGCGCCGTCAATCCAAGCACGGCATCGTTTGATCAGTCAGTGAGGATGATTGATAAAGGGATCATTCGTCCTGGCAGATTGGTCACCGCGAAATTTGGTTTTAAGGATTGTCAGCAGGCTTTCGAAGCCGCTCTCAATCCTGAAAACTACAGGGTGATGATAACTTTCTAATCAGCTCCTGTATTGCTCCAACAGGCAGCCTTGCCAATGCAGCCGAAGCGCTGTAATTTGGCTGCGGCTGCCTGTTTTATTGCGTCGGTTACCTGCAAACCCAGGGCGAAATAGGGGAGCTTGCCGCTCAGGTCGCTGACTCTAAGAGCGTCCAGCGCGGCGATGGTGAGATCGGTGAAGATGTTGACCTTGTTGATCCCCGCGGCGATGACCTTTTTGAAATCCTCGTCCGAAAGGCCTGAACCGCCGTGAATGACCAGGGGCAGCTGATTCGTCGCGGCTTTGATCTGGGCGCAGCGGTCAAAACTGAGGATCGGGGTCGACTTGTAGACCCCGTGAATAGTTCCGATCGCGACCGCGAGCGCGTCCACCCCGGTGCGGACTACAAATTCTTTGGCAGACTCCACTTCTGTATAGACCCCGGTATCATCGGCGTACATGCCTTCATTTCCGGCGACATGACCCAGTTCGGATTCCACTGAAATCCCCAGCGGTTTGCATAAGTCAACCACCTTGGCGGTGGTCTCTACATTTTCTTCAAAAGATTTATCCGAGGCGTCGATCATGACCGAGCTGAAGCCAGAGGTGATTGCCCGTTGAATGATCCCGAGGTTGGTGGCGTGATCCAAATGGATGCAGACCGGAACCGAGGCTCGATTGGCAAGTTCGCGTAAAAAAGCGATATAAGATTCCATGGGCGCCAGGGAGTCAAAAGCTTCAACATAGGCGAGGATGACGGGTGATTTTGTTTCTTCGGCGGCACGGATGACCCCGCTTGCCATCTCGACCGAAAAAACATCGAAAGCCCCAACCGCGTATTGTTGGCTGTTGGCAGGCGCCAGGATTTCAGCTAAATTGACTAAGGACATAAAAACCTCCGCGGATGTGTTTTGGCGAAATTCTTTTGAAATATTATCACGATTAGCCGTCCAGGAGCGTTGTACGGTTGTGTAAGATGCTGAAAATCACCTGGGACTGAGGACAGAGCGCGGCGAACCCTGTGACAGGCACTGGCGGGATCCAGCGAAAAAAACAGACGCATTCGCGTCTGTTTTTGCTAAAAAGGTTGATGAACTGTCTTTAGGGCTGCCAGGTTCCACGGGCAATGTAGGTGCCCAAAGCAATTCGGGGTCCCTGCAGCAAGCCGACGCGCAGTATGCCGGTTGGCAGATCGCTGAAAGCCACGCCGCTGTTAATCTGATAGGGGGCTTGCAGGGGTGTGGTGCGACCCAAGCCGAGGAAGGCTTCGTAATCGAGCAAAGACAGCTTAAGATCATACACATCCTCTCCGCCATCAATGTTAAAGCGCCAGGACTGACCGAATTTGTCATCGACATAGGCATTGAGGATCTTTGCCTCGTAATCGCCCAGTTTTACGGTCTGGTTGATCTCAATCACATCCCCAGGCTGCGGGTTGCTGCCGGCGTCAAAGCGGAAGAGCTCCTCATTGGGCGGGAGGTCAAGGTAGCGTGTATGCAGCACCTTTTGGGTGATGGTGAGCGGGAAGGCGTAGTCGCCCTTGGGCAGCTCAAAGAAATGGTACATGCTGTAGTAGGGATCCGGATAAGATGCGAGTTTGTTTGCTGCTTCCTGGACTGCCTGAAAAAATTCTTCCGATTCGGCAAAGTACCAGTTGGTGGCAATCTCCTGACCGTTGGCATCGGTCACGGCGAGCAGCGCCTCATCCCAGAGATAATCGTCGAGGTGTTCTGCCAAAATGCCATAGCCGATCAGCCAGGAATCTGGTTTTTCGACCGCCAGGAGGATGTCGAGCATGTCTTTGACAGGAAAGACGCCTGGGTCAGCTTTGCCGAAGTCTGTCAAGGTGGAAGGATCGGAGGCTGACTGCCGGATGGTAATGCCAGGTTCGGGCAGGTTGTATGCATAGACGGGCAGGTCAGCAGGCGCAGCCACAAATTTGACCGGCAGCTGCCAGTTTTCGGGTGCCTTGCCGAGGGTGCGCATGCTCAGACAGGGGATCACGTAGCTTGCTTCGTTGATTTCCTTTGGGATTGGCGCAAAATTGTTTTCCGCAAGCAGTTTTGTGCCGTCCGGCAGCAGCAGATAGGGCTGTTGGTTACAGACTGGCTGCCCCGGATTTTGACTGAAGTGGGATTCGTAAGGAATATTCAGCAATTCAATATCAAATCTGGATTTATCCGAGGTGATCACAGCGTTTTTGATCCTGACCGTGACCCCATCCCGGGTCTGGGAAACCGGCTGCGCCAAAACGCGCAGGTCGCTGGTGCTTTCGACCAAACCGGCGCCAGGCACAAATCCAAGCCAGGTTTGCAGCTGGGCGAGCACCTTGGTGGGCCCGACCGCGAAAACCAGAATGGCCGCCAAAAGGAGCGGCACGAGGGCGTAGGACCAGCGGAACGAGAAGGCTCCCCGCGGGCTGCTCAGTTCGCGTTCGCGCTGACTCAGTTCTGCCCGGAGACGGCTGGTGAAGGCGGGATCGATCTGAGCCCGCGTTAACTGATCTTTTAATCTTTCTTCGAAAGGCGTTTTTTGTTCCATTTTTTTACTCCATCTGGGCTTGAAGGCGCTCCAGAAGCCTGTAATAAGATTTTTTGACCCGGGCTTCGCTTTGGTGCAGCACCGCAGCGATTTCCGCGAAGGGAAGTTCAGCAATCAGCCGCAGGCTCAGATAGTCCTGCTCGAGCTGGCTTAGTTCGGAAATCAACTTTTCTAAATCCAGCAACTTTTCGTGATTGAGCTGTTTTTCCAGCAGGTCAACGTCAGTGATTGGAGAGAAATCTTCATCAAGCGACTGCATTGGTCGCCGAGCCGCACGTCTGAAATAATCATTCGCTTTATTGCGTGCAATACTGTAAAGCCAGGGCGTGAACTTTTTGGGATTGCGGAGCCGGTGGCGGTTTTCGAGCGCGGTAATGAAGGTCTGAGAAGTCAGATCCTCCGCATCTGCGCTGTTGCGAACGCGGCTTAATATATAGTAGTAGATATTATTCACGTGCAGGCGGTAGAGCTCTGAGAAGCTTTTCTCTGCCATATCTTCCTTTCGAGGCAAACAATTGGGTATCGCGAATGCCTCTCTGGTTTGGGTCGGTGAGTTTGTCATCATCTTTCCTTGTGTAGCTACGTAAGATAGTCGCCCTAGCAAGGAGATTCGTGACAAATTGCCCGCTTTTGAATGTGGATTAAGGATAACAGAGTGTGAAATGGTTTGTAGTTTGCAAAACCATTTGTTTTTCTAAGAAACTGTTAATTCGAAAAGTCATTGACATATGGCATCGATGAGATAGTAGCACTTTTGTGCAGGAAAGATATCGACAATCATATCGAAGTAAAATTGGTGCTTGATGAAGAAGACGTTACCAAGGCGGAAAGTAAAGGGACATATGAGAATATCAAAGAATATCTCCTTGGCAAATATGGATTTAAGGTTTCAACGCTCTATATAGCCCAAATTAAGCGGAAGCGTGGGCTTGATCTTGGAGAAAATTACAATAAATCCAAGAAAGACAATCCGGTAGGAGTGTCCGATAGAGAAGGAAGAGGCTATTATGGATGCACTGAGGCACTTTGGGATGATAGCACAGAAAAAACTCAAAGAACATAAGCGTTATCATTTAAAACATCAACTTTTTCAGGAGTAAAAAGTTATGAAATGATTTTTGAAAAGCCTAAAATAAATTGGAGGTGGAACATGGAAATATCAAAAAAGAGACAACAGGAGAAATTTGAACTTTTCGTTAAGGCGGGTGGTGTAGAATCTACAGACGAGCGTTTCACGATGGATAATCTGGGTCTCGGTGATAACTATAAGCCTCTTGATGTCTATTTCAAGAAGGCTAATGGCGAGGTTGTCAAACGCTCTTATAGTAAGGGTGAAAGGAGAAACTCCAATCAGACCATGCCGCGTATCGCTTTTCAGGTATTCGAGAAGCAAATCTCGGCTATGTCGGTTGAGGACAAGGAATCCTTCCCTATATGCAAATACAATCCGAAAAGCGATATGATTTGCGGTATTTATCCCAGCGTGGATGAATTTAAGAAGCATCGCAATACCATAGAGTATATGACCTACGGCTACGATAACGGCAGGCAGTTTGTTATATACTGCTGGAATGTATTCTCCACGATTATCTTCGTCCAGGAGTGTTTAAAGCGTTTCGGTGAGCCGGGAGATCAGTTTATCCTTACATACCGCGAGAAGGATGAAAAAGAAACAGCGGCTGCGGAGACAGAGGCTGCGGCGCAGGAAGAACTCGTGCAGCAGTTCAAAGGGTACAGAAATCCATTTTCTTCTATGCTGATTGCATCAAAGAATCTGATATTCAGAGGTGCGCCGGGTACGGGCAAGTCGTATCTTGCAAAGGAAATCGCTACAGACATCATTAGTAACGGGTACTTTGATGATTATTCGCTCCTTACCGATGAGCAGAAAAAACAGGTGGAGTTTGTGCAGTTCCATCCGAGCTACGACTACTCTGATTTTGTCGAAGGTTTGCGTCCGAAAGTAAATGATGATGGAACAATGGGCTTTGAATTGCAGGACGGCATTTTCAAAAAGTTTGTAGCCCGCGCAAGGAAGAACTATGAGGATTCTCAAAAGTCCAAGGAAACGATAGAAAAGGAAATCTCCGTGCAGGAAGCCATGACGGATTTCTTCTCCAATATTGAACTTGGTGTGGATACCTTTAAGACCATTAACGGAAATGAATTCACCGTTACCAGCGTGGATGACCATCACATTAATGTATCCATCCCAGGGAATGCTACCGTCAACAAACTCACATTAAACCTGAATGATATTAGGAAGATGCTGGAATCCGGGCAGAAGTTCGACATGTTAAAGGATATTACGAATTTCTTCGGAAAGACATTTGCTTCGCAGGCTTATTCCTATGACTTTGCAATTTACAAGGCGATCAAGGCGAAGAAAGGTGCAGCTTCAAAAGCGAAGACAAAGCAGGAAGAATTGAAGAAATACATCTTTATTATCGATGAAATCAACCGTGGCGAGATTTCAAAGATATTCGGTGAACTGTTCTTTGCGATTGACCCTGGGTATCGCGGCAAAACCGGAGAAATCTCCACGCAGTATTCAAATCTGCACCCAGACCCGTATGAGAAGTTCTATATTCCGGAGAATGTCTATATTATCGGCACCATGAACGACATCGACCGATCTGTCGACAGCTTTGACTTTGCCATGCGCAGGCGTTTCCGCTTTGTGGAGCTTAAGGCGGACGAGCGTTTGGAGATGCTTGCATCATTGGAAAACGAGGAACTGGAAGCTGAAGCCATCAAGAGAATGGCTGCCCTCAATAGAGAAATCGCAAGCGTTGAGGATTTGAATGAAAATTACCAAATCGGTGCGTCATACTTCTTAAAGCTGAAGACGCTCGACTTTGACCAGCTTTGGACGGATTATCTGCAGCCTCTTCTGCAGGAATACATCCAGGGAATGTACAACGAGGAGGGAATCATGAACAGGTTTGCGAAAGCCTACGGTTATCAAAAGCCTGCCGAAGGTGATGTGAATGAAACTACTCAAGATCAAGGATAATTCACAACAGAAAAAAGATGCCTTTTCCAACATCGGTACTCTTACGGGCAAGATTGCTGACAAGACATTGGAGCAGCTTGAGCGCGAGGGTGTATTCGTGTTCCCCGAAATCGTCAAGGATGCAGAGGACATAACGCGGGATCAGATTATAATCCAGAGCGTTAACGACACTTATCGTTCCGGCAATGTGATGGGGTTCCTCGGCTGCGGGGATGAACGGCTTATTATCGAATCTCGTTTTGGAGGTGAGGATGATGATTTTTTCTTCCGATACCTTCTTGACCGGGTTTTGGATTTTCCGAATATCGTGGATTTAGAGTCGGATGCCAATCAGGACAATCGACTGTTTAATTTCCTGCTGTTTCTGTTTCCGTATTATCTGAAAACAGCAATGAGGAAAGGCTTCTTCAAAGAATACATCCGTCACAGGTATAATGACGGAAAAGTAAAAGGCGCTATCGATATTGCAAGGCACATAGAGAAGAACACACCGTTTACAGGGAGCGTCGCGTACTCCCAGCGAGAGTTTTCTTATGATAACAGCCTCATGGAACTGGTGCGCCATACCATCGAATTTATTAAGAGAAAGCCTTATGGAAACAATCTCCTCGTCAAAGTCAAGGATGAGGTGAAACTTGTTATTGATGCTACTCCGGGATATGAGCCATATGACAGACAGCGGATTATTGAGCAGAATAAAAAGAATGCGGTTCGTCATGCGTATTTCCGTGAGTACCTGGCTCTTCAAAGATTGTGCCTATTAATTCTCCGGCATCAGAAGCATCAGATTGGTTTTGGTTCGAGACAGATATATGGCATTTTGTTTGACGGAGCATGGTTGTGGGAGGAGTATATTAATTCCCTGATTGAGGATATTTTTTACCATCCAATGAACAAGGGCGGCAAAGGATCCCAGCGGCTATTTGCCGGTAATATCGGCCTGATCTATCCCGATTTTATCAGCCGCAATGATGAGACCAGAATAATAGCTGACGCCAAGTATAAACCTCTTGACAATATCGGTAATAAGGACTACTTGCAGGTGCTTGCGTATATGTTTCGTTTTGATGCGAAAGCAGGCTACTACCTTTATCCGGAGGTAGAAAGCTCAGCTGATCTTAAGCTATGGATGAATCGCGGCTCGACTTACGAGGCAAATGTCACGCCACGTACTGATATCAGTATCACCAAGCATGGTCTCAAAATTCCTATGGATGTATCTGACTATGAAGAGTTTGTTCTTAAAATGAACGCTCATGAACAAGAATTTATAAGCATATTTTCGGTGAGCTCTACTACTGGAGAACTACGATGATTTGACGGCTACCACTAAATTGTCGAAGTTTATATAGTAAATTGAAAATGCATATATTCTAAGGTTTATAATTATTCTCAGAGATTTATTCAAAAATAGTTTCCATTGATATGGTGATAATAAATAAAGACAACCAAAGCAATGGCTGTCCCGCAATTGTAGTCATTCCACCAGAGGCGGAAATATTCTACGATGAACAAGGAACGCTGGTTCCTTATGATTTAGAAGATATTATCGCTGGGCAAAAAATTACTGTGTCCCCTTCTGAAGTAACTGAAGGAATGCCGCCTGGCATACTCGCAAAAAGGATAATAATTCTTGATAAAGGACCGCAGGAATCACTGACACCGATATTAACGTGGACAAAACCTGAAGTTGAAGGCATTATAAGTGAGCTTAATAAGAATGAAAGCCCAGACTGGTCTGGGGTAAACCTGACGATAGACGGGATTGATCTTCAAGACAATGTTGACCATCTTTTTACCATCCTGTCTGTAACAGAACGTACGTTGATCTGGAGTAAAGACAAAGATGGTTATTCCCTCAGGGAAATGGACTACCTGCAACCAGGTCAATCCGTGATAGTTCTCCTAAGAAATTACTATGATCATGGTTCTCCAGGCACATATAATCCTATTATTGAAATCATTGTCGATCCGGAATGAACTGTAAGGTGGTCAGACCAGTCTTGTTTGGATGAAGGCAGGAGATGAACCCTTTTTCATCGGGGAAAATCACGCAAAATCAATTGTTAAATCCGCGTTAAATCGATTCCCTTGAGTTCTCAATTTTTTGAAAATAAAGTAGAATCAAGTGTTTTTTGGGAATAGGACATGAGATGATGCAGAGTTGGAATCTTATTGTGATCACGCTGGTAGGCCTGGCAGCGCTTGTTCTGTTGGTCTTGGGCGCCAACAAGGCAGTGGAAAAGTTGATTGGTATCGCCAACTACTACAATCTGTCGAGCACTTTTATGGGAATGACGGTGCTTTCGGTCGCGACCTCGCTTCCTGAGATCACTTCCCATTTTACGGCTTCTGTCAACATCCTGCGGGGTTCGCTCGATTTTCAGACCGGGTCCGCCATCGTGCTGGGCGCAAATATTGGCTCAGACGTGGTGCAGCAGACCTTTATCATGGGTCTGGTCATCCTCCTTTCAGGGACTTTGTATTTCAGGCGTTATTTCCTGTGGAAGAGCATGGTGCCCATGATCGGTTCAACCGTGCTCTGCATTTTGCTTGGTCTCAACGGCAGCTATTCGCACCTGGATGGCTTTATCCTGGTTGCGGCTTTCGTCGCCTATTCCTATTACCTTTATGTTGACGAACGTAAATTTTACAAGGCGGAAGATAACCAACTGCAGGACGAAGAAGTCGCCGACGGCGCGCCAACGAACAAGCGTCAGGTTTTGCGCGACGCGGGGATCACGGTCGGTTTGCTGGCTGTCATTATCACCTGTGCCACCATCGTACTGCACGCCACCGAGATCATCGTTGACCGCACCGGGGTCGGCGGATCGTTGATTGGCGTGATCACGCTTGGCTTGGCTTCGGCTTTACCGGAACTTACCACCGCGCTGGCAGGTATCAAACACAAAGAAGCCGGTATTTCGCTGGGCACTCTGGTCGGCAGCAACATTACCAATCCGCTGCTGGCAATTGGCGGCGGAGCGCTGATTTCCGGCTATGCCGTTCCCAAACCCCTGATTACCTGGGATTTGCCTTGGGAGACTCTGACCGGTTTGCTGCTCTGGGCTATTCTGTGGTTCAACCACGGAAAAATCGGCAAAAAGACCGGCATCTACCTGATTGTGATTTATTTTGTTTATATCGTTTTCAGAAGTTTTGTTTTCAACGTAGATTATTAGAAGCAAACAAAAAAATGGACCAGAGGCGGGGTTTCAGAACCCCGCCTCTTTTGTTTTCAAGCCTGTTTGCGTACCGCAGGCGGACTTGCGGGTCGGGACACCGCCTTGAGCCGGCGGCACTTCCCGGCGAACGGACAAGAACAGCATTTTTGCTCTTGCCGCTCCCGCAGCAGGGAAACAAGGATCATTCCAATCCCGACTGCCAGCGCGAGCCCGACCAGAAAGTCTCCCCAGGTCATGATAAGGCTCCGTTTTGGATCTCCCGCGCGGGGCTTGGCTGGAAGGTCGGCGCGGGACGAACCGCCAGAAAAACTACGGCAAAAGCGGCGATCAGAGCCAGCGCGCTCCAAAAGCTGAAGCTGCCGGTTTGGATCCACAAGCCGATCTGATAGAACACAAACGCCAGCGTATAGGCGAAAGCGCTTTGATAAAGGAGGGCAAACCATGTCCAGCGCGGATTGTTCATCTCCCGGTTGATGGCGCCGACCGAAGCAAAACAGGGCACGCACAGCAAGTTAAAGATCAGGAAAGAAAAGCCAGCCAAAACCCCAAAATGGGCGGCAATATTGGACCAGATTTCAGCCCCGGTTTCTGAAACTTCCGCGAAGCCAAAGATGATGCCAAAGGTGTTGACAACGTTTTCTTTGGCAACCAAGCCTGAAATCGTGGCAACCGCTGCCTGCCAGCTCGCCCAACCCAACGGACGAAAGACCCAGGAGATCAGGCTTCCCATTCGTGCCAAAAAACTGCTGCTGATTGCCGTGACAGCGGCGAGGCGGCCGTTCTCGATGCCGTAGCGCGTTAATGCCCAAATAACGACGCTGGAGAGCAAAATGATAGTTCCGGCTTTGCGAATGAAGCTCCAGCCCCGCTCCCAGGTGGATCGAAGCAGGGATCTGAGGCCGGGCAGGCGATAGGGCGGCAGTTCCATCACAAAGGGAGCGGTCTCACCGGCAAATCTTTTGGTTTTCTTGAGGATCAAACCGGAGAGGACCACCGAAACAATTCCCATGAAATAAGCAGCTGGGGCGACCCAGAGGGATCCTCCGGCGATGGCGCCGGCAAAAAGCGCGATTACGGGCAATTTTGCGCTGCAGGGAATGAAACTGGTCAGGATGATGGTCATGCGGCGTTCGCGTTCCTCTTCGATGGTTCTTGAAGCCATGATCCCGGGCACGCTGCAGCCGCTGCCGATCAAAAAGGGGATAAAGCTCTTGCCCGAAAGCCCCCATTTGCGAAAAACACGGTCCATAATAAAGGCGACACGTGCCATGTAACCGCTGTATTCCAAAAAAGCGAGCATCAGGAACAAGACCAGCATTTGCGGAACAAATCCCAAAACCGCGCCGACGCCGGCAACGATCCCATCCAAAACCAGGCTTTGCAGCCATTCGGAAACAGCCAGATTTTCGAGCAGCTTCCCAATCGCGGTGGGCACAATTTCCCCAAACAAGACTTCGTTGGTCCAGTCCGTGAGCAAGCTGCCAAGGGTTGTGACCGAAATGCCGTATACAATGACCATCACCAGAACAAAGATCGGTAGAGCCAACCAGCGGTTGGTGACGATCTGGTCAACGCGGTCAGAGAAACTGAGGTCGCTTTTGCGGCTGCCGTGAACCGTTCCGCTGACCAGCTGATCGATCTTATCGTAGCGCAGACCAGCGAGAGTGCTTTCAAGATCGTCGTCTTCATGGCTGGATTCATAGTCTTCCCGCAGGCGCTGCAGTTCAAGCTGCTGAGCCTGATCGAGGTTCTGTTTGAAACCTGGTTCCAGTGAGCGAAAACTCCAATAGCGCAGTCGTTCTTCGGGGAAAGACGAACTGATGATCCCGGATGCCTGTGAGATGACAGCTTCGATGTCTTTGCCATAGTCTGTTGTTGGCGGGCGATTTTGGGAGACCTGCGCTGAGAGAAGATGCCCGATGAGCTTTTCGATGTTTTCTCCTTTGAGCGCGGAGATAGCAACAACCGGATATCCGATCCGTTTGGAAAGCATGTCCGTATCGATGCTGATGCCTTCCTTGCGCAATTCGTCGGCCATGTTGATGACCAGAATCAGAGGAATGCCAAGATCGATTAACTGCGTCGTCATAAAAAGGTTGCGTTCCAGGTTGGTGCCATCGACGATATTGATGATGGCATCAGGCGGATTTTCGGTCAGTGCTTTTGAGGCGATTTTCTCTTCCAGTGAGTTGGCAGAAAGAGAATAGAGCCCGGGCAAGTCGAGGATCTCGACTTCGGGATGCCCGATCAGATGACCGGATTTCTTTTCGACGGTGACGCCGGGCCAGTTGCCAATATACTGATTGGAGCCGGTCAAGGCGTTGAAAAGGGTGGTTTTCCCGGAATTGGGGTTGCCGACCAGTGCAAAATGACGTTTATTCATGACCACCTCCGGATACTTCGATGAATTGGGCTTCGGAACGTCGGATCACAAGGTTGGACTGGTTTAATTTCACTTCAATTGGGTCTCCCAAAGGGGCGACCTTGACTACCTGCAGGGATCTGCCAGGGATAAGACCCAAAGCAAGGATGCGTCGGCGAAGCCCCCCTTCGCCATTGATCTTGCGCACCTTGACGGTTGAACCAGGAATAATTTTGTCAAGACTAATCATCATCATCATCCTCCACGAAAATTGAGTTGGCTTGTTCTTTATCCAGGGCATAGCGGCATTCCTTTAAAGAAACGATCAGGTTCCCGCGGTTGGACTGGATAACGGTCAGCAATTCACCCGGAACAAAGCCGAGTGCTTCATTGCGCTGCCGGTTTTTACCGCGGGATGCGCGCACCCGGCAGCGTCTGTTGGTTTTGATCAGCGAAAGAGGTACCATTGTTCACACTCCTGAAAATAAATGTTAGTTTAGGCTAACTATGATGTTAGTACCAACTAACAATATCGTCAAGAGGATTTGGTATAATTACCTTATGAATAAGGGAACTCCGCAATATTCCGAATCAATTGAAATGTATCTGGAGACAATTCTGATCCTTTCGAAAGATGGTAAAGACCTCCGCCAGGCGGATGTTGCCAAAGCCCTGGGGTTCAGCAGACCGACGGTGCATATTGCCATCAAAAAAATGGCTGCTGACGGATTAATCAGGATAGAGGATGGTCTGATCTTCCTTCAGCCTGAAGCCAGGAGGCTGGCGGAAAGTATTTACGAACGCCATCAGACTTTCACCCAGTTTTTGGTCCATTTGGGGGTCGAGCGCAAAACCGCTGAAATGGATGCCTGCCGAATCGAACATTATGTCAGTGAGCAGACCTTTCAGAAGATCAAGCAATTCTGCGAATCGGGCAAGTGCAAAGAAATTTTGTAAACCCTAAAGAGGAATGACCTAATGGCGACCGATGAAAACATCGTTCAGGAATGGATGGACAGGTTGCAGAGATTAAATGTAACCGCCAAAAAGTATTTTGGCTGCTATTGCCTGTATTGCGATGGGCAACCCGTCGGATGGATCCAGGACTCCGGGCTGAGTTTGCGGGAAGTCGGCTTAACTTATTTACCTGACGACCTAAAAAGGCCCAGAAAAGAAGAAAAAATCCAGGAAACAGTCATCCCCTTCGATTATGTGGATGCTGAATGGCTTCCGCGTGCGTTTCAGGACACTGCCAGTATCCGAAAAGCCAGGGGTTCAAAACCTCCGGTAAATAAACAGTGGTTCAAGGGCGTCGCTATGACGGCCGATCATGCCAGGGCGGAATGTGAGAGCGCGAGGCTTAAGGCTGTTTGAGGCGCGCTGATGGGATGAGGCCGAACGAACCGGCAGATAAAAACGAGGTCGGACCGAAAATTCTAAATCCAGGTTTCAACGAGGAAACGAGTTTTAAAATTGGTGCGATTTAACCCTTGACTTCTTTTTGAAACTGCCTATAATACTCCTTCGTGCCCAAGAACAGGCACAAACAGAACCTTCAAAAAGAAAGAAACCCGAGATTGATCGGAGAGGAAAGAAAAACTCAAATCAATTTCACCCTTGACAATTAGGATGGAGTAATCTATACTAATACGTCCAAGGTGCTACATCAAATGATCGCGCCTTCGAGCGCGGTGATTGATAACAAAATAGCTTGGGTCGCAGAGACCTGATCGAGCCTGAAGCCGGCTGGGAAGATGAGCCGGCGCTTTCGTCTGAAAAGGGCTTGACAAGAAAACTTGTCTCGATTAGAATCTGCTCTCTTGAAGTCAGAACCTTAACAACTGAAAAGTGATAGGAAGAAATGCAAGACAAAAAATAAGGTAAGAAAATTAACAAGCCTCGTTAATGAAAATTTCCGTAAAGATGAAAACACCGAAAGGTGATAAATTTTAGCGGAGAGTTTGATCCTGGCTCAGGATGAACGTTGGCGGTGTGCCTAATACATGCAAGTCGAACGGTGACGATTTTGTAGTAATACGAATGAAATCATAGTGGCGAACGGGTGAGTAACGCGTTGGTGATCTGCCCTGAAGTGTGGAATAACGCTCCGAAAGGAGCGCTAATACCGCATGTGCTCTCGGAGTTTAGAAATCTGAGAGTAAAGGATTTATTCGCTTCAGGAGGAGCCTGCGTCCCATCAGCTGGTTGGCAGGGTAAAAGCCTACCAAGGCAATGACGGGTAGGGGACCTGAGAGGGTGGCCCCCCACAATGGAACTGAAACACGGTCCATACACCTACGGGTGGCAGCAGTAGGGAATATTAGAAATGGACGAAAGTCTGATCTA